>JAABUJ010000099.1_pt1 | contig 192709 bp, 207 predicted proteins | sample 5559131 | NCBI WGS metagenome assembly JAABUJ01 (sample SAMN10711875, study PRJNA513366) | rock metagenome | isolation source: Antarctica rocks | place: Antarctica: Victoria Land, Mt New Zealand nord | collected 2016-01-07
GCGCCGGCATGTTGGGCAGGCCGATCGTGTGCAGCGTCGGCGTCGGCAGCGTGTCCGCGATGGACAGCACCGACAGCGAGCGCTGCAGGTCCGCCAGCGAGAAGGCGCCCTCGCCGACAAACTGCACCGTCTTGTTCTGCCACGGCAGCATCGTGAACGCGTTGTCGCTGAACCTGCGCGCCGCGCCGCCGCGCCCGGGTCAGCGTGCGCGCCGCGGCAGCGCACCGAGAGACTCGGGAGCACCAGCACGCACAGCTCTGCACGGCCCCGCCATGCGCCGACACGGGAGCGGCAGGAACACACAGCTGCTGTCCGGCGCGGGCCATGCCGCAGGCCGAACTCGCAGCAGCACAGAGCGCGTGCACTCCGCAGCGCGCTCGCGGCGGCCCGCGCGCGTCAGCCCGCCCCGGGAAAGGCGGGGGGCGCGCGCGCCTGCCGGGCAGCGTGGAGTCCAGCTGCACATACGGCGCGACCACGTTGCTGGACACGTCAAACGTGGCCGAGTGGTCGCTCTGGTTGGCAAAGTTGGCCCAGGTGATGCTCGCGTTGGGCCGCAGCGGCGCGTCCTTGATGGCCACCGGGAACACGTCCCAGGTGGACTCCAGGATGGGGTCTTCGGGCGTGGAGCCGACAGCGCGCGCGTTGGCCGTCGCGTTGCGCATCTCGGCCGGCACGCCCGCGCGCGCCTGCACGCACGCGCTGCCCCCGTCGCCGCGCGCCCGCAGCGCGCCGCGGCGCTCTAGCGGCCGCGCCGCGGCGCGCCGGCCGCCGCGCAAGCGCCGCCCCGCCTGGCGGAGTTGGTGTGCGGAGCGGAGCGCGGAAGCGACCCACTCGCGCCGCAGCCCGCCAGGTGTGCAGGCAGCAGCGACGCGCCCAGGGTGCACTGCTGTCATGCACAAATGCAGGTGCAACCCAGGGGAGTACGCGGCATGGTGAGCGGTTGGGCGTAGAGTATCAAGTTTAGGGTATAGGGCGCGCGCGCACGTAGAGGTGCAGGAAGTAGTTGGGCAGCGTGGCCGGGTCCAGGTTGTTGTCGCGCAGCAGCTGCTGCAGGTCCTGCGTCAGCACCGGCTGGCTGCCCAGGCGCGCGACGGCGAACTGCGTCGTCTGGTTGGCGGTCGGGCCGTCGGTCGCGTTCCAGGCCACCAGCTCCCAGGTGAAGTTGCCTGCGCGCCGCGCCGGGCCCCGCGCGGTCAGGCCCTGTGTGCGGGGCGCCTGCTTGAACTCGCCGACGCCGCAGCGTGCGCGCACTCCCCCAGAGACCCCGCGTCGGCGCGGCGCCGCCGCACGTTCACAATTGCCGGCCGCCCAGCAGCCTCGTGCCGCTCTGCCGCCTGAGAGCCAGGACAGGATCCGCCGTGAGAACACTTCCACAGATTACAGGCGGGCCGCAACGGGCGGCAGGGGTAGGGTAGGGTATAGTAGGGCCGGGCCGCGCACCGCGAATCGCAGTGGGCACGTCGGAGGTGATGTACGCGGTCGCGGTCGCGGTCGCGTTGAGGTACTCGGCCGACAGCAGCAGCGGGTTGAAGAAGTTCTTGGCGGCGTACATGAGCAGCTTCCACTTGCCGCCATAGTTGACCGAGCTCCAGGACACGCCCTGCCAGATGTCGTTCAGCTGCGCGCGCGCGCGCGCGCGCGTCGGCCCCGCTGCGGCGCCCGGCGGCGGGCCGCGGCACTGACACGAGGCGCGGACCGAGGGGCAGGGTGTGGTGGTTTCTGGCAACCTGCAACAGCGCTGCCAGCCACTGCGTGCCCGCAGAGGGCTGCGCCGCTGCTCGCAGCCGCGCGTCCGACGGCGCCCCGTGCAGCGTGCGCTCAGGGCGCGCGCCGCACCTGCCAGTACAGGACGCCCATGGTGCGCGCGTCCGGCTCGGTCTTGATGCGGCGCCAGTACGAGATGGCCGCCTGGTAGCAGCGCGCCTGCGTCACCTGCACGCGCCGCACCCGCCGCGGTCGGCGCCGGCGCACGCGCGCGCGCTGGCGCTGCCCAGGCTCCAGCGCTTGCGCCGCGGTGGGGCGCGTAGCTTACAGCTGCTCGCCCGCACAGCACAGCTCGGGTCTGTGCCACATACGTCTGCGGGCTGCCGCCTGCCGCGCGCCGCGGCCCTGCATGCGGCTCCCCGGTCCGCTCGCGCGGCGCGGCCGCGCGCGGCGGGGGTGCGCCGGGCGGGGAGGCGGGCCGGGCGCGCCTGGCTGAGGTAGATGAAGCGCTCAAACGCGCCGGCCTGCGCGGCGTTGGAGGACGTGGCGGCCTTGGCGTCGGGCACCTTGAACGCGCGCGCCATCTGCGCCACCAGCTGCGGGTTGCCGTTGTCGTGGCGCTGCCTGCGGGCGCCGCGACCGCGCAGCGTCACCGGCCCCGTGCGCGCTGGGAGACAGCGTGTGCTCGTGCATGCCCAAGGCGTGCACGAGCCTTGGGCATGCAACAGCACAGCACTGGTGCGGGCCGGCAGGCACCGCGCCGCCCTGTCGAGGGTGCAGAGCGGGCGCAGGAGGGCGCGGCTCCGGGGCGCGGGCGGCCGGCGGCGCGCACCGGTAGTTGCTCATCGCGGAGTCGTAGGCCCAGTCGGAGGGCGCGGTCACGTTGCGCAGCACGGAGAACGACGGGTAGCTCTGCGTGCCGAACTCCGACACGAACTTGGAGCGCGGGTACACGCGCACGTCGGTGCAGTCGGAGCCGTAGTTGTAGAAGTGCGTGTCGCCCATCTTGGGATCCGAGCCGTCGATGCCCCACCTGGACGCGGCGCGCGGCGCGCTCGGCGCGCGCGCTTGACAGCAGCGCGAGCAGCAGGCAAGGCAGGCTTCCACAGAGTGCTGCGCCGCCCGTCCGTCCCGGCTCTGGCATGGCAGCGGCAGGCTGCCGGCCGCCCGGGCCGCGCCCTGCGCGGGACGATCGTGCGCGGGCGCCGGGCGCGCCGGCCGGAGGGCGCACCGCTTGGCGTAGGGGTCGGTGCTGTAGATGCCGTTGGACGGCGAGGAGTCGACAAAGTGGACGCCCGCATTGACCGTCACGATGGCCGAGCGCACGGTGTCGATGAACAGCTGCGCGGCGCGCACCGGCCCCGTGAGCAGCAACTCGCCGTCTGCCGCACGCTGGGGCGCCGCAGGCGGCGAGGGCACCGAGGCTAGGGTTAGGGTTAGGGCACAGCGGGCGCCGCGCCTGGTTGTAGTCGGCCGCGTACAGGCGCGCCTTGTCCGGGTCGCGCGACTCGGGGAACCAGCCGAAGGCGACCTCGATCTCGTTGTTGCCGCCCCAGATGGCGATGCTGGCGTGGTGGTCCAGCCGGCGCGCCTGGTACGTCAGCTCCTGGTACACCTGCCGCCCCGCGCGCGCGCCCGCTCAGCGCAGGCATGCACGCCGCGCGCCGGCAAACCAGCCCCTGCCCTGCGCTTTGGGCGCGGGCGGCGTGCACAGGCGCTCGTGCGCAGCCCGGGCGCATCCGGCGCCTCCCTGAGCGCTCCAGGACGCGCAGAGAGGGTGCGCACATGGGGGTTAAGGGTAGGGTTAGGCTGCGCGCCGGCCGGCGAGCCGGGGGCGCCGCGCACCGAGTCCAGGAACGCCGAGTTGGAGGGGTAGAGCGAGCAGGCGAACATGGCCTCCTGCCACACGAGCACGCCCATCTGGTCGCACGCGTCGTAGAACGCGTCTGGGTAGTACAGGCCGCCGCCCCACACGCGCAGCATGTTCATGTTGGCGTCCACCGCCGACTGCACCATCGCGCGCAGCGCCGCCGGCGTCTCCTTGGAGTGGAAGATGTCGACGGGCACGGCGTTGGCGCCTGCCGCGCGCCCCGCCGCGCTCAGCGCGCGCGCGCGCAGCCCACCACCCAGCCAGCTGCACACCTACGCCGAGAGCCAGCGACCCAGCCAGCCAGCCCAGACACCACCCAGCCAGCGATGCTGTGGAAGCGCGCTGGGGAGCCGCGCGCGGCCCGGGCGCGTGCGGGGCAAGCGGCGCGATCAGCACAGCCGGTGTTTGTGACGGCGCAGTGCAGTGCGCGAGGAGGGCTCCTGAGCGGCAGCAGCGCATGCGCCGCCGGCCACCCATGTGTCCATGTGCGCCCGGCGACGGGGCAGGGCTAGGGGGCGCGCCCTTGGCGTAGATGGGCACGCCGTTGACGCGGAAGAACATGGTCTCCCAGCTCGGGCTCTGGCTGAACGCGTCGGACAGGCCCTCGCGCACGAGCTCAATCTTGCGCAGGCCCAGCGTGCGCGTCGCGGTGCTGTTGGCCGTGCCGTTGGCGGGCGCGTACGTGAACGTGAAGTCGTACAGCTGCTGCGGCCCGTAGCCCAGCGGCCACCACAGGCCAAAGGTGCTGTTCTCGAGCACCATCTGCGCGGGCGCCGCCCCCGCGTCGGCACGCCCGCGCCTGTCCAGAGCAGGCGGGGCCCAGGCGGCATTTGCATGCCGCCGGCCCCTCTGGTGCACATCGAGCGGGCGAGAGGCAAAGTCAGGGCGGACGCTGATGCAGCACCGGTCTGCCCTTGCAGCGCCCCTGGTTGCATGAGCGGGCAGCGCAGTCTGCGCGTCTCGGCGCCCGGGCAGGCAGCGCGGACCTGCACGCTCGCGGTGGTCTCGTTGACTGCGTTGTAGTTGTCAAACGTGACCGGCACGCTCGCCGTCCAGTTGGCGTTGTGCGCCGACGCAACCGTCAGCATGCCGGCCTCAGCGGCCGGGTTGGGCGAGGTGAGCCACGCGGTGGCGACCAGCGTCACGCTCCCGTTCGCGTTGTGCGTCTGGTTCGCGGTCGCCGCTGCGCGCGCACGGCAGCGTGTGAGCCTGAGCGAGGGCCCGCACTCCCAGGCACCCGTGAAGCGCAGCGAGCGACAAGGCGCAGCGAGCGATGGCGAGACGCGCAGAGGCGTGCCTGTGATGACGGCGGTGTTGTACGCCTGCAGCTGCACGACGCCGTACAGGCCGGACGGCGCAAACGCGGGCCCCCTGCGCATCGAGGAGCGCGCGCTGAGCGGCGCGGCGCGCAACCCGGCGGTGCGCAGGCGGCAGGACACGCGAGCACATGCATCACGGAGGAGCCGGGCGCTCGGCCGCGCGTCAGGGTGCCCACCAGTCCCAGCCAAAGTCGGAGGCGGGCTTGCGGATGAAGTTGTAGTACGACATGCCGCCCGGCTGCGTCAGCCCTGCGGCGCGGCCGCGCGCTCAGCCGGCCGGCCGCGCGAGGCGGCGCACCCCGCGCCCGCCCGAGGGCGAGCGCTGTGGCGCTGCCGCAAGGCAAAGCGGAGCAGCGCCGTGGGCGGGCGCCGAACCAGGGACCTTGTAGGGGTAGGCAGACGCGCTGGCCTGCGCGGCGGCGGCCGCCGGGGAGATGGAGATCTTCAGCGTGTGCTCGCCCGCCGTGTTGTTCAGGGCGTCCTTGACCGGCAGCCTGTACTCCCTGCGCGCACACGCCGAGCGCTCGCGTCGTCGGCGCAGCCCTGCTGATACCTCCAAGCTGCCTGGCAGTGCCAACGCCCGGTGCGAGCGACCAGGCGTAGTAGGCGCCAGCGCCGGGTGCGCTGACGGCAAGCCGCCACCATCCTTCCTCCGGCCCAGCGGCACGCCAGCGCCAGGCGCCGCGCCGCGGCACGCGCAGGGCCGCCGAGAGCGCCGCAGGTGCCATGCACCTGCCCAGGTGGCGGGCGCGCCTGTGCGCGTTGGCCGTCGAGGCCAGCCGCACGTCGTCCACGCTTATTTCTGCCACGGTGTCCACGCCGGTCAGCAGCAGGTCTACCGCGCTGTAGTTCAGCTGCGCGGCGCTGACGTTGAAGGTGCGCTGGAACACCCACGTCTCCTTGGTGGTCCATCGCAGCTCCAGCTCGTTGTACCTGCATGCCGCATAGCGCTGCAGGCGCGGCAGCATGCTGGCACGCCGTGCGCGCGTCCTCGGCCACATGCATTTCTGTAATGCCACCTTCCCATACACACACAGTCCGTCTCGCCGTCACAAGGACTGGCTTCCGGCGGTGTGTGTACTACGGGCTCTGGCACAGCGCAGCGCAGGCAGGGAGAGCGTGCTGTCGAACTCGTACACAGTGCTCGCGACCGATGCGGCCAATCACTGGCAGGCCGCACCTGTCCAGGGGGTTGTTGACACGCCCGCTCTCGTGGAGCACCTGCAGGGCGTACGCCGGCACCGTGGCGGCCAGCTTCATGCTGCCATTGCCGTTTGTTATAGACCAGCCGGCGCCTGTGAGGTCGGTAATTGCGGGGGCGCTCTGCTGCTGGGCGGCGACAAGGCCGGCAGTGCACACGACCGCCGCCAGGAGCAACATGGCGGGCTTCATGACACGGGCTGTAGTAGCAGAGCCGAACACCTTCACCGCGTGTCCTAACCGCCCTAAACAATCGAGGCTGCTCAGCAGCAGCCGCTATTGAAGGAGGAACAGCTAGCTTCCTCCTCCTACAGGCCGGCATAAAACTCGCTGCTGGGCAGCAGGCTATGCCCTGAACAGGGTAGGGTGCGGACAACTCCTGCCATTGCACATGCTGAGCCCAGTGTGGGCACAATCGGTGCCCATCGGCGCCTGGCATAGCGGCAAAGCCCTGCGCACGCTCTGCACACGCCCTGCAGCAGGTCTAGCAGCAAAAGCACAGTGCTGCGGGAAGCGGCGCGACAAACTCACGACAGCCACAGACTCCCCAGCCTGCCTAACACACACACGCGCATACACACACACTCCGCATTCTAAGCACTGGTGCCAAGTGGCACACATCATGCACCGCGTGCAGCAGCAGCAGCATGCGCTCAGCCGCGCAGCGCTGCGACCGCAGGGCCGAACAGGGTGAAGATCGAGGGGCTGGCCAGGAACTCGATGGCGCCCGGCACCGTGCCCTCCAGGTTGCGGTGCGCCGACGACCAGAGGTGCGTGCTGGCGCGCGCGCACCACAGTGTCAAGCTTGGTTCCCAGTGGTGGCGCTTGCCCGCGCGAGGGTGCTTGTTTCAGACGACGTCACGGGGCCGGCATGCCGCTTCCAGGCTAAGGTTGACAGTGACTGCAAGGCGGGAGCGCTTACATCGTGCACCAGGCAATGCGCCGGCACACAGCATGACGGGCAAGGCGGCATTATGCCGGCCAGGGCAGGGGCGCACGGGTAGTAGCGCCAGGGCGCCCACAGCACGCTCTTCTGCGGGTGGTCCAGCATCCACGTGTTGTGCACCGCGCAGTTGCCCGACCCGATGTCCTGCGCGCACGGGCGCCGCCGCCTTCAGCCAGCTGCCGAGCAGGCGCTGTCACAATAGATGTGTGTACATAACCACTGCCAATATTGCAATCCGTCCATAGCGCGCTGGGCGGTGCAGGACTTGGGCTGCTGCGCAACCTCCTAGCCAGGCACCCCCCGCGCAGCGCCCTGCGCGCCCGGGTACCCGCGCATGGCCGCGGCCGCACCCGCACAGGGCTGCCCGGGAAGGCGCCCCGCGGCACGCAGTAAGCTGAGCATGTAAAATTAGGGGTTCAGGGTTACAGTACAGGGGCAGCCGCGGCCACGCCTGCGCAGGGCTGCCCGGGAGAGGCGCCCCAGGTGAGGCGCGGCACGCAGAAGCTGAGCATGGAAATTGAGGTTAACATCAGCATGTGCAGCCGCGGCCGCGCCTGCACAGGGTTGCCCGGGAAGGCGCCCCAGGTGAGGCGCGGCACGCAGAAGCCGAGCATGGAGGCCACGTTGACGTTGACGGAGCCGTACCGCAGGCCGGCGACCGCCGCGTCCACCGCGCTGGCATGCTGCTCCAGCACGTCCGGGGAGATCTGCGCGCGCGCGCGGCGGCGCCCGGCGTCTTTCCGCGTCTCTGTCAAGCTCCATGGTGCTCGGCCTGCTGCATGGCGCCCGGCACCGGGTCGGCTGCAGGACAGGCGGCCCGCGGTGGACGCCACAGAACATCCTGCTCCGTACTGCTGCAGCTCACACCCCGGCCCGAGCGCATGATCACCGACGCCCAGCCACAAGACCCGTGCGCCCCAAGCACTGCCCTCCGGGTCTGAGCGCTGCGCGCGAGCGCAGCGGGCCGGGCTCTGCGCGCGCACCATGAGCGAGCACGACAGCGTGCCCCAGCAGCGCTCGTTGGCGAAGCGCACGGCGGCGTCCAGGAAGCGCGCCGGGTCGGCGCCCGTCCCCGGCAGCGCCACCTCTTGCAGCACGCCGCACCAGTTCTCCGTGCCGGTCTGGGCCTGCGCGCGCCGTGCGGGTCATGCCCCTGCGCGGCCCTCGCCGCATGCAGACAGAGCGACGGCGGCATACGCAGCCTGTGACAAACCCGCAGGTTCGGCAATGACGCAGCGCGCGAACAGCGCACGCGCGCCACGCTGCCCGCGCGCGGCCCTGTCGCGGGGCCAAGCAGGCTCGCAGCGCGCGCAGGGGCAGGGACGGGGCAGCGCTTCGGCGGGGCGCGCGGCCGGCGGCGCGCGCGCGCCGCGCGGGGCCGCGCCTGCTCAGGCGTCAGGCCGGCCTTGAAGAGCCAGGGCAGGTAGGCGCGCGCGCGCGTGTCGGCGCCTGCCTCCGCCGCGCCCAGCTCCTCCACGCCCGGCATGCTGCGCCGGAAGCTGTCTGCGCGCTTCGCGCTGCCGGTGTACCACGCGACGCGCCGCGGCTCGCGCGCCAGCCGCAGCCTGGTGCACCCGGGCGGGTGCTTGCTTGTCAGCGTTGGCGGCCGGCGCCGGCGGGCAGTGTAGCACTCTCTGGGGCAGGAGTGCACCATGCGCTGGTTCCGGGCGCGAGCAGACCCTGGTCCTAGCTGGTGCGACGCAGCATGGCTCCACTGCGGTCTCGGCCTTATTCCAAATTTAACCTACGCCTGCGCCCGCGTCAGGGCGCCGCGACCGCAGACCGCCTGCTTGGGCACTGCTCAGCGAAACACCCGCCACCAGGCTCGGCGCGCCGCCCCGGAGCGCGCCAGCGCGCCGCACAGGCTGCAGCATGGGCGCCCGGCGCAGGCCCCGTCGCGCGGCGCGCGCGCGGCGGTGGCGCGCACCGCACGGCCTCCACGAGCGCCTCGCGCAGCGGCCACTCGGCCGCCGTGACCAGCAGCTCCGCCTTGGTGCAGTTGTGCCCCGCGTTGTGCACCAGGCCCGCCACAATCTCGTCCGCGTAGTACTCGATGTCCGCCGGCGTCCACGCGCCCGGCACGACGATGTAGGGCGTCACACAGCCCAGCTCCGCGTCCACGCGCTTGGCCAGCGGTGGCGCGCCGACCTGCGCGCGTGGTCACGGTTAGGGGTGGATGAGGGCCTCTGCGGGACCGGCCGCCAGCGCTGGGGCGCGCGCGCTCAGCTCGCCCGCCTTCGTACGGAGTCTAATGCTGCGCCGGGCGCGGCGCTTAGCTCGCAGGTGAGGTGAGGCACGGCTTCGGCCGAGGTGAGGCGCGGCTTTAGGGAAAGCGTCCCAGGCTCCGCACTGCGCGGCAGCATGCTGCGCGTGCGCAGGGGAGTGCACATGCGGCGCACACCGCGGCCGCCGCCGCCTAGGCGCACGGCAAAGGCATGGCTGGAGGAATTTCTACGCTTGCATGGGGCAGCGTGCGGGCGCTGTGAGAGCACGCTGATGGAGAGGGCTCAGCCATGCAGGCGCGGCCCTTAAGGCCCAGGCGCGCGAGGAGCCGCCCGGGCGGCGCGCCTTGGGCTTGCCGCCCCAGACGACGGCGTCGAACGTCGCCGCAGAGCCCGTGAGGTGGATCGACTCGACGACCGCATGGTTCCCCAGGAACTTGCCCTCGGCCGCGCCGCCGTACACCACCTCGAACACGCCCGCCTCCACCAGCGGCGCAAACGCCCGCCTGCGCGGCAGCGCCCGCCGCCAGCCCGGTGGGTGTCGCCACGCACGCCTCTGGCACCTGGTGCGCGCTCTGACAGCAGGGCCCTTGCGCTTCCTGCCTCATGTAAGAAGCACGCTGATGAGCTCTGAAGTCGGCACCCGGCGCGCACACGCAACACCTGCAACCGGGCGCAGCACGGCGGCTGGCGGAGCGGGAAGCAGGCGCGCGCCGCAGGTAGGGCCCCAGCCACTCGTTGACGGGGTTCATCTTGCAGACGACCACCGCGTCGTGGATGAGCAGCTTGTGCAGCACGTCCAGCGCCGCGACCGCTGTCTGGTTGCCCGCGCCGAGCACCAGCGCCACCGCGCCGCCGCCGCGCTCGCCCGCGGCCTTGCGCCGGTACAGCGCGCCCTGCGCACGGCAGCCCCCGCGCGCTCAGCGGCGCCGGGCGCGCTCTCAAGTCTAGTCGCCGCGGCTGGTCCGCCCGCCGCTGCGGCGAGCAGGCGCGGCGGATTCGCGCAGCACCCGCCATGACGTCGGGGGCGCGGCCCCGCGCGGGCAGCGGCGGGGGCGGCGGGCGCGGCGCGCGCCTGCGAGGGCGGCTTGCCGGGCTCGATCCAGACCTCGCCGCGCATGCCGCCGAAGAAGATGCTCTCCAGCCTGCGCGCGCGGCGCCGCGGTGGGCTTCAGGATCACTACCCGACCCTAACTGCCAGGCGGCGATGAAAAGCATGCAGAGCGCGTGCCCATCGCGCTCACAGCCGGCAGGTCCGTGCGGGGGCGCGCTGCATGATCCGCTCGCCGGTCAGCCGCTGGTCAAGTGAGCGGCGTGCATGAGAGCATGCGGCCCGGCTGCGCACCCGAGTGGGAATACGTCCACAACCCACTGGCCGTCCGGGCGCTGCGTGACCGCATTGGGGGCAGGCGCCCCGCCTGCGTCCAGCGCATCGGCCAGGTCGCGCAGCGCCCAGGTGACTGGCAGCCAGCACATCCACTCCTCGCCAATGCCCACGCCGTACGAGCCCTTTGCCGCCTCGGCCGCCTGCGCGGCCTCCTTGCTCACCTGCGCGCGCGCCTCCCCGGTGCGCCCGACTCCACTGCGCCGCCCTCACAGCTCTTGCGCGCCCATGCTGTTACCAGTTGCAGGCAGACTATCAGCATACAGTCGGTTCAGCACTCAACTCCGGCCAGGCGGAGTTATTTGCAGGCAAACTATCAGCATACAGCCATTGTTGCCCTCGACTCCGGCCCGGCGTCTTTGGATGCCCACACTGGGGCGCACCGCGATGGTGGTCCGGAGCGTTTCGCGTAGCAGCGCCGCGCGCTCGGCGGTACCCAGAGCCGCCCAGGCCTGCTTCTTGTTGTCCAGCGACTCCAAGATGGCCTGCAGCTCGGCCTCGGGCGTGGCAGGGATGGCTGGGAAGCCTGCAGGAGCGGCATCACGCCGCCATTCAGTTGCTATCAACAGGCGCTTTGGGTGTCTGGACAATACTGCTATGGCAGGCAGTAGGTAGGCACAGCGTTTGAGCCAGAGTACAGTGCATGCGCATGCAGTGCCCGCTCGCGGCTCCGCGCATTACTCAGCGGGTCCCGCGCACAGGATAGCGCGCCTGTTGGCAGCACCACAGGCTTGGGTGCGGGCTTGAGCGGGCTGAGAGCGTGGTTGAGGGTACCCAGCAGCGGCTGGCTCCAGGCACCCACGAAGCGAAACATCTTTGTGTGCTTGCGCTTGCGCGGCGCTTGCGCTGACCGGCCCGGCTGTGCCTGCTTGCGCGCCCGCGGAAAGCACCCCTGCCGAGGGCTGGGAGCTGGGGCGACCTCAACGGCCTTGTGCGGTGCCGAGCTGCCTGCAGCTACAACTTGGATGCGGACGCTCACCCCCTCGTGCACCTTCAGTGCCTCACCAGGCTCCCTGGCCATCACCCATGCACCTTGAATGCCTGAGGCAGCAGGCCTGGCCGCACAGTCACACAGGAGTTTAACAGTCACTTCAAAACTAAGCTCGATGAGATGGTCCTTCCGGACCCTGCTGCTCGACCCTTGCCTACACCGCTCTGGCAGATATTGGCGAGGACTGTACAACAAAGTTCACCACCTGAGCCCCGTGTGCTGCTCTTGCACGGGGCTGCAGTAGCTAGCGGCTGTCGTGGGAGTGAGGCGCGCAGGCGCGCTGCATGGAACGCTCGCTGAGCCATCTGTCCGCGTCCAGCCGAGGGGAACCGTGTCGGGCAGCCGTCAGCCATGTGCCCGCCCGGAACGGGCGCGTGTCTGGCAGCCGGCGCGCTCCGGCCAGGCTTGCGCGTAGCAGCGGCCTGCGCGAGCAGCGCTTGCAGAGCCTGCGGGGAGACTGGGGCGCGTGCAGCTGCGGCGCAAGGAGCAGCAGGCAGCGAGCGAGAGGCAGCTTGGGAGCCCGGGCCGAGTGCCTGCCGGACGGTGGTGGCAGGGAGGCGGTGTGCGGGCAGCAGCCCGCGACAGCGTCGCCCAAGGCCGTCCCGCCAACGTTCCTGAAGGCGCCGGGCAAGATTGTGGCCAGTGAGCGGGGCCCGTCCACGTGAATTTGGAACGACTGGGCCCAGGCCGTCCATGCTTGTCGCCTCCTGCTGCACCTGCTGTGGTGCAGGGAGCGCGGGTCCAGCGCACAGCGGTGCGTGAGCGGAGCACCAGCGCACGCTGCAGGGCTCTGCCCATGCAGCGCGCGCTTTCGGCGCGCGCCGCGGCTGACGGCGCGCGTGCGCGCAGTCGGTGACGTGCACGGCGACATCCGCAAGGTCATCGCTGCGCTGGGCATCGCGGGCGTGCTGGCGGAGGATGAGGCGCAGCGGCCAGTGTGGGTTGGCGGCGACACGGTGGTGGTGCAGCTCGGCGATGTGCTGGACCGCGGCGACCACGAGATAGGTGCGCGGTCCGGCTTTGCACCCAGGGCGGCGCGTTTTGCGGGCGGGCGGGTTTACCCGCCGCGCGTCTGCAGCGGCGGCGGCAGACCGGCGCCTGCGCGTGCTGATGGGCTGCCCTGGTGTTGTGCGGAGGGTCCGCCTGCTGCGGTTTCTGTCGTCCACGGACCCGCATCGTGGTGGCGTGGCCCAGCCACAGAACCTTGCCGTGCGGTGCTGAAGGGGCCGCCCGGTGGTGCGCCAGGCTCGGTCCTGCTGCTGCGGGAGCTGGACCGGCAGGCGCGGCTGCAGGGCGGCGCGGTGTACATGCTGAACGGCAACCACGAGAGCCTCAACGTGTGCGGCGACTTCAGGCGCGGCCGCCCGCCTGCATCGACAGAGGCGCCATGCTTCTCCTTGGTCTTGCGGGCTCGTGCCTAGCAGCATAGGCAGCCCGTGCAGGCTATGTGACTGTCAAAGAGGACAGGCCGTCTCTTGTTTGTCAGTGGTCCGCCTCACTCAGGCCTTGCAGACTATGTGGATGGCAGTGCCGGGCGCCGCGAGTCGCTCGGCGCCGTCCGGGCAGCTGCGTTCGGGCCCTGCGGGCAGCGCTGACGCGCGCACGCACGCCAGGTACGCGACGCCGGGCGGCTTCCGCGAGGCCGCGCTGGCGGCGGGCGTGCGCGGCGAGGCGCTGGGCTGCGCGGAGACGACGCTGCGCGCACGGCTGCACATGTACGCGCCGGGGCAGCCCATGGCGCGCGAGCTGGCCAAGAACCCGACCGTGCTCATGGTCAACGACACGCTGTTCGCGCACGGCGGCGTGCTGCCGCACCATGGCGCGCCCTCGCGCTGCGCCGCTCCCTGCGCCCCGACGGCGTGCCTGCCGCCGCTGCAGTGGCGCTCGGCGTCTCTCTCGCTTGGCAGGCGGCCCGGGTGTCTGCTGCGCGTCCCCTCTGTCGCACTGCACATTGTGGGAGCACAATGTGCGCGCTGCGCGGCACCCTGCTCGGCAGCACGAGCGGCCACAGGCGAGCTCGCGCGGGACGCTGAGAGTTCGCCGGCCGTGCCGCCGCAGTGAAGTACGGGCTGGAGCGGCTGAACGCGGACGTGGCGGCGTGGATGCGCGGCGACTGCGCGTGCGACGGCTCGCACGCCGCGCCGCCGTATCTGGCCATGGGCGACGCGAGCAGCGTCATGTGGAACCGCCAGGTGCGCTCCCGTGCGCGGAGGCGCGCGGCCCCTGGCACCCTGGGGGCGCGCCGGGGCCCCGTGCGCGCCGGCAGGCGCTCGAGCCTGCCCTGCCCGCCCGCCCTCACTGCGCCCGTTGCAACCTGCATGCGCGTGCGCGCCGTACCCGAGCCCGCAGCGCCGGTGCTGGGGCCGCGCCGCGCGGCCGCGTCTGTCCGGCCCCGCCCTGCACGCCGGAGGGCGCCCGCCGGCGCCACCGCCCGACCGTGTGGCGCGGGGCCGCGCGCAGTTCGGGCGGGAGAAGTTCACGACGCAGCTGGAGCGCCGCCGCGTGTGCAGCGCGCTGCAGGGCACGCTGGAGATGCTGGGCGCGCGGCAGCTGGTCGTCGGGCACACGCCGCAGGTCGCCCCGCTGGCCCGCGCCGTGTAATCCAGTGAGGCGCCCGGGGGGCGGGCGCGGCGCTGGCCGCGCCAGTGCGCCCCTTGTGCGTGCCGTGCGCTGGGCAGCGGCTGGGCCGTGCCTGCGCTTTCCAGGGCGCGCGCGCGGAGGCTTGAGCAAGCGAGGGGCGCGCGGCCGCGCACTCCGATGGAGCGCGGTGGCGCGCGAGCTGACGCGCGCGCGCGCGCGCGCGGCAGCTGGGCGGCGCCAACTGCGAGTGCAACGGCCGCGTCTGGCGCATGGACGTCGGCATGTCCTCCGGCGTGCTGAACGCCGTCCCCCAGGCGCGCGCCCCGCCCAATAGGGTGAGGGTAGGGTTATGACATGCAGGCGGCCACCTGGCGGGCCCTGCCCCCTGCGGCTGAGGGCTGGCGCGGGTGGCCGGCGGGCGCTGGGCCTGCGCTGTGCGCCGTGTTGGGAGCGCGCCGGGCTGCGAAGCGTGTGCGTGCGTGGCGCGCGAGGCGGCGCGGCGCGGCGCGCAGGTGCTTGAGATCAACAGCAACGCCGAGGGCGAGGCGTGCGTGCGGCTGCTGACGCCGGCCGCGCCCGCCGGGTCGGTCTGGGCGCCCGAGGCCGCGGCTGCGCAGCAGCTGCGGCCGTGCGGCATATGCTGACGCCGCCGCGCCGCCGCGCGCGCCGGGGCAGCGGTGCAGCGCCCGTGCAGCGGTGCAGCGGTGCAGCGCCCGCCGGCCGCGCTCTTTGGCCGCCGGTGGGCAACCCTCGGCGGCGCTGTGGCGGCATAGTGAGGGCGGCAGCGGGGCAGCGCGCGTCGGCGGAGTGCGCCGCACCACTGGGATGCGCACCTGCGCTGCGCGGGGCTGTGCGGCTGGCTGTGGAGGCGCGCAGCGGAGCGGCGGGCCTGCCCACTTACTAGCAGGGCGCGAGCGGGCCGGTCTGGCACGCGTGGCCGCAGGGGGTGGGTGGGCAGTGTCAGGTGCGCGCGAGGGTGCAGCGCTCTGCTTGCGAGGTGCAGGCGCTGCGGCAGGGACGCGCAGCGCCGGAGCGAGAGCCCGCTGGGCGCGCAGGGCAGCGGCGAGGGCGGCATGTCTTGTTTTCAGTGTGCGTCGAGAGACGAGCGAGAGGTTGTGGTTGCGAGGCAGAGGGCGCCTGAAGGAGGAGTGCGCTTGTCTTCCTTTCGCAAGGCGCTGCGTGCGCGTCCTGGTCTGGCGGCCGTGTGTGCCATATGTTCGAGCGGCGGTTCGCCCTGAATGTCTTTATTCTTTGGCAGCGGTCTGCTGCGTCTGCCCATCTTCGTGCACCGCATATGTAACCTAACGCTGCCTGTGTATATCTGCTCAGGCCATAGTAGCCTGTGCCGCAGGGTTGTTTCTTGCGTAGCCTGTGCCGCAGGGTCGTTTCTTGCATCACATCTTCATATCGGACCGCTTGTGAGCGATGCCACATGGAGATGAGGGAGCAGTACAGGCAGCAGCGCGCGAGCTAGAGACGCTTGTTACAGAAGTATAAGCAGACAAGTCGCGCAGCTCGGCGCAACAAGCGCGCAGCTCTACACGCGCGCGCGCGCGCGCCATGCACGCTCCGCAGACCACTCCGGGGCAGCCCATCGGCCGCTGCAACAGCTGGTTTGCGCTGGATGCAGCGCCGCGGCGCCACACAGACGCATCGCTCAGGTTCCCCGCAGTGCACTCTCCTCAGTCAAAACAGCGCTCACCAACCAACTGGACGCAGCAGCGGTGTATAGCCGCACAGCCCTCCTCGCAGCGACATATAGCCGCACAGCCCTCCTCGCAGACATCATGCTCACCCGTCTACGACGGCACTTCCGCCCACCCCTCACAGCGCCGGCCGCGCCGGAGCAACACACAAGCGCTCCTCCAAGCCCCGCACACAATTCCCACGTCACGTGCTGACTGTTCCTCAGCGCTCAGGCCCATGCTAGTGAGCCGCAGCCCCATGCTAGTGAACCACAGCTTGCATCGGACGGCTCACAGACCACCGCTCGCATACGTCGGCGGCCCTCTCTGCCAGCCGCTCCTGCTGAATGCACACTATTGGCGAGCGCCAGCGGTTCTACCAGACGTCTCTCACTCCCACTCAAAAACGACGGCGCCCCGCACAGCACAGCAAGCGGAGGCGCCACCAGGCCACAAAACTCAACGGAGGCGCAAACTGCAGGGGTCCGCTGGTCAGCAAAACGAAAAAAAAAAGAGGACAGGCTAGATCCAAAATGAGCGCGAGCGCCGGCGCGCGGCCGCGCGCGCTCGTGGCGCGCGCGGCGCCCGCCCGCTGCTCACAGCGTGCATGCGCAGGCTTTCAGGGAGGGGTTGCATCCCCGTCGCCGCGCCAGAGTAAAAGCTCTTCTCCTGCGGCAGACATGCGCGCCGACAGGCCCCATCTTGGCGGCCCTGTCCCGGAGCGCTCTCGGCACCCGGCATGCCCACCCCGCCCCAGCGGCCTATGGCGGCCGTATGCACTGCGGCCTATCAGTCCTCCCTCAGTGCCAAAAGTTCAAAATGTGTTCCGCAGACAGCGTGCGGCGCCGGCCTGCAAGCCGGCGCCGTCGCAAAAATGCGCCCTGCAGCCAAGTCTGCAGCCTGCCGTGCCGCGCGCCTGGGCGCTTGGGACCCCGCAGCGCGGCGCATGCTGCCTCAAAACCCGGTCAGCATCTGCCGGGCGGCGGCTGACTGCTCGCTTGCAAGCGCGCCGGCGTCGGTCGCGCGCGCCGCGACCGCGCGGCGCAGCTCCGCAAACACGCCCGGCGCGGGCTTGCCCGGCTCGCAGGGCGCCTCCGTCCGCCGCTTGGGCGCGCCGGCCTTGGCCGGGGCCTCGGGCCCGCCCGCGCTTGCAGCACCACCTTTGGCCGGCGCGGCGGCGGCGGCGGCGGCGGCGGCCTCGCGGCACAGCTTGCGCGCGGCCTCCAGCTCGGCGGCCAGCAGCGAGGACGAGCGGGCGGCGACGGCGCGCGCGCGGCTCAGCTCGCGCGACACGCCGCGCCAGTCCGCGCCGGCGGGGCCGCCGACGCTGTGCCGGCGCGCGGCCGGCAGCGGGCGCGCGGCCGGCAGCGGGCGCGCGGCGGCGCCGCCACTGTTCACGGACGCGCGCCCGGCGGCCGCGCGCACGTTGACGGTCGCGGGGCCGGCGCCGGCGGCCGCCTTGACGCCGGCGTCCTCTGAGCGGCGCGGGCGCCACTTGGACAGCATGGCGCCCGCCTGGCGCCAGGGCGGCAGCGTCGCGCCGGCCGCGCGGAACGCGGCGCTCATCTCCGCGCACAGCAGCTCCACCAGCGGCACGATGCGCTCCTCGGTGCCCACAAAGTCGGCCGGCGCGGCGGCCAGCGCGGCCTCGTAGCGCGGCGTGGCGTGCGCGATCTCAAACTGCTCCCGGAACTTGGGGTCCACGAGGTAGTTGACCGACCCGGTGGTGCCTGCGCGCGCGCGCACGCATCGCGTCAGCGGCCCCGGCTCCGCAGACGAGCGCCGGCGCGCCCTCGCCGCCAGGCCGCACGCCTGGCCCAGCGCTGCACGCCCCTGCCGCCTCCTGCCGCAGCGTGCGCGCACATGCCGCGCCCACGCACCAGGCAGCATGCAAACACTCGCCACAACACACCCAGGCTGCTGCTTCAGGCTTGCAACAGGCCCGCCGCTTCGGCCGGGCGGCGGCCCGCGGGCGGGCGCGCGCCGTGCACGGCGCAGCTCAGGAAGGTGTGGCGCAGGTTGCGCAGGCACTCGCCGCCGCCGCCGCCGCCCAGCGCATGCCGCACGGTCACGCTGTGGCCCAGGCCGCGCAGCCGCTCCGCCAGCGCGTCCGCGTCCAGCGCGCGCCCGGCCGCCGCAGCCTCCTCCCGCGCCAGCGCGACCTGGTGCATCAGCTGCGCGCACGCGGCCCCGGTCGTCAGCGCGCGCTGCGCTGCGAGGCGCGGCGCGCGGCCGGAGGGGGGTGCCGAGGTCGGGTGCTGGGGGTGGCGCAGTGCGTCTACACGTACACAGCGAAGCCCTGCAGCAAGTATTATGGCAGAATCGAGAAACAGACCTAGCCTTGAGCGCTCCTACCGCACGCGCGCGGGCGGGGGGGTCAGGGGTGGGGGCTTGTATGTGGTGGGGTGTCAGCAGAGGGGCGCCGGGCGGGGCGCGCCTGCTGCTCGCAGTCAGACCAGGCGCGGCCCAGGAACTTGAGGCGCCGCTGCACCTCCTCCACGCCGCCCTCCTCCGTGTCCGGCTTTGGCGCGCCCTCCTCAAGCTGGACGCGCGCCACAGGCCTGTCACTCTACCGGATGCACACAGGCACTGCCACCCGCGCCTGTGCGGCGTGGCAGTCGGCCCCGCGGCCGCAGCCTCACCGGGCGACCACCGACACGGATGCCAGCCACATCTACCCAAGCTGGTACCGCGCGAGGCAAGTTCCGCGCAGGGCGCACCTCGATGTCGAAAAGCAGGCTCGGCACTTTGAGCATGCCCTTGCGCCCTGCCGGCGCCGCCGCAGCGCCGCCTTCATCGCCGCGCGCACCCGCCGCGGGCGCCACGCGGAAGAACTGCAGCGGGTTCAGGTCGATGCAGCGGTGCACCTGGCGCGCCAGCATGACCGCGTTGGGGGCGGCAGGCCGGGCATATCCGAGCAGGCACAGCAACCCAGGCACGTGCGGCCAGGACCCGCACACTGGGGGCAGCAAAGTGCCCCGGACACCAAACGGTGACTAGACCCATGCAACGGCAGACACGGTCAAGACGACCGCCCCTTCCTGCCCAGGCAGCACCTCCTAGGCTTACTGCACGTTCTCCGTGGCACACTCCCCACGTACAGCACCGGTTTCCGAACCGACCAAGGCCGGCATCCTCGCTTGCTCTGGCCACGTGCCCAGGACGCAGCTGCTGGAATGTCAGCGCCCCGCAGCCCCGGACACAACGCTGCGGCACCCCAGGAGTAGAAACTGACCGTGCACCAGTGCGCCGCCGTCTGTCAAAACTCTGTCTGCCACTCGGCAGGATCTCGGACATGGCTGTACCATGAAAGCGCGGCGGGGGTGTCCCTGGCAGACCAGGCTACCCAAGCATACGCAGTCCGCCTCAAGGTACGCGGTCCTGGCTTGCAAACTGGTAGCCGAACGAGCCCGCAACTCATGGGCCTGATTCCAACCCCAATACTGTGATGCACGCGCCCCGCCTGCTCCTTGGCGCAAGTTCAGACACAAGGATCACCCACCTGCCTCCCTTTGCACCCCTGACAGCGCGCCGGGCATATACCTTCATGGGTGGGCGCCCCAGCTCCCTGCCGCCTCCGGGCGCCTGCCGGTCCCTCACGCTCCCACCCGCGCGCTGCTGCGTCCCGGCTGTGGCCTACGCTACACGCTGGGAGAGCTGCGGCTCGCGCACAGTGACAGTCTAGCAAATCAGGCCTGCGTAGAAGTTCTGAAGGAGATCGCCCTTGATTCGCCTGGTCGAGGTCAAGGGCTGTGGCTCGTTACAAAGGGCCGAGTCAGAAAAGTACATCCGCGGCCTAGCTTATGTGGACTCCTGGCGGATCAGAGAGCCTGCAAGGCTGCTGGCATTGCAGATACGCTCGATCCCCAGCGCGACTGGCCATGTCGCATGCATAGGCGGACCACTCACCCTCCCAAGGTCCCCCGCCGACGCACACTCGGCCGCAGCCTCAGACGCTGCCCCAGGCAGGCCACCCCGCCGACCCAAAAGGCGCCGCGGGCCGCCGCACGGCCTCTCGTCCAGGCCGCAGGCGGCTGTCCGGCACACGCCGCGCGAGCGGCCCGGGCGCGTCCAGCAGGCGCCTCCCAGCACCGCGCGCGCGTTCGCAGCGCCCCCGCCCCAGGCCCCAACCGCTGCGGGCCGGTACACGCTGCCCGCCGGGCAGGCAGCGCGGCCCGCCAGCGGGCTCGCGGCAAGCGCACGACAAAGCGCCGACACCGCGCGCCGAGCCGATCCAGGGCCCGGGGTCGCCGCCCAGGGGCGACCCTGCCGCCGCCAGGCAGGGTGCGGGCGTGTGCATGCCGCACGCGCGCTCAGGCGTGCTCCTCGTCCAGGCCCCAGTCATCGTCCAGCGGCTCCTCGTCGCCGTCCAGGTCGCCGTCGGCCAGGTCATCGTCGCCGGCCTCGTGGCCGGTCTCGTGGCCAGCGTCGTGGCCGGCGGCGCCGGGCGCCGGCGCCGGCGCCGCATGCGCGGGCGCCGCGGGCGCCGCATGCGCCGGCGCGGCCTCCATGCCGCCCGCCGGCGCCGCCGGCGCCGCCGCCGCCGCGTCTGCACGGCGCCGCGCCCCGCGGTCAGGGCGCGGCCCTCGCGCGCGCGCCGGGCGCGCCTGCTAGACGCACTCCGGCGGCACGTCTGTCCCGGCGCGGGCCATTTCGGGTGGGGCCCAGGCCGCCGCGGCCGAGCGGCGACACCGCAGCCACGGAAAAATAAAGGGGACCAGGAACAGGGCAGGCCTGCTGTGGTGCGCTGGGGGTTGCAAGCGGAGGGCGGCGGACCGTGCGCCGCGGTGGGCGGCATGTCCTCCGCAAACGACTCCTCCATGTCCTCCACCGACACGAGCGCCTCTGCGCCGCCCGCCGCCGGCGAGCCGCCGCCATGGTCCGCGCCTGCGCCGGCCGGCCCACACCTCGAATGCCGGCCCCGGGCGGCCGCGCGCTGCGGCCAGCGCTCAGGCTCCCCATGCAGCCGCCTGGGGCTGCGCGCGCCACCGCTGCAATCCGGGCGGGCCGCCGTGGGCGCGGCGCCCCGAACAGGCGGGGGCTGCAGAGCTGGGGCGCCGCAGGCGACGCCCTCCGGAAGCTGCAGGGGCGCCAGGCCGGGCGGCGCCGGGCGCGCCCGCTCAGGCGCGCGCGCGCCCCGCCTGCCCGGCGCACAGCGTCTGCTGCGCAGCGGGGCGCCCGGAGCCGCCGAGTCCGGCCGGCCCCAGAGCGCGCATGCGCCCGGCGCGCGATGCAGCCAGGATGGGTTAAAACCCTATGTCGGCCGGCGCCCGCGAACGCGCGGGGCGGGCGGCGCGCCTGCGGGCGCGCCCACGTCGCCGTTGGCGTGCGGCGCGTGCAGCGCGAGCGCCTTGACGCGCTCGATCAGGTCCTCCTCCGGCCGCCCCTCGCGCGCCGCGAAGTCCGCCGCCGGCGCCGCCGCGCCGCGCTGCCGCGCCTGCAGCGCCTCCGCCTGCAGCGCCCAGTCCAGGTTGGGGAACAGGTTGGCGTACGCGCCCGGCTCCGCCAGCGACTCGGCCGCCTTGGGGTTGATCTTGCCCAGGTCCTTGCGCCAGAGCTGCACGACCTCGCTGATGCGGCTCGGCCGGTACGTGCGCGCGAAAAAGGCGGCCTCGGGGATGCGCCCGGCGGCGACCAGCAGGTCCACGCACGCGTCCAGGCGGCCGAGCAGCAGCTGGCCCAGGAAGGCGACGTTCAGGCGGCCGGCCGCCTCGGCGCGCGCGGCCAGGGCGGCCAGGCCGGCCGCGCTGCCGCGCGCGCTGTGCAGCAGCAGCAGGCCGGACAGGTCGCTCGCCTTCTCCAGGCACTCCTCGGCCACCTGCGCGCGCCCGTGCTGTGGTTAGGGTTGGGGTTAGGGCCGTAGTGGCGGTCAAAATTGATGCCCTCGGCCACCTGCGCGCGCGGAGCCCGGCCGCGCCGCGCTCGGGCCCGGGCCCCGGGCGCAAGCGGCTGCGGGCGGCGGCGGCCGGGAGCCCTCTGCTCGACCCGCGAGCACAAAGCACACGGCTGCTTTCCCATTCAAGCGGCCGCTCCCCGCCCCGGCCAGAAGGCTGCTCGCGCTGCTTGCGCGGCGCGCGCGCTGTCGCCAGCCCCCTTGGCTGCCGAGGCGCCCTGTTCGGCCGCGCCAACCCGGCAGCAGCGCCTCAGGCCAGGCACGCTCGCTCACAGGGCTCTTCCTCGGCGCCCGGCCGCACAGGCGGAAGCGGGCCGCGCCGTGCACGTGCAGGCACGCGCGCTGCCGCCGGACGGCAGCGCCGTCCCACCAGAAGCGGGCCGGCCAGGCCTGCCGAAGTGCGGACAGCAAGCGGAACGCCATCCTGAGCGCCGCGCGCGCCTGCAGCTTGCCGGAGGACAGCGCAAGCTCGCCCAGCTGGCGCCACTTGGCCTCGGTGCCGGCCTGGCCGGCCAGGTCGAGCGCGGTGCCCAGCTCGCCCAGGCCGACTGCCAGCTCGAAGCGGTAGTCCGCGTCCGTGGCCACTGCCAGCGCCTCCGCGGCCAGGCCGCGGCCCTCCAGGAAGCGCGCGACCGCGTTGCGCTGCTCCTGCGCGGCGCAAGGGTAGGGTAGTGTTAGGATAGGGTGGGGCGTCCTCAACCGGCGCCGCCTGCATCGGCGCCGCCGCCGCCTCTGGCGGGGCGCGCGTGGCAGCGCCGCGTGGCCCCCGCGCGCACCCGCCGCGCAACTCTGCGCGGCCTGGGCGCCGTGACGGCCCACTCCCGGGAGCTTCGGAGTGCGGGGGCAGACCTCGCCACGCGCGCACGCAGTGCACATCTGGTGTCACGGGCGATGCAATCCTCAGGCCAGGCGCGAGCCGGCTGCACAGCTTGCTGCCAGGGGCGTGAGAAGGATCTGTGCCCTGAGCCACTGAACGTGGCGGCCTGCGCGAACGCTTGGGAAGAAAGGCCCGGGCGCGCGCCTGCGGGATCTGGGGCAGGATCTCGGCCGCGGCGTCCATGTCGCCGCGCATGACGAGCGTCTTGTACTCGATCACCGACAGCAGCAGCGTGTAGCCGACCACGCCAAACTCCTGCGCGGCGGCAAGCCCTCAGCCGGGGGCGCTACGCGCTGGACACCGGGCAGGCCGCCCCATACCTGGCGCAGGCAGACCTGGTGCGGCGGGCGCGGCTCGGGGAAGCGGCGCCACAGCTGCATGCCTGTCAGGGGGCACGAGAACGGTCGCACGCGCAGGCATGCATCCCCGCCGCCGCAGGCCGCCCGTGCACCGGGCCGCCCTGCAAAGCCTGCGGCGCGCGCGGCGAGGCGCGCGCGGCCCCGGCTGCGGCGCCGCGCCCGCTGGCTACGACAGAGCGCGCTAGGGTCAGGGGCGCGCTAGGGGCGGGGTACAGGCAGATGTTGGGGCGCTCGTGGCGCGCCGCGCGGGCGGCCCGGGGGGGCTTGCGCGGGGCCCGGGAGTCAGAGCAGGGCGGCGCGCCTTGTCGATGAGGTACACGCGCGACTGGGAGGCCAGGTAGCCGAGCAGGTACATGGGCCGGTCCAGGTGGAACATGGTCGTGACCTCGCCGCCCACGCAGTAGTTGAGCCGCCAGGCCGCGTTGTTGTAGATGAAGCAGTCGCCCACCCACAGGCCTGCGCGTGCGGCCCGGCCGTTCTGCGGATGAGGCCATCGCCCGCCCGCAGGCCTGCACGCAGCTCACGCCGCGCTGCCTGCCAGCTGCGCGGCGTGATGCGGCGGGGCGGCACCATGCGCACACCCTGTTACGCCATGCACATGGCTGTGGGCCGGATGCGCCGGCGGCGCTTGCCGCGCGGCGGGCGCCCGGGCGCGCACCCGTGCGCACGCGCTCGGAGACCTCGTTGAGCAGCTCGAACGCGTCCTGCACGCCGTCGTCGTCCGGCTCGCCGCCGCTGGCGAGCCAGGCGTCCACCGCCTCGCGCCGGAAGCGCAGCACGTAGAAGCTGGCCTCGCCGATCAGCGCGACGAGCTCGCCGCTGTCGCTCCAGCGCACGTCGCGCACGGCCACGTCGATGCTGCGCACCACCTGGCGCGCGGCGCGCCGCCGCGCCGCCTCAGGCGACACTTAACCCTTGCGCTGCGGCCCGGGCGCAGCATGACACTGCTGTGATCGTCCTCTCCACCGCGCTGCGCTCGCCGCCGTCGCGCCAGCGCAAGGGCCCGCGCGCATGCGTCCCTGTCAGAGCCTGGCATCGCGGCGACCATGTGGCTGGGCGCCCCTGGGCACCGGTGAGCCCCAACACACAAATGCACTCCCGTACAGCGCCATGCAGGCCGCCGGCGGGCTGCCTGCGTCAGCAAGGACCGCAACACAGGCGCCCGCCCGGCCTCGAGCAGCCCGGGCCGCAGGCGACGGGGCCGGGGCCGGCGCGCGGCGCGCCTTGGCGGTGGCCCAGTCGTAGAAGACGACAAAGTCGGGCGCGCGCAGGCTGAGCAGCGCGCCGCCGGCCAGGCCCTCCACGGCAAAGTCCGGCCGCAGCGCGGCCGCCTCCTTGAAGTTGCGGAACAGCTTGACGCTGGACGGCGACTCGCGCGTGGCGAACACGCTGCTGTCGTCGCCCCACACAAACTCCAGCGCCGCGCCGAACGACTTGTTGCGCCAGGCGAGCGCGGTGTAGATGATGTACTCGCCGTCGCCGCACACGGTGACGAAGCGGCCGTTGGGGTTGTGCGCGAGCGACTGCGGGTACAGGTCGCAGCTGCCCAGGTCCTTGACGACCAGCGGCAGCCGCTCGCCGTCCGCCTGCGCGTGCGCGTCGCGCCGGCTTGGACGGTCCATTTGTTCGTGTGTTCACGCGTGCGCACGCGCACAGGGCGGCCGCTCTAGCAGCCCGCCGCGCGCCCGCGCGGACCGCGTGGGCGCCCCCGGCCGTTCGGGCACGCCGCGCAGTCGTAACAGGGGACCGACAGCAGGGTCGGGCATGCAACGCGCGGCCACCGGCCGGCGCTGCACCCTGCAACGCGCACGCGCGCCGCTGCCACGGCGGCGGCGTCTGTGCTCGGGGCCCCTGCAGGGCGGCCTGTCGGGCGAAGTGCTGCGCCGGCGCGATGCCAGCCCCGCGCTGATGCGGCCCAGCCGCCCCCGCGGTGCATCAGCCGCGGCGCACCGCAGGCGCCGCACCGCGCGACATGGTCTGGCGTGCGGCCTGCGGGGGGCGCAGCGGGGGCGCACGTCCTCAAAGTCGGCGCCGTGCGCCTTGACGTTGACGGTCTGGATCTCATTGTGGCGCGCCCAGATGATCTTGCCGCTCGCGTCCATGGACGCCACCGGCTCCTCGCGCCCAATCTTGATCAGCACCGTGCCCTCGTCGTAGCCCAGGCCCACGCTGCGCGCGCGCGCGCCGCGTCAGCCGCTCATCTCGGTGCGCGCCCGGTCTGGCTGCCGCCAGTCCATGCAGACCCATCCACTGGTTACGAGAGCAGGGCCGGACGCAGCCGCTGCTGCCAACTGGTGGCGCCTGGTTCAGTCCCCAGTCCGCAAGCCCCGCGCTGCGCCGCAGCCCCGCTGCGCCAGCCACGCAGCGGCGCGGATGGGCGGGCGGGCGCGGGGCGGCGGGCGCGCACAAGTTGGAGCCGCGCGCGTAGCCGAGCGCCCACAGGCGCTCCAGGCCGTAGCTCAGCGTGTTCTCCAGGCGGTACGTGGTCGCGTGCCACACGCGCACGCTGCCGTCCTCGCTGCCGCTCACGATGATGGGCAGCTCCGGGTGGAAGCAGACGGCCGACACGTTGTGCGTGTGGCCCTCCAGCGTCTGCACGCACGCCTTGGTCTGGTAGTCCCACACCTTGACCAGCCGGTCGTCTGCGCCGCTGATCAGGTACGGCCGGTCGCCTGCGCGGCCACACCCCGGCCGCCTCGGCGCCGCGGCCCCCGCACCCCGGCCGGATAACTCGCACAGCAAACTCGCAGGCACCACTTATCAATGCAGCTGGCCGGGCGCCCGCGCGACGCCGCCCGCCGCGCGGCGCGGGCGCGCCCGCCAGGCTCGAGCCGGCGCGCCCGGCGCGCGGTGCTCAGAGTCCTTACCAGCTCCAGGGGCTCATGGGCGCAGGCCTGCTTGTGGCACGAGCGGCCCTCTGGCGCTGCGTGGCCCTCGCGGCACCGTGCACAGCGGCCTGGCAGGGTGCGCCGCAGGCACGAGGGTCAGGGCACGGGCGGCGCGCGGGGCCGCACCGCCGTTGAAGTAGTCGACGCAGTTGACACCCTTCTCGTGGCCCTCAAGCGTGAAGTTGGGCGTTGGCTGGCCGATGCTCCACACCTGCGCGCGGTACACAATAGGGTAGGGTAGGGCCCGCGCGCCGCCTCCGGTCAGCGCGCAGGCATCCTGCCTGCCTGCCGCCGGACTCGCCTTCACGAGAGCCTGGGCGTCAATGTAAGCCATCCGAAAAACGTGCGCCAAGCTGCCTTTCAAGTTCATTTGGCTGCCTGGCGCGCGCGGCGAAGACGCGCCGCGCCGGGCCGCAGGCCGCGGCACGATCGAGCGTGGGGCGCGCAGCCAGCCTGGGCGCGCCTTGACGGTGCGGTCCAGGGACGCGCTCGCGAACGTGTTGGTGTCCTTGGGGTTGAAGACCACCTGCGACGCGCGGTCGAGCGCATGTCAGATCCCAAAGCGCGAGCATGCACATTGTAGACCTTTAACAATCTCTTAAGGGATACTGGTGTGTCCAAGAGTGCGCGCACGCCAGTGTCTGAAGGCCCTGGTCTCGGACCTGCCTGACGCGTCAACGTGATCAGCAACATGCGTGCACGCCGGTGTCTGAGAGGGCATGCACGCATGCTGGCGATTTGTGGTGGCTTGCTTCAGGTGCGCTGGCTTGCGTGCAGGTGCGCCCCGGCCCGCAGCGCACGCCGCTCGGCGGTGGATGCACTGGGGCGGCGCGAGAGCGCGGGCGCGGGCGCCGCGGGCCGCGCCTGCATGACGTAGTGCGAGTGGCCCTCGAAGACCTGGTTGCACGACCAGCCCTGGCCGCACGCACCGGCGCCCCGTCAGCCCGCATCGCATGGTGAGCAAATCTCTCGTTGCCCTCTGAGTTGACAAGATAGGCAAACCGCCCAGACTCCAATCATGTGCATGCAGGCTTGCTGGGCAACACAGGCCGCCTGGCGGGACGGCGCAGGGACGCGCGCGCCTTGTCCCAGTCCCACAGCTTGATGAGCATGTCGTCGGAGGACGTGAGCAGGTACGGCAGCGACGGGTGCACGGCGATGCTCCTGCGCCCGCCACAGTCCCCACCGTCGCCGCACGGCGGGCCGCAGCAAAGCCGCACACAGTCGTGCACCTTCACCACGCATACGATGAGGTGCGACGCCTCTCCAGCCGCACTCCTCCAAACAAGAGACCTCGGCTCCCTGCTTCACGGCAGCATTGCTGCCTGCTTCACTTGTAAAAGCGCGGGTCCGCAGCAACCCGGCGCGTCTGCCGTGACTGTCGCTCCCGCCGCAGGGCGCACCGGATGTAGTCCGTGTGCGCCTCAAACTGCTTGACCTTGTCCATGGTGTTGTAGTTGAACACGCGCACGTACATGTCGTCCGCGCCGCACACCACCCACTGCTTGCGCGCCACGAACTTGGCCGTCCGCACTGCGCGCAGCGCGCAGCCAGGCGGCGTCGCGCGCGCGCGCAGGGGCGCCGCCGGAGGCGGCAGCGGCGCCGCCCCACGCTGGCGTCTGCGGCAGGGCCTAGCCGGACGGACGGCGGAGGGCAGGACGCAGTGCCTGCAGCGCATGGGTGCAGCCGGGCCCTCCCGACACTGGCAGCGAGCGCGGGGCCCCACCCGGCAGCTCGGTGACCTCAAACGACTTGACCAGCGACTGCGCGCGCGGCCCCGCCACACACCGGTCAGGCTCGCCCTGCAGCCAGGTGGCGCGGCGCTTTGCAGCCGCGCGGGCTGCGGCGGCGCGAGCTGCCGCAGCGCAGACGGGCGCCCCACCTGGTCGTTGGTGCTCCATATGTACACGTTGCCATTGTACAGGTTGGCGAGCAGCCTGCGCAGCGCAGCAGTCAGCCGCCTGCACACGTGGACAGCGCGTAGCGCTTGCCGGCGCGTCGCACGGAAGTGGCTCGAGCAGGAGCAAGTCAGGCTGTGTGCGCATGCTAGTGAGCCTGCCGCGCAGGCGCCCAGGCCGCGCGCACCAGGGCTCTGTCGGGTGCAGATCAACGCCCTTGACGCGGTCGGAGCGCTGGGAGAACCGCCTCTGTGACGCCAGACCGCGGTCAGCGGGCCCGGCGGCGACGGGCGCCCCAGCGCTCGCGCTGGGCCAGGTGCTGAAACGAGCGATTTTGCCGCCAAGCACCAGGAATGCAGGCTATGGCAGGGCGACGTTCACACACTTGCAGCAAGCAGGTGTGACGCGTCCAGGCGCAATGCCTGGCATAAGCGCGCACCTTGATGTCCAGACGGAGCGGCTGCATCCACAACACCAGCCGTACTCAGTAGCTCCCTCTTACCCAGCCAGAGTGGCACAGCACACCAAGCGCAAGCGCGGTGGTTGCCGAGCAGCACAATCGCATGCGCGGCTGGCAAATGCGCAAGGGGGCGCCGGGTTCATAGGGGCCGGCACGCGTCAAGGTGATCAGGGCTCGGCGGCGGGCCGCACCATGCCGCCGTGCTCCGATCAGCGCGCCGCTGCTGCGGCGAGAGCGCGCCTGCTGTCGCTCGACAAGCTCACGGTCCGCCCAGCCAGTCATGAGTGGGCTGCCTCATCTGGCGCACAGACGCTGCCTGACCCTCGCCAATTGGCTGCTCTCTCCTGAGCCTCGCACCAGAGCTCCCTGCTCTCCACTGTCGCGAGAGGGCTTTGATTTGCCCGAATGGGAAGGGAAGGACCACCGAGTGGGCGGTTTCACGGGCGCCCAGTGACTGGGCCCCAGTCAGAGCAATCCACGCCGGACTTCCTGGCCAGCTCGCCGTGTGCACCAGTGTTCAAGTAGTCACGCCGGCTCGAGCCCGAGGCTGACGCATATGGGGAAGGGCCAAGGTGCGTGCGGCGCGCCTGGATTGTTTGCAGCGCCTGCATCCTGGGAGTATTGTCTGAAAGTTCTCAAGCGTGTGCGTGCTACGCGTCTGTGGGGTGTCACATCAGGCACCAGAGGGGCGTCAGGCCCCGGCGCGTGTGCACTGCGTCGTTGGCGTGATCCGCTCAGCCGGCACCCGATCCCGCTGCACTGCGCCTGAGGCAGCTGTGGCGGCGCCTGCAGCCACGAAAAAGCCCGAGGAGAAGCGCCTTGAGAAGCGCAAGCGCAAGGAGGTGTACAGGCAGGTGCACCAGCAGGCCGTCTACGTGCGCTCCCCCTCTGCGACCTCCCACCTGCTTGCGGTCCTGAGGTTGCCGCTTGCTAGACGGTCGCCTAGCACCACCTGAGCGCAGTGTACCTGGAGCTGACGGGGTGTCCTGCCGCTGCGCACCAGATCGCGCCGATCTTCGGCCTCATAGCCGTGATCGTCGTCGGCATGGTGTTCTGGGCCACGCGGCCCACGCCAGCGGCAGCATAGGGCGCTGCTCTGGGGCGGCAGCATGGCGCCGGGAGACGGGGCGCGACGCGCTCTGTGCGCCTTGGCAGCGCCGCAAGTCGGCCTGCCCTCCAGGCGAGGGGAGTGAGCGAGCACTTGTGCGCTTGTGCGTGGAGCCAGGCGGCTGAGCTGCTGAGCGGAGCGTCAGGAGCGCCGTGGTCTTGGTCGATGCGGGGCGCTGCTATGCCCAGCGCGGCGCCATTTTTGCAGAGCTGTGCGACACTGCAGTCTTGACGCATGTGATCTGGCCTGGACAACAGATTTTGACCCGGCATCCCTGTAAAAGAGGTGGTCAGTGTATGCGCGGTGACAAGCACTTGCCGCGGTGACAAGCGCACGCTGGTGAGGCTGTACACGACATGTCATATGTCTGGCGGACTGTGCTGTAACGTAAGCCGTGTGCCATATGGCTTCACTACAGCAGAAGGTCCACCAATGCTGCTGTCAGGACGCCAGTCTCCAAGCCTCATGCACCCACAGCGCCAGCAGCTCACAGGCAGGCCGCTCGGCTTGCGCACCGCCGCCCGGCCCCGCGCTGCCGAGCGGCAGCCCTGCAGAGTGTCCCCAACGTCCGCGCGCTCGGCCTGGCCGCCGTGCGCGCGTCACAGGCGCTGGCTGCCGTGCGCGTCACAGGCGAACCCTAACCCTAACCGCCCTATCACAGGCGCACAGCCTCGAACAGGCGCGAGAAGTAGAAGCGCGTCGCGGTGAGCTCGCGCCGCACGACCTTCCAGCCGGCCACGCGGAAGGCCGCCTCCACGGCCGCCTCCGTGTGCAGGTACGCGCGCGTCGCCTGGCCCCAGACGCGGCCGTTCAGGGGCGGGCGCCGGCAAGGCGCAAGCCCCGCGCAGCAGCCCAGGGCCCCAAGAACGGTGCATAGATTTCCCGTCCCGGGCCGTCGCAGCACACACACGCGCGCTTGTGCACGTCCTGTCACTTGGCAAGTGCTCGATTCACGCAGCTAGTGTCATGCTCCAACAGGCACTCCCATGCGCATGCACCGCACGGGAGCAGGCCGGCCGCGGCGGCGGCACCTTGGCGCCCTTGGGGAAGAGCTCCCCGACGCGCTTGAGGACCTCGTAGTAGGGCGTGCTGGGCGCGAAGCTGAGCAGGATGCGCTGCTCCGCCAGGCCGGCCAGGTGCGCGATCATCTCGTCCACGCGCTCCTGCGCGGCGGGCGCGCGCGACCATGACGCGCCAGGCACGCCGCTGGGCCGGCCCTCAGCCCTGCTGCACCGCTCATGAAGTGCGGGTCCTGCGGTTCTCGTATGCACTTCCCAACATGGACCTGCGCCTGCACGCTCGTTTGGGATATGGAGCGACTCGCAGCCTTACAAGGAGCATTTGTACACCTCCAGTGCATCACAAAGGCTGCCAACCGCAGCAAGCAACGAGTGTTCCCAAAATGAGAGCAGCGCAGAGCGCGCGCCTGCGGGTAGTGGATGAGCACATCGATGCAGGCGACGGTGTGGAAGCGCCCGGTGACGGCCTGCAAGTCGCTGGCCGCAAAGCGCGGCCGCACCGCGGCTGCTGGCGCGCCGCCCGCTACCGCAGCATCGTACCGCCGCGCCGCCTCGTCCGCCTGCGGCCAGCGCCAGCCACGCCTGAGTTGCTGAGCAATAAGCCGGCCACGGCTCTAACAACGCAGAGTGGCTCCGGCGTGGCAAGCCGATGCGGCGCGCCCGCTGTCTGCAATATAGCGATGCAAGCGCTGCTGCCGTGGCGATGCTGGGCTACAGCAGCATGATCGCATCCTACCCGGACAGGCAGCGCATGCAAACCCCAGCAGCGCGGCCGCGGTTGCCAGACAGGCACTCCACGTCGGGCGAGCAGGCGCCGCGCCAGGCGGGCTCCCTGCCCGCGCGCTCGCGCGGCGGCGCGCGCCGCCCCGCGCGGCGCACCATGGCCTGCGAGATGTCAAAGCCGGACACGTCCGCGCCGCGCAGCGCGAGCGGCAGCGCCAGCGAGCCCGTGCCGCAGCCGGCGTCGCAGACGCTCACGCCGCGCAGGTCGCCAGGCAGCCAGGCGAGCACCCGGTCGACCGTCTGGGCGTGGCCCTCCCGGATATCCCGCTGCACCTGCGCGTGCCAGGCCTCACCACGCTCACGCCGCGCGGGTCGACCAGCGCATGAGCGAGCTCCCGGGCCGCTGTCTGCGCACGGGGCGCGCTGACGCAGCGCAGCAGCCCCGCCTGCCCAGCCCGTCAGGGACTGCGCATCGCCCGCCGGCTGCGTCGGTGCGCCTGGCCACCCCGGAAGCCTGCGCATACTGCTCGAGAGTATGTGCTGTGGGCCTGGGTGTCAGGAAGCGCATCATAGCGCTGCTCAAGACTACATCGTGTGAACCCCTAGGGCCAAAGCCTGCACAGCAGGCCCGTGATGATGTGGGAAAGCGCGCCGGCCCGGCGAGCGGGGCGGCGGGGCGCACCGAACTGACGCCCCAGAGGCAAAGCTTGCGCGGCAGCTCTGCGGAATGTAGGAAGGCGGGCCGGCGCAGCACGCGGGGCGGCGGGGGCGCACCGAGTTGACGTCGTCGGTGGTGCCGTAGATCTTGTTCCAGCGCTCAAAGCCGACGCCGTTGAAGTACTTGGCGACAGCCGCCTTCTCGTCGCCGCCCGTCGACGTCATCTGGTCGCTGCGTCTGCGCGCGCGCGCCGCGCCGCGCCCGGGTCAGCAGCGCTGGCTCTGGCTCTGCCTCTGCCTCTGCCTCTGTCACTGGCTCGGGCTCGGGCTCAACCTCCGCGGCAGAGGCGCGTCGCGCGCGCGGCGGGCACTGGGCGGCCCACGAGGGGCGCGCAGGGCTTGGGCGGGGCGGCGGGCACCTGCGCTGCGGGTCCGTGGCGACGAGCACCGCGCCCACCAGGCCCACCGCGCCCAGCGCCCCGAACGCGGTCGGCGCCAGCGCGAGCGTGCCGTCGGCGACCTGCGCCGCCGGCGCCGCCTCGAAGGGGCTCCCTTCTACGTCTCTTGCAGAAAGGACGCTGCGCCATGGAAAGCAGCAGCAGCGTGCTTGCCTGCGACACGACCTCAACCGCGTGGCTCGTGCGCTCGCCCAGCGCAGCCGCATCCAGCGCCGCGAGCGCGGGCGGCCTCCGCCCGGCGGCCCGCCTGCCGCACGTCTGCAGCGGCGCCCTGCTGTGCAGACACCTGCTGGGTGCGCTGGTGGGCAGCGGCGACGCGGCCATCGCGGGCAGCAGTGGCAAGCCCCCAGCAACTTGGAGAACAAGTGTTGATTGTTAAGAGGTGATACACTGTATGCGGGCTGTAGGCTGCGTTGAAGCAACGTCCAGCAGCTTATCCTCCAGATCGAGCTGCCAGTGCCGGAGCCGAGCATAAGCTCGCAAGCTGCCGACTCGACGAGCATGCAGACCGGAGCCGATGAACGGGCGCACGACTCGCACGCCAGCGCCTCCAATGCACCCAACGGGCACGTGCTTCCTGGCCGCTGCGCGCTGATCATCTGCGCGGCACGGGCTTGCACCCTTCACGCGATGTCCCGCGAGCTGGACGCACAGGTTGCGGCGCTGCTGGCGCCGCCGGACCCCTCGCGCCAGGCGGCCTACTTTGCGCAGGCGCGCTCCCGACTCCGCACTCCCGCAGCCGACTTGCGTCAGCACGCTGACGCGACGCAGCCACCGGCGGCACAGCTGCTGGAGCGCGGCGGCTGGGCGCTGGAGGTGCGCGCCGACGCGGGCGGCGGCAGGGGCAAGGGCCTGTTTGCGACGCGGGCGCGCCCCAGCCCCGCGCCTAGGCCACTTGGCAAGCGCTGCGCCGCTGTGCACCGAGCGCGCCCCCGTCCCGGGCGCAGGACTTCGAGGAGGGCGATCATATCTTTACAGAGGCGCCGCTGGTGGCGGCGCAGCACACCGCCAACAAGGCCGTGGCGCGCGTGTGCAGCCGCTGCCTGCGCTACGTGGGCTCGGTGGAGGCCCAGCTCGCGCTGCGCCTACTGCCCGGCGGCGACGCGGCAGGCGCGGCCCGCGCCATACGCCGCGGGCGCCGCCGGCGCGGCGGGCTGCCGGGCCGCCGAGGAGCAGCCGCCCCATGCAGCTGCCATGCTGCCGCTCGGTTACATGGTTCCCGGCTGCGCAGGCAGGGGGCCTGCTGAGCGCTGGTCTCGCCCTGCACCGCGTTGCTTCATTCTGAAACGCCTGTGGAGCGGTGCAGGCGCGTACCTGGACACTGAACGGCTGCGCCGCCTGGCCAGTGGTGCCGAGCGGCTGCCGCACAGCGACCGCTTCCCGCTGGCCACATCGGTGCGCCCCGCCCCCATGCCATGGGCATCGCAGTGGCGGCGACGCAGGGCCGTGCGCAGGCACCGGTGCTCAGGCGTGCTCGAGGGAGCGGCACCCCTGGCGGGCTGAAACCAGACGGCATGGGGGCGCAGGTCGCCTGCCCGGGAGGGTGCGCGGATGAGCTATTCTGCAGCGCCGCGTGCGCGGACGCCGCCTGGCGCGCACACCACGCCCTGACCTGCTGCGGCCCGTCGGCGCGCGCGGCCGGCGGGGGCGCCCTGCCGGACGCGGCGCCGGCCGGCGCGGCGGGCGCCGCCGCGGCCGGCCCGGGCGCCGAGGCGCGCGCCGCGGCCGGCGAGGCGCCGGCGGCGGCGCGGCGGCGGGGCGGGGCCGGCGGCGCGGCCGCGATGCGGCGCTTCCGTGACCACGCGGACGCCACGAACGACATCTTCCATGTCGCCGTGCAGGTTAGGGTGGGGTTAGGGTAGGGTAATGACGTCTCCCACGCAGGTAGGTTAGGGTAACGACGTCTTCCACGTCGCCGCGCAGGTGGTGGCGGGCACACTGCTGCGCGCGGCGGCGCTGCTCGGCGACGCGCGCGCCGGCGGCGCGCCCCCGGAGCACCCTGCCCTGGCGTCGGCGTGGCCGCCCTGCACCTCAAGCCCTGCTTGGGGTGCAGTGGTGCCGTTGGTGCAGTGGTCAGCGGTTGTCAGGGGTCCCACTGTTCTACCGCGCCTGCAGTGAGGTCGTGCTCGGGCGGCAGATAAGCGGGCGCGGTGCGAAGCGGAGCCAGCGCGCTGCTGGGACGCGCTGCGCGCCGCCTGGCTGCCGCACGCGGTCGCGTGGAAGGCGCCCTGGTGGGAGTGCGTGGCGCGGCCGGCCGACGTCGCCGCCGCCGACGAGGGCGCCTTCCGAGCCGGTGGGCCCCGGGCGCGCGCGCGCCTGCTGGGGCCTGGGTCACGAAAGCGCAAGCTTGCTGCACAGGGCGTGCAGGCAACGGCAGGCGTGGCGTGGGGTCCCGATGGCTAGGCGCACTGCGTGGCAGAGCGCGCCGCTGGTGGCTGCGCTGCACGTCGCTCGGTCCGGGCTGGGCGGCGCGCACGCCGTGAGCGTGTTCGCGCGCGGACGCGGCAGAGCTGCGCGGCCTGGCGGCGGACTCGCTGGCGCTGCTGCGGGGAGCGCTGTTCGACGAACGCTTTGCGGCGCTGTTCGAGCTGGAGGTGTACGGCGCCATCGTCGGCGCCTTCGAGCTCAACAACCTCGGTGCGCGCGCGGCGTGCGCCGGCAACGCCGGCGCAGTGCTCTGCTGTGCGTCGCGTGCGTGGTGCGAGCCGCATCTCCCAATTATGTCACCTGCACGAAGCAGCGCGCGGGTGTGCGCGGCTGCACAAGCGGGTGTGCGTTGCTGCCCTAACTCCAACCCTACCCTGCATGCGGCAGGACTGGTCGTGGAGTCGCCGGTGGAGGACTATCTGCTCTTTGTCCACGAGGAGCACGCGGGCGTGCTGACGGCGGACGAGGCAGCCGCCGCCCAGCGGCTCACCAGTGCGGGCCCCGAACGCAGGGCTCGGGCGGCGCGCGCCGAAGCTGCCTGCCTGGCCCCGTGCTGCTGCCAACCTGCTCGGGTGCATGCATGTTGAGGCCGCGTCTTGACGGCCCCGTGCGGGTGAGTGGCCGGAGCCGGAGGTGGGCGCGCGAGCGCGTCTGCTCTTTCTCTGACCGCAACGCCGACGCCGCCGCAGCGGGCGTGTGAGCGCAGACGGGGGTAGGGTTAGGATAGCGTTGCTCCGGCCGCGACGCCGACGCCGCCGGCGCGCCGGGGCAGGGCCGCTGCTGGACGCGCTGGGCGACGCGTACGACGCGCCGGCCGAGGGCACCGGCTTCTTCGCGCTGCAGGCGTGCGCCAACCACGAGTGCGCGCCCGCCGCGCACGCGCTCGCGCCGGCCGGGCACGCCGACGGCGGCGCCGTCGTCACGGCCGCGCGGCGCATCACCGCGGGCGCGGAGGTCACCGTGTGCTACGTGGATGCGGCGGCGCCGCTGGCCGAGCGGCGCGCCGCGCTGCGCGAGTACGGGTTTGCGTGCGCGTGCGGCCGCTGCCGGGCGGAGGCTGCTGCCGCGGGAAAGGCCGCTCTTGCCTGACGGCTTTCAGTCAGCGACAGTCAGCCACATGGTTGTGCAGCTGCGCTGTGAGGGCGCTGGGCTGTGCTGAGACTGGCAATCATGTATGGTGTCGTGTTGTGCAGGGTGCATGCAAGCTGCGTCCGCTTGACATGCAGGGCCGTCTCAGACCATGTGCCATGGCAGGGCACGAGGCAGGAGACTGCAAGATCAGCCAGCACACATACCTGCAATGCATGGCACACGACCAGCACCTAGAAGGGCACCCTCACCCCGCATGCACAAGCCATTGGCCGCTCTGCCTTTCGCCATCATGCGCATGAATTTGTGCATCCCATGTCTGTTGTACGATTGCCCATCTCGAGCCTCTGTGTCCCGCACTCCGCACAAGTTTCGGCAAGCGTCTATGAGTCGGGTGGTTACCGTCCCGTTTGCAGGCAGGGCCTGCACCGCAGACAGAGGTGACCCATGGGCTCTGACATCCGACCCGCCACCGTCCTTTTCTTTGCGCTCGGCACGCGCGGCGACGTGCAGCCCCTGGCCGTGCTCGCAGACAGCCTGAAGCGCGCAGAGCCGCGCTGGGCTGTCAGCTTGGCCACGCACGCGCAACATGAGGCGCGCCCCTGCCCTCTGCCGCTGTCCTGGCCCGCACCCTTGCTTCACAAACACAGGACACACGGCCATGGCGGCACCGTTGGCTGGGCTCGCGAGCTGTGCTGTGGCGCTGCTGTCGGGGTGCTCACGCCGGGCGCCAGCCGTGCAGGGCTGGCTGGCGCCGCTGCTGCAGCACCAGGGCGTGGGCCTGCACGAGGTCGCCGCGCCGCCGGCGCGCGCGCCGGAGGCACGCAAGCGGCCGCGCGGCTGCGACGGCGGCGGCGCGCCGCCGCACGACGGCCCTGAGCACTTGGAGGAGTGCCTCTGGCTGTGCGAGCGCGTGTTCCAGCTGTGCGCCCGGCCCCTGGTGCGCCGCCAGCCTGCCAGACCTGTGCGCTGGAGACGCGGCTCTGCGTGCGCTCTGCCGGCGCGTGTGGGCACGGACGCTGGCCCGCCGCGTGCAAAGGCCTCAGCTTGGTATGCGTGCATGTATCGGCATCGGGATGCGCTCAGGCCGTGTGACGTCGGTGTCGTGCTTGGCGCGCAGGACGAGGCTGCTGCACCTCCGCAGCCCCTGCAGGCCGCGGGCGCGGCGGCCCGCGGCGAAGCCGGCCCGCCGCGGCTGATTGTCCACAACCTGTTCGCCCTGGAGGCCGCGCACATCGCTCAGGCGCGCCTCCGGCCGGGCGCCGTGCGCCGCGCCGCGCGCCCGCCCCTCTGCGGTCACGCGGCGCGGGCGCCTGCCGGCCTCAGCACGGGCGCCTGCCCTCCTGTGGACGCACGGGACAGTGGCGATGTCAGGGCCCCCGCGAGGGTGTTGCCAGGTCTTGGAACGCGCCGGGGGTGCGGCGCCGTGCGTACGAAAACACAAGGGTTTCCTGAGTCTGTCAGGAACCCTGAACCAGGCCGGGGTGCGGCGCAGGCGCTGGGCGTGCCGAGCCTGGCGGCGTCGCCGTGCCTGGTGCCCTACGCGGCGCCCGCCGCACTGCGCACGCGCCTGGCGCGCCACTTCCCCGCGCTGTGCGCCGCGCTGGACGCCAGCCCGCCAGGCGCCGCTCCTCCTTACCCTAATCCTAACCCTGTCATGACGCTCCTCTCTACCCGTACATGCCCGACAGGTGCTCCTTGCCACCGCTTGCCTCTTGGCAGCGACGCCGGACGTGCGCTCGCATCAGGGAGACCGCACGCCGCGCCACCTCGCAGCGCGGCGCACCCGCGCGCGCGGCATGCGTCGCAGCAGTCCGTTCACGGGCTGCAGCAGTGGACAGACGCGGCGCTCGACATGCGAGCAGGCGTGCACTCTCCCTTGCCTGCGTGAGAGCGCGTGCGCGGGCTCCCAGGCTGCGTCGGCTGGGCGGACGTGGAGCACTGGCTCTGGCCGCTCTTCTCGCCGCGCTGGGCGGGCTGGCGCACGAGCCGGCTGGGGCTGCCGGCCGCGCCGCTGCTGCTGCTGCGCGACGGCGCCGCCCCGCCAGGCGCGCCCCCGGCGCCCTGCATCCTCGCTCGCCTGTCGTCTGCTCCGGTTGCGCACCCTCGGCCCTCCTTGTGCTTTACACGTCCCCGGCACTATCATCAGCATGTGGCATGGAATGGTTATTGTCAGTGTTGGTAATGTGACGATCATATGTTCATCACAACTGCAGCAGTGAAGCGCCATGCCAGCTGCAGGCTTGGGACGCGAGGCACAGGGCCGCGCGCAGGCGGGGGCGACGCATGCGGCGGCGGCGCCGACCCAGGGGATGCGGCACAGGGTGATGCCCACGCCTTGGCGCGCGCGCTGCCGCCTGCGCCGCAATTGCTGTATGGCCTCAGCACGCTCGTGGCGCCGCCGCCGCAGTACTGGCCGGCCGGCGCGCGGCTGACCGGCTTTTGGCAGCCCGCGCCCGGCCTGCTGGACCTGCCCACAGCCAGGGCGCCCGATTTGGCACCCGAACCCGTGTCGCAGCCACCTGCGGAGCGCGCGTGCTCGCGAGCCGCCGCGCGCGCGGAGGATCAGCAGTCGCTGGGACTGCCCGCTGCGGAGGGCCAGCAGCCGACGGCCGCTGCGCGCGCGCCTGGGCCGGTCGGGAGCGCAGCGGCGGGAAGGGTAGGGCAGCCCGGGTGCGCACCGCAGTGGCGGCGAGAGCTCGCGCCGCTGTGGCCGCTCGCGGAGAGCGCCCCGGACCCGCCCGCCGGCGCGCCGCAGGCGCTGCTCCATGCGCATGGGGTGAGCGGCGGGCAGGCGTCCGCATCGAGCTCGGGAGAAGGAGCAGATGAAACCCGGCCGGTCTGCATCGACTTTGGGTCGATGGCGGCGCTGGGGCTGCCGGGCGGCGCGGCGGCCGCGGTGGCGGCGGTGCGCGGCGCGCTGCTGCACCTGCGCATGCGCGGCGTGCTGCTGACCGGTGCGGCAGTCTCCCCGCTGCTGGCTTGCTGCGGGGTCATGCGTGGGTGCGGCATGACGGGATGGCCGCTGCTGTCTGCTCAGCGTGCCCTCACCATGGCCTAAGCACGTGTAGACCGCTTGGGGCTTCAATCAGTGAGTAGAAGGGCCCTGCCGGCCGTGCGCCCCACCATGCCTGCCTGTCAAGGTTCACCTGACTGGACTAGAGCACCAAGCACGCGCGGACTGTGGCTGCCGGGCTCTGCACACGCGGCGGAGGGCACGCCTCAGACGGCCGCGCGGACGGCAGGCGGCTGCGAGCCGCTGTGGGAAGCTGCGCGCGCCGCGGCGGCGGCGGGCGAGGACGCGCGCGGCGGCCCGCCGGTCCTGACGGCCGTGCGCGCCCCGGTGCCGCACGGCTGGCTCCTGCCGCGCTGTGCGGCGCTGGTGCGCGCCCGCTCCCCGTGCATCACAGCAGCACGGCCGGGCTCGCAAGGCTCTCTGTCCTGGATTATGGTTACTGGGCAGGCTGCCTATGCCAAGACAGTGCGTGGATGTTTGGCTGTGTTGCAAAGCAGAAGGTGCGTGGCCTGTCCCAGACCCTCCTGTCCAAAGTGCGCTCGGACGGTTGTAAGGGGATGTAGGTAGCCTACGCAAAGCATCCAACTGGCCCTGAGCGCGGCAGGTGAGCCACGGCGGCGCGGGCACGGTGGCGGCCGCCCTCGCGCTCGGCGTGCCGCAGGTCGTGTGCCCCCTGCTGTTCGACCAGCCGCTTTGGGCGCGCCCCCAGCTGCACTGCGTGCCAGAGCCCCCTGAAACTGCATGTGGCTCATGTGCACAGATACTATCACCAGTTCCATGCGTGTAAAGGGCCCTCTTGAAGCATGTCCGCCCGTACTCGTCCGCACCTTGCCAGCCAGGCAGCAGCAGCAGCGCGCGGGCAGCCAAAAGATGCGCACTGAGGGTGCTACGCACACAGAAGTAGACTTTGCAGGACAAAATGATTTAATTTGTGTGAAAAATGTGCGAAGTGATTAAAGTATGATTAAGGTCTACTTTATAGGAGTGCAAAGCGCGCAGGCGGAGAAGGTGGAGTGGCTGGGCGTGGGCGCGCAGCTGCCGCAGCGCGCGCTGGCGCCTGCGGCGCTGGCCGCTGCGCTGGCCGCCGCGCTCGCGCCGGCCGTCCGCTCGCAGTGCCGGCGGCTCGCAGCCGACCTGGCCGCCGAGGACGGCGCAGCCGCGGCAACCGCGGCCGTCCGGGAGGCCGTCGCAGGCGCGGCCGCCGCGCGCGCGCGCCTGCTCCGCGCGCTGGCGCAGGCGCGCGCGTGCGACGCGCCGCAGGCGGGCGCCCTGGGTGCCCTGCAGCGCTGTTGCTCTGGCCGCGCGTCACACCCCACGCGCAAGGAGGACCTCCGCAAGTGCCTGCATGCGATTCCACACAGCAGTGCGCAGATTGGCGTCTACGGTGTCTTTAGACGTGTGCGAAGGCAGCATGTGAAGCCCTCACACACTTGCGGTGCATGGCACGAGTGTGCGATACATGGTGAGCCTGCTTGCATGGCCCTGCATCCTGCATGCGGGATGCACGAGCAACTTGCTGCCGAGGCACGATGAGCAGGTCGCTTGAGCGCATGCACCAACCCATGGCCGGGGGCATTCTGGCAGACGGGGGATGACGGCGCCGACGCCGGCGCCGAGCCCGCGGTGGCCGCGCTGCCGCTGCCGTGCGGCGGCGAGGCGCACTGCCACGCGCGCGCGCGCGGCGAGGCCGCGTTCATGCTGCGCGAGATCTTTGAGGAGCGCTGCTACCTGGCGGGCGGCCGCCTGGCGCTGCGCGGCGGCGGCACCGTGCTCGATGCCGGCGCCAACATCGGTGCGGCCCGGCGCGCACCCACGCGGCACGCTGCTGTTCCATGCTGACGCGTGGCACGTTGAGCTTGGTTGGGGCGTGGTGCACTGCTCTGCGGCCAAACCAGGTGCCGAGCGGCGCGGCTGCCTGGCGGGCGGCGGCGTGGCCCGCCCCTGCGCGGTGGCGGCACCGTGCTCGGCGCCGGCCATGCGTGGAGAACGCTAAGCATGGGCAGCTGACGCGCACGGCAGGGATCAACGAAGTCTGCATTTGGCTGCGGTTGCACCAACCCTGCGTCGCGTTGGTTGCCGTCGGCAGGGCACACTTTAGGCTACGCTTTACCAAGCGGGCTCCAAGCACGTACGGGCACGGGCGTTTGCTTGGCATTGCAAACACAGACGGCTGTCAGAATCCAGGGCGCTCCTCTGCCCACCTCCAGTGCTCCTCACGGCTGCGTCACCTGTCGCTACCCCCTCTGTGCCCTTGCACTTCCGCCTTGAACATGGTCATGACGTTTTGGCGGCGGCCGCAGGCCTGTTTGCGCTGTGGGCATGCGGCGGCGGCGGCGGCGGCGTGCCGTCGCGCCTGCTGGCCGTGGAGCCGCTGCCGCCTAATCTGGCGCTCCTGCGGCGCAACCTGCGCGCGTGCGCCCCCGCGCCGCAGGCGCGCCCGCGCCCGGCGCCCGCGCCTCAGCTCAGAGCGCCGCCCCGCCGCGCCGCCCCGGCGAGGCGCTGGCGACGAGGCGTGCGCGCTCTCGTCCGTCCGCGCGTGCACGGCGCTCGTCCCTACGGCGCTCGGACGAGCGGGCGGCCTGCGCATGCGCTGACGCAGCTGTGCGTGATGCGATCTGAAGAGATTATAGATGAATGTAAATAGGATTACTAGTTTCAGTGCGCGGTCCAACCCTCTCTTTGTACGCTCTCTGGTGCATACCCTGTGTCTGTACGCTCTGTCGTGCGTTTCCTAGCAGGCCTACTCGAACAAATCATCTCTCGAATTAATAGGTCAGGAGGCGGCGCAGGTGGAGGTGGAAGTGGTCGCGGCCGGCCTGGCCGCGCGGGCGGGCGCCGCGGACTTTTTATTTTACCCGGCCATGCCCGGGAACTCCACCGCGCGCCCGGCGGAGAAGTGGGCGCTGCAGGCGCGCGACCGCGCCGCATGCGCCGCCCTGCCTGCCTCCGGGAGGCTGCTGCTCGAGCCGACAGCTGCCGCGCGCCGCAAGCCAGGAGCAGCTGCATGGTTGGGGGCTGGCTGCAGCCCTGATCGGATGGGGGCCGTTCATGATGGGGCCAGCGCCGCCCCAGAAGCGGTCATGTGAGGCGCGGCCGGCGCGGCAGGCCGGGGAGGTGCCCGCCGATGCGTGGGCGGGCGCGCGGCGGGTGCGCTGCGCGCTGACCACCATCGATGCGCTCGTAAGGGAGCGCGGCATCGACGAGCTGGACCTGCTCAAGGCGCGGCCGCCCAGCGGCAGGTTTGTCGACGGGCAAACACGGGAACCCATGCGCAAGCTTGCGAGAGACTGCACGGCCTGCCTGCGTCCCAAAACTATCGAATGTGGCGTTGCGCGCCGACCAGGCCATCGCACGCAGCCCTGTGCCGAGCATCGCACAGCGCTGCCGCGCGCTGCCGTCGGCTCCACGCAGCGCTGACATGCTGCTGACAGCGGCGCGCGCGCGCGCGGGCGGCCGGGCATGCAGGTGGATGTGGAGGGCATGGAGTCGGAGGTGCTGCAGGGCGTCGGGGCGGCTGCATGGCCGCGCGTGCGCCAGGTCGCCGCCGAGGTGCACGACGCGGGCGGCCGCGCGGCCGCCGTGGAGGCGCTGCTGCGCAGCGCGGGCTTCCCGCATGTGGCCCGGGCGCGGGGCGCGGCGCCGCGCACCACGATGGTGGCCGCCTGGCGCTGAGGCGATGCACCTGGAAAGGAGAAGCTGTTGGGAAAGCACCCTCTGTGTGTAAACTGTGCCTCCTGACTGCCCTGCATGAATGTAGTAGCCGCATTTTGCATGCGAGCAGTTGCACCCCTCGCCTGTGTCCTGGGTGCTTGTCTGGTTGTGCATGTTGCCGATGCACAATGGTTGTGAGCTTTGTCAGCCTTAATGCTTTCATGGCCTGTCAGTGTGTCCTGTACCGTCTTGTGTGCCAGGGAACGTCAGAGACTGGTGAAGTAGATATCTGGTTCGCAATGAGCGTGTGAAGGCTCTAACAAGCACTGGGTGAGCAGCTTGCAAGCACTGTTGAGTGAGCAGCTTGCAAGCACTAAGTGAGCAGCCAGTGTGAGCATGCGTCAGTCTGTTACAAGCACTTGATGCACTGGTGCGGTGCCTGTCACACAGACAGACAGACACATACATGAAACGCACACAGAGTACAGGCGGCACAGTGTACGAGCTGTCAGACATACGATGTGTTGCTGGTCTGCCCAAGCCGCTCCGGTCCACAGCTGCACACAGACAGCGACATGTGTAGCTTTGAAACCTCTCCGCCAGCAAGCGCGCCGGCCCTCACGGCATGCGCCCGCTGCGTCGCCCTTACGCCATGCGCAGGCGCCTGCGCACGCCCGCCGCGGCAGCCCGCGCCGGCTGCGAGCCCGCCGCTGCCGAGTCGGCGCTTGGCTGATCGCCTTCTGCCGTCGGGGGCGCCAGGGAGTCGTGCCGCCGCGAGCCGGCCTCGACCTCTGCGGCAGGCTGCACACACGGCTGGCGCTGCGGCGAGGCCTGCATCTCCGCTGCCAGGCCCGCGCACGGCCGGCCGGCCGCGACCGGCGCGCTCGCCTCGCGCGGACCAGGCGAGCCGCTTGCGCCTTCAGCGGCCACAGGCGCGGCCGCCGCCCCGGAGAGGCGCGGGCCGCCTTGCGTGCAGCGCGCCTTCGCACGCTCCGCCTGGCCGCCGCCGGCGCCGGCCGGGTCGCCCCGCGCCTGCACGCTGCGGCCGCGCCGCGGCGACGCGCTCCTGGCAGGGCGCCGCGCGCTGGCGGTTGGCGCCTGCACGATATGCCGCACGTACTCGTCCGCCACGAGCCGTGTGCAGCGCCCGCACGAGTACACGAGCGGGTGGTTGTCGATGTCCGCGAGGTCCCCCAGGCTCAGGTGCTCCAGGCGCACGCCGGCGTCTGCACAAGCAGAACATCTTGGTCATATTGGCAGCCGCTTCACCTTGCACCGGGAGCTCTGCATGACAGCTCAGCACTGCATTGTTGCCCGTGTTGCGTCCCAACACCCTTCAGTGCATGCAAGGGGCAGCAGAAAAAGCATTTCTGTAAAGCTAGTTCTGCCTCACAAGCTGCATCAGCCCCGAGGACGCCAAGGGGAGCAGGGTGGGTGCAGCTGCACCCACCCTCCTCGCGATGGGGCCGCACCGAGCAGGTCGGCAAAGCAGCCGGCGCGCGCCGGGGCGTGCTCCACCCAGCAGGCGAGCGCGTGGAAGGCCTGCATCTCGCACGCCACGGCCAGGTCGTCGTGCTCCAGGAGCTCGTGCAGCAGGTGCGCCGGCAGCGCCAGGGCGTGGCCGTTGCCAGAGGAGCACGACTCGGCCAAGCACCGCAGCGCCACCGGCAGCGCCGCGGCGCGCAGGCGCGGCACCGCCGCCTCGTCCGCCAGGCGCAGGACGGCGTAGCAGACCTCCGTATTCCGCAGCAAGTAATCTTGCAGCAGCGACGCGCACGCTGCCGCGACCAGCCTCGCCTGGGGCCGCGCTGCCGCTGTGAGAGGCCAGCGGTGCAGTGACAAGGGAGAGGGTAGCGACACTGCGAGCGAGCTCCCCGGACCTGCTGGAAGCTTGTATCCATAACAAGCTGCATAAAAGGGGACGCCGTCGACCCTGCTCCATACACTGCCTGCTGCAGCGCAGCCTGCGCAGGGTGCGGGGCGAGCTGCTCTGCGTAGGCTTCCTGCACAGCTGGTCATGTCAGCGCTGCACAAGGGACTGGTGCCGTTCGCCAAGGGTGTCAGCGCGCGCGCGTGCCTTCAGAACAAGCTGACAAACGGTAGCCTCGCTGTCTGTCAGCTGCCGGCCTGCCTGCCGCGCACGCCACACGCCTGCAAGCAGCGCTGCGTCAAGCTCAGGGCAAGCTCGCCAGGGTGTCAGCTCACAATGCTGACGGACCGCAGCGCTCGTCCTGCACGTGCACGAGCGCACCCGAGGGAGCGGCGGTGCAGCAGTCTCCAACCAGGTTGCTTATGGCGCCTGCCAGGTGCGTTGTTTGCCGGACATGCACCAGGTGCTCGAGCAGCTTGGCATCCATGCCTGCACCGCTGGCGTGAGAGGCAGGCCCGCTGTTTCTAGGCTCAATGACCGAGCATGACCATACAAGAAAGTAAGTCGTACTACTGCGCTACCGACAGCGCAGGCCCTAGCAGGGCGTGGCAAGGCTGCCTTGCCAACTAGAGCAGGAGAGCAGGAGAACAGGAGAGCTGCAGCGAGTTTTGATTGTACTTCTTGCCACCAGCTGGCCTGTGAGCTGCAGGAGACGGCGCCTTGGCAGCTGCACACCAGAGAGTCGCGGGCCTGAAGACCAATCACTGCGCTGAGCCCCGCAGAAGAGCGATCGCTGGTTGACGCGTGAGGCGCACTCGCCTGGGCCTTGCCCCGCAGGGAGTCTGCGCGTGCCGCAGCGCGCGCGAAATGGGGCAGGGACAGTCCGGCCAGGCGGGCTTTCCTGGCCAGGGCGCGCCTGGCGAACAGAAAAAGGAGGTGTGCACCTTGTCTGACAGGGGTTCCGGAGCGGTGATGTGTCGCACTGTTCGCTGCAGGACTGCAAGCAGTGCTGAAGCTGCAGTCTGTTTTGCGCCTCAGCTGTATAGACCTTACAGTCCTTGGCGTTCTCATATGTCAAGGACAGTACCTGGTGCCGTCTGCGCACGCGCGTGCGGTCTCCTGAGCAGGTTGCCTGCGTTCAGCACGCTGTTTGGCCCCTGCTCTGCTCGGCCTCGCAAAGCGACTCGCAAGCGATGGACGACGTGGCTGGTGCAGACAGCCTCCTGTCTGCTCACAGCCTGCTCTTCATGGTTCCGCCTGCGAGCGGTCCACGTGCTCGGTGGCCCGTACCAAGCGCGCCGCAACCGAGCGCGCGCGGGGCGGCAGGAGAAGAAGAAGAAGTGGGAGCCGCCGCCGCCGCCGCCGCGCGTGGGCCGCAAGCAGCGCCGCGCCGCGCAGGCGTCCAGCCTGGGCTCCAAGCTGCCGGCGATCACGCCCAACGCCAAGTGCAAGCTGCGGCTGCTCAAGCTGGAGCGCGTCAAGGACTGGCTGCTCATGGAGCAGGAGTTTGTGGCCAACCAGGAGCGGCTCAAGCCGCAGGAGGAGCGCAACGAGGTGGACCGCTCCAAGGCGCGCGCGCGGCCGCGGCCCGCTGCCTGTGCTCGCACGGCCTCTCCGTGCGTACGCAGGCAGGTGAGGCGTGCGTGGCTGGGCGGGCATTACGGCGTGCGCGCGCGCAGGTGGACGATCTTCGGGGGTCGCCAATGAGCGTGGGCAACCTGGAGGAGATCATCGACGAGAAGTGCGCCTCGCCGCGCCCGCCCTGCCTGCTCCCGCCGGCCCGCACGGCGGTGCCCCGACGTAGTGCACGTTGTGACGCGCTGACGCTCACCTGCGAGACGCGCGCTGCGCAGCCACGCGATCGTGTCGTCCTCCGTCGGGCCCGAGTACTACGTCAGCATCATGTCGTTCGTGGACAAGGCGCAGCTGGAGCCCGGCTGCACCATCTTGTTGCACAACAAGGTGCGCGTGGTTTGGCAGATGCTGCGCGGCAGCTGAGCCACTCGCACTGTCTCGCGGGTGACCACGCGCACCAGTGGCCCAAGGCTTGGATGCTGCATGTCCCAAGTCCATTCAGGGCTTCTGCCGCCTGTGTGCCCAGCTTGGCGACAGCTCCTCCCCAGCTCGGCATGGAGTCATCGCCAAGCTGCTGCAGGGACCGGGGCCGATGGGGGCCGCGCTGCGCGCGCAGGTGCTCTCCGTGGTGGGCATCCTCCAGGATGAGACCGACCCCATGGTCTCCGTCATGAAGGCGCGCACCCGCTGCCCCTGCGCAGCCGTGCCCTTGCGCCGCACGAGTCGTGCGCCACCCGGCCCCGCCTTGCGCTGGCGGCGCTCGCGAGCGCCTTGCAACATGCAGCGCCGAGGGCCCGCAGCGCCGAGCTGCGCGCGCGCGCCGGGGTGGACGGAGCGCGCCCCTAGCTGTGCAGAGCGGCGCCGGCGGGCGGCGTTTGACCGAGCCGGCGTCCGGCACGAGCCTGCCGGCGGGCGTGTTCACGCTGAGACCAGTAGTTGTTGAAAGTAGTGTCCTGACTGGAATGCGCTGCGGCGCAGGCGGGGGAGGCACGAGCCCGCCAGCGGGCGTAATTAAAACTGAGATCCAACGATCCAGATCATGAAGACCAGTGGTTGTACGACCAGTGTCCGACACTGGCGCGCGCGCGGACGCGCAGGTGGAGAAGGCGCCGCTGGAGTCGTATGCGGACGTGGGCGGCCTGGACCAGCAGATCCAGGAGATCAAGGAGGCGGTGGAGCTGCCGCTCACGCACCCCGAGCTGTACGAGGACATCGGCATCAAGCCGCCCAAGGTGCCCGCCGCGCCGGCCCGCGCCCCACTGGCCCGATGACACCTGCGCCGGTCCCCACCGGCGCGCACGGCGCGGGGCGCGGCGCTGCTTCGACTCGGTCTCTGCAGGGCTTGCGAGCATCCTGCAGGGAGCAGTGTTTGTATATTTGGGAACAGCGTGCAGCCGGGCGCGCTCGGCCAAGGCATGCGCTGGGCTGGAGGCCTACTCGACTGCCAGTGGCCCAGTGCATGGCCCTGTGCACGAGGGGCGGGCGCGGCGCGCGGCGCCGCGGCAATGCGCGCGAGGCCGAGCGCGAGGCCGGCGCGCAGGGCGTGATCCTGTACGGCGAGCCCGGCACGGGCAAGACGCTGCTGGCCAAGGCGGTCGCGCACAGCACGAGCGCCACGTTCCTGCGCGTGGTCGGCAGCGAGCTCATCCAGAAGTACCTGGGCGACGGGCCCAAGCTCGTGCGCGAGCTCTTCCGCGTCGCCGACGAGCTCGCGCCGTCCATCGTGTTCATCGGTGCGCCCGCACAAAGACAGTGCAGGCTGCGGTCGCCCGCGCCGCACTCGCGTTGGCAGCGCGGGGCCGAGGCGGCTGCGCGCGCAGCGCGCTCTGGGGCGCGGCTGCTACATGCGCGGCCTGCCGAGCGGGGCGAGGCTGACGCGCCTGTGCCGACGCGCTGGCACAGAGGCGGAGCGTGCGTGCGGTGCCTTGCTGTTGAGGAGGGGCATGGTGCGCAGCATGGCTGCATGCTTCCGTAAAGGTGCACGGGGTGCGACACGCTTGTGCGGCGCGGGAGCCGGCGGGGGCCAGCTGAGGCGAAGCAAAGAGTCGGGCTGGGCGCTGCGGCTGAGCGCCTGAAGCCGCGAGCGCGCGCGCGCGCGCAGACGAGATCGACGCGATTGGCACGAAGCGGTACGAGTCGCAGTCGGGCGGCGAGCGCGAGATCCAGCGCACCATGCTCGAGCTGCTCAACCAGATGGACGGCTTTGACTCCATGGGCGACGTCAAGGCGCGCCGCGCCCGCGCCCGTCTCCCCGCATGGGCTCGCAAGATCCCCAATGGGCGCCGCATGGTCTTTTGAGAGGCCGCGGGTGCTGCACGCGCGCGTGGCTTGCGGGGCATGCCTGTGCCGGAGCACACGCGGCGGGCGCGCGGGTGTGAACGGCGCGCGGCGTGCACCAGGAGCTTGCCGCCGCGCAGCCAGGCGGCGCCGCAGGGTTACCTCACCGGCCGGGCAGGGGCGGCCCGGCGTCCGCTGCAGGCGCCAGCGGGCACCGCGGATGCGGCGCTGTCCGAGGCCGCGAGGCCGCGGCGGCCTCGGCGGCAAGCACTGATGGATGTGTGCTCAGAATGAGGGGTACTGGGTAGGGTTAGGGTGAGGATGCGCTCATGGTGCGGCGCGGCGCAGGTCATCCTCGCGACCAACCGCATCGACTCGCTGGACCCCGCGCTCATCCGGCCGGGCCGCATCGACCGCAAGATCGAGTTCCCGCTGCCCGACACCAAGACCAAGCGGCGCATCTTCAACATCCACACCAGCCGCATGACGCTCGGCGACGACGTCAACGTGGAGGAGTTCGTCATGGCCAAGGCGCGCGCACGGCCCCGCCGCCCTGCCGCGCCGGGGCTGCGCGGTTGCTGAAGAGGCGTCTCGCTGACCCGGAATGTCAAGGCCAGAGCAGGGCAGGCACTGCAGAGCAAGGCCTGCTTCAAGCGCGCCTGCGCCAGCTCTCCCGTCCCGCGCCATGACGCGGCCGACGTCGCACGCGCCCCACCCTGCCCGGTTGTGATCGCAGCCGGCTCGACACCAAGCTGCGGTTTCACGGCAAGACGCGCTGGCGGGCTGCTGCAAGCGCCGCGGGGCGCGCGCGCCGCAGGACGAGCTGTCGGGCGCGGACATCAAGGCCGTGTGCACCGAGGCGGGGCTGCTGGCGCTGCGCGAGCGGCGCATGCGCGTCACGCACGCCGACTTCAAGAAGGCCAAGGAGAAGGTGCAGTTCAAGAAGACGCAGGGCGCGCCGCAGGGCCTGTACCTCTAGGGCCTGCCCCCGTACAGCCTGCAGGCCTGTACCTGCAGGACTTGTATCTGCAGCCCGCACCTGCAGAGCTGCACCAGCCTCTGCTGGTCGGCCCTGGCGGGAAGAATATGCGGCGGTGCCCCCGCGTCATGTGGCGTGCAGTTCTGCCGGGCCTGGCCAGCCGTGGACAGAGTCGTTTGCCTGTCAGCACTGCAAGCGCTGCTCTGCGAGCTGCCCCACCAGTCAACCCGCTGTGCCGGCGGTGGATGCTGCTGTCGTGTGCATGCGGGGAGATGGCACGTGCGGCAATGAAGCCAGCTTGAAACAGACTGCAACAACGCAGACGGTGCTTGGCAGACACACTGCATAACCCTGTACAACCTGCAACCGCCTGACCGCCCTCAGCCCTTCTTCTTGCGCGCGGCGGCGGGTGGCCGCTTGGCCTTGCCGGCGCCAGCCTTGGCGGGCTTCTTGGCGCCCGGCTTGGCCACGCCGCGCGGCCTCTTCGCAGGCGCGGCGTCGTCGGCTGCCGCCTTGGCCTTGCGCTTGCCGCCCGCCGCTGGCGCCTTGCCGTCCGCGGTCGCCGCAGCCTCCGCCGGCTGTGCAGGGCACCCCAGGCATTGTCACCAACTCACTTTCCTTTATGAGAAAAGCACTTTTTTCATAAGAAAAGGCGTAATAAATGGTGACGAGGCGAAGACCCGGTGGTTGCCTCGACCTCAACTGCACAGGATGGACGGGCATGATAATGACGCTGAGGACTCCTGTGAGTGGTCTGATGGGAATGAGCGGGTCGAGCGCACCTGGTAGAGGTCGTCGTCGTCAAACATGAACAGGTCGGTCAGCTCGGCGCCGGCGCCGCCGGGCGCGCCGGCCGCCGCCGCCGCCGCCGCGCCGGGCGCCTCGCGCAGCTGCACGAACTGCGACCCGAGCGCCTCCACGCGCGCCTCGCCCGCGCCCAGCGCCACCACGCACAGCGTCGTCGCGCAGGGCACCTGCGGCGCGGCGTCGCGTCGCGTGGCACGGCCCCAAAGACGTCGAGCGGGCTCGCGCCGGCGGCCGTAAGGGGCATGCAGCGTGCCGCCCTGCATGCCGTGACGCTGACAGCCTGCGGCCGCGGCGCAACAGCCAGGGCGCTCGGCCTCGCATGTGATGCAGAGCTGGCTCGTGACAGGCGACAGCACAGCACGAGCGGTGCGTTGCGCGGACGGCAACACAGCAGCCAGCACGCGCCTCGGCGCTGTATCTGGGGTTCAGGACGAGCAGGTTCGCCGCTGAGTGCACCCCCAGGCCGCTCGGTACGCAGGCGACATGCTGCACCCGGCACCAGGCATTGCGGGAGAGCCGCGCGCCAGGGCGGCATTGTACAGGACGCCCTTGAGGTCGAGCTGCAGCTGCGGCTGCGCGCCGCCGCCGCCCTGCACCAGCCACCGGCCCACCACGCCCGCATCGCCCGCCATGTCGGCTGGCCCGCCCTCGCCGCCCTCCAGCTCCACGACGACCTGCGTAAGGGTAAGGTAGGGTTGCATCCCCATGCGCCGGCCCCTCCCATGCACTGCCGGCCTGACAAGCGCGCAGGATGCCTGCGTGCCCGCCGTCCAGCGCAGGCGAGCGCGCCACGCGCGCTGCATCGCCTGTCAGCGCCGCCGCCCGGTGCACGCGCGCCGTGCTCCCCCTCTGCTCTGCCATCCGGCGCTCCACACACGCCCCGGCGCCCCCGGCGCTTGGGCGCGCCTTCAGCGGCAAGCGCTCCGGCATCATCAGCGCCAGCTCGCCCGCGGGCGCGCGCGCCGCGCCGCCCGGCGCGCGGGGCGCCGGCGCCGCCGCGCCGGCCGGCCCGCCCTCCGGCTCGCCCGCAACGGCGGCGCCGCTCCCGCACGGATCCAGCTCGGCCTTCGCCGCAGTGCTGCCCCCGCCTCGCTCGGACCGGCCCGCGGCGCCCGGCTCCGGCCTTGCAGCCGCCGGCAGGGGCGCAGAGCCCCCGGCCGCGCCCGACGGCGCGGCCGCCGCGGCCTCGCCGGCTCTCGGCTCCGTGGCCGGCGCTGCGTCGACCGCGGCGGCGTCCTGCGGCGCGGCCGCGCGAGCGGCCGCTGCGCCGCGCCCGGCCGCCGGCGCCGCCCGCCCGCCCCGCACAGCCTTGCCGCCGCGCGTGGCCTTGGCTGGCGAGCGCGCGGTCGCGGCTGCCTTGCGGCCGACGGCCGCGACGCCGCCGCGCGGGGGCGCCTCGTCGGTGGAAGGCCCTGGCTGGGCGCCGAGCGCGCTTGCGCTCTGACCCGCCAGCCGGCCGCCCTTGCGCGGCGTGGCGCCGCGCGGCGAGGCTGCTGCAGCGGCGGGAGCGCGCTTCTGGAGCTCCCCTGCCGTCGTCGGGGTGCGCTCGGCAGGCCCCGGCCCGGCCTGGTCTTCGCGTTGAGGGTCGCCGCCGCAAGCTTCGCTCGGGGGCTGCTCCCGGTACGCGCCCGGCGGGCTGGGGTCGGCGCAGGGAGCATCCCGGTCGCCGTCGTCGACGGAGCGATCGCGGGCGTGTGTGGGCGGCCTGTCGCCCTCGCTGGAGGACGAGAAGGAGACCTGGGACGCCTTGCGCGCGCTGGCCGGCATAGGCGCTTCGGCCATCCAGTCCGGCAGCGGCGACTCGCTGTGCTGCCGCGCGATGGCCTGCATTTCCACAGCGTCTTTCAATGTGCGTCCCTTGGAGTCTGTATATATAGTATCAGGTGAGTGATGACACACACCTTGAGGTCTGGGGGCACCTGCGGGTCGTCTGGGCCGCGGGGCATGCTTGCAAGGTTGCACCTGTGGCCCACGGCCTCAAGTGTGCTCTGATGCCGTTCCCCGTGCTTGCTATTGCTGCACTCGCTCCTCGGGGTCTCTTCACAAGAATGGGAATGAAGTGCATCGCAGCTCATGCATGGGCACATGCGCATGTGCCCTTCGCATGTGCCTGCATGCTGCATAGCATGTATCTGGCCAGAGATCAGTGTGCATGCACCAACCGGCGTGCCGCACAAGGTCATCCTTCGCCGCCGCGACTTACAGCTGCGACTGCAAAGCCTGGCCGCAGCAGGCTTGCACAACGCACTCTGTGATTCCAGGTAAGCCACGGGTTGCCAGCGCCGCAGACAAACTGTGAGCACGTCTCACTGAGCACCCGATGCAAATGGGCGGTTGCCCAAGCGGGAGCAGTAGCACATGTACCAACGCGCGCACACAGCGTTTGCACGGGCGCCAGCACACCATCACAACACGCCGTCCGCCCGGGAGGCGTGCTGAGGCTGGGACACCCTGCAACAGCCCCGGCCGCCCATGCAGCGTGCTGCTTTTAATTAGAGCGCTGCCCGACAAATCTCCATGCACCTGTTCAAAAGGAAAGAGCTACTTCAAGCACTTTATGAATGACAGCCAGTGTGTCACCCGAAAAGCCCCAAGACCTGCAGACCACACCCGAACACACTATTGTCAGGAGGATTGCTGGGGGCGCAAGGCAGATGAGCAACCCGCCCACAGATGTCATTATGGCGCGCCGGGCTCCCCATCCAGCCGAAGACAGTCTTGCATGCACACTCGCCCATGCGCACGTGAAACACACACAGCAGGGCAGTCGCTGCACGCGAGCCGGGGCCGCAGGCGCGTTTGCAGGACAGCAGGAGTTCCCCTTCAATACCATGCAAGCGCGGTTATCATCTGCCAGGTGGACCATGGCAAGCGGGCAAGTCAACCAAACGGGTCATGCACAGAAGCAGCGGGACCGTCAGACAGCTGGCCGCGCGAGGGCTGTCGTGATGCGCCGCGTCGCCAGCAGGTGCTGCAGGGGCGGCCAGACACTCAAGTGGCCAATTAGATACCGTCACGGCCCCCGCCTGGCCCCTGGCGAGCGTCTTCTTCTCGCCCTTGCCTTCATCCAGGCGCGAAATCAGGCCGTGCACGCAAGCCGCGGACTCGGCTGGCCGCGTTAGCGTCGAGCGCCGTCAGGACCCCGCCGAGTGGCGCATGGCGAGCAGGCGCTCGACCAGCTCGCGCGCGGTCGGCCGCGTGTGCGCCTCCAGCGCCATGCACTCGTGCATCAGCTCGACCAGCTCCTCCGGGCACTCCTCCGGCACCCTGCGGCCGCAGCAGCGGCGCGCCTCAGCCCCCGGGCATCGTGGCACGTCACAGCACGCTTGTCAGCGACGCGCATGTAAGCAACGCGGCCAGGCCCCAATGCAGAGCCGCCCCGTCGTAGGCAGTCGCAGGGGCGGCCCAGATTGCGCTCGGCGGCACAGGCAGCCTCCCAGCGCCAGGGGTGGATCATGCACGGGGCGGCGGGCGGGGCGGTGGGGCGGGCGCGCACGCGGGGACCCGCATGCGCCCGCGCCGCGGCGCCTCGCGCGTGGCCAGCTCCCAGAGGATGACGCCGAAGCTGTAGATGTCGGCCGCGCTGCTGACCTTGTTGGCGCCGCCCATGAGCAGCTCAGGCGCGGCCCAGTCGAACGAGCCGCACGCGGTCACCGCGGTCGCGGCCGTCAGCAGCACGCGCGCCAGCCCAAAGTCCGCCAGCTTGGCCGAGCGCGCGGGCGTCAGCAGCACGTTGGGGCTCTTGACGTCCAGGTCGGCGATGCTGCGCGCGTGCAGGAACGCGAGCCCGCGCGCCACGTCCACCGCGACCTGCCGGCCCCTGCCGCGCGCCACGCGCGCCGCGTGTCAGGCTAGGGTAGGATAAGAGGGGGCCCCTGACGTTCAGGTCGGCGGCTGTGCGCGTGCAGGAACGCGAGCCCGCGCGCCATGTCCACCGCTACCTGCCAGCCCCTGCGCCGCGCCGCGCGCGCCTGGCGTCAGGGTGGGGTAGGGTATGTATTAATACAGGGTTAGAATAGGGTTAGGCCTGGCGTCCAGCAGTGCGCACGGGGCCGCGCGCTCTTCCGCAGTGCGCCCGCGCAGCCTGCAACGGGATCAGGCTCGCTGCCGCTGGCACCATCTCAGCCCGGCGCTGAACAGGAGTGGCAGCGCAGCGCGGACGCCCCGCGGTGCATGGTCAGCGGCTCGCTCGGCGGCCAGCCAGAGGTGCACCCGACTCTCGTCTGCCCGCACTTCTCATGTGACGCCCCGACCTGGCCGCCACCTGCTGTACCAGGACACGCGGTCGCCGGCGATGGCCTCGTACAGGTTCCCGCCCAGCATGAGCTCCATGAGGATGGCGGTGTCGCCGTTGCCCAGCGTGCACGCGCCCATGAACTGCGGCGCACGGTGTTCTGGGTTGGGTGGGGCCGCCGGCGCGTCATCAGCCCGCCCGCCGCGGCGCACACGGCTGCCCAGCGCCGGGCACGAGCGCCAGGCGCAGGCGCGGCGGCGCGGCCGGCAGCGTGGCGCCGCGCGGCGAGCGCGTGCGATTGTCGCTCAGCCATCAGGCGCGCTCCAGCTCCCAGCATGCCTTACCCTGAAGAGCATGACACGGGCGGAGACGCATTGGCCGGCCAGCAGGCCAGGAGCCGCACGCACTCCCACACACACAACACGCCGGCGCCCAAAACACCCGGCGCCCCGCCAGGACAGCAGCAGGCTCTCCAGCTGTAAGGTCTCCCTCGAGGCCTACCAGCCGCGGACTGTTGGTGTACGAGCGCAGGCCTCATTGCCAGAGATCCCGTGCCTGATGTGTTTCAGGACTAATGTTAGGGTAGGGCGCGCCTGCACGATGTGTGGGCAGCGGCACTGGCGCAGCAGCGCCACCTCGCGCAGCGAGTCCGCGGACGCGCGCCGCGCCGACCCGCACGGCAGCAGCGCGGCCGGGATGATCTTGATTGCCACCGGCTGCACGCCGTCCAGCAGCCCGCGGTACACCTGCGCCCGCGCGCAGCAGCGCTCACCGCTCTGCGACGCGCTGGGGGTCCCGCGCGTGCTGATCGTTACCCTGACCTAGCCCTGATCTGCACGGCACGAGAGCCCCCTGCCCCCCAAACAAGCTAGGCGTGCGCAGGCCCTGCACATCACCCCGCCGCGTGCGCACGGCAGGCGTGCCGCCGTGCAGCCGCGCACCGACGCCGCCCGCAGGCCGGGTCCCCGTTTCCGGAGCCCCACGCCGTTCTTGCCATGCCTGCATGCGGTGCCGGCGAGCAGCTGTGCAGACGGGTGGCCCGCCTCCCCCAACCCCTCTCAGCAGAGCGCTGGGCAGCGCAGGGCCGCCCGCCGCCTGCAGATGAGGCGGCGCGGCGCGCCTTGCCGAACGCGCCCTGGCCCAGCAGCCAGTCGGCGCCGTCCTTGCGCTGCAGCACCACAAAGTCGCTCGGCTTCACCGTGTACTCCTCCACGTGCGGCATGTTGCTGGGGAACAGCCCCGACGACGAGCCGCGCCCGCCGAGCGGCGGATCCGCCGCCAGCGGCGCCCGGCTCGAGCCCGAGCGCGGCAGCGACTGCAGACGCAGCTTCTCGCTGGACGCCAGCTTCTGCAGCTCCCGCCGCCGCCGCCGCCGCCACCAGAGCCCCAGCACCGCAGCCAGCATGGCCAGCACGGCCGCGGGCACGAGCGTGCCCAGGATCGGCGCGAGCGGGGGCCCGGACGGGCCTGGGGCGCCCGGCGGCGCGGCCGCCCGGCTGAGCATCAGTGCGCGTTGCGAGGACTCGGGTGTGCCTGCCGCGGCACACACGCGCGCTTGATGCACGCGCGCGGGCCGACTGTGCTTCTGATCGCCGCGCTGGAACGCAGCGTGCGCGCGGTGCGGCAATAACTCTTCAGACGGAAGGTCCAACGCGCGTGCAAGCCTCTGGCAGCAGCGCAAGCGCGCGAGCGCACAAACTCGGAGCTGTGCGCTGTGCGTTACTTGCCGCGGGCGCGGCCACGCAGGGCGCGCGCGGGGTGCCCGGCGGGCCCGGGCGCGCACAGTAGTCCCACGGCTCGCCGCGGCGGCTCCGAACAAAGCTGGCATCTGCGCAGGTGGTCTGGTTGACGATGCACCAGGGCTCGGTGGAGTCGGACAGGATGCACGCGCCGGCGCTCTCCGTGACCACCAGCCCCGACCCGCTCGTGATGTTGAAGAAGGGCGCGCAAGTGCAGTTGCTCCGGCGCGTGGTGCCTGCGCGCGCGCAAATGCGCCGCCGCTCGCGGCCGCCCGACGCGCCGACGTGCAGCGCGGTGCGGGGCCTATGGTGCAGGCCGCCGCACGCCCGGCGTTCGCACAGGCATGGCCGCCTGCTACAGCAGGGCCGGCGGCCCGAGCAGGCGCGCGCCCCGGCAGCAGCGCGTATAACGCAGGCTGCGCAGGCCGCGGGCGGGCGGCACCCGCGGTGGCCGGGTCGGCCGGGGAGGTCTGGCAGTCGTTGATGCAGCCGCAGCCCCAGCTCAGCCCCAGCACCACGTTGGCCGCCATGTACGCCTGCGCGGCAGGCGTAGGCTAGGGTAGGGGCGGCTCCGCGCGGCACATACGCAGGCCAGCCGCTGGCGCCTCGCAGCAGGGCCCCGCTTTGGGTGCGGGAGGTGCTTCAGCGCATGCGCCAGGCCGCGAGTGCGCGCGCGCACAACGGGGCGCAGCCTCGGCGGTTCGCTGCATGAGTCAACGGGGAGCGCAGGCACGGGGCGCTGTTTGTTTAGTATGTCCGGCGACACATGGCGTCCATGTGCGACGGCCAGCGACGCACCAGGCCTCGGCGCGGGCGCCGCGCTGCCTTGACGCCATGCAAGCCTGAGCAGGCAGCCTGCAGCAGGGTGGGCATCCCCGCATGTGTGTGGCGCAACCGGCGCGGGCATGCGGGCGCCGGGCCGCGCACCTCGACGCCCACGACGCGCGTGCGCCGCGGGCACACGTCGACCCAGGTGACGTCGGCGTGCAGGTCCGCATTCTCGCCGTAGTCCCCGTAGTAGGCGGCGTCGGCCTCCGCCGCGCCGCCGTCCGCCGCGCTGACCAGCGAGCGCGGCTCCGGGTAGCTGGCATTGGTGACCCAGCCCCACGTGCCGGCCACGGTGGCCATGCGGGAAAAGCCCTCAATCTGCAGGCCGGGCCCCGCGCTGCGGTAGGCGTACGTCGTGCTGTCCGCGGCGTCCACCGTCAGCGCGCCCGGCAGCGTCACCGTCGGCTGCTGGCTGGAGTCCTGGCCCGGCTTCAGGCCCTGGTAGGCCGCGCGCCCCGGGGAACCCGGCGCGAGGCCCGGCGTGGGCGCGCCCTCGATGTATGCGGGCACCTCCGCCGGCCCGGAGTCGGGGCGCAGGCGCGTGGTGGTGCCGGCGTCGGCGCCGCTCACGCCGCACGTGACGTCCAGGCCTATCATCGCCGCCTTGGGCAGCAGCTGCGTGCGGGCCACCACGTGCAGGCCCGCGAGCAGGTGCGGCCAGGACGGCGGCACGGCCGTCACGTTGGCGACCGTGACGCTGAGCGCCACCACGAAGGCCGGCGGCGCGCACAGCACGCGCGCGCTGTCCGCCAGCTTGCGCGAGTCCGGGTAGTCGAAGCCGTGCCACTCAAACCAGAACACATCGCTGCTGCTGTTCCTGCGCGACCTGCGGGGAGTACCGACGCGCGCTCAGCTGCGCGGCGCTTGCTGCAGCCTGCTCGCACGCGCAGCAGCAGACCAGCAGCAAACCAGTCGCACACCGCGGAAAGTCGACGTGCAGCGCGGGCGCCTCGCTGCCTGGCGCCTTGGCAGGAGCGCTGCTCGGGCCGGGCCGCTCCTGTGCCAGCGCGCACGCGCTCCGGAGCACGAGGAGCAGGCCGAGCGCGGCAGCCTGCAGGACCATGTGCTGGCGTGGGTGCCCACGGGCACCAACATTGGTTTGCGCCGCAGCCCAGGGCCTGCTACCGCACGCCACCCTCGTGCGCCTGGGGTCAGATGGGGCTGCAGGCGGCAGGCTGGGCTGCAGTGGCTACGCCCGGTGGCGGCGTGGCGGTGTCGGCCGCGGGTGGCTCAGCTAACACCTGATGCGTATGTACTGTGACAGCATATGCAATCAAAAGTCCTTCCTGGCAGCGGCCACATGCACTTGCTCCAGCTGCTCAGCCAGCGCTGCAAATAACACCCTACCTAATATTTAGTAGTTAATGTTTTTGTATAAAGCTTTTTGCAAGCCATGCTCCTGGGAAGTTCATCAACATATGTGGACGAGCGAGCCGAGGCTCTCTTGCATTTGGTGTGAGCAGTTGAGTCACTCAGCGGCGAGCAACCTGCACAGCATGGCGTTGCCGCTGTGCAGCTGCATGCGCAAAACGACAGTACGTACAGCTGCACACGCCTGAGTAGCACCACTGCGTGCATGCTCTGCGCACAGCAGCAATGCCGGCGGTCCATCACCCGCTTGTCGCGCAGATTCTGGAGTTTGGTAAGCTGCCTGCCTGCTGCTGCGGCTGGTGCTGTGCGGAAGGCACGTGCTTCCAGGCCGGATGCACAGCTTGTGCTTGTGGTGCGTGCGGAGCAAGACGGCAGCTCGGCAGGCGCGACATCTTGATGTCTACTTTCCAGGTTACCGCGAGACGCTGGGCGAGGATGCGGTCCTCGCGCACTTCGACCACTGGCTGGCCGCGCACGACACCAACGCGGCGCGCACCCAGGCCAGCGAGGGCAACATCAACAGCTTCCTGGAGTCCCTGATAGCGCTGGAGTGCGGCGGCCGCCTGGCCGACTCCGACGACGAAGACCCGGAGCGCATCGGTGCGCTCCCGCACCCACACCACCTTGTGCACCGGCGCGATGCTGAGCGCCAACCCAGAGCTCTTGGTGCGCACAGACTATGCCGGCCGGCGCGGCAGCTCGGCTGACGCGGAGGCGAGCGAGGGCGGCGGCGGCAGCGCCAGCGGCAGCCCGCGGCGCGCGCCGACAGCCTGCGACGCGGACTTAATCGAGTGCAGCAGCAGCGATAGCGGCAGCGGCTGCAGTGATAGCGCCGCTCCTGGCCGCGGGGCGAAGCGCGCTCGCATGAGCCCCGCCAGCGCTGCCATGGCGGGGCGCGGCACTGCGACGGCGCGAGGCAGCTCACCTGCACAGCCGCGCGGCAGCAGCATGCACACCTACTGCAAGCGCAAGCTGCCCCTGGGTACGGACGGCCAGGCCTGCCACAGAAGGCATTGTCCTTACACCAGTGCCTGTCACAGTTACTTGGACTCGTGCGACCTCAAAATTGGAGTGCACACGTCAAGCAGAGAGTATCTTCCAGGCACCTCTTGCAGCTGAGTGCGCTGCCTGGTCGGCATGCAGCCTCCCCCTGTCCCCTCATCCGCACATGGTCTTCTGCCCGTGCTAAGCACCAAGACGAAAAGCGTTTCACGTGTGCGTGCGCGCTCGGCAGGCGCGCCGCCACCAGCCGCGGCGGAGGCGCCCGCGCCCGCGCGCGCCGCGCGGCCGGACCCCTTTGCGCCGATGCTGGAAGCGGAGCAACGCATGCCCGCGCTGGACTTTGCCAACCTGCGCGTGTTCGGCAATGCGGCGTTCCGGCCGCAGCAGCGCGAGGTCATCCAGGCCGTCATGCAGGTGCTGGCCGGCGCGCCTGTCTGCCCTATGCCAAGCGTAAACCCGCCGCCTCCAAGGCGGCAGGGCCCGCCGCCTGTTACCGGAGTCGCGGGTGCCCGGTGCGGCGCGCCACCAGCGCGCGGGTCGCTCGCTGCTGTCGCCATGACGCCTGCGCGCGGCGTGCAGGGGAAGGACTGCTTCGTCCTCATGCCGACAGGCGGCGGTGCGCCCTCGCGCAGAGCGCGCTCGCTGCTGCCCTGCCCGGCGCGACGCATTGCAGGACACGGCCAGCCTGCCTCCATTCAGCCCACGCGCGACAGGCGGCACCGCCTGCTGCCTGGTTGATGCAGGCGCCGTCACACCCTATACGGCTGACACAGGCGCAGCCACACCCACCTGGCTGTTTCGGGCGCCGCCACACCCACCCAACTGACAGACGCGCCGCCACACCCGTCCATGCCAGTGGCGGCTGGCGCTGGGCCGCCGGGCTGACGCGCGCGGGCGCGCGCGCAGGCAAGTCCCTGTGCTACCAGCTGCCGGCGGTCATCACCCGGGGCGTCACTGTGGTCGTCTCGCCGCTGCTCTCCCTGATGCAGGACCAGGTGCCCCCCGATGCATTCGGCGCCTCTGGCGCCGCATGCGCGCATGTGCGCGTTTGCACCCTCTTGTAAGCGCCTGGCGTGCCGCCGCGGCAGCTGCCATGCGCGGCCCGCAGGCGTCACACCCCGTGTTGAGCAACAAAGGGCGGTATTAGGGCATTGTGCAGCAATGTCCTCATGAGAACCTAGGGTTAAAACCCTGCATGCCCGCGGCGGCAGGTCAAGGCGCTGCTGGAGCTGCCGTGCGGGGGCGTGCCGGCCACGTACCTGAGCTCGCAGCAGGGCGTGCGCGAGCGCCGCGCGGTCATGGCCGAGCTGGGCGCGGCCGCGCCCACGTGCAAGCTGCTCTACGTCACGCCCGAGCAGCTCGTGAAGAGCGGCGAGCTGGTGGACGCGCTGCGGCGGCTGGCGCGCCACGGGCTGCTCGCGCGCCTGGTCGTCGACGAGGCGCGCCGACCCCGAAGATAGGGTCAGGGTTAGCGCCATCACCCAAGACGCCTGCCGCTGCCCGCTGCGCCGCGGGCGCGCGCCTGGCACCTCAGCTCGTGCGGTCGCAGTGGTCGCTGCTCGCCCCCCAAACGCAGCCGCTGCGCTCATGGGCATGCCGCAGTGCCAGCCAGTGTGCAGCTGCTGGCAGCCAAAGGAGCCAGCATCCGCCCAGGCACTTCTGTCGCGGCTGCTGCTCTCGCATGACGCACCAGCGCCGCTGGTGGCAGAAAAGGAAAAGGAATGCTCTGGGAGGAGCTGCATGCACCCAGGCTGTGTTTGAGGAACCTTACTCTACCCTATTGAAGCGCTGACGGGCGTGCGTGGGCCGCAGGCCCACTGCGTGAGCGGCTGGGGCCACGATTTCAGGCGCGCGGGCCGCCCTGCGCCCGCCCAGCGCACGCCCCTGCATCAGCAGGATGGCTTTATCTCGCCTGTGCGCAAGTCAGTGCCGTGCGCATGTTGAAGCTCAGGCCAGGGGTGTTGGACGCACATCCTTTGCAGCCAGTCAATGCTCACGGGTGACGCCCTGCGCAGGCCGGACTACAAGGAGCTGGGCGCTGTGCGGGTGCGCCTCCGCCGACCCCACCATACGGGCATGTCTGCACTGCGGTATACATGAGGTGCACGTGCCCGAGACACCTGCAGGTCCTGACAGCACGTGTCACGTGCTGCGTGCCCGCCACCAGCAGCGGCATGTTGGCCGCCGAGCGCCTAACGAGGCGCGCCCGTCGGCCGCCAGGCGCGCGCGTTCCCGGGGACGCCCGTCGTGGCGCTGACCGCGACGGCCACGGATGCGGTCAAGGCCGACGTGATCAAGCTGCTGTGCATGGCGCGCGGCTGCTCGCATTTCCAGGCGCGGCGCACGCCCGGTCGCCGCGCCTGCATCGCCCCAGCAGAGCGTGCTTGGAGCGACTGCAGAGCAAACGGCCGGCTTTGCAGCTGCTGGTCCCAGTACCTTGTTAGGTGCTGTGGCGGCTAGCCGGCCATGCCCGCGGCTGGTACGCCCACACCACAGCACTGGCAGCAACTGTGCTGGTCCTGTTCTCTGGCGCAGCGGTGTGAACGGGAGGTGAGTCCCCCGGTATACCCGGACAGCCCGCAGCGTTGGAAACGGCCGAGGCTGGGTGTCTAATAGCACCATGCTGGCCCGGCCTCCCCAGTGCCACCGGCTGTGCGGCGGCAGGTGAGCTTCTACCGGGCCAACCTTTTCTTGAAGGTGGCCAAGAAGCCGAGCGGGAGCACCAAGGACGGCAAGCCCGCTGACAAGGAGGCGCTCATGCAGTATGTGCGGTGCGCGGCTCCGCTCGGGCCGCTCGGGTAGGCTCGAGTATCTCTCAGGCTTCCCTACCCTGCCTCCTGTGCAGCGTGAAGAAGAGCGTGCCAGTGGGTGGAAGCTCCGGAGTCCGCTCTTGGCGGGCGGAGTGCGCGTCATGCGCTGCGCAGCACGCGGCGCTGTCCACGCGGAGCCGACGTGCGCCCTGTCCACACATGTGACGGCAGTGTGCAAATGGCGCGCCCTGCCCTCAATTCCGCAGCGCCGCGCTTCCCGCCCACGCGCCGCGCGAGTGCGCAGGCGGCAGGGTGCGCGCGCGTGCGGCATCGTGTACGCGCTCTCCCGCGACGACGCCGAGGTGGTCGCCGCGTACCTGCGGGCGCGCCCCCGGGGGGTCAGGGTCGGACAGGCCGCGCCGGCCCGGTGCCAGCGGCTCCTGCGCCCTCGGCGGCCGGGCGGCCCGACAGCTTGCGCCAGGGCGGCAGCACAGGAGGGGTGCAGAGCGCGGCACGCGCCGCCACACCCGCGTCCGCTTGGCAGCCTGCAGCCTGCAGGTCGGGGGCCGCTCCGGGAGCCGCGTGCCCGCCGTCTCGCCGGGTCCCGGCAGCGCTGGCTGTGTCCAGCAACTTCCGGCGAGACGGCGCGTGCTGGGCGGCAGGACCAGGGCGGGCTGCGCGCGCACCACTACCACGCGGGCATGTCCGCGACGCAGCGCGTCGTCGTCCAGAACCGCTGGCGCGCCGGCGACCTGCAGGCGCTCCCCTGGGGCTCGCCCAGCGTGTCGCGGCGCCTGCGCCCGTGCTGCGCAGGGCCCGCGCACGTAGGCTGGGCCGCGCGCCCCAGCTGCAGGGGGCTCTCTGCCCCACACCCCAGGCCGTCGCGCGCTGGCCGCCCCGCCCGAGTGATGACGCCCAGAAGCCTGCCCGCCTTCTTGGATGGTCATGCACGCCTGTGTGTCGGCTAGCTGCGGCTGTTCTGGGCGCAGGCCTGTGCAGTGCTGCGCAGTATGCATGCGACTAGCATGCAGGCATGCGAAGCGCACCAGGCTCGCTGCATGCAGCTCGGTACCTGAGCGCATGACCCTCACCCTATCTCTGACACGCAGGTAGTGGTGGCGACCATTGCGTTTGGGATGGTGCGCCGACCTCTCAGCCAGCCGCATACGCTGCTCCTGGTCGCTGCTGCATGGCTCCGCCGAACACGCTGCCTCCTGCCGCCACACTCACGCGCGCGGGCGCCCTGCAGGGCATCGACAAGGCCGACGTGCGCTTCGTCGTGCACTACACGCTGTCCAAGGCGCTCGAGGCGCGCGCCCGCCGACCCGCCCAGCGCCGTCGCCTGCGTGCCCGTTGCAGCGCGCTGGCATGCCACATATGCGGTGTATGCGGTTGCAATACAGCGGCTATCTCACGCGTGCACAAGAGCCCGTGCGGCCGCATGATCGCAATGACCCCTCTGTCGGACCCCACCGAAAGTGTGCTCGGGAGGTGCGGCCTGCGGGAGTCACGCAAAAAGCCTGGCGCTCAGGATGCGGCGGCGCATGTGAGAGTGCACGAGCTGCGGCCAGGTTCGTCTGCGCTGTGCTCCAGGGACGTAAGTAGGGTCCAGGGCTGCACCGGCAGGGCTACTACCAGGAGGCAGGGCGCGCGGGGCGCGACGGCGCGCGCGCGGAGTGCGTAGTGCTCTTCGCCGCGCGCGACTGCCCGCGCATCCTCAACCTCATCCGCCGCGGCTCGCGCTCCAAGTTTGAGCGTGGCCGTGCGGCGCTGCAGCAGGCGCGGGCGGCCGCTCGCTCGGGGCTCGCTGCAGCCCTGCGGCTTCTTGGCTACTAAGAGGCATGGCGTAAATGTTGGGCAGGCTCGGTAATGCATGCTGTTCGAGCCTATGTGGGGCGTCGCAGCTGGGTCTGCATTCCAGCCAAGCTCGAGGGTCGCAGCTCAACCAGTCATATGCTTGCATTCCCCAGGCATGTGCGCATGCCCGTGCATCAGGATGGAGTGAAAGCTGGCTTCCCAGCAGTGGTCACATTTGTGAAGTCATATGTATGTGCAGCTGGCTTGCTTGACAACGGGTTGCGGTGATGGCGGCGCATGCGCGGCGCCCCGCAGATGAAGGAGTTCTGCGACGACCGCGACACGTGCCGGCACGCTGCGCTGCTGGCCTACTTTGGCGAGCGCTTTGCGCGCGGCCGCTGCGGCGGGAGCTGCGACAACTGCGCGCGCGGCGCGGCCAGCGCGGCCGACGAGGACCCCGACTGGCCGGCGCGGCCCCTGCCCAAACAGACGCGCTATGCAGCCATGTCAAATTCCACACATGCAGACACACCTGCAGAGTCACTCCAAACATTCCAGTGCAGTTGCAGCGTGCCCTTGCACCGCCACACAGCTCCTGCGCACCCAGCTGGACGGCCAGGCCTTATGCGGGCTGGCATGCATGCCCCGAGAGGGCCCAGGAGCGGCGCAGGACGGGGAGCCCGTACGGAAGGAGCGCGGTAGCAGGAAGGCCGCGCGCGGGGCTGCAAAGGGCGCGGCAGCGGGCGGCGGCGCCGCGTTTGTGACGGCGTCCGCGCTGCTCCAGCAGGCCGGGCCTGCGGGCAGCGACGGGGTCGACGGGCGGGCGACCGCCGGAGCGCGTCAGGGCGCGGCTGCGCCCTGAGGGCCCGCTGTGGCGTTTCAGGGCACTGTGCGTGTGTGCGTCCGCGCTAGTGAGGAGGGTGCACGGGCGCACAATAGTGAATTGACTACTCACACGCTCTTTGCAGCAGTTGCCAGTCGTGCAGAAAGTATGTGTTGGCTGTATGCTTGATTAACCCGGACTCCGGCGGAGTCAATACTTGTCCAACTTGTGTGTACCTGAACAGGAAAGCCTCATGCAAATGCTGTGGACTTAGACCTGGTCTGCTCGCAATGGTGATTACCATGAACGTGAGTACTCTGACTGGTGGATGAGACTGCATGGTTTGATAGCGGGAACGCATGCTGGTGCCCATCATGGGGACTGCCCACCAGCCATACGAAGAGGACTTGTAATGCATTACAGCCATATGGCCATATGGCTATGCAAGGCAGAGCGAGTAAAGGGGCTGTGTGCATGCCACAGGCCCTCCGACATGCACTTCTCTCTCTCAGAGAGTCTCTCTTCTCAGAGCACGCATTGACATTGCCTGCTGGCACAGGTCAGAAAACCTGCTTGCTCGTCTTCCCGATACAGACCAGGTGACCAGGTGACCAACACCACACCACAAGCTGTCGAAGCAGCCAGTGGCCCCCTGGGTGCGCTGGTGGGATGCCGCGGAAGAGCAAGCAGCGCGGCGCAGACGGGCCGCGCGGCCGGAACAGGCGAGGGGGCAGCAGCGCAGGCCGGCCCAGCTACGCGCGGCTGGACTTGCTGAGCCTCGAGGATGACACGGTCGTCGGGGTAAGCGCGCTACAAGCGACCCGGCTTCACGGTTGCCCGCAGGTGCCTGTGGAGTTTGCAATGGATAATCTCCTGAAGCCAGTCACAGCGAGCTTGTGCGTGTCTGCACTGCAAACGGCGTTGACCAGGTAGCTTGTGTCTGTATGGGAAACTGTGCGTGTGTTGCAGCGTGCGCGCATACACTGCCGCATATTCTGACGCCGCCACTCTGGGACAGGATGCCGCGGCAGCCGAGGGCGAGTACCTGCAGCTGGGCGGCGTCAAGCTGCACTGCATGGACGGGCAGGTCCATGCTGTGTCATCCACCGCGAAGCGGCGCACAGTGCACGTTGTGCGCCCCCCGTCGTCCCCGCAGATGCTTCACGCTCAGCTCTTTGATTCGTTGCACGTCCGCGTAACGCTGACGCCCGGCCCCGCGCGCGCTGACGCAGAAGCGCAAGGCGCGCCCGCAGCAGGACCGCATGGCGGTCGACAGGGAGCTCGACGCGCAGCGGTGCGGGCGCAGCGGCCTGGGCATTGCGTAGTGTCAGGATGTGGGCGCCAGGGAGCCTTGTTGACCAGTGCCATGGTAATGTCCCAGCTGAGGCGCGTGTCAGCGCAGAGCGCGGGTGGAGGAGGAGATGGACGAGGCCGTGCAGGACTACGTTGAGAACGTCGCCGCTGACGACAGCTGCGACGACGCGGCGGAGGCGCGGCCGCCCACCCTGCAGCGCCTCCCTGCGCCCGTGCTGCCGGGAGCGCTGAGCTCGGGGGGGCCGCCGCTGCAGCCACTGCCGGCTTTGCAGCCCGCACCCTGCCAGCAGCTGTGGCGACAGGAGCGCCTGACAGCGCGGGCGCCGCGCGCGCACGCGGGCGAGCTGCAGCCCCGCTGACGCCCCTGCGCCGCGTGCAGGAAGCGGAGCAGTTGCGGCGGGCGCTGCGGCGGCTGCGCCAGACCTGCGTCGGCCAGGGCAGCTGCGAGCAGGGCCTGCTGCAAGGTGCCCCGCCCTCTGCGCATCCGTCCGCATGCGGTCTCGGCGCGGCGCGCGCAGCGCGACAAAGCATGCTGAGCTTGGTGCGCGCGCTGTCGACCACCTAAGCAAATGCATGCTTGCGGAGCCGGGAGCTTGGCGACAGCGCAACAGTGCTCGGGCTGGGGGCGCGCGCCCGCCCGCCCAGGCGCCGCTGCTGCACGGCTGCCGCCGGGCTGCTCCTGCGTCCGCCTGGCGCCAATAGATTATGTGCATCCCTGCCTGCATCCACATCCCGCCCATAGGCTGCAGTGCAGCCGTCGACGCCGCGCGCGCGGCGCGGCAGGCGCGCTGGACGGCGACTCCAGCAGCGCGTGCGCGGGCTCCGAGGACTGCGGGTCGGGCGCGGAGTCGGACGCGAGCGTGGACGACATCACCGCCGAGCTGGGCGAGGGCCTGTCGCTGAGCGCGCGCTTCCCTGTGCGCCTGCGGCCGCACCTGCCGCCCGGCCAGGCCGCCGGTGCGGCCCGCCGCTCCGCAACGGCCTTCTGCGCGGGCGCCCGCGCCCGGCGCCTGGCCTCCCGCGCTCCCGTGCTCGCCCCGGGGCAGCCGATGCGCGCGTTCGGCGCTGCCGCCCCGCGGCCTGCTGCCCGTGCCTGAGCTGAGTAGCCATGGCCCGGCTGCAGAGGCTGCCCCGGCCCTCTGCGACCACCCGTGACGGCCAGCCATGCGTGCGAGTGTGTCGGCGGTGCAAGGCGTGCATAGCACGTGGGCAACATACAGAGGCAGCGCAGGCAGCCCATGGTCTCCTTGAGCTAACCATCACCCTACCCCATCATGGAACGAGGTATTGATCCTCTTGGGGGCGCCGCGCAGCCGACAGCGCAACCAGCGGCTCGGTGCGGCGGCAGCGCAGCTGGGCGCGCGGCGGCTGCGGCGGGCGCCTGGCGCCGGGCGAGAAGCGGCGGCTCAAGCGCGCCAAGGTGGACGCCAAGCGCGCCGCGCGCGCCGCCGCGCACGGCTTCGACGCGCCCGCCGTCGTCGCGCAGCTGGAGGAATTTGTCGAGGGCGGCGGCGACGTGAAGGCGCGCCCCACAAGTGCATATATATTTTTTATTATTATGTGGCAGGGAGGGCAGGGCGGGTCGCCACGCGGCTGGCAGACGTCGTGCAGTGCTGGCGCCGGGCGATGGCGCCCAGCGCGAGCCCGCTGCTTCTGCTGCGAGGCCTGGGCAGCGGCGCACGATGGAGGTGGGGCGGCCGAACCCCGCTCACGCTGTCAAAGTCTGACGTTCAGCAGCGGGCCAGAGCATGGCGGCGCGCGCCAGCAGCGGCGCCGAGCGCGGGCGGCCTGGCTCACAGAAGCCAGGCCGCCCAGGCCTGGCTTTCTAACCCTATACCTAGCAAAAGGTACCCTACCCAGCCCAAGCGCTGGATTGCCAGCCCCGCCCCTGCCGCGCGCGCAGGCGTTCGCGCCCATGGCGCCGTACAGCCTGGCGCTCGTGCAGCGCATGGCGGCGCACTTCGGGCTGCGCGCCGGGCGGCAGGGCTCCGGCCGGCGGCGCTTCCTGGTCGTGTCGGCCACGCCGCGCAGCGGCCTGCCGGACGCGCCCGGCCGCGCGCGCCTGCGTGAGCTGCTCGCCGCGCATGAGGCCGGCGTGGCCGCGCTCGCGCCCGCGGCGTGCGCGCCGGCGCCCGCCTGGCCCTCGGGCGGCGGCGGCGGCGGCGGCGCTGAAGGTGAGCCGCTTTGTGGAATCTCATGTGACATCTCATGGACATCCTTCAAGCACGCAAACCAGTGTAGGATGCGGTGCCTCGAGTCATCTGAGTGGGCGGCGTCAGGGGCGGCGCGCGGGTCCGCTTGCGTGGGCGCTTCGGCTGCAGAGCGCTCGCAGCTCGGTCTGTGGCTGGGGCGGGCTGCTGGCAGGCACCACGTCTGGCGCGCCGGCACCTGCATCGCGCCCACCCCCTCGTGCCCACCCCCTCGTGCCCACCCTCACGCACGGGCTGGCACTCACGGTGTGCGAGCCGTCGGCAGCGGGTAGAGCGCGCACGCAAAGCCACGGCAGCGCGGGCCGCAAGCGGGCGCGGCTGGGCCGCTTGCGGGCGCCTACCCAGGTGCGCCGCCGGGGCCGCGCAGGCGCGTGCCGGGCGGCGCGGCGCGCGGCGGGCGGCGGCGCCAAGCGCCTCAACGCGCCGGTGGACTTTGTGGCGAGCGGCGTGCTCGAACCGGGGCAGCCGCCGTGCGCGGTCATGAGCCCCGCGCTCGCGGCCGCCGCCGCGCCCGCGGCCGCGCTCTGCGACGCGGCGCTGGCGGATGTGGGCATGGCGCTGGCGGACGTGGGCATGGCGCTCGCGGAGGACGCCCTGGGCTGGGACGCCGGGCCGTGCGCCGGGACCCCGATACGAGGCCCGGTCGGGCTGGGCTTTGCGTGCGCGCCGCCGGCGCTCCCCAGCCTCGCCGCCGAGCGCGGTGCGCACCGACTCCATGCGCCAACCCTTGTGCTGTGGGGCTGCCGGGAATGCTGTGTCACTGGGCTCCTTGTCTTTTCTGCGACTTCTCCAGTGCCTCTGCCCTTGCCATATGCCCACCCCTGCAAGCCTCACTGTGGTTGAGAGCGCTGGCCCTGCTGGCAGAGCTGACCGTGACCGCGGCGCGCGGGGGCAGAGGCGAGCGTGGCCACGGCCACGCAGAGCGGCGACGAGAGCTGCGAGCCCCCGGGCGCGCCCTCGCCCTTTGCGGCGCTCAATGTGACGCAGCAGCAGCTGAAGCGCGCGAGCAAGAAGCGCGACAAGCTGGCGCGGCGCGCGGCGCGCGCGGGCGGCGGGGGCACGCCCGCGCCCGCCGAGCCCGTGCAGACCGCCCTGGGCTTTGGCGCGTTCGAGGCGCATACTTCGGGCTTTGGCTCGCGGATACTGCGGGCCTATGGGTTCTCAGGGCAGGGCACCGGCCTCGGCCGGGAGGGCACAGGCATTGCAGAGCCGATCGCGGTCGCCCGGCGGCCCAAGTCGCGCGGCCTGGGCGCGCTGTAGGCTGTGTGGCGTCTTGTTGTGCCGCTGTGTAGCATAGCTGTACACTCGGGCGGTTGCCTGCGCGAAGCAGCCTCGGCGGGGATGAAAGTGTAATAAATAGGATGAGCGCGCGCCGCAGTCCTTGTATTACACAATATAATCTACTGACGCTTGCTGGCTGAGGCTTGCAGCGCGCGAGCTTGGCGATCAAGGGCGCTGCCGATCGCGGCTTGTCTGTGTGAGGAGTGCTGGTGAGGGGAGCTCGCAAGCGGGCACGCTCTCTGGGGCCCGAGCGCATGGTTGGGCGCGTGCGCCTGGTCTTGGACAGCGGGTGTGTTCTGAGAGAGGCGTCAGAGGGCGGCCGTGCTGTGCGCCTCTCTGCTGCGGCCGCCTTCGAGGCGGGGCTGCTGAAGGAGGAGCATGTGGCGCGCCTGGAAACGATCATCAGCCAGCTTCGGGCCAGGCTGCCTCTGCCGGCTGCCGGCGGTTCCGGCCACAAGCGCAAGGCGCCGGAGCCGGCGGAGGTGCAGGCCTGCCGCGCTATCCGGCCGCTCGTGCCGATGTCAGCAACGCGCCAGAAGCTGCCGTGCGGCATCCTGCCTCCCAGAAGCAGCAACCGGTTCACCTGCTGCAGCAGCCTGGCCGTGCTATCCTGCCCTGCAGCAGCCCGTGCTTCAGCTGGCCTCCGGCGGCTGACGGCTGGCTTGCGGTGGCCAGGTCGGCCAGGCTGGCGCGACCAAACAGCCGTCCCTCGCCTCCCCGTTCAATGGCACCGCAGGCACGCCTCCAGCCTCGCGCCGGCGCTCTCACTCGCGCCTCGGCCTTGATCCTCCTCAGGCTTCACACGTCACCATCCTCTCCCTGCTGATCACAACAGGACAACATGGCCCTGGCCGCCTGCACAGCTCCTGCCACCGTGCGAGCTTGCTGCCAGTCTGCGGCTGTTAGGTGGTGGGCGGCGGTGCACGCGCGGACGGGGCGGCAAGGGTGGCAGCTCGCTGCAGGCAGCTCCGTGCCTGCATGAGGGCAGTGTGTGCACACGTCGTGGGCATGCTAGCGTGTTATCTTTAGAGCGCCCCATGTGCGCAAGCACTGCTGCACTCCCACGCAGGCGCCGCCAGGGGTGCCGCCAGAGCGCGCCCGTCAGCCCGTTCACGCCCTTGTCGCTCTTACAAGGCCCCGCTGGGCTGCACCGCGACCTTGTCGCTCCTGTGTTCGTGGTTATGTTCGGCTTGGGGCACCCGAGGCGCAGAGCCTGCTGCAGCGCCCCCACGAACCGGTATGTCGCGCACATGCTAGGTGCATGCAGGCCGTGCTAGGGATATGTGTGATCTCTTGCCTGGCTCTGCGCCGCAGCAGACCTGGTCGGCCTCCGCCAAGTGTGGCAGGGGTGTCGGCGGGCGTGGGCATGGTCCCGATGTGCCCTGCCGAGGGCCCTCTCTCCATGCCGGACTCTGGCATGCTGCCTCACTGGGCAGCACCATGCGCACCAGCCACACCGCTGACCACCGGCTGCGACCGCGCTACCACCCTAAACCTACCCCCAGGCCGCGGCACGTGCCCGGGCTGCCACCCAACTCCTGCCACTCTACTCCTGCCCCCAGGCCGCCGCTGGTGCCTGGGCTGCCCCTGGGGCAAGCCCGGTGCGGCCGCCGCACGCGCGACAGCAGGGCGCGGCCGACGCCAGGCCGCCGCAGGCCTGGCCCTGACCCTGGCCGCGCCGCGCGCAGCGTCCGGCTCGCAGGGCGGCTCCAGCTACGGCGCGGGCGCGCACCGGCAGGCCGACTTTGAGCCGCGCTGCGCGGAGATCCTGGGCCAGGTGCGCGCCGAGCTGGGCAAGGACATCGTCATCTTCGACCGGCCCGTCGACCGCGCGCTGCTGCCGGACTACTACCGCGTCGTGACCAAGCCCATGGACCTGGGCAAGATTGCGCGCAAGCTGGAGGCGCACGCGTACGGCGCGCCGCAGGAGTTCTGCACGGTGCGCGCCCCGGGCCGTGCGGCGGGCTGCTGCGTACGCGGTTTGTGCGACTCACGCGCCCACAGCGCGCCGCGGCGGCCCTGCGCGGCGCGCGCCCTGGCGCGCATGGAAGCCCTGTCAGCGACGCGGTGCACGAGGTGAGCCGCTGGCGGGTCCTCTCGCTATCGCTGTCCGCGGCAACCCAGGGCCTGAGCCTCCTGAGCGGCGTGAGGGGCCTGCACCGGCGTGCGCCCAGCGCCGGCGAGCGCCGGCGGCCGCCGGCCGGGCAGCGGGCGTGCAGCAGCAGGCATGCGGCGGCGCTGAGGCAGCCCGGGCGTCCGGCGCCGGCCGGGCAGCGGGCGTGCAGGATGCTCTACCCTAAACCTATCCAGCCCTCAGCATGCAGCAGCGCTGAGGCGGCGCGGGCGCGGCGCGCCGGCAGGACATGCGCCAGGTGTGGACCAACTGCGCGCTGTACAATCGGAAAGAGGACTATGTCGGCAAGGTGGGCGCGCGTGCGGACGGCTGCTTTGAGCGCCTGTGGGCGGCGACCGGCTACGAGGCCGGCGCGCGCATCCGGCGCCGCGCGACGGCCGGCATCGCGGCGCCCAAGTACGAGCCCGCCGCCGAGCCGCTGGAGAAGAAGGCGCCGCCGCGCAACGCAACGAGCGGCAAGAGCCTGCGTAACGGCGCGCAGGCGCGCCTGTACGGCTGCCTGCATTCCCCGCACCTTCGCGTGTCGAGGGGGCTTGTGCTGCGCGACCGACCTTGGCGCCTCGGCCAGGCTGGCTGTGGGTGAAGATGGAGGTTGGGCTTGCGCACGCATCATCCGAAGCGGTTGAGCAGGGCCGTGCCGCTGTGGTGTCAGCGCTCGCGCCCCGCACGAGGCCGCTTCAACAGGACCCTGTGAAGCCCAGAGCGGCGCTCGCTGACCCGGGCTGACGCGCTGCGCGGCGGGCGGCGCAGCCGCTGCAGCGCAGCAAGAGCGTGGCGTCGCGCGGCGACATGCCGGTGGAGCGCATGCAGGAGCTCGCCAATGCGCTGTCCAGCCTGGAGGAGGAGGCCATGCAGGGTGTGCAGCCCTGCCCTGCCCTACCAACCCCCCGCCCCCCGCCCACCCCCGCCAGGCGCCCTGCCGCCCATGCGCCAGCACGGGGTGCTCTGCGCTCCCTTGCCTCTGAAACGCAGCTGGCGCCTGCGAGGCACTGCCGAGTGCGAGGCCTGGATGCGGCGTGTGATGGGAGGGGGGCGCCCGGCGCGCCGGGAAGGGCCGCCGCTGTTCGCGTGCGCCGTCCTTGGGCTCTCCCCCGGGGGCGGACCGGCCAGGTCGGGGGTGGCGTCGGGCGCGGCCCGGCTCAGGCTCACATTGCTCGGCCGGGCTCGTGCTCACTCGGCTCGCCGTGCGCGCGCCAGACGCGCTGGCAATCATCCGGACCAGCAACCAGGGCGTGGATCAGGCGGAGGGCGACGACGAGATCGAGCTGGACTTCCAGGCGCTGGACCCGAGCACGCTCTGGCGCCTGGACGACTTCATCCGCGGCCTGCCCGGCGCGCCGGCGGCGGCCGGGCCGCCCGGCGCCGGCGCCGGCGCCGGCGCCAGCGGCAACGGGCAGCCCGTCATGGCCGTCTCGGAGTCCGACTCCGAGTCGGACTCCGAGTCGGAGTAGGCGCGGCGCGCGTGCCGGCCGGGGCCGTCGCGGAGCCGAGCCGTGACCCGCATGTGCCGTGCTGGCGTTCGTACAGACTGGTGTGGCGCGCGCTGGTGCCACGGGTTGTCGCCGCGCGCGCGGGCTTTGGAGTTTGCGTCTCCCATTTTTGTGCTCGCTGTCTGACTGGGTCCCGCATGCTGCCCTCGCAGCCGGGCCAGCAGCGCGCTTCTGAGCAGCAGTTTTGTCGTCGGAGCGCGGTGCTCAAGGCGCCTGTGAGGTCGCTCGAATGAATGCATCGAGGGTGGTGGTCAAGCCAGGCAGCTGCAGGCTGCGTTGGAGCCGCTGTAGGCAAGTGTACGTTTGCGGTCAGCACAGGGTGTGGCGCTCCTGACCAGGGTTTGTGAGTGGCAAACGCAAGGGCGCGCGTGTTGCGCCCAACTGCGTCTTCTGGTCTCCGCTGACTGTGTTGTGGTGTCCCTGGTGACTGCAACTGTTACCTCAAATGGCTCCAGGCGGCACAGGCCTGGGGCAGCGCATTCGCCAGGCAAGCGCGCACTTGCTGTAAGCACCAGGGCTTTCATGCGCATGGGGTGCGTACATCTTGACGAGCAGCGTTGACAGCATACCGAGCGTAGCAAGCGCGAGAGCCGCACACTGCGATGAGATCGCACATGCAAGAGGGCCACATGGTGAGACACTGGGTGGCTAGCAGGGGTGCATCTGGCATGCTCATCAGACTGGAGCGCAGGCACGGGAAGACAGCAGGCCTTGCGCGCTGAGCAGCGGTAGCCATGGCGGGCGTCGGGCGAGGGCGGGCCGCTACGCTACCGGCCTGGATGGGCGCACCCGGGGCGGCCCCGCCCGGGCCGCCCGCCGACGACGAGGTCGAGCGCGCCGCGATGGCGGCAGTGCTACGCGACCAGGACGACGACATGCGGGCTGCGCTGGCGCCGCAGCCGTGAGCCGGCTCTGGCAGTCTTTGCGTATTGCATATGCCGTGCACCGCCAGGTCTGTGCTGCTGAGCGGGCCGCTTGCTGCCTGCATCAGGGGCCAGAAGCGTGCGTTCGAGGGCGACGAAGCGCAGGCAGAGGACTCCAGCTCCCACAAGGTAAGCCGCACCCAGCGGCGACCGCACTATGATGCATTATGCGAGCATGTCCCAGCACCTGGACAATAGCACCATGCTGGCTCTGGAGCCGCCCGCGGTAGAAGCCTGCGCTGTCCTTGCTGAGTGCGGCCGGGGCTGCGCAGGAGAAGCTGCTCCGCATGGCGGCAGAGGCGCGCGTGAGCCGCCCGGTACGCCCGTCCCTTGACATCAAGTACCTGACCACCCCTCAGTTACAACGGCACTGCTGGACCGCTCCCCCAGCGCTGAGGTCGCACAGCGGAGTGCGCAGGGCGGCGCCGACGCGGGCAAGGAGCGCGGCACGGGCGACTGGCAGCACTACCAGCCGCCGTCGGCCATCCTGCGCGAGCTGGCCGCGCGCGGCGCGCAGCATGCGCTGCCGGCGCCCCCGGGCTCTGCGCCCAAAGCGCCGCCAGGGCCGCCGGGGCCCCGCAGCGTCGCACAGCAGGCGCCGCCGGGGGCCCCTGGACCCCATGGGGTCCCGCGTCACGGCCCGCCGGGGCCGCCCAGCTTACAGCAGCAGGCCCGGCCGGGCGCGCCGCCGCGGGGACCCCCAGGGCTCCCTGGCCCGAGCGGGCCGCCGGGCCCCCGGGATGCGCCGCTCGCGGCCGCTTACGCGCAGGTGCTCCCCAGCAGCCCGGCACATGACGTGGCCGGCCGGTTCGGGTTGATGCGCCTTGCTGCTGGATGCGAGTGCTCACAGAGTCCTGCCTATGATTCGTGTGCAGCAACAGTCACGGTGGTTGGTGTGGATGCACTGAAGTTCAGTTAATGCGCAAGCCTCCCTGCTGATGGGCGTGGGGTCACAGGGTGCAAGCGCGCGCGCGCAGGCGCAGCTGGCAGTGCCGCTGCGGCGGCCGCCCGGGCCGCCAGGGCCCCCAGGCGCCGGGCGGCCGGGCCCCCCGGGCCCCCCGGGCCCACCAGGGCCGCCGGGCCCGCCGGGGCCCGCCGGGTCTGCGCCGGCGGCCGGCGGCGCGCCTGCGGCAGGGGCCGCGGGCAACCATGCGAGCGCGCTGCCGAGCCCTGCATCGGGCGCGCGGGGCGCGGCGAGCGGGGACGCGAGCAGCGCCCAGGGCGATGCTGGGCTGCCGGCCGCGTATGCGCCGCCGCCGGACATACTCGCCCAGGCCAGCACACAGGCGCGCCTTTGCGCCGGCGCCTGTGCTGGCGGAGCGACCTTGGCTTTCGCTGTGCAGCAGTGCTCGCGCCTGCACAGGTGTTGTGCTGAAGCCAGCAGGCGCTCGGAGCCAGCAGGCGCTCGGGGCGTGTCGCGGGAGGTGGCCTCTGCTCCATGGGCGGATGACTTTTTTGATCGGCTCGGGCTGATGCACATGTACTGCAAAGTTCGGCGCGTGGTCAGTACCAGCCTACCTGTGGGGAGCGGCAGAGAAGCGGGGTTGAGACACATCGGGGCGCTCAGGGTACGCGCGATCCCCTGTGGGCTGCGCCGCGCAGGTGGCAGCTGCGCCCGCGCCAGCGCAGCCACCGCCGCCCGCCGCCGGCGCGGCCCCTGCGGGCGCGGAGGCGGCCGCGGCGGCGCCGGCCGGCGCCTCCCCGCGCGGCGCGGAGGCGGCCGCGCGCCCGCGCGCGTTCCCGCGTCCGTCCTACTCCGCGCGGCCGCACATCCACGCGGCGCCCGTGCCCGCAGCCGCTGCGCCGCCGCCGGCCGCGGACGGCGAGCCGGAGCTGGCGCCGCCGGGCACCGAGGTGCGGGGGCAGGCTGGTTCGGGCGTGTGGGTGCAACGGATGTAGCGCGCCTGATGTAGCGCGCATTCTGGCGACTGCCTCCCTCCTCTGTTGGGGCTGCGGGGGGCAGGCAGGCAGGGCTCCAGCCAGCGCTGCATATGAATGCGGCGGTGCGCGTGCGTGCCGCACAGGCCGCCTGTTGGGCAGCCGCCGTGCAAGCGCTGAGGGATGCAAGCGCCTGAGCTGCTGGCGGCACTCGTGCCCAAACCCTGGCAGCCTTGCGCATCCTTTGAGGCCGTGCGCGAGGCAGTGTCCAAGGTGGGAATGAGCATTCTAGGTAAAGTGCCGGTTGATCTGCCGCGGCAGCATGTCTCGCAGTGTGGGCCGGATGTGACCGCGCCCGCTTGCCGCGCCGGGACAGGAATCGCCGGCCGCGCCCGCGCAGCCGGCCGCCAGGGAGCTGCCGCCGCTGCTGCGCGCGCGGCTGGCCAAGCGCGGCCTGCTCCCGACCGACGGCGCCGGCGCCGGCGGTGCGCGCCTGCTGCATGGCCTCATGGCTACATTCATTGCTGGTTTGCTCGCTTGCATGCAGCAAAGCTCCTGCGGGCCCAACCTCACTGGGACCGCCCGAAGGGCGCATCTCAGGCGCACCCGCGGCCGCGCGCAGGCGCCGCCGCGGGCGCGCCTGCCGCAGAGGCCGGCGCGCCGGCGCTAGCAGCGCCGGCGGCGCCAGCGGCGCCGGACGGCCTGCCGCCCGGCTGGGCCGCGGCGGTGGACCCCGCGTACAACCACACCTACTACTACAACGCGGCCACGGGCGAGCGCACGTGGGAGCGGCCGCGCGGCGGTGCGGCGCCGGGCGCGGCCGCGCCGGCGGCGTCGCGCGGCGCGGAGGCCCGCCTGGCGCCGCCCGGCAGCGGCCTGGCGCTGCCGGCCGGCTGGGCGGAGGCGCGCGACCCGGCGTCGGGCGTGCCCTACTTCTACAATGCTGCCACTGGTGCGGCCGCGCGGCTGCGCGTGCGGGGGCAGGCTGAGAGCCCGCCTCACGTCAGTGGGCTGACTTTGAGGCATTGGCGGGCTGATACTATGGAGGCGACATGGAATCGCCAGGGTGCTGGCACGGCCCGAGGCGTCGGAATCTCGATGCATGGCCTGCGCGCAGGCCTGTGTTGATGCGACCATGCGCGTGCGCTCGCGCCCGGGTCGGCCGGCGCCAGGGACTGCCGCGCCGGCCAGCAGGGCTGTGTGCCGCCGCCGCACGCGCCAGTTGGTCGCATCGCGCGAGGCGGACCTGCATGCGCTTGTAAGCGCGGGGCGCCGCTGCGGGACGAGGCGCGGGCGCCGCTGCGCGGCAGGCGAGCGGCGGTGGGAGCGCCCCGCCGACGGCGCGCCCGCGCTGAGCGGCCCGTTCGTGCCGTCGGCCGGCTTTGTGGGCGCGCGCGCCGGCTACGTGTTTAAGATGGGCAGCAAGGGTCTGGGCTACTACCAGGACGCGCCTGCACCCGCGCAGCCCGCCGGTGCGCCCTGGTCGCCGCGGCCGCACCCTAAGGATGCAGGCTGCATTCTAAAGGATGGGGGAGGGTGGGCTCGCTGCCTGGACGCCTCGATACCTGCACACAGCCCGCCTGTGCCCCCGGGCAGCCGGGGTGCAGCCCTGGGTCACCAGCAAGGGCCTGGCGCGTGGGCGAGCAGCACACAGCGTGTTCAGGCGTGCCCTCCTGCCAGATGGCTCACGCGTGCGGCAGAGCGCAGCTGTGCGGTGCTGCAGGCGGCACCTGCGCTTGCGCCAGAGGCCTGACACCGCCGGCGCGCAGTCCTGCGCGCCTGCCGCGCCGACGCGGCGTTGCGGCTCACGCGCCCTGCACGCGCAGGCGTGGAGCCGACGGCGGCGGCGCCGCGGCCAGCGCCAGCGCTGGCCGCGCCGCAGGAGCGGCGCGCGCCCGGGCCAAGCCGCAGGGAGGCCATAGCCGCGGAGCAGGAGCGCCGCAACTTCGGCCGCCGCATGCGCGAGGGCGTGGACCCTATGGACCCGGTGCGCCTCTTCAGGCGCTGCTGCGCGCCCATCCTCGGCCGCCGCTGCGTCCCGCAGCCGGCGACGCAGCGGGCATGTCAGGATGCAGGGCACGCTGGTCTTCGATTGCGTCTCGTGCAGCCGTGCATGCGTCTGCGTCACAGGGCGCGCGTTGCACTGTTCGCACTGCTGCGAGCATCCTCTGTGCTGGGCTGGCGGGCGCCGCCTGCGAGGTTGTGGACCCTAAACCCTGATTTCAGGCAGTGCGCGCCGCGCGCAGACCGCGTACTCGGACGCGCTCAAGGGCGGACGGTCGGTGGGGCTGGAGGGCGCTGCCTGGTGCACCATGAATGGCTCTGGGCGAGGTCTTGCACCATAACCCTAACCCCAGGCGGCGCGCGCCGCGCGCAGACCGCGTACTCGGACGCGCCCAAGGGCGGCTGGTCGGTGGGGCTGGAGGGCGCGCAGCCGCGCGCGGCCGACACCACCGCGACCGGGCCCCTATTCCAGCAGCGGCCCTACCCGGCGCCGGGCGCGGTGCTGCGGCAGAACCAGAGCCTGCTGGGCAACGCGCGCGCGCTCGCCGGCGCGCCGGGCATCGGCCCGGCCGGGCCGCCGCGTTAGCGGGGCCGCGCTGCCGCGGGCGCGCATTGGCTTGGCGGCGCTCTTTAAGTGCGACCGGGTGGTACGAGTATGCTGCGCCTATGCCTGCGCCGCGCGCAGCGCTGTGTGAGGGCCGCAGCTAGCGGGACAGCGCGTGTGGGGTTGCGCATGCGCTGCATGCTGATGTGCCGGGTGCGCGCGCGTGCTGCCGGCATGAGCGCTGGTGGCGCTGGGCGCGAGCGGCATGCGCATGGTTGGCGGACATGGTAGGTAGCACTGTTCGCAGGCGGCGCTGTTTTGCCCGGACGCCTGAGTTTCTACAGGTGTTTTTGACAGGCCTGACTGTGCGTGTGGTTTAAGGTTCAGCCCCTACCCGCTGGTGATTGTGCCTGAGTGATAGCACGACGGTGTGCCACAAACTCTGTAATGGCCGCAGAGCAATTTACCTGCCGTGCAGCTGCGTGAAAGTGAGCAAGCAGGTGGACAGGCCCGTCACAATGACGTCAGACAAATGCGTTGGTGCGTACAGCCCTAACAATGCTGCATTAGGGTAGCAGTACATGGTGGGCATATGCACGGTGAGCGCATTGCACGCCCTGGCGCTTTACAGGGAATACCGTCTTCTTCCTTTCTGCGGCAAAATTGTTTTGCTGCGGAGTTCCAAGCACGCCTGGGTGCGCCAAAAGGCGTGCACACTCAGTGCCTTCCTTCCTTCTGCGCCAAAAGGCGTGCACACTCAGAGCCTTCCTTCCTTCTGACCAGGTTGTGTGAACCCTCTCGGAGTCGTACGAAACGAGCTGCCAGACAGACAAGGTCACTGCGCAGACATTCCGACATCCGTGCACCTTTACTGCGGCCAAAGACTGTCAAGCCGCCAAGGCGATGACAATCCAGGGCGCACAACATGTCTTCTGCACGGGCGGGAGCGAGGGCATCGGCTTGGAGCTGGCCAGGTGAGCTGGTCGTGGCACACCATCAGCCTCGAGTGTTGCGCTGCGTTTCCGGGCACAGCGGCGCTGTTGCGGTTGCAATCGCGCTTGAACAGGCACCTTGGACTGCGACTAAGCCGCCCGCTCAGGAGCTTGCACCTGTCTGGCGCCCCCTCAGCCGCACACAGCGCTCGCTGCAGCCGCATGGGCGCAGTGTCACGCAGCCGCGAGCGCGCGGCAGGGCGTTAATCGCGCGCGGCTGCAGCGTGAGCGTCGTCTCGCGCAGCCGCGCAAAGCTGGACGCCGCCGTCAAGGAGCTGCGCGAGCTGGCCAAGGAGGCGGGCGTCAGCGGGCGCGTGTTCTCAGCAACCGCGGACGTGGGCGACTGGGACCAGGCAGGCTCACCCACGCGCTCCCGCGCGCTGCGTCACACAGCCATATCCCTTTCAAGCTGGAGATAAGATACAAGCCCATTGAGGCCACACTGAGCATGCTCTTTGCGGCGAGGGCAGTCAGATGGTGGTGCATGCCCTGCCTAGCCTGACAGAACGGCGGGGATCCGATGTCCTGGCTGCCGGTCGTGCCTGCAGCGCATCAAATGAGCGCGGGCCAAGGTGCAGCGCAAACAAGCATGCCCCAGGCATCAGACTGAGCTGCTCGCAGCGCGCTTCTGCAGCTGAGAGCCACACATGACACAGGCCAGGCCTCCAGCGGGCTGCTGCTTGGGCACGCTGCAGGTGCAGGCCGCCGTCGCGGCGGCCGAGGCGGCGCTGGGGCCCATCGACGTGGCCATTGCCAACGCCGGCGTGGCCATCATGGGTGCGCGGCCCCCGCGCGCCCACCGGTGCAGGAGGCTGCAGGGCGCGCATGCGGCCACGGGGACCTGCGGCCGCCCTATCAGCCTGCATGACCGCGTTACCCCGAGCAAGTCAGTGTTAGGCAGACATGCAGCAGCCTGCGCTGACGCCCGCATGCAGCGCAGCCTGGAGCCCCGCTCGCGGCACCTGCAGCGAGGGACATGCTGCCGTGCATGGGGCACGGCAGACGTGCTGCCTGTACGTGGGGCGTGCATGCCGGGGCGCGAAACACGCGCGTGTTCGCCGCAAGCTCCCAGCACAGGCGCAGCCACGCCGATGCGGCGGCCGCGCCGCCAGCAGTGAGAGGGGTGCCGGCCGTGCGCCCCGCGCGTAACCTTTCCAGGCACCTTCCTGGAGGCGCCCGTGAGCGCGTTCGAGACGACCAGCCGCGTCAACTACTTGGGCGTCGTGCACACGCTCAAGGCCGTGCTGCCGGGCATGGTCGAGCGGTGCGGCGCGCGCATGAGTGCAGCGAGTGGCTGAGCGGCCTTCAGCAGGCCAGGCCGTCCAGGCTTCCAGACTCGGACTGGCCTCCCACCAGGCAACTTCTGGCTCAATCGTGCCCTGTCGCACAGCAGCGTGCAAGGGGGTTGGGCGCTGTCCGCAATGCATCGAGTGTTTCTGGTCAGGAGCAGCTGGCGGCATGCTGTCCAAAGGCAGGGCACCCCGCCTGCTGCTGGTGACACACTGAAAGCCCCACAGGCAAGCGTGTCTGAACCAAGCGCATGGCGATGTCCGGATGCGCGCGCTGCGGCCAAGCACCATGCCTTGAGCACCGCGCATACATGCCTGATCATGTGACTGCCGCTCTGCAGGCGTGCGTGGCAGCGCGCAGAGCCGGCCCGCCCCAAACATCACAGCGGCGCGCACCACCGCACGGCCAACCTATTCGTCGAGCAGGAAAGCTGGCCAGCACAGGCCGCCCTGAACAACAGCAGGGCCTCAGCCCAAATGCGCAGCCCACATGCGCAGCGCAAACGCGCAGCCAAGATGCGCAGGCGGAGCGGGCGCGTGGTGGTCGTCGCGTCGCTGGCGGCCTTCGTGGGCATGGCGGGCTTCTCGACGTACTGCCCGACCAAGTTCGCGCTGCGCGGCCTGGCCGACGCGCTGCGCAGCGAGGTGCGGCGCGCAGCAGGGTGTTGCAGCCGCGTTTGGTAGGCCAGAGGCCGCGGCTCGCAAGGGCGGCCAGCAAGCTTGGACTCTGTTGGACTCTATTGTGAACGGCAATGCACCGCGCTTCCCCGCTGCCCGTCGCGCGCTCCGCACGCGTGCCCGCGTGCATACAGCACACACCACGCACACCCCTAGGGCACAAACCCTAAAGTGCAGGGCCTGCGCGCGCAGCTGGCTGGCACAGGCGTGGCGGTCAGCATCGCGTACCCGGGCATGACGAGCACCGCGATGACCGCCGACTGGGGCGCGGCGGGCCGCACGGCCGCCGCGATGCTGGTCGCCTGGCGCTCCGAGGCGCATGCGACGGTCCCGCAGGCGCGCCCACCGTGGTCCGCCCGCTCGCGAGCACGCGGCAGGGCACTGTGGCCAAGGATCGAGCCTGCGCGGCGTTCACGCGGCGCGCGCCGCATGCCCAGCGCAGTGTGTCACATGCAGGTGCATTACGAGCAAACAGGGGCCGCTGACTGTCCTCGCCTGAAAGCCTGAAAGCAGGTGCCATTAGCGTACAGCCAGGGGTTCAGGGCCACCCTTCACATTGTTCATCCATTTTACGTCTTTCGAATGGGCGAATCAGGCGGTGCACGCGATGCTGGAGGGCCTGGACCGGGGCGCCTACATCCTGCCGGGGCCGTCCGCGCGCAACAACGTCCTGGTCGCGGCCACGGCCGGCGCCGCGCTGCTGGCGCCGCCCGCCGCGCTGCTGGCCATGCTCTTTGCGCCCCTCATGGCGCGCGGGGACTGCTGCGCATTGCGGACACATGCATGACAGAGTGCATGCAAGCAGTGGCACGCTGGCAGAGGAGCCCGGTGCGCATGCCGCCCCTGCATGACATGTGCTCCGGAACGGGGCCGCCAGCTAGGTCCTTACTACATAGGACACAGAGCTGCCTACATGGCTGTTTGCCGCATTGCGCGCAGGTGCTGCTCAACCAGTTCAGCCTGCGCGCGGCCGACCGCGCGGTCGTCGCGCTGCGCGCCACGCTGGCCGCGGAGGAGGCGGGCACGGCCGCCAAGGCGGTCGCGGCGGCCGCCGACGAGCGGCGCGCTCGCCAGGTCAACGCCTTCACCGACTGCATGGGCTGACCGGGCGCCCCGCCCTGGAGCGCCAGAGCTTCACGGGAACATGCATGACCCTGCCTGCCTACTGGTTCAGCTGGCCTGCCTACTGGTTCGCCTTGCCTGACTGCCAGCGTGGCTCATTGTCACTGGAAGGGCGCTGAGTGCCGGCACTGCGTGAGCAAAAGCAGCACGCTGGCTCACGAGCGCATGCAAGTGCACCCAGCTGGGCTGTAGGGCGAGCAGCTGGACGGGGGGTGCCATGGGTTTTTGAGGCTGCGCAGCAGCCTGCACCGCCCGCACCGGCTGCGGGTGTTGAGGCTGCATACCAGCCTGCACCACTCATATCTGTGCTGTCTGCTGTCAAGGTGCAAGCCTCTGTAACAGAGCCACACCTCAAAAACCAGTGTCCGGCCGCCATGCTCTCGACATCCTCTCTACAATTTGTGTTTGCCTTTCATCACAAGCGGCGGAGTCTGCGCTGACCGCCGCTGCATTATCACATGTACATACAAATGCACAGACCGCCTCAGTCGGTGAAACCACCACAGACTGTGCAAGATATATGGTAGCCGCTGCAGGGGCAAGCTTCAGCAGCAGACGGGGTAGCAGGTCACCACGCGCCGCACTCGACGAGCCCACAGACGGCGCACGGGCACCGCGCACAGCACTGCCGCAAGGCGCGCGGCCAGCACGGCAGCCCCGCCTCTCCCTTCGTAGTACTCAGCAGCTCCGGCAGCGCATCCCCATGCCCCGCCGCAGAGCTGGTACACGTCGGCTCCCCAAGCGCGGCAAGACGACATACGCGTGGAGCTGGGGAGCACGCTGCACATAGTCGCCAAACTAGGGTAGGGTTTACCTAACCCCTCCCCACTCCTGTGAGGCGCAGATCTAAGCGCCCTGGGTGCCGAGTAGCAGCCGCTCCAAGCGCGCCTCCAGCTTGTCCACGCCGCGGCGCAGCCGCCGCGCGCGCTCCGCCAGCAGGTCGGTGCCGCGCAGCTCGCGAGCAAGCGCCATGCAGCGCTGCGCCAGCGCGCCGGCGGCGGCCGCCGCGTCCGCCGACGCGCCCTGGACCGCCTCTGCCGCGCTGTCGTACAGCAGCTGCGCGGCAGCAGGTCACGCTTAGGGTACGGTTAGCTGCACCACCTCCCCAGCAGCCTCAACGTGCGCAACACGCGTGTGGCAGGCCGCCAGCCGGGAACGGCGCGACTGCCGGGCGGCGCGGCCTGTGGCCCGCCAGATCTGCGATCGGGCGGTCAGCTCTGCAGTGGCCTGGGCCGCAAGCACCGGAGCCGGGCCCGCCACCAGCAGGGAGCAGGGGCTGCGCGGCAGCGCCCGGGGCGCGCCAGGTGCTCCAGTGTAGCGGCCACTGCGTCCGGGAGCGGCGCGGTCAGCGGCGTGGCGAGCTCCGCCAGCCGCGCCAGCAGCTCGGCGGCCTCCGTGCTGAGCGCCTGCAGCGCCGCCGCCGCGGCGTGCACCTGCACCGGGCCGGCGTCCTGCGGGGCGGCCTGCGCGGCGTCACTGCAGTCCCGCTGCACCTCCGCAGGGAGCGCAGCACTTGCAGCTGCGGCAGCAGCGTCTGAGCTGCTCCGCAAAAGAGCACAGACGCAGCAGGGCAGTCTACACTCCGGGGCAGACTGCCCGCACACAAGTTGCTGGTGCAAGCCAGCACAGAACAGAGCTGGGCCTCTGCACGCTCGCCTGTGCACACTCTTGACAGTGGCCGGACACTTGTGGGGTGCACTCCGCACCTGCACAGGCACTGGCTGGCCACCGTCTCCTGCCTCGCCAGAGGTGGACTCCCCTCGCTCCAGAGGCGCGGCCCTGCCTCCCTCCTGAGTGTCTGCTGGCGTGTTGTTCTCCGCGCCAGTGCCGCCCCTCTTCAAGGGCAGCAGCTCTGTGTCTTGGCCACCGCCGCCTTCCTCCATATCACGCCTGCTGGTCTTGGCCGTCCCTCATATAGACCTGCTGGTGTCAACGAATAGCCACCATCAGGCCTGAGGCCACTGGAGGCTAATACCACCTGGCGTGCTTGCTTTGAATATGTTAGCAACAGATGGTCTAATTGCACTTCAGACCACCAGCCTGGTTGTATCAGTTCCGTGTATCAGTTCCAAAGCAAATGTGCACAACAGTACACAGCATGGACATGCTAAAGCACGTGCCCCTTGAACTAGGTATTATGAGTTGGAAATTGACGGAATGCACCGGACACACTGGCATCCGGCTGAGATCTGAGGTAGCTGCACTGCGTCACTGTGTGCTGTATGAGCGGTGCGAGAAACTCCAAGACACTGGCTCACCGCTTGCACGATTTTCACACTTACACTAAACTGTAAAACTGTCCTACACCTCTTTCACGGTACCTACACATCCCGAAGCACACCAGCCTGCTTCACTGCCAGGCAAAGGAAATGCCGCCTGGCAGAAGACAAGCAGTGGACACACACCGGCAATGCTGCGCTATGCACCCACCAAGAAGCAGGCGAAAGAATAACGGTGCTTGGAAGCCACCACAGCGCGACCCAAGACACACAAGCCCCGAACACGCCGTGCGAATTGAAACAAGTGCCTATCCTACAGCGCCCCCTCCCTGCCAAACAATACTGCGCCGCCAACTAAATCACCGTGCGCATGCCAGCAAAACGCGATACACGTCAGTGATGGACCGCGTCCATTTCTTCTCGGCACACATTCTTGACGGCCCATTGCCCACAGCCGTCGCTCGTGCTGGCAGCAGTGCTCAGCGCACGCAGCTGTGCTGCGGGAATCCTGCACGCCAAGTTTGCCGAGCGCTGGTAAAAGCAAATGGGAGGAGCATGAGCAAGGCCGCACCGATCCCAAAAGCCCCAGCATGCATGACACGGGGTTGTCCCGCCTCTGCGGATGCCCGTGGTGCAACAACCCGTGGGTACACCGCACAGCCTGCCCGGTGCACGCAACGCATATACAACCTACCTGCAACACACGTGAAAGCTTGAGCCATCACGCACTTCTAGAAATAATCTGGGCGCACAAGAATGCCACGTGCATAAGTGGGTGACGCCCCTCCGCTGACCACCCGCAAGCGCTTGGCGCCTGACCATGCACGCGCCCTTGCAACATCAATAGATCCCGCAACCATTAAACCTGGAGCCTCACGTGGCTTCAAAGTTAGGCCGATCAAATGCACAGCGACGAGCTCTGCGCCTCGCACAGAGAGCCTCAGCACAGCAGACTCACCAGGAGCCTGCCGCACGTCTGCGTAAGGAGCGCGGCCACACCCCGCCGACTGACGCGGAGCGGCGCGCGCGCCGCGCCAGCACCCCTCGCAGCCCGCGCGTGCGCCGTCGCGCGACCCGCGTTCACTCAAAGAAGTAGCACCGGTTGTTGTACCAGCCGCTGCGCAGCACCGCCAGCGCGCCGGTACCCGCGTCGCACTCGAGCGCGCACACGCGCAGCCGCGCCGCCAGGCCGCGCGGCAGCTGCTTGGCCAGCGCGCGCAGCAGCGCGGCGCCGGCCAGCTTGGCGTTGCCGCGCGCGACGAGCGCGCAGTCGCCGGGCGAGCACTGGATGGCCTCGCGCTGCGCGGCCGCCATCGCGACCTTCTGGCTGTCGGAGCGCTCTGCGCGCAGAGTCGCACGAGTAGTCAGTATACGCCGCTGGGCTTTGCACCATTCAACGTTTGACGCGCCATACAATGCATGTCAACTTTCAGCGTACCTTGATACCACATGAAGAGGTGCATGACGTAAGCACATTGCGACAAAATGTTCTCAAAGGGACAGCAACACTCTGGACTACATACACAACGCATCTCTGGCTGGACAATACTTGCCACGCCACGATCCTTGCAGACGGCGCACCGATGCTGCAGTTGTACACACGGCGCGCGCGCGGCGCCTCGATGGGCAAGCACGCTTTGGGCGGCGCCGCGGCGGCGCGCTCGTCGCGCCAGCGGCGCCCCGCCTCGGCAATGCGACTGCCTGACAGCTCCTCCACCGCCTGCAGGACGTGATTAGGGTTAGGCTTCTGCCGTCTGCAGGTGCGCGCAGTGCCTCAGCACGCAATGACCAAGGGCGGCTGCCCTCGCTTGCCTGAATACGGCAGCCTGGAGGCAGCATTGACATGCTGGGCCACTATGCTGATTGGCTGCAGCACCACCTCCCCCCACAGCACCAGACCTCATGCACAGCTCCAGCCCTGTCGATGCAACGTGCGCCACGAGATCAGGCAGGTGCTCCCTGCTCCGACCAGCGCGTCCCCCCCGGGGCCGCCCCGGCGCGCGCCTGCGCGAGCGTGTCGCTCAGCACCGCGCCGCCTGACGACTCCGCGAAGCCGGCGTGCGAGTCCTCGCGCGCGGGCTCGGCGCACGCGTCCCAGTACAGGCGGCCGCCGTGCACGCCGTGCATGCTCTCATCCTCGTCCCAGCCCGCGCCGATCACGCAGCCGCTCAGCAGGCGCTCCAGCAGCTTGGGCGGCGCCGCGCGCTCGGCGGCCGCGGCTGCCGCCGCGACGGCCGCCTTGGCGTCCGCCTCGGACGTGTCAAACACGCACGGCTCCTGCGGGGCGAGCGCGCGTGGGCTGCTGCGCCTGGTGCGCCCGGCGACGCGAGGCGAGGCGAGGAAGGCACCGACCAGGCACAAGCGCCTCTGAACGAGCACCTCTCCAAAAAGCATTGGTAGGTCTCGCGACTGTAAGAGCAGGGCTCTACCAGCAGGGCACAGGGCGCAAAACGCAACACTTACAAGCCCAAGGGAGCCAAGTGCATGGGCAGGCGCGCAGGGGAGGGCACCTCGGAGGAGGCGTGCGAGGACACCGACGTGCGCGCGGCGGGCGCCCACGGCCAGGCGCAGCCCACATCCTTCTGGTACCTCCGGATGCCTTCCTCTGCCGCCGCACACTGCGCCCAACGCAAAGGCAAACCCCATTATTTACGCACTTGTGCCGGGCGAGAAGTTGGAAAGGAGCAAAAGGTGCAAGCTTACTTCACCAGTCAGCGCCCGCAGCACGCAACCCGCACATCGCACGAACGCCAACACAGTCGGTCGCGCCACCGCCACCAGGCAGGCCCGCCCCACACCCGGGCACAGACACAGGCGGGCCCCACCTGCGTGTGGCCGACCACAGCCACTAGCCGCGCGCCGCGGTCTCGCACGGCCAGCGCGGCCGCTGTTGCGATGCCCTCGCTGACGACATTTCCGGGAGACCTGCCAAGAAATCACAGGCAGCGTGAGCAGCGGGAAGCGCCAACTCTGATACTTAACCAGATATCATCGCTCCGCACGGGGCACTGGCATGGGTAGACCCGCTCGCGCACCAAGCACGCACTTGCGCAAGACTATGCGCTACCGCTTGTGAAGCAGTTGAGCGACAGTGACAACACAGACGGCACCGTGCAGCATCCACTCCAGGGCGCCGCCATGACTAAGGCCGGCAAATTGGCAGGCAGCCATAGAGCGCCGGGCGGCACTCGCAGAGGCCCACCCTGCAGCCACGCAGGCCTCACCTTATCACCAGGACGTCGCCAGCGGCCTCGCCCAGGACGGCCTCGACCGGCAGCGCGCAGTCCTCGCAGCAGATGAGCACGGCGCGCAGCGGACCCTCGCCCGCGGCCGGGCTGCCGCTCGGCGATGCGCTGCTGCCAGACTCTTGGCGCGCCTGTACAGCCCCGCCTGAGCGTCGGTGCACGTGCGTCCACGTGGGACAACAAGGGTTTACACCGGGCGCGTGCGCGCGGGCCGCAGGGCCGCGAGGGGGCACCTGGCGGGCCTCCTGGTTGCAGTGCAGCACCCAGGCCAGCGCCTGCGCGGCCTCGTGCCGCGGGCTCTGGACTTTGATGAGCGAGGCAGTGGGGCTGCTCTCCGCGCTGCCGGAGCTGCCGCTCTTCTTCAGCGCGCTCTTCAGGCGCAGGAACGAGACCTGGGCCCGCACATGCACGCCCACGGTTGGTCGCCCACCCGGGCGGAGCGTGCTGAGTGACACACAACGTGACATTCGACGGATTGCGCTCGCATAGACGAGGCTGCTGCAGAAAGCGCTCACCCCCTCTTTAGCACTGTCGTCCCGTCTGTCCAGCAACGTCTTGGCCCGCATATCTGACGCCTCTGCACGCGGGAGGCAGGGCGTAGCCGCCAGGATGTCTTTCCTACGCCGCCGGCCCTAGTGCACAAACGGCCAGGGAGCTGCCTGGTTGCGAGCACGGTGCGGTTCTTGGCGCTGGGGCGAACGCTGACGCTCTTGTGGTGTCACATGGGCGGTGCATGTGAGCCTGAGGGGGAAGGGAGCCAAGTTTGGCGGCAGGCAGCTAACTAGCCAAGGTTGGATTCTGGGTGCTGTTACAGCACTGCTGAGTACGGATCATACCTCACCAAGGACAGCCAAGCGCCGCAGTTTGTTAGCAGCGGGCAAGAGACTGCTCGCATGAATAGTGGTGCGACGCTCACCGCAACACATACACGGGCTGCATGCTGCCCTCCAGGTTCAACCGTACCTGCGCCGCGGCACACAGGCGTAAACACACACACATCCATGCGGCGCTGCCCTATTGCACACTTTTGGGCAAGCCCGGAGGCGTGTAGCCGTGAGAGCGCAAGGAATACACAGAAGCACGGCGGCCGCCCTCGGCTTGCACGCAGCAGGGCGAGGCGCGCCTCCTGGATGCGGCCCAGGTGGCGCAGCACCGTCATCAGCGCGCGGCCGGTCTTGTCCGGGCGCAGGCATGCACCCGCTTTGAGGTCGGGCTCGGTGAACCAGTGGCGCCCCTTGACGCCCTCCTTGCCCTGCGCCCAAACAGGCCGCTCGGGTCAGCAGGGGAGGCGGCGGCGGCCACGGGGGCCTGGTGCACTGCTGCGCCAACGTGGGACATGCGGCAGGCCCCTCCCCGCTGCCGCCGCTGCGCATGAGCATGCAGAACGTTCACGCTCCAGCTGAGGGCGAGGGGACAGCCCCGAGCTCGGCCCCGGCACAGTTGATCCTGTGGCGGCTCTGCCGTGCCTTGCGCCGGCAAATTGCACAGCAGGTTGGCCCCAATCCGCCATGCACGCTGCTGGTGCCTGCAGGTCTGGCATGCATGCGCCTGCTGGGTCCGCGCGAGGCGGAGAATACTCGGTGACACGCACAGCACAGGCAGGGCGCCATCGCTGTGTGCCAGCCACCGGCAGCCAGTCCAGGCACCAGCAACGGGGGCCACAGCCAGGCCGCGGCGAGCCGAGGGGCGCACGTGCACATTGACGAGCAGCATCTGCGCCCGCTTCCGGTCCGCGGCCGGCAGCTTGCCCTGCGCGCGCGTGGCCGCCAGCAGGCGCGCGCAGGCCTCCGCCAGCGCCGCCGCGTCGTCCACCGCTGCGTTCACCTGGCAGGCGCCCGCACGCCCCCGTGTGCGACTCGCTGATGCATGCCATGCCGCTGATGCCTGAAGCATGCCGGCCATGCACCGGGATGTGGTGCGTCGAGCTGGCGAGCCACACCGCCCGCACGCAAGCCGGCGCGTGAAAGCAGCCCACCTCTCAGCTGCTGAGAACAGCTGCTGAGAACGACCAGCATGGGTTTCGACTCGGGTGCTTCACGCAGCTGCCTTTGACCCCGCACGAAGCGTCGTGCAGGCGCCGCCGCACCTTGTCCAGCGTCAGGCGCTGCGTCATGAAGGACGACAGCGACGCCAGCTCGTCCTGCGTGACATATCTGCCGCGCGCGCGGCCCGCTGGCTTGCCCCAGGAGGTGCACCGCCAGGGTGCAGCCCGCGCTCAGAGCCCCCCCTACCACTCCCCCAAGGCTGCGTCCAAAGGAGACGCGGCAAGCGCAGTGGAGTGGCCGCACAGCAGCAGCTGCTGCCTGCTCCTGCCACCGCACAGGGCAGCCTTTCAGTTGCCTCGAACTGCTGAAGCTGCAGGAGTCCAATGCGGCAGAGGCCGCCGAGCCCGCGGTGACATCCCCATTGCATGCATACCCTCATAGCTGCTACTGAAGCAGGCCTGTTGTGCACATCGAGGAGCACCTGCGCGGGGGCGGCGGCCGCCGCCGCTTGTCAGCGGCGGCCTCCGCGTCCGCGCTCTCAGCATGGCCGGCCGCGCCAGCGTTCTCCTTGCCGCGCGGCCGCGGCGCCGCAGGCGCAGCCTCGCTCGGGGCTCCACCGGGTGGCGCCGCCGGGGGTTCGGGCGCCAGGGACGGCAGGCGAGCTGGCAGGTGCATGGCGACGTGTGCCAGGTGTGCGCGCTGCGCGTCGCACGCCTCCACCACGGCTTGCACCTGCGCGCGGTCGGGGTGACCGCGCTCGGCCGGGGCCTGGCATGGCGCGCTGAGCGGCTGCGACCGTCCCGCACCTTGGGTATGGCCTGCTTCTCGTGCGCGATGTAGCGGCGGATCTCGTGCAGCTTTTGCTCCAGTGCGTGCACGCTCGCCTGCACGGCAACGCCGGGATGCACATGCAGTGCAGCTAAGACCAGAGTCACGCCGGCCAGAGTGATGCGAAGCGCCGAGCTGTTTGCACCTCAAGTGCTGCCAGGTCCGGCGCGAAGAGCGCCTGCGTTGACTCTGCACCGCACGAGATCTGTCATGCTTTGATCACCCGGGAGTGCACCAAAGGCACAAGCACGTGCAGTACCATCCACGCGCAGGAGCGCGATGGTCTGCAGGTCGCGCATCCTGGCGCTGAAGGCGTCAACCAGCGCTGCAAATGCGCTCTGATCGGGGCGGCCGCTGGGCCACACACTGCAACCGAGGCCTGCGGGCGGGTTGTGCATGGTGCTGAGCCTCTGCCAAGGTTGCGCTCCCTCTCTCCAGCCAGGTATGATCGAAGGCACAGGCTGCTTCTGCTCCTTTTGAGTTTGTCAGGGCAAGCAGGGTTGCAACCAAGGCTGAGTCTCCTCAGCCTTTTGCAAGCTTATCTGCCTGTGCGCCTGGTGGATAAATACTGCCTGAGCAGCCATACGGGTTTGACAAAGCTGCACCGTCGCCAACTGGACTTTGTGTTGCTGGGAGTCTGGCTGGCATGGTCCAGGCGACTGTTCAGGAGGTCTGAGAGCAACCGTAAAGCACTTTTTAAGTCAAGACACTGCGGTAGCATATTACATGGATGTAATATGTTCGTAGAGTATGTGTTGGGCTAGTGGCACGCCCTTTGTGGCGGGCGCCTGCTCGCTGCTGGCTGGCTGAAGGCCAAGCAGCACAGACAGGCATGGGCCGCAGCAGGAGCCGCAGCCGCGAGCGCCATGGCCGGCGCAGTGACTCGCGGGACCAGGAGCGCGAGCGCCGGAAGCGCGAGCGCAGCCGGGACAGCCGGCGCGCGGAGCCCGAGCGGGACCAGCGCAGCGAGGCACGGTGCGCGCTGAGCCCGGCGCCTCGCGCCTGTAGCACGGTCGCACGCTGTTGCAAAGCCTCCTGCAGCAAGGCCAGGGAAGTCCAGGAAAGTCCAGAGGAGGAGCAGGGCTGGTGCAGTGCCCTGCAGTGCCGTGCTCAGCCTATGGCACCCCCTTTTGCCAGGTGCTGCTGCCCTGCTGGTTGCGGCACGCGTCGGGGTAACCTTGGCATTGCGTGAGAAGTGCGTGCACCTATCTACAGCTGCATGGTCGCCAGTCAGCCAAAGCTGGCACCCGAGCCTGCATGGCCGCGCAGGCCGGGGGACGGGCGGGCCGCTGGCGCGGGGGACGCTGAGGCGGAGAAGAAGCGCGCGCGATTAGAGAAGCTGGCGGCCTGGCGCAGCAAGCAGGAGGCCAGCGCGGGCGGCGGCGCCGCCGCGCAGGCGCCCGCGCAGGCTGCTGCGGCGCCCGCGCGGCCCGCTGCGGCGCAGGCGCAGCCCGAGGTCTGGTGCGGACCCGGTCTGTCTGGTGAACGCGGTGAGCACCCGCGCAGCTAGGGCAGGCCTCTTGCAAAGCAGTGAAATGGACCAGCCACAGCGCCGAGGCGCTGGTGCACACGGAGGCACGCAGCTCAGCAAGTAGGCTGTGCCAGGCGCTGGTTGAGTTTGTGAAGCAGTGGCGCCAGCGCACTCTGCAGTAGCGCCAGCAGAGCCGGGGGCGTGGTCTGGCCCCGGTCTGTAAGCGGTTGCTTGGGGTCGCCCGGGCGAGCTGGATGTGCATGATGACCACGCAGGGTGCTCCGGCAGGCTCCAGCCCTGCGCACACCACCCTGCCTTGCGCTGGAAGCGCCTGACGGACGCTGCACCTGTCGTCCGCGCCTCTAGGTAAGCCCAGCTGCCTTAAATCTGGCTTGGGTCCGTAAGGTGTGTATCCTGCGCGCGCAGGATGCCCTGGGAGGACCCGGCCACCGCGTTCGGGGCGCTTTCGCGCCCGCAGGCGCCCTTGCCGCCGCCGGAGATCGCTGCCAAGCAGGCCCGCGCTGCGGCGAAGCAGGCCGCCGAGCTCAAGGTGCGCGCCGTGGGCGCCGGAGCGCTGCTGACTCACCCTGCAGGCCATGGGCCTTCCTGAGAGAGCCTACGCGGCGTCAAGGTGCCCCAATTGGTGCTGCTTGCAAGGCCAGAAAAGCCGGCCAGGCCAGCCAGGGCCTGGAGGCGCGCGGCCGGCGGCTGACATGTCGCAGCATGCGCGAGGCCTGCAGCGCGGCTGACGCGTGGTTCGCGGCGTCGGCACGCGCCGGCGCCAACGGCGGCGTGTCGAGGCCGGTGGCGCAAAAGAAGTGGCGGGGGCCTCAAGGGCGCACATGACGCCCTCAAGAGAGCACATGCCGCCCTCAATAGAGCACACAAGAGCACATGAGCACATGCCGATGGCGAGGTGGTCAGAGCGCGTGTGGCGCCGGCAGGCCGCGGCCGCGCTGGTGGAGGACCCGCTGGACGCGTTCATGGCGGCCCAGATCGCGCCCGAGGTCGCGGCCAAGGAGCGCGAGGAGCAGGAGCGCCGCGCGGAGGAGCGCCGGCGGCGCGCGCAGGACCGCGCGGTACGCGCGCGCGCTGCTGCGCCAATCCTATGCAGAGGCGGTCACTGCACATGGCCTGCCGCGGCGGGCTGCGTATGGCGCCGCGAGCCTGGGCGCAGCTGTGGAACGCATGGGCTGTGAGGTTGCTGCAATTGCAGCGGGTCGCTGCTGGAGCACTAACGCCATGCCGGCTGAGCCAGGATCTGCAGCCGGGGCTTGGTGCACGCATGGCAGCCCGGCGCAGCGCCGCTGCATGCCGGGGCCTTAAGACAGGAATGCCGCGCCAGACCCGTGCCGAGCGCGGCTGTCGCCTGCAGGACGGGGGCTCCCAGGGCTGAACGCGAGCGTAGCGGAGAAGGAGGGCGGAAGAGAAGGCTGAGCGCGGCTGGCCATTGTGCTACCTCGCGCGGCTTTCGTGCCCGCCCTTTCTTGCCCACCCTAACCCCAACCCTGTGTGCAGGACGGCAAGATCCCGAAGCTGGACGCGATCCTGGCGGAGTCGGAGAGCGAGGAGGAGCCGGACATGGTCATCGAGGTGCCGGCCAACAAGGTGAAGCTGATGGTGGGGCCGGGCGGCGAGCGGATCAAGCTGATCCAGCGCAAGTCCAAGTGCCGCGTGCAGGCGCGGCGCCGTCCCGCCCACGCTGACGTCAGCACTGCATGAGTGGCCGGGATGGTTTGCGCGCGCCGTACGCTGTGGCAGCTGCAGAGTGATGCACCTGCTTGCGTGCCACGTGTGGTGCATGCCGGCCGCAAGCAGCTGCGCCGTCTTGCCCATGGGAGTCAGCATGCAAGCAGCTGACGCACGCAAGGTGGCGCGGACAAGCGCACCGCAGGTCAGGGCGTGACATGCCCGCATGCAGAGTGAGTGCTTTCCATGACGTGCCGCGCACCTGTGGTGCACAGAATCCGTGACATCAAAGCTGCACGCGGTCAGCATCACGCCCACCTGCTGCATGTTCCTGCGGTCCTTCTCCCGTGCGTTGCACTACGCGCGGCCGCAGGCAAATACGGGCAATAAGGCGCATACGGCAAGTACGCCCGAAAAGCGGCTGCAGCGCGCTCCCGGCAGGCGCAGCGGCTGCCCGCGCCTCCCCGACGCCGCACCGCGCCCCGCGCGCAGGTGAAGAAGGAGGAGGAGGAGCTGCAGCGCGCGTTCGGCGCGTCGGGCGTGGCCGTCATGGGCGTGCAGAAGCCGGGCGCGCCGCGGCCGGGCGCGACCGCCGCGGACCTGGCCGAGGGCGAGAAGAAGATGGTCACCGTCATGCTGTTCGGCAACGCGCACGAGTGCGAGGTCGCGCAGCGCATGATCGGCGAGGCGATCGACAACAAGGCGCGCGCCCGCTCTAGCCCTTGCCCCAAAGCCCTCATAGGGCGAGCGCTCGTGTCCGGGAAGCCGGTGTCTGTGGGGATGCTCCACACGTGCTGCGTTGCTGCGGAGGCGCGGCGCGCGACGGCAACCGCTGTCGACGGCCGCTCCCGCTCCGATCCGGTGCGCCTGAGGACAGCAAGTGGCGAGCTGCGGTCACGAGACCAACAACAGTGGTGCCCCCTGCATCACGCAAAACCTCTTCAGGCGAGCAACTTCCAAGCTATGGCCCAGGAGGGTTTAAGCATGCAGCCCGATGGACAAACTCGCGAGCGCGGCCATGCAAGCGGCGGCGGCGTGCGCAGGAGCAAAAGGCGAAGCAGCGGCACAAGGAGTACGAGAAGAAGCGGGAGGCCAAGGCGCGCGACCGGCAGATGTACATCCTGCGCCATACGCGCGACTACGAGGCGCTGGAGCTGCCCATCGGCGCCGCGCGCGCCGACGTCAAGGCCGCCTACCGCAAGCTGGCCAAGGCGCGCCGCCGCCCGCCCCTGGCCTGGATTTGAGCACGGCAGTGGCGGTGGGTCTAGCTCGAGATAATACAGGCGGCACCCTGCTACAGGCAGCACCCTGCTCACTTCAAAACGTGTCCTCAGCATAAGACGCACCAATGACGGTGCATGTGACGTTGAGGTGTGCTGAGTCATGTGTTGTGCCGGCGACAGTTGTGGCATCCGGACAAGCATCCGGAGAACCAGGAAGAGGCCAAGGACAAGTTTCAGGCGATCCAGCGCGCGTACGACTCGCTCATGTCCACGGACGAGGACGCGCGCATCGAGGCGCTGGCGCACAAGTGACCTGGCAGCCGCGCGCGTGCGGCGGGCGCGCGCGCAGCGTGGTCCCTGCTGTCCGTGGCCCCGCACAGCTTATGCGCCGGTGCATGCTGCGGGCAAGCAGCTGGTTGCTGCACAGGTCGGCGTCCTGATTGTTTTTGCGTTCAGGCTCTGTGCGTGTACGAGACACCATTGTCAACGCATGCATTTGTTTTCAGATGTGGACCAAGCGCCCGGTGGAACTCCTGGCTGCGCGTTACAGGCCACATGCAGGCCATGCCCTCACCGCTCAGCCGAGAATGTGTATCACCTCCATACACACCAGGTACACTCCCACTCAGTCACTTGCAAAACAGCCTCACCCCCCTACACACCAGGTACACTCCCACTCAGTCACTTGCAAAACAGTCTGACATGAGTTATCTCCCTATCATGCGTTCCAAGCGGTTTCAAACTGCACAATGTCAGAAAGCCAGTCATGAGCAGGCTGCAAAGCGGCATTTGCCACACTTCCGGACTACTGGCAGCGGGGTTGGATGCTGTGGCAAGCGGCGCTGCAAGCTAGCAGGGTGTACAGGTAATACATAACCGAGGGGCGCAAGCTGCGGGCTCAGTGCTGCGCTGCCGGCCTGCTGCAGTCCACTGCCGCAGCGGAGCCCGTGCAGCGCAGTAGTGTGGCCAGTGCCCTGCTCGCAGGGCTGGGCGGACGGGCCAGCCTCGCCTGCAAACCTTGCCGGCCGCTCCCGGGTCCTGCCACTGTGCAGCGGCTAGTACGGCATCCGCTGCCCGGGCGGCGCGGGGCCGCGCGCAAAGGCGAGCCGCGCCTGCAGCTCCTTGCCGGCCTGCTGCAGGTCCTCCGCCGCTGCATGGCCCCCACGAAGTCAGATGCGAATGCACTGCTCTGCCTGGTCTGAGCCTGCAGGCCTGTGGGTCAGACAGTTCTGCACAGGGGGCACGGGCGTGCTCGCCGGGGCAGGGGGCGGGGCAGGTGTGCGTGGGGCGCTGGTGGGGACTCCGGCCGGGCGCACTTCGATAGCTCTGCAGCGTGGCGGGCGAGATGAAGAGGCCCTGCTCACGGCTGACGCGCTCTATCCGGCCCACTGCGTTGCTGCACCTGCGCAACGGACGGCAGAGATTTGCATCCAGTCCCATGCTTGACATTCCAATGCTTGACGGCACAGAGTCTGGAGCACTGCCTGTGGCGAGGACGCACAGTGAGCACTTGGCCATGTCGCTCGCGCAGCAGAGGCAGAACGCGTGCAGGCACGGCCATATGCGGCCGTACACGGCGACAGGAAAGTCGCACTGGATGCACATGTGCACCCGGCTGCCCTTGCCCTCGAGTGCGCCCGTCCCTGCCTGTGTCTGCCTTTGCATCAAGCCAGTGACAGAAGACTGCCAAGCGCAAAAGTTTCAATGCTGCCTGTGAAGGTTGATGGAGCGCTGCCCGGCTCGACCAGAGCTCGAAGGTGGCCTGAGTAGCTGTGTTCCTGTAGCTGTGTTCCTGTTCTGCGCCCAGTGAAGCCCTTCCAGGGGGGTTCCGATGCCAAGCTTTCGGACTTTGTCGCCCAGGGACTCACTGCCTGCCCAGGAGGGGCCCTGGTCGTGAGCGCAACTGGCCCGTGATGATGTAGCTGTGTCGCGATGCACGAGGCGCAATGGCTCTTTCCATGCCAGGCGCAGCCCAGACCCTCCTTGCCTCCCTTGCCAACAGACTGCGCGGCGCTGCACCGCCACCCGCGCCCGATGCGCCCGTGAACGGCTGGGACCGCGCGGCGAAGGAGCGGCTGTGTCATGCGTTCCAGGCGGACAGTCTGCAGGCGGTGCAGGCACGCCCCTGCCTCCCTGTGACACCACCAACGCGCACACGTCTCAAACAGGTACGGACTGCGCTGCAAACGTCAACGCTTTTTACTTGCATCGCTTGCTCAATGACATGTCCTCTGGCCACACCAGGCAGGCTGCGCTCAGCAGCCTGCTGTGCGCAAGCGCTGCCCCTGACCCCTGCCGCAGCACAGAGGGACCTTGCCTTGGAGCAGCGGGTGCGCCGCGCTTGCTCAGCTCGCAGCAGGCAGCCCTGCTCACGGCGAAGCGCTGTGCTGAACGCTGCGCCGCGCGCAGGACGTGCTCAACTGCCTGCTGCTGGCGGAGTGCGTGTATCGCGCGTACGACGGCGGCGCGCCGGCCGCCGCGGCCGCGCTGGCCGAGCTGGCGCGGCCGTTTCCGGCCGGCCTGGTCACCGTGCGCCGGCTGCAGTGCTCGCTGCCGCACGTGGCGCACCGGTGCGTCAGCCCGCTTCCTGCGCACGCGGGCCCGGCGGCCGGAGCTGCAGGCCGCAGCAGGCGCCGGCCGCGGCGCCCGGAGGCGGCTCGCCGCCGCTCTGACCCTGTTCGGGCTGAGCCAGTGGGAGGCTTCCTGTTGAGCCTGGTCGCTGTGTGCCAGCGCTTGCAGTGCCTGCCACCGCACGGCGGCCACTCCCGCACTTTGGTGCTGCCAGCAGCAGAGGCGGGGCTAGCAGGCCGCAGCGAAGCGGCTTGGCCGGGCGGTTCCCGCCTCGGCCGGCGCCACGCCGCCGCACGCCAGAGGCCGAGCGGCGCCGCGCGCTGAAGGCGCGCCGCGCCGCAGGTACCTGGTGGCCGAGGCCGAGGCCGGCGGCGCGCTGTACGTCGCGCTGCTGGGCACCAAGGCCGCGCGGGACGTCCTGGTCGACGCGAACCTGCTGCAGGCCGCCGTGTGGCAGGAGCCGGCGGCGCTTGCCGCCGCGGCTGCCCCCGGCGACGCGGAGGCCGCGCTGGCGCCTGCGGCCGGCCCCGCTGCCGCCGCAGCGGGCAGGCCGCACGGTGGCCGGGACGGCGGCGGCGAGAGCTCTGAAGAGGATGCGTCCAAGGCCCTGCAGCCCTCTGGCCAGGGGCGGGCAGCGCGCCCCAGCGCGGGCGGCGCTGTGGAGCGGCCGGCCGGTGGCGACACAGGGCCCGGCCCGGCAGGCAGCTTTGGCGCCGCGGCCGCGCACCGAGGGTTCCTGGCGCGCGCGCGCGGCGTGCCGGTCGAGCTGCTGTATGCGCACGGCGCGCGCACCGGCCGCCGCATCGTGTTCTGCGGTGCGCGCCCCTGCCTGCGGCGTGCGCCGCCGCCCGGCGGCGCAGCGGTGCTCGGTCCAGCCGCTGCGACAGCCGCGGGCTCCGGCCGCTCTCTGCATGCCGCCTGCGACGTGCCATGGCTGCGTGTGGCCGCACATCTCTACCCTATACCTACCCAACAGGGTTTGACACAAACCCCGCCGCGCCCGGCCAGGCCACTCGCTGGGCGGCGCGGTGGCCAAGCTGTGCGCGCTGCGCCTGCTGCGGCAGCTGCCGGCGCGCGCCGCGGCCGCCGGCGCCGTGCGCTGCGTGGCCTTTGGCGCGCCCGCGCTCGGCAACGCCGCGCTCGCGCGCCTGGTGGCCGCGCGCGGCTGGGACCGCCACTTCTACAGCCTGACGCTGCCGGGTGCGCGCGCGGCAGCCCTCCTATCATAGAGTGCTGCGGTTGCTGGACCTGCTCTGTGACAGGGCGGTGGAGGCGCGCGCGCGTTGTTGTCGCTTCCCAGCATGAGGCGCTGCTGTCTCCGCGCAGAGGATGTGGTGCCGCGGCTCCTGGCCGCGCAGCTGGGCCCCGCCGCCGCGGCGGCCGCCGCGCAGGCTGCCGCCGCGCCGCCGTCCGCGGGCGCGCCGCCGCCGGCCGCGCCGCCAGGGGCGGCCGCCGCATGGCTGGCAGGCCCCGCTCCAAATCCGTCCTATGACGCACGCTTTTTGTCGCCCGCGCCTCGGGACGGCGGCCCGCTCGTCGACGCGGCAGGTGGCGGCGGCGGCGGCGGTGGCGCGTGCGCGCCGGCCGGGCCGCCCGACCCTGCGCCGGACAATGTCCGGGGCGGTGCCGGACTCGGCGGCGGCGGTGCGGACCGCGTGCGCGCCGCGCTGGCCGCCGGCCTGGAGCGCCTGCGCGCCGTGTCAGCGGTCGCGCGGCTGCGGCGCGGGCCGGCGCCCGACCTGGCCCCCGGCAGCGGCGGCAGCACTGCGACATTGACCAACGCGCCGCTTGCAGCGCCACGCGAGGGCACCTCCCTCGGCAGCAGCCTGCGGCCGCCGCAGCCGCCAGCAAGCAGCGGAGCCCCTGCAGCGGGCGCGAGCGGTGCCGGCTCAAGCTCGGCCGGCGGCGAAGCGGCCGAGCGTGCGCCTGCGGCCGGCTCGGGCGAGCTTGCCGGCAGCGCTAAGAGCAGTGACGCGGCGGGGCGGTCGAGCTTGGATCTCCTGCGCGCTGCGGCGGCCGCGCTGGCGGGCGCGGCCGCAAGCGTCGCCGGCGGCGCCGCGGCGCTGCTGCCGCCGCTGTCGTACCCGGCGGCCTACCCCGCCCTCCTGCCGGCCTACCCCGCATACGCGCACTTTGGCCGCCACCACCAGCTTTCCGCCGGCGCCGGCCCAACGCCGTCTTTCGGCGGCGGCGGCGGGGCGCCGGGCGGCGGCGGCGCGGGGGTTTTGGCGGGGCCAGGTGGCGCGGCGCCGGGCGCGCTCGGCGGCGGCGGCGCGCCGGCGGCCGCGCTGGCGGGCGCGGAGGCCGCGCAGGGCGCGCTGCTGCTGTCGTCGCACCGCATGCCGACATACCGCGCGCGCGCGCTGGCCGCCGCGCGCGGCGCCGCGGGCGTGGCCGCCGCCGAGGCGCCGGACTCGCTGGACCCGGCGCAAGTGCTATCCGAGGCCGTGGCGCCGCCGCTGGCGGTGACGGCGGCTGACGCGGTGCTGCCGCCGCTGCCGCCGCGGGCGCCGGGCGAGCCGGGGGCGGCGCCCGGCGGCACCGGCGCGGCCGCGACCGGCGCCGGCGCCTTTGCCGCCGTGCGCCAGTGGCGGCCCTGGCGCTCGGGCCCGGCCGCGCCCGCGCCCGCAGAGCGCGGCCTTAGGGCGGGGTCGGACCCGAGCGGGTCGGGAGCGCCGCGCGGCGGGGAGCCGGGCGGGGACCCTGGTGCGGACCCAGGGCCGGACGCCGCCGCGCAACCGGCGGCGCACGGCGCATGGCTGTGGCGGCCCTGGCGCGCGGGCGCGGCGGGCGGCGCGGGCACGCTGGGCGCCGCCCCAGCGCACGTCTGGGCGGTGGGGCGGCCGGGCGCCCCGCCGCCGCCCGCGCCGAAGCAGGCGCCCGGGCGCTGGCAGTGGCTGCCGCGCGGCGGCGGCGCGGGCGCGGGCGGCGGCGGCGCCGAGGCGCCCGTGCGCGCGCGCGTGAGCGTGACCGGCGCCGGCCTGGACGGCGTGACAAGCGCGCGCGTGCGCGCGCCGGGCGTGCCCTGGCGCCCGGCGCTGGTCGTGCGGCAGCCGCGGCCGCCGCCGCCGGCCGCCGCCGCGGAGCCGGCGCCTGCGCCCGCGCGGCCCGCCTGGGCGCCGCCCTGGGCGCTGCGGGCCTGGGGCCCGCCCGGCGCGCGCGCAGGCGGCGCGCCGGGCCTGGCGCCGCGGGCGGGCGAGCCTGCGGGCGAGCGCGCGCTGGTTGTCGAGGCGGAGCTGCCCGCGGCGGTCGTGCGCGCGCTCGGCGCGGCCGCGGGCCCGGGCGGGGGCGGCCGCGGCGGCGCGGCCGGCCCCGGCCTGGACCTGCTGCTGCGCTCAGACTTCCGCACCGCGCGCGCGCGCGCCGCCGCGCGGCCGCCCGCGGCTTGGCTGCTGCCGGCGCGCGGCGCCGGCGCGTCGCGCGCCGCGCTCGCCGCCCTGACAGCGGCCGCGTCGCGCGCGGCGAGCGGCGCGCCCGCGCCGCCGGGCGCGGAGCGGGAAGTCGCGCGGGCCGAGGGCGCGAGACCGGGCGAGGGCCCCGGAGCGTCCCGCGCCTGCTTCCCCAGCGCGCTGGTCGACGGCGTGCGCTGGGTGGACCTGGCGGGCGGCGCGGGCGCGCCGGCGCCGCTCGCCGCCGCCGCCCTGGTCGCCCTGCTGCTGGCGGGCGGCGCGCCCGAAGGCGCCGGCGCCGCCCGCCGCGGGCCCGCTCCTGCTGCGGGCTGCGGCCGCGGCTGGCTCGCGCGGCTGCGAGCGCCCTCCGGCGGTGCGGTCCCCGCCTGGCGCGCGCTGGCCGAGGCGGGCGGCGAGGGCGCACGCGCGCTGGGCGCGCGCGCGGCCAGGCGCCTGGCCGCGCTGCGGCACCGCGCCGCCTGGCGCGCACTGTGCGCGCTGGACGCGCCGGCCGCGCTCGTGGTGCTGGCGGACCCGCCGCCGAGGCGCGCGGCGGGCTGGGCAGCCCCTGCGGGCGGGCCCGGCGGGGACGTGCCGTCCGGCGACCTGGGCGAGCTGCGCCAGGCGGCCGCGGCCGCGCGCCGAGCGGGGGTGCGCGTGCTGGTGGCGGCGACGGCGGCCGAGGCCGGCGCGCTGGCGGCCCAGCTCGGCGCCGAGCCCGTGACCGCAGAGGGCCTGCGGGCCGGCAGCACAGAGGGCGCCGCGGCGCTGCAGGCTGCGGTGTTCCGGGCCATCAGGCCGGAGGAGCTGGCGAGGCTGTAGGGTCAGGCGACAGGTCAGTGGCCACTGTTTTTTGCTGAGCTCCAGTTGATGTTCGCTTGTTTCAAGCTCGTCCTTGTTCTGCTTGTGGTTCATCGCGTCACGTGCTCCACAATGTTGAGCGTGTGCACAAGGCTGCCGTCGCGGCTGCTCGCCCAGGTGGGTCGCCCGGAGTGTGCATGCAGCCAGACCTAAGCGCCGGGCACCACACCGCTTCCGGCCACAGCCAGGGCCCGGCAGCGCACAGGTCGCACAAGCGAGCCGGGACTGCTGTCGAGGCGCCGCGCTGGCCGCGCCGCACAGCGCGCGCCAGTGCTCCAGCGATGCGAGCGCGCCCGGCGCCGACCGCGTGCACCTGCGCGGCCTGACCTTTTATGGCCACCACGGCGTGCTGCCAGAGGTGCGCTGTCCCTGGGCGGCCAACGCAGGCTCCGCCATGGGGCGGCTGACGCGCTGATGCGGCGCGCCCTGCGGGGCAGTGGAGCGCGTGTTTCAGAGCCCTGTCTGCGGGCGGGCAGGAGACGCGCCTGGGGCAGCGCTTTGTGGTGGACGCCACACTGCTGTGCGATCTGCGGGCCGCGGGCCGCAGCGACGACCTGGCCGACACGATCGACTATGCCGCACTGTACCGGTGCGCCGAGGCGTTTGTTTTTCCAGGAATAGTAGTGTAGCACCGCACCTCTGGTTGTATCAGAGCGGGAGCGGTCTGAGCGGGTGACTGCTGGCAGGAAAGGGGGCTGAGCGCACGCCGTGCGCAGGCACATCAAGGAGATTGTGGAGGGCCCGCCATACAAGCTGCTGGAGGCTGTAGCAGAGACCATTGCGGGGCGCATCCTGCAGGGCGACGCGCGGGTCAGGGCCGTGCAAGTGTCCATCGCCAAGCCACACGTGGCTGTCGGCGGCGTGGTGGAGTCCTTAGGTGCGCTGTCAGTCTCCACTGCGAGCTGCCTTGCCTGATACATGTTCATGCACGCTGACGCGCTGTGAACGTGAGGGCCAGGCGTGGAAATACGGAGGTCCCGGGAGGCCGCGTAGCGCGCTCTGCCATGCTCCTGGCTGGTGCACTGGCAGCGGGGCTACTCTACGGTGTTGACCTGGTCTGCTAGTTTCTTATGTTCGTGTGCTCCGCACTGCTACACATCGCACATCGCACAGACTGAGAGAGGGGCATCATAGCCAGTTTAAGCAACCCTGCATTTGTAGTACAGTTTGCCTCAAGGGCTGTTCCGAGGCTTGATCGCCGCGTGCATTCCCCAGCACTCCTTTAAACAGCATCGGTGCATCGCTCGACACTGTTGGGCGTCTCGCTGCATTCGCAAGCGGGCCAAGGGCCTGGTGGGTCGCGCTTTTCACCTTCTTAGCCGGTGCGGCAGTAGGAGATGGTTGCCGTAGCCGGGCGTGCAAAGCCGGCACAGACGCTGCAATATGCGAGTGCTACTCACAGGCGTCCGCCAACTGAGCCACTCGAGTGTTGCGCAGCACGACACGATGGGGGCTGGTGGCGCGGGCAGCGTGGGGGGGCCAGAAACTGTGGCCGCTATCAAGAAGATAACCGGTGCGCAGCCAACACATCGGCAACCTCTTTTACAGGGCCGAGCGGCACCATCGTGCCAGACCCTCCAGGGGACGGTGATGCACGCCGGGCAGGTCGCTGAGTAGTCGTCGCCCCTCCGACCTTAGCAGGATACAGGTTGGCAGGTTGGTAGTATAAGCCTTGGCGCTGGGCGCCTGAGCTCGAAACGGCAGCTCAAGCTGAGGCCGCGCGCAGGGGAGACGCAGTTTCTGCGCGTCAGCAAGGCCGCTTTCCACCTCTTCTGCAGCTATGCCGGCGTGCTGCTGCTGGTGCCCCTCGCCTCGGCGGGCGTGGTGCGCGCCCGAACACCGCGGCGCATGCGGTTGCAGCACCCCCTCCTTTCTGTCACCCCCCAACCGCCGCCCAGGGCGCGCTGCTCCTCAGCGTGCCTGCCATTGCCTGTTGAGCATCCGCTGCTCATGCGCGGAGGCGCTGACGCTGCTGTGCGGGACGCCTGCAGCGCCGCGCGGTGGACTTCCATGCGCGCGGCGGCACGGCCGAGCTCGCGCGGCTGGCGCAGGGGTGGTATGAGTCCAGTGGCAACCCGGTGCGCCCCTAGCTTTGCACTGAGCGCACCCCTGTGAAAGGGCCTGGGCCGCCAGCCCTCTGGAAGCATGTGAGGCTTGTGCCTGCGGCCCTTCTCGACCTGCGCGGCAGCCCCGCATCACCGCCTGGTGCAGCCTCTGGCGAAGCGCAGGAGCTGCCGCCCGACGCGCGGCTGACGCGGTGGCTTCTGCGCGCCCATTACGCGCGCGCGCCCCGCGCGCGCAGTGGGCGACCGTGGGCGTGGCCGCGGCCGCGCTGGTCGCGCTGCAGCTCGCGCTGGCCGCGCTGTACTACCTGGCCATCCGCCGCCGCAGCGAGACGTACCTGGTGGACTTCTACTCCTACCGCCCGCCCGACCGGTTCGCCCTAAACCTACACCTAGCGGTAGCAGTGCAAGTCCACCATACAGGGGTAAGCGCAAGCAGGCCGGGCGCTGGCTGGTGCTGCCAGCGATCGCCGGTGCCCTGCCGGCCTGCTGCTCACGCCCGGGCATGTGCTGCCGGCTCGGGGGCGAGAGCTGCGCGCCGCGCTCGCGCGCCCGCGAAGCGCCGCACGCCCGCCGGTGCGCCGGGGCGGCGCACGCCTTGCGTGCCTGCACTGCTACTGAGGCAGCAGGGCCAGCGATCCTCCAGGTGCTGTATCCGCCGGGTGAGCGGGCGGTCCGCGAGGGGAGCTCCCTCGCAGTCGCTAGTGGCGCGGCTGCATTCCCAGCTGCCATTGGGTGCTCGTTCACGATGGGCGGCCGCCCGCAGCGCCGCCAGCCCTGCGGCCGATGACGGCGGCCGCGCGCGCGCAGGATGGCCTGCATCCCGGAGCTTCTCATCAAGGGCGCGGAGCGCTCCAACGTGCGCACAGCACTCCCAGCCCGCCTTTCCTGTCTGTGGCATGAAGTTGCGCATGTGGCCGGGCATGCATTGCTGCCCCACCAACGCATGGGCATCAGGCACTGCGCACGGCGCACCGGGCAGCAAGGTTTGTTGTAGCACAGCAGTGACACCTTTCTTTGAGTGTTAGATGCAGAGCAGTGCTGGCAGCACCGTCCCTTGCCTGGTGTGCCAGCGGCGACACAGTCCGCCGTGGGCCCGGCTGTGGACACCCAGGCCCCTCACCGCCTGCGAGCGCAAGCCGCTGACCCAGTGCAGGGCGCCCGCCGGCCGAGCACATGCTGCCCGAGCGGCGAGGGGCGCTCGGCGTGCCCGGCGTGCACGTGCGCGGCGCCGCAGATTTACACTCAGGTTACCCGCGCGGCGCGCGCGCGCCGCAGATCTACAACGAGCGCACGATGCAGTTCATGAAGAACGTCATCCGCATCTCCGGCATCGGCGACCCGCAGGGCTTCCTGCCGGACGGTGCGGCCCCCGCGCCACGGCCCCCGCACTGAGCCTGCTAGCCTGCGCGTTCAACGCCGGCAACGGCTGGGCTCTCTGCCGGGCGGCACGCTCTGCACTGAGCCCAAACAGGAGTCATATGCCAAACACGGAGGCTGATGCCCGCCAAGCCCGTTCCGCGCATGCCGCCGGCTGGAACCCACGGGCGCACGCATGCTCCACTGCCGTGGCCCTGTAGTTGCGTAACCGCCGGACGCGCACTTCACGGCGCGCCCTGCACCCAGGACGGGCGCATGAGATGAATCTCACCACGCAGTCCCCATGAACGGGAGGTCTCGGTGGACCACGCCAATCATGTTCCCGGCTGGCATCCCGCGGCAGGCAGGCGCTGTGCAAGAGCGCGCGCGTAGAGGTCCAGACGGGCGTGCACAGTTGCCATCATGCCCCTGTGTGAACTGGGTATATGGTCAGCACTGGCAGGCGGGTCATGCGGGGCGGCGCGCGCGCAGAGTTCCAGGAGGGCGTGTACCGCGACATGGTGCACTCAATCGCCAACAAGCGCGCGGAGACAGAGCTCGCGCTCTTCACGTGCGTGCAGAAGGCGCGCTCGCCCACCCGCCCCGCCCCGCAGCGCGGGTCCTCTGCTCGGATGGCCGGCAGTGGCGGCGCGGTGCGCGCTGCGACCGATGGAGTCGAGAGACAGCGCCCTGCATTTCCTGGGGGCAGATAGGGTAGGTCGCCGCCGTGCGGCTGGGTCGCTGATGCTTTGCACCTGCTGCCGGGCGCTCTGCGTGCTGCATGGTCCCATGATCGCGCAGCACCGCCCGTCGCTGCGCGCGCTTGCCCCCTCTCGTCCATGCCAGCCCTGCTCTCCGCCCTCTGACAAGCTTGGGATCCCGAGCAGGAATTTGCAACCCATTTGCGCAACGCTGAACCCTGGCACCGGCGCCCCGCTCGTCACGCCGAGCGCGCGCCGCCACCGGCGCCGCGAGGCTGCGACCGAAGCTGCGCGCGTCGCGCGCAACTGCTGGACAAGACCGCCATCACCGCCATGAGGTTGTGACTGAGGCTGCGCGCGCGCGCGCGCGCAGGTGCTGGACAAGACAGGCGTGAAGCCGCGCGAGGTGGACGCGCTCATCACCAACTGCTGCACGTTCAACCCGGTGCCCTCGCTGTCGGCCGCCGTCGTCAACCACTTCAAGTTCAAGCAGGCCATCAAGACGTACCACCTGGGCGGCATGGGCTGCGCCGCGTCGGTCATCGCCATGGACCTCGCACACGAGCTGCTGCAGGCGCGCGCGCCTGGCGGGCGTCGGGCCCCCGTGGTGCTCGCGCGCGCGGCCTGCGGCCTGCAGCGCGGGGCAGCGGCGCTGGGGGTCGGCCCAACGAGGCGTGGGCGGCGCGCGGCGCGCTGCCAGGCTGACCTTGAAGGCGGCATAGGTCCAGCCTGGCTGCAGCCGCTTCGCCTCGGTCCACCAGTGGGCCGCGGGGTCCGTGAGGTAGCCCTGGATGAAGAGCAGGCAGGAGCTGTCATTGCCGCCCTCGGGGGTGCTCATGGCGACGGCAGCTCCTGCCTACTCTTCATCCAGGGCTACCTCATGTGCCCTGCGGCCCAATGGTGGACCGAGCTGCAGCCAGTCTGGACGTACGCAGCCTTCAACGTCAGCCTGGCAGCGTGCTGCGAGGGGGGGGCGGGCTTTGCATGTGCGGACGGGCGGGCGGGCTGCTGCTGAGCGCGCGCGGCAAGCACCACGGCCGCCCGGGCGGCCCGGGGGCGGCCGCGCGAGGCACTGACGCGACGCGCGCGGCCGCGCAGAACCACCCCAACTGGCGCGTGGTTGTCGTCGGCTCCGACAACTGCCTGGACACGGTCTACTACGGCAACCAGCGCAACATGATGATCACCAACTGGCATGTCACCCTCCCACCCCCCGCCCGCTGCGGGCCCGCCGCCCCGGCCATCACGTGCAGCCGCAGGATTTTGTCGGGCTTGAGATTCGGCATGGTGGGCGCTTGCAGAGCGCCTCACCGCTCGGGACCGGACCCGCTTGTGGGCCGGCGTCATGTGCACATGCTTTCTGCATGAGGGCGCACGGGCGCGGCCGGCGGCGGCGGCGGAGCAGGCCGGGGGCTGAGGCGCGCACGCGCGCGCAGCCTCTTCCGCCTGGGCGGCGCGGCGGCGCTGCTGTCCAACCACCCGGCCGACCGGCGCATCGCCAAGTACCGGCTGGACCACCTCGTGCGCACGCACCTGGGCGCAGACGACGTGGCCTACAAGTGCGCCTAGGATTAGGGTCATACCCTACCCTAGCCCCGTCCCCCTCGCCACCCTCCTCTGCCCTGCTGGCGCCTCGCCGCCGGCGCCGCCCTCGCGCGTCGAGCCCGGCCCTGGCGGCACGCCGGGCGCGCCTGGCCGCGGCAACTGCGCCGGCGCAGCCCGCGCGCCCTGCTGCACGCCTCCGCGCCTGTGCTGCCGTGGAGTGCTGCGCGCGCGCCTGCAAGCAGAGACGCATCCTGGCAGCGCCGCCCGCCTGTCGCGGGGGCGCCGCATGCCTAGCGCCCAGAGACCAGTGCGTCCAGCCGCGCTGAAGCGCGGCCGGCGCCCGCAGCGCGGTCATCACCAAGGACGATGAGGAGGGCAAGATCGGGACGAAGATCGGGCGCGAGGTCATGGAGACGGCGAGCAAGGCGCTCAAGGCCAACATCACCGAGCTGGGCCCGCTCGTGCTGCCGCTGTCGGAGAAGCTCATCTTCGTCGGCAACCTGTTCGCGCGCAAGGCGCGCCCGCCCGGCCGCCTGGCACCCGCTGCTTGGCGCCGCTGCAGCGCCGTCGGCCGTGCGGCGCTCCTGCAGCGAGCGTGCGTGACGCGCGCGGCCGCAGCCGCGTCCCGCCCGCCTCGCAACTGCGATCTGCGTTCTTGACGTGCGCGAATAGGCCGGGCGGCGCTGTCTGCTGTGATACACTCCGCTCGCAGCACGACCGCCACATCCCGCATGCATGCGTGCCCTGCATGTGCACTGGGACAGCTCTCTAAGAGTGCCCGTGTTCCCGGTCCTGCATGGGGCAGGCGGCAGCGGGCCAGGGCGGCGCGCTGCGCAGAGCCGGCAGCACAGCGCATGCTGAGGCCTGCGCGCGCGCGCTCGCTGCGGCACGGCCGAGGGTAGCGTAGGGGGTGGGGCGTGCAGAGCCGCGCAGCGCAGCGCGCGCTGAGGCCCGCGCGCGCGCAGGTGCTGGGCCTGCGCTCGCTGAAGCCGTACACGCCCGACTTCAAGACCGCCTTCGAGCACTTCTGCATCCACCCGGGCGGCAAGACGGTCATCGAGGGCGTCGGCTCGCAGGCGCGCCGGGCCCCATGCGCGTCGCTCGCAGTGCATGCCCTGCATGCCGTCCTGCCGCGGGCTGTCAAGATGTGCTCTCGGACAGCAAGCACCGTGACTGTGGGCGCACCTCAGGCTGTACAGCACCCACGGCTTCAACTCAGCGAACGCAGGCCCCTGCACACCCATACTAGTAGGGGTTGAGCAGAAGGGGCGAGCCCGTGAAGCGAGCCTGACCCTGCCGCGCCGCCTGACCGCGCGCAGCTGGGCCTGCGCCCGAGCCAGCTGCTGCCGATGCTGCGGCCGTTTGAGCGCTACGGCAACACGAGCTCGTCGTCCACCTGGTACGCGTGGTCGTTCGTGGAGACGTGCCAGGGCGTCAAGCGCGGGCAGCGCCTGTGGCAGCTCTCGTTCGGCAGCGGCTTCAAGTGCGCGTCGGCTGCGTGGACCGCGCTGCGCGACTGCAACGAGCAGCACGATGCGTGGACGGAGACGCCGTCGTGCTAGGCGCGCAGGGTCCGTAAGGGTTCCCATGGCAGTCAGAGCATTTTGAGTGGCGTGCCGGGTTTTACCAGCACTGCGGCAGCTCTTGTTTCGGCAGGCTCAGCATGCGCATTGCCGCACAGACTACACTTCACTATGGGCAGGCAGCGGCACAGCATGGCGACAGCGGCAGCCTCGCGCGGGGCACGCAGGGCTCCCTCAGAACCTTTTGGAGTCTCAGAGCACTTGCGAAGGCGCTTGTGTTTGACAGAGCCTCTGGCTGCCGTCACTTGGCAGCGGCTGCCAGAGCGCTGGCTGTAAAGCGCGCTGCATTCTGCAGCCGCCAGCACGATGCGGGGATGCGCTATATATGCGTTGTACGGTGTGCATGCATGCCAGAAGATGCATGTCAGATGCTCTGGTACCCAACTGCGAGCAGGACCGGGCCCGCATGCGCAACCCCCCCCCGTCTCTCCTATGCCCTGGGCGTGGCCCTGATGTGGCGGCACTGAAATCGGGTGACTTCATGCACCTGCATGCTGCTCGCGTCTATACGCACACCCTGGCGGCACTGACGAAGGTGGCGACACGCAGCGCCGAAAATAATCTAGATGTGAATGGTTGGAGGGCTGCTTCCTGACCCTGGTGGGGCCTGCACCGCTCTTAACTCGTGCTTTTGTTGCGCACCGCCTCAGCATGGGACACTCGAAGGCTTTGATGGGGTGGCATACTGCGGGATGAGCGCACTTCGGGCTCATGTGCAAACGTCTCTGTGAAATATATGCTCAGTATTGCGGTCTTGTGTGGTTCACACATTATTTGGGCTTGGTCCAAATCAGACTTGAGAAGCGGGTTGCAGGGGCGTGAGGTCGCAGCGTTGGCTGTCACCCGCCTCGTGCAGGATGTACACCAGTGTAGGTGTGCCGAATGGGCGCACCCGTCCCTGCCGTGGTGCGCAGGCAGCCGCGCCTGTTGTGTCTGGGGTTGCTGCCTGTCGCGCCCAGTGCCCCATCTGTTATTACGCTCGGTTGCACTCCACCCGTGAACGATTCTGAGAGCACAACTGTAAGGAGACGCGTGATGCGTACCGCGCGCATGCCATGAATGCTTCATTCACTTGCTTACAGCATGAAATGGACCATTCTTTTTACACCTGCCATGGGGAGGGACCCGTGCGGCCCTCTTATTCTGAGCTGGGCTGTCAGACCCAATATAGCTACCGGCAAGCAGGCTCGCCACGGAAACATGAAAGAGTGCTGTCCCTGCCTGCAATGGCAGGGGCTGTCTGCCAATCTGCAGCAGCAGCGCATGAGCGTCACGCATGCCCCAGCCGTGTTCGCGCGGCCCCAAGGATCCATCTTGGCAAGGCACAGAACTGACGGATCGTTGGGTCAGACAACGAACAACCGAAGCGCGGACTGAACAACGAGCGCCTCGCATTGTGCACACCCGACTCCTTCCCAGGATCCTACCCATGCGCCCGCGCCCTGCGCATTGACAAATGGGCCTGCATGCTGCGCATGCGCTGAGCGCGCACGGTATTGCTCAATGACAAATGACACTTACTCACGGGGTGCCATCATAATCAAAGCTGGCAGCGAAGCTAATAAGCGCAGTACTTGCAGGCAACAGGCTTGCATCAAATCACGGCAGCGCCCCCCGCAGGGCCTTGTGGCGGCTGCGGCTGCGGCGGCTCACACCCCCCGGCCCCCCGAGCATGGCAGGGAAGAGGCAAAGCTCGGCCGCCAGCGCGGCAACGCCCCGGGCCGGCGCAGCACGCTTCCCCGAACAGGCCACAGGCCGCACCCCAGACTGCCATATGAGACTCCGCAGAGGCCTTGACACGGGCCCAATACTCCCGCAGGACAGCACACCGCCCAGCAGCCAGCGCATGGGCTGCTCCCGCTCCCTGCCCCTTGCGTGGGCCTCCTCGAATGCTACTCCACAACCTGAGATAGTGCACAGCAATGCCGCAACCACGGCGGCAATCCGGCAACGACCCACAGCCACGCCTCCCCAAAGTGTGCGCGCGCGGCAAGCAAGGATGCAACTTGGCCCCGGGACGCCGGGGCTAAAGAGCCAGCTTTCTAGCCCCGGCATGTCAGCCCTTCAGGCCCCGGCACGCCAGGCCCTTAGAACCATTCCGCTGCCGCAGGGGCCAGGCGGGCGTCACGCAACTGGCTGGGGGGGGCCGCGGACAAGACCTCGTGACCGGCACCCTCCTGCCCGCGTGCAATCACGCTACGGGCGTGGCAGGGGCCGGCGCCTAGCTGGGCGCCGCACGGCCCAGCACGGCGTGCCCGGACAGCTCGCCCTGCGGGTAACGCGCGGTGCCGATGACGACGTACACGTTGCCGGCCAGCAGCTGCTGCACGCCGTACTCGTAGGTCGGGTCGCGCAGCGTGACACGCGACACCTGGTCCACCCACCTGCGCGCGGCGCGGGCGTGGGGTGAGGCGCGGGGTAGCAGAGTGCTCGCGGAGCTCTCTGCGCTCCGCATTTGCAGATGACACGCTGCCCATGCTGCAATGGCGTGTATGCCTCGCTGTCAAAGGACCAAACACAGGAGCCGCAGCAACGCAGCGCGCAGTAGACAGCCAGCTGCACGTCTGCTGCACATGCGCCGCGTGCCTTAGAAGTAGGAAAGCAAAAGCAACCCTGCAGCGCACACATACGCACGCTGCACTTTCTTTGCGACAAACCTGCCAAATTTTTTTGCATATTCACACACTTACAGTGTAAACAACCACGCATATCTCCTCTCAGGCGTAAGACAGCCTTCCCATGCTCCCGGCCCCATGCTCCCGGCCCCATGCTCCCGGCCCCATGTGGCGCAATGCGGAGCATGATCAGAGGTAGAGACACGGCCGCGCACCGGCCGATCCAGCCGGTGGCCAGCGTGAAGTTGGCGCCGTTGGTGGGCGGCAGCAGGCCGCCGCGCGGCGTGGGCAGGCGGTCGGAGGCGAACGAGTAGAGCGAGTACGGGAACCAGCCCAGGCGGCGCGTCTGGCCGTTGCCAAACCAGATGGACACGTTGAAGATCTCGTCCGTGTACGCCAGCCCGCCCAGCGTCACGTTGTAGACCTGGCGGGGCGCGGCGGGGACGTCAGCCCTACCCTAACCCGCTTGTAGTAACGCCAAGACAACAAACTGGATTGCGATAGTGACCTTGCACAGCATGCGCAGCCTCGGGGTGCATCGACAACAGCCGCGGCGCGCCATGCGCATGCGCGCGAGCGCTGGTGCGCATGCCCTCGCGCGCGAGAGAAGGACACAGGCGCGGCAGCCTGGTATGCTGGGCCCCCGAGACAGGGGCTGCCTGGCGGAGAGGTCCTATTAGGCGCGGCTCGCACCGCCACACCGCGCGCGCGCGCGCGCACTCTGGCGGAACAGGGACGGACAGGGTAGGATTATTGTTACGCGGTGCGCGGGCGCGGGGCCGGGGGCCGCACCACCGAGGCGTTGTCCGGCGCGACCTGCAGCTGGATGAGCCCGGTGGCGGTGGTGTTGACGGTCGGGTCGGCCGCCTCCAGGTACGCGTGGTACGGCAGCGAGTCGGCCGGCTGCAGCGGCGCGCGCTCGAAGCCGTGGTGGTCCTGCCGCAGGCCGCCCGCCGGCAGCGCCGCCGAGTTGAGCGGCTCGACGGAGCCCTCGCTGCGCACCTGCGCGCCGCGCGCGCGCGCCGTCGGCGGCGCCTGGTGCCTGGCTTGCGCCTGGGCTCTTTCCTACTGTCACACAGCTGCGTCCACGCCGCTGCAAGCAGAACGGCCTGCGCACCATCGGAAGCAGACGCGCCGCTGCGGCCCTGCGCGGCACTCGCGGCAGCAGCGCACGGCGTGGGGGTGACGCGGCGGCGGCGCGCGGCGCCGTCGCGCCCGGGGCGCGCGCCTGCGCGTTGTTGCAGCAGCCCATGGGCTGCAGCGGCTGCGGGAAGTTGGCCGTGTAGATGTTGACCACCGCGCGGCCCAGGCTCAGGTTGGACAGCAGCTCGGGCGCGCTGACGCCCGGCACGGGCGCCGCGGCGGCCGCCAGGGACCAGCTGGTCGCATTGTCGCCCGAGCGCGCGACCACCGGCGCGGCCGCCTGCGCCGCGGCGCGCGCGCGGCGGTTCAGCAGCGCCCCATGGTGCGTATGATGATGCCACCAAGACTGGTACCACATGGTCACAGCTGTCGCCCAGAGCCGCGTGTGGCCCCGTTCATACACCCAGACAGCCAAGTCGGGCGGCGCTCGGCGCGTCTGCGCCTGTCGCCGCCTGGGGGAGTGTCGCTCTGCCAAGGGGCCAAAGCCTTGGGGCCCCACGCACGGCGCGAGTGCGCAGCGCGCTGCACCCCTTCACGCTGCGCTTAATGCTGGGTCTACACCGTCGCCAACCGATGGATCAACCACTGCCGTGGGAAGCGCGCCCTGCGGCGAGCGCCGCGGGGCACGGCCGCCACGCGCGGGCGCGCGCCTGCTGCGTGGCGTTGAAGTAGAGCACCGCGAGCGTCGCGGCGGAGCTGTTGATGAACGGCGGCAGCGACACCAGCACCGACTGCACCGGGTTTGCGGCCCCGACGTCCGCCGTGAACGTCGTGTTGAAGAACAGCTTCCCGGCCGCGTCCTGTGCCGCCGCGCGTGCGGCGTTGCAGGCCCAGCCCGCGCGTGGCAGAGCCTCAGAATGCTGCACTTAGCGGACACAGGCCGCCACGCGCGGGCTCACGAGCGCTACTGCTGCCGGGCGCCTCCGCACTTGCACCCTCTGCCGGCACGTGCCTCTATGCATGTCTCAGTGAAAGTATACCAAGCCCGCGCCTCGTACCCGCCGCGTCGCCCCACCAGCTCACAGGCCTTCCTACACCACTCAACTTGCTGTATGGTCGGAGCGGTGCGCAGCACCGAGTCAGACAACTCCTCCGCGCCACTGTACTTTTGAGCCCATTCGCTAATGAGGATGGGCGCGGCGCGGCGCGCGCCTGCGTCAGCGTCAGCACGCCCACGCGCTGCTGGACGCCGTCCGCGTCGGTCGCCTTCAGGAAGGCGCCCCATGACGGCAGCCCGCTCGCGCCGATGGCCGCCACCGCCGCCTGCGCTGGCGGCAGCGCGGGGCCCAGCGCTGGCGCCAGGGGTAGCCTGTAGGGCGCCTCAGGCCCCGGGGCGGAGCCGAGGCCGCTGCCCTGGCCGGCCGCGAGCGCCGCCGCGCAGAGCAGCAGCGCCGAGCACAACGCCACTCGCGGCAGGCCGTGCTGTATGGTGGGCACCATGGCGGCGCGGCGCCTCAGCGGCGCGGCGCGGCGGCTGCGCGCCTGCGACGGCTGCAGGGCCTCAGCATTGGCAGTGCAAAGCTCGAGAGTGTCGTCTCAACTGGCGTCCCGCTGTGCCACACGCCTTGCAAATCTCTGACGGCCGAGCGAAAGAGCACGGCCAAGCACCGGCCAAACTACAGCAGGCCGTTGAACGCTTCCCGCGCAGTGGACGTGCATGCACCCGCACCGCCCGCAGCGGGCCTCAGGCGGCAAGCCGGGCGCAGTCGGTGCACCTGTAGCGAGTGTGAGAAGACTGTTCCGGCTCCCGCTGGTGCTATCTAGCCGCACAGCGTCGCAGCAGATGTATATAGCTGCCGAGCTCCACTTGCGTGCGGTGAGGCGATGGCTGCGGCGACGTTGTGTGGAGCAGAGACGTGCCGACGGGAGAGTACAACGAGATATATGATGAGCAATCCACGGTCGCCCTCTGGTCAGACCAGAGCCATGCACCAGCACTTTGTGCCCTAACAGGGTACTGGCGAGGGCTTGGCTGGCACGATCCATGCGAGCGGGCACCCATGCATGGACCCATGCGTGCTGGCAGGGCCTTTCTGAGTGCCCGCGCACGTGCCCCACGGCGGGCGCCAGCCTGTGCAAGTATGCACGCTGGTTTGCGCCGCGCCCGGGGCCCAGGCTGGGGAGCAACCCCTATGTCACCCTCAACCTCGGCCTATCTCGGGTGTTGAAAATCATAAAGTTTCGGCTGGGCTGCCACCAGCTCCCAATCGTTGCCTTACGTAACAACAACGTTCCTCGGGCGCAGCGCCTGTGCGTGAAGTGTGCCTCTGGCGCCCTGGGCGATGAGCAGCACTTGCTGTTTGAATGCCCTTTTGTCGCCTGTGTCCGTGCTCAGTTTGCGCACCTGTTTACGCCTGGGTGCACCATGCTTGAGTTCATGCAGCAGCCGGACATTTGCGGCGTTGCCTGTTTTATTCTCGCATGCCTGAAGCTGTACCTTGCCCCAACGGTCCCAAATGTCCCTTGACCTGTGAGTGCGCATATATCTTGCCTGCTTGCTTGACGCTTGTGCCTAAACAGCCCTAGTTGGCTGACAGGCTATCACCACACAGCTGAGGGGGCCATCGGGTTAGGGCCCCCGGTGATGCTCTTCATTCATTCATTCATTCGAGTCATCACATCATAGTCCTCACTATCGACTCCACATGTACACACCGGCAGCGGCTCTTCCAGCAGACAGTCACCAGGGTGCAGCCAGGTCCCCGCACAGCGAATCTCAGCGCTCCTTCAGCGCCAACTGATTATTTTCCTGCCTAACCCCTTCAGTCTCGCCTCCGCAGTGGCTGCATGCACTTGCTCGCATTGTCTCAGTTGCATCGGCTTTGCCATGCTCTCTGTCGGGTTACGTGCAGACAGCCACAGGACGCCGCTGACACGGCGCTGCTGTCCAGCTCTCTGCTCTCGCTCTCTGCGCATGACGCTTTGCCCAAGAGTTGAGCTGCTTCATGGACTGTTCACCGATTGCCTGCTGCAGTTGTAGCATGCTATGAATATCTGTGTCTAGTTACGCTTGGTGGGTCGCGCAAGACTGCGCAAAATGCTGGTGTACATACCCATGCGCCTGCCTACTGCTACAACACAGGTGCCCTGTAGGTGCACGATGCGCGCATGCCGCCGTAGACTGGAGGGCCCATGATACAGCACGCAAGTTGAAAAGTGTCAGTCTGTTATTTGAAACCCTGCTGTGCCGTGGCTGCATGGCGGGTTGGTGCGCATGTAACAGGCGCTGGGAACAGGCGAGCCCCTGTGCGCACATGTACAGTGAGGAGACTGGCAGGGTGTTGTGGTAACTGGCTTATGCTCAGGTGCTCGAGCTGGTGGGCGAGCGCCCGCGGCCCAGACGAGATGCTGGGTCTCAAGACTGCAGGGCCAGAGAACGGCATCAAAGCCTCCAAGGAGGCTACTGGGAGTGCCGAGAAGGTATGCGCGACTCTTATCACCGGGCCCAGTGCCCATCGGCGGAGGTATTGACAGGCTGCCGAGCAGGGGGTGCCTGGCAGTCGGCATGCCGGCCGCAGCGACAGCAGTCGGCGCGCCAACTGCCGACTGCCGGGCACTTCACTCCCTTCCGGCCTGTCCTTTCCTCCCATGGGCGCTGGGGCCGGTGACAGAGGCGCACGTGCCTTTTCGGCGCCCTCAGTGGCCTCCTTTTGAGACTCTGACGCCGCTCTTCAGCCCGGTAATCCTGAGACCCAGCTGCTCTGCGCTGCGGGCGCGCGCCAGACACCAGCTCAAGCACCAGATGTGCCACGACTTCAGCTCATGGTCGCGCGCCTCCTTCAGCACGCATGCGGGTTGCCAATGTTTGAGGATTGATATGTTGACATGAGCTAGGAGCAGCGGAAGACGACCATGACACAAATTTGCAGACATTGACGTCCGGAAACTGGCATGCTGCATGCCCAGAAGCAGGGCGCAGCCTCTGCGCTGCCCCTCTGTACATAATTGGGAGTCTTTTGCGGGGAAACATCTGCACACGGCGGCCAGAGGCACGTCACAGCAGGCCCACTCGAGCTTTGCAGGGTAAGATGCACACGAGGCGCGCACGCAGCCTGCCACCACAGCAACAATCAATGTAGGTGCGGCGTCGTAGCACAGTGACAGCCCCCACACCGACACATGCTCGACGGCGAGCTGAAGAGCGCGTGCTGCGCGCATAGTGGCGCCACATGGGCGCCACACATGCTGCATCTATGCAACAGCAAATACGCAACAGGCACATGCGCCGAGCTCGCTTCGAATCGCACAGACTGCGAGCACCGCGCTTGACGCCATGCATACATCTGGGCGAGTTGACTATTCTAGATCTAAAGGAATGCGCCTGCCGCCAGCAGCGACCGCAAGCGAGGCCGGCAGCGGCTCCCGCGCCGCCGCGGCGGGCAGCAGCCATGCGCGCAGTACAGGCCACTGCGGGAACAGCTGCGTGGGCGGCACGCCCAGGCGCGCGGCCTGGCGCTCAAGCAGCTGCGCGGTCACCGCGCCCGCCACCTCGCGCACCACCTGCGGACGAGGAGTGCGTCTGCAGGCTTCTTTCTCAAAGAAAATTATTTGTTATCATTAATTCTTTATGAGATTTATGAGAAATAAAGTAGAAAGTATAAAGTAATGGACTAGTTTGATGTTTGCCTGCCCTACACAGCACACTCCAGGCCAAAGTACAGCGGACACAGTCACAGGAAGCCGCCGGCGCGCAGCAGATGGGCGCAGCATGCTCGCCCTGCTCGCCAAGCGCCGCCTGCGCCTGTGCGGCAGGGGCGCCGCGCGCGCGCACCTGCGCGTTGGCGGGCGCGCCGGCGGCGGCGGCCAGCGCGAGCTGCAGCTCGCGCAGCTGCTCGCTCGGGCTCAGCAGCAGCCGCAGCAGCGCCGGCGGGCTCAGCTCCTCCGAGCCTGCGCGCCGGGGGCCGGGTCACGCCGGGCTCAGCCGGCGCTGGCGTGCAGCGACGCGCGGCGCGACATCCTGCTGCATTGGGGCGCGAGCAGCAGCGTGAGGTCCCAGGCAGGTCAGCCCCCGCGCCCTGCCTGCTAGCAGGGCGAGAGCTTGCTGACCGCTGTGGAATGGACATGGCACTGCACAGAGCGGCGACGAAGCAACCTCATCGCGCCAGGCGCACGCCACGCCCTGATGCCCGCGGTGCAACGGCCGCGGGCCAGCCCCAAGGCGCACGCCCACCACCTGCGGCTGCTGCACACGCCTGCCCACCCGGGTAGCGCGCGCAAGCCCAGGCACGCAGGCCGCCCCTGCCGGGCGCGCTGCGGGCGCCGCGCGCGCGGGCCATTCCATGTACTCATGGGTACGAGGGGAGCTGAAAAAAGAGCGCCTATGTTTTGGGCCGCGCACCCAGGAAGGAGCCGGCCAGCGCGCGCAGCGACTGCAGGTACACGCCCTCCTCCGCGCTCAGCGGCGGCGCGAGCGCGGCGAGCAGCGCGTCGACGCTGCGCACGCCCAGGCCGGGCACCCACAGCGGCGGCAACGGCAGCGCAGGCAATCGACCCAGCAGCGGCAGGCGCGGCGCCAGCGCCTGCGGCCGCCCCGTCCGCTTCTCAGCCTTGCGAAAGGCGCGAGGCTGCAAGTTACTGAAGCCCTAACCTAACCTAACCCCATGTCGCTCAGTGTCACTAGGGAAGGGAGGATGACGGAGCTCAGCCACCCATCGCGCTTTCCTTAAAGTCACTGTGTGGCACCCACGCCCAGCTCTTGACATCACCGCACGTTGGTGCGCCGCTCTTCGCGCACCCGCCCCGCTGCGCAACGCGGCCCGACACGCATCGCCCCGTGCCAGGCTCGGCCTGGTCAGCCAGCACTCTGGCGGGCCACCAGGGCTGGAGCCGCGCGCAAGGCACGTGCAGGGCAGGGCGCCTCTGCGGCCCTGCTTCGCCCTCGGCCGCGCGACCACCCTCCCCTCCTGCAGGCGCTGCCCCGGGCGCGCGGGCGCGCGCCTCTGGGCGCAGGCGCGCGGCCAGGCTGCGCGCCGCGCCGCGCGCAGCCAGGTCCAGCGCCGCGACCAGCTCGGTCACCAGCAGCGGCCGCAGCTCCGCGGCCTCGGGCGAGAGCAGGAAGGCCAGCGCCTCCTGCGTGCGCCGCGCAAGCCCATGACAGACTATTGTGCGCTGCACGCAAGGGCGGCGCCACCATACGAGGTAAATGTCAGGTTTAGCTGGGTGATGATAATGACCGCAGCCGGGCGCGGCTCCTGCGCGCAGCTTGGCCTGGTTACCAAGCACAGCGAGCCTGGCAACCAGGCCATGCGACGGCGCCCGCGCGCGCGCGACATGAAGGGGCGCCCGGGCACGCCGGCGCGAGAGCGGATGTCAGGAGCTGCAGGCGCCACCGTGTGCTGCTCAGGCCGCCGCCAGGCGCAGGCGCGGGCTCACGGCGTGCGCCGCACCGGACCACGCAATTGATCGGCTGCAGAGGCGTGACCGGACGCCCAACAGGCCGCCGGGCAAACAGCGCCTCGCAGCGTCATTGATTGATTGCCTATACTGGGGACCGCCCTGCTGTTGGGGGTGCTTACAGCCGGGTGCGCCTGCCGCAGGACCTGCTGGATTCCGTCGACGGCGACCTGCAGACGGAGGTCGAGCACTGGGAGGGGATGCACCACTGGCTGGTGGGCTGGTGGGCGCGCGGGCCTTGCTCCAGCGAGCTGCTGGATGCTTGCTTGCCGGCGTGGCGACAAGCTTCAGAGCGTCCAAGGGGGCGGGTGAGACAGCGGGACAGGAGCGCGCGCCGCCGCCGCCGCGCCCCGCCCTTCTGCCCGCCGTGCAGGCGGTGTGGGGGGCGGCGCCGCGAGCGGCGGTGGCGGTGCGCCATACTTCTGCGCTGTCTCACCGGCCCCCTAAGACATTCTGGAGCCGGTCGCCATGCGGGCAAGCTCAGCATCCAGCAGCTCGTTGGAGCAAGGCCCGTGCGCCTAGCAGCCCACAGTAGGGGCCGCGCCTGCAGCGACGCGCCCTCGTCCGGCACCGCGTCCAGGTCGACAAAGCCGTCCGCACGCGCGGCCACGCGGCCCAGCGCGGCGTTGAGCAGCGCCGCCAGGCGCGCGGGCCGCAGGCCGCCGCCCGCGTCGAGCACGATGTCGCGCAGCAGCGGGTTGGAGCCCGGGCCCGCGTCGCGCAGCACCTTGCGCACGATGAACGGGTACGCCTGCGCGGGCACAGCGCCGCCCAGCGCTCGACACCTGTCTGTGACAGAATCTCCAACTGCGCGCCCTATGCTCCATGCTTGGCCACTGCACACACGATTGGCGCCTGGCCTCTGTCTGACCGGGTCTCCTGCCGGCGCTCTGCCAAGCTTTGGTGTCAGTGCCAGCACACATGCCAACACAACGCGCAAAACAAAAGCACAGTCGGCTGCCATCCCCTGCCGCACGCCCGCACACGGGTCTACCACAACCCCTGCTCTGTCCGGCCGCCAGGACGGGGCACAGCCTGCCCTACCCGACCACACCTGCGAGACCATCTGGTAGTCCGGGTTGCCCAGCAGCGCAATGCCCTCCAGCGTCGCGACCGCGCGCGCCAGCAGCGCCATGTACGGCGGCACCGCAAACGGGATCTCCAGCGTGGCCGCCAGCAGGTCCTGCGACAGCGCCTGCGCGCGGCGCCCCGCCCGTGAGTTCAAGGTAGGGTGCGAGGCGCGCCCGCAGCTGCCCGCCATGCCGGCGCCCCAGCCGGCGGACACCACACAGCGTCCCACGCGCTCGCGCGCTCGCGTACTGTGCTCCCGGCCCCGCCCCAGCTGCAGCAGAGCAGAGACAGCCGCGGCAGCCTCCCTACCATCGTCCGCGGCCACGCCTCCCTTGCGGCCGACAAGGCGGCAAAGGCGGCGTAGGGTCCATGGCGCCACCACCCCAGAGTGTTTGACTCACGACTCACAGAGGAACGCTTTTCTCGGCCGCTTGCGGCCACAGCACAGCGGCGGCAGCGGCGCACTTCTGTGATCCCACCTCCCGCGCAGCCTCCGCGGCCCACAGGCGCGCGCCGCGCCGCTCGCGGCCGGCAGCGACTGCGGCGCAGGCCCGATGCCACGCCTCACCCACAGCCCTGGGAACATGCAGGCGCGCGCCGGGCCGCGCGCCGGGCCGCGCCTGGAAGTTGGCGCCGCGGAACGCGCGCGCGCCGCCGCCGCGCAGGTAGGGCGTCAGCACGCGCTCCATGACCGGGATGATGCGCCCGCGGTCGCAGCCCGGCGGCAGGAAGCCTGCCGTCGCCGCCGCCGGCCTGCTCAGCGCGTGCAGGGCATGCGCGCCGCAGGCTCCGGGCATGCTCGCACGAAGGTGCAATGGCAGGCGGAGCACCCCACCGTCTGCATGCTGTGAAGGAGGCAGCTACGACAAGCAGAAAGGCATTAAGCCCTTGAGAGAGCTACGAGCGGCAGGCGCGGGCGGCACCCAGCGCAACAAAATCGGTGATGAGGTCGTCCCAGGCCCCGTTGGCCAGGTGGATGGTGCCGCTCAGCATGGCCGCGCGGTCGGCCGGCGGCACCTCCGCCACGAGCCCAAAGTCGATCAGCGCCAGGCGCCCCGCGTGCGGCCCCTCGGTCACCTGCGCGCCGTGCCGCCCGCGCTCCTCAGCGCTCGCGCCCGGCGGCCCGCGCTCTGAATCCCTGACCGCCAGATAACCCGCGCGCGGCCCCTCGGTCACCTGCCCCGCGGCCGCCCGCGCGCTCAGCCCGTGCGCTGAGCCCTTGTGCGCTGGCAGGCAGGCGAGCGCCCGCTCGGGACGCAGCGTGCGCGCGCGCGCTCCACGACCGAGCGTTTTCTGCCGGCAGCGCATCAAGCAGCCTGCCCTGGAGCCCCGGCGTGCATCGCTCTCCCCGTATGTTTCAAGGCATTCTTGTCGGCTCGTCCGCGCGCAAGCTTTCGCAAGCAGGCTGGGCTCAGGGGCCAGGCCATCAGTGAGCGCCAGCCCCATCCCGACACTCAAGAAACCATCGTCGGCGCGTCCGCGCACGAGCTGTCACGAGCAGGCCGGGCACAAGGCAGGGGCCAGGCCGCTGGAGAGCGCTGACCGACCCACGGCCGCCTCCGCGCGGGCGGCCGCGCCTTGAGCAGGTTGCCCGGGTGCGGGTCGCCGTGGATGAAGCCGACCTCCAGCAGCTGCGTCAGGAACGCCTCCTGCCCGACCGCCACCAGCGCGTTGAGCTCGGGCGCGCCCAGCGTCGTCAGCTTCACGCCCGGGATCCACTCCATCGTCAGCACGCGCCTGCGCCCCCGCGCGCGCGCATGCGTCGGCGCCAGGCGCCGCGCCCCAACTGAAGCCTCAGCAGCTAAGACGCCGCGCCGTCTAGCGGCGGGCGCCCCGCGCGCAGGCGCGCCAGCCAGGCTCCCCAAGCCTGCCTGCATGTTCCGCAAGGGGGGCGCCGGGGCGCACCGCGTGGTCAGGTGCAGCAGCGGGGTGGGGATGACGACGCCGCCATTGTTCCGCCGCGCGAAGTCGGAGTCTGCGAGCAGCGCCTGCGCGCCACAGCGACGCTTGGCTGACGCGCGCCTGGACCTTGCCCAACATCCCTTACTTATTAAGGACGCACAGGCCCGCTCCGGCCCGCTCGCTGCGTGTGCAGGCAGGCGCAGCTGTGCGCATACAGCACCAGCGCGCAGCCATGCGCGCAAAAAAATACCCCACACGAGAACCCCTGCAAACACTCTCCGCAGCCATAGCAGCCCACGCCCAGCATTGGGGCGCAGACACAGCGCAACCTTGACAGCACACCCCGCGCGGCCCGGCCGCGCGGCGCGCCTGCATGCGCAGCGCATTCAGCGCCTCGTTCTGGAAGTCCATCTCGGTGAACAGGCCCTCCGCGAACGTGCTGAGCAGGACGCGGTAGTCGGTCGTCTGCGCGGTCAGCCGCCGGATGATGGCCTGGTACACGCCCACCGCGCGCCGCAGCACGTACAGGTCCTACGCGCCGCGCGGAAGCGCAATGTTACGCTTCTACCCTGCACCACACTGTGACTAGCCCGCGGCAGGCGGGTTGCAGGAGTGCACTCGGGATAGGTGAGCTAGGTGAGCTGGGTGAGCTGGGTAAGCAAGCCCAGGACAGCACTCCGGGCCGCACACACCACCCCGCCAATTGCACAACAGCGCAATAAAAACGCACATGCGGAACATTCTACCTGCACTGTGCGCACTGAGCAGGGCAGAACGGCTGCGTTGCAGCATATTGGGGAACGGGCGCATGCAGTAGGCCGCAGCTGGTGCATCGCATAACCTTTACAGGCAGCGCTCTGAGCTGCACAGCTCGACATACACATGGGAGGTCATCGGGTGCCGCCCTCTGTCAGCAGCAGGCGCCTGCCTCTGTCCAAAGCAGGCGCCTCCCTCTGTTCACACGCAGGTGCCTCCCTCTGCCGGGCGTAAGGGCGGGCGCGCGCCTTGGAGATGGTGGACAGCGCGCCCGGCCGCTGCACCTTGACCGCCACCTCCTGGCCCGTCTCGCGCACCCGCGCCCGGTACACCTGGGCGCCGCGCGCCCGCCGCCGCCTCGGCGCATGCGAGCGGCTGCGGAGGGGGCCCGCGCAGGCACCACAAGGTGGCTCAGCAGGGAACATGCAGGGTCTACACCGGGACGCCGCAAGCGCCCCGCCACTCCAAGCATCCTGGACACGCGCGGCAGCGGGCGCATGGAGCCAGCACCACCCGGTGCACGCCCGCTCCTGCCATGCCGATACGTCGCAGAACAGTGCAGTGCTGACAGGCCGAAACCCTGCGACCCTGCGCGCCGGGCGCACCTGCGCGAGCGAGGCGGCCGCGACCGGGCGCTCCCCAAACTCGGAGAACACCGCGTCCAGCGGCCGCCCCAGCTCGGCCTCCAGCACGCGCCGCGCCTCGGCCGTCCTGCCGCATGCACGCGCACCTTGCAGGGCCGCCACACCACCGCATCGCCTGACCGCCGCCCGGCTTCGCACACTGCGACGGGCCATGCGTGCGAGCGCGGCGGCAGCAGACAGGTGCACGCCAGCAGAGGGGAGCACCGGAAGGGCGGGATGCCATCCTGCAGCTTGGCCAGCTCGGCCATCACCGGCGGCGGCAGCACGTCCGGCCGGATGGACAGCACCTGCGCGCGGCGTGCGTCGGTCGCTGCCAAGGCGGTCACCGCGGACCGCATGCGACATGCGCCGCCCCACCTGCTCCTGTCTGGTTCAGGTCTGGTTCGGGTTCAAACCCGAAACCAAGTCTCATCGGCTGGGGGTGACAGGGAGGGACAGGGGGGCCTGCATGGCACGCATGCATGCTGCGCCGGTTGGGACACGCAGACGGCCGTGGCTCGACCGGCGTCGCGACAGGGCGCTGCTAGCCTCGCAGCGCCCAACATGGCACGCCGCCGCGCCCATGCCGAGCGGGGCGGCGCCCCGGGGCGGCGCGCGCCTGGCCCAGCTTGACCCAGGTCGGCCCCAGGCGCGACAGGTTCTCCACCGCGTCGCGCGCCAGGCCGACCTGGTCGCGCTCGATGCTGCCGCGCAGCGCCGCGGTCGCCAGCCGCGTCAGCCACGGCGCCGAGATCGCCGCGAATTTGGCCCAACGGCCGGCCAGGTCGCCCGGGCGCCGGCGCCAGAACGCGGCGATGGCCGCCTCGTTGTACACGAGCGGCAAGCCCTCCGCGTCCACCTGCTCCACGTTGAAGTCGGCCGCGTCCAGGCGCCGCCGGCTCACGTACGAGACGGCCTGCGCGCCGCCGCCGCGCGTGGGGCCGGGCAGCGCCGCTCCGGACGCTGTCTCGCTGCACATACTGTCGGTCCTGCGCTATGTCAAACCTGGGATATAGGCAGCGCTGAGAGCGTGCGGGCCACTTGGGGACTGTGGCAGGGACTAGCAGCGCCTCAGGCTGTTCCGGCGCGCACAGCGTGCGGTCTGTGCGGCACACGTGTGTAAAGGCGGCTGCAGACGGCCTGCTCCTGCCCGCACGGCGCTCTGCGAGCAAGTCCAAGGCGCGGTCGGCACCTTGACATCCCGCAGGTCCGTCAACACCTCTGCGCTCCCCGCCTCCGCGGTCAGCTCCCGCAGGTCTATCCTCATCGGCAGGCCCGGGATGGAAAAGGCCGCCGGCGGCGCCCGCGTCGCCGCAGCCGCTACCAGCAGCGCCTGACGCCCGCTGCGCTGCGCGCGGCAGTGCCGGCAGCACATACACCGCGCCGCGGCGCTGGTGGACAGCGCCATGCTGCGTCGATGGGGCTCTTATGCAGCCACTAGCCGCTGAACGTGTGGCAGCACGCAAAGTGACAGACGTCCGTACAGAGTTGTATGCGAGTCGCACTCACACAAAACCAGGCAGTCCGTTTGCTGTTGACAAGGCAGTCTCCCTTTACCAGACAGCCGGTCAGAAGCCTGTTTCCCAAGGAACAACACACTTGCCTTGCTCCCAGCTCCGAGGAGTGGCCAGCGAAGCAGGTCAGGGGTCGCTGCGCTATCAGGCCACAGCAGGCTTCCCGCCTCCCGCCTCCCTCTGCGCCTCCCTTGGTGTGAGCACGGCCAGCGCCACAAGCATCCTGCCCACGCGCGCAAAAAAGGAACAGCTTTTGCAGAGCGTGCTTGGTCCCTGCGGTCCTGTGAGAAACCTGGACGGAGGTGCAGCCGCCGCCGCTAGCGAGCGCGGCCGCCGGGCCGGCGGGCTGCATGAAGCAGGAGGAGGGTGCCGAGGATGGGGCATCTGGCACAGCAGACTGGGGTGTGCACGCGGCGCGCCGCAAGCAAGGTGCACGCGCGTGATCCTTGCAGCAGGCGTGCGAGCGCTGCCGGGACGCGCAGGCGCTGACGGCATGGACGACGAGCTGGACGAGGCGCTGCGCGACTCCGTGCACGGCGCGCTGGCCAGCCAGCTGAGCGCGTACAGGCTCGGCCGCGCGGACGCCGATGACTACCGCCAGTGCGCCCGGCCGGCTTGCTGTCTGGCTGCGGCGGACTCTGTCCCGCGCCTGCACGCCGCCATGTTGCAAAGCCGAGCCGCATCATTACCCAGACGTGGTTGCGCCTGCGCCTTGGCTCTGTTTCAAGCTGCGGCAGACTCTAGGCGTGGTTTGCGCCGTCACACGTGCGGAGACCAAGCAATGTCTTGAGCCGTCCCCCCCACAGGCGGTCCTCCTTGTGCACCGCGCGCACGCTGACGTAATGCCGCCCTCCTTGCAGGCTGGTGCAGCATCTGGAAGCGCTGCGGCTGGCGCCGGGCGCGGCGGACGCGGACCGCAGCGAGGACCTGGCGAGCGCGCTCGATGCGCTGGCGGCCTGCGCGGCGGTCGCGGACCGCGCGGCGCACGCCGCGCTGCTCGCAGAGGTCTTTGCGCTGCATGCCTGGACCGTCCCCGCGGTGAGCGGCCGCGCCGAGGCGAACCAGCTCACCCGCCGGTGTCCTCTCTGTCTTCCGGTTGCCCTCTGCGGCTCTGGGGCACCTGCTGACCTGCTCTCCGCCAGCGCGCCTGCGCCCGCGCCTGGCAGCGCGCCTGCTCCGCCGCCCGTGCGGCCTGCTGCGCTTGCCAGCGCCCGCCGGCCGACCACTCTGCACCCGAGCAAGGCTGACCTGGGCCGCCTGCGCGGGGCCCGGCGCTTCACCAGCTTCCTGATAGGAGCGCCTGCCATTTTGCGCAGGCGGCGCGCGCGCCGCTGCTGCGGCTGTTGGCGCGGCTGGTCGCGCAGGGCGTGCTGGTGACGGTCTGCCTGCGCCGCCTGGTGGCGTGCCTGGCGCCGCCGCGCGCGCCTCCGGCCGGCCCCGAGTCCGCGCCCGGGCCCTGGCAGCCGTCCGCGGCCGACGTGGCCGTGCAGGACGCCGTCGTCGCCGCGCTCGCCCAGGCGCGCCCAGCGCCCGCCCGCCGGCCTCGCGCGCTTACACAGCGGCGCGTTCGCTGGCGGCGCCAACGCAAGGCTGGGCTCTGGGGCTGGCTGCGGTGCGGGCAGCTTGCTGGAGATAGAGAGTTCTCCAGTGGCAGGCGGTAGCTAATGGGCGGGCGCGGGCGCCGGCCAGGTGCTGGCCGCGACGCCGACGGCGGGCCCGCTGCTGCTGCCGGCGCTGCGCGAGGAGCTGGGCGTGCGCGCGCTGGGCGCCGGCGCGGCCTGCCTGCGCCTACGCGGCTGCCTTGCGCTGGCCGAGGCGCGCGGCGGCGCGGGGCTGCGCGAGGGCGTGCTTGCCCTGGCGCTGCGCGCGCTGCTGGACCTCGACGTCGACATCCGCTGGCAGGACATTGCAGCCGTGCCGGGTGCACCCCCCGCGCACCGCGCGCGTGCTGCAGCGCACTGGGGTCTTGCCCGTGCGTGCACGTGTATTGTACGAGCGTCCTTGTACTTTACAACGGGGGTAGAGCCGGCGGCCCGTGCTGCTGGAGGGCCGGCATGCTGAGGCGCACCCGCAGGATGCCGCACGGGTGCGGGAGCGGGCGCCTTCATTAGGCCGCCACGCCCGCCAGGGCAGACAGAGAGCGCGCGGGACGAGCACGGCGCGCGCGGGGCGAGCATGGCGCGTGCGGGTCGCGCAGAGGAGGACGAGGAGGACGCTGCGGACGAGGACGAGGAGGACATCTTCGAGCTGGAGGGCCAGACGGAGCACCTGCACCTCGACGCGGGCGCCGGCGGCGGCGACCCCGCCGCGCCGCCCAGCGAGCGCCTGGCCGGGCGCAGCGGCTGGGAGGGCGCCGCCACGGGCGCGCCCCTGCCAGTGGCGCCGGCGGGGCGGGCGCGGCTTGTTTGGAGGCTGCCTCGGTGACTGGCTGTGGGGCAGTGTTTGTATGCGACTGGGCTGGGCACGCTCAAGCACGTGGTCGGCAGCCGGCGTGCATGCTCCTGAGCGGGAAGTGCACCGGTGGTGCACCCTCGCGCCGCGCCCGGGCTGTGGGGCGGGTGAGACCTGTGCGCGCGCGTGGTCTGGGCCGCACAGGCGCGGCCGCAGGCACCCGGGTCGCAGGGGCAGCGCTGCCGGCGAGGCGTGGTGCTGGATTTGGGGCTGCAGAGCACTGCAGGCGCGGACACAGCCGAGGGACTTCGCTGGGCTGCCGGGCGGCCGCCGCGCGCCGCCGAGCGCGGGCTGACGCGCAGCGCGCGGCCTGACGCTTGTCTGTGCATGCGCAGGCGCGGCCGCGGCGCCCGAGCAGGCGGCGGCGTCGCCGTCGGGGCGCAGCGTGGCAGACGCGGCCGCAGAGCGCCTGGATGCGCTCATGGAGCTGCTGTTTGCGCACCTGGGCCGCCGCGTGGCCGCCGGGCAGCTGGGCGCCGCGTGGGGCACCGCGCTGGGCGCGTTCGAGGCGCACCTGCTGGCGGTGCCGCGTTCCAAGTTCACGCAGTACGCGCTCTGGTTCCTGGCCGACAAGGCGCGCCCGCCCTGCGCCGCCGCGCCTCCGCCCTTTCTTCCTCGTTGTGGGGGTATGGGGGAGGGCGATGCCCAGGTTCTCAGTGATTCTAGCTCCACACCGCGGCATCATGTCTTGCTATGGCTGTACTTCCCCAGCTCGGCCGGGGAGCGGCTTCTCTGATCGAGAATGGGGGTTGCTGCAAGGGCTGCTGAGGGGGCGTGATTGAGTGAGAGCATCGCAGCCTAAAAACACTAGTCGCAAGGAAGCATGCTTAGCAAGAACGAGCCGCAGGGTGGCCTGACCCGCTGCCCCGCCCCTGACAAGCGACCTTGCCCATGTGCAGGACCCCGCGCGCTGCAGCGCCGCGTTTGCAGACCTGCTGCTGGGCCACGTGGCGGACGCGCGCGGCGCGCCCATCGCGCGCTCCGCGGCCGCCGCGTACCTGGCGTCGTTCCTGGCGCGCGCGGCGTTCGTGCCGGACGGCGTGCTCATCGGCGCGCTGGAGCGCCTGGCGCGCTGGTGCCTGGGCTACTGCCGGGAGCAGGTGCGGCGCGGGTTAGGGCTAAGATATTGGGTTCAGGGATAAGACTGGAGCGCCTGGCACTCTGGCGCCTGGGTAAGTGCCGGGAGCAGGCGCGGCGCGCCGCTCGTTGCGCGCGCTTGGGCGCAGCCGTCGCTCGGGAGGCAGGGGGCGCCGGGCTCGGCCTCACTGTCAAAGCGCTGCCTGCTTGCCTTGCAGCGCGTGTGGAGGGTGCAGCCATGCGCCTCCTGCCACGGGCGCGCGTGAGCGCGGCTGCGCTGCGCAGGACGCGCAGCGCGCGGCGGGCGCGCGCGCGGTCGGACCGCTGCTGGGCGGCGGCATGGACAGCATCGGCGTGGCGGCGGGCGGCCTGGCGGCCGGCGCTGTGCGGCACATGGTGCGCTGGGGTGCTTTGCCGGCACCATTAAAATAGGTTTTGGGTAGGGCCGGTGCTGTGCGGCCACATGCGCCGGGCCTGCGGCACAACCGGCACCATGAGTGTAGGGCAGGGCCGGCGCTGTGCGGAATCTGGTGCGCCGCCGCCGTCCCGCCATGCCCTCCGCTGGGTGCGGCGCTGCTCGTGCTTCGCGCACCTGGTGCACATGCACCTGTCCGGCCCACTGTCCGAGCCGTCCTTGGGCGGGCCTGGGGGTGTACGTGGCAGGTGTCCCAGTAGGGTCGTTGCTGCATGCACAGTGCTCCCGTGCGAGCCATGCAGTGCACAGAGCATCACAGGTCGCTGTTCCCAAGAACTGACAGTGTAGAGGACGCGAAAGCGCTGATGCACTATTGCGCATGGACCTGTGCGGCCCACTGCCCGAGCCGTCCGTGGGCGGGTGTGTGTTTGTGGGCCGCACAGGGCCATGTGCACTATATGCATTGGCGTTATTGCGTCATCTGCATGGTTAGCGCTTGCAATCGGCGACCTGTGGTGCTTTGCAGCAATGCATGGCTCACACGGGAGCACTGAGCATGCAGCAGAGCACCTCCTGAGACAGCCCAGCCGCAAGCGGGGCGTGTGCTGTGCTGGCGAGCCTGCGCAGCACACCATTTTGCTCCTCAAGTACAGCGCAGCTCTTCACAAGCAGGCGCACGCGTAGCCTGGGCCCCCAAGCCTTGCCACATGACTGCAGCCTTCTGGCGAGTCCGAAGTAAGGTTGCGCGCAGGCAGACAAGTAGGCTTGCGCACAGGCAGTTCAGTAGGGCTGCGCGCAGGCGGCCAAGTAGGGCTGCGCGCAGGCGGCCCAGCGGGCGCGCCGCGCGCAGGTGTTCTACGCGGCGACGCAGGCGCTGCTGTACGTGCTGTGCTACCGGCTGCCGCACATCATGGAGCTGAGCCACGCGTGCGGGGCACCTGCCGCGGTCGGCCCCGCGGCGCGGCCGGGCGCGCCCGCCGGCGGCGCCGGCGCGCCCGCGCCCGCCGCAGCGGCCGGGCCGGCGGACGTGCGCGCGCTGCGGCAGCTGCTGCGTGCCGTCATGCCCGAGCTGCTCGGCCACAGGTGCTGCCCGGGGCGGGCTCGCGGCCCGGCCTGCGAGCGTGTCGGCTGCGGCGCTTATGACCTCGCTATCCCCGGCCCTTGTCGCTGGCACCGGACATGTCGGCGCGCCAACGGGGCATGCTTGGCAGTGCCGCTGGCTTGCGTGCGCGTGGTGTGCGTGCACGACTCCTGACTTACGGCACCAGGCTGCCCCGTGCTGCAAAATATAAAACATAGTACAGTTGGAGCTCGGCCGACGGGCGCTCCCCGTCTTGGGCCCAGGCTCGCGCCGCTGGCCGTCTGCCTGCCGACGGTGGTGGCGGAGTTTGGACGCCTGGCGCGGCGCTGGCGGCTGGCGGACGGCTCGCCGCCCGCGCCGGCGGCCGGCGGCGGCGCCGGGCCGGCGGCGGGCGGCCTGCGGCCGCTGGAGATGTTCTTCCCGTTCGACCCGTACCTGCTGCGCCGCTCCGCCGGCGTGCTGGACCTCAAGTGCGGCGCTGCGCCTCCCGCCGGCCGTGCTGCTCGCAGCCTGTGCCTGCTACCGCGCTGCCCGGTGGGCGCTGCGCGAGCCTGCTCGTGCCTGCTTCCACTCCACATCATTCCGTCTCCTAAACTGCTGTTCTACATAGCTCTGCAGCACGCGCGCTGGCACTGCGAGTCGGGTGGCTGACGCGCCGTGGGCGGGCAGGCGGACGTACGTGCGCTGGCGGGCGGGCCAGCCGCTGGCAGCGGTGGCCGGCGCGAGCGACGACGAGCTCGACGGCGCCGACGCCGTCCTGGGCGGGTCGGGCTCGGGTGCGAGCCTGTGGGCGCGCCTGCTTCCTTTGTCTGCCCAGGGGCAGCCTGGGGCTGCCCTGCGCCTTGCTGTCTGCCTGTCACGTTTCTGGTCCCAACTATCCAAAAAAAGACTGCACTCGGTGCTCACCTGGCCGCCTCCTGGTAGAAAGACAAGAGGCGGTGTGAGGGGCAGCAGAGGAGCGCGGCGGATGGGTGTGCATGCAACAGTGGTGCCACGCTTGTGGCGTCACCCGCAGAGGGCGCGCAAGCCCTCTGCGCTGTGGGAGTCACTCAGCCGCGCAAGGCGCGCAGACGAGGAGGATGCTGTGGTTGACGACGCGGACAGCGGCGACGATGCGGCCTCCTCGTCCTCGCTGTCCGATGCCGAGAGCGACGGCGGCGCGGCCAGCCCGGCGCCGGGCACGTCCCTGGACGGCGGCTCCGACCTGGACGAGCTGCCAGCGCTCGGGCGGCCGGCGCGCGGCGGGGCTGGCGCGGCGGCGGCGGCGGGCGGCGCGCCCGGCGGCCCTGGCCGGCCGCCGAGCGGGCAGCGGCAGGGCTGGTGGGCGCTCGCACCTGTCGGCGGCCGCCGGGCCGCGCCGGCCGCGGCCGCGGCGCCCGGCTCCCGCAAGCGGGAGGCCTCCGGCACGCCCGGCAGCGACCAGGGTGCGCCAATCGCCCATGAAGGTTGGTGTTGCCCCGAGCAATTGAGAGGCGGGAATGATGTACGCGTCGCGAGCGTGGACAGTGACATTACGTGGCTGAGAATTCCACAGTCTGAGAACTCGGCGACTGACATGACAGCACCGATGTGCTGCGTCGCGCCGAGCTTGGTGTCTTCATGCCGTGCTTGGCGAAGCCGGTCACCTGACCGGTCAGGTGACGTGAGCGTCTCCTGGGCCGTAAGATGGCATGGCTGGCGCGGCAGGCTCGGCGTACCTGCATGGCTCGTCGTATGAGACGGGCGGCACTGGCACGCCGCCGCTGGGCGTGTCGCCGGGCGCGGGCGCGCCCATGTCGTGGACGCCGCACCTGGAGGCCGCAACACTGCTGCGCGCACGGCACCCCCGGCTGCTGCGCGCCATCACAACGCATGACTGACAGGGGGCAGCTCGTGCTGCCGCGGACGCCGCATGTGAAGGCCGCGACGCTGCTGTATGCGTGGCAGCACCGGCCGCTGCGCGCCATAGCTCCGCATGACCGGGGGTGAGGAGGGTTAGAGGGAGGAGAGCCTTTTCATGGGTGCCTGCAGTGGCGTGTGCAGTGATGCTGACCATGCTGTTGCCAACCTGCTAGCTGTCAAGCTTAGAGAACATGTCCGCATTTAGTTGAGAGCCCTGCTGAGCACTGGCGAGACACAAGCGCTGCACAAGCACGCTGCAGCCTGAGACACCCCTGATGTTTATATTATTAATGCAAACATAGGCAGGGCTCGCGTCGTTGATTCAAGCTAGTGGCTGTGGCCCTGCAGGTTTTATTAGAGTGCATGCGACTGGGGCGCTGCATCCCTGCTCGCTGGCCTGTACGCCTGGCATGCAAAGCTGCATGCAAAGCCGCATAATGCGCTGTATGGTGTGTCATGTATATGAAACAGGTCAATCGAGCCTTACTGGAGCTTTGCTGATGGTAGGCCTGTGAGTACACTGGATGCCATCAAAGTGGCTCCGACATTGACATCCAGTGCCAGTCGGAAATCTAGATGGCACTGGGCCATGGCCGCAAACTCTTCCCTTTTCATAAAGCCACTTTGCCTCTAAAGTCAGTAGCTTGTAGTGGGGTCAGTACAACAACGCTCCAGCATACAACTGTGAGTTGCGACTCGAGTGCATCTGACAACGCCCTGGCTGCACGTCTGTGATTGCGGCTCAAGTGCTTCAGCGGGCTCCAGCTTCAATCAATCAGCCAGACATGGGTCGTTGAGCTGTTCGCGCTCGCTTGAGGACGCCGGAGGCACAGGGTGCTGCGCTCTATGAACGCAGTGGACGCCAAGGACCGGCAGGCCTTTGCTGAGCTGCAGCAGAGGGTGATCGAGCACACGACAAAGCTGAAACACGTGCGGCCCGCGGGCTGCTGTCGCTGCTGCGCACCGCCGTCTGTCCCTTAACAGCGCGCCTGCGCGGCGCGCAGTTGCAGCAGCAAGCCACGGCCCTGATCTCGACCGGCCGGCGCGCGTCGCTCACCGCCAAGGAGCTGTCCGCGCTGCCGGACGGCACCCACACCTACCAGTCTGTCGGCAGAGCGTGCGTGCGCCCTGGCCCTCCTGCTTGGCTGCCTGGCAGCGGCATGCGCGCGCCGTAGCTCCCACTCCGGCCGGCGTCCCGGCCAGGTACTTCCTGCAGCCGCGGAGCAAGATCCTGGAGGAGCTGACGGACCGGGAGCGAACGTGCACGACAGAGCTGGAGCGCCTCAAGGGCAGCCGCGCGGCGCTGGAGAAGGGCGCCGGCGCGGCCGAGGGCGAGCTGCGCGAGCTGCTGCAGTCCTCGCCGGCGCTTGCGCGCGCGCTGTCCAAGCAGTGACGCTGGCCGCGCGGGAGCACGGGAGAGGACGTCATTGCAGGACGTTGCAGGACGTTGCAGGTGTAGGCGCGCTGTTCGCGGCGCGGGCTTGCAGCAGCAGCGGGGAGGCTCGCCCGAACTGCGATGGGTCCCCGCCGAGCGCTCGCGGCGGCTAGGACAAGCAGTGACATGGAGGCATGCATGGGCAGCAGCCGTGCCGTCCACGCGTGCCGGGTGTGAAAAGGCCAGCTTGCAGAGAGGTTAGCGTGTACTATCAGGCTCTTATCGACTAGGCCTGCTGCCAAACATCCGTGCATGATGTGGTAGGCGCTCAGTGAACGATATGGTACGCGTGCGCCCGGCCCCTGGTCCGTGTGCAGGACATGCGCACCTCCATGTGCAGGGAGTGCGCATGCTTGCTTCTACTGCGCATGTTTGGTGTGACAGCGCGCGCATGCTGGGCCCTGGCCAGGACAGGCCCGGACGTGCCTGTCTGAGCGCCGCCGAGAGAGGTTGTCATTGTCTCCGTTGCTGCGAGTGGCGCTGGGCCGCTGGGCCCTGGGCAGGACAGGGTGGAGTGCTGCTTGGGCGCATGCGTGTGTCGCGCATGCCACCGCATCGTCGGAATCATTGTGTCCTTGAGCTAGGGTGTGTGTGGTAGGGTGCGAGCGAGCGCGCTTGCACGGTCTGCAACACAGCGCTGAGCCAGGTTCGTGCACAATGCCAGGTGAGATGCTAGAATGGTATCAGGTCTGAGCTTGACACATGGCACCTGCGCTTGGGCAACTTTTTGAAAAGCTCTAACACCGCCGCTTACACGCCGAGCGAGCCCTGCCTGGCTACCCCAGATATTTCCGCACACAGCGCGCTTGATCGCAGCTGACCACAGTGCAATGCTGGCATGCCCCCACAGCGCCCGGTCACACCCCCAAAAAACTGCGCACGTCGTTGCGCCCTGCCCCAGAAGGCACGCAGCCTGACGCCGGGCGCGCATGAGCAGGGGCAAGACGTCCGCGCAGCCGCGATCCGGACGCCCGCCTGCGCGCATCCGCAGCCCCGCGCGAGCACAGGCCGCCAGCGTGGCCCCGCGCGCACTCCAGCAGGTGCGCACACCACGCGACCCGCCTCTGGATGAGGCCAGCGCGCCGCGGACAGCACCCGCCGCGCCCACGCACCCGCTCTGCCCGGGCAAGCGCCGCCCGCAGCGCTCGCGGGCAGGCCACCCGCCCCAGGTGCGCCCGGCCCAGAAACCGCCTCATACGCAGACGCGCTAGTAGGCGGGCGGCGGCGCGTACGCCGGCTCGGCCGCAAAGGCGGGCGCGGGCGCGGCCGCCGGCGCGGGCGCCGGCGCGGCGTCCCAGTCGCCGCCGGCAGCGGCGGCCGGCGCGGGCGCGGGCGCGGCGTCCCACTCGCCGCCGCCGCCGCCGCCGCCGCCGCCGCCGCCGCCGCCGCCGCCGCCGCCGCCGCCGCCGCCGCCGCCGGCCGCGGCGGCCGCCTCGGCCGGGAAGGACGTTGGCGGCGCGGCGGTGTCCCACTCGGCGTCGGCGGCCACGCCCTGCGGCGCGGGCAGGCCGGCGGCGCCGCCGTAGCCGGCGTCCGGCGCCGGCAGCGCCGCCTCCTCCTCGGCCGGGTCCTTGGTCTCCTCCGGCTCGCGGTAGAAGAAGAGGTCGACCATGACGTCCCAGGGCGCCGTCGCGCTGACCGTGCCGCGCATCTGCGTCGCCGACGTTCATCATAAACACTCGCTCTGCCCGGCTGGCGGCGCAGTGCCCTCCCAGGCTAAGGCCCGCCTCGCGCACAGGCCGGCGCCGCGCCCTCTTGACCACTAGGTGTGGGCTAGAGCCATGCCCAAGTGCTCCGGCAGCGTCGCGCGCAGGCACTGAGTCGCGCGGCGCCTCCGCCCGCACCCCGCACCCCGGCCGCGCTCATGGCGCTGCACACCCAAGGTGCGCTGCGCATGCGCCCGCCCAACCGACACCGATCATGCCCTCGTCATGCAGCGTCAGTGTCAGGCACCTGATGTATACCACGGCGGCGAAGGGTACCCTGGCGGCAGTGTGCATTTGCCGCGCAGTATATCAAGCATGCAGGTAGCAAGCATGAAGCCACAAGCAACCCCCTCAGCGCTCAGGGCGCGTCAGCGCCAGACGGGCGCCGGGCGCGGCCGGGCCCGCGCCTGCAGCACCATGCGCGCCAGGATGTAGTACAGCACGCCGATGGAGTGCTTGCCCTTGTTGTTGGCCGGGATGGCGATGTCGACGTGCGCGACCGCAGAGTCGGTGTCGCAGAACGCGATGACCGGGATGTTCATGTACGACGACTCGCGCACGGGCTGGTGGTCCGTGCGCGGGTCGGTCACGACGAGCAGCCGCGGCTCCTCAAAGTCCTTCTGGCTCTGGTTGGTGAACGTGCCTGCGCGGCGCCCAGCAGCCAGTGGTCGCACCCGCTCACAGCCGCTGCACAGCCGGCAGCCCTGGCTCCCCGGCCTGCCGGGCTCCAGCCGGCGCCTGCGCGGCCCCCGGCCATTGCTGGCAGTGTGCCTTCATGTGCGTCCTCAGCGTCCGCCGCTGCGCGCGCGGCTCCTCTGCAGCAAACTTGCAACGGTCCCACTCCTTGTTTTGTTCAGCCCGGCGCTGTGCACTGCGGCTGGCTCTATCAGGCAAATGCCTGCAGAAGCGCCGTTGCTTGGCGCGACTCTCTGCACACAGTCAGCCTGAGACACCCATTGACTGACAGTGTTAGACAGTCTGCTCAGCGCGACCGCGCGCAGGTCGCGCCAGGTGCTCCCGGTCGAGCTCCAAAAGCATCAAGTCAGCGCACATCAAACTTGCTTTCGTCGCTGCCACCCAACGACCAAGTCCAAATAATGCCCAGACAGAACTTGCCTCGGCAGAGGCAGCAGTGCGAGACCCGCTGACTGCGTGGCAATTTGTGACAGTGCGGCTCGACAGCGCCGGTAGCTCAACAGCGCCAGAGGGCCCAACAAAGCACGCGGGCGTGGCTCGAAGCGCCACTGCTGCAGCGCAGTGCTCATGCACACGTAGCAACGCAGGCATGCTCCCAGCAGCCGCGCAGCTCCCCTTCTCCAGCCCCGGCAGGCAGGCGGCGGCCGCTGCAGCGCTGCGCAGCTGCAAGTCGGGACGCCGAGGCCCCCACATATGAGCACTCGCATGCGCGGCCGCCCCTGCGGCGGGCGCGCACCGGGCGTGTAGCGGCCGGCCAGCGCCTTGGCGCCCGTGTAGAACGCGAACTTGAGCACGGCGCGCTGCGCGTACGGCCGCGCAGACTGCACCACGATATCGACCGGGTTCTCAATGGCCACGATCACGCGCGCAGCCAGCTGCAGCTTGTCCCACGTCTTGCCCAGGTTGATGATGTAGATGCCGTCGTTCACGCGCCGCTTGTAGATGTAGCGCTCCATCTGCGCGTCGCAGTTCTTGGTGCCCAGATGGCAATGGGCGGCCAGCATCATCTTCAGGTCCTCATCGCGCTGCGAGAGAGCCATGGTGGCGCCTGCTTCAAAGGCCCCGCTGCTTGCCCAACCAGCCCAGGTGCACAGGCGCCAAGCTCGGCGGCGGCTCTGGTTCTCTGCGAGAACCTGGCCAGGGCAAGGCCTAGCTAGGCCCTAGCCTAAGAGGTGGACATTGGCAAGTCCACAGGAGGGAGAAGCTTGGCCTGGAATAGAAAGTTGGGGAGAAGTTTGGACAGGGGGTCGAGACCAAGAGAGGCCTTGGACTCCGACCCCCCCAACTTTTACGCAATCGAAAAGCTCTTGCTTGGCGCTTGCGGACCTCGCCTGCTGGATATGAGGCAGTGTCCTCCTAGGTAGCCGCGGCGGCGGGGCAGCGCACATCGCCGCGCGTGCGGCATGCCGGCCATCAGCCTGAGCAGGGATGAGCAGTATGCCCTGCTTCTGTCCACGCTTGCCGGCCTGTCGACGTCCATCGGCGGTGCAATCGCGGTGCGCGTGTACTCTGTTGCGTGCAGGCGCACGCACGTCCTGCGTACACTGCGGGCCCTGGGCCACCCACCAGTGGTCACGTGCCGCCCCACCGGCGCGCAGATTATAAAGCGCCCGGGGCCGGCGCTGCTCAGCTTCCTGCTGGGCCTGGCCATCGGCGTGATGGCCACGCTGTCGGTGGCAGAGATGTTCATCCGCAACGCGCTCGAGCACGGCGCGCTGCGCGTCAGCGCGTCGGTCGCCGCCGGCGCCGCGCTGTACTACTTCGTGCAGCCCTTCCTGCCCGACTTTGTGGAGCACGAGCACGGCAAGAAGGGCAGCGACGTGCGCCGCGCCTGGTGCACGCAGCGCGCACCCGCCAGCTGCGTCGGTCCTGTTCAGCTTGGCGCCGTGCCGCCTGGCCTTTACTGAGCGCGGATGTGCCCCTGTTGCCCCCGCCGCCTGCACACAAGGGGCAAGCGGTGGCTCGCGTGGGGCGCGCAGCAGCAGCCGGACGACGCGCCCGACCCTCACGCGGCCAGGGCGGCGTATGACGGGGCGGGTGCCGCCCCGCGCCCTCACCAGCCAGCCCTCGCCTCTTCATGTCTTGATCGTGCCGTGGCTGACATGCTCGTGTCGAGTGGGATATGCCAGTGGCCCTGCGCTGAGCGCGGGCGGGCGACAGACGCGTCCGGGCCGCTGCTGGCGAGCGGGGCGGCGGACGCGCCGCCGCTCAGCGACGGCTCGCCCGGCGGCGGCGGCGGCGCGGCTGCCTCGACCGCGACCGCGGAGCGGCCACTGAAGCCGCGGCCCGCGTCCGCCAGCGCGCCCGGCACGCCCGGCTCGCCGGACGCCGCCGGCGCGGGCGAGGGCGGCGGCGCGGCGGCCGCCGCGGAGCCCGGCGGGCTGGGCCGAGTGTCGAGCTCGTGCGCCCCACACAACATCCAGGGTCTGCCAGCTTCGCTGAATGGCAGAATGCGGCCGCCGCTGCAGGTGAGGCGGGCGGCGCGCCTGCAGCCGCTTGGCCTGGCGGGGCCGGGCGCCCGCCCGCGCAAGCGTCCCGTGCAGCAGTGCCGAGGCCCCTTCGGCGCTGTTCCCAGGCAGAAGTTTTCTGCGGCGTCTCTGTCTGGACCCAACCTGGTGCGCTGCATGGGTGAGGCAGCGGCGGCGCGCGCACGCAGCGGGCGTGCGGACGCGGGCGGCCGGCGCGCGGCGGCGGCGCGCTCGACGGAGCTGCTGCGGCTGGGGCTCGTGATGGCGCTGGCCATGACGCTGCACAACCTGCCGGAGGGCTTTGCGGTGGGCGGCCTGGTCATGCTGAGGCTAGGTTTCATGACAGGATCCACTGTAAGCCGCTGATGAACACAGTTACGGGCAGCGGGCGCGCATGCAGCCAGTGATCACACGCGGTGACGCAAGCAGTTACAGCCGCTCTCGCATGCGCAGGTAGCGTTCTCAGCCTTCACGGACTTTGGCGGCATCATGGCCCTGGCGATCGCCGTGCACAACATCCCAGAGGCGCGCGCGTCGCCCGCGCGCCTGAGTGGTGCCTCGCGTGTGTCGAGCGCGTGCACGGCCGGCAGAGCGCGCCGGCGTGCAGCGTCGGGCGCTGCCAGGAGGCGGCGAGACCGTCTTTTGCGTGCGCAGGGCGTGATCGTGGCGGCGCCGGTGTATGCGGCCACCGGCAGCCGGTGGAAGGCCATGGGGATCGCGGTTGCGTCGGTGCGAGCCCTCCCGCTGCAAGCCCTGGTATATAATCGGTCGGCTGCCCCGATCTGGGCCTCGCGCTTTGGTGCTGTCTGGCATTGGCGCCGGGCCGGCCCGGCGCCGCCGCATGCCTGTGCGTGCCTGTCGGCGCAGGGCGTGCAAAGGAAAAGCTCTGAGCGCGTGCGCCCTTCGGCGCAGCCCGGCGTCTTAGGTGAAGCCCGTGGCGCAGGGCTTGAGCCGGGGCGGGGTTTCCGGCAGGGCCTGTCGGAGCCGCTGGGCGCGCTCATCGCGCTGCTGTTCGTGAAGCCGTTCCTCACGCCGCTGCTGCTGCACTTCATGCTGGCGTTCGTGGGCGGCATCATGGTGAGTGAGGACGCGCGTCGCTGGGTTGCGTCGCGCTGAGGCTGCAGTGGGCGTTTGTGCATGCTTGCTGTTGGTCTCCACCACTCTGCCTCTGCCGTTTCAGAACAATGCATGCGCATGCATTCGCATGCCGCAGGGTCTCTACTATGCCCTGACTGCTCACCCACTCTTGCTGCTTTCATGCCTCTAGGGCCACAATAGCGCTGCTCGAGCTGACACTGGAGCGTGCTTGCTCGTACCTTTTTGTGCGCTTTTAGCTTGGACAAAGCTATTCGTCTATTCATCGAGGGACATTGCATCCCAGGTAGCACTGCGCATATTGAGCTGCATGCCCCGCCCGCAAAGCCGGGCGCGTTGACCCGGGCGGGCTGGCGGCGCGCAGATGGCCGTCTGCACGCTCGAGCTGTATCCGGAGGCGCGCAAGTGCGGGCACGACACGCGGCTGGGCCAGGGCGCCGCGCTGGGCACTGTTGTGATGGGATGGACGCTGTACATTGGCATCTAGGCGTGCCGCGGTTGGTATGTACCAGGCCCTAGCTGGGAGGCCGAGCGCATTGCTCCCCCAGTCGGTGGTCTGCATGGACATGCAACGCGCTGTGGTGCAGCAACAGGTCTGATATGGTTGTGATAGGCATGCATGCATAGGGACCTACATGGGTATGAACATCGGGTGGCAAGCTCTGATCTTCGGGTCTTCCTGGTGCACTAGTAAACCACTGTGCACCAGAGTCACCACAGTCACCAGAGTTTGATCGAGGCTGGCACCCTCACAGCTGGGCAGCGCAAAACAGGTCCGAGGCCGTTGAGCGGACTCGGAAAGGACGCCGTAGCAATGCGCTTTACTTGAGTGCAAAGTTTCCAGGCTGCCATGCCTGTTCTCGGGCCGCCTACGCTCGAGCGCCTGTGCATCAACCGCTTGGTGGAGTTCAAGGCCTACCTCGGTGCGACCCAGTTGCCAGACTCCTGTCAGCGCTGTGCGCACATGCGCTCGCGGCTCGGAGAGCAGGCTCGGAAAGCATGCTCTGAAGGCTATCCCTGTGTGCACCAGGCGACGTCGGGGACCTGCCCGTCGACCTGCTCAGCGAGGTGCTCCAGGTCTGCACCGCCGAGGAGCTCGCGGAGATCGAGGACGAGACCCGGTGCGCCCTCCGCCCCCTCTTCCTCATGGCCGCCTTCTGTGCAAGGGCGGGCCCCTGTCAGGCTGTGTCGATAGCAACGGTTGCGGTCGCCGGCGCGCAGGGATGGCGGGCGGGACATCGCGGCAGACCTGGCGGAGCACTGGCGGCGCTGCTGCTTGCAGGAGTATGGGCCCGCCATGCAGGTGCCTGGCGCTGCCGGCACCGGCCAGCCGCGCGGCTGGGAGGAGGCCGACTGGCGCGAGCTGTACGAGCTGCACAGGCTCAGCGAGGACGAGAAGCGGCGCGCGGTCGGGCAGCGCCTGCGTGGCATGTGGGCCGCCGAGGCGCAGCAGCGCAGCTCGCGCAGCATTCAGGTTCCCCCCGACCCTCCGTGCTTCGTTGGCCGTGCTCCAGGGGTCGCTGCAGCCGCGCGCAATTGGGGAGGGCACGCGCCTGCTCAGGGGCTGCACGCAGACAGGGCACCGCAGCAGCGCACTTGTGCAGCGACGGCAGCATCACCAGCGCGCACAGCCCCGCCTGGTCGCACTGGGTGTGCCGGGGGGAGCACCCGCCAGTGGTGGGCGCGTCAAAGGCAGCTGATGACCTCTGCTGATGACTGCAGCTTGCCTTGGGTGGCACGCCGTGGATGCTCCTAAATCACATTCTCAGGTACTCGCCACATGAATGTGGCTTTCCGGAAGCGTGTGCCTACTGAGGTTGGCTGCGCAGGTCATCAACAAGGCGCCCCTGTGCGCCCGGGCCGGCAGCGGCGGCCGCGGCAGCGCGGCGGCGCAGCGGCCGGCCTCCTCGCGCCAGCGCCTGCTTCGCAAGCTGGGCATGGGCCGCCGCGCGCCCGGCCGCGGCGCGGCGTCCGGCGGCGCCCTGTTCCGCGTGCCGCGCCGGCGCGGCGCGCCGCCGGCGCCGCGCTCGCCCGCCGCCGCAGCCCGCTCGGCAGACGCGCCGCGCAGCCTCCACAGCCCGCGGCCCGCCGCGGCGCACGCGGGGACCGCCGCGACGGACGCGGCGCCGGCGCCGGGCGCCCGCGAGGGCGCCGCGCCGGGCGCGCTGAAGCGCAAGACGCCCGAGCTGCTGGGCGCGGCGGGGCTGGCGGCCGCGGCGCGGCCGGTGCGCCGCGCGGCCGAGCCCGCGGCCGGCGGCGCGCAGGCGCTCCACTCGCCGGGCGCGGCGCGCTCCGCTGGGGTGCGGCGCTCGCCGGGCGCGGTGGCGGGTGCCGCCAGCGGGCGTGCCCCGGACACCGGGTGCACACCGTCCTCCGCCCGCGCTCCGCCTGCACTAGCTGAGCCGGCCGCGCGAGCCAGGGGCGGGAGCGGCGGCCTCTTGAGCTCTCCCAACGGTGTGTGTGATGCAGCGTTCTATGGCGGCAGGCATAGTGGGACAAAGGCTGCGGCCTCGGCTAGGCCCGGCAGTGGCCGCGCTTGTCATGGCGGGGCGCCAGAGGGCAGAGTTCCCGCGCGGCAGACACCGCCGGTCCTCATGCCGTCAGACTTCCAGTGGTGAGCGCTGTGAGCGCGCCCCAAGCGCCTCTCGTCTGACTGCGTTGCAGGCATACCGCCGCCACTTTGTGAACGCTTTGTGCAGGGGTGTATGATGAGTTTGCGTTAGCACCAACTATGCACGTGTGTACTTGCATGTATAACATGCATGGGTGGGGGGTCAGTTGTTTGTAGCATACTTGATGTTGGTGAGAGAGATCTAAAGTGAGAGATGTGAGAGAGCCAGTGGAGAGGTGCCAAGCCAGTCAGCCCCAGCCCTGATTAGCCCTTATTAGCTCCTTAGTTGATGGAGGTGCCCACCTAGCAAGTGGAGGCAACCACTAAGCTTTTTGTGCAAGGGCAGCGTTGCGTAAGCAGGAGACAAGCCTAAGCCGTCTGTGTACCAGATGTGCTAGTGCGAGGCTGCTTCGCACCCTTGCCGGACACAAAGTGCACGAACTCGCACTGTGCCGGGCGCTTGGAACAGGCGCGCTCCGCACTGCCTGGTGTTCCTGTCGCGGCAAGTTGGGCACACGCGCTGTGCAAAAGGCGTGTTGTGAACTACCAGCAGCATGTTCTTCCTCTCCCGGTCGGCACAACAAGCAAGGGTGTAACCCTTTGAACGAGGCAGCACGCGTGTTGCTTCTCAGCAACACCCTCCGGAGGCGCACGCTCTGAGCGCCAATGTGAGCTGCGCATGACAGCGGCCAGAGTGCGCATGACAGCTGCCTGGCCTCGGGTGGGCTCGCTAGCTGCAGGCGGACAACCGCTGTGCAGGATGTGAGAGCGCTCATCGCCTGTGCCCATCTTTGAAGGTGTGCAGGCGCTAGCTCGTGGAGTGGCTGTCCGAGTGTGCTGAGCGCGCGCAGGCGGTGAGGGCCAGCTCGGGTCGCCAGAGCGTGCGGCGCATGGCTGCCACGCCGCAGCCGCCCGCGGCGCGCGCGCTGCAGGCCGCTGTCCAGCCAGCACCGGCTGAGAGCGAGGCCGCGGGTGCCGAGCATGCCTGCTCCAGCGCGCCGGCCGCCGCACAGCCTCCCGCACTGCCTGCTGACGACCAGGCTCCCCCACAGAGCGCCGACGCTGCCATGCCACACCGGCCCCTGGGCCTGGAGGTGCTGGCATCCGGCGCGGCCGGCGAGGAGCCGCGCTCTGCGTTCAGGCGCGCACCCGGACGAGCGCGGGCAGCGCCAGTGGCTCGCCTCGCGCCTGCATAAGACCATTATTCCTCTAATCCTTCGAGCGTGCGAGTTCTACCGCGCAGCGCTGCGTGACGGCGAGGTGCGAGCGCGGGCCGCGCGGCGCGCGCAGGGGCGTCTCGTGGCACAGGACGAGCCAGCGCTGGCGCGCCAATATCAAGATCGAGGGCAAGAAGGTGTCGCTCGGCTCCTACCTGGACGAGGCGCAGGCCGCGCGCGTGTTTGACAGCGAGGCCGTCAGGCGTGCCCCCTGTGCCTAACCCTACCCCAACCCTACTCTACCCCTAGGCCGGCGCGCCGCGCGCGCGGCGGCGCACCGGGCGCCAGCCCCGGCCCAGCCACGCACCCGCCGAAGCCGGCCGGAGCTGCGGGCGCATCGCATTCGCTTAGGGTCGCGACGGGGCTGCGGGCGCGCGCGCGCCAGGCGGCGGGGTCTCCCAGCGGAGCGGGCCGGAGCAGCGGCGTGACCACGTCCACTGAGTCCGGCATGCGTAACCTAACAGGCATTATGGGCGCGCGCGCCAGGCGGCGCGGCCCCGCCACGGCCACCAACTTTGGCCTGGCGCGCTACCCGGCCGAGCTGGAGGAGTGGCGCGGCGCGGCCGCGCTGCCGGACGCCGCGCCGCCGCGCGTCGCGCTGCCGGGCCTGCCGCTGCGCGATGACTACCTGCTCATGGCGCACGTGCCCGCCGCGGCGGCCGCCGCGCCCGCCTGCGACCCCGTCGCGCCGGTCGCTGCCGCACCGGGTGGGGCCCGCCGGGCGCAGTCGGGCGTCATTGGGGAAGTCTGTTTGTTGCGTCATGCATCAGCATGGCCAGACAGGTCCCTAGTGCAGCTCCAGCCTGTTCTGATCGAAGGCACAGCCCGCTTGGCTGCGGGTGCGCGCCGCTCCGCAGGGCCGCCTGCCTGCAGCATAGCCGGACCCCGAGCAGCCCCAAAGCGTCCTGCGGGACAGCGCTGCAACAGGAAGCCCTGATCCAGCTTCGGTCGGGAGTGCTGTCATGCCGCTGCTGGCTCAGATCAGCTCCGTGCCTGTCCCGCAGTCCCACATGTGCAGGCGAGCCGCCCCGCAAGGCCGCAGGCGATCAGGCACCCGGGAGCACTGGGGGGGCGGCCGCGGCCGGCGCCTGAGCCGCCGCCCCGGCGCGCGCAGGCGCGGACGCGGGCGACGAGGCGGCGCGGCGGCGGCAGGCGCTGAAGTGGGCGCGCGCCAAGGTCGCCGCCGCGGTCGGCCTGGGCCCCGGCATCGCGCAGGCGGGGCCTCCCAGCGCCGGCCTGCAGGCGCGCCACCGCGCACCCAAGGCAAGGATTGGGCAGGGCCGTTCGCTGGAGCACGGCCCGGCTCTGTTTGGGGGCGGCGGCGCACCGCGCGCGCGCCCCTACCTGACCCAGACCCCAGGCACAGCTGGGCGGGCGTGCGCGGAGGAGGCCAGCCGTCTGGCGCAGCACGCCGCTGTGTGGCCCAACCCTACATGTGGCGTAGCCCTACAGGTGGCGTAACCCTACAGATGCCCCAACCCTACCCTAACGCTGCGAAGCGCCGTGTGGCCCCGCAGGTGCTGCCGCCCGCCGCCGCGCGGCCGCCCGGCGACCCCGCCTTGACCGCGGCTGTGACCGCGATCGTGACCGCGGCCCTGGCGCCGCCCGGCCCGGAGCGCGCGGGCGACGCGGGCGCGGCGGAGGCCGCGCAGCCGCCCGACCCGACGGCGGTGCGCGCGGGGCGCGGCGCGGTGCCTGGTAAAGGGAGAGGGGCAGGAACCCTGTGGGCTAAGCGACCAGCACGCTGGGTTCATAGGACGCAGCTTGTCCGGTCACACAGGTGTGCACTGTATAAGGGGTGGGGCCCTTGCATTACACGGATGCATTTAAATCTTGACAAGCGAGAGTGCATATGCTCTGCACATGCCTGACTCGTTCATGGACTGCGTGCGCGGCAGCGCATGGGCGCAGTGGCAGCGGGCGCGGGCACGGCGCCGCGCGCGCGCAAGCGCAAGCGAGCGCCGCCGGCGAACGTTGCGGCCGCAGCCGCAGGTGCAGCCGGCGACGGCCCCGCCAGGGACCCTCCGAGCGCGGCCGCCGCGGCAAACGGGGCCGGCGCGCCCGACGCGCCGCCCAAGTCGACGTTCAAGGGTGTCTCGCTGCGGCGTCGGCAGAGCCCGGGCAGATGGGTCGCCAAGATCAAGGCGCGCCCACGTGCGCATCCAGAGCGCCTACCGCGGCAGCACGCGGCATGGAAGAGCCGAGCCGCTGCACTTCAACAGTCACGTAGCCACTTCATGAGTGCACAGGTTCTGTCTGTCGGGCTGTTCCGGGAGGCGCTCTGCAGTCTGCATGTGGGCGGCGGGGTCGGGGCGACTGCGTCGCACCGCCGACCGCGCGCCGCGCGTCCTGAGCGTTTTCTACGCCGCATGGGAGTATGATCCACCTCACCCTGACCCCAACTCGCGCAGGACAAGGAGCAGCGCAAGATCACGCTGGGCACGTACGACACGGAGGACGACGCGGCGCGCGCGTACGACCGCGCGGCCATCGCGCTGCGCGGCGGCCGCGCCAAGACCAACTTCCCGCGCACCGACTACGGCGCCGAGCCGGCCGGCCCAGAGCTCGCCGGCGCGCTCGGGCGGCGCCGCCGCGGGCGCCCGCCCAAGTCCGAGGCGGCCGCCGCCGGCGGCGTGGCGCTGGGCCCGGTCGCCGACGCCGCCGCGAGCGCGCCCGGGCTCGCGGACGCGGCGGCCGCGGCCGCGGCCGCGCTGGCGCGCCTGCACGCGGCCGTGCCGCAGGCGGCCTGGGGCGGCGCGGGCGCGCCGGCGCCGGCCGCGCCGGCGGCTGCGGGCGGCGATGCGTCCTGGCTGCCGGGGCTGCTGGGCGCGCTGCAGGCGAGCCAGGCGAGCGTGGCGGGCGGCGCGGCCGCCCCCGGCGCGCCGGCCGACGGCCCGGGGGGGCCTGCGCCCGGGGCGCTGCCCGCGCCGGGCCAGGCGGCGCCGCCGTCGGCGGCGCCTCAGGCGGCGCTGCCGTCAGCGCATGCGCCGCCGCCGGCGCTGCCACCCAGCTGGCCGCTGCACACGTGAGCGGTCGCGTGTGCCGGCGCTGGGGCCGGCGGCTGCCCGGCCCTCGCGGTGCTCCTGGCGGGCCTTGAGCCAGCTTTGCTCCGCGTGTCATTATCAGTGTCGTGCCAACGCTGAGTGCCTTGCTGCTTTTGTATGTGATTGAGGCTGCTTTAACCGTCATGGCATGTGGCTGGGCGCCCGGCCTGCTGCAGAGCCTGCCTGCCGGAGCGAGCGGCACGGCGGTCGAGCCAGGGTGCCTGCAGGGCTGTGGGCTCCTCCGTGTGTGCTTTGTGCTAGGGCATGGAGTCAGCGGGCGAGCTCGGCAGCTGGTAAGCTTACAATGTGCTTGTCTGCGCCGTGCGCCAAGACGCCGGGGCCTTGTCTCGAAGTCCTGCCTGGGCAGGGCCCTGCATACACCCCTCGCATCGTTACTCGCAGCAAGGCACGGACGTCCTGCGCTAGGCTGGTGCCGCTAGCCATGAACAGTCCAGGGAGCCTCCTGAGCAGGGATGCTCTACCGCGGGCAGGTAACAGGCCTGTCATGTGACAGGACACGCAAGAGTGCATGCGCGCCAGCTTGCGCAACTGCTCACGCATGCAACGAGCCAATAATGATGTTGCAAATTGGAGGCGGGCGCTTGCATGCACGCTCTAGTCTGCCCCGGGGGCCGCCACTTTTCGCGCCGGCCCTGTTCATCTTTGACTGCATTACCTCATCTAAGCTCACGCGCAGCACCACGCAGCAGCAACCAGCCGCCGCGCCTCGACGGGGCCTCGCAATGAGGACGTGTACGTGCAGCGCTCACACCCAGCATCACCACTGGTCAAGCGCACACCGCATCGGCCCGTGCTCCGCGCTCACAGTCACGCGCTTGCGCCAGCAGGCAGCGCGCGTGACGCCCCGGCTGTGTCACAGGCAGGCCGGCAGCTCCAGCAGCCAGGTGTCGCGGCACAGGCGGTCGCCGCCGGTGCGGCCGCAGCAGACGGCCAGCGCGCGCGCGCCCGCGCCCGTCTGCAGCAGCGCCATGGCGTGGCCCGCGCGCCCTGCCGGCCGCTCCACGCCCTGCGGGCGCCAGGCGCGCCGCACCTCAGGTGCACAGCAGCACACAAAACATGCATGACCCTTCCTTGTGCCCCGGGTGACGCCGTGCAGGTTGCCGCCGGCCGCGCCGCGCCTTAGGCGCGTTGCATCACATGCAAGGCATGAGCATCGCTCCTAAGCCCCGGCGCGCGACAGTGGACTGCAAGCACGCTGCAGCCGCCGTGCGGCCTTATGGCAGCCCCCGCGCTGCTGCGTCGCAGGCGCCGCTCGGCCGCCCGCGGGCATGCGCAGGAGGAGCAGCAGGGCTGCTGCAGCAGACAGTCAGCTGCTCGTGGCTCGCGGCCGCAGCCTGGTCGCATGCTGCCAGCTCAATCACTGGGCCCGCTTTGCCCTGCGTGGCGCTCGCGTGGCCGAGGGCTTGGACGCGCCGGCTCGCGGGCTGTGCGGCAGGCTGCTGCGCTGCGCGCGCCTGCAGGGGCGGCCTGGTCCGGCTGGCTGCGGCCGCACGCGATGCAGAGCGCTGCCACCGGGCGCGCTAGGCGCCTTTGCTGCGAGGGCTGTGGCCGCATGCGCTGCGGCCGTCCTGAGGGGGCCCTGCGAGCGGGCGCGCCTGCAGCCGCGGCGTGCTCCAGGCCCACGTGCGCGTGTCCAGCACCGCGACCGAGCTAAAGAAAATATCGCTGTCCGCGTTGCCTGTGCGCGCGGCGCGGCGCGGTCAATCGGGCGGCAGTGCGTGGCTCGCCGCAGCGGCCGCGGCGCAATCGGCATGGGCACGTCTGCTCCGATGAGAGTCAGCGCTATCATCTTGCGGCCTGCCCAGAAAGGCCCTATACTAACCTTACCCCTGTCCTTCTTCACCGGCGCGGCAAGCGCACGCCGGGAGGGCGCGCCGCCGCCAAGGACGAGCAGGTGGCAGTCGCCGGGCAGCGCTGCAGTCCTAACCCTAGTCCTACCCTATCCTGACGGGCGGGCAGCGCGCCGCCGCCGAAGACGAGCAGGTGACGGTCGCCGGGCAGCGCCACGGCTGCGTGCCCGGAGCGCGGCGAGGGCGCCTCGCCGGTGACATCCGCGGTGTGCTCGCGCCACTGCCAGCTGCCCACGCGCAGCGAGTACACCTGCGCGCGGCGCGCGTGCGGGCCGCGGTGTCGGCGCTGCTCGCATGCGCCCTCCCCCCGGCGGGCGGCCAGCAGGGCCGCCGCCCATGCTGTTACCATTCCAGGCGTGTCCAGTGTCAAAGCCCACTGCCCTTGCCAATCCATCGGAGAGCGCCGGGTCCTGTCAAAGACAGGCCGACGGGCCAGGCCCCACATGCGTCAGTGAAGCTGGCAATGGATCACGGCCAGAGGGCTGCACAGTGCCTCGCCCGCGGGCGCGCCAGCGAGCGGGGGGCGCCCCGCGCGCGCACCTCGCTCAGGCTCCACAGGCACTTTGGCCCCAGGCCGCCCAGCACGACCACGCGGTCGCCCACCAGCGTCGCCCTGCAGCACCCGGAATTTGGCCTCAGCGCCTGCACTTATTCGCCGTGCGCCGCAGCAGCCCGTGTTGCGCAGGCAGGTGCGAGCCCAGGTGCGGCCGGCGGCCCGCCAAGGGTCACACAGAGCGCGTGAAGACCCTTGATGGCAGGCTGCCGTGCGCGAGTGCCGCTCATCGCTCACGCGGCCACCGAGTTGCAGAGCAGCTGCGCCATGCTGAGGCGGGCACGGCGGTGGGTGCTTAATGCGTTGTACGCACGCGGCTTGGGTAGTTTAGGCTAGGGCATGGGTAGGTTAGGCTAGGTTAGATTAGGGCACGGCAGCGGGCGCCGCACGTGTGGTACGCGCGCGGCTTGGGCGGCGCGCCGCGCGCAATGCCGGACAGGCTGATCCAGTTGAGCCGGCGGGAGTCGAGCACGTAGGCGTCATTGCGGTAGCGCCCGCCCTCGTCCACGCCGCCAAACACGAGCGCGCGCCCGTCCGGCAGCGCCGCCATCGCCGCGCCCGCGCGCACCGGCGGCGCGCCGCCCTCGCCTGCGCGCCCCGCGCGCGCCCTCGCAGCTCTGCACACAGTGTCATGTCTTACACAATCAATGGGCACACTCGTACGGCCTGCTGGCAGCCCCGCCACTGCACATGCCGAGGTGGTCCGTTCCATATACGTGGCCAGGGCGGCGGGTGCTCAGAGAGCCTACTGGCCCAGTACGCCACCGTCTGCATGCCGCAGCTGCGCAATTGGCCATGCACCCCTGCGCCCAGCAGGAGAGCGCCGCGGACAGGGGTAGGGTTTGGTTCATGCATCATGCATCAAGCAGTCAGACCCGCAGGCACTCTCGCACGTCAGGCGCCGCCGGGCGCGGGCGCGGAGGCGGGCTTTAATGCTACCCTAGCGCACACCGGCGAGCGACAGGGGCACCCACAGCTGCGCGCCCGCGTCCAGCAGCGCAGCCGGGCAGGGGCGCAGGGGCGGGCGCCCATTCTACCCTAGCGCGCACCGGCGAGCGACAGCGGTACCCACAGCTGCGCGCCCGCGTCCAGCATCGCTGCGTCACCGACTGTCTCCGTGTCGTCCTCCTCGTCCTCGTCTGCGCCGTCCGCGTCGGCGTCCGTGCCCGCGCCGCGCGCCGCGCCGGCCGGCAGCGCGCGCTCGCCGCCGTACGCCAGCAGCCGCTGGCCCTGCGCAGGGTTTGGCGGGTCAGCGCGCTGGGCTGTCAGCGCACGCCTGGTGCCCGACCACAGCTAATCCACGCACGCCCTGTATCTGTAACACGATCCTCCATGCTGCCTTGTGGGCCGTGTGGCTATCCAGTCAGTCCCATGCCCTGGGCGCATGTGCCTGTGGCCGCTGCCATGCGCAGACGTGCCACTTGCACTACTCCGCAAAGTTCGTGTGAGACGGCGCCACCTGGCCTGCCAAGGCGCAGGCGCAGACGCACCTCCGGCGTGGCGACGAGCGCGGCGGCGTGCCAGGCGCGCCCGGCGGCCGCCTCGGCGGCCGCGCGGCGCCAGCGCGGCGCTGCGCCGCCGCCGCTGCCCTCCAGAAGCCAGGCGTCGCCGAGCGGCCCCTCCTCGCCTGCGCCACCGAACAGGCATGCCTGCCGCAGGGCCGCGCTCAGGCGCCGCGGCCCACTGCGCTGCGGGCCGAGCGTCGATGAGGGCAGCAGCGGCTCGCCGCCTGCGCATGCACTTCCCATGGCGCATCGCTGCCCTGCCGCGCGGCGCGCCCCACCTCCCCAGACAGAACCCGCAGCCCTGCCGACCCCAGGCGCGTCTGAGCAGACCCTTGCGTGGGGCAGGAGGGCCGGCTAAGTGCGCGTCCGGATGACCCAGGCCAAACCTACAGCCCTGAACCCTACAGCGCGCGCCTGCGCGGTGGTCAGGGATGTGAAGGTGGCGCCCCAGCGCGGCGGCGGCTGCTCGCCGGCGCCCGCCTCCAGCGCACGCCAGCGCAGCGTCAGTTCTGCCAGCCACGCACAGCGCTCAGCAGGCGGCTTGCTGCGCCGCGGGGCACGCGGCCCTGACCCAGCTGTCTCCCCCGTGTTGGACTTCCTAGCAATGATGGTTTGCTGCGCCATGGCGCTTGGCATGCCCCTGGTTAGGCAGACGACTGATTGCCCCAGCCGGCAGGCAGGCCGGTGCCGCCATGCAGTGAGCTACTGCACCACATTCGGAGCACATACAGAGGCGCATGACAGGTGTGCCACCAGCCTCCAACCTCGCCGGAGCAAGCCCCTGCCCGAGTGCGGTCAGGCGTTGCATGCCATGCGCAGCACAGGTGCACATCGCTTGGGCAGCCACGGCGCGCTACAGAGCAAGCCCGCCGGGGCAATGCAGCGACTGTGCACCCCCCCCAGGACGTGCGCCGCAAGCCGCGCGCGGCAGGGGCGCGCGGCTGAGCGCACCGCCGGCGGGCGACGGCGGCGTGCCCTTGGTGCGCTGGCGCTTGCCTGACCCCGGCCTGTCGCGCGCCGTGGGCCGCGCTGCCCTGTCAGCGTCAAAGCTGCGGACCATGGCAGGCGCATACTGTCGGCCGTGGTGAAACCATAGCAGCCCCTCAACGACGCCTCATGTGTGCACACCAACCCTGCCTTCTTCCGCATGAGCGCAGGCAGTCAAAAGCGGTGGTTGACATGTCTTGTGTATAATGTGCCTGAGAGCAGAAAGCTGCTGCGGCTCAGAGATTGACTTGCATGCGCCACTGGCGGGCACATTCAGCAGGCTCACCCAGTCCGCCCGCCAGACTTGCGCTTGTCCGTGGCGCTCCCGCCGCCGGCGCTTGCCTTGCTGCCGCTCGCCTTGCTGGCGCTGGCCTTGCCGGCATTCTCCTTGCCGGCGCTACTGCCACTGGCAGGGCCCCCGCGCGGCGTCCGCTCCTTGGCCCCTTCGCTCGCGGCCGCCGCCGGCGTCGCCGCGCTGCCGGGGGTCGTTGCGCTTGGGCCGGGCGCTTTCGGGCCCGACGGCGCGGGGCCCGTGGCAGGCGCGGCCGCGCCTGCGGCCGCGGCCTGCGCGGGCGCGGTCGCGACCGCCGGCTCCGCCGCGCCCGGCGTGGCGGCGCCGGCGGCGGCGGCAAGCGGCGACAGTGGCAGCACGAGCGGCGCATCGGACTCCCTGTTTTCGTCCGCCGCAGCGGCCGCCGTGCAGGCAGCGCCAGCGTCAGCGGCTGCCTCGTTGACGGCCGGTGCGCGCTCAGCGTCTGGCGCGCTGGCGACAGCCAGAGCAGGCGCCCGGGCGCTTGCGTCCAGCTCGTCAGGCTTGGCGGCGGGGCCCTCAGGCGTGGGGGCGGGCGCCACGCCGGGCTCGATGTCAGTGCCGCCTGCCTCGCAGCCTTGCGGGCCGTTGCCATCGGCTGGTGCAGACTCAGGTCTGGCATCCTCTGCAGCAGTGTCAAAGCTCGCGGCGGGCGGCGCAGCGCCGCATGCGTCGGCCGCAGCCGCATCTAGCGGCTGCAGCAGACAGCGGCGCTCGGGCGCGGCGCAGCGCTGCGGCGCAGCGTCCGGGGCGCCGCCGACGCCTGGCGCCGCCGCGTCGGCAGACGCGCCGTCCTGCGTAGCGCGCGGCGATGCGTTGAACCAGTACGGCAGCGCCGCGCCGTGCGCAGCGGCCTGGCTGCCGCCGGCGAGTGTGTCCTGGATCACGCTGGGCGCCGCCATGCCCGTGCCGGTCGGCCCGTGCGCGGCGCCGGCTCCCACTGTCGGCCCAGCGTTCCGTTAGCAAACTGTGAGGAGTGGGGTTGCTGGCGGGCTGGACAAGGGATGGGCTTGGCACGCCAAGGGCGCACCCCCGCGCAGCCGCAGCACGCCAGCGAAGCCGGCGGAGAGGTCGAGCGTCAGCGTGGTGCCGTCAGAGGAGAAGCTGGCGCCTGCAGGCAGCGTGACCTCCACGCCGTGGAAGGTGATGGTGGTGTGGGCCATGTTTGCGCGAGCAGCTGCACAGTATCGAGCTGTTGAGCGGGTGGGCGTGCGAAGTGCTTGAAGTGCCGATGGGACGTCTGCGGTCTGCAGGACGTCTGTTGGACGTCTGTCGCGCGCGGCGTGGGAGGCTGCGCAGCTGCTTGACCGCATTTAAATTCCCGGCCAGTGTCGGGTGAAGGTGAAGAAGACTCAAGTTGCATGCCTACTGCCAGAGTACTTGATGGCCTGCAGAAAACATGGATCCGAGGGAGTGGGTGAGCATCAGGACCTGAGCTCTGGTGCCGTGCAGCTCTGTGGCTCCCCGCTCGGTGGCATGTGATCCAGTCATGTATGCGGGCCTTGGGCCGCTGGGCGCCGGCATAGTAGCACGCCAAGACCCTCCCGATGACGCTGCTGCTGTGGAGGAGTGCTCAGACCAAGCGAGCTGGCCGCTGCTGTCAGGCGGTGCGCTTCGCATTGCTTTGCCGGGCCTACCTGCTTGGCTGCTGTGGAGAGACCAAACGCTGGAGTCTGTGTTCTGCGTGCAGGCGATGAGGCGGCCGTGGATGAGTACTTTGAGCTGCTGCACATCCTGGGTGCGAACCTCTTCTGTATCTGGGATACAAGAGGCTGTCCTCGCCTGGCAGGCTTCACGGCTAAGCACAAGGCCTGCGACTGTGCATTGGCGTCCAAGCAGCAGCCTGCTCCGCTGTAGCGTTAATGAATACTGCCCTCAAGCAGCCCCTGCTCCACAGCCGCTCCTCTTGTGCATGCGAACCACCAAGCGCTGTACACTTTCTGTTCACAGCGAGTTTGGCAAACGCGCTCGACAAGGCATACCTCCATACAAGCGAGCACTTGGTGCACCGCTGGCAACCAGAGTGCAACACAGCGACAGGCAGCCGGCGTGTATCACAGCAAGTGAAACACCGTGCTTGCACCCCAACTACATCACACTCTGGCAGCTGGAGCGTGCGAGGGCTGTCGCCTCAACGGCGTACCAACCTGCTTCGTGCCGGAGGACCGGAGCAATTCCAGCGCGCACACTGCGTGCCCTGGCGCACAGCGCAGGACCGCAGCATGCCGCTTGCCGAGTCCGGCACTGCGGCGCGACCCCGGCGGCGCTGCGGCGCAGGCCGCGGGTCGTACGGCTCCGTGTACAAGGCGCGCGTGCGCGCCACGGGCGCGGCGGTGGCCGTCAAGGTCATCCCGGCCGGCGCGCCGGAGGAGGTGGCGGCGATCCAGCGCGAGATCGAGATGCTCAAGCAGTGCAACCACCCCAACGTCGTCCGCTACCTGGCGCGCTCGGCTTGGGGGCTTGTCGTGCATGCACGGCCCAGCATGCGCCACCCCTGCGAGCACGGCATATCACCATGAACTCTTGCGTGCTCGCATCATCGGGAGGCAGCCACAGGGACTACATGCGGCAGTGCTGTGCTCTCACCTTGGGAAGGAAAAGCCAGGGGCAAGAGAACGGGCGGCCGGAGAGCCACTGATGCAAGTGACTTGTGCCTGGACAGTGGGCAGTGATGGCACACAACTCCCAGGGCATCCTGGTGGCGTTAAGGCAGGGATGTCAGACCAGGCTGCAAGGTAAGCGAGGGCGCCGGACTGGGCAGTCGGGGCGGCGGGCGGCGCGCTGCGGACCGCAACGGAGCGCTGCGGCAGCGGCACCATGGCGCTCCCGGCTCTGCACCCTGGCTGGGAGCGCGTGTGCCCCACACCAGGCGGCGCTCGTGCGGAGCCAAGCATGACATGCGGCCTGCGGGCGAGTGCGAGCGGGGCGGCCGCGGGCGCGCAGGGCAGCTGGGCGGTGGGCGGCGCGCTGTGGATCGCGATGGAGTACTGCGGCGGCGGGAGCGTGGCGGACCTGGTGCATGCGGCGGACGCGCCGCTGGGCGAGGACGTGGTCGCCTACATCTGCGCCGAGGCGCTCGCTGGTCTGGCCTACCTGCACGCGCTGGGCAAGGCGCGCGCGTCCAAACTTTTGAGCGCGTCCTTGTTTCTTGGCGCGCATGGCTGGCTCTAGCTCCACCGTCTGTCTGTCCAGCGTGACATGCGTGGATGGTACGGAGTGGCCGCCTGCTGACGTTTCCATGGTGCAGCGGGCTTTTGACAGTGCTGTTGGTGTGCGACATGGCCCGCCCATACAACGCAGCCTGGAGCTGACGCTGCAACACAGCTCGAGCGCATCGCGCGGGCGTGCAGGAGCAGCGCGACAGTTAGAGCAGCAGCATCCTGCGAGCAAGGCCGGCAGCGTCAAGCCGGCCGGCTCCGGGACCGCCTGACCCTCCTCCCAGCCGTGCGCGCAGGTGCACCGCGACATCAAGTGCGGCAACATCCTGCTCAGCGAGGCCGGCAGCGTCAAGCTGGCCGACTTTGGCGTTGCGGCGCAGCTCACGGCCACGATGTCCAAGCGCAACACGTTCATTGGCACGCCGCACTGGATGGCGCCCGAGGTCATCCAGGAGAGCCGCTACGATGGCAAGGCGCGCGCGGCCATGGCCCTGCTTCTCAAGCACCGCCGTGCCAGTCCCCCGCTCTTCACCTCCACCCGGCCATGAGCGCGCCTGCACAGGCCGCACCTTCAATACAGGGGATGACAGGCACGTGTTGGTACGTTTAGGATGGGTTTCGGGGAGCCTGCACACCACGAACCGTCATTGTTCCCTGGGTGTTACGCTGCCACCCAGCCTGGCCTGTCAGGCAGCGTGGTGCCGCTGGCAGTGGGCACGGCGCCGTGTCGAGCGCCGTGCCTGAGGTCGCCCCTGATCAGGACCCAGGCACTTGCGCGCGCGGCGCAGGTGGACGTGTGGGCGCTGGGCATCAGCGCGGTGGAGATGGCCGAGGGCGCGCCGCCGCGCTGGGCGGTGCACCCCATGCGCGTCATCTTCATGATCAGCCGCGAGCCGCCGCCGCAGCTCGCCGACCGCGACCGCTGGAGCCTGCCCTTCCACGACTTCGTCGCGCAGTGCCTGCACAAGGCGCCGACACCCTACCCTAACCCTAACCCTAACCCCTGCGCGCTGCGCGCCTGCCTGTGCAGCGAAAACATTGTATGTCTACAGGGACGCAGACAGGCCGCGATTGTGCCTGCAGCCTGTCGGCCGCGGCACGATCGGATGTCCCTGCATGCCGCGCAGCCTGTCGGCCGCGCCGACCCGTCGCGAGCAGAGGCAGCGCCTGCAGCGGCCGGACCCGAGCTCGTCAGCCTCGGCGGTCCCGGCCCCTTACTGCGCAGCGCCTCGACCCGCACGGGCGGCCCCACTGCCCGGCCGCGCGGGCGGCGGCGCGGGGGCGGCGCTGAGCAGGGTTTCCTAACCTAAGCGGCGCTGAGCAGGGGCTGCCGCGGGGCGCAGGACCCGCGCCTGCGCCCGACCGCGCGCTTCCTGCAGCAGCACAAGTTCGCGGGCGGCGGCCGCGGCGGCGCGCCGGCCGCGCTGCTGCCGCTGGTGCGCCGCTCGCGCGACCTGCTCGCCGCGCTGGCGGCCGACGCCGACGTGGCCGACATGCCCGCGCAGTGCGCGCCCCTGCGGCGGCTCCAACCTTGCAGCGACGCCTGTGTGCCGCTTCAGAAGGCACACTGGGACAGTCTTACGCTGCTTGCCAACTTATTTGACCTTTCTTTAATAAAACGCTGCCAGCATGGCGCGTCCTTCCGCCCCCACCCCCCTTGACAGCTCTCGCTGGCGCCGGCAGCGCTCGATAGTTCGGCACTGCCCAGTAAGCCCAGGACTCAGCCTGCCGGCAGTGCAGGTCCCGCTTCCGCGGAGCGCCATCTCATGAGTCCTGGCACGCCCGGCGCTGCAGGCGCATGGCTGCGGATGCGACTGGCTGCTTCTCGTGGCGCTCGCCGCCGGGCGGCGGCGCGGGCGGCACGCTGCCGTCGGCGGCGGGCGGCGTCGGCGGCGCGGCCGCCGCCTGGGCGCGCTCCGGCGCCCACGGCGCGCCCGAGGTGGGTCGCAGGGTCCGCGGGGCCTGCCGTGCGGCAGGGGCGTCTGGGTCGCGTGCTAGGCTGCTTGGCCTGAGGGCGGGGCTGAATGCTCTGGCCGGTGGACGTGTGCTGGTCACCAGCTGGTTGACACGAACGATGGCAAACCGTTTCATGTGGCTTGCCCTGCCCATGTTGCGGGGGACCATGTTGCGGGGGGTAGCCGCCCCGCCGCTCTCACTGGATGGCGTGTGCGTAGCGTCCTTGCATTCACACAAGCCTTAGGAGGCTGACGGCGCGCGCGGCGCCGCGCCAGGACGGCGGCCGCACGCCGCGCGCCGGCGCGGCGGGCGCGGCGCCGGCGACGCCGGACGGCCCGCCAGGCTCGACCATGGGCGTGTGGGGCTCGGTCGCAGACGGCACCGTGGTGGTCACGCCCGGCGCGGGCGGCGGCGCGGACTACGGCGCGGCGCTGCGCGCCGTAGCCGAGAGCAACGGGTGCGCCAGGGCGGGCGCTGCTCCGAGTAACATGCGGATGAGCATGTGAGGGCGGGCGAGGGCGCCGGAGCAGGAGCTGCACGTCTGTGAGCTGAAAGCATGGCGCCAAGGGGCGGCTGCTCTGCGATGCACCTCAGCATCGCACTACCTCAAGTCCAGCCGTGGTGTCCACCGGTGTGTTATGGTGCATCGTGAGCGCTGGCTCCGATGATCTTGATATGCAGACTTAAAAAACAAAGCGTCTGCAAGCGCCCGGCGGCTGCAGGCAGTGGGGTTTGGTCGCAGCACCCCGGGGCCGCCCGCCGCGCATGCACCGCTGCATCCCTGCACGCAGGCGCCGGGCCGCCTCCTGACCCATGGCAGAGGGTGGCTGTGTGGCCAGACACAGCCGGGCGTCTATGGAGCAGGTCCAGCAGCGCCAGGCCCATTGGGCATGCGCCGAGAGGCCCCGCTGAGCCCGCACGCGTGAGCGCGCTCCTGCGCGCAGGCACCGGACCGTGCCTGAGCCCACGCCCGCGCCCGAGGCGGCGCCCGCGGCGGAGGCGGCGGCGCCGGGCGTCTCGCCGGGCGCGTCCAGCGCCGCCACGGCCGATGGGCGGCCGCCCGCCTCGTCGGCGGAGGCCAGGTGCGGCCCGATCGCAGTGATGCGCGCCACAGCGCTCGCACCGGAGGGCTGCTGTGCCGGCGCCCAGCGTACTGCCTCACCAACCACGGCGCCAGCCTGCCTCCCAATCCTGGCAGGTATCTCTGGGCGTCCTGTGAACGTGCGCCCTTGCAGAGCCGGTGACTCCCGTTGCCAGTCTGCGTGAGACACGCAACGCTTGGCGGGGACCCTGACATCAGCTCGCACTCGGGTGCGCTGGTGCGACCCATGCAGACGAGCCGCCGCTGGCGCGTGGTGCGCGGGGCAGCCCTGCATGCGAGCGCGCCCTGTCCCGGGCGGCCGGGCTGCACCCAGGGTTGGGGCCCCAACCCTTACCTGGGCCCCCAGGCTGCGCCTGGCGTCCCGGCTGCGCGCGGCGGCGGACGCGGGCGCGTTCGTGCCGCTGCCCTTCCTGCGCGCGGCGGACGCCGCGCCCGCCGCGCTGCTGGCGGACATCCGGCAGCCGTACATGCGCGGCCGCGCCTGCGACGCGCTGCCGCTGGTGCGCGCGCCCCCTGCGAGCCGCCCAGGGCCTGGCGGCGGTCTGGCGCATGCGCCTGGCTTCCCGGCAGGCCAGCCGCCGGTGCGCGAGGGTGCCGAGGGAGTGACGTTGCGGGGCTGAGCTGCTCCTTCTGAGGGCCTGGCGTCGGCCCGCGCGCGGACGCTCGAGTGCCTGCTCCATGAAGCTGCTGGATCGCGCGCCGGGCCAGCCCACGGCGCCGCATTGCAAGATGCTCCGCGGGGCGCACGCATGGCTCCGCGCAAGAGCCGATGCGCGCCTTGCACCAGCGCAAGGCGCGCAGGGCTCATTCTGCTGACGTGCCACGCCGCAGCTGTCATGGTGTGGTTTTGGCCCAGGGCGCCCAAGGCTGGGTCGGCAGCTCGTGGCCGCGCAGTGGCCTGGGCGCACCCAGCACAGCCGCAGCCACAGCGCCGAAGCTGAGCGGTGCGGTGCGTGCCCGCAGGGCTGGGGGGAGCAGGAGCCGCTAGAGCCGGACGCGTGGCTGCACGCGCTGGCGGACCTGGCCGCGGGCGCGCCGCTGACCGGCGGCGCGCGGCCCGCCGCCGGCGCGGCGGCCGCCGACGCAGCCGCGGCGCAGCGCCACCCTGCGCCTGACCCCGACCACGATCGACCCCCCCAGCCGCGGCGCGCGGCCGCGGGGGCTGCGGAGGCGGCCGCGCGGCTGCCGCCGGAGGTGCTGGCGCGCGTGCGCGGCACGCCAGGGTTGCAGAACCTGGCGCGCGCGCTCGCGTACCAGCGGCGCGTTGCGGACGAGGTGGCCGTGACGCCCGCGGCGATCGATGCGGCCGCCGCGGCCGCGGCCGACCTGGCGGACACGCTGCGCATCCTGCTCTGCATCTGAGCGCCCGCGTGTTGGTGCCTGTCTCGCCGGACGCTGTCGCCGTGCTGTATCTGTTTCTATCTGTCTCACTGCGATCTTTTGGTTCTGCAGGAGGGCACGTTCCACGAGGTGATGCTTGTCGAAAGAGGCACATGAGCCCGACTATCACGTCTGCAGCGCAAAGCCATATGTGGACAGAATAAGTGGGCTTGCAGTGTCACACCGGACGCCGTGGCTGGGGCCGGTTTCACACAGCACAGCAATCGCTAGATAGCAGGCTGCGTGATTCCTACCCGCCAAACCCGCCATCCACTGCAGCTGCCTTGCTCACAGGCACAGTGGAAGGCTGAGCCACATGCGAGTTCCTGTGTCTAAGAGTGCTGGCCTGCGTCGAGCCTGCCTGGAACCTGCTGCACAGCGGAACAAGGCAGCCGCGCTGGTTGGCAGACCGCACACGCCCTCATACTAACTTGAAGTGGTAGAGAGCTCTGTGCATCGTATTGAGAGACAACTGCACCTGCGTACAAAACGAACTTGCTCGTCAACTCTCTTCTCTAGCAAAGTTGGAAGGATTGCATCCGTGTGCCAACGTCTGTCTCGGGCCCGCAGATTATACTACGAAATTAAATGAGCTAACAAGCCCTCAACAGGGCAGCAGGGTCAGTGGAGCCGCCTCCCCCTTTGGACTCTGCCTGCGCCCCGAAGACGAGCAGGGGAAGAGGCAGCCGGCCTCAGCCAGGGACGTGCAGTCATCATGCCGCCGAAGGGTGCGCGCCCTGTGTCACGCGCTCGCGGATAGCGCTTATGGAGGGCGGCGGGCGCGCTTGCGGAGCCAGATGGAGGTCGATAGAAAGTGTGGTGTTTCTGACAGCTCCGTGCTGCACAAAAGCAGGCACTTCTGCTGTGTTGCGTTTGGCAAGGCGAGGCAGCCGCTTAGGCTGGTAGTGTGGGGAGAGTGGATGGAGCACTTGGCTCTTGCCGGCAGCGACGGCCGCAGTCCGCCTGCCCGAAAGCTTGCTGCGTGTTGTGCGGGCGCTGGCTCCAGACGCTGTCGTCGGACTGCCGATTGATCGGGAACTGCACGCGCTCAGCTAGTGGCCGGCCTGTGCAGCCCCGCCGCTACAGCCAGTTCTGAGCGCGGCGGGCCTGCTGCTGTGTGCGAGGGCTGCCGACGGCCCCGACTTTGCAGCTCTCGAGCGCGCCCTGGAGGTCCGGAGGGCTGGAAGGCGCACAGCGCACACCGTGCCGTGGCAGGGCGCCGGTTGTCACGACCTGCTGCAGAGCGCTGCGCGGCGCCCCGACCGGCGCTGCCCGGGCCGCGCAGGCAAGGATGCCAAGGCCACGGCGCAGAAGGCGGCCAAGGCGGTGAAGAAGGGCGCGTGGAAGAAGGAGCGCAAGCCGCGCTACACCGTCACCTTCCACCGGCCCAAGACGCTGAAGCACGCGCGCGCGCCCAAGTACCCCAAGCAGAGGCGCGCGCCCGACGCGGCAGGCCTGCCGGTGGCGGGAGGCCGCCCCCTCTGTGGACTGCTGCCAGCGGCGCGGGGCGCCTGCGAGCGGGCGGGCGCGGTTGCGGCCGCGCGGCGCGCGGCGGGCGCTGGCCGCGCGCTCGCCGGCGCGGCACAGGGGGAGGCTGCCCGGGGGCCGCGCACCTCACTGTATATGCGGCAGGATTAGGATGTCCCTGTAGCACGTCTGGCATGCTGCTCAGGCAGGCGTTGGCCGGGCGGGCAGGACCCATTTATAAACATCCTCGCCAGCCAGCGCGCGCGCCCAGCCGCGCTATTGTCGCGGTCGGTGCCGGCGGCATCGAGCTTGGTCTGGTAGCCGTCAGAGATCGGCGCCGGCGGCCGCGAGCTGCTCCTTGAAGCCATTGCGCTCGGCGGCGGCGGCGTCGAGCTCATTGGCCGTGGGATTGTCGGCCGTGAGCTCGCCGCCGCCGCCGCCAACCGCGACGGCGTCAAGGAGCAGCTTGCGGCCACCGCCGCCGACCTCGACGGCTACCAGACCAAGCTCACTGCCGCCGGCACCGACTGCGACAGAGTTTATGGGTGGCGTAATAGGGTAGCACTGGGGCCGCGCTAGGCCGCGCTAGGGTAGCGTGCACGCTCGGCCGCGCTCGCCGCGCGCTCGCGGGCGAGCCCCCGCGCAGTGTCTGAGCGCGCGTGTGTGCGCGTTCGCGCAGTGCGCCCGCGCCGCAGAAGCTGGACGCGTTCCAGATCGTCAAGTACCCGCTGACGACCGAGTCGGCCATGAAGAAGATCGAGGACAACAACACGCTGGTGCGCCGCCCTGGCCAACCCTGCGGCCCCGCTGGGACAGCGGCCTTCAAGCAGGCGGTGAAGTGCGCGGGCGGCTGACAAGTCGGACTGAGGAGAACAGCACCCTGCGTGCCGCCCCGGCACCCCGCTGCCCCTTCCCCGGGACAGCGGCCTCCAGGCAGGCGCTGTGAGTGCTCGGGCGGCCGGCAAAGCTGCCCGCCTGCATGGCCCACGGCTGGCTGCGCTCTGCTCGGCGCGCGCCGCTGGCACATGCATGCGCGCTGCGCCCAGACACGTGTATGCCTCGCCCTCGCACAGCGCGGCGCAATGTGTCGCGCAATGAGTCACAAGATGAGTGCCTCGCGTCGGGGCTTACTGCTGAATCAGCCCTAGCTGGCCGACGAAGCTTTATACATCCATGCATTCATCCTGGCGAGCGCTGCCGGGCGGGCGCGGCGTCGTGAGCGCCGGCGGCGCCGTGCAGGTCTTCATCGTGGATACGCGCTCGAGCAAGAAGCAGATCAAGGCGGCGGTCAGCGCGCTGTACGACATCCAGACGCGGCGGATAAACACGCTCATCCGCCCGGACGGCGCCAAGAAGGCGTATGTGCGGCTGACCGCCGACTACGACGCGCTCGACGTCGCCAACAAGATCGGCATCATCTGAGCGCGGCGCGCGCGTGCGTGCGCCGGCGCGCGAGCGGCGCGGCGGCGCCGCTGCTGCGGGGAGTCGGCGCGCCAGTGCACCGTGTGCTCCAAGCCCTGTCAGGGCAGGAGCGGGGAGCCGACCCCGCTTGCATCGTGTGTCTGTGTCTTGACGCTGCACGGGTGGCTGCACACTTATGCAGCGCAGCGCCGCGGACCAGGCGCTTGCACGCCGCGCCGCTGGGTGCTCGGCTTTGGGGCCAGTGTGCAACATGGTGCCGTGCAGTATGGTGGGCGGGCGGGAGCGGGCTGGGCAGGCGTGCAGCGTTGCTGCCTTGAGAGCGGTTACGCGTGTGCTCGGCTGGTCCTCACTGTAAGTCCAAATGCCAGTACTGGTGGTAATGCTTGTTGCGTCGCCCTGCCGTCAGGCTTGAACGTTTTGCAGCAGAGCCGCGCATGGACTAGCAACTTTTAGCAATTTTGGCAAAACGTGGGAGTACACACAAAGCCCTTCCTTGGGCGCCCAGCGCACGTGATAGGGTAAACCAGGAGCACGACTTGCCCTCGGCTGCGGCACACCTGACGCCAGATACCGAGGCGTGACGGCGAGCCCACAGACAAGGCAAGGCAATGCAGGCTCTGGGCGCGCAGGCGCCCTGCAGGTGCACCGCCCCGGCGCCCGTATGGCACGGCTTCTTTGTGCGGCCAGGCCAGGCGCCGCCGCCGGCCGGGCGGCCACAGGGCCAGAAGCGGCGGCGGAGGGGGGCCCAGGCCGCGCGGGCCATTGCCGCCCCGGCGAAGCCGGTCGAGCTGGCGCCCTTTGAGGCGTGGAACATTGGTGCAGCCATCAAGAAGCGCACCGACATAAAGACCATCATGATACTGGGCGCCGGGCCGATTGTGATTGGGCAGGCGCGCGCCGTTAGGTCTGGGGCCGGCCGGCGCCCGCCCGCGCCGCAGCGCGAGCCCCGCAGCCCACTAACCGGGCCGCTGCGTTGTGCCGCAGGCCTGCGAGTTCGACTACTCCGGGACGCAGGCCTGCAAGGCGCTCAAGTGCGCCCGCCGCGCGCCGCGCCGCCCGGCCCGCCGCCGCGCGGCGCGCCGCCGCGGCCGGCCCCCTGCCTGTTCAGGGGCTGACGCCGCGCGCGCGCGCCCGCAGGGCTGAGGGCTACCGGATCATCCTGCTGAACTCCAACCCGGTGCGCCGCGCGGCCGCGTAGGTCAGAGCCGCGCCGGTGGACATGCAGACAAACAGGCTGCATGGTCCGGCGGGAAGTGAACCGTCGCTGGTTCCACAGGCGCTGACGGCCTGCCCGCTGGGCGCAGGCCACGATCATGACCGATCCGGGCACCGCGGACCGCACCTACATCGGCCCGATGACGCCCGAGCTGGTGGAGCAGATCCTGGACAAGGCGCGCCCCTGCCCTCACCCCGCCTGCCCTGACCCCGCCTGCCCGCCTGAGGCGCTGCTGGGAGCGATCTGCGAGCAGCGCAGCGCAGAGCGGTGGCGGTAGCGGCGCCGCAGCGCGGGCTGAGCGCCCGCTGGCCGCGCAGGAGCGCCCGGACGCCATCCTGCCGACCATGGGCGGCCAGACCGCGCTCAACCTGGCCAAGGCGCTGGCGGAGGCACGCGCCCGTCCCGCCCCGCTCACCCTCCCCTAATCCTGTAACGGTTGAGCGTGCTGGCGCCCGGATCGCCGCCGGCCCAGCGCGCGCGGGCGCCGCCCGGCTGCCGCGCTCGCAGCCTGTAGAGCCCAGAGCGTAAGTTTGACAGGCGCAACCCTGGTGCAACCCAGGTGCAACCCCTGGTGCGACCCTATCCTTACCCCTGACCCTATCCTGCTCAGGGCGGCCTGCTGGAGAAGTACGGCGTGGAGCTGATCGGCGCCAAGCTGCCGTCGATCAACAAGGCCGAGGACCGCGAGCTGTTCAAGCAGGCCATGAAGAAGATCGGGCTCAAGACGCCGCCGTCCGGCACGGTGGAGACCTGGGAGGACGCGCTCAAGGCGCGCCGCGCCGCCGCTGCCAAGCCCGGCCCCGCCTGCGCTGATCGCCTGCTCCACGGGGCCGCCCGCATGTGCAGTCCAATGCGCCTCCATGAGCACAAGCCCTGCTCGGCTTGTGCCGCAGGAGCGCGGCTCGTGTTGCCGCCCAGGTTGACTTAGACTGTGCTCTGCACTGACATGCTTCCGCCTCGCGCTGTGCGGTTCAGCTGCCCCCCTGCTGCAGCACCCAGGCACGCCTGCAGTCATGGCACGGCCTGAGGGCGCGGCCGCGACGCGGGCGCGCGCGCGCAGCAGACCAATAATGTCGGCAGGTTCCCGCTCATCATCCGGCCGGCAGGACACACGCAGCCTGGTTTGGCGCAGCCGTGGCGTGGCTGACAGCGCTGCTGCGGGCGCGCGCAGCTGACCGATGAGATTGGCAAGTTCCCGCTCATCATCCGGCCGGCGTTCACGCTGGGCGGCACGGGCGGCGGCATCGCGTACAACATGGACGAGTACGACGAGATCGTGCACGCCGGCCTGGCCGCGTCGCTGACCAACCAGGTGCGCGGCTGCCCTACCCTGCCCCCAATCCAAACCGCATCAGGGCGCAGGGGATGCGGCTGTTCTGTCGCGCCCGCCCAGGCAGCAGCGCACCTGACGCGCTCGCCGGCATCGGCGCCGCTGCCCTGCCGCCGTGCAAACACATTTGCCTGCTGCCGGCATCGTATCGCAATGCCCAATGCAGCAGGACAGCACGCCGCATGTAGAGGCGCCGCATGTCTGCCAGATGCCGGGGGGCTGGACCTCCCCGCCGCAGGATGCCAAGTAGTGCCGTGCAGCACTGCGGGGCTTTCTGAGTGTGGATGCAAATAGTGCCACGCAGCACGACAGGCCTCTCAAGCGCGGCGAAGCCAAGAGATACCATACAGCCGAGCGCGACGCCGCGCGCGGGGCCGGAGCGAGCCAGCAGCAAAGCCAATGGCGCGCATCAGGCGTTCGAGCAAGGCAGGCTAAGGGGCGCCCGCGCGCGGCTCGCAGGTGCTGATCGAGCGCAGCCTGCTGGGCTGGAAGGAGTTTGAGCTGGAGGTCATGCGCGACCTGGCCGACAACGTGGTCATCATCTGCTCCATCGAGAACGTGGACCCCATGGGCGTGCACACCGGCGACTCCATCACCATCGCGCCCGCGCAGGTGCGGGTTGGGGCCAAGCTTAGGGTCAGGCCCGGCGCCCACCCATCGCCCATCGCCCATCGTGCTTCACATGCGAGCGTTCCTGGCTGTAGGCTCTTTAGCCTGACATTGCCTGTCGTTGCAGAGCCTGACCCGAGCGATTGCAGCTGCCTTGCTGGGCTCTGGTCGGGTCTGCGGCAGTGCCGGTCGCACGCTCGCCGGGTGCTCTGCACGCCGCGCGGTGCTCCCGTGTGCCCGCTGCGCACGCGCAAGCCCCGAGCGCTCACGGGCCCGGCCGAGTACATGCGCCTGACGCGCCGCGCCGGCGCCGCGCAGACGCTGACCGACAAGGAGTACCAGCGCCTGCGCGACGCATCGGTGGCCATCATCCGCGAGATGGGCGTGGAGTGCGGCGGGTCCAACGTGCAGATGGCCATCAACCCGGCCGATGGCGAGGTGCCTTGCCCCCCCGCCCTGCGGCCCGCCCCTGCCCGCCCCCGTCCTGAGAGTGCGGCGGGTCCAACGTGCAGATGGCCATCAACCCGGCCGATGGCGAGGTGCCTTGCCCCCCCGCCCTGCGGCCCGCCCCTGCCCCCCCCGTCCTGAGAGTGCGGCGGGTCCAACGTGCAGATGGCCATCAACCCGGCCGACGGCGAGGTGCCCCCCGCCCGCCCGCCCCAGCTTCCCCGCCTCGCGCCCCCGGCGGGCCAGCACTTCACGCCTGCGGCACCCGCACGCCAGGCAGCCGCAGGCGCACGCGCGGCGGCCCGCCGCAGGCGCATGCACGGCGGCCTGCCGGCAGCGTGAGGGCGCGGCGCCGCGCTCCGCGCCGCCGGCTCCCGCCGGCGCCGCGAGGCGCTCGCGCTAGGGGGCAGGCGGACCGTGCGAAATTGGTGACCTCATTGACAGGGTTTTGCGCCCTCTCACGGCGTCCCCGCGCCGCGCAGGTGATGATCATCGAGATGAACCCGCGCGTGTCGCGCTCGTCGGCGCTGGCGAGCAAGGCGACCGGCTTCCCGATCGCCAAGATCGCGGCCAAGCTGGCGGTCGGCCTGTCGCTGGACCAGATCGCCAACGACATCACGCTCAAGACGCCCGCCTCGTTCGAGCCGTCCATCGACTACATCGTCACCAAGGCGCGCGCCGCCGCCCTGGCCGCCCCTGGCCGCTCCTGGCCTCCCCGCGCACGGCCCCCGGGCGCGCGCTGCTCTCCACGCCGGCCGAAGGCGCTGATCTCTCTGCCAGTCAAAGGTGCTGCTCTTTCTGCCAGCAAGCGTGTGCACCCCCACAAATGCGGGGTGGAGCAGCGCCGGCACTGCATGGAGCCTCGCGGCTGAGCGGTCGCGCCGGCCCGCCGCAGATCCCGCGCTTCGCCTTCGAGAAGTTCCCGGGCGCCAAGCCGGAGCTGACCACGCAGATGAAGAGCGTGGGCGAGGCCATGGCCTTCGGCCGCACGTTCCAGGAGTCCTTCCAGAAGGTGCGCATGCGGCGAGGCCTGGCCCTCTCTCGGGGCGCGGCGCGCAGCCGAACACGGCATGCGGCCAGCGCACGTGACTCTGCGCTGTGCCTGCGTCTGGCGCGTGCTCATCTTATTGCACAGTGCCGCAACACGCTGTCACAAAACAGTTCGTGACAGAGGTGCCGGCGACCGCTGCGACGCACGGACGAGAGCTGCTCGTTGCGTCCTAGGCCGGCAAGTCCTGGGATGGGGCAGTGAGGGCTCGCCGGCGCGCGCAGCGGATGCTGCGCTTGCTGGTCTGACCCCGGCTTGCTCTCCGTCTGTACCCGTCCCGCAACAGGCGTCGTGCTCAAGGGCAAGCAAGCACCCCTGGCCCCTGCTGGGGGCGCGGCGGCGCTGACGCGCGCGGCGCGGCGCGCGGCGCGCAGGCGCTGCGCTCGCTGGAGACGGGCCTGGACGGCTGGAGCCTGCCGCGCGGCTGGAAGCGCATGACGCGGCAGCAGCTAGAGTACGGCCTGCGCGTGCCCAACCCGGAGCGCATGCTCGTGCTCAAGCAGGCGCGCGGACCCTGTGTTGGGGTCTGGTAGGGTATTTATAGGGCTTGCACTACCCGGAGCACGCGCTTGCCCTCAGGCGGGTGTACTTTCCGGCCAGGGCCATCCCCCCGGCGCTGACGGCTGTTGTGGCAGTACGCCGCTGCGCGCACAGCGGCAGCGCCCGCTCTGGCGTCTGGCGCGGCGCGGAGCTGGGCGGGCCGTGCTGCGTCTCGCGCGCTGCGGGCTCATAGCGCGGTGGTCTGTGTAGCCCGGTGGTCAGCCCAGGCGTTCTGAAGCCCAGGGGGGCGCCCAGCTGGGTGCAATGTCGCGGCCTGGCAACAGAGCCACCGCCCCGCATCACTGCCGGCCTCGACTTGACCTGTTCCAGTGCGCGCGAGTGAGGGGCGGGGCTGGCGCGGCGCGCAGGCGTTCGAGGACGGCATGAGCCAGGAGCAGCTGCACGAGTACACCAACATCGACCCCTGGTTCCTGGCGCAGCTGGGCGAGCTGCACCAGACCGAGGCCTGGCTGACCGGCCAGCAGCTGGGCGGCCTGTCGGCGGACGATTTGGTGCAGGTCAAGCGCCGCGGCTTCTCCGACCCGCAGATCGCCAAGGCCGTCGGTGCGCGCGCACCCTGCGCGCGCGGCCGCCGCCTGCCTGCCGCTCGCCGCCCTGAAGTGCTCTGCGGCGCGGAGCCACTCTGCGGCCGGGCAGCAAAGGTGGGCGAGCGGGAAGGAACAGCGAGCGGGCACGTTTCGCTGCTGTGGTCCTGTGGTCCGTCTGGCAGACACAGAGGGCGTCTGGCGGAAACAGAGGGCGTCTGACTGACACAGAGGGCGCTCGTTAGTACAAGCGTCTGCACCGTCTCTGGAGGCCCGGGAGTGAAGGAGGCCCGGGAGTGAAGGAGGCCCGGCGGAGTTCACAACAGAGGGCGTCTGCCTGACTCCGAGGGCGGTCATCAGTACGAGCGTCCGCAACATATCTCTGGGCGCTCGGGAGTGAAAAAGGCCGGGCGGCGGCAGGCGCGACCGCGCTGGAGGTGCGGGCGGCGCGCAAGGAGGCGGGCGTGCTGCCGGCGTTCAAGCGCGTGGACACGTGCGCGGCCGAGTTTGCGGCCGAGACGCCCTACCTGTACTCGTCCTACGACGGCAACGACGAGTCGCGCCCGTCCAGCGCCAAGAAGGTGCGCCGGCCGGCCCCGGGCCCCGAGCGTCGCGGGCCGGCCTGGGCGGCGCCGACGGCGGGCGCCGCTCCGGCGCGCGCCGCGTTCGCCTGTCCGCCACTGGCGGCTGCGCGGCGGCTGCCGAGTGCCGGCGATTAGGCTACGCGCCGCAGAGCATGGCAGGCAAAGGACTGCGAGCAGGCGCCTTGCCTCACACACGAGAGGATGCAACGTGCCACGCCTTTGTCAACAGCGGCGCCCACACCAGCGGGTGCATGCATGCGGCCCGCGGTGGCGGCGCGCAAGACACCGTGCAGCGCGACGCGCGCGGCGCGCAACACACCGTGCGGTGCCGCCGCAGGTGCTCATCCTGGGCGGCGGGCCGAACCGCATCGGGCAGGGCATCGAGTTCGACTACTGCTGCTGCCACGCCTCGTTCGCGCTGCGGTGCGCGGGCCCTGCGGCAGCCGCAGCTGTGTGCAGGAAAATAGTTTTTGCGCGCGCCAACGGGCGCCGTGTGTCCAGAGACGTCCCTGGCACTGCGTGCAAAGGGTGCTATAACCCGATGGCGGAGCAAGCTGGCTTGACGGCGCGCTGTCACGTGCGGTGGGGGTGGGGCGGCCTTGGGCTATGCCCCGCTTTTACAGCAGGTCAACGGGGGTTGTGCGGCCATTATTGAGCTTGGACACAAGACTGCTGACCAGAGTCAGCAGCGAGGCTCATCAGGACCGACGCATGTCCTCCCCGTGCGCCCGACCCCTCGACCGGGCAAGGCCCGAGGCCGCGCGCGCGGCCGCGCAGGGGCGCCGGCTACGAGACGATCATGATGAACAGCAACCCCGAGACGGTGTCCACCGACTACGACACGTCCTCGCGCCTGTACTTTGAGCCGCTGACGATCGAGGACGTGCTCAACGTGCTGGACGCCGAGCGGCCGGACGGCATCATCGTTCAGTTCGGCGGCCAGACGCCGCTCAAGCTGGCGGCCGGCCTGCAGGCCGCGCTGCGCGAGGCGCCCATCCCGGCGGCGTCCGGTGCGCCCCGAGCGCACGCGCCGCTGCCGCGCCCCTCTGCGCATGGTGCCGCGTGTGAGCGCGCTTTATCTCACGGAGCTTCGGGCTGCGCGCCGGCTGCGGCTGCGTGTCGGCTGCGGCGCGCTGTGCTTACTGGGGATGTCCGGCAGCTGCGTTGACGCCTTGTAGCGGCAGTGTCAGCGCCGCTGTGCGAGTGCAGCCCATTTTGCCAGCACGCTGTGCATCACCATTTTGACACCAGTCATGTATGTGTGCTGCGCTTGAGGCGGCTGGCGCCTGCGCGCGCAGGCGAGGGCAACGTGGCGATCTGGGGCACGCCGCCGGACAGCATCGACGACGCAGAGGACCGCGACAAGTGGTACGAGCTGCTCACGCGCCTGGACATCCGGCAGCCGCCCGGCGGCATGGTCACGAGCGAGGAGGGCGCGCTCGCCGAGGCCGCCAAGCTGGGCTACCCGGCGCGCCCCGGCCGCGCCCTCCCTCTATGAACTGCACAGCGCGCCGGTGGCGCTCCAGACTGCGGCGGCTCAGGGGACGCCGCCAAGCAGGGCTGCCCGCGCGGCTTGGCGCGTGCTTTGTGGCATGCACGGCAGGCTCGACGCGCCACGCCCGCAGCCGCCGTGCCCACGGCCGAGGCGGATCCGGTGTCATAGCAGAGCAGGGGTACACTAGCGGGACGCGCTTGCTGGTGCGCTTATATGCCATATCATGCAGTATGTGATGCTCGGTGAGCCCACCCGCCTCCTGCGCAGCGGAGCTTCCGGCCTATGCGCTGTGTAGGGTGTGGGGTGCAGGCTGTGGGGTATGCGCAGCGCGTCTTGAAGCACCCGCTTATTCTCCATGAGGCACACGGCAACCCTCTGAAACCCTGGCGTGCGTGCATGCAGGTGATGGTGCGGCCGTCCTTCGTGCTGGGCGGGCGCGCGATGGAGATCGTGTACAGGTGCGGCCGCCGACCAGGCAGCCCCCGGCTGCAACACTTGCAGGCACTCGAGCATGAGCCAGCGGGCATTGGGAGGACGCACCCCGCACCGGCTGGATGCTTTTAGCTTTTGTGCCTTGCTGCATCAGGGGACTGTCACGCCAGGGCTCCTGCGGGCAGCCCTTTGCCTGGTATATATTCACCCTCAAAACGTCACCCTATTCAAAGGGTCTTGTGGAGGTGAAGCTGCCCTACCCCTACTCTACTTCATCCGCATGGAGGCAAAGCTGACAGGTGCTTGCTGTGCTGAAGCGGGGCGGCCGGCCGCGCAGCGACAAGGACCTGAAGCGCTACATCCAGAACGCGGTGGAGGTCGACCCGGACCGCCCAGTGCTGGTCGACAAGTACCTGGACCGCGCGGACGAGCTTGACGTGGACGCGCTGTGCGACAAGGACGGCAACGTCGTCATCTGCGGCATCATGCAGCACATTGAGCAGGCCGGCGTGCACTCGGGTGCGCGGTCTCCCAGAATGTGCAGCTTGCCGCCGCTTGCGCCCTGCTTGCCTTGTGCAGCACGTCGAGCAGGCCGGCGTTCACTCGCGTGCGCGGCGCCCGGGCCGCGCAGCTCGCCGCCACTCGGCTGGCTGCTCGTGCCCTGCTTGCCTTAAGCACTGTTCCATGCGCGTGTGCTAGCTGGCCGTGGAGGCTGCAACAATCCTTCAACGTGCATACGCAGATGTGCAGAGGTGTGCGCTATGTTTGTGCAGTTCAGGGAGAACACTTTCTACACAACACAAAGAACACAAAGGGGACGGCTGTCATGTCTGGGTCGACGCACGTGGCTGCATCATGCAGTCTCGACGGCCTTACGAATGCACATGATGGCAGCGAGACTGTGAGCGCCGGCCGGCGCGCAGGCGACTCGGCGTGCAGCATCCCGCCGCAGACGATCGCGCAGGAGTGCCTGGACGTCATCCGCGACTGGACGCCCAAGCTGGCCAAGGCGCTCAAGGTCGTGGGCCTGATCAACATCCAGTACTGCGTGCAGGACAACAACGTGCGCGCCCTGGCCGACATGCCATTTTTTTACATTCCACGCTTTGCTTGCTTTCAGGCTTCGGGAGCCAGATAGGTTTGATCAACGTCCAGAACTACTTGCAGAACAACGACGTGCGCGCCCTGGCCGCCCCCACGCTGTCCTTTCCTGCGCTTGCTGTCATATGCTGGGAGCCATATAGGTTGCTCATGAGGCTTATTCGGGCAGACATAGATACACTACAAAGCGCCCGGCAGCGGCCACACACCCTGGGCACCACCATCGCCTGCACTTGGTGTGATCTGGCGAGGCGGGCACTAGTACTTGGTGGGGGCCAGTGAGGAATGAGGACCCTTGCGCAGGTTTACATCATTGAGGCCAACCCGCGCGCGTCGCGCACGGTGCCCTTCGTGGCCAAGGCTATCGGGCACCCGCTGGCGGCATACGCGAGCCTACTCATGAGCGGCCAGACGCTAGGCGACCTGGGCTTCACTGAGGAGCCGGTGCTTAACCACGTGGCCGTCAAGGAGGCCGTGCTGCCCTTCGAGAAGTTCGCGGGTGCGCGCCCTGCGCGGTGGCGGGCACGCCTCGTGACTGGTGGTGGATGCACCGTACGTCTTGAAACAGAGCACATTGCTGTAAGTAGCGGTAGGCACATAGTGTTGTTTCGGCGGCCACGGTGCAGAGATGCCGTGCCAAATGGATATCGCGTCTGCACAGTGACTCGCCATCGTGCCTGCATGAGCTCTTGCTGAGACTCTCAACGCTGCTTGCCGGTCGCTGCCCGGCTCGCGCGGGCGAGGCCGCCTCGCGGGCGCCGAGCGGCCGCCGCCCCGCTGGCGCAGGCGCGGACACGCTGCTGGGCCCGGAGATGCGCTCGACGGGCGAGGTCATGGGCATCGACCGCACGTTCGCCAAGGCGTATGCCAAGGCCGCCATCGCCGGCGGCCAGAAGCTGCCGTCCAAGGGCAACGTGTTCCTGACCATGACCGACAAGTACAAGCCGGCCATCATCCCAATCGCGCAGCAGCTGCAGGCGCGGCGCCGCGCCTGCACCACGCCTGCATGCCATCTGACAATGCCGTTTGTGACCTCAAAGGGGGGTTTTTTCTGGTCATCTGTTTTAAGGGCAATGTCTTCCTGACCAGTTCGACAAGTGCAAGCGCGACATTGTGCCCATCGCGCGGCAGCTGCAGGCGCGGCGGCGCCGCACGGGCACGGCTGGGCTCTTCCTGGCAGTGTGACGTGGGCGGGCCGTGCATGCGCCCGTACAGCCCTCGGACTGAGCTTGTGGGTGGGTTGGTCCTGTGGCCGAGCCTCGGGCCGACTGGCCCTGCAGCCTTCGCCTGAGGCCATTACGGGTCGTAGGGCATGCAGGAGCCAGTGGTGTCCTCAGCAGGGCTTAACAATTCTGACCCGGCGCACCACGACGCGCAGGCCCTGGGCTTCGGCATCGTGGCGACGCGCGGCACGGCGGCCGCGCTGGAGGAGGCGGGCGTGCATGCGGAGACGGTGCTGAAGATCCAGGAGGGCCGCCCCAACGCGGCCGACCTGATGAAGGCGCGGCGGCCTTGCGCAGCTGGGCGCCCCGCAGCCCGCTCATGGCAGCTCGGTCTTCAGGGTCACACGCGTCTGCAACACGATTGACCGCAACTCCTGCTCGCAGCGCTCTCTGTGCGCCCGCATGCACCACGGCGTGTGGCTTCAGCACGAAAGGGAAAGGACGCAGCAGAGTACATGCATGTACCGCCCCATGCAGTGTGGGGCTGGATCGGGCCTGACATGCACCCCATGCGCAGAACGGCGACATCGTGATGATGATGATCACGAGCACGGGCGACGAGACCGACGTGAACGACGGCAAGAACCTGCGCCGCCTCGCGCTCGGCCTCAAGGTGCCGATCGTGACGACGGTCGCCGGCGCGCGCGCCACCGCGCAGGCGCGCCCCGCCAGGGCTGCGACAGGCGCCGGCGCTGCATGTCAGGGCAATGTCTTATCACGACAGGGGTGCTCATATGCAGACAGGTCAGGTTGTCTTAACCCGGGGTGCTTCAATGCGGAAGGGGCAAGGCTCAAAACGCGGCAAGTGTGTGACGTGTCTGTTGGTGTGATGCGCGGGAGGTGCCGGCGGGTGCGCCATGTGCGGCCGCATGTGCACACTTGCGTGTGCAGTGCGTGCATGTGCTGACCAGGGCCGCGCGCTCGCAGGCGTTGGAGGGCATCGCGCAGGGCCCGCTGGAGCAGGTGCCCATCCAGGACTACTTCCCGGAGGCGGCCGAGCTGTCGCCGGTGGAGTTTGCAGAGTCGGCCACCGCGCGGTGAGTGTCGGCGGCCGGCGCTCGTGCAGAGCGCCTTCCTGAGGGCCGCCGGGGCGTCGTCAGCGGCCGCTGCGGAGCCGGCGCGGCGAGCGTCATGCGGCCGGCGCCCTCCAGAGCTGCTATTCGTAGGCCACCGCGCCTGCCGCCGGCGGACGCTGCGGGGTCTGCCAGTGCGCGGTGAGCGCCAGGCTGCGTGCGGGCGGGCGCACTCGGGCTGCGCCTCGGCGGACGGCCGGTGGTCCGCTGTTGCTAGCCGAGCCGACCGATGCAGGGCCGCAGGAGGAGCGGCCTGTGTGTGTGATGGGGGCTGAAGAGGGGCCCTGAGCAGGGCAAGCGGCAAGGATGGCTAGTTATGGGGGGTGCGGGACTCTCTCAGGGGGCGGCAAAGCTGCCCGTGGTGGACACGCGCGCCGCAGAGTTGTTCCTCGGGCATCCAGCTCGGGTTGTGGCGGGCATGCCTGGGGCGTTTGCGATGAGCGGGCAGCTTCTGAGCGGCAGCAGCCCAGCGCCGGGTGCGGCAGCTAGGCGCAGGCGGCAGAGGCCGTTCCGGGAAGCAGGAGAGGATGCGAGAAGAGGCGGGCACAGGCGTGGGGGAGCGCAGAGCGCGCAGGCGCGCAGGCGCCCTGTTCTCCGCCGGCCTGGTTCGGCTGCGTGACTGACAGACATCAGGAACCCTCTGGCTGTGGGTGGGAGTGCTTTCGTTGCTTAGCATGGTTGGTGTGAAGCGTAAACGCAGGGCAAGGGGTGCGAGGCAGGGCCTGCTCCGAGAGTCAAGGAGCACGCATGGTTTCTGTTTTGAGAGTGTAGATGGATGTGGGGCATACATTGCGCCTCTTGCAGTCCTAGAGGGGCGCTGCCAGCCAGGCCGCTGCATAGCCTTGACGGCCGGGCCTGTCCACCAGAATAGCATGGACGTACAGAGCTGTGACTGAAAACGAGGCTCTGTTCGGACCGCAGGCCTGGCCATAGCTGGTGCTGCAGGCTCCTGTCATTACTCAGTCAGGGTGAACCTTTGTGCCAGCCGGCAGGTGATGCATAGACCTGCAGCGCATGGCGCCGTTGAAAGCAGCATGTCGCGCGTGTGCTACATCCAGCGTCCACAGAGCCATCAGTGTAATCAACCAAGCAGGGCATTTGCAGTTGTTCAATGCACACTTGTGCATTGTGCACGAGCCATGCACTATAACGTGTGTCGGCGTGCCTGATGTGGGAGCATCGGCTAGCCATCGGCATGCATGCCAGCAGATGGCCATGTGCGGCACGCAGGGGTTAATTGCTGCAAGCTGCAGCTGCGCATGTGTGCAAGAATCTACCTGTTATCAGGACGCTTGCAGACGGGGAAGCTCCCCGCATACCTTGTCTCGAGACAGAGCCCGACCTGCCTGATCCCAGGCCTGCAAAGTGTGAGCTTAGCGCAGACTGCCCTGACTCGCAAGGTGACTGTGCAAGCCTTGCTCGCCTGGCGCCTGCGGTGCACAGCTTGCTGCGAGCGCCCCCGGCCAGGCCATGGCGCTGGTTGTCGGCCTGGATATCGGAACGCAGGGCGCAAAGGCGCTGGTGTTCGACACCAGCGAGCGCCGGGTCGTGTCGCGCGGGGCTGCCGGCTATGACATCATAAAGAGCGACGTGCCGGGCCGCGCCGAGCAGCACCCGTCGACCTGGATTGAGGCGCGCATGTTTATATGGCAAGATGTGCGCCACTGCAGGTTGAAAGTAGCAGCAACCGGCGCTTTGCTGCAAGCAGGGCGGAGCGGCAGCCATCAGCGCTGCCCTGGACGGCAAGGACCCGTCGAGGGTGAAGGCGATTGGCGTCAGCGGCCAGCAGCATGGCCTTGTGCCCCTCGATGCAGACGGTCAGGTGCAAGGGCTCCCTGCTCGTCATCGGTTCAGGCCTCCTTGCGCTCCAGTGCGCGCAAGTGCAGAGCGCTTGTTCAGCGCAACAGCCCCACCCAGCATATGCGCCCTTGCAGTGTCGCCTTCAGAGTATCAAGATCTACCTTGTCATTCAATCTCAAACGGCCACGACGCCGTCGCCAGCGCGCGCCCGCGCCAGGTCATCCGCAACGCCAAGCTCTGGTGCGACGTGGAGAGCGCGGAGGAGGCGGCCGCGCTGTCGGCCGAGTGGGGCATCACGCTCGTGCCGGGCTTCACCGCGTCCAAGCTCGCCTGGCTGAAGAAAAGGGAGCCGGAGAACTGGGCGCGCCTGCGCCACGTGCTGCTGCCGCACGACTACGTGAACCACTTCCTGACCGGGCGCCACGTGATGGAGGCGCGCTCCACCACACCGGCGTCCCCCCGGCGTCCCCACAGCATGGTCCCCAACGGTTGAGGAACCCTAGCTCAACCCTACATGAGGCAGCAGGCAGTGGGTGTGGCGTGTGATGGAGCACGCGCGGCGGCGCACGGCCGCACCGTGTCGCTTGGAGCGTGCACCACACTTGCGCAGCGCCCGGGCACGCGCTGTGCATGAAGAGGGGTAGGGGGGCAACTTCATGGAAAGGCAGTTGGTAGCGCCACTAGCAGTGCTTGTGTCGACCAATGACGACAGCCCGAGCTTGTGCACCTCGCTATCAAGCTGTTCAACAGCCGCCAGGCTCTGATGCTCACTAGCGGGGCGGGCCTGCGTGAGCAGAACGCCCTCCTTCAGGTCGCCCACCGCTGCGAGCGCGCGCTGGCAAGCCGCGCACGCGCCCGCGCAGTGCGGCGACGCCAGTGGCACGGGCGTGTTTGACACCGCGGCGCGCGCGTGGGACCGCGAGCGCATGCGCAGCATTGACCCGGGCCTGGAGCACTTCTTCCCGCAGCTCGCCGGGCCGGATGAGGCGCGCCCGCGCCGACCGGCGGTTGGCCGCTGTCCCCGCCAGCCTCGGAAAAGGCCGGCCTGCTGTGATGCAGGAGTGCTTGCCTCCACGACATGAAGGGGAGTGGCTGCTCGAACAGAGGGGCGGCCTCTCTGATTACTAGAAATCGCAGCAAGAGTCAGCATGCATGCGATGCAACGCGATGGCCACCCTCATCCCCATGCAAGCTGCATGCCAGTGGAGCAGGCGGCGGCAGGCGCAGCCAGGCATGCTTGGGCTGCCGGCGGGCGCGCTGGCGGTGCCGGGCAGCGGTGATGGGATCAGGTCAGGGTATCTTACCCTACCCTGACACAGCGGGCGCTGGCGCCGGCGGCCCGCCCGCCCACACCACATCGGTCAGCCGCAGGCCATCGGCGAGGTGACCGCGGCGGCCGCGGCCGCGCTGGGGCTGCCGGCGGGCGCGCTGGTGGCGCCCGGCAGCGGCGACAACCAGATGAGCGCGCTGGGCGCCGGCGCGGTGGGCGAGGGCGCGTTTGTGGCCTCGCTCGGCACCAGCGGCACGCTGTTCGGCGCGTCGGGCGCGCCCGTGGTGGACGCGAGCGGCGGCATCGCGCCCTTCTGTGACGCGACTGGCCAGTGGCTGCCGCTGCTGTGCACCATGAACTGCACGCTCGTGACCGAGGAGGCGCGCCGCCGCGCCTGCTGTACCCTTGTCCTACCTGACCCGGTGCTGGCCGGCGGCCGCCGCTGCTGTGCACCATGACCTGCACGGCCCACGCCGCTCGTTCCCTTCCTGCGCTAGTTCAAGGAACCCCGACCCCCCCACCCCAGCTCACCTCACCTCACGTCGCACCTCACCTCACCTCACATCGCCCCACCAAACCGCACCGCAGCTCGCCCCGCCTCATCCCGCGCGCCCGCGCCAGGTGCGCCGCGCATTCGGGCTGGACTTTGGCACGGCGATGGCGCTGGCGGAGCGCGAGCCGGCGGGCTGCGAGGGCGTGAACCTGCTGCCCTACCTGACCGGCGAGCGCACGCCCAACTGGCCGCACGCCAGCGGCGCGCTCACCGGCCTGCGGCCTGGGCAGCTGCGGCCGGGCCTGCTCTACCGCGCCGCGCTGGAGGCCGCCACCTTCTCGCTGCTCGCCGGCGCGCAGCGGCCCCACCGTGTAGGGCTTTGTTGTGACGCCAAATGGCGTCAAAAATGTCATTCGAGTCGTCCAGGGCAATGCTGCTCGCCGGCGCGCGGCGGCCCCGCCGCGTCCGCAAATGTTGCGTCGCCGTTTGACGTCCGTCCAAGGCAATGGCTAGCTGTGGCGTGAACGCCTTTGGTCAGCAGTGGCGTGCTGAGTTCACGCGACGAGGAAGGCTCGACGCCGAGGCGCTGCGTGTCAGTGGGGCGGCCATGCCTGGTGAAGCATTCCCCAGGACCCATGCCTCGCTGCACAGCCCCGTGGGTTGCTGCGGAGCGGCTGCCTGCGCGCCCACGCGCTACCCTACCCTACCCTAGGCGCCGCGCGCTCTGCGCGGCGCCGACGCCGCGGCGCCGCGCAGGCCTGAAGCTGATGGAGGGCCACGGCATGCGCGCGGAGGAGCTGCGCCTGGTCGGCGGCGGCTCCAAGAACCCGCTCTGGCGGCGCATCGTCGCCGACGCGTTCCAGCTGCCCGTGCGGTGCGCCGCCCCAATCTAACCCTGTCCTTTTCCCGGCCCTTATATCTGGGGCCGCCCGACACAGAGCGCACAGCACCGCGCCCGGCCACACGTAGGCCGCTTGCAGGCTGCTGCACGGCGCCGGCGGCCGCGCCGCGGCGCTGCAGAGCCGTCCCGCAGCTCCGCTCCCGCCGGGCTGCCAGGCGCTCACGCTGGGACACGGCGCGCGCGGCGCAGATTTCCAGCAGAGCCCGAGTCGGCCGCGCTGGGCGCCGCGCTGCAGGCGGCGGCCGTGCTGGAGCGCGTGCCCGTGCGCCGGTATGTGGCCGACAACCCGCCGGCGTGCGAGCCCGAGGTGGGCGCCCTCACCCTACCCTACCCCCCCGCCCAGGCGGCGCGCCCCTTGGACAAGGCGGCAGGTGCTGTTGATGTGGTCGCAGCTAAGAGTATGCAACGGCATGCTCATGGCCGTCTTAGACCCAGACAAGTGCAGAACCTATGCAATATTGCTGTGTCTGGCGTGACAGCACGCTGGGGCTGCACACCTCGACTGGTGAGACTGCCCAGTTGGTGCAAGCTCGCTTCTCTGACCTTGGATGCATCTGCACGTCCGTGTGATGTATGCGGCACGGAACCCCGCCACGCGGACCTATGGCTGGGGAGCGGCCGCATGGCTGCCTGCCCAGACAGCGTTGGAAAGTGCCAGCGCGTGCAGCGCTGGGTCGTGAGCGGGGTGCGCGCGCGGGCGGGTGGGCCAGACCCTGCAGCCCAACCCCGACAACCGCGAGGCAATGGCGGCCGCGTTCCAGCGCCACGCGGAGCTCGGCGAGACGCTGTTTGCGCGCTAGGGCGGGCGCGCCTCGCCTGGCGGCCTGCGCGGCTCGCCGCGGGTGCGGGCTGGGTGACAGGCGGCTGCCGAGCCGCGGTGGTTGCAGGCGGGCAGCACGATGTCCGCCATCCTGCACGTCAGAGCTGTCATAGAGGGGTAGGAGACTTGCGAGGGCATGTTGCACATTGGCAGCCAGTGTCTTTCAGCATAAGTTCTGCACTAGATGAGCGCTCCTGAGCGCCAGGCGCCAGCAGGGTATGTGCAGCTTCACAAGTGGCGCAGAAGTCTTCATGCTTGCACAGGAGCTCTGGAGCTCACTATGACCACAGCGACAGGCCTGTGATCCGGCAAAAAAAATAGCTAGGAACGGAATGTGTCGTGCAAACGCTCGATCACTGCCGCGCTACGCATCGGAGACAGTGCATTGCGCTCATGTCGCTCCCGCGACTTGGCGAACTCATTCTGGCAGGTGCCGGAAGGCCACCAACACGCGTGGGCACACACCACAGTCAGCGCCATGCGTCTTTCATTTTCTGGGTCGCCAGCCTGTGCGCGACCGCACCTGCACCGTGGCGACACCGGACCACTGCTCGAATCAGCTCAAGCACGCTCACTCACACCCCACGTTATCGCTGCCGCTACCCTCGTTATGAGCCGCTGTTCACGGCCTGCGAGGCCGCGGCATCCGCCGGAGCGCGCGCGCCCGCGGGCGCTGGCTCCCCCTCCGCTGCCCTGTCAGGGCCGGGGGCGCCCTCGTCAGGGCCGGGAGCACCCTCGTCAGGGCCCTGCCCGTCGTCCTCGGGCTCGGAGGCCGCAACCCCGTCCTCGCCGGAGACCCCGGCAGCCGCCTCGGCCGCGCCGGCGGGCTCTGCCGCGCGCGGCGGCGCCGACGCGGGCTGCCGCGGCGGCGCCGCGGCGCTGGGCAGGCGCCGCGAGACGCTGGCGGCGGCGGCCGACGCCGTGCTGGCCAGCCGGGCGTACAGGCCGCTCACGTCCTCCCATGCTTCCTGCAGCGGGGCTGAGCGTCACCGCTCGCACCGAGACAGCTCGCACAGAGGCGGCCCTGCTGGTGTCCCACACTATTCCAGTGCAGAACCAAGGCTCGCGCCTGCGCGCGGTGCCACAGCGACACCACTCTGCAGGTGTGGGCCCCATGGCGCAGGGGTGGCCGGGGTGCGTGCTTGCGCGCCGCCCGTGGGAAGCACGCAACTCTTGGCATGCTGCACAGGGGCAGCCCTGGACGCGCCTGCGGGCTGTCATACTGCAGCGCGCGGCCCGCGGCGGTCGTCAGCGGGCCCAGCACGCCGAGGAACTGGAGCGCGCGGTGCCAGTCCACGACAAAGGCGCCCGCCAGCACCGCCGCGCCCGCGCCCGCCGCGATGCCCAGCGGCGAGCTGCGCCGCGCGCGGCCCCACTCAGCCCGAGGCAACGCAGCCCGCGTGCGCGCTCGCAGATGCGCTGCCTGACCTGACGGGTCGGACGACGTGCGGCATGTAGCGCTGGTCGTCAGCACTGGTCATTGCTTTGCGCTACCAGGGCGGCAGCAGGAGTAGAGGGTCCACAACAGGAGTAGGGTATAGTTATGGCAGGGTTAGGGTAGGAGGATCAGGTCCATGATGTTAAGTGGCGCCGGATGGTAGCGGGCGGGAGGGCGCACTTAAGCCCTGAGAATGCGACTGAGGTGCCGGACGAGAGCAGCTGCGCCTCGTCCGCCAGCGCGTCCAGGGGCGAGGCCGCGTACGCGCCGTCGCCGCGCACAGGCAGGCCGGCGTCCTGCCAGCCGCGGTAGCCGCCCTGCGGAGCCGGGGGGCGCGTGTTTGGCGCCGCCTGCCTGGTACACCATTCCGCCGTATCGTTCATGGTGTGCAGGGGCACAGCTCTGGTCAGCCCTGGTTGCACCAGGCCTCAAGGGGTCGCTGAACGAGCAGTAGGCAGAAGGGCTTATGATCATTGCTCAAGGTGCTGACAACCCTACTTTGATTCCCTGATGCAGCGGTAATGCACGGCCGAGTCCGTGTTGGATAGCAGGCCAGCGGCGCGGCTGCAAGGCGCGTGCCGCGCTCTCGCCGGCTGGTGCAACAGCGCGCAACATTCTTCCGCGCGTCATGGTCAGCTCGCGCGGGCGCGCTGGCGGGAGCGCAGGCGCTGCCGCCCCATGCGCGCTGCCCAACTAGAGGCGGGTCGGGTGCGCGTTTCCGGGGCAGGCGCAGGTGTGACCCTGCGGCCGCGCCTGCAGCACGTACGAGCGCGGCCGCCCCGCGGCGCGCAGCGCGCGCGCCAGCGCCACCGCTCGCCCGTCGCCGCCGTCCATGACCACCAGGCGCGTGCGCTCGTCCACCTAGCCGCGCGCGCGCGCCGCGAGCGTCGCCCAGCTGGTCAAGGGTAGGGTAGGGTACAGGGTAGGGTACGGTTTATATCCACCCCTATCCGGCTGCACGCGTGACGGTGCGGACGGCGGGCGCCCCCGCCCAGCCAGCGGGTGCACATGACGCGTGCGTCACGACCACCGGCGTCACGCGATCCCAAGCCTGCCGGTTGAACTCCTGCAGACAGCAGCAGCGCGCGGGGCAATGACCCCACCGTAAGAGCCGCCCGCCGCCACATACGCAGCAGGATCTGCATCGCTTGCTGAGCGGCCCGACCAAGCGATCGCCTTTGCCAGGCTGACGGCGACGGCGTGCGCAGCGACACCTGCGTCTCTTGCTCAGCGGCCCAATCCCGCGCCCTACCTCTAACCCACCTTTGCCAGGCCGGCCACGACGGTGGCCGCGATGTCGTACTCCAGGCGCCGCGCGTCGCGCACGCGCCGCGCCAGGCTCGCCGGCAGCGGCTGCACGGGCACGGCCGCGCCCCTGCCGCGCGCGCCAAAGCGCAGCTCCGGCGCGCCGTCGCGCGCGCGCGCGATCTCCGGCCTGCCGCGCGCTCGCCAGTGATCGGCGAGCTGCCACGCCCGGGCTTGGCGAGGATCCTGCGAAGCGGCCTTGGTACAGGGCGCCGCTGCTGCATCGCCGGCAGAGCAGCAGACACGCTTGCACACAGGTGAGGAGAGGGCCCACTCAGTGACAGACGCATGCACTCTTTCCTGGCCCCGCCTGAGGGCAGCGGTGTGCACCAACACGGCGCCCAACGCGCCCCAGGCCTTGCCACGCTGGCGAGAGCAAGCGACCCATGCTGCTGCGCACCGCATGTCGATTAGCACAGCGTCGCCCTCCTGCAGCGCCTCGTAGGCCGCGTCCGCGGCGAGCACGCCGGCAAAGCCGCCGTAGCGCGCGCGCCACACGGCCGCCGCGGGCGCGCCCACCCCCGCGACCGCCGCCGCCGCCGCCAGGCGCGGGTCGGCCGCCAGTGCCGCAGCCACCTGCCGCCCAAACCTGTGATCCTTCCTGCCTCGCAGAGCATTTGAGCGTATGTTCGCGCTCCTCGCGCTTTGGAGACGCCATAGCCGCGCCGCAGCTGCCCGCTGGCACCAGCAGGCGGCGTGCCTGCGACAGCTACCCGAGTGGCAGGTGCACTGCCACGCTGACAAGTTGCGCAGGGTTGATCGCAAGGGGGCCCTGGGTGCCTCTTGCCCAGCCTGCAGTGCCCGTCGCCGGGGGCCGCGCGCCTGCGAGGCGGCCCTTGCTGCGGGCGCGGCCGCGGCGGAGAGCGCATCGCGCACGGGGTGCGGCAGCGCCGCGGCCGCAGCGCCCGCCGCAGCTGCGGCCGACTGCGCGCCCGCATCCAGGCCGTCCTGCGCAGCGCGCCCGCGTCACGGGGCTGCGCGCTCGCTGGGCCGGCCACGGTGAGAGGGCTAGGAGGCCGCGCGCAAGCGGCTGCGGCAGCGCGTGGACAGCAGCAGCAGCGCCGCTGCACTGACAGTGCCAAGCTGTGATGCACCCACAACCCTGTCAGAAAACCTGTCAGGCCAGCGAGGGGCTTGGGCGGACCTGGACAGCCGCGGTGACGTCACTGGCGGCGGCGATGGCCGCGGCGGCGGCGGACGCCGCGGCGGCCTGCCCCCCCGACACGGCTCCGCCGACGGACTCGGTCAGCCCGCCGACGACGCCGCCCGTGGCCTCGTTGAAGCGTTGCACCTGGGGCGGGCCACAGCTGTGGTTGTGGCTGTGCCCCAAGAGGGCGACCCGGGAGCAGGATGCAGAGCGAGGCGATCCATCACTGGGCCTGTGTTCCACAGAACAAGGAAGTGCAGGGACCCTAGCCACTGGAGGGCGGGGGCCCGTCGCAAGCAGGTTGTGTTGTCCTGACACTGGCAAGAGCCCACAGCCGTTTGCGAGCCTGCACACACAGCTGTCATCGCTGGCCCCAGCCCTTAAGGGTGCAACCGAAAGAGAGCGCAAGCACGGGCACTGCAAGAAGCCATCACAATGGCGGCCATGTGCGCAAGGGCCGGGCGGGGGGGGGCGGCACCAGGCCGCTGCCCGCCTCGGTCAGGCCGCCGGCGGCGTTGGTGAGCCCCTCGAGCGCGCCCGAGGCGCTCGCGGACACGCTTCCCGCCAGGCCCGCCGCCGCCTCCTCGGCCGCCCGGGCCGCCTCCGACGCGGCCTCCGACGCGCCGCTGAGCACCACGTCGGGGCTGTCCGGGAAGACCTCCACGCCCTTGGCCGACGGCGCCGGCAGCGGCGGCGGCGGCGGCGGCGGCGGCGGCGGCGCGGCTGGCGCGGGCGGCGGCGCCGGCAGCACGTCCAGCAGCGCGCCGCCGAAGCGGCCATCGCCGCCGCCGCCGCCGGCCGCGGGCGCGCCGCCGGTGGCGCCGTCCAGCAGCGCCGCCGCGCCGTCCGGCGGGCCTGGTGCCGGGGCGGGCGTGGGCGCCACGCGGAGGGCCGGGCCGGCGCCCGGCGGCGGCGGTGCCGGCGGCGCGCCGTCCAGCAGCGACGTGTCCTTGATGGCACGGTCGAGCGCGGGCGCGGCCGGCGGTGGAAGCTGCTGCGGCGCGTCCGCGGCGGGCATCGCGAGCTGCGGCGTGTCAAGCGCGCGCTCGCGCGCCGCAGGCTGCTTGAGCGCGTCGTCGAGCAGCGCGCGGAGGTCCACGCCGGCACCGGATGCGTCCGGGGATGCCCTGCCCACGGCGACTGCGGCCCGGTGGGGACCTGTGGTTCGCTCACACGTTTGCATCAGGCACAATGCCGGGCTGCTGGCGTGCTGAGGCAGGACGTCCCGACCAGCATGCCCCGCTTACAAAGCGCACAGCATGACCAGTTGAAAGCCGGCCTGACAGCCATACCTGAGCCGTGCTGGCACCGATGGCTGCGGCTGCGAATGCTGTGCGCCTGCGGCCCCCGACACGTCTGCATGCGTGAGGCACGCATCCATGCAATGTGTGGTAGACTATAAAAAAGGGCAGGTGTTGGAGCAGACCACCGCCCTTCATATGCGATCGGCCGGCCAGGCTGAGCATGGCAGCGAGGTCGTAGCAGAGGCGCACCGGCCGGACGGGCACGGCGGCACGCAAGCTCGCCGCGTGCGCCATGCGTAGCTGGGGCTGCGCTGCGCTGGCCATGATCCCAGCCGCTGGACGCCCCTGCTGAAAAAGCAGCTCGCATGCAAGATAAAGGTTGAACCCCAAAACCCTGGCTCCCTTTCCTGCCTTGCTGTGTCCCAGCTCAGCCAGGTAAAAGTAGGCAGGAGGTCAGGGGGCAGTTCGGCCCGCCTCCTGCTGGTACCTAAGATGACAGCGCTGTGGCAGTCAGCCGCTGTTGGGCAGGCGGTGGAGTGCGAGCATGGCGCGGGCGTCGCGCGGGGTGGCGCGGCCGCGCAATGCCGGGTCGGCCAATTGGCTGGCCCTTCGGGCCGCGCGTGCGGCGCCGGTGCGCCGCTGGCGCGGCGCTGCTCCTGGCTGGGCCAGGGCAGGGCCCGGAACTGGCATGACAGGGACCTGGGGAGGTCGGCCGCCTGTGGTTGCCAGCGGAGGCCCGCCGACCGCCTGGCGGCCCGGGCGGGCAGCAGCCAGGCGGTCGCGACGTCTGTGCTCGTGGAGGAGGTAGTGGACGTGAGCAGCTGCGAGCATGGCAGCGAGGCGGCGCGGGGGACCCGCTTTGACGAGCCCCGGACCACGCACAGCGTCCTGCAGGAGGTGCACAGCGTGCTGCTGGAGGTCCGGGAGGGCCTGGAGGACCTGGCCGCGCCGGTCTGGTCGGCTGATGGCTTCACTCCCTTCACGGTGAAAGCCCTGGGCCCCTGCTGAAGTCCTGCGCGGTGTCCCTGCTGCAATCGCACTGCTCAGTTATCGTCCTATCCCAGCACCTCTGACCAAGCCTGGTGGCTGCACGCGCCCAGCATTCTGACCGTGGGGCAATGCCTGCGCGCGCGTAGGAGGAGGACAAGCGGCGCATTGAAGAGCTGCGGCAGGCGCACCAGGAGGAGCTGAAGCGGCGCGCGGAGGATAAGGCTGCGCGCTCCGCGAAGCGCGCCGCGGCGCGCGCAGAGCGCAAGGCGGCCGCCGCCGCCGCCGCCGCCGCGGCCTCCGCCTCAGCGGCCGCCGCTGAGCAGGCGCGGGCGAGCGCGCCCTCTGCCGCGGAGCCGGCGCGCGCGGCCGCCGGGGCAGCGGCGCAGGGCGCGGAGGCGGCGGCCGGGGCGCGCCCGCGCCGGGCCGCCAAGCAGCGCGCGGCGCGCAGCCGCGCGCCCGTGGCGGACCTCAAGGACAGGGCCGAGCGGCCGGGCCGCGCGGCGCTGCGCGTGTCGGGCGCGCGCGCGAGCGCCGCGTTGCGCGCGGCGCCCTACGCGAGCTGGGGCACGCGGCACGTGGACACCGAGGGCGCGCGCGCCGCGTTCAAGGCCGGCTCGCCGACCATGGCGGACATGACCGCCGGCCAGCGTGAGGCCAATGCGCCCAGCACCAACATCGCGGCGTTCTTCAAGGTGCGGCCGTCCCCTGCTGCCTGCTGTCTGCTCTTCGGCCTTCTATCTGTGAGCACTCTGCGGCTTTCTTTCTGCAAGCGCCATGCTGCTCGCCCTGTCAGAAGGTAACCAAACAAGATAACCACGGCCTGTGTGTCTGCGCTGCTCGTGCGCCCGCTCCAGCTACGAGCCAGCTGCGGGGGGCCGGAGCGTGGCGGACCATAATGCTCGTCAACGTGCATGCGCCGACCGACGCCGCCCCCGCGCGCAGGGCGTGGGCGCGCACCAGCTGCTGAGCGGCGAGGAGGAGCGGGAGCTGGCGGGGAGCGTGCAGCGGCTGCTGCAGCTGGAGGCCGCGGCCGAGCGCGAGGCGGCGAGCCTGGGGCGCGAGCTGCACATGACCGAGTGGGCCGCCGCAGCGGGCTACGCGGACGTGGGCGCCTTTGGCGAGTGTATCAAGGTGCGCCCGCGCCACGCCCCGTGCCAGCGACCTGCGGTTGCCGGTCTGCGTGCTGCAGGATGCGCGATCGGGCTGTAGGTGACAGGGCTTGGGCCGCTCGAACGGGTGTGGCTTGGGGTGCGTCTTGTTTGCCTGGGAGCGCGAGCAGCCTGCTGTTGGCTGTGCAGGCTAGCTGCAGGTCACGGGTCCCTGCGGCTCTCCCGCTGCGGCGGCTCCGGCGCGGCGGCTACGGCGCGGCGGCTAAGGCGCGGGGGCTGAGCGACAGTCGCCGCGCGCAGGCGGGGCAGGCGGCGCGCGAGCGCATGATCGACTGCAATCAGCGGTTGGTAATCAGCATCGCGCGCAAGTACGCCGGGCGCGGCATGGACATGGCGGACCTGATCTCAGAGGGCCTGCTGGGGCTGGTGCGCGGGATCGAGAAGTTTGACGCCTCGCGCGGCTTCAAGTTTTCGACGTACGCGCACTGGTGGATCCGGCAGGCCATCACGCGCGCGCTGAGCGAGCAGGCGCGCCGCCTGACAGCCACCTGCTGTTCTCTTTCTTTTTTTTTTGGTTACCTTTCCTTACGTTTCCTACAACGGTTTTGCGGTGTACAAACAAGCACGCCGACCAAACGCTCGCCTGCTGCGCTGCCAGACCGTGAAAGCGAAACGGCTGTGTCTGGTGCTGATTCAGCGTGAGTGGTGCAGCTGCTGGGGCGCGCGACGCGCTGCCTGCGCTGCGGGTGGCAGCTGACGCAGTCTCTAGTTGTCTCAATTGGTGCAGGTCAAACAGGTCCTCGTGTCAAACGCGAGGGCGCCTGCCTGCTTGCTGCAGTGCATTGCGCGGTGCGCCTGACGGGCGCGCGCGTGGCGGCAGGCGCGCGTGGTGCGGCTGCCGGTGCACCTGCACGAGCTGATGGCCAAGGTGAAGAAGACCGAGGCGGACCTGCGCCAGGCCAGCTCGTGCAAGCCGAGCAACGCCGAGCTGGCCGACGCGTCCGGCATCACGCAGCAGAAGCTGGCCATGCTCATGAACGTGCGAACCCGGGCGCCCGCGCTTGGAGCGAGGGTTGGGGCCAGGCTTTTGGACAGGGTCACAAAGCCAGGAAGTGCGTATCTGGAGCGTCTGCTGGTGATTTGTGCAGCCGGTGATGGACTGGGTGTGCCTGGGGCATGATGTGATGTACCCGAGGGCGTTCAGGTGCGGCGACTGGTGGTCCTTTGTTGCGCAGCGTGCTATGAGTGCCAGCCTGCAAGCTCGGCCTGGCAGCCGCGCGCGCACTCGTCCGCCTCATGCGCCCCGTGTGTTTAGGGTTAGGGTAGGGTTCACACCACCCTACCTTGACCAGGCTCGCCCAACGGTCGCAGGTGTACAAGCTGCCGGCGAGCCTGGAGGCGCCGCTGACGCGCTTCGACAGCGGCCTGACGCTCGCGGACGTGCTGCCGAGCGACGAGGCGCCCGACGCGGCCGATCGCGACACCGCCGGCAGCCAGCTGCGCGCCGACCTGGACAACGTGCTGTGCACGCTGAGCGCGCGCGAGGCGGGCGTGCTGCGCGCGCGCTACGGCCTCGATGACGGCTGCCCGCGCACGCTCGAGGACATCGGGCAGGCGTTCCAGGTGCGCAGCGGCCCGGGGGCGCAGGCGCCGAGGTCTTTCTGCCTCCGGTGGGGGCCGGGACGGCATGCAGCCGTGTGCCGCGTGGCGGCACCGCATCGCTCCACAATTTTGGGCAGCTCAGGATCCCGCCAGGGTGCGCTTTTCGAGCGCATACGGTGGCGGCGCACATCCTGCACCGAGCGCTATGTGTCTGGCATGTATGAAACTGCGCTGGCGCGTCTCCGCTGCTCACAATTTGGAAGATAGGAAGGAGGCATCAAACATAAGCCTCTGTCTACCTGTGTTCACACGTGTGGGGTGGTGCGTCGCAGGTCACGCGCGAGCGCATCCGCCAGATCGAGGCCAAGGCCATCCTGAAGCTGCGCCACCCCAACCGCAGCGGCGCGCTGCGCGAGTACATGGCCGACGACATTGACCTCGACCCCGACACGCCCGTGCACTTGCACGCGCGCCGCAGCGCGATGGCTTTGCGCTCAGGGTTTTGAGGGGTTTCGAGCGCGCCCGCTGCGGCAGCTTTGCCCCATCCGACCCTGCCCCGCAGGCCCGCGCGTGCGCTGCAGCGCGCGGGCTCCATTTCCGCAGTTTTTATCGCGCCTGCGCCCGCTGCAGGCCGGGGCAGCCCGGCCGTGCAGATGCACTCGGGGCTTGGATGAGCCAGGCGCGCACCGCCCCTGCGCAGCAGCGGCGCGGGCGGCGCGCACGTGCTTGGCTCGCCTTTGCGGGCCTAGCGGCCAGCGCGCTGGGTCGGGGACACGTGCGAGCTTGCCGCTGCACGGCGTACCGCGCGCAGCTGCGTTGCGGCTGCGGGGAGGCTGCATGATTATGCCATCATGCTTGCGCTTCTGTCGCGCGCACATTGCTGCATCCGCGGCTCCATGTGCCTGAGGGTGCGGCGCGCTCGCTAGAGCCTGATTCTCCAGCGGCTGCAGCCGCCGGAGCAGCAGACCGTGGTTTGTGCCTGGGTTTTGGCTGTGCTGTTGAGCGTGTGGCTGCTTGTAGAACGGCCGGGCAGATCATGCAGATGCAAGGGGCCGGCAGGAGTCTGTCGTTCTCGAGATCTAGCCTGGCAGCGCGGTGGTCATGCTGCGAGCTGCCCGTCTCCATTGTTTTTTTTTGGTGCGCAGGCTGCGGGGCATGCCTGGCGCGTGTGTTGCGGGGTCTGGCACGACGGCTGGGCGCAATGCATGAGTGCCCCTGCACATCCATGCGGGGCGGCGGCCCTGCTGTCTGGGCAGGCAATGCATGAAAGAGTTGTGGGTTGCTGCGCCGTGGTCGTGGGTGAGCGCACAGGTAGCGACCCGGCAGGCTGCGCAGCCGCGAGCTGAGCGAGGTGGGGTGGGGTGCAGGAATAGCGCGAGCGAAGCAGGTTAGTGTGCAATTGACGGTTGTACCAACACCTTCCCCTCCCCTTCACCCGGGCTGCTGTTTTGCCAAACAGCTGCCGCGGCGCCGGCGGCGGGTGGGCCCTGGGCCGGCTGCACCCTACACGCCGGCCCTGCAACCCCCGGTTGTAGCCGGTGCCTTGGGCGCCGTAAGCGTCCCGGCACGAGTGCCGCGCGGCAGTGTATGCTCACAATTTTGCCGTGTGCTTGCCGTGCTAGAGGAGTACTGTCGGATGTGTGACTCTCTGTAACTGCTGTGACGCCGATGAAGCTCTGGCCCTTGCCCTACTGCAAACCTAGCTCCAGCCAAAGTCACGGCCGCGGCACATGGATGGGAATGGCAATGCAGTCTTTTCATGCGCAGGAGCGTCCGGCGCCCTAGCTGAGACAAACATAGGTATATCTGACCACCGGCGTGCCCGTGCCCCGCAGCGCAGATGGCGAGTGGGCGGAAGAAGCCGTCCGCCGATCAACCGCCGTCACCCAGCCCTGTGCGGTCCAAGCCTCTGCCTGCACTCTGTCAAATAGGGCAGTCCTTGTCACCTCGCCTGGTCTCTGCCCCCGCCTGGTTGCCGCGCAGGGAAGCGCGCCTTTGCGGCAATCTGATTTCCCCAGAGAGCGCCAATGCGCAGGCTATATCTGTCGCGGAGTACGCCGCCGTGTTCTTCCAGCGCGTGGTCAAGAACGAATACAGCGATGACGATGCCGAGAACGCTAGGGAGGCCGGCAAGGCGTTTGTTGGTGCGCGCACTTTGCAGGTGCACGGCAGAGGCAAGGTGGTGGCTGAGAGCGGCGCTGTGTGCTCCAGCAGCCCCAATGTGCACCGCTGGTGCTAGGTTAGAAAGCGGCATCCGCTGCAGCCTGTGCAGGGGCTCCAGCCTGTGCACGGGCTCCAGGGCGAGGCCTGAGCTGCAGTTGGGGCACGATCTGCTAGTACGTTCCTGCGGCCGACCCGGCCTTGAGATTACGCGCAATGCTGGCCTCACCCTGGGTCCATGGTCGCCTCAGCCGTGCATGCTTGGCAGCGGCTGTGCGCGCCCTTACGGCCAATTGGTGTAGAGATGTGTGGACTGCGCGGTCCACCAATACAGGCGCCAAGCGACCCCCCGCGTCACAGCGCAGAACATGCACCGCCCCCGTGCCTGCAGGCCTGCTGCCAGCGCCGGCCAGCGATTGCGATGACGGCCGCGCTGCGCCCCGCAGAGCTGGTCAACAAGCTGCAGCGGCACCCCTCGTCCGGGCGCGACGACATAAAGGTGCTGCTGCGCGTGCTGCGCGATGAGATCGGGCGCGCCTACTTCAAGAGGCGCGCCGCGGGGCGCCACCATGGGCTGCTTGGAGCGCCGTGCACGCAGGGAGCCGGGGTAGAAACAACGCACGGGTGCACGACGGAGGCCGTGAGATGTGCGGGAGGGCCGGGCTGCAGAGCACGGGTCCCTGCTGAGACGGGCCGCTGGGAGGACAGTGAGGCTGTCAGGCACAAGCTGAAGCGGAGGAAGGACAAGAAGCAGAGCGGCGACAGCGACGCTGACGGCCTGAGGCTGCTCAAATATGCTGCTGGCGCGCAGCGATGTGGGCCGGCGCGGCCCGGCGATGGAGGCGCTGTTCGGGCTGTACGACGCGCTGGAGGCGTCGGCGCAGGAGGGCCTGGCGGCGCCGCCGGACGGCGCGGACGCGGCCGCGGTGGCCGCGGCCGGCGTGCAGCTGCTTGACGAGCTGCGCACGCGCTTTGCGCGCCTGGTGCGGCGCTGCCTCATGCTGGCGGTGAGAGACTGCAGACTGGCGCGCCTGGTGCGGCGCTGTCATGTGCCTGGTGCGGCGCTGTCATGCGCTGGCGGGGGTGTGCCCAGCGCGCGGGCGCGGCTGCTGCGCGCTGCGCGGCGCGGCCGCGGCGCGAGGCGCGTTCGCGCCCCACGGGCGCCCCCACGCCCCACAGGCGCCCTCACGCGCGTGCGGCGGCGGGGGCAGGCGGTCGGGGACACATGGGACAAGACGCCGGAGCAGGGGCCGCTGCGGCTCATGGCGCTCAAGCGCATCTTCAAGTTCTACGTGCGCCCCCTGCAGCCGCCTGACCCTACCGTACCCTGCTGTCCAACTCAGGGCCTGCGAGTCGCCCTCAATGTGCCCGAGCAGGGCACGGCCGTGGCGGTGTTGCTCCTGCGCCGCCGGTGGCGGCTCTGCGCACCAGACCTGCTGTGCATACTCTAAAACGCCAGGCTGAGCGGCGGGCCCGTGCGCGCACAGGAGCAGGAGAAGGCGCGCAAGCGGCCCGCCAATGGCGCGCCGGCGGCCGCGGCAAAGTCCATGACGTCGAAGCTCACGCGCGCCATGAGCCGCTCCGGCAGCGCGGGCGGCGGGCCGAGCGCGGCGGGGCTGTGGGAGGCGCGCCCCGCCCCGCCCTGCCGAGCCGCTGCGGTGCAGCCCGCGGCGCGCGTGCAGCGCGAGCCGACGAGCGGCGGCCGCGGCGCGCGCCCCTGCCGCCGCGGCTGCCGGGGAGCGCGCGCGGCTGCGTAGACGCATGTGGGGCACCGCGCAGGGCGTGCTGTCAGAGGTGGGCAAGGCGAGCAGCGGCAAGCTCTTCCCGCTGCTGCTGCAGCTGCTCAAGGAGAATGCGCGCCTCGGCGGCGCCGCCGGCGGCGCCGCCGCGGCCGCGGCGAGCGCGGACCCGGCGACGCCCGTCCCCGCGCAGGTGCCGCGCTCTGAAGCGGGCAGCATGCCGTTGCTGGCGTGCCGGTGTTGTCAGCCCCTGTGCCGTCGAGTGCTCTGCCGCGCGCTCCCCTGTGCCGCCGCCGCCCGGCGTGCGCTGGGCATGCAGGCGTCAGCGCGTCGGCAAAGGCGCGGCCGCCGGCAAGCGGGCGTCCCATGCTGATGCGCACGCTGCCGCCGGCGCGCGTGGCCCCGACCCGGCGCGGCCGCGCAGGCGCTGCAGCCGGGCGGCGCGTCGGGCGCGGGCGACCTGGGCCGGCGCGTCTCCGACTTCAACCTGGACGACCTGCTGGGGCTCAGCAGCCCCGAGCCGCCGCCGTCGCCGGCGCCCTCCGCGGCGCCCGGCACGCCCGCCGCGCCGCGCGCCGCATCCACGGACCCCTTCCAGGTGCGCGCGCCGCCTGCTCGCTTGCTTGGGGTAGGGGTTGAGGCTTTCGCCGCCGCGCGCGCCGCGTCCGCCGACCCCTTCCAGGCGCGCGCCGCGCGCCGGTCGCCGTGTGGACCGCCCTGACCCGCCTTGCTTGGAGCAGGAGTGAGGGCTTCTGCTGCCGCGCCCGCCGCGTCTGCCAGCCCCTGCCGGGTCTGCCACCGCGCCCTGTAGGTCGCGGGCAGCTTTTGGTGCTGGCCTGCGCCCTGCAGGCGTACGCTGCGCGGCGGCGCGCGGCGGCGCGGCGCGCCAAACCGGCTGCGAAGGCGCGCGTCGCGGTCCAGCTGCTTGATAAAAGGCAAGCTGGGGCGGCTGTTTGTGCGGGCGCAACCGGGGCAGGCGCTGTCAGGCCAGGCGGACGCATGGTCGTCGCGGCCAGCTACAATAGCTGGCTCGCTGCCTGGCCTGCGGGAAACACGCCCCTGACGAGCAGTGGACC
>JAABUJ010000100.1_pt1 | contig 192640 bp, 186 predicted proteins | sample 5559131 | NCBI WGS metagenome assembly JAABUJ01 (sample SAMN10711875, study PRJNA513366) | rock metagenome | isolation source: Antarctica rocks | place: Antarctica: Victoria Land, Mt New Zealand nord | collected 2016-01-07
TCAACGCCGTTTTCGAAAATGTCGAGGACGTCAGCACCGAGCGCATCGACGATCTTTTCGAAGAGATCGCGTCGATGGGCATCGAGGTCGTTGAAGAGCAAAAAGACGGCAAGCCGGCAGCCGACGAAAGCGCGGCCGACCCCTCCGCCGTTCCGGCGGGCATCTCGCTCGATGATCCCGTCCGCATGTACCTCAAAGAGATCGGACGCGTTCCGCTGCTGTCCATGGACGAAGAGAAGCAGTACGCAATGGCGATCGAAGCGGGCGAACTCGAAGCGCAAAAGAACGGTCACGCGCAAAACCGCGTGATAGAACACGGCTTCGAATCCAAGCGCAAACTGACCGAAGCAAATCTCCGTCTCGTCGTGTCGATCGCGAAGAAGTACGTCGGCCGCGGCATGCTCTTCCTCGACCTCATCCAGGAAGGCAATCTCGGGTTGATCCGCGCCGTCGAAAAATTCGACTATCGCAAGGGCTACAAGTTCTCGACCTACGCGACGTGGTGGATTCGCCAAGCGATCACGCGTGCGCTTGCCGATCAGGCGCGCACCATCCGCATCCCCGTGCACATGGTCGAGACGATCAACCGCCTCATCAAGATCTCGCGTCAGCTTCTGCAAGAATTGGGGCGCGATCCGACGGTCGAAGAGATCGCAAACGAAATGGGGCTGACGCCCGAGAAGGTTCGCGAAGTCATCAAGATCTCGCAGGAACCGATCTCGCTCGAGACGCCGATCGGCGAAGAAGAAGACTCGCATCTGGGCGACTTCATCGAAGATCAGGAGGCGGTCGCGCCGGCGGAAGCGGCATCCGTCATGCTGCTCAAAGAGAAGATGGCCGACGTCCTTAAAAATCTCACCGAGCGCGAGCGCAAGGTACTCGTGCTGCGCTTCGGACTCGAAGACGGCCATCAGCGCACGCTCGAAGAGGTCGGGCAAGAGTTCGGCGTCACGCGCGAGCGGATCCGTCAAATCGAAGCCAAGGCGCTGCGCAAACTGCGCCATCCCTCACGCGGCAAAGCGCTCAAAGATTACTGGTCGAGCGAATAGCTCGACGGGGCAGTAGCAGCGCCCGAGCGTCCAAGGCCCGCGAAGAGCGCGGGCGGAAGCGTTAGAGATGGCGCCGATGCTTGCGCTCACGGTTGTCCTGCTCCTCGGAGCGGGAGGTGCGGCGGCGAGCCCGGTTCCCTCCGCGACCCCGAAGCAGCCGCTACGCATCATCGGCCGGGTCCACGCGGTCACCACCTTCTGCAAAGCGTTCGAGACGCATTTCAACGGCGCCGTCGGCCCGCTGCTCGCCGGCGACGCTCAACTCTCGTACGTCAACTACACGCTGGGCGAGATTGAACCGCATTACCGCGCGCGCGCTCCCGAGCTGCTCCTCTACGATGATCGCGTCAAGCTCATTGCGTATCTAAAAGTTCTATTCGCGCAGCTTCCGCAGGCTCAAGGCGAGATCAACGCACTTCGAGAGACCGCGAAATCCGTACGCGACCCTCAAACCGCCAAGGAAACGCGGGAACTGGCTTCGCAACTCCAGCGCGCGCTCGACAAGCAGCATCAACTCGCTATCGACTCTCTGGGCGTTGCTCATGCCATGATCGATGTCGCGACCAAGACGAACCTGACGTGGGTACCGTCCATGGGCGACGCTGGGGGTGATCCCGGGCCGCCGGCCTCCACTCAAGTGACTTCGGTCGTGCCGGGCGGTTACGATCCGTCCCAAAACCTGCCGACGGCCATGCGCGACGTTCGCAACGTCTTGAGCTTCAGCAGGCAACTCGACCGGATCGGCGACGCCGAGGGTAACGCGGCACAAAGCGCCGACGCGATCGCCTCGGGCTGCTAGTTCGACGGACACCCGCCTACATCGAGTCGTCGCCCTTCGGCGGGTTGACCGGCTTGACGTTGGGGTTCTTTTCGGCGAACGGGCCGCTCGGATTACCGTCGACCCAAATCGAGACGTCCCAGATCGCCGGGAACACCCAGACGAATTTCACGTCGCTCTGGTTCTTCGCGATGCCGAGTTTGACAAGGCCGGCGGCGGTCGGGGCGTTGGGGTTCGCGCCTATTGCCGTCAATTTCTTCGGGCTCGTCGCGCCGTAAGTCATCGTACCGTTCGAACCCGCGAGACCGTAATGATCGTGCAGCCCGAACTTCTCCCAGCGTGACGGATCGATGTTGAACTTCGTCGGCCGATGGGCCGCATCGTACGGTACCGAATAATCGGCGCCGAGTAAATTGCCTTTTACATCGTACCAGAGCTGGCTCGGGTGCTCCGCATCGGCGCTTGTCCAGCGGCGGTTCGCGTAACTGATCGCGCCCGTCTCGTCTTCGTTCGTGTACCGCACGTAGCCGGACTTGATGGCCGCGTCGGGGGAACCGAAGCGGGCGTTGAGATCCGTGCTTATCTCGCTGATGAACGGCTTCTCGGCGTTGGTGGGCTGACCCGAAAGTTTGGCCTCGGCGAAAACGCAGGCAGGCACGAGCGCCAAAGCGCAGCCGAGCAGGGCGACTGTCGAGCGTCTGTTCATGTATCGTGTTGCAGCGCCGCAAGCGCCTGCACCTACCGGGCCGGCGATTGCGTGGGGGACGGACTTGACGTGCCCGCGGCCGGGGAATCCGACGGAGCAACCGACGGCGACGGTGACGGCGGGGGCGTCGGCGGCAAGGTCGGTCGTCCGCGCGGCAGAGGACGCGGCGGCGTGGGAGCCGGAGTGTAGAGCGGCGCCGGCGTGATGTCGGAGTGCGGTGCGTCGTAGGTGCTGATGAACGGCAGCGGCGTCGCGAGCACCACCTTGTTGCGGTCGCGGGCGTCGATCGTGGCTGCCGTTTCGGCGCGCAGGATGCTGCCCGGCGGCAACACGAGCTGATGCCCGGGCCGCAGCGCATGGTAGATGATGTGATACGGAATGAAGATGTCCCCGATCGTGTCGGTCGTCGCGCGCGTCGATTCCTGTCCGGCTGTTAGTTCAACCGTTAAGTATTCATGAACGGCACGCAGCGGCAAGGGATGCGACCGACCGGGAAGCTCGAGCGGGTCGAGGTGAACCTGCACGGCTCCTGGGACGTCGCCCGAGGCCGCCTTGCGGGTCGAGACGACTTCGAGGGTACCAGGGGCTCCGGCCGGCGCCAGGGTCACGCCGTTCACCACGAGCGGCGACTGCAAATGCATCCGAATCGTGCTTCCCGCTGCCGTCGAAGTCGAACTGATCCGGTCGTCGAGCACGAAATAAATCGGCGATCCGAACGGCAAGGTGGCTGCGGCGATTGCCGGTGTGGGTGAAGGTGACGGAAGCAAGCGCCCGCGCGGCCCAGCCGGCGGCGGAATAGCGAGCGCAGCGGTCGTGGCGGCTGCTAAGAGGGCGGCTAGGCCGAAGGGGAAAAATCGCGAGGGCCGGCGCGCCATGTTCTTAGGAGGCCTTCTTCTGGCTCGCTTCCCGAGCGGCAGCGGCGGCGGCTTTCTTGCCTTCTTCGATCAATGCTTTGACCTTCTGGCCGCCCTTTTGACCGATTTCTTCGTAGAACTGCGGTCCATAGCGGTCGCGAGTCGATTCGCCGCCTTTCTTGCCGCCTTTCTTGCCGATTTGCTCGTAGAATTCGTGTCCGTGTGCGAGCTTGGTCGCCTCTCCGCCCTTGCGGCCGATCGCTTCGTAAAATTCCGGACCATACTTACGTTTTACGGTTTCGCCGCCTTTTTGGCCGGCTTCTCGAACGGTCATGCCGCTGCCGGTCTTGCGCTTGGGCGTGGTGGACATCATGGTTTTACCTTCCGAGTAAATTCGGCGTTCGCCCTGACAAGGGACGCGAGCGCTACGCCTGCCATTACATAACGCGCGAGCGCGGAAGAAAGTTGGGTAGAAAACGTGAAGCCGGCCGTTACCTTCGCCCTAGCGGTAATTCTGGGAACAGGCTGGCAACTCGGGCACGCAACGGCTGTCGCGAGCCCGTGCCGTGACATCGAAGCAGCAGAATTACACCGTACGCTGACGCCTGCCGTCGTGGCCGCCCTCGGCGCGGAGCCTCGCGTGGCGGCCCGGGCCGCCCTCGCACTCGGACGCATCGGCGATCCCGCCGCTGATGCGCCGCTCCGGGCGCACCTTACGGCCCACGATGCGGGTCTACGCGCGATGTCGGCCTACGGGCTCGGTCTCTTGCGCGACGCCGGCGCCCTCGCCGGTGAACGAGTCGCGCTGCGCTCCGACCCGAGTTCGGCGGTGCGTTACGCGGCTGCCGACGCGATCGGACGGATCGTTGCGGAACATCCGGCGCTTGCGAGCCGCGGCGCCGCTACGGACCTCCAGATCGTGGCGCGCTTGGATTCCGACGCGCTCGTGCGCGCCCACGCCGTCACCCAGTTGGACGCGTTCTCCAAGACGACTTTTGCTGCTTTGACCGCGCGCGCGCTCGAGGGCATTCTGCGCGACGAGCGTGATCCCGACGTCAGATGGCATGCGATGTGGACGCTGTATCGCGGCTATGCGACGCTCGCGGACCCTTCGTTCCTGCGGGCGGCCTTGCGCGATCCGCAGGAACTCGTGCGCGTCGAAGCGCTGCGCGCCTGGGGACGCCGCAGCGACGGCGACGCGGCGACGTTCGCGGCCTCGGCCGCGAACGATCCGTCGTGGCGCGTGCAGCTCGAAGCGCTCGAAACGTTGCGGCGCCTGCATCACCAGGCGCCGACGCAACACCAAACGAGCATCCCGTCGTTCGTGCACTTGCCGCCGCTGCCGCGCACGGCCGACGTCGCGGCGACGCCCCGCCCCGTGCCAGCCGCGTCCGCGGGACCGTTGCGGGCGCCGGATCCCGACTCACTACCGCTGCCCGACTTCGTGCCGCCCAGCGACGCCCGCGGCATGAACGGTTCCCAAGCGAAGCGCGGGGAACCGGACGGTTCGCTCGGCGGCCGACACCCGCGGGTGCTGATGCGCACGACCAAAGGCGACGTCGTGTTGCGCTTCTATCCCGAGTGGGCGCCGTCGACGGTCGCGAACTTCCTCTCCCTCGCCGCGCGCGGTTACTACGATCACAACCGTTGGTTTCGCATCGTGCCCGACTTCGTCGATCAAAGCGGCGATGCGCACGATAACGCCGACGCCGAACCCGGCTTTACGATTCCCGCCGAAGAGAATCCGATCGAACAGCGCACGGGCATCATCGCGATGGGCCTCGACTACGCGCACGATCGCGCGAAGCGCGATTCAGCGGGGACGCAGTTCTACCTGACGCTGTCGCCGCAACTACACCTCGACCGCGCCTTCACGGTGTTCGGTGAAGTCGAACGCGGCAACGCTGTGCTCGCGCATCTCATCGAAAGCGATCGCATCATCGACGTCCGCCGCATCGGCGACCGGTGACATCGTTGCAGTTCTCCGGGCGCTTTGCGAGGAACGACGGCATCATGCGTCACTCTTTCCGTACGCTTGCCGCCTGTGCGCTCATCGCGGGTCTCGCAGCCGCGTGCTCGCACGGCGACCGGGCTGCATCCATGAAGATCGGGAGCAAGAAATTTCCAACCGCGAACAACATTAAAATGACTGTGCTCGTGCCGGGCGACTTGCAGCCGATGAGCGCAATCTTGCGCGACGAACGGAACAGCGCGGTGCTGCAAGTCGTGCAAGGCGGCAACACGACGGCCAAGCCGATCGAAGTCGACCGCGGCAAGTGTCCCAACCCCGGCGCCGTGCAATACCGCTTACCGCCGTTCCGCGGCAACCAGTATCAGGCAGTCCTCAAGGGCGCGAATCTCGCCGAACTGCTCGACGGCAATCACGTGCTCGCCATTTATTCCAGCAACGGTCGCCGCCGCACGACCTACGCCTGCGGCGATCTCAACCCGCCCAACGCCTTACAACACTAATTTAGAAAGTGTCGGGCTTTGCCCGACTTCCACTTCTGTGCATGATTCGGCGTAGGGCAATTGTGCACGGATTCAGCGTAGCTGAACCTACTAACGCGCGACGAGCGAGCGCAGGACGAAGAAGGCGTTTTCTTTGCGTTCGGTGATGCGGCGGTAGAAATAGCCGGCCCAATGCGTGCCGAACGGGACGTACACACGCATGTTGTAGCCTTCGCGTGCGAGCGTGCGTTGTAGTGCCGGTCGCAGGCCGAAGAGCATTTGGAACTCGAAGCGTTCTGTGCCTATTCCGCTTTCGGCCGTGTAGGCTTTCACCGCGTCGATGAGGCGCTTGTCGTGCGTCGCGATGCCGGGATAGTTTCCTCGCAAAAGCAGCGCTTGGGCCATTCGTGCATACGCGAGGCGAATCGACGGCATATCGTGGATCGCGACCGTTTCCGGTTCGGAATAGGCGCCTTTGCACAACCTCACGCGTGCGCCGAGCGCGATCGCGCGTTCGACGTCGCCCGGCGACCGTTTGAGGTACGCTTGAATAACCGGGCCGACGTTCTTCGATTGGGCGTAGGCGCGCTCGAAGACGCGCAAGGTCGCCTCGGTGACGGCCGAACCCTCCATGTCGATGCGCACGAACGGATCGGATAGCGGTTGCGCGCGCTCGATGATGTCGCCGAGCAATTCCGCGCAGCGTTGTTCGTCGACGAGTAGCCCAAGCGCAGTCAACTTCACCGACACGTTCGATCGCACGCCGGAGTCCGCAATGGCGCCGAGCATCTCGAGATACGTATCGCGCGTACGTTCGGCTTCGCGCAGATCGGTCGTGTCCTCGCCGAGAAAGTCGAGCGTCGCGCTTAGTCCGTCGGCATTGAGCGCGCGAACTGCGGCGATGGCCGAGTCGATGCTCTCGCCGGCGACGAACCGTTTTGCGAGGAAAAAAAACCGCCTCTGAAAGATCGAGTTAGGAGCCAGCAAACGATCGATGACGGCCATCGAGGCGAGCGCGTTCGACGGGCTCATCGGCCATCCCGCGGACGATGGCTCCCGCCGGAGTTAACCTCCGAAGATGCGCCGTTACAAGAGCCGCCTTCGTAGCAGCGTTGCGGCGGCGATGGCGAGCGCGGTGAGAACGACGAAAGCTTCGGCCAGTGCGAGGGCGCGCGGTATGCCGTCGGCCGAAAGGGCGACGACGAGTTCGATCGGCAGCGACGTTGGATGGTATGCGAGAAGCGAGGTCGCGCCGTATTCGCCGAGCGCACGTAGCCAGGCGAGCAGGACGCCGGCCGAGATGCCGGGCGCCGCGGCGGGGAGCGCGATGGTCAGCAGAACGCGTAGCGGTGAGGCGCCGAGCGTTCGCGCCGCTTCTTCGAGCGTACGGTCCGTGTCGGCGAATGCGGCGGCAGCCGCGATTGCGACGAACGAGCCCGAGACGAAGAACTCAGCGATGATGACGCCGAGTAAGGAGTCGACGACCGCGATGTCGTGTCCGGCGAGGAAAGCACCGAGCGGGGCGTTGCGCCCGAGCAGCCCGAGCAGCACGATTCCGGAAGCTACCGGTGGCAGTGCGATCGGGAGCGCAAGCAGGAACAGTGCGACGGCGCGCCAGCGGCCGCCGGAACGGGCAATCGCATAGCCTGCCGGTACGCCGAGCACGGTCGCTAGCGTCACCGCGCAGAACGACGCGATGAGCGACGTGCGTAACGCATCGGCGGTCTCGGGCCGAGCGAGCGCTGCGGCAAGCGACGGCCCCGGTACGGCAAATGCCAACGTCGCCAAGGGCGCGAGCATCAGAAGCAGCAGCGCTCCCAGAGCCCCGCGGACGAGCGGCATGTGGTTAGAGTTTGTCGGGCTTTGCCCGACCTCCACCCCTGTGCATGATTCGGCGTAGCCGAATCCCGCCCGTCCCACGACCCCTGCAAAGAAAAGTTAACCGGTTTTAGCGTGCCGGGGCGAGGCGACCCATCGGGCTGCACGAATAATCTCGCAGCGTGAACAGGGAACCGAGTTGCGCCGGGCGTTCCAAGCGTGTCCTAATCGCGGACGATGACTCTGCCGTCTGCGCTTTGTTGCGCGTCGCACTTCGGCCGCTCGCCGAGGTGACGACCGTGCCCGACGCGGAGGCTGCGCTCGCCTTACTCGCTAACGACTCCGCTTACGATGCGATCATTTCCGATTTCATGCTGCCGGGCATCAGCGGGCTCGGATTCGTTGAACGGGTCCGGCGCGAGCGCCGTTCCCGCGTTCCGATCCTGATGATCAGCGGCCATGGGGCGCTCGGCATCGGAGACCGCGCGCGCGCGGCGGGGGTCGACGCATTTCTCGATAAGCCGTTCACGCTCGCGCAACTGCGCGGCACCGTCGTCACCCTGCTCAGCCAAAACAACGCCCGCGTCGCCTAAGAAGGCGCGGCAAGACTCGCGGTGTTCGACGCGGCTTTCGGCGTCGCGCTCCTGGCGTTGTCGCTGGCGCTTGACGTATTTGCGGTCAGCATCGGCGTGGGGGTCGGCGGAACGATTGGTCGCACCGCTAAAATCCGTATCGGCGTCGCCTTTGCGCTAGCCGAAGTCGCAATGAACCTAATCGGCGCCTTGCTCGGCTCGCTCGTCGGAAAAGCCGTCGGCGACGTCGCCGGATATTTCGGCTTCATCGCGCTCATCGGCGTCGGAATCTACATGATCGTGGAAGCCGTGCGCGATGCCGAAGAAGGCTTCGACCTCTCGCAGGGCTGGGGGTTGCTGCTCGCGTCGCTATCGATTAGCCTCGACTCGCTCGGCATCGGATTTTCGATCGTCTATATACGCGTCCCGCTCGCCGTAACGCTGGCCGCGATCGCCGTTGCGTCGATCGTCTCGACCACGCTCGGCCTTCGTTTCGGCGCGTCCTTCGGTAAGCGGGTCGGCGAATATGCCGGGATCGTCGCGGGCGTCGTCCTCATGCTGACCGGCGTGCTGTTTTTGGTACTCAAGTACTTGCATATCGCGTGACGTCCGTACGTGCCGTTTGGGCCGCGAGCGCACTGTACGCGATCGTCTACGGCATGCTCGGCTGGGACCGCTATGCGACGTACCACTCGGGCTCCGATGTGGGCCTGTTCACGCAGACAATCGCATCGGCGTTCGGCGGGTTCGCGAACACGACCGAGGCCGGCAGCCACTTCACGTTCCACTTTTCACCGATCCTTTTTATGTTGGCGCCGCTCTTGCTTGCGGCGCACTCGTCGCTCGTGCTCGTCGGGCTGCAAGCGATCGCCGGAGCGCTCGCGGCCCCGCCCCTCTTCTTGATCGCGAGGAAGCGGCTGCCGGAGCGGGTCGCCCTTGCGCTCGCGGTTATCGCGCTGCTCTACCCCCCGCTCGCCGGGGTCGTCTTTGCCGACTTCCACGAGAACGTGTTGGCGCCGGCCCTGACGCTTTGGCTCTTGTGGGGACTCGATGCGCGCCGCTTCGCGCTTGCGGCACTGTTCCTCGTGCTGTTGCTCGGCGTGAAAGAAGATCAAGCGACCATCCTCGGTTTTGCGGCGCTCGTCGGTCTTGCATGGTATGCGCGCAAGAGAGACCGCGCCGGCATGGCGTTTGCGGCGGCCGGCTTCGCTGTCTCGGTCGCCGTTTTCGTCGGCTTCTTCGAATTCGTGCGGCCGCTCGCCGGGGCCCACGACGTCTGGGGACCGACGCACTTCTACACGTGGAGCCGCATCGTCGATCCGCGCGGGAGCGCGCCGTGGTGGTCGATCGGCCGCCCGGCCTATTTTCTCGAAGCCCTCGTGCCGCTGGCATTCTTGCCGCTCGGTTCGCCGGCGTTCGTTCTCGCATTGCCCGGCTTCGCCGAGGTACTGGGCTCCCACGAATCGATCACGTACACGATGGGCCAACACTACGCCGCGATCTGGATTCCATACGTGCTGTTTGCCCATGCGCTCGCGCTCGCCGGCCTGCACGCGCGTTCGCCGCGCGCCGCCGTGGGCTTCGTTCGCACGTCGCTTGGGCTCTGCGTTATCGTGCTGCTCTTTGCCAGCCCGACGCACTGGGGGCATTACCTGCGCGTCCCGAGTGCCAACGACGCCGCACTCAGTTGGCTGCTCGCACACTTTGGCGACGCATCGATCGGCGCGCCCGACGAAATCTACGCGCACCTCGGCTTCGATCCCAACGCCTCCCTCGGGCTCGAACGACGCCCGCCGCTCGCCATCGTCGATACGCGGCACACCGACTCCGCCTTGGGAAACGCCATGCGTGTACGATTGCGAGCCCACGACAGTGCATATCGCCTGTTCTGGCACCGCGACGGCATCGAGCTGTACGTGCGGCGCTATCATGGTCCCATCAGCGTATAACGAACGAAGGCGCAGTGGCGGAGGCCACGCGCGATGCGCGGAAAGCGTGCGCGATGAACGTCGCTGCGGCATTGCTCGCGCAAGCGCGCGAGATCGGGATGTCGTCGCTGGCCGTCGTGGGGACGAGCAAAAACGCCGGCAAGTCGGTCGTCGTCGCGGCGCTCGCCGAAGAACTGGCGCGCGAAGGAACTCCGTTCGGGCTCGCGTCGCTCGGCCGCGACGGTGAGAGCATCGATGCCTTGGAGGGGACGCCTAAACCGCGCTTTTGGCTGCGTGTCGGAGCGACCTTCGCAACCGCCGCGGTGTTGGTTCCGCGCTCTCCGGCAGCCGAGATCGTTGCCGTGACGCGTGAACGCTGCGCTCTCGGTCCAATCGTCATCGCAGCTTCGCGCGCTCCGGGCTATGTCGAGATTGCCGGACCGCCCGGTGCCGCGGCGTTGCGCCGCATCGTGGCGGCGTTACGCAAACGGTGCCGCTTCGTGCTCATCGACGGCGCCGTCGATCGCATCGCGGCGCTGCGCGGTGGGCAGGACGCCATCGTGGTGGCGGTCGGCGCGGCAACGGCGTCGACGCCGGCGCGAGCGGCCGACGAGTGTGCGGCGCTGGTCGGAAAACTACGCGTGCCGTCCAGCGACGCTGCCCACGACGCAGTCGCCATCGATGGCGCATTGACGGCTACCGAAGCGGCGGCGTTCGTCCGCGCCGGCGAACGGCGCCAGATCGTCGTCAACGATCCGACGCAGATCGCGTTCAGCGGCCGCACCTTTCTCGAACTCGCAAAGCGGCTCGACCTGCGTTGCCGCGAACCGTTGCATCCGATCGCGTGCAGCGTTGCGCCGCAGGGACCCGAGCGGGCTTTCGAACCGTGCACCTTTTCCCGCGAAGTCGCGCAGCGCACGCAGCTGCCGGTCTACGACGTGTACGCGAATTTGCGAACGGACGCCGCGTGATCGGGCTGTGGGATGCAGCGACGGGCGAAGCGATCGGTGCGGACTGGCTGCAAGCCGAGTTGGCTCCCGCAGGTGATTTCGGGCGGCGCGCACGCGGAAGCGAACGGCCGCTGCGCCGCGGCGACGAAGCTCGTGCCCGCAGCGACATCGGTCGCGTTGCAGCGGTGGCGCGAGAGGTCGACGCAGGCCGTCTGGGGGCTTTGCGCTCCGCACTTGCTGCCGCGCCCGATCCCGGTGCGCTCCTGGCGCGCGCCGCAGGCGGAGGCGTGCTCGATGACGTCGATTTCTTCGAACTTTCGCGATTCCTCGAAAGCATCGGCGAGATCGCGCTGCTTGCGAGTGATGCGGCTTTTGACGATTACCGTCCCAAGGATATTGACGGCGGACTACGCGCTGAGTTGGAGCGCGGCCGCACGGCCGCGCGATCGTTCTATCTCGACGACGCCTACGCTCCCGACCTTGCGATCGCACGCGAACGCAGCCGAGCCGCCCAGGCGGCATTCGATGTCGCGCGCTCGCGCGTGGCCGAGCGCGCAGCGCGCTACGCCGGCGTCGAATCGTTGCATGACGGCGAGTTCGTGCTGCTACGCGATCGCCTTACCGGGCCTGTGCCGCCGGAGATTCGGATCGTGCGCGAGGCGCCGACGTATCTGTTGTGCGAATTGGCGCTTGACGACGAAGCGCGGCAAGCCCAAGCGCAGCGTGATGCGGCGGCGGCGCGCGTCGCCGACGCCGAAGAAGCGGTGCGAGCACGGCTTTCCGAACGCGTCGCCGTCGTTGCCTCCGCGCTTGAGCGTGGCTGCGAAGCACTCGGCGCGCTCGACCTGCTCGTCGCCCGCGTGCTGTTCGCGCAACGTCATGCCTGCGTCGTCCCCGAGATCGTCGAGCGTGCCGAAATCGCCTTCGAAGAGGCTCGCTATCTGCCGCTGGGAACGGCGCTCACCGAGCGCGGCCGCGCCTACCGACCGCTGACCCTCCAACTCATCGGCGTGGGCGTCGTCACGGGACCGAACATGGGCGGTAAGACGGCCGCTTTACGGACGGTCGGTTTTCTCGCGGCCTGTGTTGCATCCGGCGTTCCGGTTCCCGCTCGAACCGCGCGCGTGCCGCTCCTGGATGAAATTGCGTGGCTGGGCATCGGCGCCGCGCCGGCTTCCGACGGTTTGCTTTCCACGTTTGCGTCGGAGATCGTCGACGTGGCTGCAGTCTTGCAACGGCGAGCATCGCGTGCACTCGTACTCGCCGACGAGTTCGCCCGCACGACGTCACCGCGCGAGGGCCGCGCGCTTTTGGTCGCGCTGCTTGCCACGCTGCGGTCCCGCGGTTCCCTCGCGCTCGGGTCGACCCATTTCGAACGCGTTGCCGAAGCCGCGGCCGCGTCGCACTACGCGACCGGAATCGTCGCCGCATTCGCCGACGATGAAGCAACGCTGGGCCTCGATGCAGCCCTGCAACGCATCGCGCAGGCCATGGACTATCGCTTGCGTCCCGTCACGGCCGACGCGCGGCCGAGCGCGGCCGCGCTCGCTTTAGCAGGCGTCCTTGGCCTGGACCGCGACGTGCTCGAGCGCGCGCGAGCCGAATATGATGAAAATCTGCATGGGCCGCGAGACACATGCGGCCCGTCACGGCGGAAGCACCGGCTCGGCGCGACCGATTGACCGTCATGGTCAAAGACAGTAAACTAGTTCGATGAAAGAGACCATTGGCCTCGCTGAGGCGAAAGCGCGCCTCTCCGAAATAGTTGACCGTATCGAATGCGGTGAAACGGTGCTCATTGCTCGCAACGGTGAGCCGGTCGCTGAACTGCGACCCTTGCGCCGCCTCACTCCCGAGGAGGCGGTTGCGCGTATTCGCGAGATCGGCAAGCGCGTCGCAAAACGCAATGCCGGAAAGCCGCCGTGGCCGCCCCAAGGACAAAGCCTTCGAGATATCGCGCATGAAGGCCATTCGCGCTGACGTGGCGCTCGTCATCGACGCGTCCCTCGCTGCTCAATGGTTTGTTCCGGACGAACGCAGCGCATTTGCAGACGCGATCCTCGACACGATCAGTGCCGAAGGGGCATATGTGCCGGCACTTTTTCGATGGGAGATCGAGAACGTTCTGTTGAGCGCCGAGCGGGCTGGCCGGATCGATTCCGAGGACGTCGATGCAGCGCTTGATACGTTGCGGGACCTGCCGATCGCCCTAGAATCAGTTGGACGGCGGTTTCTCTCTGGCAGTGAAGTGCGCTTGGCGCGCTACTATGATTTGACCAGCTACGATGCAGCATATCTTGCACTCGCATCAAGCCGGCGGTTGCCCCTTGCGACCGCCGATGCCGCACTCTCGTATGCGGCGCGCGATCTCGAAATCACCGTCATCGCGCAATAGACCCTCTTGGACCGCGACGCGTGCGCAGTGATATGTCGCGCGGAATTGCCGCGCTGAGTCGGGAATCGGGCGGCATGGAGCCGCTCATCATCACGGTTGCTGCGGTCGGCGCGGAGATCACTCCGGATCAGACGCCGCACTTGCCGGTCACGCCGGAGCAGCTCGGGGAGACCGCGGCCCTCTGTCAGGAGGCCGGGGCTGCGATGATTCACGTGCATTGCCGCAACGACGACGGTACGAACACGAGCGACGTCGCACGGTTCGAAGCCGCTTACGCCTCGATTCGCGCGCGCAGTGACGTGATCGTGCAGTTCACGACCGGCGGCGCGATCGGGATGTCGGCGGCCGAACGGGCTGCGCCGCTGCGGTTGCAGCCGGAGATGGCGACGTTGACCTGCGGCACCGTCAATTTCGGTGACGGCGTCTTCCAGAACGATCTACCGCTGATGCGCGGAATCTTGGCAACCATGCAGGAGCACGGCGTGCGGCCCGAACTCGAGATATTCGACGCGGGCCACCTGGCGAACGCGAAGCGGTTGGCAAGCGAAGGTCTGCTCAGTTTTCCGCAGCACGTCGACTTCGTGCTCGGCGTTCCCGGCGCACTGGATGGCACGGTGCGCAACCTCACATTCCTCGTGGATTCACTGCCGGAGGGATGTACGTGGTCCGTCGCCGGCATCGGGCGCGCGCAGCTTCCACTCGCGACCGTCGCGCTCGCGATGGGTGGCCACGTGCGGGTCGGGCTCGAGGACAACCTCTACTATTCCAAGGGCCGCCTGGCGCGCAACGATGAGTTGGTCGCGCGCGTCGCCCGCATCTCAGCCGAACTCGGACGCCCGGTCGCGACCCCGGCACAAGCCCGTCAGACGCTCGGTCTCGCGCAGCGGCCGTCTGCCGCTCTGGTGCGCTGAACGCGCCCTAATCAATGCCTTAGCCGTGTCCCGCCAGGAATAGGAACGCGCCGTTAAGTAATCGACGCGCACTCGAATCGGCCCGGAGGGCGCGCTTCAACTGCTCACCTACATCATCCGCAGGGTCTTGGAGGCTATCCCCCTCCTCCTGCTCATCTCGATCATTCTGTACTGGATCCTGAGCAATGCGCCGGGCGGTCCGCTCGCGCCGTACTTGCAGAATCCGCACATCACGGCCGCCGATATCGCGCGGCTCAAACACAATTTTGGGCTTGATCAGCCGCTGCCGATCCGATATCTGCGCTGGCTCGGCATGGTCGTACAGGGACACCTCGGCTATTCGACCTCGAACTCCGAAGACGTCGTCACCGCGATCGTCGAACGCATGCCTGCCACGTTGCTGCTGATGGGATGTTCGTTCGTGCTATCGTTGATCATCGGTATCGCGTTCGGCATCTTTGCGGCGATCAAACCGTACTCGACCGGCGATTATGTGGTGACGACGTTCGCGTTCTTCGGTCAGTCGATGCCGGTCTTTTGGTTTGCGCTCATGCTGCAGCTCGCGTTTGCGGTCAGCGGCGTCACGGCGTTCGGATACCATTTCGCGCTCCCGTCCGCCGGCATCTCGTCGAGCGACAACTTCGATGTCGGCGACCGTGTGCAGCATCTCGTGCTGCCGGTCATCGTGCTCAGCCTCCTCTACATCGCGACCTGGAGCCGCTTCACGCGCAGCTCGATGCTCGAAGTCGTTCGGACGGACTACATGCGTACGGCCGCCGCCAAGGGACTGAACCGCATGCAGATCATCTTTCGGCACGGCCTCAAAAATGCGTTGATTCCGGTCGTAACGATCATCGCGCTCTCGTTGCCCGGGCTCGTCGCCGGCGCCGTCGTCACGGAGACGATCTTTGCGTGGCCGGGCATGGGGCGGCTGTTCTTCAACGCGCTCGGACAGCAAGATTTCTCGCTTCTGATGGGCTATCTGATGATGGTGTCGGTGCTCGTCGTATTCTTCAACATCCTCGCCGATGTCGCATATGCGTGGCTCGATCCCCGCGTGAAGTACAACTAAAGACGTGAAGGAAGAGTAGCGTGGCGACGACCCTTGTGCCCGGCACGCTTGCCGCGCCGGTTCCCGACGACGAGTTCCGGCTCGAACGCCACGGCGTCTGGAAGCGCTTCCGCAGGCATCGGTTGGCGCTCGTCGGAGCCGTCGTCATCATCCTCATCGCGCTCGTCGCAATCTTCGCGAAGTTCCTGGCGCCGGCCGATCCCAACTACATCGATCAAGTGAACTGGCAAGGCACGCCGCTCGCACCAGGGGTCGCCCATCACATCTTGGGAACCGATGAGAACGGACGCGATCTGTTGTCGCGCTTGATGTTCGGAGCGCAAATTTCGCTCACGGTCGCGTTCTCCGCGGTCCTGATGGAACTGACGATCGGCACGATCGTCGGCGCCATCGCCGGCTACTACGGCGGCTGGACCGACTACGCGTTGATGCGCGTGACCGACGTCTTTCTGTCGATTCCGCTCTTGCCGCTCTTGCTCGTGCTGACCGCGATCGTGGCGGCTTCGTCGAACAAGGCGGCGCTCGGCTTCGGAGTCATCGTCGTTATCATCGGCGGCACGTCGTGGCCCGCGGTCGCGCGTCTCGTGCGCGCGTCGTTCCTGAGCTTGCGCGAAAAAGAGTTCTGTGAAGCCGCGCGGGCGCTCGGCAACCGCGACGGCCGCATCATCTTCCGGCACCTGCTGCCCAACGCCGTTGCGCCGCTGATCGTGCAAGGCACGCTCGAAATCGCGAACGTGATCATCCTCGAATCGACGCTGTCGTTTCTCGGCTTCGGAATCCAGCCCCCGACCGCATCGTGGGGCAACATGCTCGCCAACGCCGAGTCCAACATGGCGATTGCGCCCTGGGTCGCAATCTTCCCGGGCCTCTGCATCCTCGTCACCGTGCTCGCGATCAACTATCTCGGCGACGGCCTACGCGACGCGCTCGATCCCAACATGAAGTGAATGTCGGTCAAACCAACGGATCTTAGCGGACACGAACGTTTTCGTATCAGCCGCGCGTTCGCGCTAGACCGCGACGATCGTGTCCGTCTCGTCGACGCGGACGTGTTCGGCGTCGATCGTACCGCCGGAGAGCACGAGCCCACGTTCGAGTGCGTTCTCAAGTTCGCGTACGTTGCCGGGCCACGGGCGCTCTCGTAGAACATCGAGGGCTTGCGCGGTGATTGACACCGTTCGGCCGTCGCGCGCGGCCGCTCGTCGCAGCATCGACGCGACGAGCATCGGAATGTCGTCACGCCGTTCGCGTAGCGGCGGCAGCGCGATCTCGACGACGCTGAGGCGGTAGAAGAGGTCCTCGCGAAACCGTCCGGCCGCCACTTCGCGCTGCGGATGCCGGTTGGATGCTGCCACGATGCGCGTGTCGATGCGGATCGTCTTGTTGCCGCCCAGCCGCTCGACCGTGCGTTCCTGCAGCACGCGCAGCAGTTTTGCTTGCATCGCAGTCGAGATGTCGACGACCTCATCGAGGAACAGCGTTCCGCCCGCCGCCGCTTCGAAGCGGCCGATGCGCTGCGCGACGGCACTTGTGAAGGCGCCCTTCTCGAAGCCGAAGAGTTCGGCTTCGAGGAGCGGTTCGGGTACGGCGGCGCAATTCACGGCCACGAACGGGCCGCTCGCGCGCGCGGAATACGTATGAATCGCTCGGGCGACGAGTTCTTTTCCCGTGCCCGATTCACCGACGATCAGAACGGTCGCGTCGCTTTGTGCCACGCGGCCGATGCGTTTGAAGACCGCCTGCATCGCCTGGCTTGCCCCGACGATCGGCTCGCTCGACACACGAGCGTCGCCCGGGCTGTAGGCGATCACGTCGCGACTCGCCCGTTTGCGGGCGATAGCCGTCCGCAGCGAGGCCAACAACGTATCGAAGTCGATCGGCTTCTGGATGTAGTCGTCGGCGCCGGCGCGCATTGCCTCGATGGCACGCGAGCCGCTCCCGAAGGCGGTCATCACGATCGTCGGCGGCAACGCTCGCCGAATCGCCAGCTCGTCGAGCAGCGTCTGCCCGTCGCCGTCGGGCATCTTGAGATCGAGCAGCATCGCGTCGATCGCGCTATCGTCGAGTGACGCGCGAGCCTGCGCGATGTCGGCCGCTTCGGTGACCGCGTAGCCGTCGCTGCGCAAAAGTTCCGCGAGCGCCTCCCGCGCGCCGTGGTCGTCTTCGACGATGAGGATCCGTTCGTTAGCCATGTGGTACTCCGAGGAAGCCGATGCGGAATTCGGTGCGGCCCGGTGCGCTGGTGAGGTCGATCGTGGCGCCGTGCGCGCGCGCGATCTCATGCGCGATCGCGAGTCCGAGGCCGGTACCCGCCGGTTTTGTCGTATAGAAGGGTTCGAAGACTTGCGAGCTGTCGTGTTCGGTAATGCCGCCGCCGGTATCGGCAATCGAGAGCACCGGACCCGCCGATAATTGCACGTCGATCACGCTTTGGGGTGGCGCCGCGTCGATGGCGTTGGCAAGAATGTTGATCGCCAGTTGCACGAGGCGGCCCTCGTCGCCATAAACGATCGTATCGGTCGCGGTGCAGCCGAAGCGAACGGTGCGCGCCCGCGCGAGCGCGTCGGCTTCGAGCGCGTCGACGGCACGGTGCGCAACATCGCGCAGATCGACGCGATTGGCGGCGACCGGGCCGTCGCTGCCGACGGCAAGCATGCCGTTGACGACGGCGTCGAGCCGTTCGATCTCCGCTCGAAGCTTCGCTGCGGGTTCATCGAGGCCGTTGCCCAAGCGCCTGCGCAGCAGGTCGACTTGCAAGCGCAACGAGTTGAGCGGGTTGCGGATTTCGTGCGCGGCATTGGCGGCAAGCCGCCCGATCGCCGCGAGCCTTTCGCTACGTTGGGCAAGCGCTTCGGCCGCGGCGCGGCGTTCGGACATCATCGTCACCGCGCGCGCAATCGCCCCGAAGTCGCCGCGCGGCAGCCGGGGATGTGCCGCCGGATCCGCCTCGAGCGTACCGATTGCGATGAGCACGCGCTTGGCATCGCGCCGAATGATCCAAACGATCCAAGCGCCGATGCCGACGAGCGCAAAGCAGCACGCCGCCGCCGCCGCGATCAACGCGCTCAACGCTTGCGCGCCGTGCAAAACCGAAGCCGAAATGCGTTCGCGCGCCCACGCCGCGCCACTCCGGTCGGCAAGTGGAACGGCATCGATGGCAACCAGGTCGCCGCTGGGAAGCGCGACGTTGGCCGAGCGCAGGTCCCCAAGGCGTTCGGCCGAGTGAGCCAGTGCTGCAATCGCCGTACGTTCGCGAGCATTCGCGACCCGTTGCGGCGCATCGGCGACGATTCCGCCGGCATCGAGGAATAAGCCGCCGTCGACGCCTTCGTTATCGCCGATCGTGGCGATCACGACCCGCCGCCCATATCCGTCGAGCGTCGCAAGCGGCAGCGGAACGGCGAGGTCCGTGCGCAACGTCGTGATCTGCGTGCTGTACGCCGAGGAGATGCGGCGCGCAACGACTCCGAGCAAGCCGTGCACGCGGCCGACGACGTTCGCATCGGCCGAGCGTAGCGCCGTGCCGAGCGCCACGACCGCAAACAGCACCGCCACGACGGCGAGAGCCACCATCGCCGTAAAGGCTCGCGCCAAGTTCATGCGCGGCCTCGCTTGCGCGATGACGCTAGGCCTAGCTCGAGTCGATATTTCGCAACGGTGCGCCGCGCGAGCCGAATGCCGCGCAAGCGCAGCGCCCGGGCGATCGCGTCGTCGGATAGCTGCGGGTACGATTCGAGCAACTCGAGCACGCGGTTACGGACGGCGGCCGTCGTGAAACCGACCGCTCCCGGACGTCGCGCGATCAGCGAGCGCACGGAAATCGTTCCGAACGGTGTCGCCGCGTAGCGCGCGGCGATCGCGCGCGAAATCGTCGACTCGGCGCACCCGACTTCGCGCGCGAGTTCACGACCGGAGAGCGGAACGAGCTCGCGCGGATCGCCGCCACTGATGAAGTAATTGCGTTGACGGTCGAGCAGCGCGATTGCCAGGCGTTCGAGGGTGGTTTTGCGCCGCGCGAGCGCATCGACGATCAAGCGCGCACGCGAGCGCGCCATGCGCATCGGCCCGGAGAGATCGCGCGTCACTTCCAGCGACGCAAGGCGAATGTCGGGCCAGAAGCGTCCATCGATGCTGACGCTCAAGGTGTCACCCTCGCGTTCGATGACGATCTCGGGAAAGACGCGGTCGACCGTGCGAGCGAAGTCGCGCGCGGGATCGGGATCGCAAGCGCGCAACGCGCGCAACGCCTGCGTGAGGTCTGCAAGCCGTAGGCCGCGCGCGGCGGCGAACGACGCGCTTCCCTCGGCCGCGAGCGCATCGAGTTCGAAGGTCAGCGGAAGCGCGAGCGAGCCGCTCTCGCCCGCTTCGGCCAGTTGCAGGCGAAAGCGTTCGCCGAGCGAGCGCGCGGCGATGCCGGTCGGTTCGCAGCGTTGCACCAGTTCCACGGCTTGCGCCGCTTGCGGTTCGGTCACATCCGCGTAGCGCGCGATCGTGGCGACGTCGTCGCGCAGATACGCGTGCTCGTCGAGCGCTCCGCACACATAGCGCGCGGCACGTAGCAAAGCACCGCGCGTGACGCCGGCCGCGAGTTGCGCTTCGAGATGCTCGACGAGCGACGGCCCGGGCGCCGCGATCGTTCGCAGTTCGTCGTCGCCGAGTCCCGAGAGCGGGCGGTTGACGAGTTCGAGCCACGGGTTGTCGGTCGCCTCGTGGGCGATCGTCGCATCGAGATCCCCGAGGCCGAGCGGCAATAAGGTCGCATACGTTCGCAAGCGCGGGCCAAGCTCAGCGCGTACGCCGATTTCAAGCATGCTCACCGCGGCTCTTGGGGCGGATGTTTGTGATGTGGCGGAGGGGGCGGCAGCACGGGTCCGAGGGACGGATCCGCGGCGATAGCGACGTGGGCGGCGGCGCGCGCGATGCCCTCGGCCCGCGATGCTTCCCACGCCGCGTCGGAAGCGCCGGCTGCCGCCTTCCGGCGCGCCTCGACGGCGACGGAATTTGCGAACCCGAGGAGTCGGCGCACGCGTGCGCTCGGGACGTTTCCGATAACCGCCGTCATGAAATCGATGCGCCCCAAAATTTCCTCGGGCGCCGGTTGCGGGCCGTGCGGCGGCGGTCCATTGACGGCGTGCAGCAGATCGTCGCACGACGCAGCGAGCTGATCGGCGGCAGCCAGGTCGTCCGTTCCAAGCGCCGCCTGGGCTGCGGTAAACGATGTGCGAGCTTCCGTCATAGCACGCCGGCCGGTGTCGTCGTTCGGCGCAGCGGACGCGAGATGCGCGGCGACGTGGGCGAGATGGCGCGGGACGGCGACGGCGGGGTTGGGCGGCGGCGGCCGAAAGGGGCCAGGCTGCGCCACAGCGGCACGCCCGAGCGTGAGCGCCAGGAGCACCACGACGAGCAAGCGGGCCACAGAACCATGATTGCAAACGTCATGCCAAAGAACAAGCTGTTGCGCTGCCACGGGGCACGAAAGACGCATAAAGAAAGACCACCGAAGGTGGTCTTTCCGAGCGGGGCGCCCATGCCGTCACTTGCGAGACGAGGGCCGATCCGTAGGTGCCTAGCGATCTGCTCAGCTGGACTTCATGAGCCGCCGTGCGTAATCTCGATCGCTGAGGCGGCGATCGGTCCATTTGTTGCCGAGCTTCCGGCGGCTGTGGAAGACGGTAGCGTCAGTTCGAGCGTCTCGCCCTGGTGAAGATCGGTCGACGTCGCCGGCTGATCGCCGCCGCCATTGACCTTCTTGATGAAGCGCGTGCTCGGATCGTACGTCACGGTGTGCGTGGAACCGTCCAAAAAGCGGACGCTCAGCCGATTTCCGTTGACCTGCAGCAGCGTCGCAACGGTCGGACGCGCGCGTCCCGAAGGACCCGCACCGCGCCCCGCATTACCCGGTTGGCTGACCGTCGCACCCGCGGGAGCCGACGGACCAGCCGCGAGTTGACGCCGACCCGCACCGCCCCGACCCCCGGGACCGCCCGGAGCGCCCGGATTCCCGGGAGCGCCGGGAGCACCTGGTTCACCCGGCCCGCCGGGGCCATTGGCTCCCGCGAGCGCGCCGGCGCCTCGCGGGCCATGCCGCCCGTGCTTGCCGCGGCCGCAACCGGGGCCTGGTCCGGGACCGGCTGCGCTCGTCGCCGACGTTCCGTTAGCCGGAGCGGATGCTCCCGGCGCGCCTGGACCCGCGCAGGGTCCACCGCGCCTCCCTTTGGGACCGCCGGGTCCGCCCGGCCCTGCGAGAGCAAAGGCTCGCCCGCCGCCAGGTCCGCCGCGCGGCCCACCGGGTCCGCCAGCACCACCAGGACCGGGTCCAGCAGGACCGCCGGGTCCGGGAGGACCGCCAGGACCGCCGGGTCCTCCGCGCCCTTTACCACCGGGACCACCGGGACCGCCGCCGGGTCCTCGGCCACCCGGCCCACCGGGACCGTGGCCCCCACCGCCGACATTGCCGAGCAAGCCCTTCTCGGTGTAGATGCCCAGGGAGTTTCCGGACGGGCCGAACGACTTCGTCGGCAACTGGGCGACCGTGCCGCTCGACGCGACCGACACGAGGATCGTGTCGCTGGATTTGTTTCCGCCCACGCCTTGGACGTTGACCGTCACTTTGTGGTCGCCCGAAGTTTTACTCGCGAAGTTATAGGGCTCGCTCCACATCTGCGTGCTGCCGATGCGTTGCATCGGCTGTGCCGTGCCGCCGTCGACTTGCATCGTCACCGACGCGACGCCCTTGTCGTCCCACACCTTCGCGCGCACGGGCTGGGTGCCGTGTACCACTTGAGTCCCGCTGATGACGAGGCCCTTGTCGGCGGGCGACGTGATCATCACGAACGGCCACGACCCGAGCGGCTTGAACTTCCAGCTCACGACGCCGTTGTCGAGATTGCTGATCGAGAAGCCGACGGGACCTTCGCTGATCTGCCCCGTCGAACGCGTCGCCGCGTAGACGGTGTGCCCATCATTGGCCACGTTGTTGGTATGCGTATGGCCGGTATCCATCATGATGACGTTGTCGTTCTTGATCACGTCTTCCAAGTCGGACGCGACGTTGTAGGTGTGCGCGAAGAGGACGCTCTTCATGCCGGCTGCTTTCGCTTGCGCGAGATCTTGGCTCAGCCACGCCTTCTCGTCACCGTCGATGCCGCCCATGACGTCGAGGAATGCGAAGTGATAACCGCCGGCGGAGAAGCTGTAGTATGGCCGCGCTTCGAGGTACTTTTCATACGCGGCAAGGTCTTTACGATCGTGGTCCCCGGGAATTGCGTAGAGCGGAACCTTCAGTTGGCTGGTTGCTGCCTTGATGAGTTGATATTCCGACTCGCTGCCTTCGTTGGCGTTGTCGCCCGGCAAGGTGGCGAAGTTGACGCCGTTGATGAGGTACTGATTCGTGTTGCTGATGATCGATTTGAAGTCGGCGTAATTCTGCTGATCTCCCGACGTGATGTGCAGGTCGCCGAAGTGCACCCAGCTTACGACGCCGGGGTTGAGGATGCGAGTCGTTTTACTCGCATCGGAGGTTTGATTGACCGGCACGGCCGGAATTGCCGCTCCGATCGCCGGACGCGTCGCGGCGATCGATGCGAACGATAGAGTGAAAGCGGCTCCGAGGCCGAGGCTACCTAAGCGGTAACGTAGACCTCGCGAACGCTTGCGCGGTTGTTTCATTGCTGTATCCTATCTGGCTGTAGTCGAGCTCTCTCGCTAGCGGCGAAAGCAGTTCACAAACCAGAGTGCAAACTTTGTGCCATACTCTCAAAGCGCGCAAGCCGTACGGTCCACATTGCGCCGAGCTGTACGTCTCGCGATTGCGCGGTACGATATGTCGACCGGTCGAGTTCAGCCCGTCGTCAGGACGTCGTTAACAAAATGCTTTCGAGCGCCAGGAGCAGCGCCGGCGGCATCACGAGAACTCCGGTGCGCAAAAACGTCCATGCGTTGACGGCGATAGCCTCACGCCGCAGCGCGATGAGCCAGAGCACGGTTGCAAGCGAGCCCGTTACTGAAAGGTTCGGCCCCAAATCGATTCCGATCGCGATCGCGCTTCGAACGGCATCGTGCCCGTGGAGCGAAGTGACGCTCGAACCGGCGATGAGTCCGGCCGGCAAATTGTTCATCGCGTTGGCGGCAAATGCGGGGACGCCGCCGGCGGCGAGTACGGCGACCCACGGCGGCCAATGGACCAGCGCCTGCACCGCGCCGCGCGTTACGTCGAGCAGCCCGGTTGCATCCATGCCCGCAACGAGTACGAACAGACCGGCAACGAGTAAGAGCACGCTCCAGGATATTGAAAGCGCCACGTCCCGCGCCGCGGCACGGTCGCGTACGGTGATGGCGGCAAAGACGACCGCGCCGCAGATGCAGGTGGTTATGCCGAGCGGCGCGCCGCGAGATGACGCGGCGATGAGAATGGCCGCAGTTGCAACGATGCCGCCGAGCGTGAGACGACCGCTCGCGGGAAGCGTGACGGAAGCGACTTCGGTCGCGACGCGCCCCTTCAAACCGCGACGCGAGGCCAGCGCCAGCATCACGTACGTGGCGCCGATCGCCAGTACCGATGGAAGGCCGAACGCGACGAGCCACTTCCCGAGTGCCGGAAGCCGATCGGCGAAGACGACGAGGTTCGCCGGATTGGAGATCGGCAGCACGAAGCTCGCCGCGTTGGCGATGAAAGCACATGCGAAGAGGTAAGGGAGCGGCTCGACCTTCGCTTTCCGGACCGCGGCCGCGACGGCGGGCGTCAGCACGACCGCCGTCGCATCGTTGGAAAGAACCGCCGTTACGATGATACCGACGCCGTACACAAGGCCGAAGAGACGCCAACATGACCCTCGCGAAGCGCGAACGGCATGGCTTGCGATCCAGTCGAAAACGCCCTCGCGTCGAGCCAGTTCTGCCAGCACCATCATGCCGGTCAGGAATAAGTAGACGTCCGTACCGCGACCGACCGCAGTAACGACATCCCGCCATGGCAGCAGCCCCGACACGCCAAGCAGGAGTGCTCCCCCAACGGCCCACACCCATTCGCCGATTTTCTTATAGCGAGTAAGAACGCCGGCGATGCTGACGGCACAGATGCACCAGACTGCTACATGGGCTATCGCGGGATGCTCCTCGCTTCGTGTTAGCAAAAACCGGAGCGGCGTGATCGTTTAGCGTATTGCCTCGACTCGCCGGCCGCCTATCGAGCGCGTGAAGCGTTCCTCCACATCGCTCCGTTGAGATTACTTATGCGGCGTCGCCGGAGGGGTGCCTCCGGCTGGCCCGATCGCGTGCAAGACCCGACGGTAGACGTCGAGCGTGGTCTTTTCGACCGCTTCGAGCGGCTGCGGTTCCATCCGGGCCGTGTGTAGGATGGCAACGGTCAGTTGAACGGCTAAGTCTCTTTCTTTGGGTCCGCCACCCGCTGGCTGCGGTTTTGGTTTTTCGTGTTCGTGTCGATCGGACAAAGTCTACTCCTATATTTGATTGCGTTCGTAGCAGGAAGCGCCTTAACGAGCGAAGCGTGGGCCATGATCGCGTAAGCCCGTACGCGCTGTACTGCAATAATGGTGCCACTATGACCAGCTACGGAAGAGCCGGCAGATGGCACGAAGCTTGCAAGTTCTTAAAATGAGCACGCGCATGGCGCCGAATCGTTGCGACGGTCATCCACGCTGTTGCTCAAGGGAGCGGGCCCATGGCAGAGACGAGCGACGCACGGTCCGAAGCGTCATCTTCGACGAACACCGATGGCAGAAGCCAAAGCGTACCAGCCGAGAACGACGCGAATGAGCGCAAAGGCTCGGGTGACGAAGGGGGCGCGGATAAACGTCAGCCCTCGAAACGCAGCCGCTTCGCGCTCGCGGCGCTGAATTTTACGTTCGCCGACATCCAGACGGGTGTCGGGCCCTACCTAGCGATCTACCTGGCGCACGTGCGCCACTGGGACGCGTCGGCGATCGGCATCGCGACATCGTCCGCCGGTTTCGCGACGGTCGTCGCGCAGACTCCGGCCGGCGCGATTATCGACCACGTGAATTTCAAGCGAACGCTGCTGCTCGTGGCGGCTTTGATCGGCGGCGCCGGTGCCGTGACCCTCGTCGGACTCAACACCTTCCCGCTGGTCGTTGCCGCGCAAGCCGTGATCGGCGCAGCGTTCGCCTTCGTTCCACCCGGGATCGCCGCGATCACGCTCGGGATGGTCGGCGGCGCGGCGCTAGCGAACCAACAGGGCCGCAATCAAGCGTGGAACGCCGGCGGCAATGTCTCGTTCGCCGTGATCGCCGGGCTTCTCGGTTACTTTGCGGCGCTGAGTTGGATATTTTACTTCGTCGGCCTACTCGGAATCCTAACCGCGGTGTTTTCCTACACGATCAAGAAACGCGACATCGACGACAAGGTCGCGCGGCAAGCTCCGGAAGACGGTGGGGCGACGTCGTCATCCGCGGACAGCGGCGGCACGAAAGCTGAAAAAGCTCCTCGGCGACCGCTGGATCGTGGTCATGGTGGTCACGGTTTTCTTATGGAATCTCGCCAACGCCGCTATGCTCGTTCTTCTGGGCGAGATTTTACCGAAAGGAAAGGGCGGTGGTGCATCGCTCTTCCTCTCGGCCGGCATCATCGCAGCGCAAATTATCATGATCGGTGCGGCGCTCGCCGTGCCGCCCTTCTCGAGAAAATTCGGTCGAAAACCGATCTTCTTATTTGCGCTGTCGGCGCTCATCGCGCGAGGAATCTTGTTTGCGATTGCCGGCAATCACCCGTACTTTCTGGTTGCCATCCAATCGCTCGACGGTCTCGGAGCCGGCGTCTACAACGTGATCTGGTTGCTCATCATTGCGGACATCGGCAAGGGCACGGGGCGGTTCAATCTGTTGCAAGGCGTCACGATCACGGGGTTTGGGCTCGGCGGCGCTTTCAGCAATCTCGTCGCCGGGTTCATCGCACAGCGATTCGGTTTTCCGATTGGGTTCATGAGCCTCGCCGCCACGGCGTCCGTTGCCTTTGCGCTCTTTCTGTTCGCGATGCCGGAGACCAAGGGCCCGAGCGGCAACGCAGAACCGGCGTCGGCAAGTGCGCAGCCGGGAGCGTGAGCTTGACTCTTAAGTTGCCGGAATGCCAGAATGTAGGAAAGTCGTACTTTCTGGAGTCCTTTCGTGAGTCATCGCAACGTCAACGTAGAAACGAGCCGACTCGGAAAAAAGGGAGCACTTACGATCCCGGCCGCCCTACGCAAGCGCTGCTCCGGCCCGCCGTCGCCACGCCCATCGAGCTGTACAGCGACGACCGTGTAGCGGAATTTTTACTATCCGATGCCGTGAACCAGGCCGACTACGAAGCCGCTCGGCAAGAGGTCCGAGCGATGGTTTAGAGGATGAAGAAACCCGACATTAATCCAAGAAAGTCGCCTTCTCAGCTCATCACCGAGAGAATCGCAGAGCTAGGCGACTGGCGTGGCGAGACGCTTGCCCACGTCCGCAAGCTCATCGAAGAGGCAGACCCTAAAATAACGGAAGAATGGAAGTGGAGGGGAGTTCCAGTCTGGTCTGACAGCGGGATCGTCTGCACAGGCGAGTCCTACAAGACTCTCGTAAAGCTCACTTTCCTGAAGGGCGCTTCCATCAAAGATCCAGAGGGCATCTTCAATTCCAGCCTAGACGGGAACGCAAGGCGCGCAATTGATCTGCATGAAGGCGACAAGATCAATGAAGCTGCCTTCAAGGCGATAATCCGCGCTGCAGTCAAGCTGAACTGCAAAGGAAAGAAATAGCGACGGCCCGGCAAAAGCGACGGCCCGGCATAGTCTCCTGATGCTCGCCTGACAGTGATCAGCGTCGGCATGTGCAGAATTCCATCAATGCTCGGCCACATCACGACAAGACAAGGGGTCGGCCTCGCTCACGTGCACGCGCGGATTGCGGCGCACGACGAGCGGCTGCGCGAGCGCGCGGCCGTCGACCGTCATCCGCTCCTGTAACGCGTTCCCGCATCTGCGATTCGAGTGCCGAAGATCGCGTGGGTTCGGGCAGCGCCGGGTGGCGCTGGTTTTATTGGCACGTAAGTTGCAATAACGGTTTCGTATGTCGGCAAGCCTTCGCTGGACGACTCTGTTTTTCGGGCTAAGCGTGAATGCGTGTTCGCACGGCAGCGCAGCACCGGCGGCGAGTCCATCGCCGCCGATCAGCGTGCACACCATCAGCGCGCAGAAGGGCGTCATCGCGCCGTACGAGACGCTCCCCGGATTGATAGCGCCGCACCAGAACGTCGGGCTATCGAGCAGCCTCGCGGAACCGGCGGTGACGGTGAATGTTCGCGAGGGCGACGCAGTGCATACGGGCGAGATCATCGCGGTGCTGGCGAGCGACGACCTCGAAGCGAGTTTGGAGTCAGCGTTGCAGACCGCCGCCGAATATCGCGCCAAGACGTCGCAGACCGCCTACTCGGGGCGCCTGGCGATCGGGCAGGGCGACGACGCAGTGCGCGTCGCGCGGGCGACGCTTGCGCAGGCGGAAGCGACGCTGGCGCAAGCGCAGCAGTTGCTTGGCCGCGAGCAGCAGGTCGCCGGCAGTTATCTTCCCGTCTCGACCGTCGACCAGCAGCGCACGCTCGTCGCTACCGACGCGGAAGCGGTCCGGTCGGCGCGAGCCTCACTGACGAGCGCCGAGCAAAACGTCACCGTCAACGGCGGCCCGGTCGCCGGGCTGCAAGCCGCCAACGTCGCGGGCGCACGCGCGGCCGCCGGATCGGCCGCGGCGCAGGCGACGCTCCTCGAACGTGACATCGCACGCGCGACGATCCGCTCGCCGATCGACGGTTACGTCACCAATCGCAACTTGAATCCGGGCGAATATCCCTCGGGTCGACAAATCTTCACGTTGCAGGAAACCGCGCACGTGTACGCGGTTCTGAGCGCGTCGAGCAATCAAGTGTTTCGCATCCACGAGGGTGCCGCTGCGAGCATCACGCGCAGCGGAGGCGGCCGCGGTAGCTTTGCGGGAACGGTCAGCGCCGTGCTGGGTGAGGCGACGCCGGGGTCGACGAATTTCACGGTCGAGGTCGACGTTCCGAACGAGCGCCGCGCCTTGGTTTCCGGAATGCCGGTGACGGGACGAGTTGCGCTGCCGCATGTCGCCGGCGTCGAGATACCGCAAACGGCATTCCTCGATGAGACGCACAGCAGCGTCATGATCGTCGACAACGGCAAAGCGAAGCAGCTCGATGTCACCGAACAGGCGACGGACGGCAAGCATGCAATCGTCGGCGGCTTGCCGGCTGGGACGCAGGTGATCGCGGACGGGACCTCCGGCGTTGCGAGCGGGCAGACGGTGGCGACGCGCTGATGTGGTTGACGAAAGCGTTCGTTCAGCACCCGCCGCTCGTCACCGTTTTGATCGCGCTGATGTTGCTCGCGGGATGGCTCGGCTACGGCAACCTCGCCGTCCAGGATATGCCGAACACGAGCCCGCCCGCGATCACGGTCAACGTCTCATATCAAGGCGCCTCGACGACCGTCTTGCGCGACAGCATCGTGCGGCCGATTGAAAACGCGCTGACCGGCTCTCCGAATATGCAGAGCGTCAGCTCGGTAATCCAAAACGGGCAGGCGTCGATCGCGGCCTCGTTCACCCTCGAATCGAGCGAGAGCACCGATTTGACCAACGTCGAGAAGGCGCTGCAGTCCGTGCAAGGACAGCTGCCGAGCGATCTGCTGCCGCCGACGGTCGGCGCCGGGACGCCCGGGCAGCCGGTGGTCGTGTCGCTCTCGCTCAACTCGAAGAGCCTTTCGAGACGCGCCCTGTCGCTGCTCGCAAAGAACACGATCGTGCCGGCGCTCGAGCAGATTTCCGGCGTGTCCGGGGTCCACGAGAGCGGGCTCTTGAACGCGGCGTATGAGGTTCGGATCGAACCGAGCGCGCTCGCGTCGGCGGGCCTGACCCTCAACGACGTCGTCGCTACGATCGCAGCGAATAACGTCCGCGCGCCGGGCGGCATCGCGTATCAAAGCGATCGGGAGACGCACATCGACGTGCGCGGCGATCTCGCGACGCCGCAGTCCGTTGCGGAACTGCTCATCCAAGGCGCGACGCCGGTGACGATCACTGCTGCCTCTAACGCCCCGACCGGGACGTCGACGTCGCCGCTGGTCGGGACGTTGAACGCGTGGACCGTCGTGGCGGAAAAAATCCGTATCGGCGACGTTGCAAACGTCAGCGAATCGATCGAGCCGCAGACGGTCTACTCGTACACCAATGGAACCTCTGCGATCGGCGTCGACGTCACCAAGACCGTCAGCGCGAGCGAAGTGACGGTTTCTGACGCCGTGATCGCGGAGTTGCCGGCGCTGCGCGCCCAGTTTCCGGCAGTCACCTTCACGGTCGATCACGTGCAGTCGACCTATTCGAAACAGCAGGTGCAGGGCGTCCTCCACACGCTGGTCGAGGCGATCATTCTCACGGCCTTCGTGATGCTCTTCTTCCTGCGCTCGTGGCGAAACGCGGTCGTCGTGATGGTCGCGATACCTACATCGTTATGCGTCGCGCTGTTTGCGATGTGGCGGCTCAACCTGACCTTGGATACGATCTCGTTGCTCGCGATGACGCTCGTGATCGGGATTCTCGTCGACGACTCGACGGTCGTGCTCGAGAACATCGAACGTCACGCCGATGCCGGGGAAGAGCCCGCGTCGGCCGCGGTCAACGGGCGCAGCGAAATCGGGACGGCAGCGATCGTCATCACGCTCGTCGACGTCGTCGTCTTCCTACCGATTGCGTTTATGACGGGCCCGATCGGTCAAGTGCTCAAGGAGTTCGGAATCGTCGTCACGGTCTCGACGCTCACCTCGCTTTTCGTCTCGTTCACGATCACGCCGACGCTCGCCGGGCTGTGGGCTCTCGAATCGAAGTGGCAGCCGTGGCGGATCATCGAACTGTTCACGCGCGGTTTCGAATGGGTGCGCGACCGCTACGCTCACGGCGTCTTGCCGTGGTCGCTCAAGCATCCGTGGCTCATCGTCGCGGTCGCGGTCGCACTCTTTTTCGGGTCCGCCATGCTCGTCCCGACGGGGCTCGTCGGTGAGACCTACATCCCCGCGGGCGACCAGGGCGAGATATTCGCCCAATTTACATATCCTGCCGGCACGCCGGTTCTGACCGTTCGCAAGCACGTCCTCGCCGTCGAGCGGTACGTCGACAAGATTGCGGACATCGAGTCGGAGACGAGCGAGGCGGGGCAGTTCGACGCTCCCTTCGGAGGGCCGGTTGCGGAATCCAACGTCGGTCAGATTCACATGTTCTTGAAGACCGGCCGCTAGCACTCGACGCAGCACTGGATCGATTATCTCACGCGCGTCACGAATCGGCTTACGCCGAATGCGGGTGTCATCATCAAGCCCGCGAGCGCGCAGAGCGGCGGCCCGAAACAGCCGATCGACGAACTGGTTTCGCTCAAGGGCGGCGGCGATCCGACCAAGTACGCGCAGCGAGTTTTCCGGGCACTCGCGGCGACGCCGGGAGCCACGAACGTCAACGACACATCGGCCAATCTGGCGCCGCAAGTCGCCGTGATCTTCAATCGCAACATGGCGCGCGCGCTCGACGTTAGCGTCGGCAATGCCGCAACCGCCGTCCGTGCAGCCTTCGGCGGCGCCATTGCTTCACAACTTGAAACCGCGAACGGGCTGATCCAGATCCAGGTGATCTACGGTCGTGCGGAGCGCCACGACCTCGGCAACGTACTCGCGATCCCGATTCGCGCGAACAACGGATCGATCGTCCACGTCGGCGACATTGCGGCGCTGCGGTGGTCGCCCGCGCCGCAACTCATTACGCGCACGAACGCAGCCGACGTAATCCACGTCGAGGCGAACGTCGCAGCGGGCGCACAGCTTTCCAACGTAACGAAGTCCTTCGAGCAACGCATCGCCGCGTTGCACCTGCCGGCGAATGTGGTAATCGCGACGACGCCGCAGGGCGAGCAAGCCAACATGAACCAGACCTTGCAGTTGCTCGGCGCTTCGCTCGCGCTGTCGTTCTTGCTCGTCTTTCTGCTGATGGTGGCGCTCTACAACAGCTACACCACGCCGCTGATCATCATGTTCGCGATTCCGCTCGCTTCGATCGGGGCCCTCGGCGCGCTGTGGCTCACCCAGAACACCCTCAATTTGTATTCGCTGATCGGTATCATCATGCTGGTCGGTATTGTGACGAAAAACGGAATCTTGCTCGTCGATTATGCCAACACGCTGCGCAAGAGCGGAAAAAGCAAACGTGACGCGATCGAAGAGAGCGCAGAGACGCGCTTTCGAGCGATCGTCATGACGACGGCCGCGATGATCTTCGGGATGGCGCCGCTCGCGCTTGCGCTCGAACCGGGAGCATCGCAGCGCAGCAGTCTCGGGATCGTGGTCATCGGCGGCTTGTCGAGTTCGCTCATTCTGACGCTCGTCATCGTGCCCATCATGTATCAATGGATCGCGCCCAAGAAACTCAAGGAGCCGCGTCAGATCGAGGCAACGGCTACCGGAACCGGCCCGCGTGAGGCGGCGCCGTCGGGCGAAGGAAAGCCTGCGCCGCAGAGACAGCCCGCGGCCGGTTAAGGTGAACGTCCGCTTGGGGATTAAGAGCGCGACGGCTGCCGCCGTGCTCGCGTTGATTGCCGCGCCCGCTCTCGCGCAGCCGGCCGCGACGGCCGTTGTGCCGACGCCGTTTTTAGATGTGGTGCAGGCCGCACTCGCCGTTAGCCCGAGCGCGGGGATTCCGGCGCGCGAACGAGCCGTCGCGGCGCTCGACCTCGAAACGGCTCGGACGCGCGCGTCGGCGCTCGGCACGCTCGACGCCGCGGCAACAGCGACGCTGCATCAGCCCGGGATCGCGCGCGATCTTGGGCCGAGCATCAGCGCACAATATGCAATTCTCGACGGAGGCTTGCGGGCCGCCGAGGCGGCGATCGCGCGCATCGAGGGCCGGCAGGCGAATCAAGACGAGCGCATCGCTGCGCTGGCCGTTTTCTCCGAGGTCGGGTCAGCCTACGATTCACTCTGGCTCGCCCAGCAAGACGTACGCATCGTGCGCGATCTCAAAGCACAAGTCGACCGCGATTTGACGACGTTGCGCAAAGCATTTCGCGTGGGTATCGTCGGTGAAATCGACGTCGACCGCGCGGCCGCGCAATCGCAGGCCGAAACGACGGTCCTGCTGCAAGCCCAGAGTGACGAGCGGCTGCAACGCGCCGTCCTCAACGTTCTATTGAACAGAGCAGCGGCGTCGCCGCTCGTGGCGTTGCCGAATTTGGGTCTCACGCCTCCGCCGTTTGGTGCCGCCGAAGAGGCAATCGAGGTTGCCGTAGTCGCCAATCCGCAAGCGGTGCGCGATCAGCTCGCCGTCGCTTCGGCCCAGGCCGCGGTGGACGTCCAGCGCGCAGCCCGGCGTCCTATGCTCACCCTCGCTTCGACGGTTTCGTACGATTTTCTAAGTCCGAACCTGGCGACCACAGCAGCGGGGGTAACGGCCGTCGGCGCCGGCGCCTATCGGCTCGGGGCGCAACTGGGCATCGGATTCTCGGTGAACCTTTTCGATCTCGGCGTGACGCGACGCGCCATCGCCCGCGCGCAGTTGGAGCGGTCGATCGCCTACCTTACGCTCGGCCAAGAACGTCAAAGCCTAGCGACGCAGGCGGCATCGAGTTTCTACACCTGGCAACAGAGCGGCGTCAACCTACAGAGCGCCGAGGCGCAACAGCGCTTGGATGCCCGTGTCCTTTCAATCAGCCGGCGCGCGCACGCAGTCGGCGCGACGTCGTATTTCGAGGTCGTCAGCGACGAACAGGCGCTCTTCAATGCAGAGGTAGCGACCGTCGCAGCGCAAGAAGCTCAATCGAGCGCGCTCCTCGTACTTGAACAAGTAACGGCAACGCTTCCGATCGAGCAGACACTGCAAGCTGCCGGCATCTCACCGTACTCCAACCCGTAGGTGAACCGCACATGCAGATCGACTCGATGTCGACCCCACTGCCAACGCGTCACGGGCTAAGGTTTAACGCTCCACCATCGCCATGGCGGCGGCGCTGTAGCGTGGACCCGCGGTGGTAGCCCCGAGCGCGTCGAGTTGCGCGATGTCGTCCGCCGAAAGCGTGATGTCCGTTGCCGCCACATTCTCTTCGAGATAACGGACGCGCTTGGTTCCGGGGATGGGAACGATGTCGTCGCCTTTGGCTAAGAGCCACGCAAGCGCGATTTGGGCGGGCGTCGCGTCGTGCGACTTCGCGATGGTGGTGACGTGCGTCACGATGGCAGCGTTTGTGCGGGCGTTGTCGGGTCCGAAGCGCGGGTCTTTGCGGCGGAAGTCGTCCTCGCCGAGGTTGGCGTTGCTCGCGACGGTGCCCGTCAGGAACCCTCGCCCGAGTGGACTGAACGGGACGAGGCCAATGCCTAGTTCGCGCAAGGTCGGTAGAATGTCGCCTTCGAGGCCACGTTCCCACAGCGAGTATTCGCTTTGCAGCGCGCTGACCGGATGGACGGCGTGCGCTCGGCGGAGCGTCTCCGCACCGACCTCCGAGAGTCCGATGTACCGAACCTTTCCGGCCCCGACGAGTTCGCTGAGCGCGCCGACCGTTTCTTCGATGGGCACCTGCGGGTCGCGGCGGTGCTGGTAGAAGAGATCGATCGTCTCAATGCCGAGCCGCGCGAGCGAAGCGTCGGCAGCGCGCTTGACGTTCTGCGGCGAACCGTCGGCACCGGCGATCGGGCTCTGCGAATCGGGGTTGATCTTAAAGCCGAACTTCGTCGCGACGACGACGCCGTCACGGCGGTCGCGGAGTGCGCGCCCGACCAGTTCCTCGTTGGCGTAGGGGCCGTAGACCTCGGCCGTGTCGAGAAAGCTAATGCCCAACTCCAGCGCGCGGTGAATCGTCGCGATCGATTCCGCGTCGTCGCCTTTACCGTACGATTGGCTCATGCCCATGCAGCCGAGGCCGAGTGCCGATACCGCGAGCCCCTGCGTTCCGAGTTTGCGTTTCTGCATGATCTCTCATTCCCCATCCGTGCGATCACCGCGAACACCTTGCCGTGCGATTGGCTCATGCCCATGCAGCCGAGTCCGCGCGCCGGTACGGTGAGTCCATGCGGTCGAGTCGCTGCTGCGAGTCTCATTCCTTTCAAGCGCCGAAACGTGTATGGCGCACCAGGACCGGGCGGCTATAATACCGCAGTTCGCAGGCGCCTCCCCTTGCGTGAGTGGCGGAATTTGGTAGACGCACTAGCTTGAGGTGCTAGCGGGAGCAATCCCGTGCTGGTTCGAGTCCAGTCTCGCGCATCGAGGGGGCGAAACATGTCCGGCGGCGGCGGCGTACTATGGAGCGTCCACGACCCGCCGACCAGGAGCTTGTCCCGCCATGTGGCTCACCCGTTTTGCGATCTCGCGCCCGGTCATCACGGCGATGGTCTTCATCGGCCTCGCCCTGTACGGCGTGTACTCGTATCTCCAACTCGGCGTCAACCTATTTCCGAACGTCGCGTTTCCGTTCGTCGCGGTCAGCGCGTCGTATCCGGGCGCGTCGCCCGCGGAGATGGAGAAGCTGGTCGTCAAGCCGATCGAAGATCAGCTCGACGGGATGGAAAATCTCGACCGGCTGACGGCGACGGCCCAAGAAGGCACGGCCACGGTCCTCGCTCGCTTTAAACTCGACACGGACCTGAACTTCGAAACGATCGACGTGCAGCGCCGCGTGGACACCGCGCGCGTCTATATGCCGACCGATCTCGATCCACCGTACGTCTTCAAATTCGGCACGGCGACCGATCCGATCCTCAACGAAGCGCTGAGCTCGAAGAAACTCAGCCCGGCGCAGCTCTCGGATCTCGTTTCGCAGAAGCTCGTTCCGGAACTCAAAGCCGTTCCGGGTGTCCTCGACGTGCAGACGGCGGGCGACACGCCGCGCGAGATTCACGTGTATCCCGACCAAGCGCAGTTGTTGGCGCTGGGTGCGACGCTCAATGATCTGAGCGGCGTGCTCGCGAGGAACAACGCCAACCTGCCGGGCGGCCGCATCGACACGCCGACGCAAGAGACGACCGTCTCGGTTCACGCCGACATCGGCCGGCCTTCGGACATCCTGGACATCCCCTTTCCGGTTCCCGGCGGAGCCCAGCAGAATCTGACGGTCGGCAATGTTGCCGTCGTGGATGACGGCCATGTCGAACAGCGCCGTCCCTCGCATTATAACGGCTCGCCGTCGCTGCTGCTCAACATCGAGCGGCAAATCGACGCGGACACCGTCAAAACCACGGCCGCATCCCGCGTCGCGCTTACCAAGATCGCAAAGGAATACCCCGACGTCTCGTTCTCCGAGATCGACGCCTCGTCGGATTACACGAAAGCGTCGGTGAACGGCGTGCTGCAGAGCCTCCTCGAAGGGATCGTGCTTACGGCGATCGTGATGCTGCTCTTCCTGCACGCCTGGCGCAATGCGGCCGTCGTCATGATCGCGATCCCTTCATCGCTACTCGCGACCTTCATCATGATGAAGCTATTGGGCTTCACGCTCGACGTCATCTCGTTGATGGGCCTGGGGCTCACCATCGGCATCCTAGTCGACGACTCGATCGTCGTGCTCGAGAATATCACGCGGCATCGAGATCTTGGCGAAGCTCCGCTGGACGCCGCCTATAACGGCCGCACCGAGATCGGCAACGCCGCGGTCGCGATCACGCTCGTCGACGTCGTCGTGTTCTTGCCGATCGCGTTCCTCTCGGGGATCGTCGGTAAGTACATGAAAGAGTTCGGGCTCGTCATCGTCGTGGCGACGCTCTTCTCGTTGTTCGTTTCGTTCACGCTGACGCCGCTGTTGGCCGGCCGCTGGTCGGTGAAGCGCCGCAGTCCCGCCGTTCCATGGTGGGCGCGGTGGTTTCAAGACGGCTTCGAGCGGCTGGCGCGCTGGTACGCCGAGCGCGCCTTACCGTGGGTGCTCGCGCACCGCTGGGTGCCCCCGGTCGTATGCCTCCTCTTGATCCTCGGTGCGATTTCGCTCGTGCCGCTCGGCTTCATCGGCTCGGAGTTCATTCCGTCGAGCGACGCGGGCGTGCTCAACGGCTCGCTGCAGTACCACGTCGGGCTGCCGCTGGCGACGACCGAGACGGCGATGTCGCGGCTCGAAGACCGGCTCTTGAAGATCGACGGCGTGAAATCGGTACTGACGACGGTCGGTGCGAAGCAGAGCGGCTTCAGCGACCTGACCGGCGGCAACTACGCGCAGTTCACCATCATCCTCGACAAGAAGCGCCGGCGCGAAACCGATCGCGTGCTCGCGAGCGCGCGCGGCCTCGCTTACCTCGTTCCCGGCGCCGACTATCAGATTGCCAAAGAGGGCGGCGGAGGAGGCGGCGGTTCGCCGATTCAGTTTACCTTGAGCGGTCCCGATACGGCGCTCGCCGAGGCCTCGCAGCGGCTGACCACGCTCATTCGCCGGCAACCCGGCGCGATCAACGTTCAGTCGGGCGCGGAGAACGAAGGCCCCCGGCTCAACATCCACATCGACCCGGCGCGCGCGAATATCATCGGCGTCTCACCCGGAGACGCGGCGCTCGCGGCCCGCATCGCGATCGGCGGCGCGGTCTCGACGAAAGTCAGGCTCGACTCCGGTCTCACCGACGTGCGCCTCGAGCTGCCGCCCGCTCAGCGCAATAGCCTCGCGACGATTCGTCAAGTACGGGTCCGCGCGGCGAACGGCATGTTGGTCCCGCTTTCGCAGGTCGCGGATTTTACGATGGCGTCCGCTCCGACGATGATCCAACGCCAAGCACGTGAACGCGTTGTGCGCGTCTATGCCGATGTCGATCCCAACGCGCACGTTGCGCTGGGGACGATCCTCGCGCCGATCTATGCCAAAATTGCGCATCCGGGATTTTTGCCTGAAGGCGTGCACGCACTGGCGGACGGTGACGCCGATCTTTACAACCAAACCTTTTCGAGTATGGGCGTTGCGCTTGCGACGTCATTCATGCTGGTCTACATGCTGATGGTCATACTCTACGGTTCGTTCGTGGAGCCTTTCGTCGTCATGTTCTCGGTGCCGGTTGCAATCGTCGGCGCGCTCGGCGGCCTTGCGCTGCGCCATCAGACGCTGAATCTGTTCTCGTTGATTGCGATCATCATGCTCTTCGGCTTGGTCGCAAAAAACGGTATCCTGCTGGTGGACTACGCGAACCAGCAGCGCCGAAAAAAATGGGCTCGATGTCGTAACGGCGATGAAGGCGGCAGCGGCAACGCGGTTTCGTCCTATTTTGATGACGACGTGCGCGATGATTTTCGGCATGCTGCCGCTCTCGCTCGGACTCACCGAAGGCGCCGAAGAACGCGCCTCGATGGGAACCGTGCTCATCGGCGGTCTGCTGAGCTCGCTCATCCTGACCTTGGCGCTGGTGCCCGTCGTCTATACGTTCGTCATGGGTTGGGTCGATCGGCGCGAGCATCGCCGAACGGCGAGCCGTGAGGGCAAAGGTGGACTCGTCGTCCCCGACTTCGAGCGTCCCCCAATCGGAGCCGGCGCGGGCGACTAGTTGGATTCGGCTATGCCGAATGCGCGAAGGTCGGCAAAGCCGGGGCCGGCGGCATGCAAGCGGCAGCATCCTGGGGAATCCCCCAGAGAAAGCGGCCGAAACACTCACCGGCTGCAGGAGGAAACGCTTGCACACACATCATCCGCGCCGCGTCGTCGCGAGCGCCATCACCGTCGCTGCGCTGCTGGCCAGCACGCTGCCGGCGTACGCCGTCTCGGTGCAACTCAACGGCTCGGCCGTCAACCTCAACCCGCCCCCGATCACGCGCGCAGGGCGCGTGTTCGTTCCGTTGCGCGGCATCTTCGAACGCTTGGGAGCGTCGGTCGTCTATCAGGCGGGCGTCATCAATGCCACAGGGTCGAGCGGCCGCACGGTTTCACTGCACATCGGTGCGCACACGGCGACCGTCAACGGTGCCTCACAGCCGCTTGACGTTGCGCCGTTCATCATCGGCGCGAGCACCTACGTTCCGCTGCGCTTCGTCTCGCAGGCGCTGGGTGCGACCGTCAATTACGACGCCCCCAATCAGATTGTTGCTATCGGCACCAACGGTACGAATACCAACGCGGCGCCCGCGGCGGCACCTACCGCGAGTTCGACGAGCGCACTACAGTTGCGTAACCCGCAACCGGCTCGCAATGCCTACGTGCAATCCACGAAGCCGACTATCGAGGCCATGTTCAGCCAACGCGCCGACGCCAACAGCGTTCACGTGATGCTCGATGGGCGCGACGTGACCTCTGCTGCGACGATCTCGGATACCGGCATCGTCTATACGCCGCAATCGGATTTGCAAAGCACAAAGCATGCGATTCGTGTAACCGGCAAGGATACTTCGGGCGTCGCTTTCGATCGTGGCTGGTCGTTTACGTCGGGCACGACGCAGCCGACCAACAGCGTGACGATCTCCTCGCCTGCAGACGGCGCGACCGTGGGCGGTACGTTTACCGTTTCAGGGCACACGACGCCGAATGCGCGCGTGCACTTCGTTGCGGGCAGCGCGGCATCGATCGGCGGCATCTTCGCCTTCGGAACCGGCACCTACACGGGCGATACGCTCGCTGACGCTTCGGGGAATTTCTCGCAGCAAGTTAGCTTGCAGACGATCTCAGGCGGCCAGATTGGGGTGACCGTTACGTCGACGGATCCGGCAACGAAGGCGAGCGCCGAGAAGAAGCTCAGGCTACGCGCACAGTAGGCTGAGCATGACGCTCGACGGCGAAGCGCGCCGTCGTGAATAATTCGCAGCGCGTCGCCCTCGTTACGGGGGCGGCGCGCGGCTTGGGCCGCGGGATCGCCGTCGATCTGGCGGTCCGTGGCTATCGGGTAGCATTCACGTATCGTCCCGCGGGAACCGCGCCCGACGCTACGGCAAGCCGCATCGGCGCGATTACCGGCACAGAGCCACTGGCCGTTGCCGCGGATCACGAACGTGAGGGTGAAACGGAAGCGGCTATCCGTGAGGTGGAAGCGTCGTTCGAACGGATCGACGTCGTGGTCCATGCCGTCGGACCGCTGGTTACGCACGCCTTCTCACGCGCATCGCGAGACGAATATCGCCGCATGATCGCGGGCAATCTGTCGAGCGCGGTCGAGGCTGCGTTTGCGGTCCTGCCGGGCATGCGCGCGCGCCGCTTCGGACGTTTGGTTTTCTTCGGAATGAATGGGTCGCATGCAACCGTGCCGGCGCGCAACATGAGCCTCTATGCAGCAAGCAAAGCCGCAGTCGTCAGCTTTGCGCGCACCCTCGCACTCGAAGAAGCGCGCCACGGAATAACGGTTAATGCGCTCGAACCGGGCGACATTCGCGACAAGGACATCGACCGCGCAGCAGCGCGCAACGTTGCAGCGAAAAACCCGACGGGCCATGCGGGTTCGTGGGAAGACGTTGCATCGGCGGTGCGCTTTCTCGTGGCCGACGAGTCTGATTTCCTCAACGGCGTGGTTCTGGGCGTCAATGGCGGCCTCGTGGACCCATACGAGTGATTCGCATCGCGTGGACGGCGATCGTTGCAATCGTCATCGTGCGCTGCATCGCTGCATTCACCGTTCCGTTGACCGGCGACGAAGCGTACTACTGGGAATGGAGCCGACACCTCGCCTTCGGATATGTCGATCATCCGCCGATGGTAGCCTGGACGATCGCACTGTTCTCGATCTTCGGAACGACGCCGGGTTTGGTCCGTTTGGGGTTCATCCTATGCGGCCTGGTCGCGTCGCTCGCCATTGCGGGATGCGCAACCGAACTGACGGACGACGGGCGCGCCGGCGCTGCAGCGGCACTCGCCCTTGCGTTGATGCCGCTGGCGTCGCTTGCCTTCGGCGCCGCGTCGCCGGATGGACCGTACATGATGTTCTGGGCGCTTGCGCTGTGGTTCGGCGCGCGTGCGTTCCGGCGCGACCGGCTTTCCGATTGGGCTTTGCTCGGCGTTGCGTTGGCCGGCACGCTGCTTTCGCGCGTGCTCGGCTTGGCGCTGCTTTTCGGTGTCTGCGCGTATGCGTTTTCGCCGCAGACGCGCGTGATGTGGCGCAGAGGTGTGCCGCTGACACTCGGGGTCGCCTTCGTGCTGTGTCTGCCGTGGCTGGTTTGGAATGCGACGCACGGTTGGATCACCTTCGCGTTCGCGCTCCTTTATCGGCACAACGAAGTGCACGAGCTTTCGTTCGCGCGGCTCGGCGGCGTGCTTCTCGCACAGACCGCCGCCTATTCGCCGGGCATCTTCGTTGCGGTACTGCTGCTCGCGATTCGTCCGCGCAACGCATTCCTTGCCTGGGCGGCGCTTCCGCAACTGATCGTGGTCATGGTGCTCGGTCTGGTCGAGCGCGTCGAGATCTACTGGATCTTCGGCACGATGGTATCGCTTGGGGCGATGCTCGGAATCGCCTACGTGCGAATCTCGTACCGCGCCCGACTTATTTGGACGAGCGTGTGTGCCGGGCCCGGCACGATATTGGTTGCGGTGATCCTTGGGGTCACGCTGGCACCGGTTCCGCTCTACGGGTGGCTGCACCGCGAGTGGAACGCATCGCTACGAAACGGCGGCCCCTTCGAGATCATGACGTATGCACCGCTCGCACACGATGCAGCGCGGCTCGCGCGCGCCCACGATGCCGTCGTGATGACCGACGGGTACGGATTTTCGTCCGTGCTGGATTTCGACGCGGGGATCGCTCCGGTCGTGATCGGTTACGATTGGCAGGGCCGCGAGGCGCGGCGCTGGTATCCCGATGCGCGTCACCCTGTGCGTGCCCTGTTCGTCGATAAGGAACCGCTCTCGTCACGTCCCGACATCGCACTCCACCTTCATCGCGCCTGCGGGAGCGTCGTCGACGGCGGCGTGCACGGTTTCGCCTACGGCGGCGCGTTGCCGCGCGATTATTACTTCACGTGGTGCGATGGACTCGCAGCCGACGGTCTTGCCATCCTTCGCTGGGAACGCGAGCCCGTTCGCGAAGCAGCGCAGTCCTCCGTCGCGGCGTCGCACGCTTAGAGCATCGACGGGAAGTGGATTGCTGAAGCGACGGACGGATCGGTCGACCAAACGCGAGGGTTGCGCGCCCCGCAGCCCACTGGGCTTTTCCATATTTGCGTTGCTGTTCGCCGCATGTACCCTCGGCGGCTGCGGTCAGCGGCGCGGCGATCCGTCGCCCCTCGTAACGGCGGCGCCACCGACCCCGTCGCCTGCACCGACGTGGTCGCCGTCCGAGCGGACGGCGTTGCAACGCGCGATGTCGGCGATCTTCAGCGACGACATCACGCAAGATGGAACGGGCATTGCGGTGCTGGCGGCAGATGGAACCCAGCTCTTCGAACGACGCGCGTTCGTGCCCGTGACGCCGGCTTCGACGCTCAAGTTGCTTGTCGCCGCAACCGCCCTCGATGCGCTGGGACCGCAGCACCGTTTTGAAACGCGTTTCGTCGCGGCCGCTGCCCCCGACTCGAGCGGTACGGTGCGAGGCGGAGTGTGGCTCGTCGGCGGCGGCGATCCGTCGCTGAGCTCGGATGAGTTGCGTAACGGCGTCGCGGCGTTGTGGCATAGCGGAGTCCGGCGCATCGACGGCCCGATCGCAGTCGACGACAGCGCGTTTTCGGGTCCCGAACAGAATCCACGCTGGGACCCAAGCGACCTCACCTACGACTATGCGGCCGGTACAAGCGCGATCTCGCTCGACGAGGATACCGTTGAATTCGACGTCGATCCCGATCCGGCGGGCGGTGCGGCACGCATCAAGGCCGTGCCCGCGAACCAGTCCATCAGCTTCGCCGGTCGTATCGCTTCGGGCGGTTCGTCGTCGTTCGTCACGATCGTTCGCAAACTCGAAACACCGCATCTCGGAACCGATCCGGCGCAGGCGCCCGAGCCACGCAACGAATACGTCGTCGACGGCAATGTCGCGCAGGGTTATCCGCAGCGGCTGCTCGAGCCCGTACTCGGCATGCCGGGCTACGTCGGGGGAGCGACGGCGGCGATGTTCGCCGAGCGCGGAATCGGCCTCGCGGGCGGTTTTCGCGTCGGGGTCGCACCGCTCGGCGCGGTGACGCTGTGGGCACACCGCTCCGCGCCGCTGGCCGATCTCGTCCATGAGATGCTCGTCAATTCCAACAACCATACAGCCGAACAACTCCTGCGCATTCTCGGCGAAACGAGCGGCCGCCCCGGCACGGATGCGGCCGGCATCGCGGTTGAGAAACGGCAGCTGAGCGACCTACACGTGCCGCGCGACCGCATGGCGGTCTATGATGCGAGCGGTCTCGCACCGAGCGACCGAATCATGCCGCTGACGCTCGTGAAGTTGCTGGCGGCTCAGGCTCACTCGCCGTACGGGAATGTGTACGTGCGCAGCTTACCGCGCGCGGGCATCGAGGGGACGGTGCAACGCCGCGATCTGCACGATGCACTCGGACGTACCCGCGCAAAAAGCGGCCACATCTCAAACGTGAACGGACTCGCCGGTTACGTGCAGACGCGTCACCACGGCCGCATCGCGTTTGCATTCGAAGTCAACGACCCGCGTGCGAACGCTGACGTCGTGTATGAAGAAGAGGACCGCGCGCTCGATACGCTTTCGGACTTCTAGGAGGCTCGGCCCGGAGGGTCGCTCTGCGCGATGATTAAGTAGCGTTCATGGCCTCTCCGGCAATTGGCTACACGCTCGTCATGCGGTTGGAAATGCCTTCGACACCCGGCGCATTCGGCACGCTCGCGTCGGCGATCGGCGATGCCGGAGGCATCATCGGAGCGGTCGACATGCGTGCCGTCGGTAAGGCCTCCGTAACCCGTGACCTGACCGTGACCGTCGCTTCCGATGCGGTTGCCAACGTCGTGCGCAAGCACGTCGAGCGGCTCGACGGCGTGCGGCTGGTCAGCATTTCAGATTCGACGTTCCTCGCTCATATCGGCGGGAAGATTTCCGTCGTCCCGAAGATCCCGGTCAAGACACGCACCGATCTCTCCAAAGTGTACACGCCCGGCGTCGCACGGGTGTCGATGGCGATCGCAAACGATCCGCTGAAGGCCTTCCAACTCACGATCAAACGCAACTCGGTCGCCGTCGTCTCCGACGGCACGGCGGTGCTTGGCCTCGGCGACATCGGTCCCTTTGGAGCGGCGCCGGTGATGGAGGGCAAATGCATGCTCTTCAAGCAGTTCGCCGACATCGACGCGTTCCCGATTTGTCTAGATACGAAGGACGTCGACGAGATCGTCGAGACCGTGGTGCGGATCGCGCCGATTTTCGGCGGCATCAATCTCGAGGACATCTCCGCGCCACGCTGCTTCGAAGTCGAAGACCGGTTGCGGGAACGGCTGGATATTCCGGTCATGCATGATGATCAGCACGGCACGGCGGTGGTCATCCTCGCGGCGCTCATGAACGCTGCTACGGTCGTGGGCAAGCGCCTCGAAGACTTGACGGTGGTCGTCGCGGGCAGCGGCGCGGCCGGAACCGCGACCATGAAGATGCTGCTGCTGGCCGGAGTTCGCGACGTCGTACCGGTCGACCGGTCGGGCGCATTGACCCGCAGCGAGCAGTATGAGAACTGGCATTGGACGTGGCTTGCGGAAAATACGAACCGAAAGAACCGGCACGGCTCGCTCGCTGAAGTTCTGGAGGGAGCCGACGTCTTCATCGGCGTTTCAGCTCCGAACATTTTACGGCCGGAAACGTTGCAGCGCATGGCGCGCGATCCGATCGTCTTCGCGATGGCCAATCCGACGCCGGAGATCATGCCCGAGATCGCGGCGCCGTACGTCGCCGTCATGGCGACCGGACGCAGCGACTACCCGAACCAAGTCAACAACCTGCTGGCCTTTCCGGGCATTTTCCGTGGTGCGCTCGATTGTCGTTCGCGGTCGATCAGCGACGGTATGAAGCTCGCTGCAGCGAGGGCGATTGCGGGCATCATCAACGATGATGAACGCGGCCCTGAATACGTCATCCCGAGCGTTTTCGATAACCGCGTCGTCGATGCGGTCGCGCGCGCCGTCGTCGCCGCGGCAACCGACGAAGGGCTGGCACGGCGTCAGTCGCTCGGTACGGATAACGAGGAGCTCGCGGCGACGATTTGATGCAAGAGTTTCGCGCGCGGGTTCTCATCATCGAGGACGATCCCGACATTGCGGCGGTCGAGCAGCAGTTCTTGACGCGCGCCGGATATCAGACGAAATGGGCTTCAACCGGTCGCGCCGGGCTCGCCGACGTCGTGAAGTTCGAACCGGATGTGGTTTTGCTCGACATCGGCCTGCCGGATATGTCGGGACTCGATGCCTGCACGACGATTGCCGAAACCGCCGATGCGTACATTCTGTTCGTGAGCGGTAATTCGAGTGAAGAGGTACGGCTCAAGGGCTTGGGCCTGGGCGCGGACGACTTCATCAACAAACCGTTCTCCGGCAATGAGTTGGTCGCGCGCATCGCTTCCTTTCTGCGCCGCCGCGAACGCTCGCGGTTGCGCGAAAAAGATGGGCGACTGCAACTCGGTGATTCGGCGCTCGTACGCGATTTGCATATGTTGCAGAGAAATGGCCGAGCCGTCGCGCTGACCGCGCTCGAATTTCGGCTCCTGTGGTTTCTCGGTGAAGCCGACGGGCGGCTCTTGACGCGCGCTCAGATACTCGAGCGCGTTTGGAACGACGTCTCCGGCATTCCGACCCGCGTTGTCGACGTCCATGTCGCGGCACTGCGCAAAAAAGTCAGCGAAATCGGCGCGGCCCTCGTCATCTCGTCGGTACGAGGCATCGGATACCGTCTGGATCTGCCGTAGCGAGTCGCACTTCGTGCAACTCTAGGCTCCTAGCTTCCGTCACTGCGCCGCACGTAGCGCGTCATAGCGTTCCGCGCGCATGCCCCTTCTAACAAGGATCTCTCATTTTATCATGTTCTCGTTCCGTCGCTGGCTTGTTTTGATCGCGCTCACCGGCATGGCAGCCGCACCCGCTGCGGCGCAGCGGCGCGTGGTCCGCATTGCGCCCGTCGCTTTTGGTGCCCCAGCCGGCAAAGCTCCCGCCGGAGCGTTTGGCGCCGGCGATATGTTTGCCCGCGTGTTGCCGTCGGGGCGTGTCGTGGTGCCGACGGGAACGAGCGTGGTGGTCGGAATGAACGCGCTCGGCGTTGCGCTGACGCCCGACGGCCGGTTCGCGATCGTCTCCAACGACGACGAACGTGAAGCGAGCGTGCATAGCATGCTCGACCCGTCGATCACGGGCGGCTATTCGCTTGCGGTCGTCGACGCGCAGACGATGCGGGTCGTCAGCCGCTATCAAACGCCCAAAGAAACGTATTTCATCGGCGTTGCGGCTCTGCGCGATCCGCGCAATCCGGCTAGTACGCTCGTGCTTGCGTCGGGCGGGGCGAGCAATGCGGTGTACGCGTTCGATCTCGACCAGAGCGGTAAACTCGGGCCCGACGCCCAGCATGAAATCGACATTCCGACGCCGAGCGATCCGCACTTCGCCAACGTCGAGCGTGCCTTTCCAAGTACCCTTGTCCTGTCGCCTGACGGCACGCATGCGTTCGTCGTGGATGAACTCGGGGACAATGTCGCGCAGATCGACACCGCAACGCGGCGCGTCGTGGGAAGCGAACTTTCCGTCGGATTCTTTCCGCTCGGTGCCGCGCTGACGCCGCAGGGGCTGCTCGTCGCGAACGAAGGCCTGATGCACTATGCGTTCCTCGCCGCGCCGGCGACCGTGCCGCCCTTCGTCGGGCCCCCGATCGCGCTCGACCAAGCCTCGTCGCTTTCTCTGATTGCACGCAATCCGGACGGCTCACTCGCGCCGGCGCTGTCCGTTTCCGTAGCGATGGATCGCACGCCCGACGGTATCGAGCAGGCTGGCGGCGCACACCCGGTCGCGCTCGCCGTGATGGCGGAGAAACCGTATGCGTTCGTTGCGATGAGCAATGTGGATCGCATTGCGACGGTGTCGCTCGAAGCGCAACCGCGCGTCGTCGGCGGAACGGAGCTGCGTCTGTACGACCGCGGTCCGTACGGAACGCAGCCGGCCGCCCTCGCGCTCACCCACGATGGTAAACGGCTGTACGTCGCGCTGGCAGGGATCGATGCAGTCGCCGTCATCGACACGAGCGATCCGCTGCATCCTCACCGCCTTGGTTTGATTCCGACGGGCTGGTATCCGTCGGCGCTCGCGCTGTCGGCCGACGACCGCTCGCTGTTCGTTGCCAATACGAAGGGAATCGCCGAGGATCGCGGCTTCCAGGGCGGCGAGCCGGAATTCGTCGATAACCGCGGGCGGATCGAATCGGTCGGCGCCGACAGCAACGCGATCTGGTCGACGCTCGAGCGGATCGATCTTGCGAACGTCGATCTGCGGCATACGACTCCCCTCGCGCTTTCGTATCTGCGCAAGGTGCACGCTGCGCGTAAGCGCGGCGTCGTCCCCGACCGTTTCGAAGGCAACGGCAGCGCCCGCATCAAGCACGTCGTCATTCTGCTCGAAGAGAACAAGACGTACGATTCGATGCTCGGGGATCTAAGCGACGCCCGCGGCCGGCCGTACGGTCCCGGCGATCCGGCGCTCGTCTCGTTCGATGCGTCGATCACGCCGAATCTTCACGCGCTCGCGCGGCGCTATGCGCTCGCCGGCAACTTTTATGCCGACTCCGAAGAATCGGACGCCGGGCATCAGTTCGTCGCCGGTGGGATCGCGAGTCTGTTCACCGAGAAAACGCTGCTGGTTAAGAAAGGGCGCCGGCCCCTGGTCAATAAGAACGAGGACGCCGAGGATTACCCACGCGCTGGCTACATCTTCAACTCACTCGCAGAGCGTCGCAAGACCTATCGTGACTACGGCGATTTGGTGCGCGTCTCGGGTTACGACGAAGGCGAAGCGCCCGATCCCAAGACCGACGATCCGAACTTCGTCGATCAGAGCGATAGCGCGGCGCCGACCCGCGGGCTCGGCGGCCTCTATAGTCTCGATGCCGCTGCTCCCGCTACCCTTGCCGATCACATCGATCTCAACTATCCGGGCTGGAATTTGCGCATCCGCGACGTGCGCCGCGCGGCCGAGTTCATTCGCGATTTCGATCCGCTCGTCAAAGCGAACGCAATGCCGACGTTCACGTATGTCTGGCTGCCGGCGGACCACGGCGGCTTCGGGCCGAACATCCCGCCGTTGCCCGAGGAGGTCGCCGACGGCGACCGGGCGCTCGGGCGAATCGTCGACTACCTGACGCACATCCCGCAGTGGAGATCGACCGCTATCTTCATCGAGCCCGACGACGCTCAGTCGACACGCGATCACATCGACGAACACCGTTCCTATGCCGTCGTCGTCTCGCCGTATGCCAAGCGCCATTACATCGGCGGCGCGCATTTGTCGACCGTCAGCGTTTTGAAAACCGAAGAAGAGCTGCTCGGCCTGCCGGCGCTCTCCCTCGGCGACGCGTTGGCGACCGATCTGGCCGACTTCTTCACGCCGTCCGCGGACGTGGCGCCCTACGCTCACCTCGATGCGCCGACCCAAACGGCGAGCCTCGAAGGGAACCGTATCGCGGCGCTGCTGCAGCGCACCGATCAATCGGGACCCGACGCCGATTCCGATCGCACGGCGCGCCTGGTCGAGCTATCACGCGTCGCAGACCTGCTGGCGGCCGAGCGCCGCGGTCTGTCACGGACGACGTATGACCGCGATCAACGCGAGCTCTATAACCGCGCGTGTGCTGTTGTAAATGCCGCGCCGCAAGCGTGTTGAGGTTCCGCGTGGCGCCGCGGCGAAAGGCGGCCCGGTGATTGCCGCAGAGTCTCGACTTCAAGCTCCGTTCGCGCGCGGCGACGCCGGAACGTTGCGTGCGGTGTTGCTCGTCGCACCGTCGCCGGCGCTGGCGAACGTGCGGCCGATGTATGGTGAGTCCAATGCAATCGCCGAACGCAGTGCCGAGCAATTCGCCGTCTTCACGAACCGGCTCGCGGCACACGGGGTCAAGGCCAGCGTCGTCGCGTGCGACGCGGTGACGCCGCTCGGTCCGCTGTGCGCGGACGCGGCGGTGCTCTTCCCGGAGGGCGCCTTTCTGATGCGCCCGAGCGATCTGCGCCGTTGCGCCGAAGTTGCCGCGATCGAAGCGGCCTTGGAGCGCGTCGGCGTCCCGATCGTCGGCCGAATCGAGGCGCCGGCGATGCTCGACGGCGGCGACGTGCTCGTGGGGCGGGATGCAATCTATCTCGGCGTTGCGCGCGTGCGGCGCGACGAGGGTGGCATTCCCCTTGCTTCGCATGGCAACGCACTAGGCCGCGAGCAGCTCGCTGCGTATGCAGGCTCCAAGGGACTGCGCGCGACGCTTGTGCCACAGAACGCCGACGTGTTTCGGCTGCGCTCGGTGGCGGCGTTCGTCGACGATGAAACGCTGCTGTGCGCTACCGGCGTGCTGGATGCGACCGCTTTCGAAGGACTGCGGCTACTCGAAGTTCCGCGGGGTGAAGACTACGGTGCAGGCGTGCTGACGCTCGGCAACGGCAGCGTGCTCGCGAACCTGCGCTTCCGGCAAACGTTGCCGCTCCTGCGCAAGGCAAAGATTGCCGTCGACGCGATCGACTTGTGGGAGTTCGGAAAGATTGGTGCGACGCCGTCGCTGCTGGCGCTCGCACTACAACGCACGTAGTGGGATCGCGCTCGCTGAATCCGTACGTCATTCGGTTTCACCGAATCGCGGACACTGGCGGAAGTCGGGCAAGAGCCTGACAAATTCGTAACGGTATGCGCATCGCCGTTCTGTCCGACGTGCACGGCAACATCAGCGGCCTCGAAGCGTGTCTTGCGGACCTCGATGAACAGGGCGGCGCCGATACGCTCGTCGGGGCCGGCGACTTCTGTGCGGACGGTCCCCGCCCGGTCGAGGTTTTGGAGTGTTTGCGTGAGCGCGGCGCGCTGTGCGTCCGCGGCAACACCGATCGCTATATCGTCGAATCTGCCGACGCCCAAAGCAACCTACAAAGCGCTGAAGATGCCGCGGAAGCGGCGGAATTTGCGTGGCAACGCAAACGTCTCGGTTCGGCGTGGCTTGCATGGTTGCGCGGCCTACCGTTTGCGCAGCGATTCGGTGACGGGCCGGGCGGTTTGCTGGTCGTACACGCGAATCCTAAGAGCGACGACGAACACATCTGGCCCGACGCCGATGACGCGTTGCTCGAACGCGTGACTGACGGCGTCGCCGAACGCACGATTGCCTTCGGTCATCTGCACTTACCGTACGTTCGCACCTGGCGCGACCGCCTTCTCGTCGACGTTGCTTCCGCCGGCCTGCCGAAGGACGGCGATCCGCGTGCCGGCTACGCGCTCTTCACACAGCGCAGCGGCGGCTGGGAGGTCAAGCACCGCCGCGCCGCTTTCGACGTCGAAAAGGTCATCCACGACATCAAGCAAAGCGGCATGCCGAACTCCGAAAATCGCATCAAAGTTCTACGCCGCCACCGTTACAGGCAATTGGCCGGACGCATACCGTAGAATGTGGGCTGGAGGTTAAAAGTTCGACCCTTACTGTGCCATACAGTTGGCACCTCGCAATGGTAAATCCACAGTGACGCCGCATTCCGACCTAGGTGGGGTTGATCGTACGTGAAAGCCTTGATCGCGCCCGGACCAGTGGCCCGAGCCGGACCGCGCTCGCAACTGCGACTCTTGGATGATCTAACCGTCGAGTCGGCGGCTGATTATCACATCGAAGCGTTTAATTCTGACCTTTCTGTTGTCATGAAGTGCGTTGATAACAGCATTTTTCTTCGCGATATTCCATCGGACAGCATCAATCTAGTCGTGACGTCGCCGCCATACAATATCCGTAAGGCCTATGAGAAGAACGGCACACCCCTCGATGATTATATCGAAGCGCAGTCACACGTGATCGCGGAGTGTGTGCGTATATTGCATCCCCGAGGCTCGCTTTGTTGGCAGATCGGAAATCACGTTCAACACGGCGAAATCTTTCCATTGGATCTGATGCTGTATCACGTCTTCAAGAATCGGGGGCTAAGACTTCGCAATCGGATTATATGGCATTTCGAACACGGGTTGCACGGCTCTAAGCGGCTCTCGGGTCGATATGAAACAATTTTATGGTTTACCAAGGGCGATGACTACACGTTTAATTTGGACGCGATCCGCGTCCCACCAAAATACCCCGGCAAAAAGTACTTTAAGGGTCCTAAAGCAGGACAGCTATCCTGCAACCCGCTGGGCAAGAATCCGGGCGACGTTTGGGTTATTCCGAACGTAAAATTCAACCACGTCGAAAAAACTCGACACCCATGTCAGTTCCCGGTCGAGCTCATTGAACGGCTGATCATTTCCTTGACGGAGCCCGGTGATACGGTGCTCGACCCGTACCTCGGCGCGGGGTCGTCCGTCGTCGCAGCACTGATGCACGGTCGCAGTGGAATTGGTTGCGATATCGTGCCGGAGTATATAGAGACGGCCTGGCGACGTGTTCACGCGCTGCGTCAGGGCGTGCTGCGGACACGGCCGATGAGCCGTCCGGTGTACGATCCTAATCTGCCTTATGGCGGCCATAAGTGAGGATGGCGGCGTACTACTCGCACTTGAACGGACTCGAATACCTGCTCGTTCATAAACCGCATCTTTGGGACGAAATCCGGGCTGTTCTTTCCGGCATCGACGCTGAATCGCACCGAACGAAGGTCAGCAAGGAAAAGCGCATTTTCGGGAAGCTGCTGTTCGCACCGGCGGCTATGAACAAGGCAATCGCCGGCGGATTTAGGAAACGTGGCTGGGAAGAGCGTCGCGTCAATTATTTTGTTACAGACGACGAGCGCTTGATCCGTAAGACGATGCTGCTCTCGCGTTCCGAGCAGAAGGCCGAAATCGAAGCTGCCGGCAAGATCCCGTTCCCATCATACAATCAAACGGATTTCGTTAAAGATCGCTGCATGGTCGAGGTGCAATTCGGCAAGTACGCTTTCATCGCGCATGACTTGTTCGTCAAGCACATGGCTTTCTACACGACTGATCATATGGATGTCGGAGTTGAGATTCTTCCGATGAAATCATTGCAGGCCCAAATGTCTTCGGGCGTTCCGTATTACGAAGGCGCGCTTTATGATCTAATACGCGAAGGCCGTGGCGTGCCGCATGTCCCGCTCGTGCTGGTGGGTGTCGAACCGGAATTCCCTCTGAATAAAGCGGAGTTGGCAACGGAAGCGCTAGAAGAGGAGAAAGAGATCGATGCTGGTCTGGACATACGCCGCGAGCGCTAGGCACCAGCGAAACCGAAGCTTCGGTGTTTCGGGTCTACACAGGTTATGGCGGAGGTATTGTCCCTCAACAACTCCTCCTCGAAGCGAAGTCGTCCTAGCACGCCTCCGGCTCTTCGGGTGGAAAATCTCATCAAACGGTACGGCGATTTTCTCGCGGTCGACGACGTGTCGCTCTCAGTGGAACAAGGCGATTTCTTCGGCTTTCTTGGGCCAAACGGTGCGGGCAAGACGACGACCATCAACGCGGTCGTCGGGCTAGCGACCATAACGTCCGGCACGATCGAAATATTCGGACACGATAATGTTCGGCTGTGGCGCGAGGCGCGGCGGCTGATCGGGCTGTCGCCCCAGGAATACAACTTCGATCGCTACCTTTCGATTCGCGACGTGCTGATCTACCAGGCCGGCTATTACGGCATTCGCGGGCCGGCCGTGCGGGCGCGGGCCGATGCGCTGCTCGAGAAGTTCGGGCTTACGTCGAAGGCAAACGACACGTTCATCCGGCTCTCGGGCGGCATGAAGCGGCGCCTGACGTTAGCGCGCGCGCTCATTCACGAGCCTGCGCTCCTGATTTTGGACGAGCCGACCGCCGGCGTCGACGTCGAACTTCGGATTGAACTTTGGGCTTTACTGAGGGAACTCAACGCGAATGGAACGACGATTATCCTGACGACCCACTACCTCGAAGAAGCCGAGTCGCTGTGCAAGAACATCGCGATCATCGAGGGCGGAAAAATCGTCGCGATGGAATCGACCGAAAAACTTCTTGCGCGCCGCGGCATGGCGACTTTGCGCGTCACCGTCGCCAACCCACTCGAGTCGCTGTCGCCGGGACTTGCGGCGCGCGGTGCGCGCTACGATGCGACCACGCGCACGTTGCAGTTCGAAGGCATCGCGCCGTCGGCGATCGCGCCGACGCTTGCCGAGCTGCAGTCGGACGGCTACACGATCGAAGACGTCGCGTTCACACGTTCGAGCCTGCAGGACGTGTTTTTGGAGCTGGTGCGGCGATGACGGATGTCTGGGGCTTTCGCAACCCGATCGGGCTCGCGACACTCGTGCGGCGAGAGTTGGTGCGCACGTACAAAGTCATCAATCAAGTTATCTGGCCGCCGATCATCACGACGATCCTCTACGTGCTGGTCTTTGGCCTCGGACTCGGGAGCCGGATGCACAACGTCCAAGGCGTCCCGTACGCTGCGTTTTTGATTCCCGGGCTCATCATGCTGCAGGTGATCGATCAGACCTACGGCGAGTCGTCCAGTTCGCTCTTCCAGGGGCGCTTCATGAACTCGATTCAGGAACTGCTCGTCGCGCCGCTCTCGGCCGTCGAAATCGTCACGGGTTACATCGTGGCATCGATCTTGCGCGCGATCTTGATCGCGCTGTTGATTCTTGCCGTGGGCTTCGTCATGGTTCGCACGTCGCCCGAAAATTGGGCGCTCTACTTCGGCATGACGATCCTCGTCTCGGCGCTTTTCGGCGCGATCGGCCTGATCTTCGGTCTGCTCGCCGAAAAGTTCGATCACATCGCCGTCTTTACGACCTTCGTGATCACGCCGCTCGTCTTCGTGGGCGGGGTGTTCACGTCGACGCAGTTCTTGCCGCCGCTCGTGCGGCAGATTTCGCTCTTCAACCCGATGTTCTATATGATCGACGCGTTTCGCTATTCTTTCACGGGACGCAGCGACGTACCGCTCGGCCTTTCGGTCGGCATCGTGGGGGGACTTGCCGCGATTTCGCTCGCGATCGCGCTGCGCATGACGGCCACCGGCTACAAGTTGCGCGTCTGATGCGTTCTAGCGGCATGGTTCATCGCGCATCGCTTCTGCTCGCATTCGTGGGCATCGCAATTCCGATTGCAAGCGGCGCAGCACTGCCGAATCTCTCGGCCACGCCACCTCCTGTGCCTTCGTCTAGACTCGCTGTACCGAGCGGAGCCCCCCGTATCGATGCCTCGGCACCGACCGCGGCCTTGGAGCCCGGCGTCCCGGCACCTCCCTTCAAACTTCAAGCGCTCAACGGAAACGAGATCGGACTCGGCCAGTACAAGGGCCAAACCTTCGTTCTGCTGCTCTTTAAGACGACATGCGTCTCGTGTAGAGCGCAGATCGCCGAACTCAGTGCGGCGGCGCCGAAGCTGATGAAGGACGGCATTGCAGTCCTAGGCATCGATACGGGTGACGGCGTCGACGTGGTGCGTGCGTACGCCGCGCTTCACGGGATCGCGTTTCCGCTTGCAATGAGCGACGATGCCTTCGCGGCGGCGTACGATGCGAGCGAGCAACCGGCTTTGCTGCTGATCGACGGACGCGGTCTGCTGCGAGCGAGGCTGCTCGAGACCGTCGGCGCGGAGCTAGTGACGAAATTGGCCGAGACGGCGAAGGAAGGGCGCAACGTCGTGCTGGCATCACCCTTACAGGCGAAGATCGACGCGCTCTTGAGGGACCGGACGATCGTTTTCGGCCATCCGGCGACCGACGAAGCGAACGCAAAAAAGGCGGAGAGCGCAATCGCGAACGCCGAGAAGCTACTTGCACAGAGCGATGCTTCGCGGGGCAACGTCGCCGACGTCACGCAGACGCGCGCTCGAGAGGCGGAACTGCGCGACAAGGCCATCGCGGCACTCGTCAACGTCGGCACTTCCGTGCACGATCAGACGTTGTTGACGCGTTTGCAAGGCGATGCGGCGCAAGCGCGTGGGCAGTGGCGCGAAGCCGAGCAAGCCTACCGTGACGTGCTTGATCTTGCGCCGAATGACGCCGACGCACAGCGCGGCTTGGCGCTCGCATCGCAACGGCTTGCGAGCGATAACCGACTGCCGAGCCCAGGCGACTTGACGAAAGCCGTCGCGCTTGCCAAGCAGCGCGTCGATGCGAATCCGAACGACCCGAACGCCCTTGCCATGCTGGCAAACGCCGATCTCGCTGCGGGGCGCGCGGAAGCCACGAGTGGCGATGTTGCCCGCGCGCGTGATGACTTCGCGGACGCCGGCGTGTGGTCGGAGCGGCTCCGGGACGGCGATCCGAGCCGGGCCCCGCTCCTTGAAGAAGCGCAGGAAGGGATCGTCGCGCTCGGATTGGGTGCAAAGTCGGGGCTATCGGTGTCGCTTGCGCCGTGGACGGGCCCGCCACTGCCCGGCAGCGTTCCCGATACGCTGCGGTACCGTCTCGCGGTCGTCGGCAAGGCGGCGAAAGAGGTTGATCTCAAAGCTGCCGACGTGCCGAAAGGATGGATTGCGACCTTTTGCACGGAGCGCGTCTGTACGCCCGGGCGCGTGCGTATTTCGCTCCCCGCCTCGCGGGTGGGGATCATCGAGTTACAGCTCGTGCCGCCCGGCTCGCGTACGGTAGTCCCGAAAGTCCGGATCATTGCAAACGACGGCGCAGGCTCCGTGACGGCAACGACGTGATCGCCCCGCCCGGAAGGCGAGTAGCCGGCTACCGCGGTAGGTAGCGCAATATGGACGTTCGTCGAAGCGCCTTTGCGCGACCGTGGTGTGCTTTAAGAATCATGGCTATCGCGACTTCGGTTTCAGGATGTCACATCCACAACACCATGCCGCCGGGTCCCCCACCGCCTCCTCCTGCGAGCGGTGCGTCGATGCTGCCAGTGCCCACAGGCTCACTTCCAACAACTGATGCCACGACGACCTTTAACGTATTGAGCGGCGGAGCGCTGGTTCCGCTGTCATCGATGGGCATCGGCGGCACGCTGCAGTACGCTTCGAACAACGCCTTTTCGAACACCGGCACGTTCACGCTTACGACGACCGGGCCGACGTCGGGTCTGGCGTCAAACGTTCCGAATGCCCTCGTCTATTTCGAAGTGCAGCTCCCCTCCGCCATCACGTTCGTCCCCCCGTTCACGATCTCGCCGGTCGTCTTTCCTACCTCATTCTCGACAAGCGGTATGACGTTCACCGAAACGCTCTACGATCAGAACAGCGACACGCAGATCGGCTCGACGGTCCGGGGCACCGTCAGCGGCCAAAGCGTGACCTTTACGCCCGGTAGCGGCTCGTTCACGACCAAGGCAAACGACGTTTACGTAGCGGTCGTCACCGGAGCGTAGCGACGCTTCGCCGGGACGAGGAGCGCGCGCCTTAAAAGAACGGGTTGTGCGCGCGTTCCTCGCCGATGGTCGACGGCGGGCCGTGGCCGGGCATCACCACCGTCGTATCGTCGAGGGCGAAGAACTTGGTGCGGACGCTGTCCAGAATGTCCTGATAGGTGCTGCGGTCACCGGCTGCGCCGCCGACGCTTCCTGCAAAGAGCGTGTCGCCGGTGAAGAGCGTCGAGCGAAACAGAAACGACGACGAACCGTCGGTGTGCCCCGGCGTGTGCAGCATGCGAATCGAAGCGGCGTCGCCGAACGGTATTTCGTCGCCGTCCACGACCGGTAAAGCTTTTGTTGCGAGCGCGCCGATCGCGAATGCGTCGGCGCGGTGCATCACGATCTGCGCATCCGGGAATGCCCGCGCTACGTCGGCCGTCGCATCGCAGTGGTCTTCGTGCTTGTGCGTGATGAGAATGTAGCGCAGCGCATACGGTCCCTCAGCGATCGCATTCATGATCGTCTGCGGTAGTCCGGCCGGATCGATAAGCGCCGCCGTTTTCCCATCTTGAAGGAAAAAGAGATAGCCGTTGGAGGGATGCGGGTCGTGGGGATGATGCCGCACGTACTCGGGAAGCGCGACGTTCGGATGCCAGCGTTGCGCCGCAGCATCGGCGAATTTTCCGGGGTCGAGCCGCAGCACGCGCGCGAGCGCACGAGCTTCATCATCGCTTGGGACCCCGTCGCCGCGCGTCCAGTCGGCGATATGCGCAGCAGCGAGGCCGGTGGCGTTTCCGAGCGCCTCGTCGTCGATCTCGACGCCGCGCTTGGACTTGCGAAGAAGATCGGAGAAGTCGTCCTCGAGCATGCTCGTCGCTTCGGTCGCATGAAACCGGGGACCCTGCAGCATCGGTTGAAACTTCCGGAATGGAAAGCCTGATCATCATCGGCTCGGGACCGGCCGGACTGACCGCCGCCGTGTACGCTGCCCGCGCGAATCTTGCGCCGCTCGTCTTCGGCGGCTATCAGTACGGTGGTCAACTGATGTTCACGACCGAAGTCGAGAACTATCCGGGCTTCCCCACCGGTGTGCTCGGGCCCGAGTTGATGGAAAGTTTTCGAGCGCAAGCCGAGCGTTTCGGTGCGAAGATCGAGAACGTCGACGTGACGCAGGTGGATTTCACGGACCGGCCCTTGCGAGTCTGGACCGGAGATACCGCATTCGAAGCGGCGAGCGTGATCGTTGCGACCGGTGCGAGCGCCCGCTGGCTCGGCGTTCCGGGCGAGGCGGCCCTGCGCGGTCGCGGCGTCTCGACCTGCGCCACGTGCGACGGCGCGTTCTTCAAAGACAAGCGAATCGTCGTTGTCGGAGGCGGCGATTCTGCGATGGAAGAGGCGATTTTTCTGACGCGGTTCGGTTCGCAAGTCACGGTGCTGCACCGGCGGGAGACTCTGCGTGCAAGTAAGATCATGTCCGAGCGCGCGCTCGCGCATCCGAAGATAGCGTTCCGCTTCAATGCCGCGGTCCAGGAAGTACGAGGCGGTGAAAAACTCGAGTCACTGATCGTGCGTGATTCGCTGACGGGCAGCACGTCGGAGCTTGCGACCGATGCGCTCTTTATCGCGATTGGACACGATCCGAATACCGCGGTGTTCGAAGGCCAACTCGCCCGCAACGCGCACGGCTACATTGCTTCTCCCGACGGCGTGCACACCAACGCAGCGGGTGTGTTCGTCGCGGGCGACGCGTACGATATCCGTTACAAGCAGGCAGTCACGGCTGCCGGCATGGGCTGCCGTGCTGCGCTCGAAGCCGAGCGCTACCTCGAAGAACGCGACGCAGATCAAGCGCTCGCCGGAGTTGCCGTCGGTAGCCGATAACGATACTCGTCGCTTGCTGTACCTTTAAAGTAATCGGCGCCGACGAGCGTCTCTTGGCGTTCGAAACCCAGCCGCTCGGCGAGGCGGATCGAGCGTGTATTGCGCGTGTCGATGAACGCCTCAACCGTAGCAGGGAAGAGATTCCCGTATAGGTGCGAGAGCACGGCGCGGCATGCTTCGGATGCAAAGCCGCGGCCCCAAGCGGCGCGTCCGAAGACGTAGCCGATCACGGCGCGACGCGTATCGCAACGTATGCTCGTCTCGACCGTTCCGAACGGCGCATCCGGCCGCTCACACGGAGCGACGGCCCAATTCCACCACCGCTCTTCCTGTGTGCCCGGTCCGGCGGAGGTCCGGCGGTAACGCGCTTCGAGGTCGGCCGCCGCGCGCGGTGGATCGTCGGGGATGAACTCGTAAACCGCGGGATCGTGAAACGCTGCGAAAAGAGCCGGCGCATGCTCTGGTCCGAGCGGCTGCAGCGCAAGCCGTTCCGTAAAGAGTGGTTGCGGGTTCGCTTCAAGCACCGACGGCAGCACGCAGCGCGGGTCCGATGCTCTCATGACGAAAACGGTAGCCGGTCGCAAGCGTGCGTTCGGGTAACACGCGCTGGCCGCGCACAACGACGAGCGCTCCTTCGCCGAGCATGGCACGCAGCGCAAACTCCGGAACGGGGACGATCGCGGGACGGTGCACGGCAGCAGCAAGCCAGTTCGTGAACTCCGCGTTGCGCACGGGATTGGGAGCGGTCGCGTCGAGCACGCCCGAGGCGCCGTCGATCGCGTGCAAGTAGATGCCGATCTGATCTTCGAGCGCGATCCACGAGTACCACTGCTTGCCACTCCCGACGCGGCCGCCGCCGCCCAGCCGAAAAATCGGCAACAGCTTCGCGAGTGCACCACCGCCCGAGCCGACCACGAGCCCCGTTCGCACTTTCGTTACGCGCATGCCGTATGCGGCGGCGCGGTCGGCTTCCGCTTCCCATGCCGTGCATACTTCGGCCAGAAAATCGTTGCCCGGTCCGCTCGACTCGACGAACGTCGCGCTTTCGCTCGTGCCGTAATAGCCGATCGCGGAAGCCGATACGTATGCCTGCGGCTTCCGTGCGAGGCGCGCGAAGCCGTCGACGACGGCGCGCGTCCCCTCGACTCGGCTCGCTCGGATTGCAAGCTTGATGCGCGGCGTCCAGCGCTGCGCGACGGGCTCTCCCGAGAGGTTGACGACGACGTCGGCGCCGTCACACGCGGCGACCGCCGCTGCAGGTTCGCGCGCGGATGCGGTCGTCACCGTGTCACCGCGCTCGTGCATCGCACGCACGAGCGGACGACCGATGAATCCGGAGGCACCTAGTACGGTAATCTTCATCGCTGATGATGTAGCGGTCGGTGTGTGCTCAAGCCGCGGAGCTCACGTACGGACGAGCGATGCTGAACCGATAAGTGCTTCGAGCGTCTCGGGGTCTTTGGGAATCGCCTCCGTCAAGTTATCGGGACTACCTGCAGTGCAGAGGATGTCGTCCTCGATGCGCACGCCGATGCCTCTCCAGCGTTCCGGCACGTCGGCGTCGGGTTGCACGTATAGGCCGGGCTCAACCGTCATCACCATGCCGGGTTCGAGTTTGCGGAAGGTCTTCTCAGCGTCCGTATACCGCCCGACATCGTGGACGTCGATCCCGATGTAGTGCCCCGTCCGGTGCGGATAGAACGCCGAAAACGCTTCTTTCTCGATCAGTTCGTCAACCGCGCCGGAGAGCAGTCCGAGATCGACGAGACCTTCCGTCAGCGTGCGTACCGCCGCCACGTGATACGCATCGTACGGTCGTCCCGCCCGGACCTGCTGGATGCCCGCAACTTGTGCGCGCAACACGAGATCGTAGATCGCGCGCTGCTCGGCGGTGAAGCGGCCGTTGACGGGCCATGTTCGCGTCACGTCGCTTGCATAAAGATCGACTTCGGCTCCGCTGTCGACGAGCACCAGATCACCGTCACGGAGACGATCGCGATTGATGTTGTAGTGAAGTATCGTCGCGTTGCAGCCGCCCGCCACGATTGACGGATAGGCGACGTCTTGCGCCCCTGCGGCGCGGTACTCGTACTCGATGATTGCTTCGAGCTCGTACTCCCACATGCCCGGGCGGGTTGCCCGCATGCCGGCCTCGTGACCGGCGCGCGATGCCGCTGCGGCGCGGCGCATGAGGGCGAGTTCATCGTCGGTCTTGCGCAAGCGCATCTCGTGCAAAAGATTTCCCGGTTCGATGTACGAGCGCGGTGCGGTCCCGCCGCGTCGCACTTTGTGCCGCGCAGCCTTCACCGCCGTGACGATCGCGCGATCCGTCTCTTCATCGACTCCGAGGCCGTAGTAGACAGAAGACGAGCCGACGAGCAAATCCGGCAGCCGCGTGGCAAGCTCCGCGATCGGGTAGGCCGCAGTGACGCCGAGTTCGGCCGGTGCGCCTTCGACGCCCAGGCGCCGGCCCGTCCAAATTTCAGCCGCGCGATCTTTTGCACGGAGAAAGAGTACGCTTGGTTCTTTTTCGTTGTGCGGAGCCAGCACGAGCACCGCTTCCGGCTCGTTGAAGCCGGTTAAATAGAAAAAATCAGAGTTCTGCCGATACTCGTACTCGGTATCGGCATTGCGCACCGCGTGGCGGGCAGCGGGGATCACGCCGACGCCGTCTCCCATAGCGCGCGCAAATGCTTCCCGCCGAGCTCTGTAGGTCATCATCATCGGTAACACGTTCGCGCGCCGGCAACCGCGTCATGCCTTCTCTGTACGCGCTTATGGCAACTGTGAGGCTGCCGGAGCCGGTTGCCCGCTTCCGGTCGGTGCCGGGAGGGGGCTGGTCGCTGAAGGCGGCGTCGTGGCCGGTGCCGGGGCAACCGTGCTCGAAGCCGGCGGCGCGGTGTTTGAGCCCATGCCGTTCGTCATCGGCCGCGGCGACATCATCGGGCCCTCATGCTTTGCTCCGTGCATCATGGAACCGTGCATCATGGAACCCGATCCCATCATGCCCGCGCGGTGAGCGCCCATTGCGGTGGCCGCCGAGCGGCAGACATATCGGCCGTACGTGGTCTTTCCGTAGTAGGCGGAGCCTCGCGTGTAATAGATGTGGCTGCGGGTGTTGACCCACACGACCGGATTGGTGGAGGTGCAGTTCGGGGTCATCATCCGCGAGCGAGTCATGCTGCCGCTCGTCGTCATTTGCCCGAATGCAGGGGCGCCGAGTAAGGCTACTGCGGCGAGCGTTAAGAGAACTCTCAAGTCCTTGCTCCTTTACGGCTGACTCAGCGGCCGGGCGGCCGATCAATACATCAAGAAGGTACCCGAAAAACGAGACGGACACGCTTGCTCGCAGGGCGCTCCGCGCGCTCAAGGAAACGCCTTCGTGTGAGCGCGAACGTCGTCGGCGCGAGTCCGTCGCGCCCGAACTTCCGCGGCCTATCGGTCGTCTCATTCGCGCACGGTGTCAACGATTTCTATTCGGGAATCGTACCGTTCACGATCTTCCTCGTACTCGCACGTCACCACATATCGCCCGCGTATCAAGGCGCGTTCGTGTTCCTCTGGTATGTCACGAGCTCGATCGTACAGCCGCTCTTCGGCGCATATACGGATCGCCGCGGCCGCTGGTGGTTTCTGCCGAGCGCCGTTGCGCTAACGGTGACGGCGTTGTCGTTTGCGGCGGCCACGCCGTCGCTCGTCGCTCTCGCCGGCTGCATCGTGGTCGGTGGTATCGGCTCGGCCGTGATGCATCCCGAAGCGGGAAAGTATTCCGCGATGCTCAGCGGAGCGCGGCGCGCGAGCGGCATCTCGATCTTCCAGGTAGGGGGACAGGTGGGCTATGCACTCGGCCCCGCCGTTATCGCGCTCCTCTTCGCACATTTAGGGCCCAGCGGTTCCGTGTGGCTCTTCGTACCGGGTGCGCTTGCCGTCGCCGCGCTGTTTATGCTGATGCCGCGCGTCGACCGCGCCGCCGCCGTTGCGCACGCGCGCGTCAGCGTGACGCGGACGAGCGCGCCGGCCCAGCCGGTCGATCGGCTGGGCGTGTCGCTGCTCGTCGGCAGCACGGCGCTCCGTTACTTCGTCACTGCGGCGTTCATGACGTATTTGCCCAACTTCCTGGTCGCACACGGCGCGACGATCCCGCGGGCCGGTCAAATCGTCAGCGCGTTCTTGCTCGTTTCATCGCTCGGGTTACTCGCCGGCGGATCGCTGGCGGATCGCTTCGGGTCCGTGCGCGTCTGCGCTCTTACTCTGTGCGGCGCCGTGCCTTTTTTGTACGCATTCTTCGTGGCCCCGATGGGGTACGGAATCGTCGCGCTGCTCGTTGCGAGCATCTTGCTCGCCGTGCAGAACGCACCCGGCGTCTCGCTCGTCCAAACGATATTGCCGCGCAATCTCGGGATGGCGCTCGGACTGATGAACGGCGTCGCGTTCGGGATCGGTTCAGGTCTGGTCGCGGTGATCGGGTTCGTCGCTGCGGGCGCAGGGCCGGGTATCGCGCTCGAATCGGTCAGTGCGGTGCCGCTCTTGGCCGCTGTCGCGTACGGCGCTTTTGCGCCGCGTTTGCCGAAGACGGCGAACGCGTGATGTACTTTACGTGTACAAGAGATAGCGCTCGCGCAGCGTCTCGAAGGCATGCGTCTGCGGCTCCCATTGACCTACGATCGCGTCGGCGTCGAGTCCGTCGGTGAGGCCGCTCCGCAACAGATCCGTGCCCCAATCCCGGTCGAGCGCCGCAGCGTGGAGTGTAATCGTTTGCGGCGATATTCGCCGAATGGCGACGAGCAGTTCGACGGCGGTTCGTACCGCCCGAAAGGCGCGCGGATCCGTGACGACGAGTTCGACGCCCGATAGTGTGCGGCCGTGCCAGAAACCGGCGAGCGGCGACCACGAAGCGGCCCGAAAGTGAACCCCGGGAATCGGACGCGCATTGAGCGCCTCGGCTAAGCGAAAGCCGTCGAGCCCGTAGGCGCCCGCGTATTTGAACGGTTTCGTGTAACCGGTCCCGTTGTTGACGCCGGCGCCGTCCAGCAGCCCCGTCGCCGGATAGACGAGCGTCGTGCTCCATTCGGGGATGTTCGGCGACGTCTGCACCCACTGCAAGCCGGTATCGGGCCACAGCATATCGCGCTTGTAACCCGTCATTTCGATGACGCGTAGCGAGCACCCGATGCCGAAGTGTTCGTTGAAGAGTTTGGCGAGTTCGCCGACGGTCATGCCGTGACGGATGGGCAGCGCGTAGAGACCGATGAACGACGCGTAGCGCGGCTCGAGTACCGGCCCTTCGACGACCGCACCGCCGAGCGGGTTCGGACGGTCGAGCACCCAGACTGGCTTGCCGTGCGTTTTCGCGGCTTGCATCACGTAGGCGAGCGTCGAGATGTACGTGTACGTGCGGTCCCCGACATCTTGAATGTCGAAGAGCAATACGTCGACACCCGCCAGCATCGTGGCGCTCGGTCTGCGCGTTGCGCCGTAGAGGCTGTATACCGGTAGGCCCGTGCGCGAGTCGACGTAGGAGGTTACGTAGGCGCCGGCCGTTTGATCGCCGCGTAGGCCGTGTTCGGGTGAGTAGATCGCCCGCAGACAAATCTGCGGATTGCGGCGGATCGCGTCGACGACCGTTTCGAGCTGCGACGTAACGCCGGTCTGATTGGTGACGATGCCGACGCAGCGACCGGCGAGTTCACGCCAGACCGAGCCCAGGAAGCGCTCGTCGCCTAGGACGACGTTCGCTTGCGGGACCGGTGCCGAGGGCGCGGATCGCGGAGCCGCGCACGCCGACGTTGCCGCCGCCGTTGCGAGTACGGAGCGCGTGAAGTTCGCGCGATTCATCGTCACGTCAAACGAATTCCGGCCGCACGCCGGCGGGAATCAGCCGCGCTGCCGACGCGACCTCGAAGAGCGTTTCGATCGCTCCGATACCATCCTCGCCGAGATCGTCAGAGTAGCGGTTCACGTAAAGGTTGATGTGTGCCCGCATGACGTCGTCGTTCATCTCAAAAGCGTGTTCGCGCACGTAGGGCAGAATTGCTGCGTCGTTGCGGTACGCGAACGCTAAACTCGCGCGGATGGTCGCGTCGATCGCTTGCGCCGTTGCCGCGTCGAGATCGCGGCGTGCCAAGATTGCGCCGAGCGGAATCGGGCGGCCCGATTCGTGCTCCCACCACTCGCCGAGATCGGCGATTTTCTCAAGCCCGGCACGCTCGTAGGTGAAGCGCGATTCGTGGATGATGAGCCCGGCATCGACTTCGCCGGCTGCGACTGCGTCAACGATGCGGTCGAAGCGCATCACAATTGCGTCGATCGGCCGTTGGAAAGCGAGCCGCAACAAGAGGAATGCGGTCGTCAACGTCCCTGGAATCGCGATGCGCACGTGAGGCCCTAGCTTCGACAACGCCGGCATTGCACCGTATGCGCCCGTTCGGCCGACGACGAGCGGCCCGCAACCGCGGCCGAGCGCGCCACCCGCTCGTAAGATACGATAACGTTCGAGTAGATAGGGAATCGCGCCGTAGCTGACCTTCGTCAGCTCGTAACGCCCGGCGCGCGCCGCTTCGTTGAGCGCCTCAACATCGTCGAGAACGACCTTCACCGGCGGCGCATCCGGGAGCAATCCACGTGTCCATGCCGCGAAGATGAACGTATCGTTCGGGCACGGTGAGTATGCAAGCGACAGCGGTGCGTTGCCGGTGCGCGTCACGGCGCCGGTTCGGGAGCCAATCGGTCGAGCACGCGGTCGAGCGCCGCAACGACGGCGCGTGCGCCGTCTGCGAAGTTCCACCCGGCGTTTCGCCGTTCGCCGACATAATTTGAGATGCCGCGCACTTCAAGCGCCGGTACGCGAGCGACCGCGGCGGCGCGCAAGACGGCGAACCCTTCCATCGACTCCACGCCTACATCGTACCTTTGCCGCAGACGTGCCGCAGTTGCATCGGTCGTGGTGACCTGCGTGACGGTCAGCCCGCGAACGACGCGTAAGCCGAGGCCGTTGCAGCGTGCCATGAGCGTGAAGTCGGCGTACGCGCTTTCGACGAGCGTGGCTCCTCCGGGTAAGGTCAGCGGCGCATGACCTTCAAGCCCGAAGTCGGCGAACGTTTCAGGAGTGACGAGCACGGCTTCACCAACGCTCGCGCCGCCGCGGAACGCGCCTCCGATGCCGGCGTTGATGACGGCCGTAAAATCCGCAAGCGCCAGCATGCGCGACGTCCCAACGGCAGCTTCGACGGAACCGACACCGCAAGGCATCACCCTTACGTTTGCGCGCGCGGCAAATCCGGCCAACTCCGGCGCAAGCGCGCACACGACCAGAATCACGAGCGCAGGCTCACCGAACTCCGATGAACTTATGCGTCTGGACGCCGAGACGTAAGCGTTCCGGGTCCCCTTTCACCGCTTCGAGCGCGAGCGAGATATTGCTGCGCTTGTTACCCTCGGGCTGAAGGAACATTGGAACCTTGCGCTCGCTGAATGCGGGGAGCCATTCATTCGGTACGCGACCGTCGACGATCAGTTTTACCTCATTCGCGCGCGCGGCCATCGTCGGATGCAAACGTTCTTTGGGTGAGACGGTCAGCCACACATCGGGCGGTAGTTCTACCGGCACGCTGCCGTTCGACTCAATGTGAACGCGCCGGCCGTCCGCGCGCAGAGCCACGATCAGGCCCGAACTCGCGTTCTGCGCGAGCGGCTCGCCGCCCGTCAGGACGACCATAGGGCAGTCGCCGCCGACTTCGCGCACGCGCGCGACGACCTGTTCCACGGTAACGAACGCTTTGACGCTGTAATCGGTATCGCAAAAGCGGCAGTTCAAATTGCAGCCGGCGAGCCGTATGAAGATTGCCGGCGTGCCCACCCACGTGCCCTCACCTTGCACGCTATAAAAAATCTCAGCGAGCGCGAGGAGCATCTTCTGCACGCACGACGGCACATGCCGTCGCCGTCTCCCACACGATGATCTCTACGAGCTGGTCGATTCGCGCGTGCAGTGCGTCCCAAATCCACAGCGCGATATGTTCGGCCGTCGGATTGGGCATGATGTCGTTGAGCGACGTATGGTCGAGTTTTTCGACGACGGCGGGCTTCACGATGCCCGAAAGCGCGTCGAAATCGACCACCATGCCCGTCGCAGGACCACCGATTTGCAGTGGCCCTTCGACGACAACGTCGAACCGGTATGAGTGGCCGTGTAGGCGCCTGCACTTCCCCGGATGGTACGGCAACACGTGCGCCGCCTCAAAGTGGAATTGCTTCCGAAGCTGCATGCCGCTTATACGTATTGCACGACGACGCCCGCATCACGCGCCGCGTGCGCGAGATCGCTATCGGCCGTAGCCAGCGGAAGCGCGTAGTCGAGAGCGACCGCAAGATAAGCTGCATCGTGCGGCGTCACATCGTAGCGTAATGAAAGCGCCGCTTCGCCGCCGAACATCAGGCGTCGGCCTGGATCCTCAATGGCGATTGGAAGGTCGCGTAACGAGGTCAGGGCGGTTTCCATCATTCTTCAGACAGGCGCCCATCCCGGTACGAGCGCGCCATCGTCGCGAACGCGATCGAGCACGGCTGCTGCTTCGGGCGACAGTTCGTCGTGGAGGAACCACTTGACCGCGACGGACGCGTCGAGAACCAGCGCCACCTAGCGTCGATGACCCCGATGCACGTATTCTCGAGGCGTTTCGCCGGGCCGCAGCAACGGCGCCTCACGATCGAAACCCGGCTTACCGCGAAAGGCGCGAATTTCGACTGCGGCCTCCTCCGGAGTCTGCCGCTGCACCGGGCGAATTTCGCGGATAATCTTGCCATGGCGCGTGACCAAAGCGGTCGTGCCTTGCTCCACTTGGCGCGCCAAGCCTGAGAAATTCGCGTTAACCTCGGCGATCGTCAGCGTTTTCATGCGCGAAAGGTACCACAGTACAGGCCTATTTTAAAGGCCTCCTGCGGCTTACAGACGCTAGGCGCTGGAACACCAAGGACGAGCATATCGGCGCTACAGCGGGTCGCCGGGTTTCATCGCCTCCAAGCGCTTTTTGAGGTCGTTGAGGAATGCGTTGGAACTCGTACCGTCGAGGACGCGGTGGTCGAGAGAGAGGCAAACGTTCATCATCGAGCGGATCGCGATCGCGTCGTCGACGACGACCGGACGCTTGACGATCGCTTCCATCGTTACGATCGCCGCTTGACCGCCGTTGATGATCGGCTTGGAAAGGACCGAACCGTTGGCGCCGGTGTTGTTGACGGTGAACGTACCGCCGCTCAGTTCGTCCGCGCCGAGCTTTCCCGTTCGGGCCTTTTCGATGAGCTTGCCTGCGGCGATCGCGAGACCGCCGATCGAAAGTGCGTCGGCATCGCGGATGACCGGCACCATGAGGTTGGCATCGAGGCCGATCGCGATTCCGATGTTGGTTTCGCGCGCAACGTAGATTCCTTCATCGGTGAATTTCGCGTTGAGCAAGGGGTTCGCGCGCAGCGACTGCACCGTCGCATAGATGAAGAAGGGCAGCAACGTGAGTCCGTAGCCCTTCTCGCTCTGGAAACGTGTCTTCTCTTTGTTGCGCCATGCCATCAGTTTCGTGACGTCGACTTCGCACATCGTCCACGCGTGCGGCGCATTCGCAAGCGACTCGGTCATCCGTTGCGCGATGATCTTGCGTGCCGGCGACAACGGTACGAGCGTCCCGGCAATCGGCGCGGCGTACGTCGAACGTCCGACTTGCGAAAGATCCGGTACGCCGGTAGCCGGCGGGCGTGCCGGCGGTGCGGCGGGAAGCGGCGCGAATTCGCGCGCCGGAGACGATGGTGCTGCGGCGGCTGTCGTCGGTTGTTGCGGCGCGTTCATGATCGTTGCCGCCATGACCGATGCCGGGCCTTCATGGGCAGCAGCGAGGACATCGTTTGCCGTGACGCGTCCGTTCGTTCCGGTTCCTAGTACGGCAGCGATATCGACCTGATGTTCGCGCGCGAGTTTTCGCACGGCCGGCGAAACGCGACGCAGAACGTCGGGACCGTTGATCGCGCCGTTGCCGTTCCGCGACGGTGCTCCGTTCGGTCCAGCCGTCGCCGGTACGCCCGGGCCAGCCCCCGGTGCGCCGTAACTCGACGGCGCTACGACCGGAGCGCCGACGTTGTGCCCGGGCACGGGCTCATCCGAACCGTGCCGTGATGCCTCGGAAGTCAGCTGAGTCGCCGGACCGTTTGCCGGGGCCGGCGCCGCTTCCGTCGCGGCTCCCACTTCGTCGATGACGGCGATCGGCGCCCCGGTCGGAACCGTCTCTCCCTCTTTTGCGATAATCTCGCGAATCACGCCGGAGACGGGCGACGGCACTTCGGCATTGACCTTGTCGGTCGAAACCTCGACGAAGGCTTCGTACTTCTCGACTGCGTCCCCGACGTTCTTGAGCCACTGGGCGACGGTGCCCTCGGTGACGGTCTCGCCGAGCTGCGGCATGGTAATTGTGGTAGCCATTTAGAACCGAACCATTTCGCGCATGGCATCGGCCATGCGGTCGGGCGAGATCATGAACTCTTCCTCGAGCGGCAACGCGTAGCCCATCGCCGGTACGTCGGGTCCGCACAGCCGCCGGATCGGAGCGTCGAGATCGAAGAACGCCTCCTCGGCTACCATCGCAGAGATCTCGGCACCGATGCCGCCGAACTTGTTGTCTTCGTGGATGATCAGAAGCTTGCGCGTTTTGCGCACGCTCTCGAGAATCGTCGTTCGATCCATCGGCCGAATCGAGCGCAGGTCGATCACTTCGACCGACATGCCGTCGGCGGCAACTCGCTTCGCCGCGTCGAGCGCGTGGTGCACGTACAGTCCATACGACACGACCGTCAGTTGATCGCCTGGTGCTTTGACATCGGCTTTACCGAGCGGAATCGTGTAATGACCCGAGGGAACCTCGCCCTTGACCGAGCGGTACGTTTTCTTGTGCTCGAGGAAAAGCACGGGATCGGGATCGTCGATCGCCGCGTTGAGTAATCCTTTGATGTCCGCCGGAAACGACGGCGCGACGATCTTGAGTCCGGGGACATGGTAGAAGAGCGCTTCGATCGATACCGAGTGCGAAAGCGCGCCGCGCACGCCGCCGCCGTAGGGCGTGCGGATGACAAGCGGACACGTGTAATCGCCGTTGCTGCGATAGCGCGTCTTGGCCGCTTCGCCGACGATCTGGTTGAACGCGGGGTAAATGAAATCCGCGAACTGAATCTCGGCGATCGGCCGTAGCCCTTCCATCGCCATCCCGACCGCGATACCGACGATGGACGCTTCGGCGAGCGGCGTGTCCATGATGCGCCCGGGTCCGAATTCTTCCAGAAAGCCTTTGGTGATTAGGAAGACGTTGCCGCGTGCACCGACGTCTTCGCCCATGACGAGGGTGCGATCGTCGCTTTTCAGCGCCTCGTACAACGTCTGGCGCACCGCTTCGACGTTGTTCATGACGGTGGTCGGCGCAGCTACAGCCATGGTTCGTAGGCCCCTTCGTAGACTTTCGAATAGAGTTCGTGCGCTTGCGGATACGGTAACGCTTCGGTCTCGTCGGTCACGCGATTGACCTCCGCGAGCACTTCTTTCTTCATCGCCGTCAGGTCGTCGGTCGTGACGATGCCCGCTTCGAGCAGAAGGCGCTCGAAGCGTGGAACCGGATCGAGGTGGCGATGCCGTTCGATTTCGTCGCGCGTTCGGTACGTGCGATCGTCGTCGTCGGTCGTGTGCGCGAGGAAGCGGTAACAGGTCGCCTCGACCAGCGTCGGACCGCCGCCCGAGCGCGCCCGCTCGAACGCTTCGCGGAGAACGGCATACGTCGCGATCGGATCGGACCCGTCGACTTTGACGCCCGGCAGACCGTAACCGTCGGCCTTAGTGACGATATCCTCGACTGCCATCTGACCGCTGCGTGGTGTCGAGATCGCCCACTCGTTGTTCTCGCAGAGAAAGACGATCGGCACTTTGTGGACGGCGGCGAAATTCACGGATTCGTGCCACTCACCTTCGCTCGTCGCGCCGTCGCCGAACGAACACAGCACGGCGCGCCCATTCTCATTGCGGAGCTTCATCGCGTACGCCGCTCCAACCGCGTGCGGACAGTGAGCCGCGATGATCGAACTGACCGACATGATACCGAGGCGATGATGCGAGTAGTGGTTCGGAAACTGCCGCCCGCCCGAGACGTCGGCGCCGCGCGCGAACATCGAGAGCAGTGCGTCGCGCGGCTCCATGCCGACGCCGACGCACAAGCCGATATCACGGTAGTACGGCACCAGGATGTCTCGGCCGCGCTCGAACGCGGCGGCCGCTCCGGCGTGGATGCCTTCATGTCCCTCGCTCCCGGTAGCGAACGGAATCTTGCCTTGGCGATTGAGTTGAAACCCGCGGTTGTCGAGAGTGCGCTGCATCTGCATGTTGCGCAGCATCCAGCGCAGCTTCTCGTCGCTTAAACCGCGCCGCTCAAGCGCGGGCGCCGGGATCGCTTTGGACATCGGTTCCTACCTCCGGGCTGTGACCCGTTGGTATCGCCCGAAGCGAGGTCCGACTCCTGTCAGACGGCGCGTCCGGTCCGCATCCTCTTTATGGGTTTGGATTGCCGATCTGACGAGAGAGCTGAACCGTGATCTGGCGTGGCGGCGCGAAGAAAAGCGAGCTATAGACGTCGCCTGAACCGAGGGCGGGTTGCGACGTGCCGTAGTTGTATTCGCCGAACGTGCGATAACTATCGTGATTGAAGTATTCTGCACGCTTACCGTCAGTTGCAAACTCGCTTTCAACCGCGCCTGGACGTTGGCATCAAACAGTACGAAGCCCGGCTCGTGAAATGAGTTGAGGGCACCGTAGTAGTCTGCTCCGAACTCCGAGCGGATCTCGTTTCGCGTCTTATAATTGAGCGCGAGCCGGCCGTGGGTGAACGGATAGCCGGTGAACGCCACCTGAGGAAAAGCGTTGTAGCTCGACGCCGGGAAGCTCTTCGAGAAGGTTTGAGACCTGCGGTTGGCCGCGTTGGATGTAGGTCTGCGACGAGACTGTGTTAGTCGCGGCGGGTGTCGTGTTCAACTGTGTCGAGTTGCGAGAGGTTACGACGCGCCCGATCGTGCGCAAGGTGTTCTGACTGCCGCGCTCGAGCGTGATTTGCGTCGTTTGCGCTTCCCCTGCGTTGACGCTGATTGTCGTGTTGATCGTCGCGTAACCGGCATCTTCAATCGTCACGAGGTATGAACCGGGTTTGAGACCGGCGAACTTGAACGAGCCGTCCCTTGCGGTTAGGGTTGAGGCCGCGACCGGGCCTGTGAGCGATGCCTTCGCGCCCGCGATTACTTTACCGCCGCTGTCCTTTACCGTGCCCGCGATGGTCGACGGCTGCGTCACCGATATCTGCGCGACATCAACGCCCGAGTCGGCCGTTCCGGTCGTGACCGCCTGAACACCCGTGCCGCTAACGGTTTCCACGGGCGCAGCGACCGCCGCGAGCGGAGCGACGAAGAGCGCGAACGATACGAGGAAGCCGCCAAGCCGCACACGCGACTCTAATCGTTTCACGAATACTCCTTTGAAGCCAAATAGTATCGAAGCCGTCGATCAGCGCGACACGCGGCTACCCGTCGCACTATAGAGATGCAACGTTAAGCGCTATTTAAGCCAAGGTTAAGAGCGGCAGCCGCGAGCAGACTAGGCATCTGCGGCGTTGAAGCGCACCGCATGCCGGCCTCGCACCCAGTCCCAAGTGATGACCTCGTCCGCGTGCGGCGGCATCTGCACCGCCACCCCGAACTTTCGATGCTGGAGCGCGAGACGGCGGCGTTGGTTGCTGCCGAACTCGAAAAGCTCGGTCTCGATGATATCCGCACGGGCGTAGGGCAGACGGGCGTTCTCGGGACGTTGCGCGGCGGAAAGCCCGGTCCCGTGACGCTCCTGCGCGCCGACATGGATGCGTTGCCGATCACGGAAGTCGGTGACGCCGACTATCGCTCGCAACGCAGCGGTGTGATGCACGCGTGCGGCCACGACGGTCACGTCGCGATTCTACTCGCAGCCGCTCGCACGCTTGCCGAGCGCCGCGCCGAAGTGCCGGGAACGCTCGTCTTCTGCTTTCAACCGGGCGAAGAAGGGAGCGCGGGCAACCGTCTGATGATCGAGGACGGTGCACTCGAGAATCCGCACGTCGATCGAACGTTTGCGCTACACCTCTACAGCGGTCTCGACGTCGGTAAGATCGGCGTGCGCGACGGCGCGTTCTTCGCGTCGGCCGACGAGTATACGCTCGTAATTCGCGGCCAGGGCGGCCATGGTGCGATGCCCCAGCTTGCGGCCGATCCCGTCGTCGCAGGAGCGTATCTCGTCACCATGCTACAATCGATCGTCAGCCGCGAAGTCGCGCCTAAGGACCCGGCAGTCTTTACCGTCGGCGCGTTCAACGCCGGCACCACCTTCAACGTCATTCCCGACGAAGCGACGTTGCGTGGAACCGTGCGTTGCTTCGATGCCGACGTTCGCACCTCAATGCCCGATCGGCTCGAGCGCATCGCACGCGGACTGGGCGAGGCGCTACGCGTGGACTACGATCTTGAGTACCGCTGGTCATATCCGCCCACCGTCAACGACCGCACGATCAACGACATCGTGCGTGAGGTTGGAGCGTCCGTGCTCGGCCCCGACAACGTCGCCGAGCACGACATCGTCATGTGGGCCGAAGACATGTCGTTCATGCAAGAGCAGCGGCCCGGCGCCTATTTCATCGTCGGCTCACGGGGCGGCCCGGCGAGCGCGTTTCCACACCACAACGCTAGGTTCGACATCGACGAACGCGCACTCGAGGTCGGTTACGCGATGATGGTAGCCCTCGGGCTGCGGGACTAGAGGCGTTTGCGACGGATGGTGATGTCGCCGTTGCCGGTGCGTAGCACGAAGTCGGCCACCGAGCGATCTGCGCGCGGTAGGTTTGCGCCATCGTGGAGGTCGCCGCTGCCGATGGACGTGTAGAGCGTTGGAGCGACGGCGCCCGGAAGTTCCAGCGTGATATCGCCGTTACCGTCATAGACCTGGACGTGAGAGACCGTCCAACCGGGCGCGAAGCCTACCGCAATATCGCCGTTCCCATCGCCGACGCGTAGCGGCGCGCCGCTGATTCCGCGCAAGCGGAGATCGCCGTTACCGGTCGATACGTCGAGAGCGGCAGCATGGCCGTTGACCGTGATATCGCCGTTGCTGGTGCGCACCAGCAGCGCCACGTGGTCCGGCACTTGCAGTGAAAAATCGCCACTGAGTCCACGCCGGCCAAAACGGTCGGTCGGATCGAGCCGCAACGTCGCTCGCTCCCCGCTGCGATCGAGCGCGATGCGCACGTCATCGACCGCTTCGCGCCGATACCCGCGTACCTTTCCCGTGACGTCGACACCGGCCATCCCGGACCCGATGAGCGGCGGGGCCGCGCTGCCGGCCGGCCCGGCTTGGCGCAGTGTTTGTGCCGAGCCGAGCGTCAGATCGGCGAACCCGGTATCGACCTCGAGCGTCGAGACGCCCGCCAGGCCGAAGTGCGCCGACATCTCCCGCGTGACCGACGGCGCTGCAAACGCCGGAATTGGTATCTCGACCCGGTCGCCGATAAGCAGGATGGCCGCGACAACCAATCGCGCAACGACGATCAAAGCGTGCCGGCGAGCCATTCCGAGCATGTCATCACGTACCGCCGCAGCCATGCATCGGTTTCGCCGTTTAGCGAAGCCGCCGGGCCGCTATTCCTTTTCGCTGCGCGACGCGGCGTCGCGGCGGTTCGCGGCGGATTGCATCGAATCCACGACCTTGCGCGATTGTTCGGCCATTTTGCGGGCGGTCTCGCGGGCTTGGTCGACCGATTCGCGCATTGCCTCGCCGCCGAGGCGCATGAAATCGTTGAGGTGTCCGAGCGCCATCTGCGTCTGTTCCGTGGTCATCTCGCCGGATTCGGTCGTATGGCGGCTGAGTGTCTGCTGCAAGCTGCGCGCATCGGCAAGCGACTTCTCGATGTGCGGCTTCATCGCATCGGCTGCCTCATTGACCGCGGCGCCTGCCTGGCGCTGCATCTCGCGCGCCTGCGCGAGCGCCTTTTCAAATGCATCGTTGAAGTTCATTCGGACCCCCTTCAAAAGAGGTCAGCGCCCTTCCTCGACCTCGACCGTCAGGACCCACCTCACGGCCCGCGCGTACTGCTCGAGCTCGCGGGTTGCCCGCTGCAGCGACCCGAAACTCGCGTCGTACACGGCGCGCTTTCCGCGCGAATCATCCTGCGCCCGCAAAAAGCTGCGCGCAGCCTCCAATTGCTTCTCGACCCGGCTCCAGCGCCGCGACAAGGTATCTTCGGAAGCATCGGGGAGTCGGTCGATCAGCGGCGGCGAGGGCGCCAGGGGATGCATCAGAGCGTACTCGAGCCTGGCGAGCGAATAAGCGCTCGTCGTCGTTATGAAAGACCCCAGTAGTTGCACCAACCGCACTTCCATCGGTACAAGTATTATTCCATGCGGCGCGCGGGCAAACCACCTCCCAATCGAGGGTTCGTAGCGCTGCCGCGACAGATAGAAGATAGATGAACGACAGCGACCGCAAGTACGTGATCGTCGGAAACGGTTTTGCCGGTACGACTTGCGCCGAAGGGCTACGCAAACTCGACCCGGCCTGTTCCATCATCATGTTCGCCGACGAGCCCTACACGCTCTACAACCGCATCGCCTTGCCGCCGCTGCTGCGCAAACAAGTAAGCCGGCAGAAGGTCATCATCCGCGACGCCGCTTGGCACGAGAAGCATCGGATCGAGCTACTCCTGCAGACTCCCGTGGATCGGATCGATGCCGTCGAACGCGTCGCGTATGCCAACGGCAAGGGCTATCCGTACGATGCGCTGCTGATTGCGACCGGCGGCCGGCCGAACCATTCGGACGTACCAGGGGCGCAGGGCGCCGCCAACGTCTTCAACTTCCAATACATGGACGACACGCTCGCGATCTCGGAGGCTCTCGAAAGCGCAAAAAGCGCCGTTGCCGTCGGCGGTTCGTTCATTGCGTATGAACTCGCGGAAGCATTTGCTTCGCGCGGCGTCGAGACGCATTGGCTTATGCGGGGACCGCGCTTTTTGCGCCGCATGCTCGACGAAGTTGCGGGCGAGATGATCGACGATGCGGCTTGCGAGGACCGGGTGCGTGTCCACTACGAGGACGAAGTCGGCGAGTTCGTGCGTTCCAACGGCGCGGTCACGAAAGTGCTGACGAAGGAAGGCCTCACGATTGAAGCCGATTGCGTCGGCGTAGGTCTAGGCCTCACGATGAACACGGAACTCGTGGCGGGAACCGGCATCCGCATCAACACGGGCATCGTGTGCGACGATCGTCTGGAAACCGACGTCAAGGGCATCTTTGCGGCGGGCGACGTCGCGGAGTTCTACGATCCGGTCGCCGAGATGCACTACCGCATGGGAACCTGGAACAACGCGGGCGCCCACGGTAAGGTCGCCGCCGTCAACATGGCGGGCGGAGATCAGCGCTATCACGACGTGCCCGAGTATTCTTCAAAGCTGTTCACCAATCAAACGATCACGCAGTTCGGTCTCTCACCGGAATATCGCAGTGATCTTCAAATGGTGCGCAAAATCGACCGCGAGAAGAAGCACTATCGTGCGCTATTCTTCCGCGAGAACCGGCTGGCCGGCGTGGTCATGATCGGGAAAGGCAATCGCGCGGGAAAACGCCGCTACTTGGAAGCGATCAAAACCAAAACGGCGTTCACGCCCGGCGAGCGTGAAGTGCTTCTCGATTGGACCGCCGATTAGGTCGTGATCGGCGGATTTCGCGCGGAAATGAAATGGTAACGCGCGACGCGTAGGATGCGACGATGGAATCGACGCCTCCGACGACGACCGAGCTGCTCGCAGCCATTGTCGACCTCAAGAGTGCGACGGAGCATGGCTTCATCACGCTCGAAGGTCGGATGAACGCTCGCTTTGAGACGCTCGATAGCCGCGTAGATGGGGTTACTGGCCGGCTCGATGAGCTCGAACACCGCATGAACCGCCGCTTCGAGGACCTCGAATACCGTATGAACCGCCGCTTCGACCGTGTCGACGAGCGCTTCGATGAACTCGGAGGGCGCGTACGGGCGCTGGAGACGCGAGCCGGCTGACTCTGGATCGAGACGGCGGCGTTACTGCACGAGCACTTTGGCCGGCGGCGAGTGGATACCGTTGGTCACGACTTGCAACGTGCTCGGTCCCGACTCCGCGTTCGCCGGGACGTCGAACAAGGCGCCGGTCAGCAGCGATTACGTTGCGAACGATGCAACCAGATCGAACTATGGTCGTGCGTCCGTGCGAAGAATACGTGTCCGGTCGCTGCGTTGGTGATCGTCGCGAGTGGGTAGTTGGTGGCCGCTTGGGCATTGTCGCCGTAGGCAGCGATTCTTTGCGTTCATTGGTATCAGAACGTACGAGATCGATGCTTGTGGACGCTATGTATTAGCGGCGCATCCAAGCCCGCCGGCCGTCGGCGTCGAACCACCACTCAAAATTCTGCAATTCATCGGTGCCGATGATGCCGTCGATCGGAAACTCCGTCTCGTTACCGGACATCTCGACCTCGGCGGGCAATTCGGAGAAGCGGGCGGCTCCGAATGCGAGGCTTGCCGCGACGGCCGGCGCGACGTTGATACCGCCTTCGAGGTATTCGGAACGCCGAGCGGCGCCCGTCATGCGAAGGTCGAGGTCGCGCAATGAATGGTGGACTTGCAGTTCGCGTCCGAGCACGAGCCTCCACGAGCCCGTATCGAGCACGAACCGGTCGCCGTCGACGCGGCCGACGCGGGCGGCAACGAGCGGCATGCCTTCGTTGAAATCAACACCGAATTCGCGCGCGTCAGGCGGCGGCGAAAAGCCTTCGCGCGGCAGCACGTCAACCCGGGCGCGTCGATAGTCGATGTGCACGACGCGCCCCGAGAAGAATTCGTAGCCTAAGATGCCGTCCCCCCAATAGTTGAGCACGCTGACCGGTACGTCGCGCGATGTCGTTCCGGCCACAGTTATCTGCGTCGCGGTCGCATGGCCGAGCAGTGGGGCGAGATCCGCTCGGCGTGCCGCGGCGCCGGACATGACGATCTGCGGCGTGCCGGTGTCGAGCATGAAGTGCATCCCTTTGCCGTTGACCGACAGCGGCACGGTGATCCGCCCGCGCACGAATGTCGCAGGAATCTCGGAGGGTGACTGCGGCTGCGTTAAGCTATCCGACGTGGAACCCGGTATCGCAACTTCGTTCACCGTCACGGGACGCGCCCCAATGCCGGTCACGGCCACGTCGAGAGTGGGGCCCGCGCCGCGCACATGCCACGCATAGGGTCGTCGCGTTCCTTCGACTGCGCGGAAATCGTCGAACGTCGTTGTCGCCGATCGAATGCCCTCGTGCGTAACTTCGCGTACGATGAGCCCGCTCGCCTTATCGACGTAAAACCAGTGCGGAATATCGTAGCGGCACGATCGAGCAGCACCCAGGCCGGGGCGGCTTCCCGGGTTTCGCCGACGAGCACCCACGACGAGCGATCATCGCTGACGTACGCCGTCGGCCAGCGATCGAGATCGTCGCCTTGCACGTCGCTCAGCACGAGGTGAACGAGACCGGTCGGTGTCTGCCGCCAGCGTGAGCCGTCGCTCCGCCCGAATCCGTAGTCCTTCCCTGCCAGCAGAGCAGAAATCCTAAAGTTCGCTCCGCGTACGAATTCGCGCGCTGAGCATGTCACACCGGGCGCGCTGACCGCGTACGTTTCAACGCGTTGCGAATACGCAGGCGCTGCGGCGCCGAGCGCCTTCGCGATGGCTGCACGTACCTCGCCCTGCGTTGCGTGGGTTGTCGCGATGCCGGGTGGTTCCCACCAGCCGTTTTCGGCGAGGGCCGCTCTGGGCAGGACCAGCAGCGCGGCGGCCATCAGCGCGACGCAGCAAGAGAAGCGCAGACCCAAAGCACGCACCGCGTAGACCACATCGAATCGTTCCAAGGAAGAAGACATGCACCCTGGCGCGGAACGTGGTGGCATGGCCTCATTCGTAGCCGCGGGTTCGCTCGACCGAACCGTTGCCGCGTGCGCGCGCGAGCTTGCCCGGGTTGTCGGCTCGCGTCACTGTCTAACCGAACCAGCCGACCTGCGCACCTATGAATGCGACGCGCTTGGCGGAACGCGCGTGCGTCCCGGGGTCGTCGTCTTGCCCGCGACGACAGATGAGGTCGCCGCGGCCGTCAGAAGCGCGCGCCGCCACGGATTGCCCGTCGTGCCGCGCGGCTCGGGCACCGGGCTTTCCGGCGGGGCCGTTCCCGTTCGGGGCTGCGTGCTCGTCGTGTTGTCGCGTATGAATCGCATCCTCGACATCGATATCGAGAATAGGCGCATGCGGGTGCAGCCCGGCGTCATTAACCTCGACGTTACGCATGCAATCGCCGGGCGCGGCTATTACTACGCGCCCGATCCGAGTTCGCAAAGCGTGTGCTCGATCGGCGGCAACGTCGCTGAAAATTCGGGCGGCGCGCATTGTCTCAAGTACGGCTTCACCGTCAACCACGTCGTCGCCGCAACCGTCGTTCTCGCCGATGGTGACATCGCGGAGCTTGGCGCACCGAGCGTCGATCCGCTCGGGTACGATCTGATGGCGGCGCTCGTCGGCAGCGAGGGAATGCTCGGCATCGTCACCGAGGCGGTCGTTAAGATGTCGCGAGCGCCGCAAGCGACGCGCACGTTCTTCGCGACCTTTCCGTCAACGGATGAAGCCGGCGCGTGCGTCTCGGCGATCGTAGCCGCCGGCATCGTGCCGGCGGCCGTCGAGATGATGGACGCGCTCGCGATCGAAGCGATCGTGCAGGCAACGGGCGTCGACTGGCCGCGCGATGCAGGTGCTGCGCTCTTGATGGACGTCGACGGACCGCGCGCCGAAGTCGAACACACCGCCGCTGCGGCGCTTGCGATTGCGCGACGCAGCGGCGCGCGCGAGGTGCGCACACCGCAGGACGACGCCGAGCGTGCCCTGATGTGGAAGGGCCGCAAGAGCGCATTCGCCGCGGTCGGCCGCATCAGTCCCAACTATTACGTGCAGGACGGCGTCATTCCACGCTCGACGATCGGGCCCGTGTTGCGTGAGATCGCTGATCTCGCAAAGCGTGAACGCTTGCGCGTCGCCAATGTTTTCCACGCCGGCGACGGGAATCTGCACCCACTGGTCCTTTACGATGCGCGCGTACCCGGCGAAGAAGCGCGCGCCGCAACGGTCGCGGGCGAGATCCTCGCGATCTGCATCCGCTACGGCGGTTCCATCACGGGCGAACACGGCATCGGGCGGGACAAGTCCGCGTATCTCGGGCGGCTGTTCGGCGAAGACGACCTGGCAACGATGAACGACGTACGCTGCGCGTTCGATCCGGGGCGCATCTTCAACCCCGACAAGGTCTTTCCGGCGCCGCGGCTGTGCGGAGATGGCCCCGGCGTGTACCGCGAACATGCGCTCGAGCGCAGCGGCGTGGCAGGCCGTGGCTGACTTGCTGGTGCGTGACGCGGTACCGCGCGGTATCCGCGGAACACCGATCGGCGCGGTGGCGCGTCCGGCTACCATCGTCGAAGCGTCGGAGGTCATGCGCGATGCGTCCGCCCGCGGCGATGCGATGTCGTTTTGCGGCGGTGCGACGGAACTCGAGTTTGGCTATGCGCCCGAACGCGTCGACCTGCTCGTCGCAACGCAGCGGCTCTCGCGAATCATCGACTATTCGCCGGCCGATCTCGTGATCGAAGCCGAAGCGGGCGTGACGGTCGCCGCGCTGCACGCGGTCACCTCGCCGCACCGGCAGCGTCTCGCCCTCGATCCGCCCTTGCGGGAGCGCGCCACGCTCGGCGGCATCGTTGCAACCAACGCCTTCGGTCCACGGCGCATGCGCTTCGGAACCTTACGCGATCACATCGTCGGCATCACGCTCGTGCGTGCCGACGGCAGGCGCGTGCGCGGCGGCGGAAAGGTCGTCAAAAACGTGGCCGGTTTCGATCTGCCCAAGCTTGCCGTCGGGTCGCTCGGCACCCTCGCGATGATCGCGACGGTGACGTTGCGGCTGCACCCGCTGCCGGAGTCCAGCATCGCGCTCGAACTCCGAGCGTGTTCGGGCGACGAGCTGCGCGCGCTTGAACGCGGTATCATTGCCATGCAACTTGAGCCGAGTGCGTTCATCGCCGAGCGAACAGCGGCCGGCCAGCGTGCCTTTGTTCTCTTCGAAGGATTTGCGGCCGGTGTCGACGAGCAAAGCGAGCGGCTCGTCGCACTTGCGCAAGGCCTCGGGAAGCGGGCGGAGCGGGTCACTCCGGAAATGATCGAGCGCATCGATGCGTCGACGCGCGTCCACGGTGACGTCCGCGTGCGTTTCTCGGTGCCGCTCAGTTTTGCGTCGCATCTCGAACGCGAAGGCATTGCGCCGCTGTGCAATGCGCTCGACGACGCGGCTTCGGTTGCGTATCCGTCGCTCGGAATCGCATACGTTACCGGTCGCGCGAACGACGTGGATGCAGCGGTCGCGGCCTTGCATAGCGCGCGTGCGTCGGCGGAAAGCTGCGGCGGCCATGCCGTGCTCGCCGCGGCGACCGTCGACGTCGGCGAGCGCGTCGATCCGTATGGTGCGCTGCCGTCGTCGCTTGGGCTGATGCGCGAACTCAAGGCGCGCTTCGACCCGAGCCGCCTGCTCAATCGCGGTCGTTTCGTGAGTAGACTCTAATGAAGGTTGAGCAGCGAAGCGAACGCGAGTTGATCGCGGACTGCGTCCACTGCGGCTTCTGTTTGCCGGCGTGTCCGACGTACGTATCTTGGGGCGTCGAGACGGATTCTCCACGCGGACGCATCGACCTGATGAAGGGCATCGACGAGGGCTCGTTAGCGCTCGATCCCACGGTCGTTGAGCACTTCGATGCGTGCCTGGGCTGCATGGCGTGCGTTACGGCATGTCCGTCCGGCGTACGCTACGACCTTTTGATTGAAGCGACGCGGGCGAAAGTTGAAGCACGCGCCGTTCGCTCCCCGCACGATCGCCTTTTGCGGTCGCTACTCTTCGCGCTCTTACCGTATCAAAAGCGACTGCGCTTACTTGCGCTACCGCTCGTCCTGTATGCGAATTCGGGTTTGCGGATGCTTGTCCGGCGCACCGGACTGCATCGCCTGCTGCCGCCGGTGCTCGCTTCGCTCGAGCGGCTCGCCCCGCCGCTACGTGCCGATGATCTGTCACTCGTGCTTGCGCCGTTCACGCCTGCGCGCGGCACGAAGCGCGGAACGGTTGCGCTCGTGACCGGCTGCGTGCAGCGGGTGTTCTTTCCGAACGTCAATGCCGCAACGGTTCGCGTTTTGGCCGCCGAAGGTTACGATGTGGTCGTCCCGCAGGGTCAAGGCTGCTGCGGCGCGCTGTCGTTGCATGTCGGGCGTGCAAGCGAAGCGTCGACCTTTGCCTTGCGGCTCGTTGCAAGCTTCGGCGAACTCGACGCCGTCGACGCGGTACTCGTGAACGCCGCAGGTTGCGGTTCGACGCTCAAACAGTATGCGGAGCTGCTTGATGATTCCAAGGCGGCGGCGTTCGCGATGAAGGTGCGCGACGTAACGGAGTTTCTCGCCGAGGTCGGGACCGTTGCGCCCCGGCGGCCGCTGCCGCTTCGTCTCGCGTACCACGACGCGTGTCATCTCGCTCACGCACAGCGCGTTCGTGACCAACCGCGTGAGTTGCTGCGCGGGATCCCCGGGATCGAACTGCTCGAAATCCCAAACGGCGATCAGTGTTGCGGGAGCGCCGGCGTCTATAACCTCATCGAGCCGCAAAGCGCCGCCGAGATCGGCGCTCGCAAAGCCGATAACGTCCTCGCCGTAGGAGCCGATGTTCTGGCGAGCGCGAATCCGGGCTGCACGCTCCAGATCGGTGCTATCCTCGAAGAGCGCGGCCGCCCGCTGCTCGCCGCCCACCCGATCGAGATTCTCGACGCCGCATTGCTTTGACGTGTCCGATTCTGCTGATGTGAGCCTCGGCGACGCGTGGCGCACGTTGCGCGGGCGGGGTGACTTTGCGCTGCGCGAGGTGGCGTGTGTCGGCGAGGCGCGTACGCTGCTGGTCGCCGACCTCGTCCCGCGCTCGAATGCACCGTGGATCACGCTTGCCGGCGAACAGCCCGATTCGGCTGCAACGTGGGCTTTGCTTTCAATCGCGCGCGACGGGCTCTTGTGCAACGGGTTTGCGTATCGCATTTGGCCGAGCATGTATCCGAACGGAGAGACGCCGCGGCGTGGAAGCCCCGAGTTTCGCGCCGTAGCTACCGCCACTCGCGATCGTCGCTTCGAGCTCGGATTCGAACTGCGGGAAGGCGCCGGCGAGGCGTTCGTGTGCGAGTGCGACGCTCGTGCCGATGGGACAGGGAGTTGCGCGGCCGTTACGGCGGCGCTCGCCGAGGTCGGCTTTTCGGCGGGCGAGAGAGCGCACGCCGCGAGCGCTGCGACGCCGCTGCTTCCTCGTCGCACGACCGATCAAACGCTGACGCTCACCACACCGCAGAATGCAGCATGGAACGATCGCATCGCGATGCATCGCATCGCCGTCAGCGCCGCACTCGCGTACATGGAACGTAGACGAGCGGAGCGAACGTAGCGCGCGTTATGGCAGAACGCGACCAACTCGACGTCGACGTCCTGATCGTGGGCGGCGGCCCGGCGGGCCTCGCCGCTGCGATCAAACTGCGCCAGCTTGCCGTGGAGCGCGGCAAGGACGATCTGGCCGTGATGCTGATCGAAAAGGGCGGCGACATCGGCGCGCACGGCATCTCCGGCGCGGTCGTCGATCCGAAGGGACTCGACGAATTGTTGCCCGACTGGCGTGAAAAGGCGCCGGTCGAAGCGCCGGTCTCAAAAGATGAACTTTGGTGGTTGCTGGACGATACGCGCAAGGTCGCCTTTCCGGGACCGCTTGTGCCCCGGGTGATGAAGAACACGGGCAAGTTCGTCGCCAGCCTGCAGAAGCTAACGAAGTGGCTCGGTGAAGTCGCCGAGCAAAACGGAGCCGACGTCTTTGCGGCCTTTCCGGGACAAGAACTGCTGTGGGAAGACGGCCGCGTCGTCGGAGTCCGCATCGGCGATAAAGGCGTGGACCATAACGGCAACCCCAAATCGAATTACGAGCCGGGGCCGGATCTGCTGGCCAAGGTCGTTATCATCGCCGAAGGCGTGCGCGGCACGCTCGCCAAGCAAGCCATCGGAAAACTTGGGCTCGACGAAGGGCGCGACCCGCAAGTCTACGCCGCGGGCATCAAAGAACTCTGGCAGTGCGCACCGGGGAAGGTCGACCCGGGTAGCGTTATCCATACGCTCGGCTTTCCGTTACCGAGTGAGACATTCGGCGGCGGCTTCATCTACGGCATGCGCGACGACGTGCTCGACATCGGGATGGTAACGGGTCTTGACTACCTCGACCCGACGACCGATCCGCACGACAATCTGCAGCTCTACAAACAGCATCCCGCCGTCGCGAAGATGCTCGAGGGCGGCAAGCTGATTCGTTACGGTGCCAAAGCGATTCCCGAAGGTGGTTTCTACGCGATGCCGCGGCCCTACGCGGACGGGTTGCTGTTGATCGGCGACTCCGGCGGATTTCTCAACGGCATGCGCCTCAAAGGAATCCATCTCGCGATCAAGTCCGGTATCATGGCGGCCGAAGCCGCCTTCGACGCAGTTCTCGCCGAGCGGTACGATGCGACGCAGCTTGCGGCGTTCGAAAGAGCCTTCCGCGGTTCGTGGGCTTACGACGAACTGCGGGTCGCCCGTAATTTTCATCAAGCGTTCGGCCACGGTATGTACGCCGGCGTTGTGAGCGCGGGACTGAGTATGTATACCGGAGGGCGTGCGTTCGGCGTCGTCGATCGGCTGAAAAACCACCTGGGTTACGCGCAGCCAAAGAAGTTGTCGGAACGCGCTCCGCGCGCAAGCGAGCGCCGCGCTACGATCGACAACACGCTGACGTTCGACAAATTGACCGACGTGTTCAACAGCGGCACGATGCACGACGAGGATCAGATTCCGCATCTGCACGTTGCCGATACGAACATCTGCGCGCAACGCTGCACGGTCGAGTACGGTAATCCGTGCCAATATTTTTGTCCGGCAAAAGTCTACGAGCCGCTCTTCGCCAAGTCCGGTGAAAACGGCGGAGCTACGTACGAAGGTCGCTTGCAGATCAACTTCTCAAATTGCGTCCACTGCAAAACGTGCGATATCATGGACCCCTATCAGATCATCACATGGGTACCCCCGCAGGGCGGGGAGGGGCCGGTCTACACCGGGATGTGATCGCCTGCAGCCTTAGATTCGGGCTGAATCGAGGCGCGCGCGAGCGAAGTTTCCGCACGCAATGAGCTTGCGCAACGATGAGTCAGCTCGTATCTAAGGCTGCCGGATGATCGTCATCGTCGGGGCTGGTCTGATCGGGCTCTCGATTGCGTATGAACTCGCGAAGCGCGGAGCCGGCGTGCGCGTCGTCGACGCGCGCGAACCCGGCAAAGCGGCGTCGTGGGCCGGCGCGGGAATGCTGGCGCCGTATACGGAGAATCTGGAGTCGAGCGCTTTTGAAACGTTCTGCACTGCGTCGCTCGCGGCGTATCCCCCATACGTGCGCGAGCTGCATGAATGCGGCGGCGTGGACGCGCGTTTGCGACTCGCCGGCATCGTAGAAGCGGCATTTGATTACGACGGAGCGGCGCGGCTCCACGCGCATGTCGCCGCACTCGAAGCGCGCGGCATTTCGGCGCGCCGCTTGACGCGCGAGGAGGTTCGCGCGCTCGAGCCGGGCCTCGGTTCAGCCGTGGTAGCCGGTGCCTTCAAAACGGGCGAAGGTGCCGTCGACAACCGGCGGCTCGGACGGGCGCTTCATGCCGCGTGTCTTGTGCGTGGCGTGCGCATCGACGAACGGGCGGGTGAGGCGGCACTCGAAGCCGATACGCGGCGCGCGCTCGGCGTGCGCATCGCGAGCGGATTCGTCCCGGCGCAAACGGTCGTCAATGCAACGGGTGCCTGGGCCGGAGCACTCGAAGGCGTCCCGGCTCATGCGCGCGTGAACGTCATTCCCGTGAAGGGCCAGATGCTCGCCCTCGCGATGCCGCGCGGTTTCGTGCAGCACGTGACATGGGTGCCCGGTGCGTATGTCGTGCCGCGCGACGACGGACGCTTGTTGATCGGCGCCACCGTCGAAGACGTGGGATTCGACGTGCGCGTCACCGCGCGCGGCATCAGCACGTTGCTCGCAGCGGCGCTCGCCGCGCTGCCGGCGCTCGCCGATCTGACCGTCGCTGAAAGCTGGGCCGGCATCCGCCCCGGCACGCCGGACGGGCTGCCGTATTTGGGCGAGACCACGTTGTCCGGCTATGTCGTCGCCGGGGGTCATTACCGCAATGGTATCTTGCTCGCCCCGGCTACCGCGACGGCAGTGGCCGACATTCTGGAAGGCCGCTCTCGTCCGGATCTCGCGCCGTTTTCCCCGCAGCGCGAAAAAGCGCGCCCGCCGTGGTGCGAAGAAGCGGATGCGACGGCCGCGAAGGAGACCGTGTGAATACACGAGTCAACGGCGAGCTCCGTCAGTTTTCATCTGGAACCACCGTTGCCGCGCTGCTGCGCGAGGTCGGAATCGACGCCGCACGCGGCGTGGCCGTTGCGGTCAACGAACGGGTCGTGCGCGGCGCAGCTTTCGAGGCACACGAGTTGCGTGATGGCGACGATGTCGAGATCATTCGTGCGGTCGCAGGAGGTTAACATGGAAGGGTCCTTACGCATCGGTACGCACGAGCTGCGTTCGCGGCTCATCGTCGGAACGGGAAAGTATCCGTCACTCGAGGTGATGCGGCGCGCGCACGAAGCGAGCGGAACCGATATGGTTACCGTCGCCATTCGGCGCATCAATCTCGACGATCCGAGCGGAAAGACGCTGCTCGATTATCTCGACCGGACCCGTTATGCGATACTGCCGAACACGGCCGGCTGCACGACGGCAAAGGACGCCGTGTTGACCGCGCAACTCGCGCGCGAACTTCTGGGAACCGACCTGATCAAACTCGAGGTGATCGGCGACGCGCAGACGCTCTACCCCGACACGACCGAAACGCTCGCCGCAGCCGCCGAACTGGTGGCCGACGGTTTCACCGTTCTGCCCTACGTCGTCGACGATCCGACTGCGTGCAAGCGGCTCGAAGAGGTGGGCTGCGCGGCCGTCATGCCGCTCGGTGCGCCGATCGGCAGCGGCCTTGGAATCTGCAACCGGTATTCGATCTCGATCATCAAAGAGCGCGCCAACGTGCCGGTGATCGTCGATGCCGGGGTCGGCACGGCTTCCGACGCCGCGATTGCGATGGAACTCGGGGTCGATGCAGTCCTGATGAACACGGGAATTGCGGCGGCGCGAGACCCCGTCGCAATGGCGCACGCGATGCGTCTCGCCGTGGAAGCAGGGCGAACGGCCTTTCGCGCCGGCCGCATGGAGAAACGCCTCTACGCGAACGCGTCGAGTCCGATGACCGCGCTGATCGGCACGTGATGGAATCCAGCGTCGAAATATCGGTCGCTGCTTTGCAACAGAGGCGCTCGAGCGGCGCAATGCTGACGGTGCTCGACGTGCGCGAAGATGACGAAGTCACGCTCGCATCGTTTGCCGGAGCCACCCATATACCAATGAACGAGGTCCCGAGCCGCCTCGACGAGTTGTCGCGCGACCGTGACATCATCGTGCTGTGCCATTCGGGCGGCCGCAGTTCGCTCGTCGCCGCGTACTTGCGCTCGAACGGCTTCCCGCGCGTGACTAATCTGCGCGGCGGCATCGACGCCTGGTCGCAGCAGATCGACCCCGGCGTTCCGCGTTACTAACGGCATCGCACTTCGCTGATCCGCACTCCTAACCGTTCGGTAGCCGCCGCGCCTTTACATACCAGTGAACGATGTCGCTCGCCTGACCCGGTTCGTGCGCCCACGTGCCGACCGTTGCGGCGGCGCAGTCTTCGTATGCTTCTTCGAGTTCGAAAGCGCGAAAGAGCGACCGCACGCCGGCCTCGTCGAAAAACGAATGCGTCACACCCGCTTCGTTCCCGTCGGTCGGTGCGAAGGCACCCTCGACAATGCGCGTTCCGCGGCCAAAGCGGGGATCGCGCACCGATCCCAAGGTGACGAAGAACGATCCCCGCTTTTCGAGACGCTCGCGTACGGCTTCGACCGCACCGGCAATAGCAGCCGGGGTGCCGTGCAACAAAGCATGCGTGGACAGAGCACCTGCAACTCGCACCCGCTCGGGAACCGGAGCGCCGTAGCGCGCGCATACGATACGCACGCGGTCGTTGGCCGCGAATGCCCGCTTCGCGGCTTCGGCTCGGGCAACGTCTTGCTCGACCGCGTGCACGCGTATGCCTGCACGTACGAAGGGGCCGACGTTGCGGCCGCTTCCGATTCCAAGGAGTAGAACCAGCGGTTTCGCCCGCGTCCCCAACCGTGCGGCCAGAGCTTCGGCGAGCGGGTGCGCTGTAACAGGCGGCTCGTTAGCGCCGGGATAATAGCGGTCATCATCCGTCGTGGCTGCTTCCACGTTAGGGCTGTTGGAGTGCTGTCATATGCTCGAGTCCGGCGCCCCGCTTACGACGAGCCGGCTGATCGGCTCGCCCGGTGGTCTTTTTCTACTCCAAAGACGATACGCCCGGCTGCACGAACGAGGTAACGCAATTTCGCCATCCGGCACGTGTGTTCGACGATCCAAAGCGGAACATGCGCGCTCGACGTTTTTCTCCGATGCGGCTGGGAACCTCGTGCACGTGTGGCCGACCGTGAGCTTCGGCCAGGCCGACGACGTACCGTCCAAGATTTCGTGACACCGCCCGGCTCGGCAACGATGCGTGTGGCCGTGTGCGGCTCGAGTTGCTCGATCCCGCGGCCGGGTCGCGCGTGCAGTGCCTATCTCATTGAAGTCGACGGAGCCTCGTTCGTCGTCGATCTCGGCAGCGGAGCGTTTTCAAACGTCGTCAAGCATCGTGCTGCCGAAGAGCTCGAGGGCGTGCTCATTACCCACATGCACGCCGACCACTTCCTCGATGTCATCCCGCTGCGCTATGCGCTCAAATACGGTAGCCGTTCGAACGGAAAGCGCATTGCGCTGTACCTTCCGCCGGGCGGCGAAGAGATGCTGCGGAGACTTGTTGCGGCCTTTGCTCCCGAGGCGGGGGATGATTTTCTCGGCGACGTGTACGATGTGCGCACCTTCGATCCGTCACGAGCGCTGCACATCGGTGCCGCCACGTTGACATTCGCGCCGACCGCGCACTACATTCCGACCTTCGCCGTGCGCTGCGCGGTCGGAACGGCCGGCATCGTCTACAGCAGCGATACCGCGCCGTCGCTCGGCGTCACGCGGCTCGCGAAGTCCGCCGACGCCTTCTTGTGCGAAGCGACTTTGTCGCCGGGTGAGGAAGGGGACGTGCCGCGCGGCCATTGCTCGGCGCGCGAGGCCGCCGAGATGGCCGCGCACGCCGAGGTCGCACGGCTGGTGCTCACGCACTACCCAGCGACCATCGTCCCGGCCGAACTCGCCTCCCAAGCCCATCTACGCTTCGACGGCCCGATCGACATCGCCGACGACGGCTACATCCTGAACCTGTAGCTAGGCGCTCGCGCCTCAGGTTCACGACGGCGCTTAGTTTTCGGTTTTGGCTTCGCCTCGGGGTAGTGAGAACTGGACGAGCGAGTTGATTGGGGCGAGGCCGCGGTTGATGACGGCGCAGACGGTTACGTGCAGGTTGAGCTCTTCGAGCCGCGCTTTCGCTGCCAAGACTTCGCGGCCGTTGCTGACGATGTCCTCGAGTAAGAGGACGCGCTGACCCTCCACGTACGGACCTTCGACGTACTCATTGGCGAACGCGCCGTATGCTTTGGGCGCCTTACGAACGACGATCATGGGGATACTCGCCATCTGCGAGACGGCGGTCGCAAGGATCACGCCGCCGAGTTCCGTGCCGGCGATCAAATGAGGGTTCGTTTCGGCAACGATCGGAGCGAACAACCGCGCGATGCGTCGCAGCACCGCGGGATCGGAGAACAGCCGAAACTTGTCGATATAATAATCGCTGCGGCGTCCCCCGGCGAGCAGCACCTCGCCGCGCGTCAAGGCGCGCTCGACGATAACGTTGAGGAGCCACTTGATCTCAGGGATGCGGCCCAGACGCGAACCTTCGGGTTCTAAATGTCCCATTCGTATGCGTTCCACGACTCCGTGACGGGGTTGGGCGCGAAATTGTGAAAATCAGGGTTGCCCGGCTGGATCTGGTGCGGCCACCAAATCGGAATCCGCGGCTCGTCGCGCGTCAGCAAGGCTTCGATTCGAGCGTAGGCTTTCTTGCGGATCGGCTGGGGAAATTGCCGAGCGCAGCATGCTCGGCGGCGTCGACCTCGGCGTTGCAATAGTGGGTTTCGTTGTTGCCGTGCGGCGGCTGTGCGCTGCACAAAACGAGGGACGACTGATCGGGATCGATGCCCGAGACCCAGGCGTTCCAGGCCAAGTCGAAGCGGCCGTTCTGCAAAATACCGTCGTCGCCCATCGCTGCGAACAGCAGCGCGCCCGGGTAGAATTTCGGTTCCACGGCAATGCCCGCTTGCCGCAACATTGCCTGCGTCTGCACGACCGCGAGACGGCGCGTGACGTTGCTGACCTGCGTGACGAGCGTGAGTGAGAGGCGGCGACCGACCTTCCTCACAATTCCGTCGGGACCGGGCGTCCAACCCGCTTGCGCGAGCAGCGCTCTCGCCCGTTGCACATCGTGCGGGTAACGCATGACGTAACTCGCGTGAGCCCACATGAAGGGCGGTAGATCCTGATCGGCGACGGTTGCGGAACCGAACGTCAAGTCGGCGACGATGCGGAAAGGTTGAGCGCATACGCGATTGCTTGCCGGACGCGCACGTCGTCGAGCGGCGGATGCAACGTGTTGATCTGAATGCGCTCGTATTCGTTGCGGTCTTGCAGCACGAGCCGCACGCCCGGTAGGGCTTTGAGATCGTGGGTGCGTAAGGCGCTCAATTCCGTATTCTCATCGGGAATGAACTTGATGATGATCTCTTTGAGTTTGGGTGCACCGAGGTAGTAGTGCGGATTAGCGACCAACGTCAAATGATCGCCGCGCGCCCACTCTTTGAAGAGGAACGGGCCCGTGCCCACGGATGCCGAGTTGAATGCGACGTTGTTGATGTCGGTCAGCTTGCCGAGGATGTGCTCGGGAACCACGTTATACGGAGAGTCGCTCTCCGCAAACAGCGTGTCGATGGCGGGCGAGAACTTCTTTCTCATGTGAAAGACGACGGTCCACGGGTCGGGCGTGTCGACCGATCGGACGAGCGAGTAGCCGGTCTGCGAGATGACGTTGTTGTGCGGATTCAGGATCGCACTCCACGAAAATTTGACGTCCTTACTCGTGAAGGGCACTCCGTCGCTCCAGCGCACGTTGCGGGAATAGTACGTCAAGGTCAGCCCGTCACGGCTAATGCCGCCGTTCTCGAGCGTCGGCACCGTTGCCGCCAGCATCGGAACGTCGCGCCTTCCGCTTGCATCGGTAGAGATCAGCACGTCGAATATCAGACGGTCGATCATGTTCTCGGTGGTATTGGCGGCGAGCAGCGGGTCGAGCGTGTTGGGACTGACCTGCGAGCCGATCCCTAAGACCCCGGGCACGGTCCACGGATGTCGGGCGCCGGCCGCTCCAGGGAAAAAGCCCCCCGTGCCCACGCGCGCACATCCTGCGAGCAGCGCGCACGCGAGCAAGCCGTGCAAAACGTTAGGCAAGGATCAGCGCCGCGATCGGCTCGATTTTTTCTTCGCGGCGCCTTTTTTTGCCAGCGTTTTCTTCAACGTGGCCGATCCTTTGACCGATGCCGGCCGCTTCGGGGCCTTGGGCTGTAACTTCCGCGTCGGCGACGGCTTTGTGGTGGTCTTACGAGCGGAGGCCTTCCGAGGGGAGCCTGAGCCCGACCGCTTGGAGCCGGTCTTTTTGGACGCGGATACTTTCTTCGTCGAGGAGCCCGACGAACGCGACGGCGACGTTCGCTTGGGCGCTGTCGATTTGCGGCTCGGACGAGCTCGCTTCGCCGTTGTTGTTTTGGTGTGCGCCGGCTTCGCTTGGGCTGCGCGCGCTTTTACCGCGCCCGCTTTCTTCGCTTTGGGTTTGGGGACGGCGCGAACGGGCGCGGGTCGTTTGGCCGCGGTGGGCAGTGTGCGCGCACTCTGCGGTCGAGTCCGCCGGCGCGGCGCTGCCGCGGCGGGCTCCCGGCTCGGCGGTAGAGCAGCGGGGGTTGGCTCGCTTGCAGCGAGCGGTTGCGCCGGCTCAGCCGGAGCGGCAGCGGCCGGCGGCCGTTTGACGCGCGCTGGTCGGCGTGGACGCGGCCGTTGTGGGACTCCGTCGTTCGGCGGTTCACTCGGGCCGGTTGCCGCGAGCTCGGGGACCTCAGGCACCACCTCGATCGGAACCGAGGAGGGCGGCTCGACCGCGTAGCCGGTGAGTTGCCGAGCGTGTGCTTCGGTCGCGCGCAGCGCTACGTGGGCGAGCCGACCGGCGATCGGGAAAGCGATCTCGTTGATCTCGGCCTCATCGAGGAGTGCGAGAACAGTCTCGAACGCACCGCTTTGATCTTTGGGACTGTGGGCGCCCGATCCGACCGCAATTGCGACACCCTCGGCTTTTGCTTTCCGCAAGAGACGTAGGTTGACCGCGCGGTACTTGTCGCGCTGCACCTCGTCGTCCGCGAAATACCGGTAGAAGAAGCGCGAGTTTATCTCGATCGCGAGAGCGCGCTCGGCGCACGCGGCGACGAGCCGATCCTCGTACTCTTCCAGCTTCGCATCATCGGGCCAGTGGCCGAATTTTGCGGGCCCGTAAAAATGCGCGACGATGTGACTCGGCAACTTTTCGAGGGCTTCGAGCAACGTCGATACGTAGATCTCCCAGGTCTGTTCCGTGCCGACGACGTCGAACAGCTCCTTGAACTCCGCATTGTCGAACGCCCACATCCAGTTGTCGCCGTGCTGAGGGTGCGTGATCGGTATGAAATGTACCGCCCGAATCATACCGTCGGGCCGCATGGCATCGACGATGTTTTGCGCATCGGGTCGGTTGCGCGGATCGTTGTCGACCTCGGCGCCGATCGAGCAGCGCATGCCGCGACGCAGTCCTTCCGAGACGGCGACGGCATGGTGCAGTTCGACGCCCGCCGTTTCGGCGGCGCCGTAGAGGTCGCCGGCCTGGGCGAGCTTAAGCGCGCGGCGAACGAGGTTGGTCGCCGCGGGGTCTTCGAACGTCAGGTAGTTGACGTGGTCGGCGACCATCATGAAGCGGGGCGCTCCGCGCCGGCACGCATGAAAGAACCATAGGAAGAGCATGCGAGCCGTATACGGGATCGGACGCTCCTCGGCAAACGGCTTATGCTCGCCCTTGGCGTGCCCGTGAATGTCGGGCAGTGCGGCGATGCGCGGGTCGTCCGTCATCGTATCTTCTCAGTAAAACCCATCGCTCGCCGGCTTCGCGAACCGCTCGCTCCCGCCATTTTCGGAGCCGTTGGTAATGTTTCGGAGGGTTCGCAAATGCGAGCCTCCGAAAAAAAAGCCGGCTTTCAGCCGGCGGACTTAGGGTACTAGGCGCGGAGTTAGGTCCGCGCACCTCCAATCATCGTATGGTTGAGTCGTTGATTACCTTCAGAACTAACGATGATCACCTCCCTTTGTCCGTCTGTTACCTTCGCTCTTTTCTGTGTGAAGGAGCCGCGGACGTATTATGAACGGCGTGTTCGAGCCGACGTCGCGCGTTCCTGCCGAGCGACGCGATCACACTTTCGAGCGGTAACCTTCCATCTCGAGAATGCGAGCTTTGAGTTCGATGCCGTAGCCGTAATTGTGCAATGCGCCGCTTGCGTCGACGACCCGATGGCAGGGGAAGAAGAGCGCTACGGGGTTACGTGCCATCGCCTGACCCACGGCGCGGGCTGATTGCGGATGACCGATTTCGCGCGCGATCCAGCCATACGAGCGAACTTCACCCGGCGGAATTTGAGCGGCTTTCTGCAGCGCGGCCTGCTCGAACGGGCTCAGATCTGAAATGTCGACGCGCTCCATATCGACCTGCCACGTCGCGAAGAAATGGCGCACCGTGTCCAGCACCCACCCGGGCGGTTCGGCGGCACGCACCGGACGGCGGAGCCGGCGCTCGATCTGTTCGCGCGCTGCTTCGTCGCTCTCTCCGCGCGCGATTCCGACGAATGAGACCCCGGTGTCGCGCCAGGCGACGACCAATTCCCCAAGGGGCGAAGCCATGCGGGCGAACGAGCCGGCGGCCGTCGAGCGATAGTGGTTGCGCAGCGACCGAATATGATCCAGGATGCGCGGCACCAGGTTCGCGGGCGGCTCGGCGGTCGGCAAGCACGTCAGGCAGTACGCAACGCCTTCGAATTCTTCGTACACCGCTTGGCAGGTCCGGCAACTTCGCAAGTGCGTCGTTACCGCCGTGTCGCGCGGTTCGGCTTCCTCGCGTAACACGTCCCACAGAGCTTCGACGTCACTACACCGCATCGACTGTGTCTCCGGTACTGGCGATCCGTCCGACCTGCGGACCAAGAATTCGCCGAAGGATGCGCACGGCTCGATGCACGTGCGATTTCACCGTCCCGATCGGTTGACCCAGAATCTCCGCAATCTCGGGATGACTGCGGCCTTCGATGAACCGGAGTGTCGCCGCTGCTCGCAAATGCATCGGCAGTTGCAGCAAGGCTTGCTCGACCAGCGCCATGTCGGTTCCGCGCTCGACGATCTGCTCGGGTTGCTCGGGGCCCTCTTGCGTGTGGTTGAGCAGCGCATCGGGGTCGGCGAGCGCATCGAGCGCTACGTTCGTCGGTCGCTTCGACCGCAATCGGTTCCTCGTCACGTTTAACGTGATCGTATAGAGCCAGGGTTGCAGGCGGAGTTCCGTCCGCTGCTTGTCGTCCATTTTTCCGAGCGCGCGAAAGGCGCGCACGAATGCGTCTTGGACGATCTCCTCGGCATCCTCGCGATTGCCGGTCATGCGCAAGGCAAAGCCGTAGAGACGGCGCTGGTAGTCGTCGACGATGCGCTCGAAGCGCTCGGTCGACGGCAGCTCCGCGGACCGTAGGGAACCCGGCGCGATGCTCGCCGGCTTCCGCTCGGCGGTCCTCGCTCGAGTGACCACGGAAGACTCCTCTGGCGGGTGAGGTGCGCGCTTTCCCGCGACCGGGGCGGTTCGCCTGCGGCGGTCGTCGTGGCCGCTACGCTGAGGGGCGGCTCGGTCGCAGACGCGTTATCGCGCCGCGGCGCTCGCCTGAAGGCGGCCGGGACCCTCCGGCGGCCGGAGTGGCCGCCCTTCGGATCGTACGGCTGTAAACGATCGTGACGGGATCTTTGCGAGAACGGTTGGACACGTTGCCCGAGACGGTGACGGTCGTGTCGAGTGCCAGCAACGTTGCAGAGATGCTGTCGTAGAAGGCGGTGCCGCGCATTGCGATCTTGCCCGCTAAGGTGAGGCCGGGGCGGTCGGGAATCGTTCCGTGCATGGGACCCGCGGCTTCGAAGCGCACTCCAATGGCACGTCGACCCGCAACTTTCGTTCCGGCGATGTGCTGCAGGTAGCCGTGCAGCGACGAGCGCGTGAAGGGCGACGGAAAATCGAACGGTAGTGGGCCGCGGAGATGCCCGAGGTCGTGCAGCGTTTGCCGGTCGAGCTCGGCCGCGAACGGCTGATCTAGGACGGTAAGGTTGTCCGGGTCGTGATCGGCGGTGGCGAGCGTCTCACCCGAAGGTGAGAGATCCGTCACGTATTCGCCGGTCGCTTCGCTGCGAGCGCCGGCATCGTCACGCGTGTACGCTACGCGCGCACGCAGCCGAGTGCCGGCGCCGTGCCGGCCGATGTGCAGCGTCTGCGTTCCTCGGTATGAAACTTCACTGCGAATATCGCCGGATCCGATCGAAAAGTCGTCGCTACCCGAAACGGTGTAGGTTTCGTCGGCATACGAAGCCGTCGCCAGCTCGCGGGCGAAGACTAGGACCAGTAGCGCGGCGGCGAGCGGAACGGGCTTCATCGTCCTATGGTCCGTTAGTCTTTCGGGTAGACTTCGCTAGGTTAGCGCATCAGCGCAAGGGGTTCCGTGCGAAACTGCCGATGTTAGAGAGGAGGTCATGTTTTTCGTGCGCGCAGTTGCCCTGATTTTCGCAGCCGCGCTCGTATTTAACGGTATCTCCGCGGTCCGAGCCGCCGAAACGCCGCTTCTCACGGGCAAACTCGAGAAAATCTACCTGACAGCCTTCGATGAGGCCCTTAACCGTCACGCGATCCCCGAGCGCGACGGCACGACGTACGTTTCGACGGGCGACATCGAAGCGGAGTGGCTGCGCGACGCAAGCGCCGTGATGGAGCCATACATCGACCAGGCGGCAAGCGACGATCGCATCTCGCGGGCGTTGCGCGGCGTCGTCGCTCGCGAGGCGAAGTACATTCTCATCGATCCGTATGCGAATGCGTTTTCCTCCGACTACAAGGTCGTCGAGCGCAAGTTCGAAGTGGATTCGCTGCTCTATCCGATTTGGTTTGCGGACAAGTATTATCGCGCGACGGGCGATCGCTCAATTTTCACGCCCCAGGTCAACCGCGCTTTCGAGCGCGTGCTCGCCGTGCTCCGCGTCGAACAGCATCACGATCAACGCTCGCGTTACCGCCATCCCGATCTCGCCAACGGTGGAAAGGGTAGCTGGGTGCGCTATACGGGGATGATCTGGACCGGCTTTCGGCCTTCCGACGATCCGGCGCGTTACCAGTACAACATCCCCGATAACATGTTCGCGGCCGTAGTATTGCGCCGGCTGTCGGCGATCGAGCAGCAGGTCTACCATAACGGGCGCGATGCTGCGCGGGCGTGGGGACTCGCGAACGAAGTTCAGACCGGCATCGAGCAGCACGCCAAGGGCACGTTTCGAGGTTTCGGGACGATCTATGCGTATGAAGTCGACGGATATGGCCATGCCAACTTCATGGACGACGCCAACATTCCGTCGTTGCTCTCCATCCCGTATTTCGGGTATCTGCCGCAAAACGATCGCGTCTACGGAAACACGCGGCGGTTCGTTCTTTCTAATCGCGATCCATACTACTTTCGGGGAAAATTTGCCAGCGGCGTCGGAAGCCCGCACACGCCGCGCAACTATGTCTGGCCGCTCTCGCTCATCATGCAGGCGCTGACGTCGAACGATCCCGCCGAAATCAAGCGCGTGATGAGCTATATCGCGGCCTCCGATGTCGGGGATCACCGACTGCATGAGTCGTTCAATCCTAGTTGGCCCGAGGCATTCACGCGCGACGATTTCGCGTGGCCGAACGCGTTATACGGAGAATTAGTCGCCCGCGAACGCGCCCGGACGCGCTGATTTCGCGCGCCCAAAACCGCTAGCGCAACTGGACGCGAAAGCGCGGTTCGGTCGAGAAGAAGCGTAAGGTCGCTGTGCCGGCGCAGAGGATAACGTCGTCGCCGCGCTCGCAAATGCGCCCGTCGACGTCGACGACGAACTTGCCGGTACGCAATCCGTCGAGCGCGGTGCGAATGCTTCGCTGCCGCTTGTCGAGCGGAGCACGTGCGCCGAGTGCTTCGTGTACCGCGAGTGCGAGCAGATGATCGACCCGCAACGGCGTTGCCGCGGCAAAGACGCCGCCGCCCGTGGCTGCGATGGTACCGACGTCGATCGGAATGGGGACCCGGATCACGGCCCGACTTTTCGCGGCGAGGCCGCGTGCGTCCCTCGCGCGAAACGCGAAATTCGATGCCTTCTACGCCGCCCCGCCGCCGCGCACAACGTCCGTCCGATAATGCCGGATTTCCGCTCGTTCCTATTTTGATCGGTGTGATTGTCCTCGGTTTCGTCATTGGGGCCGGATGGTCGCTGCTCGCCAATCGTCATCAGAGCGACACGGCGACGGTTGCGCTTTCAACCGCCACGCCGCAGTCGGACACGTTGCCGAGCATCACGCCGGTTTCGGCGAGCGTGCCCGAGCCGTCGCCGTCGCCGCTAGCGCAAACGACGACGACACCGTCGCGCGCGACGCCGTCGGCAAGTCATACTCCCAAGCGCGCCGCGTCGCCGGAACCCACCGTAAGCGCGCTGCCTACGGTAAAGGCAACCGCGATCGTGACGACCGCGGCCACGACGGCGCCCACTCCCAAGGCGGCGCCATCAGTCGTCGCGCTTGCGACGCGGGCGGCGGCGAAAGCGCCGCCCCCGCCGCCCCTTGTGGCGGCGACTGCGCACGCGGTCGTCACGCCGCTCGCGAGCGCGAGCGCGACCGCGGTCGACGTTCCCCACGACTTCGACCGCCTGGCGGCGGCCGTCGTGCGCCAGTATCTCGAAGCCGTCAAGCGCGGGGATTCGAGCGCCGCTTATGCGGCGCTGGGCGCATCGCCCGGCGACCGCGGTGCTTCCCTGACCGAAGCGGGAATCGTGGACGCGCACACCCGCATCGGACGCATCGATTCACACGGAACCAGCGACACGGCGACCGTCGAAGTCGATCTGCAAACCGCGGGCGGACCCTATTATGGCGAGTACACGGTGCGTAAAAATGACACGGGCGCAGCGGTCATCGTACAACATTCGCTCGTCAAGCCGTGAGCTGCCCGACCGACCGTCGCCGCAAGGCACGATGGCCCGCGCTGTGCTGGGGAGGCGCGGCATTGGTCGGACTGCTGTGCGCGCTATCTGCGTGCGCACCACACGCGCCCGGCATCGCGGATCCCGTGCGAGTCGATGGACATTGCAGTCCGCGCGTCGCTCGAATCACCGGGATACGCAGCGTGCTGACATCGACGAACGATCGCTTGGTCTCCGAAGAAGAGCCGGCTCTCGACCAGATACACTTAGAAGTGCGCTCGGGCGATGGTGCGATCGCATATTGGAACGATCAACGCCTTGTACTTGCGCGCGTCTCACGCCGGCTCGGCGAAAGCGACGGCTACGCGCGCGTCCGCGCCGTTGCCATCCCGCCTGCGCCCGTCGGTTCGCAATACCGTCACATCTATCTGCTCGCGCGCGACCACGGCCGCTATCGCTGGATCACGATGGAGGCCTTCGATATGCAAGACATCTGCGTCGAAGGCCACGTCCAGAGTTAAAAGGGCTTTGCTTAACCGCGTGGCGTCGTCGCTACGTGGCTCATGGACTCAAGCCCACTTCGCCCCTATGCTCCTAGCCACGCGCTAAAGCAGAGACCCTTTTTAGGGCTCTGTACTTAGGACGACTTTCCGCGCACGAGACGGCGGAGGTCGTTGCCGACGAGTTGTTCGAGGACCAACGCGACGAGTAGGGTTCCTAGCTCGATCGGGATGAACTCGACATTGGCGTCGACGATGGCGGGAAGCACGAGAATCGTTGCGGCGGCGATGAAGATGAAGCCGATGAGTGCCGCAAGCGTCCCGGCGAGCAGTGCACGCGGCTGATGGAACGCCGCGGCGACGGAGCGCATGAAGGCGATGGGAGAACGCGTGCCGACGTTCCAGAGTGCAAAGGCGAGTGCTTCGAGCACGATCGCTCCGGCGATGCGCCAGACTGCATCGCCGAATGCCGCTAGGTTGATTGCGATTCGGCTGCGTCCTCGTCGGGCCAACGTGCAATGGTCCCGAGCGCAGCACTCTTTACGACTTTGAGTCCCAGCATCGCGCACTTCATGCGGGCCGGACTGATACCGATGCCGACGTTTTCGAGCACGGATTCTTGTCCGAGACGCGCCACGTCCTCGAGCTTCGCACCTTTGAGCGATTCCGAAAGCATCGAGGCCGACGCTTGACTGATCGCGCAACCCTTGCCGGAAAAGCGCACGTCGCTGACGCGACCGTCGGGTCCGACTGCGAGATCGAAGCGGATGCGGTCGCCGCACAGCGGGTTAAGGTCTTCGAACGTCGCATCGGGCGACTCGAGTTCGCCGAAGTTGCGTGGATTGCGATAGTGGTCGAGGATATACTCTTTGTAGAAATCGTCCATATCAAAGCCTGAAGACAGTCGCAGCCTTTTCGAGGGCGGAGGCGAGTTGGTCGACGTCCTCTTCGGTGTTGTAGAGATAGAACGAAGCGCGTGCGGTTGCGGGCCAGCCCATCTTGTTCATTAGCGGCATCGTGCAGTGATGGCCGGCGCGTACGCAGACGCCCTCCGTATCGAGGATCGAAGCCAGATCGTGCGCATGGATATCGGCGAAGTTAAACGAGATGACGCCCGCACGCTCGACGGTCCGCGAGGGTCCGTAGATCACAAGGCCACGCGATTCAAAGGCGGCCAGCCGCTCGAGCGCGTACGCGGTCAGTCGGCGCTCGTGCTCGGCGATCCAGTCCATGCCGATGCCGCTCAGATAGTCGACCGCGGCGCCGAGTGCGACGGCATCCGCGACATTGCTCGTGCCGGCTTCGAACTTCCACGGGATTTCGTTGAAGGTCGAGGTCTCGTAACCGACTTCACGGATCATGTCCCCGCCGGTCAAAAAGGGCGGCATCGCTTCCAACAGGGCGCGCTTGCCGTACAGAAAGCCTATTCCCGTCGGGCCGCACATCTTGTGGCCGCTCGCGGCGAAGAAGTCGACGTCGAGCGCGCGCACGTCGACCGCGAAGTGCGGGACCGATTGCGCGCCGTCGACCAGGACCAGTGCGCCGGCTGCGTGCGCGCGCGGGACGATCGCATCGAGCGGCGCGATCGTGCCGAGCGTATTCGAGACGTGCGAAAGAGCGACGAGTTTTACGTTACGTAACTTCGCATCGAGATCGTCGAGCACATGAACTCCGTCGTGATCCACGCCGATGAAGCGCAGTTCAGCGCCCGTCTTTGCGGCCAAGCGTTGCCACGGGACGAGGTTCGAGTGGTGTTCGAGTTGCGAACAAAGAATGGCATCGCCCGGCTTAAGATTCGCGAGACCCCACGTGAAGCTGATCAGATTGATCGCTTCGGTCGTATTGCGCGTCCAAACGATTTCGGCGGGTTCGGCTGCGTTGATGAAGCGTGCGACCTTCCCGCGGGCATCCTCGAACGCGGCGGTCGCGCGCTCGGCGAGTTCATAGACCCCGCGATGAATGTTCGCGTTGTCGTGCGTGTAGTAATGAACGAGCGCATCGATCACGCTCCGCGGCTTTTGCGAAGTCGCCGCGGAATCGAGATATGCCAGACGCTTGCCGCGCGACGTCGGCTGTCCAAGGAGTGGAAAATCGCGCGCGATGAGATGCGCGCGCAGGTCGACGGTCGCGATCAAGCGTGCCGCTCGGTCGCGTCGTCGAGTTTCGCGTCGAGCGCGCTGCGTACTTCGTTACGTAACGCCTCGCTCGGGAAATGGGTGATGGCCGGTTCAAAAAAGCCGAGCGCAATCATCCGCTCCGCCTCACCACGACCGATGCCGCGGCTCTGCGCGTAGAAAAGCTGCTCGTCATCGATTGATCCGACGGTGGCGCCGTGGAATGCCTTTACATCGTTGGCCGCGATTTCGAGCGCCGGAATCGAATCGATGTGCGCGCGCTTGGAGAGAAGCAGCGCATCGTCCCGCAAGGACGCGTCACTGCCGTGCGCGTGCGGCAGGATGACGATGTTGCCGAGGTACCGGCCCTGCCCGCGGTCGTTCGCGGCACTGCGCACGATGGTCCCCGAGGTCGTGTGGCCGGTTTCGTGCCGCACGGCGGTCGAAAGGTCGACGTGCTGCATGCCGGTGTTGAAAAAAAGCGCGTCGATCCGGGCGTCCGAGCCTTCGCCTTCGAGGCGGGTTTCAAGCGACGTGCGTGCTAAGCCGGCGCCGAGTTCAGCGAGATGCCAGCGCATCGTCGCTTGCGGGTCGCAGCGCGCGACCCGCGTTGCGATCACGCGTGCGCTTTCGGGCGCCTGCTGGACGACAACGTAATCGAGCTGCGCGCGCGCGCCGACGTGCGTTTCGACCGTTGCACAGACGAACGATTCTGCTTCACCAATATGGCGCTCGAGCACCGTCGCGCGCGCGCCTTCTCCGACGACGACGACGATTTGCGGAAGGACTGCGGCAGGATCTGGAGCGCTCGCGAACACGAGCACGATCGGCTCATCGAGCTGCACGCCGGGCGGTACGAAGACAAACGCACCGCAATTCTGAAAGGCCATCGTCAGCGCCGCATAACGATCGCTTTGAGAATCGACGGTCTCATGCAAGATGCCCGCGATGACGTCCGCGTGCGTGCGCAACGCATCGGCGAGCGGAAGAACGGTCACGCGCGGATCGAGGTTCGGCGTCTCGCGCGGCTCGAGAACGGTCGCTCCGATGTGAAAGAGGCCGCCGGCGTTCGCGGTCCACAGGTTGTCGGCCGATGCGTCATCGTCGACGCGCTGCGCGGATGTGCGGCCCGGCCGCTGCGCTTGCGCTAGGCCCGGCCGCTGCGCTTGCGCTAGGCCCGGCCGCTGCGCTTGCGCTAGGCCCTGTAACGCTGCAATAGGCTGTCTGGCGGACGACCACGTGAGGCCGGCAAAGTCGAGCGATGCGTAGTCGTAGCGCCAACCCTTGCCGGGGCGTGCCCCGGGAGCAGGCAATCCGGCATAGCGCTCGAGCGCGGCACGGCGTGCATCGGGCGCAACGGCGCCGCCCTGTTCGTCGCTCTCATCCAAGGCCGCGATCGCCTTTTCGAGCATCGCCGCATCAGGGGAGAACTCGAGCGCGACCCGCGCCCCGGCGGTCACGCTAGAGGGCACCCGCCGCTGCCTCCTCGCGAATGCGGTCGTAACCGTCGCGTTCGATCGTTTGCGCGAGTTCGGGGCCGCCGGTCTTGACGATGCGTCCGTCCATCATGATGTGGACCACGTCGGCGGTGATGTGCTGTAGAATGCGCGGATAGTGCGTGATGATCAAAAATCCCGTGTCACGCCCGGCGTCGCTCGCGCGCAGGCCATTGACCGACTCGCCCACCGCACGCAGCGCGTCCACGTCGAGTCCCGAGTCGGTCTCGTCGAGGATTGCATATTTTGGCGCGAGCATCGCGAGTTGCAGCATCTCGAGCCGCTTCTTTTCACCGCCGGAAAAGCCGTCGTTAACGTAACGACCCAGCAGCGCCGCATCCATGTCGAGCACGTCGAGCTTCTCAAAGATCGCGGCCCGAAACTTTCCGGGCGTCAGATCGTCGGGATGGACCGCCTGGCGCGCCGTGCGAATGAAATTCGCGACGCTGACCCCCGGGATCGCGGCCGGATATTGAAAGGAAAGAAACAGGCCCGTCTTGGCGCGCTTGTCGGGCGCGAGATCGCCCAGGTCCACGCCGTCGAGGGTGATCGTACCGCCCGTCACCGTGTAATTCGGGTGGCCGGCTGCGGCAAATGCGAGCGTCGACTTTCCGCTGCCGTTGGGACCCATCAGCGCGTGCACTTGACCCGGTTCGACGAACAGATCGATGCCCTTGAGGATTTCCTTGCTTTCGACATTCGCCCGCAAGTCCGTAAAACGCAATCCACGTTCGATCATATCAGGGCTATCGTAGGCGCCCTTCGCTAGAAAGTCAAGGAAACCCTGGACTATCTTCCGATTCCGTGCTACGCTCGCTTGCAGCATGCACGATGCTCGCTTTTTCCAAACCACCCGGGGCAAAATCGTTACGGCGCTGCGGCGCCGCCGCTCGGCCTCGGCCGTGGACTTGGCCGGTGAGTTCGGATTGTCGGCCAACGCCGTGCGTCAGCAGCTGGTCACCCTCGAGCGCGACGGGTATGTTGCCGAGCGCTCCGTCCGTCGTGGGCGCACGAAGCCTACCCTGGAATACTCGCTGACGGACGGGGCAGACTCGCTCTTCCCTCAACGCTACGATCGGCTGCTCGGCGCGGTTCTGCGCGAAGTGAAGTCGTCTTTCGGCGGCGGAGGCCTCGAAACGGTGATTGCCAAGATCGGGGCTCGCGAAGCCGACAGGTATCGCTCCAAATTGGCTGCGCCCGACGCCAAGGGTCGCGCGATCGAACTCGCGGCGCTGCTGCAGAACAACGGCGTCGAGGCCGACGTCGTTGAGACGTCTGCGGGGACGATCGAACTGCGCGAGCATAACTGCCCATATGCAAGAACGGTCGGCGAACACCCCGAGGTGTGCTCGATCATCCATACGGTCTTGCACGACACAGTCTCCCCGGACGCCAAGCAAGTCGAGTCACTCGCAACCGGCGGCAGCGCATGCCGGTTCGAAATCGAAGTCGGCTCGAAAGCCGCGCACTCGTGAGGAACCTTCGTTGAACTTCGCAAAATTCCAAGAGCTTGTCGAAAAGCGCAGCGGCTTTCGTACGATGGAGAGCCCGATGGCCTCGGGCGAATACTTCAGCGATTCGTGCGGCGACATGTACACCTATTATCTCAAGGTCGGTCCCGGCGACGTGATCGAGGACGTGTCGTATTTCACGACCGGCTGCGGCTTCGGTACCGCGACGTGCAGCATCGTCGTCGACCTCGCGCTCGGCAAGACGCTCGACGAAGCGTACGCGATCAGCGATGCCGATATCGAAGCGCAACTCGACGGCTACCCCGATAAAAAGAAAGACTACCCCGAGCGCTCGCGTCTCGCGCTGCAAGCCGCGATCGACGATTTCCGCAAGAAGTGCGCCGCCGGCAAGATTACCGACGACATGCTGGCGCAAGCTGCCAGCGCCTCGAATCGCGTCGCGACGGCGCCCGGCAACGGCCGAACTTCCCAAGATGAACTCGCCGAGCTCGCGCCCCAAACCGCTTCCGACGACAGCGGTAAGGTCCTTATCAAGCTGCACTGACCCCGAATTTGCTGCGTCGAAGCACACCGTAGTTGCGTTGCTGCAGTGCGGTCACTGTGCTACTATTGCCGTATGGCAGCTACAGAAACCCTTTCCGTCCGGCTGGACCCCCAGACCCGACGCGTGCTGGCCGAAGCTGCGGCGACCCACGATGCGGCCGGTGCCTCGGCGCTGGCGCGAGATATTCTCGAGCGATGGGCGGCCCAGACGCTGGCGGCGCAAACGCGTGCCAGCATCGAGCGGGCCGCGGCATACCTGCGAGCGCATACCGAGGGCTGGGCCGACGAGCCCGCCGACTTTTTCCCCGGCGCGAAGATTGCGGAGTGACGCCCGGCGAAATCGTTACCGTAAACTGGCGGGACGCGCTGCTCGGCTCGGGCGAGCCGAACAAACAGAGGCCCGGAGTTATCGTCGGCTCGCCTCGCTTCTTCGGCAGCGTTCTGCCGTTTGAGATCGTCGTACCGCTGACCGGCGAAGCGGAACTAGCTATCGCGGGCGCCTCGGTGAGCATCTCGCCCACGCCGGAGAACGGCTGCACCAAGCCGAGCTTTGCATTGGCGTGGAATGTTCAATGCGTCCCGCACACGCGTCTGACGGTAACACGATCGCGCATAACTGCCGCCGAACTCGCCTCAATCCGCACCCAGGTCGCATCCTGCGTCGCGGATTGACGCGGTCTCGACTCGGTAGCCGACACCGGAAACAGACGACGCTGACGCAAAGCACAGCGCTTTCGTACGATCCAGCGTCCGATAGCGTCGGGTGAAAACAGCAATCGTGCTGCAGCGAAACGCGACCGGCGGCCGATCGAAGAATCGCGCCGCCTCACGTCAGCGGTGGGGATGAAGGAGTAAGCCTAAATTAGCATATTACATATTAATTGCAGGGAGATCGATTCGCGGAATCAAAACGAATGCCACGATGTCATTGCGGAATTTTGGCCGTCGCTGTCGTTCAACGTAATGGCTAGCGCCCTAACGGCAACCGCCGTAACGAGGATGCTCTGGTATCTCCGTGAGCACGGCCATCTACAGGGAAAGGACATTGCGAACATCGTCGACGTGTCGCCGGCGACTGTTTCACGTTGGGCCAACGGCTTGGCGAACCCGACCCTCCACATGCAGACCGTCATCAACGATCTGCGCTATGTCGTCGAGCGACTATCGGACTTTTATACCGCCGATGAGGCGCGGCTCTGGCTCAATTCCCGGCACCAGCTGCTGGATGGCCGGCGCGCTATCGACCTCATTCGCGCGCGCCAAACAGAAGACGTGCTAGCCGTCATCGACCGGCTTAGCGCTGGTGTCTATGTGTAGTGCATGGAGCGGTCCGCGATCCTGCACTTCTTGATGCACTTGATACACGACCGCTGCGAACCTTTCAGAGCCGCGTCTGGCGCGTTGTGCGCGTTGGTCGCGATCCGGTAGAGCCGTCGCGGGCCGGCGGACGCTCGGATCGCGGCAGCTTCGATGTCCTCTACACGTCACTTGAAGCGGACGGCGCGATCGCCGAAATGGACTACCATCTGCGTCTGCAGCCAGTCTTCCCGTCGGAATACCGCGCCGAAGTGCACGAGCTGGAGGTCGCTACCGAACGAGCGCTCTATTTTGATTACCTTGACGAACTTGCGCCGCTTGGGATCGATCCTGCAGAGTATCGGCAGCCGCTTTACTCGCGATCGCACGAGATCGGAGACGCTGCTGCGTTTCTCGGCGTCGCCGCCCTGATCGTCCCGAGCGCACGATGGCCGTGCCAAAACGCCGTGGTTATGCTGGATGTCGAGCCCGCGCCGCCGATAGTCGCCGTCCTAGACTCACGGGAAGTCGACTTCATGAAATGGCGGAAATCAGCGTGGTCCGCGAGGATCAACAGCTAGATACGGGTTCTCCCGGCGTTCGGTTCCGATCGTCGTCGCCGGGCCGTGTCCGGGTATGACCACCGTGTCATCGGGGAAGGCGAAGAGTTTCTCGCGGATGCTGGTGACGATGTCGGCGAGCGACGTGCCACCGATGTCCCAGCGGCCGACCGCGCCCGCAAAGAGCGTATCACCGGTCAGCAAGACCGTGCGGCCCGCTAATTCAAACGCGAACGAGCAGCTTCCGCGCGTGTGGCCGGGCGTGTGTAGTACGTCCAGACGTGCAGCGCCCGCCGTGACGGCGTCGCCTTGGTGCAGTTCCCCGTCGATCGGAACGAGCGCCGGAGGTACCGCGAGGCCGAGCCAGCGGGCCTGCTCCGCAAGCATTGCGTACAACGGGAGATCGGCCGAATGTAAAAGGCCCTGGCCCCCCGTGCGCTCACGCAATTCGGCGAGTCCCCCGATGTGATCGACGTGGGCATGCGTATGCACGAGACGAGTCGCGCGTACGCCGCGCGCGCCCAGGCGGCGCACGATCTCATCGACCTCATCACCGCCGTCGACCACGATCGCTTCGCCCGCTTGCGGATCGGCTACGATCGTGCAGACGCAGCCGAGAGATCCTACCGGAAAATGTTCGACGCTGATGTTCGGGACGACCGGGTCGTTCACGCGATCCGACATCCGAAATCGCGATAGGCACCGTCGAAGTAGCCCAGAGGCGCGCCGCTCGTGCCCGCGCAGGCGAGCACGCGTCCGATGAAGATCGTGTGCGTGCCGGCGGTATGTTCGTCGGCGAGTTCGCAATCGAAGAACGCGAGCGCACCGTCGAGTACCGGCGCTCCCGTTTTTGCCGTACGGTGCGGAAAGGCCGCGAACGGATCCTCGCGGCCGTGCAGAGCAAAATCTTCCGCCAGCGTCTGCTGCTCGAGCTGCAAGACGTTTACGCAGAACTTCCCGGCCGCAGATATCAACGGGTGGCTGCGCGCCTGGCGGTTCACGCAGACCAGCACCATCGGCGGTTCGGCCGAGACGCTCGTGAAGGCACTTGCCGTAAAACCTTTCGGCCGGCCGCCATAGGCGGTCGTCACGATTGTGACGCCGGTCGGAAAGCGGCGCATCACGGCGCGAAAGTCGTCGACGACGCGCTGCATCATGAAGGGCTGCTTCGGAGACGGTGCACGATTAGAGGCGCGCGCCGACGCCTACGCCGTCGCCGACCGGAAGGATCGTCGCGTCGAGTTCGGGATGGTTCACGAAGGCGCGGTTGAACGCGCGGATTGCGATCGTGGAGAGCGAATCATCGGGCGCCGCATCGGCGGCAGCACGTCCGCTCCACAGGAGATTGTCGACGATGACGAGGCCCGACCGTTTGAGCAGGGGGACGGTCAACTCCAGATACGCCTCGTACTCCGGCTTGAGCGCATCGATGAAGACGACGTCGAGGTTGCGCACCGGGAACGTCGGCAAGACTTCGAGCGCCGCCTGGTTGATAATTTCGACGGCATCGCCGCGCCCCGCGCGTTCCAGAAAAGAGCGCGCGATCTCGGTCCGTTCGGCGTCGGGATCGATCGTCCAGATCTTGCCTGCCTGCGGCAGCGCCAGCGCCATCCAAAGGGTGGAATACCCGTATGCGGTGCCGATTTCGAGTATGCGGTTCGCCTGCATCGCATGCACCAGGGTCGAGAGCAGCCGGCCCGTTTCACGATCGACGATCGGGATGTCGTCGGCGTGTCCGAACTGCTCGAGTTCGAGCAACAGCGGCGCGGGGTCACGGTGCAGCCGCCGCAGGTACGCCGAGTCACTCACGGGTGACGTTTGCCGTGTCCGTGGGCGGGGAACCTCTTGCAGGCTGCAGCACAAAAAAAAGGACCTATCGGACTTCGTCCGGCTGGCGACGACCGGCGGCCCGCGCACAGCCGCAAACGCGAGAGTTGCGCGCAGCGCAACTCGCTAGAGACCAAAGGAGGACCGTTCCATGGCGACACTCGCTCCATACGCCTACACTCCCAAGAAGTGGGACCTTGCCGGTTTGCAAGGCATTTCCGACCAAACCTTACAGGTTCACTTCGGCTTATACGAGGGATACGTCAAGAATACGAATCTGCTCAACGAACAGATCAGCGCAAAGATGAGCGGCGGTCAGGCCGTCGCGACCGATCTTTCCTTTGCCGAAATGACGCGGCGCTTGGGCTTTGAATACAACGGTATGGTACTGCACGAATACTATTTCGACAACATGACCAAGAGCGCAAACGGCACACCGTCTTCGGGCAAGCTGCACGACGCGCTCGCGGCCAGCTTCGGCGATTTCGATACATGGAAAAAAGATTTCGCGGCCGTCGGCGGTATGCGCGGCGTCGGTTGGGCCATCGCTTACCAGGATCCGAAAACGGGTCGCGTTTCCAACCACTGGATCACCCTGCACCAAGACGGAAACGTTGCGGGCTATGAGCCGATCGTCGTGATGGACGCGTGGGAGCACGCATTCATGCTCGATTACAAGCCATCCGAGCGCTCGAAGTACATCGAGTCGTTCTTTGCAAACGTCGATTGGAGCGTTTGCGAAGCGCGCTTGGGTGCGGCTTCGCGACCGTAGCGACGACGACCGCCCTTGGCGCACCGCCTGCGTCTCTTCCCGCTCAATACCGTGCTCTTTCCGGGCGCCGTGCTGAACCTGCACGTGTTCGAGGCGCGCTACAAGCAAATGATCTCCGAATGCCTCGAGGCGCACGAGGCGTTCGGAGTTTGTCTTATTCGCGACGGAGATGAAGCGGGCGATCCGGCAGTCATGCCGTATGAAATCGGCACGACGGCGGAAATCGAGGATGTAACCTCGCTCGAGGGCGGTCGCTATTACATCAGCACGGTCGGCCGCAGGCGTTTCCGAATCGACCGGGTGCTTGCGCGCGAGCCATATCTGTGCGTCGAAGTGTCCTATTTGGTCGACGAGCACGATGACGACGCAGAGGCAACGCTAGCGCTCGTGCGTGAGATCCGCGACGTTTTCCGTGATTACCTTCGGCTGCTCATCGAGTTCTCCGGTATGCACGCCGACATCGAACTACCGGGCAATCCGCTCGACGCCTCGTTTCTGATCGGCGACGCGTTGCAGGTCGCCGACTCGATGAAGCAACGGCTCCTCGAGCTCATCAGCACCGAACAGCGCCTAACGGTCGAGCTCGGTTTTTTACGGCGGCTTTTGCCGCAGCTTCGCTCGCTGCTGGAACGCAAGCGTGAAACGCCGCAAGAAAAACCGACGGCGCCGGCGTCCGGCGGTGCGTTCCGCGCGAAGCAAGAGCAGTACTTCGGCAAACACTTCAGCATCAACTGAGCGTTAATAGGACGATCGCGGGACGCGTGAGGCAGGCCGCGCCCTGATTCAGCGTCCGCGCGTCAGAGCGCGGATTGGGCTTCGGCGGCGGAGATGACGTTGCGCATGAGGGCGACGTTGGTGACGGGGCCGACGCCGCCGGGTACGGGGGTAATTTCTCCGGCGACCGTGCTCGCGCTTTCGAAATCGACATCGCCCCGCAGCACGCCGTTGACCATCGTCGTTCCGACATCGATCACGGTGACGCCCCGGCCTAACCAGGCGGCGTCGACGAGGCCGGGCGAGCCTGCCGCGACCACCACCACGTCAGCGCGCCGCGTGTGAGCGCGGATGTTGACGGTGTCGTTGTGCGTTACGGTCACGGTCGCGTTCTGCGCCATGATCAGCAGGCTCACCGGAAGTCCGACGACGTTCGAGCGCCCAACCACGGTAACGTCGCGACCACGCAGCGGCCATGCGCCACTGCGTTTGAGCAACAGCATCACGGCGGCCGGCGTGGCGGGCACGAAGCGAGCGCCCGACGCGAAAGCGAGTCTGCCTTGATTGACCGGATTCGTGCCGTCGACATCCTTGTCGACGGGCAGTGCATCGGCGACCGCGCGGATCGACAAGCGCGGCGGGAGCGGCTGCTGCAGGATGATGCCGTGAACCGCGGCATCGGCACCATGGCGCTCGAGCGCGGTGCGAACGCCCGCGTCGTCGGTCGCGAAGGGCAACCGGTCAACTGCGACCGTGACCCCGATGCGCTCGCCGAGTGCTTGCATCCCGCGCACGTACGCCAAGCTCGACTCGTCCTCACCTACCATCACCACAAGGAGCCGGGGGGCGACGCCGGCTGCCTGCAACGCAGCGGTGCGTGAAGCAAGTCCGGCGCGCAAGTCGCTTGCAATCGCGCGTCCGTCGAGGATGCGTGCCGACATCGCTGAATGGAGTACGCGAAGGAAAGCCGGCTTTCCCGGAGGACCGACCGATGGAAAACGTGCGACGCGAAGTTCGGGTCGGGAGCCGGTTCACGCGCGCCGCCTTCGAACGCGCCTTTGCGACCTTTCGCGAATTCTACAACGTCACGCCGCAACGGGTGCTGTGTGCGCCCGATGTGCTCGTGCGCTACTGCGAATTATACGAGAAGTCGCCGCATCGCGCGCTCGAACACTCCGCCCGCTTGCGCCATGCAGGCGTCCCGCTCGCCGCAGCCGTGCTCGCCCCGGGCACGGTCGCTTTCGAAGGTGAGATCGATGAAGAACGAATGGGTGATTGGTAGTGGTTCGCTTCCGAAGCATTCTCGTCCCGATCGTCGTTGCCGTTGCGCTCGTCGCGATCGCGCTCGGCGTGAAGGGCTATTTTGGTGGTAGCGGCGGCGTCGTGGGCGGCGGCGGAGGAGGCCCCGCGCTGCTCGCCGGGACGCCGGCGCAAAGTTTCCAGGTCGCGGCGCTGGGCGGCGGAACGGGCAGCTTGAGCGATCACCGGGGAGACGTGGTGCTGCTCAACCTTTGGGCGACGTGGTGCACTCCGTGTCGCAGCGAAACGCCGGCGCTAGAGCACCTTTATCGCGAGGAGCGGGCGCGTGGTCTCGTGGTTCTCGGCGTTGATCAAGGCGAATCGGCCAGGACCGTTGCGGCATTCGCCCGGGACATGAAGCTGACGTATCCGATTCTCCTGGATCGAGAGCAGCGCTACGGCGGTTCCTTTGCCGCAATTGGCTTGCCGACGACGATTGTCGTCGGACGAGACGGTAAGATCGTGCGCGGCATCGACGGCGAATTGACTTCGGCGCAGATGCATGAAGCCGTCGATCCGTTATTGCGAGTGCGATGAACCGCCGCGTGGCTGCGCTCGGCGCGGCCGCGGCGATCGCCGCTCTGGTCGCGGCGCAAGTTGCCGTGCCGCGCTGGGCCGGTTTCCACACGTGGGAATTCGCCGCGGTACTCGTCGTGCTGATATGGGTGCTCGGATCGTATGCGCTCGCTGCGCGCAAGGCCCCGGACGGTGCAGGCGGGACACGCCGTAGCGTTGCCGCCATCGGCGTTCTGATCATCGCAGCCGCAGGTCTCATCGACGGGCTCCTGGGGCCTGACTCGCAACTCGTGCAGCGCGCGCCCGGCGCGGTCGCGGTTGTGCCTGAAGCCCGAATCGCCGCCTTTTTCCCGGCCGCTGACGCCGCGGCGATCCAAGGCCGCGCTGTCGGCATAACCTTGCGCCGGCAGCGAGGTGCCGCGCTGCACCTCGCCTCCGGTGCGCGCACATATCTCGGGGCGACGGTGCTCGATGCGGTTCCGCGCGTCGCTGCCTATGTCGAAGCCGAAGACCGCGCGGGCGACCACCTCACCTTGACCCAGCCGACGAACCCCGCCTTTCTATCGCCCGTCGCACTTTTTTCCCAGGCCGTGCCGATTGCCGGCCGTAAGGTCCCTGCCGAGTCGTTCGCGGTTCCTGCCCGGCGCCGCGCGCTCAAAGTCTTCTACTTCGCCGAAGGCAGCATCCCGGGGTTGCAGGCGCGGAGCTTCGGTAGCGGGTCGGTCGTTCTGTTCGCGGTCGACGATGAACGGGGATCGCTCGTGCCCGGCGGCATCGCGGCGGCTGCGAACGAGCGCTTTGTTACGATCGGCGATCTCCGGCTGCGCGCAACGCTCGGGACCTATCCCGCCTTGGCTGTCTCGTCCATCCCATCCCCGGCATTGCTCTGGCTCGGCAGCGCGGTTTTCCTCGCGGGGCTGCTCTACGACCGCTTCGCGACGGTACAATCGACACGTGCGCTCGTCGGGACGCGTAGTGAACCGGATCCCCTCGTCGCCTCACGCTGATGCGTGCCGGAGGGACGCTTTGCATACGCTGCGAACACAGCGTTTAATTCCCTCACGCTTTGTAGTGAGACTTATAAACGCATGAGTGCAGCAACGATTTCGCGATCGCGGAACCCGGCTGGCATCGTATGTCGAAGTGCGCCGGACCGAACTCGTGTCGCGGATCGTCGGATCGCCGGCGCTCGCACGGCCGGGGGATCCGGCCGCAGGCGCGTTTGCCTACGCGTTCCTGGACCGTTTATCTCAAGAGATCGAGATCGGCGACCGTGATGTCGTCGACGTTTGGATCGACGACGCAGCGCAATCCGACGGTCCCGCCGAAGCAGCCCGAATCATCGCCGTCGCCTGCGCTACCATTGCAAGTTGCTATGCGCGTGACTGCGGGCTTTGTGACGAAGTGCTCGCGTATCTCACCGTGCGTTCGAGCGAACTCGAAAGGCGGCTGCGGGTCGATCGTGCGAACGCTGCGCCGCTGATCGATGTCGCGAATCTGGTCGGCAAAGATGAAGTGATCGCCGCGTTGCTCTCGGCGCTCGAAGCGCGCGACGGCGCCACCTGCGAGCACTCTCGGGCGGTCGGGATGTGGTGCGGTCGTCTCGCGAAGATGCTCGGCATGCCGCCGGAGCGGCAGCGCATCGCGGTGCTCGCCGGCATCCTGCACGACGTGGGCAAGCTTGCGACCCCGAGCGAGATACTGCTCAAGGCGGGACCGCTCGATCCGCACGAGTGGGATATTATGCGCGAGCATGCGCCCGTCGGCGCGCAGATGGTCGAGCGCATTCCATCGCTGCGGGAACTCGCGCCGATCGTTCGGGCTCATCACGAGCGCTTCGACGGCAGCGGTTATCCCGACGGTGAGGCGGGCGTTCGCATTCCGCGACTGGCGCGCATCGTTTCGGTCGCCGACTCATTTCACGCGATGATCAGCCGGCGGCCGTATCGGGAAGCGATGACTCTAACGGCGGCGCTCGGCGAGTTGCGCGCCGGTTCAGGTAGCCAATGGGACTGCGCGATCGTCGATGCCATGCTCGAGATCGTTCAGCCCGCAAGCACACACCGGCACCTGCGGGCCCTGGGCGTCGCGCGCTAATCTGCTCGGCGGGATTGGTGAGGTCCGCAGCAGATGAGCAACTCGCGCTGGTTGCCATGGCTCTCGCGCTCGACTGCAATCCACTACCGATCATAGCGTTGAACCTCTGTAGCGTCGCTTATTGCGATACGTAATACGTTAGGCTAAAGCGCAGACCAAATGAGCAGCTTGCGCGACCGTTCAATCGTTGATGTGGCTCAAAACGTTTACCACGAATCCGTTCAGATCTCTCACGAAGAACCGTCTAACATTCCACGGTTCGTCCGTGAGCGGATACACGATGTCATCTCCTCGTCGCAGTGCTTGTGCATACACGCTCTCGACGTCTGCTACCTCGGGTAGAGGCATCCGGAGCGACGTTCGCGGTCGCGCCCCGCTTCATCACGCTCACTTGTGCACACTCAGTGTCCATCACGACCTCGAAGCCGAGAAGCCCGACGTAGAAATCCTTGCTCTCGCCAAACCGCTCGGACTTGATATCGGGTACGACTCTTCGAATACTCATCATGCTACGTTTCCACGAGGTCGCGTGAGATCGCTTCAGTCAAAAATCGGCGACGCTCGTGAAGTGGAAACCCTCCATCTTCACGGCCGGTACCACCATTGAGTAACTGTAGCCGGCCGTGAGAGCCTGCGTGTCGGCGAACTCCGCACCGGCGAGCGCCTCGAGGATACTCTGGTTGAAGCGCATGTTGCGGACGCCGCGGCCGACCCGCCCGTTTTCGATTAGGAACGTGCCGTCGCGCGTCATACCGGTGACGATCGTGCGGCGGCGGTCGACGGGGCGAATGTACCAAAAGCGGCTCACCAAAAGCCCGCGCTGCGTGCCGGCGATAAGCGCCGCGAGCGACTGCTCGCCCTCCGCTATTACGATGTGGCGCGCTTGCGGTCCATCGGCACTCGGCGCGGGTTCGGCATGGCCCGTGTCGGGCAGCGAGAGTCGCTTCGACCACGTCGCGTCGGTAACGACCCCTTTGGCCAGGCCCCGTTCGAGCAGCGAAAGCCGGTGCGTCGGGACACCTTCGTAATCGAACGGCATGCCGGCGTGCAGCGGATGCGCAAAATTATCATCCAACGTCACTCGCTCACCGGCATAACGGCGTTCGAGCCCGTCCGAGAGAAACGACGATCCCTCGTCGTAGGTCTGCGCCGAGAAATGATCGATTAAATACGAGGCGAGTTCGCCGAAAGCCGGCGGCTCGAGAATGACGGTCCATGCGCCGGGCTCGACCGCTTGCGGCGCTGCGGCGGAGCCCGCCTTGCCGACGGCGGTCGTCGCGACCCGGGCGCCGTCTAGTCCGGCGAGCGTGCGACCGTAGAACTCGGCGTAGCCGCTGGCGTCGGCGCCGCTCGCTTTGACGTTGAGCCCGCAGGTCGTCGCGTCGTACGATGCGCGCGTGCCGCGCGTATTGGCGAGCGTCGTTCCGGAGCGTTCCGTCGTCACGTATCCCGCGACCCACACGCCGCCGGCTTCGGCGACGCGAAAAACGTCCGCGGCGATCTGCGCACGCCGTTCCGGCGTGGCGGCCGCAACGGCCGGGTCGAAGGCGCCGCGCGGTGCCGTGACGCGCGGGCTGTGCGAAAGCGGTGGGGCGTTTGGTTCATGCGGTGCAAGTTCCGCGATCGTTTGCGCCCGGGCGACGACGGCACGCAGTCCCGCGTCGCTCAGGTCGTTGGTGGCGGCAACGCCCGTGCGGCCGTCGACGAGCGTGCGCAAGCGTATGCTCGTATCGCGTTCCGCAAGATTCTGATGGATCGCATTTTGCGTGAAGCGCGTCAGCCCGACGTCGCTATCGTAGACGATCGCTTCGCTCTCGCCGCCCGCAAGCGCCAGCACGCGCGCCGCGACGTCCTCTCGCGCCGCCTCATCCATTACGGTAACCAACGCCGACTTGGACGTTGCGGAAGCGCGCGGGGGATGCGGCCTGTGCCGTGCGACCCGTTTGCATCGGTTCACCCTTGCCGCAATTCGGCGTGCCCCAGGCCGTCCAAGCGCGCTTGTCTGCAATCGCATCGCAGCTCTGCCAGAACTGCGGCGTGACGCCCGCATAGGTCGGGTTCTTGACCAATCTTGTGCGCTTGCCGCGCACGATCTCCCAGCCGATCTGGCAGCCGAATTGGAAGTTGAGCCGGTGGTCGTCGATCGACCACGAGCGATTCGATTCCATGTAGATTCCGTGTTCGACGTCTTCGAACAGCGCTTCGAAGGGCACGTTTCCCGGCAGCAAACTCAAGTTACACATGCGGATCATCGGAACGTGCTGCCAGCTTTGCGCGCGCACGCAGGCGCTCGTTTCGCGGCCGATCGTCCGCGCCGTGTCCCGCGAGGTTTCAAAACCGACGAGGATGCCGTTACGTACCACGTCGGCCGCGACGCTGCGCGCACCCTCGTCGTCGTAGCCCACCGTCGCTAGGCCGCGCGGCATGCGGTTGTCGATCACGATCGTGACCGCATCCGAGCCGTACCGTAAGGTTCCAAGTTGGGTCGGATCGAGAAAGCTCGTGCCGGAAAAGTTTGCTTCCCAGCCCATGATGCGGTCGAGCTCGGCGGCATGTCCGCACGATTCGTGAATCTGCAGCGAGACTTGGGAACCGCCGAGGACGACGTCGAGCGTCCCGGCGGGACACTGCGGTGCCGCAAGCAACTGCGCCGCCTCTTCGCCGATGCGCGCGGCATTGTCGCGCAGGGCAGCGAGTTCGACGATCTCCCAACCACCCGATTGGTAGAGACCCACGTCGCCCGGATAGGTCCGCTGCTGCGCATCTCCATCGCCGACGGCAAGCGCCGCGAGGCCGCTGCCGCTTTGGCGTAGCGACTGCGCGATGCGTGAACCCGTCGTGCTGTAGAAGGTCTTGTCGGTGCGCCACAAGTCGATCCATGCGCGGCCGACCGATATCTCGGGCTTCGCGTGTAAGAGACGCTCCGCTTGGAGGAGCAACGCGACTCGGTCTCCGAGCGGTACCGTGTCGGGATCGATGTCGAACGACGTTCGGAACGAGTCGACGTAGTGGTCGAGCGGCGCCTGTGCGAAGCGGCGCGCTGCAACCGCCGCACCGGCCTTCGCGATCGCGGCCGCTCGGGAGGCCGCTAGGTCTAGGCCTGTGTCGCTGAGCTCGGGACTCGACGCGAAGCCCCATGCACCGTCGCAGTACGCTCGGATACCGTAGCCCGTGCTCGTTTCGTCGGCGAGCGTTACGACATCGCCGTTGCGCACTTCGATGCGTTCGGTGCGCCCTTCTTCGAAGCGCACGTCGGCATATTCGGCGCCGCGCACGCGCGCCGTTTCGAGTGCGCGGGCCGCAACCGCATCGAAGTTCGTCATCGCTCGCTGGAATCGGCGAGCGTCACGTTGAGTCCTTCGGCATCGATCGACGGAGGCCGCGTCGAGGTGGTTTGCATGGTCGTGGTGCGAATGCGTTCGGCCGTGCGCAGGCCTTCTGCGACGTCCGTCGACGGCGCGACCTGCGTCGCTTGCGTGCGCGAACGGTCGTACATGAACGACGCCAGGCGATAGTCATCGAAGGTTCCCGCGACGACCGCACCGTCGGGATCGACGGCAAACGCACGTGCGGCGGCCGGTCCGGAAACCACGACGTACGCGCGCAGTTCTGCCGCACGCGTCCGTGCGAAGCGAATCTGCCACTCGGGTTCGTCGCGCGTTTCCCAAACGACGAAGTCGACGCCGCTCGCCCGCGCGGCGACGAGTCCGCGCGGATCGTGCACCATGGCGTCGCCTGCGAGCACGATACGCAAGCCCGCGGCTTCCATGATTTCTGCGTGTTCGGATGGAGACGACGGCAGTGCGAGTACCGCCGGCCTGGACCCTGCGCGGCGCTGCGGTGGCTGCGCGTTGCCGGCAGCGAGGAACAGATCGGCGTCGGCTTCTGCGGCGAAGTCCATAAGTCGGGCGAGCTTGTGCGGCTCGCGTTCCAACGTGAAGGCGACGCGCAGTCGTTCAGCGGGCCGGTTCCCAGCGTCACTTGGGCCGCCATGGAGAGCCGGACCCGCGAAACGCTCAACGAAGCCGACGCGCTGGTCGCCCCCGATGCGCACGTTGTCGAGCAGAAGCTCTTCATTGCGTTCGCCGGCACGGGCCAGCGTTCGGCCGGCGGCATCGACGATCGTACTCTTGCCGCAGTACGCGACCGCACCGAGTTCGATGCCCGCTTTATTGCACGCGACGAACGGTATCCCGTTCTCCCGCGCTCGGACGTTCACCATCAGATCGGCCTGGATGTTTTCGAGTGCGCCGGGATCCCGGCCGCTCGTCACCCAAGCCGTCGGCATGACGAGCATGTCCGCGCCCCGTTCGGCGAGCGTCGCCGCAATGGTCGGTATGCGGCCGTCCGCGCATACGAGCAACCCCAGCCGCCCGACCGGCGTGTCGATCGGCTCGAGCGTTTCGCCCGGCGCGTACCACAGCCGATCGAAATGCCACAGGAATTGCTTGGCGGCAAAGCCGAGTTCGCGGCCCTCGGGCCCGAGCGCAATCGCCGCATTGAAAGTACGGTTTCCAACGACCTTGGCGCCCCCGTAAACGATCGTTGCATTGTAGCGCCGTGCGATCGCCGCGACGCGATCGGTAGCGCGCTCGAGTTGTTTAAGCGAGAGCGGTTCGTGGCCCAAGACGTATCCCGGCACGGTTCCCTCGGGCAACACGATCAAACGCGCGCCTCGTTCGCCGGCCGAACTGATCAGCGCGAGCACATCCTCCCAGCGCCGTTCAAAATCGCTGCGATCGACGGCGCGAAGTTGCACGCAGGCGACGGGTATTTGGCATTCGCGCACGAAAAACGCTTCCCAACGACGCTTCCACGTTCTTCAAGAGGTTTCTATCGTGAAGCGAATCTTCGGGCTTGTTTTTGTCTGCGGCGCAGCCTCCTCTGTGGCGGCGAACGCAGTTGCATCCGCGCCGACGACGCACGATAAAGCGCGGGCGGCTCCCGCTAAGCCGACTTCTAAACTCGCAATCCACCCGGTGAGGGCGCTCCACCGGCCGACGCTGCGCGAACTCGCGCCCGGCGACGAATACTTCGGGCCCTTCAAGCTCAGCATCATCGGCATCAACAACACGATTCGCGATATCGGTCGCCGCTACGACGTCAATCACGACAACTTCAAAGCGAGCTTCACGTCGGCGGAAATGACCGAACGCGCGATCCGCGATTGGGAGAAGAAATACCCGCACGACGATCAACTGCCGCGCGCCGTCTATGTGCTCCAGCGGCTCTACACCAAAGTGCTCTTTCAACAGTCGCGCGATCGGGCGCATGCGACGGCGCAATGGCTATTCCTCGAGTTCGGCAAATCGCCGCAGGCAAGGCAAATGAAGAAGACGCTCGCACTCGAGCATCTGGCTCCCCTCCCGCCGCTGGCTCTTGCCACAACGCCGCCTCCGTACAACTCGATCTTCGGCAAGGGCTATCCCTCGGAGTTCACCGCGCCGCCGCCGGTCCCGCAGCAAGCGCTGCCGGTTCCGACAGCCGCGCCGTCACCGCAGTCCAGTCCGAGTCCGAGCGTGCCGTTACCGCAACCGAGTACAGGCCCGAGCGTGCCGTCACCGCAGCCAAGCCCGAGTCCGAGCGCGCCGTCACCGCAACCGAGTGCAAGTCCGAGCGCGCCGTCACCGCTTCCCAGCGTCGGCCCGACGTCGCCCGGCTCTGGACCGCCGGCGGTCGCGACCCCGTCGCTCTCACCTCTGCCGAGCGTGACGCCGCTTCGCTGACTCGCGTGCGTTAAAAGTAAAGACGCCCCCCGCCGAAGCGAGGGGCGTCTTTACTTACGTCTTTGCGACGAAGTTCAGCTTAGAAGTGGAGGCCGAGACCGCCGTAAAAGCTGTTTTCGGAGAAGGGACCCGGAGCGTTCTGCTTAGCGGTCCCGTGGTCGCCGAGGTACCCGAAGTCAAGGAACAGCGGGAAGGCCGGAACCTTGATCTCTACGCCGGCCCGGTAATGGAGCAGGCGATATTGCAGCTTCTGACCGTTCCCGTTGATGTCGGTGTAATCACCGCTGATCTGCGGGTAGTAGTAGACGCTGCCGTAGATGTCGATCGCCTGGTTGGCGTTGGCCAGCTTCTCGATGCCGGCGCCGACGCCGGTTAAGCGCGGATATCCGTAGTTGCTGTAGCGCGTGATGTAGCTACCGGCCAGGAATATCTTCGGATTTGCGATGCCGATTCCGAGGCGGCCGTCGATATCCGTGTCACGGGCATCGAAGGACGGCACGAACGCGGAACCGCTGAAGGGTCCAAGGGTCGTGACGCAGCCGGGTTCACCGATGACGGCATTCGGACCGGTGCAGTCAACCGACCCTGCGGCTGACGCGAGCGCCGACGAGCGGTGGGGGTAACGGAACTGCCGGAAGTCGCCTTCGGCCATGAAGCCGAGGTCGGCGAAGTTGAAGGTTGCGCCGACGCGCCCGGTGAGATCCACGCCGCCGGTACTACCGGGGCTGAACTCGTTGTACACCTTCGGATCGAACATCGCGTCGCCGGCGATAAAGGCTTGGAAGCCGGCGGTCGCTTTAGGAGTCGGGGTCGGGGACTGCGTGGGAGCTGCCGTCGGCACCGTTGTTGGCGCCGGAGGCGGTGCCGGACCCGGGGTCGGCGGGATCGAGCTGACGTAGCGCACGACGACCAGACGACGGTCCGGAACCCACAGAACGTAGGCGCCCATGCCTTCGGATATCACGCGCACGGGGACCAGTAAGGACCCGTGATAGATCTCCGGCGGGACGTCGAGCGGGCGGGTCTCACCGTTGATGGTGACTTCGGGCTTACCGACCGTCACCTGGACGTCGGCACCGGGTTTGGAAACGTCGACCGTCTTGGTCGACGCGTTATACGATACCGTTGCACCCATCTGTTCGAACATCGAGCGCAGCGGAACAAGGATCGTCTTCCCGCGTACCAATGCGGCCAGGACACGACCCTTCTTGAGGCGGTCGGGCTTCGTATAGACGTGCTGGTCGTTAAACAAGATCGGGATTTCGCCCGACGGCGGGCTTCCGAAATTCGGAGCCGGAGCCGACGTTTGAGCGTGTGCCGGCGATATGGCCGTCACGGCGAAAGCTACGATCCCGAACGCAAATGTCGCCAACATGGCGAATATCCGCGAAACGAGTCGTTTCACTATTTTCCTCCTAGAATGCTTAAGCTTTGAGTAGTGCAGGGCATCTGCCCCTTGAAACTCGCCCAGGGTAGTACCCGTTCCGCTTTGACGCGAATCCGCGGCGAAAGCGGTTGAAGTAATGATCGGCGGGTGCGATGGCGAGAATTACTGCGACCTGAAGGGGTGCAGCCCGGCCGCCGAGAGCTCGTAGGGTACGAGACACCCATTATCCTAACGCAACGCGCTCCCGAGCGTCAATGTTCCAGGCAAACTCGAATTAATGGTCGTGGTAAACGTTTGCGCCGGTTTACTTCGTTCGCGAAATATTCTGACGCAACTAGGAAAAGCTCGCAAGTAACCATCATTCGGTCTTCGCGTCCAGCATCGACAAAAAGGCTGGCCGGTGCATCATGTAACGCTCGTGCGTGCCTTCGGCAATCTTTTCACGTTCGTCGAAGGCCGCAACGGCGAAATCGATGCGCGGCCCGTCGATGGAGATCACCTCGACCTCCATCCGCACGATGAAGCCGACCGGGGTTGGTGCAAGATGTGTTAGGTCGACGTAGGCCCCGAGTGAAACGTCGTCGCTCGCGAGCACGGGTGCCAAGCACTGCACGGCTGCTTCTTCGATCAACTGCAGCAGCATCGGGGTCGATAGAACGTCGACGCCCCGGTTGCCGGCTTTGGCGGCCGTCATCCATTCCTCGACGCGAGTCTGACTCTGATACCGGCGGCCGATCTCGAGCTTGGACGGCATAGTCGCGTAGCTTGGCGCGGCAATGGAACCGCTCCCGCTCGCGCCCGTCGTCGGCATTTTCGCGTAAAGGCGAAGCAAATCACCGGTTCACGGCGTATGTAGGTCCGGAATCGGCCGACCCGGCCTGACGTATGAGGAGAAATATGAAGGTGTTGCGCGCGCTTGGCGCGGTCGCGTTGCAAGCTATGACGCTCGTCGTGCTCGGCGGAGCCATGGTGACGGTCGGATGCGGCGGGCACAAGAAGGCGGCGAGCGGTCCGCCGCCGCTGGCCGTCGACGTCAGCCGCGCGCATCGTCAGAACATTGCGACGATGCTCTCGCTCGACGGGCAGATTGCGCCCTTGCAAGAGTCGACCTTGAGCACGCCCGAATCCGGCACGATCAGCGCCGTCTACGTCAATGAAGGCGACCGGGTCACGGCGGGCCAGTTGCTGGCCAAGCTTGACAGTTCGCAGTTGGAGGCGCAACTCGCCGCAAGCCAAGCCGCGGTCACGGGAAGCCAAGCAAAAGTAAGCGGCTCGTCCGTTCAAGCGCCGATCGCGTCGCAGCAGTACACGTCGGCCGTCTCGCAGGCGGAACAGAATCTGCAGCAGGCCCAAAACCGAATTCGCACCGCGCAAGCGGCACTTACCAATCAACAGCTCGTCTACAAGAGCAACACGCTACTTGCCGGACAGGGCTACGTCGCGCAAACGGCCCTCGAGCAAGCGCGCGCCGGTTACGTCTCGGCCCAACAAGAAGTCAACAATGCGCGCCAAGCGCTGCCGGCCGCGGAGGCTGCGCTCCGGACCGCGCGCAGCAATACGGGCCAGACGGGCGTCGATCAAGCGACGATCGAGCAGAACCGCGCGCTGCTTGCACAAGCGCAGGCGAACGTCAAACTGCTGCAGACCCAAATCGCTCAGTCGTCGATCTATGCACCGTTCGACGGCGTCGTGACTCAGCGGCTGCTCGATCCCGGCTCGTTCGCCGGCCCCAATCAGCCGATCGTGCGCGTCTCGCAGCTGTCGACCGTCTACGTCAACGCGAACGTTCCCGATGAAGATCTTGCGTACGTCCACGCCGGCACCCCAGCCGGCTTCACCTCGGCGAGCGTACCCGGCAAGACCTTTCACGGTACGATTTCCGACGTCAACGCGGTCCCGACGACGGGCACGTTGGCGTATCGCGCGCGCATTCGAGAGCCCAATCCCGGCAATGTCTTACGCGGAGGGATGCTCGTCACGCTCACGATTGCTAAGGAACAGCACCGCGATGCCATCGTCGTTCCACGCACCGCGCTCTTCACGAGCGATCAGGGTTCCAACGTGTACACGGTCGTCGACGGAAAAGCGAAGATGCTGCCGGTCGAGGTGGGGCTCCAGACCGATACGCTTTCCGAAGTACGCGGCGCGGGCATTCGAGCCGGCACGCCTGTGATTACCACGCGGCCCGACGCTTTGCAAGACGGCAGCGTCGTCGCGGTCAACGGGGCGCTTGGGGCCCCGAGCGGTTCGCAAGCGCCGCATTGATGAACCTCGCTCGCCTCCGCTTCGGTCTCGGCGCTCTTGCGCTCAGCGCTTCACTCGCGGCCGTCTTCGGCACATCGCCCCAGCCGGATTCGGTCGCCGCAGCGGCCACAGCCGGGCCTCGCACGCCCTCGCCCGCCCGCACAACGTTGTCCATTCCGCTTGGGCGTCCGGGCGGCCGCCGCTTGGGCGCGGGCCAGCCGACCCCCTATCCGCTCGTTACGCTGGCCCCGCTCGGCACGCGCGCGCGTGCCCTGCCGTATCCTGCTTACGGCACGCCTGTACCCGGGGTCAATGCCGGGACGCCGGCGCCCGACATTCCCGAAGCGCTCACGTTGCAGCAGGCGATCGCGGTCAGTTTTGCGCGCTCGCCGCTGTTGGCCGTTACGCGCGCCGACGTCGGAATTCAAGCCGCGGCCGTGCGTCTCGAACGCGCGGGACTGCTGCCCTCGCTTGCCGGCAGCGCCGATTACACGCGCAGCCATCAGCAGCTGGGCGGGTTCGTAACGAATTCCGCCACCGGAGTACCCGGAACCGTGGGCGTCGGGGGACGCAGCGGCGGCACGTCCGGTAATTTCGCCTCAACCGGTTTCGCGCTGAGTTTGCGGCAACTGATCTACGACGGCGGACGGGTCGCCGCGGCGGTCAATGCCGCGCAACGCAGCGAGACGGCGGCCGCAGATACGTACCGGCGCGAACTGCAAGTGGTCGCCTTCAACGTGGCGCAGGCGTACTACCAGTACCTCGGAGCGCAGCGCACGACGCAGGTCGATCTCGAGATCGTGCGTCAGGACGTCGTACAAGAGGATCTCGTGCGCGCGCAAGTGCGCGCGGGTACCGAGGCGCGTGCCCAAATCGCAACCACGCAATTGCCGACGTCGCAGGCTCGGCTTGCGGTGGTTCGCGCGCAGGGCTCCGAACTCGGCGCCGAAGCTGCCTTCGCAAATGCCATGGGACTCGACGCCAACGTGCGTGTGCAGCCGGTCGACGACGCTCCCGTCTTCACGAACAGCGAAGTGTCGACGGTGCCGATTCCGACGTACGACCAGGCAATGCGCCGCGCGATCGCGCTGCGTCCGGATTACGACTCTTCGCTGCAGACGGTGCAACAGGATCAATACAGCCTGCGCAGCGCGAAGCTCGGTCTCTTTCCGTCGCTTGCGACGAGCGCCTCGGCCAGCGACAACTCGAGCGATCCGTACGGAGGCTCGTTTCGTAACGCGCAAAGCATCGGCGTATCGCTCGCGATCCCCATTTACGATCAGGGCATCACGGCGGCGAACGTGGCTAGCGCTCGCGCGCAGCTCGACGTCGCCAACGCGAATCTGCAGAATAGCGCGCTGAACATTCAGCTCAACGTCAAGCAAACGCTCACGAATTTGGTCAGCTCGCGCGCCGCGCTCGTGCAGACGCAGCAAGAGTACCGTACGGCGGTCGTCAACGTGCAGTCGACGCAGGCGCAGTACCGTGCCGGCGTCACGACGTTGCCGCTACTGCTTAACGCTCAGGTGCAATTGACGACGGCGTTGACCGATCAAGTAACGGCCGTCTACACCTTGCGGCAGGCGGAGCAGCAATATCTCTTCGCCGTCGGCGCAAATTACCAGACGCCGCTCGGTGATGCGCCGCTGCCCGTCAGTCCGACGCCGAACCCGCAGCCGACGGGCACCGCGCCGCCCGTGACGGCCTCGACCTCGCCCGTGCCGCTCCCCTCAGGCTCGCCGATCATCTTGCCCGCGGCGACGCCGATTCCGACCGCTTCGCCGAATCCGACACGGCGGCCCGTGCATCGCCATTCACGTTAGGGTTTCGTGGTCGCCGCAGCGTACTGACGCGCGATGACCGTTTTGACGACGCCCGTCGCGGTGGACGACCCCATCAATTCCGAGATCCTCAAGATATCCGAAGATCGCATCGAAGGCTTTCTGCGCGATCCGCTCGGTGAGATCGCACGACGCTCGGGCATCGATATCGGCGTCGTGATCGAGCGTGTGCGCGCCATGCTCGAAGCCGGGACGATCCGGCGGGTGCGGCAGACGCTGCTGGCGACGAATCTAGCGCACGGAGCGCTCGTTGCCTGGCGTCTTCCGCCCGAGCGGCTCGACGACGCCTTTGCCTATATGTCGGAGTCCGATCCGTTCTCGGGCCACGTCGTCATCCGTACCGCCGACGCCGCGACGCCGGGTTCGGCCTACCGTTTGTGGACGACGCTGAAGGTGCCGCAGGGCTATTCGCTCGACGCGCACGCCGCGTTTTTACGCGAGCGCGTCGGCGCGTACGCGTATCGGTTGATGCCGGCTGAACGGCTGTTTGCGCTCGGTGTCGGGCACATCCGGCGGCGCGGTCTCGAACCGGGTTCGCGCGCCGACGTGCTTGCCGATGTGCTCGATACGCACATCGTCGAACTGTCGGCGCGTGACTGGCAAGTGTTGGTTGCGCTCAAGCGTGAGTTCGCGCCGGATGAACTCACGCGCGATGTGTGGGTCGCGCGAGCCCGCGAAGCCGGCGTGCCGCTCGAAGAGTTCCATGCGGTTGCGGAATCTCTCGCTGCGCGCGGCGTGATCGGGCGCTTCTCGACGTTTCTCGAACACGTCAAACCGACGGCCGGAAATCAGCGCGTGACGCGCTACAACGCGCTCTTCCATTGGCAGGTTCCCGTCGGCCGCGAGATCGATGCCGGTCGGGAAGTCGGGCGTCACCATATCATGACGCACGCGTATTGGCGTGAAGGCGGACCCGAGTTCCGCAACGTCAACGTGATGGGCGTCGCGCACGGCCTCGACAAGGAGGTGCTGCTCGCGCACAAGGCCGCGATCGACGCGCATCTGCGCGAGGCCGGCATCGAGATTGGTTACACGAACGTGTTCTGGGGCGGCCGCAGCGAGATCAAACCGTCGGAGATCTCGCCGGTCGCATTCGAGGAGTTCCATCGCGCCCGCGGGGTCGATCCCGAGACGTTGCGTGGCTAAGCGCGTTCGCTGTAGCACCCTTGCGGTTGCTGTCCTCGCGGCGCTGGCCCTCGCGGCTTGCTCCAAAGTCGGCACTGCTCCCGGCGCCGCGCAAAACAGGAACCCATGGACGCACCCCGGCCGCTTCATTTATTCGGAAAGCGAGGACGCCAAATCGCTCGATCCGATGTTGGCCTCGAGCACCGCGTCCGGCGACCTCTCGATGTACCTGTTTTCGTACGCCGTTCGCTACGATGCCAAAGCTCGGCCGGTGCCCGATGCCTTGCGCGAGATTCCGACCATCGAAAACGGCGACGTCAGCCGCGACGGACTCACGCTGAAGTACAAACTGCGTCCGAACGTATTCTTTCACGACGGCGTCAGGTTGACGTGCCGCGATCTCGCCTTCTCGTGGAAAGCGGCGATGAATCCGGCTAACAACAACATCACGCACGACGGTTATCGCGACATCAAGAGCATCGATTGCACCGACCCGCTCGTCGCGGTCATTCATATGCAACGCGTGTATGCGCCTTTCTTGCAGCAGCTCTGGGGAGTCAACAGTAACGTCCCGATCCTGCCGGCGCATATTCTGGCGTCCGTCAATGATAGCAAAGGCTCGTTCAATACGGCGCCCTATCAAGCGGCCCCGATCGGAAGCGGCCCCTTCAAATTCGTACGGTGGGATCGCGGATCGCAGGTCGTCTTGAAAGCTTACGATCGTTACTTCCTCGGCAGGCCGAAGCTCTCGACCGTCATCTACCGCATCCTTCCGAGCGACTCGACGACCGTCGCGCAGATCAAGACGCACGAGATCGACATGGCGGCGCGCCTCGGCAACAACGTCTGGCCGCAAGCCCGCAACGTTTCGGGAACCGTTGCGCTCGCGGCGCCGTCATTCGAATTCGACCACGTCGACTTCAACCTGCGGCGCCCAATCTTCGCCGACGTGCGGGTGCGGCGGGCGCTCGAGATGGCGCTCAACCGTAAAGAGATTCTCGACAAGATCGCGCACGGTAACGGCGACCTCGCGAACACGCCGGTCTCACCGGTACTCTCGAACTTTTCCAACCCGCACATTGCGCGGTTTCCATACGATCTCGGCAAGGCGCGCGCGATGCTGGATGCCGCGGGCTGGAAAGTCGGTTCGGACGGCATTCGCGTCAAGAACAAACAGCGTTTCGCCTTCACCTACGGGACGCAGACCGAGAGCGTAACGGGCCGCGCGATCCAAGCCTTCGTCCAACGGGCCTGGCATGACGTCGGTGCGGCCGTCACCGTCAAAAATCAACCGACGGCTCAGTTCTTCGCCAACACGGCGGACGGCGTACTCCAAGGCGGCAACTACGACGTCGCCGGTTTCGCATGGACCGCCGCCGCGGATCCCGACGACAGCCCCATCTATTCGGCACGAAACCTCGCCCCCAAAGGCCAAAATGCGCTGTTTTGGAACGATCCGGTCGCAACGAAGGCGATGGACGACGGGCTCGCAACCGTCGACCCCGCCAAACGCAAGGCCGCCTCGTGGAAAGAGCAGGAGCGCTTCGCACTCGACGTACCGTCGATCATTTTGTGGTTCCGGCGCGAACCGTACATCTACAATTCAGACCTAAAAGGGTTTACGGTGTCGCCGGTTATTTCGCCGTTTTGGAATCCGCAAGACTACTCGATTTGATGAACCGAGAGGGAGCGACGTTCCCCGCGACCCTTATGCGAGGAGTACTGCTTGAGACGGATCTGTCAACCGATTAAGACTTGCGTCGTGCTGCTGGCCACGGCGGTCATTCTCTCTGATTGCGGTCAGGTCAATACGACTGGGTCGACAGGTGGGAATGGCGGTCGCCGCATCAACACGACGACGCAGCCCCACGTGTTACGGTTTTCTTATGCGGAAGACATAGGGACCCTAAACCCGGAACTCAGCATCCAAGCTCCCGTCTTCACCCTCGCTGATATGACGATGGCGTGGCTGTTCCGTTATGGACACGATAATAAACCGACGCCTGAACTTGCCGTCGAAGTGCCGACCAAAGAAAACGGAGACATCAGCTCAGACGGCAAGACGATCCGCATCAAGTTGCGCCGAGGCGTCAAGTGGTCAGACGGCGTTCCCTTTAGTGCCGATGACGTCATCTTCTCGACAAATGTCGAGAACAACCCGGCAAACAACGTCATCTCGAGAAACGGATTCGAGCTCGTCCAAAAGATGGATGAGCCTGATAAGTACACCGTAATTTTTCATTTACGGCGTCCGTTTTCGGCATTTTTGCCGATCTTTTTCACAACAGGCGGCGCCGAACCGGCGCTGATGCCAAAGCATATCCTGGGCAAACTGCCGAACATCAACAATGCGGCGTATAACTCGCTGCCGGTCGGTATCGGCCCGTTCAAGTATGTGGCCTGGAATCGTGGAAGCGACGTCGAGTTGGAGGCAAATCCATTCTATTGGCGCGGTCTCCCCAAGCTCAAACGCGTGGTCTTCAAGATTATTCCCGACCGCAACACCGTCTTTACGCAGTTGACGACCGGAGAACTCGATCTTTGGTATCCCGCAACCGGACAATTCCTGTCGCGCATCAAGGCGTTGCACGGGTACGATGTCATCCGCGAGCCTTCGTACATCTACGACCATTTCGATTTCAACTTGACTCGGCCCGCGCTGCGCGACCGAGCTGTGCGACAAGCACTGCGCTTAGCGCTTGACCGTAAGACGATGCTCGACAAAGTGCGGCACGGCGTGGGCATATTGCAGGAGAGCTTGGTTCCCCCGGTCTACCCGGGCGCGCCCAAGAACGTCTCAATGGTTCCCTTCGATATCTCGAAGGCGAACCAAATTCTCGACGTTGCTGGTTGGCAGCGCAGACCGGGCGGCATTCGTTCCAAGAACGGCGTGCAATTGAACCTCGAATTTGCTTCGGGCGTCGGCACTCCCGATACGGACACTCAACTCGAACTGGTCCGCGGCTGGTGGAAGCAGCTCGGAATCGCGATCACCGTCAAACGATATCTGACTCCAATGCTCTTCAACTCTGCGGCGAACGGCGGCATTATCTATGGCGGGAAATATGACATCGTGGCTTTTGCAACGGGAACCGAAGCCGTCGATGATCTCTCCCAAAGCTATTCGTGTGCATTCATTCCGCCGAATGGACAAAATTCGACGCACTATTGTAATCGCGCTCTGGAGCCGGAATTCGCGGAGTTTCGCACGCGCTATGGGTACGAAGCCCAGGCGCCGATTCTCGCCCGAATCGACAAGGCGATCACCGACGATGTCCCGTTGATCGTCACGGCATCCCGCGAAGACCTTTTCGCGGTAAGCAAGGACATTAAGAACTTCCATCCCAACGCCGTCTCACCGTTCGACGACATGATGAACGTGGACATCTGATGACCATGTTTCTCAAGCGTGTGGCAGCCTTTGCGCTCGCCGCGCTTCTTGCCGACTGTACACGCGTCGGCACGTCGTCCGGCGGCAATACGAGGCATCCCTACACGCGTCCGCACGAGTTCCGTTTTTCGAGCGCGGGGGACATCAAGGGACTGAACCCGCTGCTCGGAGCTAGCGTTTACGAAATGTACCTCGCCTCGATGACGATGGCTTGGTTGATCAAGACGGATGTCCACGGCGACGCAACGGTGCCTGAACTGATAAAGGAAATACCTTCGCAGAAGAACGGTGGCATCAGCGGGGACGGCAAGACGATCACTTGGCGTCTGCGCCATGGCGTGAAATGGTCGGACGGGGTGCCTTTCGATGCCGACGATGTCGTGTTTTCGACGAAGCAGGTTAGCAACCCGGCGAACAATGTGATCAGCCGCGACGGATGGGATCAGATCACGAAGATCGACGAACCGGACAAATATACGGTCGTCTATCATCTTAAGGCGCCGTATTCATCGTTTGCGACCACGTTTTTCAGTACGGGAGGAGCGAATCCGTCAGTCTTACCGCAACATCTTCTCGCGAAATACTCGAGTCTCAATCAAGTGCCGTACAATTCACTGCCGGTCGGTATCGGGCCGTTCAAGTATCAGGCCTGGAACCGCGGCGATTCGGTCGTTATGGTCGCCAACGATAGCTACTTTCGAGGTCGCCCGAAGCTTGACCGCGTGAGCTACAAGACGGTCCAGGACCGCAATACCGTGCTCGAGCAACTCCGCACGCACGAACTCGACATGTGGATTCCGATCACGCCGCACTACTTCCCGGAGGCGGTCAGGATTCCGGGGCTCGCGGCCTCAAAGATTGAAAGTTTCACGTTCGACCATCTCGACTTCAATCTACAAAATCCGGTGCTGCGTGACGTAACAGTACGGCGTGCGCTACGCATGGCCCTGGATCGGCGACAGATCATCGACAAGGTGCAAAACGGATTGTACAAACTGGACGAATCGCCGATCGTTCCGGCGAGTCGCTTCCATCTCGATCTGCCGCTTGTGCCTTTTAACATCGCTCGGGCGAACAAACTACTCGATGACGATGGCTGGACTCGCGGTGCAGGAGGGGTTCGTTCGAAAAACGGGCGGCCGCTGAGCGTGACGTTGATAACGCAAACCGGGACGCCCGATACCGATACTGAGATCGAACTGATTCGTGGTTGGTGGCGTCAACTCGGCGTCAATTTTACCGTCAAGCACTACCTCAACGGACAGTACTTCGCCCCGGCCGCCGAGGGTGGAATCATGTACGGTGGAAAGTTCGACGTAGCCCTCTTCGGTTGGGGCATAGATACGAACGAAGACCTCTCGAATCTCTACGCGTGCTATCGTTTTCCGCCCGATGGCCAGAACGACATGCACTGGTGCAATCCTGCGGCTGACGCCGCGATGAATGCCGCGAAGACGAGCTACGATGAAGGCTTCCGCAAGAGGGAACTGGATGTCGTCCAACGGACGGTCGTCGGTCAGGCTCCGACCATCGTGCTAGACGCTCGCCGGCAGCTTGCCGTCTACAACGACGATCTGAAAGGTTGGAACCCAAATTCGGTTTCGCCGTTCGATGACATGATGAACGTCGACATCTGACCATGCGAAATGTGCGCGGTTTCATTAACGGCATCGTGTTCACCGTCGCGCTCCTAATCGCGGCCGGAGTCGTTGCCATCTTCGAGGGCATCCTACCGGCCGGCGCCGACAACAAACCCTCGAAGGTCGAGGCGTGGGTCGCGCGGATATCCTTGCACGCAGCAATCACGCGTGACACGAAAAATCTGACGAATCCGCTGCAGCCGAGCGACGACAACCTCGTGAGCGGGGTGAAGCAATACGGTCAGAACTGCGCCGTGTGCCACGGCGCTTCCGATGGAAAGCCCTCGGATATCGCACAGGGGCTCAACATCAAAGCGCCGCAGCTCGCGACCGACGGCGTCGAAGATGACCCGGAGGCCGTGACGTACTGGAAGGTCGCACATGGGATCCGCTTCAGCGCGATGCCGGCCTCAAAAGGACGCTGACCGACGACGACCTATGGCGAATCGCGATGTTTCTAAAGCGAATGGATAAACTGCCGTCGTCTGTCGATGCGCAATGGAGGAAGCTCCCAAGCGAGGCGTCCGCACCGACGTGATGCGTCGCTGCGCACTCGCAGCAACCGTCCTCTGGGCGGCTTTCGGTGTGGGTGGGTGCTCGCGAGTACACACGGCGGGAACGCATAGATTGCACCCGTGGACGATTCGCGGAACGCTGCGTTTTGCCGATGGCGAAGAGCCCGACACGCTCAACCCGCTACTTTCGGGCATGGTTCTCGTGCATGATCTCGGTGCGCTCACGATGGGTTACTTTTTCGTCTTCGGCCCGAGCGGCGAGCCGGTGCCGAGCTTAGCTACCGAGGTGCCGACACAGCGCAACGGCGACATCTCGCGAGACGGGAAGACGATCGTCTATAAGCTGCGCCATGGCGTCGCATGGCACGACGGCGCACCGTTTACGTCGGCCGACGTCGTGTTTACCGTGCATACGATTCTCGACCCGAAGACGAACGTGCTCAGTCGCAACGGCTGGGACTACGTACGGCGGGTAGACGCGCCCGATGCCTACACGGTCGTGTTTCATCTCACGCGCCCGTACGCAGCGTTCATGAACACCTATTTCACGCCGGCGGAAAACCCCGCGATCCTACCGCAGCATCTATTGAAAGGCGTCGATGTTAATCACGCGCCGTACAACGCGTTGCCGGTCGGGCTCGGGCCGTTCCGCTTCGTACGCTGGTCGCGCGGCACCGAGGTCGTGCTGGAAGCGTTCGATCGGTGGTGGGGTGGTAAACCGAAGTTGCAGCGCATCGTCTTCAAGGTCATCCCGAACGAAAATACCGCACTTGAAGAGTTACGGACGCACGAACTCGACGCGTACGTGCGCTTCCCAAGCGATCGGCTCGACCAACTCGCCGGGCTGCACGACATCACGGTCGCGAGCTACCCGACGACCACTTATGGCCATTTCGATTATAACGTGCAGTCGCTGCTGCTCTCCGATACCCGCGTGCGCCGCGCGCTGACACGCGCGATTCCGCTCGATCTGATGTGGGCGAAGATCGACCACCGGAGCGGCCGTCGCGACTGGACGCCGATTCCTCGCTTCAGTTGGGCCTACGATCCCGGTGTGCCGCGTTACCCCTACGACCTCCGCGCCGCCGCGCGCGGTCTGGGTGTGGCAGGCTGGCGCCTGGGACCCGACGGCCTGCGGCATAAGAACGGCTTGATCATGCGGCTGCGCGTGGCGGGCAATATCGGGAACCCCGGCCTGGACGCGCGCGTGCTGCTCATGCAGAGTTCGTTCAAGCAAGTCGGCGTCGCCGTCGAATATTTTCGCTATCCGACACCGACGCTGTTCGGCAGTTATGCCGCGGGCGGAATCGTGGCAACGCGCAAGTATGACATGGCCTCATACGCATGGCAGTTGTCGCCCGATCCGAATCTTGCGAACCAATATACCTGCGCGAACATCTCACCGAAAGGCCTCAACTATTTGGGCTATTGCAACCCGCGGTTCGACGCCTACGTCAACGACTCGCTCCTTACGTACGACCGTGCCCGGCGCAAGCGAGACCTCGTTTCCGCGCAGCGCATTCTCGGGGCCGATGAGCCGACGGTCATCCTCTCACAGCGTGTCGATCACATCGCCTACAACGACGACCTTACGGGACTCGATCCGTCACCGGCGATGGTCTTTTGGAATCCGCAAAATCTGGCGATGGGCGCATCGGCCTCGACAGCTTCGAACGCTTATTCGTCCACACCGAACCGTGGCTCACAGACGCTGTCGCCGCGCTGATCAAGCGAGGGCTGGGAATCAAGCAGCGTGCGTTGTTTTGAGGGGAAGAGCGATCGTCTCGAGCGTCGAGAGGTCAAGCCGCTGCGACGCATTGTCGATATCAAGTCCTACGACGTCTCCACGCTCATCGAGGTCTACGATAAGTCCGTCGGCAATCGCTTGCGTTGACTGACCCGGCGTTGCTTTTAGCTCGATATAGAGACTGTCGGTTTCCGGGTAATAGTGCAGCTTCATCGCGCGTTACTCCTCAAAGTTCCGATCAAAGAACGCGTTGTGAACGGTTTCGCCGTCATCCAGCGTTACGACCCGAAGGACCCTGGTCGTGCCGTCTCGTGTGTCGAGGATTCTGCCCCAGAAACGAATGCGCCCGTCGGATTGTTCCACGCGCTTTATCGGCGTTGCCAGCACGGCGAGACACAATGCGGTACCAATGTAGGGGCGCTTTCGACGCACTTGTTCCTCAAAATAACGCGTAGCTTTCACTCCATCATACGCAATAGCGGTTCACGAGCTCGTTTACGTTCTCGTACGGCCGCCGTTTCCTTTGGTCTTCATTGCTGTGGCGGCTGGCCCGGACATGAAAGCCGCCGCTTACGCGCGGAAGCGCAGGGAACTTCAGATAGCAAAACGCGACAAGGTCCTTAACTTTCAGTGAGCTGTGTATCAAGCCGGCCGGCGGTGAAGGCGCTCAACTGCGCGCGCGAGCGCAGCCCGAGCTTCAGGTAGATGGATGCTACATGCTTTTCGACCGTCTTGACGCCGATGTCGAGCGTTTCGGCGATTTCGCGATTCATACGCCCGCTTGCGGCGAGGCGCGCGACTTGCCATTCCCGTTCGCTGAGCACCTTGGCCATCGCAGAGCCCGTGTCGCCCGAAGCCGAGCGTCCGAGGCGGCGAAGATCGGCCAGTGCGCCCGTGCGCCGGTAGCAAGCGACTGCAGCATCGACGTCGCCGGCGAGCTCGAGTGCCCGCGCTTCGTGCAGCGGATACCCGAGTTCGCGAAATCCGTCAACGGCAGGTAATGCCAGCCCCCGTGCCTCATCGTGCCGTCCTCCGCGCGCGGCGACGACTGCGTCGAAGAGCGGTAGTGCTGCTTGCATGACCTTATCGCCCTCATGTGAGGCGGCGGCTGCAATGAGCGCGCGAGCGCTTGAAAGCGTCGTCTCATCGCCGATCTCCGCGACGTAAAGCAGTTGTGCACCTTGTTCCAGGGCGCTGTGCAGACGCGAGATCGTTCGGCGCGCGAGCGCTTGCGCATCGCCCAGCCGCCCGCGTGCGGCAAGCACCGTCGCGACCAACCCGCCCACGAGCGCGTAGCCTGGAGGGACCGTGTCGGCGACGAACTCCTCGAGAAGCCCAGGACCCATGACGCGGTCGATCAGCGCATCGTCGGCTAGACGCAAGCCGACGTACAGCGCGGCATTGGTGAAATACGCGCGAGCAATGAAGTGATCGTGCGGCGTGGCGAGCGCGGGCTCGAGTTCGGCGCGTGCGGCGCACAGCTTGCCGTGCAACGCGAGTAGATACGCGCGCATGCCGTGGTGCAGCACGACGAGCCCATGCATGCGGTGCTCGATCGCGTGCGCCAGCCCGCGTTCCGTATAGCGCTCGGCGATCGCGCGCTCGCCGAGCGCCATCGCGGTCATGGCGATATTGACCAGCACCGTGTCGGCGGATCGCGGATTGGGATCGTCGCGTGCGATCGCATCGATCGCTTCAATTTCCTCGTGCCAGCGGCTGCGGTCGGCGAGTTGTGCGAAAGCGATCAGTCGCGGACCGTGGTAGCTTCGCCGCTGCCAAATCCCGGTTTCCCAGCGCTGCGGCGGCACGCCCGCGAGGACGTGCAACGCTTCCTCCGGGGCGCCTTCGAGCGCGAGCAGCATGCCGAGCATACCGACGATGCGTACCCCCGATGAAGCGACGGACTCCGGCGACATGGCCGCAAGTTCGGTTTGCATCAACGCGCGCGCTTGATCGACGTGCCCGCTATTGTAGAGGTGTCCCCCGATCGTCGCGATCATGTCCGCTGCGGCGTCGGAGTCCGCGCGCTCTCGCGCCCAGGCCAACACCCGCTTTTCAACCTCGACGGCGCGTTCTAGGAAGCCCGCGTGTATCCACGCTTCGGCGACTTTGCGGCCGAGCCGGTCGCGCTCCGCCACGTCGCTCGCTGCTTCGAGCGCGCGTTCGTAAAACTGAGCGGCGTCGTCGAAGGCGGCAATGAGAGTGGCGCGGTCCCCCGCGGCTTCGCCGTAGCGCAGTGCCCGCTGCGCGTCACCCGCTGCCCAGGCGTGATGCGCCGCCGCACCAGGATCCGCGTCGAGCTCAAGCGCGTCGAGAATGCGGAGATGAATCGTGCGGCGCTGGGTTGCTAACAGTTCGCCTTCAAGGGCCTCCTGTATGAGCGCATGCCGAAATGCGAAGGATAGAGCGTCTGAGTCTTGCTCGATGATCAGTTGCAGATCGCGTGCTCGGCGCAGGGCCGGCAAAACGCCGTCGACATCGCGCCCAAGCGTAGTCGCAAGAAAGTGAGCATCGAAGGTGCGTCCGATCACTGCAGCATGCACCAAGACGTGCTCGGCGTCGTTTCCCAGCGGTTCTAAGCGTTCCAGGATCGCAGTGCGAATGGAAAGCGGCAGTACGCCCGCGTCGCGCACGCGGTGGTCGACGGTGCTGCGGGCCAGCTCTTCGGCGAACAACGCGTTGCCTTCGGAACGCCGCACGATCGCGCCGATCTGTTGGGAGGTGATTCGATGTCCTTGCAACGCGGCGCGAACGAAATTTTCGGTCGCTTCGGTATCGAACGGTGCCAGCGCAATTTCGCGCACCGCGACGCTGCGTGCGAGCCGTCCGACCATCGGCAAGAGCGCGCTTCCGCGACGAAGTTCGTCGCGACGAAACGTCGCGATCACGAGTAGTCGCGAGCGGCCGACAATCGTCAGCAGGTGCTGCAACATATCCAAGCTGGCTGCATCGGCCCAGTGAATGTCCTCGATGATCGCGACGAGCGCGTGCTTGGTGGTGAGGGCTTCGAAGATTCGCATGAGTGCTTCGAGCCCGTCGATGCGCTCCTCGCGGCGCTCGTCCGGCGGCGGCTCGCCCGACGCTAGACGGCGCAGCAGCGCCACGTCGCCGGATACGCGTTCGGCGACGGCAGGTACCTTAGCGACGAAGGCGGAGAGAATTTGCGCGAACGGGAGGAGCGGCGCTTGCATGTAGGCGCGGCAGGAGTGCTCCGCGATCAAGGCGCGGCCGCCGGTAAGCCGCCGGAACTCTGCGATGAGCCGCGTCTTTCCGACGCCGGCATCGCTCGACACGAGCACGATCGCGCCGCGTCCCTGCGTTGCCACCTTGTGCAGCGCGGTCAACTCTGCAAGCTCCCGTTCCCGGCCAAGAAACGGCCGGCAAACGACGGAAGGCCTAGTCGGAGACGAGTTCACGTTGTCGCCGAGAAACTGACCCACGGATTTCCATTGCCCCGCTTGCACGCTCTCGCCCTGTCGGCCGACTGCCGAGCGTGAAGCTCGCAGCGAGCCAAAGCAGCGCGCAGCCGGCGAGTGAGATAAGTCGCAAAAGACCCCATGCGGGTTCAAGTTTCGCGATGCCGCTGCGGACCGCTTCGAGGCGCCACAGCTCGGGTGCGGACATGGTCGCCGAAACGTGAAAGTTGGTCGCCAACGCATCCGGCCATATCGGTAACGGATGCGTGGCAGCGAAGATGCTTGCAGCGAAAACGCCGAACGGCAAAGCCGCCGGTAATGCGTGGTACGGACGCAGCGGGCACGACGAGAGCGCCGCAAGGCCGAGCGCAGCTGCCAGTGTCAGTAACGCCGTTTGGGCTCCCCCGCCTGGGCGCTGGGCGAGACCAAGCCAATCGGCCCCCAGCATCAGGGCCGCCATGGCAGCAAATACCCACAGGAGCCCGCGTGCATGCCGGAGCGCCATGATGGCCGGCAGGAATACGATCGCAAAATCGTGCTCGTGCGCGAACGGCAACGCGAGCGGCAGCGCCGAACACGCGAGTGCAAGACGTTCGTTCGGTGAGTAGCGACGGCTGCGGCACTGCATCGCGATGCAGACGATCACGGTGAGCGCGCACGCGAGCGCAATGAAACCGGCCGTCTGCGGCGCCGCGCCGAGTGCACGCGCAACCGCCGCCGGCGTGGTTTGTATGGCAATGAAGCGTTCGGCCGCTCCGTGGGCGCGCAAGACATCGACGTATCGTATGAAGCTCGCCCCACCGCCGAGCGCGAGCGCGGAGCCCGTCAACGCGACGAGCGCGGCGCCGACGAATGCGATCCATGCACGTCGACCAGTCAGGCGCGCGACGAGCGCGACGGCGAGGTTCGGCTGCAACGCTGCGATCAGCGCCGCGACGAACGCTAACCCGAGAGATGCTGCGCGACGCTCGAGCGCAAGCGGTACGAGCACGATTGCGGCGGTCGCTACAAGTGCAACCTGACCGAGCGCGAACGCGCTCGTGAGCGGGCCGAACCCGAGCGCCACGATGAGCACTGCGAGAACATCGAGCGCACGGATCGTGCCGCCTGCGAGGCGCAGGCTGCCGAACGCGACGGCCGCGAGCGCGAGCACGAGCACGAGCTGCCACACACGAACCGCGACGTTCCAAGGGAGGCGCGCAAGTGCGGCCCACACGGGTAGTCCGAAAGGCGGTCCGACGAACGGCAGCATCTCGTCGCGTGTTGCGACCACGCCGGGTATGTCTTTTTCCGTGCGCCAGACGTCGCGGCCGTACGGATCGCCCTCGTAGTGCCACGTGATGCCGGCCGCGTAGTACGACTCGAAATCACGCAGCGCTGGACCGGGCGTCGAGAGCGGCCGCACGACGAAGAAGGCGACCCCGAGAACGATGCTCGCCAAGGCGACGAGCGCCGCGCGATTGCGGTCAGCTGTAGGTCGCGTGAACCGCGCCGTGCAGCGTATGGCCGGGAACGTCGACCCGCATGTAGACCGTTCCGGCGGCGAGGACGGCCAACAGCCCAAAGTATGCAACTGCAACCGTCAGGCGTTGTGCGGGCGCGATGCCGTAGTAGCGTGGATCGAGCTGCCCCCGCCACGCTTTCACCGCGCGCGGGATGCTCAACAGCACGACGATCAACAGGATCGGACTCCACCAATGAAAGACGACGGCGGCGGCGATGACGCCGACGAAGCCGACGATCCACAGCGCCGGCGATATGGCCCCCGTCATGCGGCCGCCGTCGAAGAAACCGAGCGGAATCATGTTGAAGAGGTTTAGGAAGAAGGCCGTATACGCGCACGCGTACCAGAACGGCTCGTGCGTCGCGTAGCCGTATGCGAAGCAGACGATGGCGCTAAGCGCGCCGAGCAAGGGTCCGCCGAAGGCGATGATCGACTCCTGATAGATCGAGCGCGGCGGTTCACGCCAGGTCGTAAACGCGCCGAAGCCCGGCAAGAAGAAGACGGCCGGAGCCGACAGCCCGAAACCGCGGATGAAAATGACGTGGCCGATCTCGTGTATCGCGATCAGCAGCACGAAGACGATCGCGAATTTGAAGCCGAAGAAAAGCGTGTAAAACCAGATCGATGCGATGAACGAAAGCGCGGTAATCCCGAACTTGCCCGCGTAGAACAGGTATTTGAATTTGAGCAGCGCAAGCGCCAAGAACTTGAACTTCGCAAGCAGCGCAGCGATGCCGACCGCGATTCCGCCGCCGGTCTTGCCCCAGTTACGCCCCGAGCCGTTCTCGTCGGTTTTGCGCGGTGGCCGCGAAGGCTGCCATGGATCGCTCACCGAGTCTCCTTCGCGACGTAGCGAGCCGGCTCCCTAACGCCGCGTTCGCAGCCGGGTGCCGTCCTGAGGCATGCCCCGAATCGGCTGGTTCGGTCGTCCGCGTTACGTGCTTAGAAGCTGTCTCGGCGAGCCGAATCGTGCACGGATTGAGCGCAGCTGAATGCTCTAGGAGCGTCGGGCTTTGCCCGACTTCCGCCTTTATGCATGATTCGGCGCAGCCGAATCGTGCATGGATTCAACGGAGTTGAATCCCACTAGACCGGCGCGTTCGCCGCGCCGCCGAGGCGAAACGCGGCGCAGAACGCGCGGAAGATCGTGCGGTAATCATCGTGCGCGAAGCGTACGCTGCGTCCCCCGATCCGCTCGAACCCTGGAATCAGCTCGACAAAATCAGCGTTCTGCGTCCCCACGAAATCGATTTCGAGCGCGATCGGCGGCTTGAAGGTGAAGGGTTGCATGCGTTCGAGGTTTTCCATCGCCTCGCGCGCGGCCACGCGAATGGCCTCGCGTGCGCGACTCGGTGAAAGGGAATTGACCGAAAAGCGACCGATCGATTCTTTGGTCACGGCGGTTGCGATCCACGGCAGCCGCTCTCGCGTGCGATCGCAGATCGTACGGTCGCCCGAAAGCATGGTCACGGGCACACCGTACGTCCCGAGGACGGCAGCGTTCAGTAGCGCCTCGCTACAGCGCGTGCCGTTGACGCGCACGTCGTAGATCGTTTCGCCCGAATACGTATGGTCGAGCGCGCCGTCGACCTCCCCGGCGCCGGCATGATAACCGGTGAAGAACGCCGCGGCGAAGCTACCGTCGATGCCCTCGGTCATCGAGAACGGCTTGCGGCTGCCGTAGATCATCCGTACGTCGTCGGGCAGCACGTCCCACGACACGTTGCGCATCGAGGAGTGCGAATCGTTCACGAGTACGTCGGTCGCGCCCGCTTCCCGCGCGCCGTCGATGGCCGCCCGAACTTCGAGCGACATCAACGTGCGGTACTCGGGATACTCGGTCGTGTTCTTGGGATCGACCTGCGTCCAGGAGGCGACCGCGGCGGTCCCTTCCATGTCGGCGCTGATGTAAAGCTTCACGTCGTGCTCCGGAAGTGCCGCCTCGCTGGTGGCGGCCGGGATATCGCGTCGGCGGGGCGACGGATTGCGCCGGCGTTGGACGGCACGGGCGTTCCGCCGCCGACGCCGTTGCCGCCCGTTCGCAGGACGGCGTTGCCTTGCGGCGCCTCGGGACCCAGTGCCGCTCCGGTAACGCCGAGGCCGATCCGCAAAAAGTACCCGATCACGAACAAGAAGATGATCGCTACTACGACGACGATCGGAACGTAGACGCGCGCCGGCAAGCCGCGCGCGGGACCGGCTCTCACGTGCAGGGATGTTCGCGGGTCCGGGTCCAAAGCCTCGGGTGCGTGATTCCGGACGTGAGCGAACTGCAACTGCTGTTTGCGCAATACAACAACGAATGGTTCAGCGGCGAGATTCCCACACACCGCATCGCGTACAACGCGCGCTTCTCGAACCTGGCGGGCAGTATCACCTACAAGCCGCCGCTCATCGAACTCTCGCCCAAACACTTCACGCACCATCCCGAAGCGCTTCGCGAGACGTTGCTTCACGAGATGATCCACGCGTGGCTGTATGCGCGCGGCCAAAATCCCGGTCACACCGCCGCATTCAAAAAGAAGATGCGCGAACTCGGGCTACGTTCGATCTATCACGATCTCGGGAGTGCCGCACCGCGTCGTGAGAGTGAAAAGCGTTTCATTCTCCGTTGCGAACGCTGCACGATGGAGTTGCTGCGCAAGCGCAAGCCGGCGGCTCTGATCTCCTGCGGGCGCTGCAGCCGGAACCGCTACGACCCACGCTATCCCTTGCGCGTGCTCGAAGTCCTCGAAGTGCGCAGCGTAGAAGCGCCACGGCAAGCGGCCCACGGCTTAGGGACTGCGTAGCGGATTATCGCCCCCCACGCGCTGCGCGTCCTCGAAGGCAATCTGGAGATGTTCGAGCAGCGTGGGCAGCGTGCCCGTAGCATACTTTGGTCGGATTTGTAGAGCTCGTAGCGGCCGTCGCCGGCGCCGGCGCGCACCCGAGCGCGCAGAGCATTCATCTCCGCTTCGGTCATCGGCACGAAGTTTTGCGCACCGAGTCGAGCCGGTAGCCCATCTCGATCATTTTGAGGTGGATGTCGGGGCTCTTGCGACGCTGCCGCGTTCATATCCGGCGAGATCAAGCGAGACGTGCCGATAACCGACCGCACGTATGCCCGCGACGATGCCGTTGCGCGCCGCAACCACCGCTTCCAGACGATCGCTCGGTACCTCGATACGGGCCACGTCGCCGTGGTGCCGAAGGCGGCAATCGCGAAATCCCGCGCCGATCAGGACGTCTTCGGCGCGCTCCACGCGCTCGAGCAGTTCCCGGGTGATTGCGGTGCCGGTGGGAAACCGCGACGACAGGCACGCGGCGGCGGGTTTGTCCCAAACAGCGAGTTCCAAACGATGCGCGAGTTCGCGAACATCCCTTTTGCTGAAATCGGCTTCGGCAAGCGGGCTTCGCACGCCATTTTCGGCCGCGGCGCGCCGCCCGGGCCGAATTTCGGCGAGGTCATCGGCGTTGAGGCCGTCGGCGATGGTCTCGAAGCCGCGCTCGTGCGCCGCTTCGATGAGCCGCCCATATAATTCACTCTTGCAGAAGTAACAACGGTCCGCGGGATTGGCCGCGTAGCGCTCGTCATCGAGCTCGTGCGTCCCGAAGAATTCGTGCCGCGCGCCGATGCGGCGTGCAAAATCGTGCGCGGCGTCCCGTTCGCGACGGGGCAGGCTCGGGGAGTCGCCGGTGACGGCAAGCGCGCGATGTCCGAGCTCCGCGGCCGCGACGGCGACGACGAGTGCCGAGTCGACCCCGCCGGAGAAGGCGACGATACAGCGTCCGTACCCGCGCACCGTAGCCCGCAGTCGTCGCTCTTTAAGGGCCAGCTCGTCATCTGAGGGCCGTGCTGATGGCTCCACATGTTGGTTATGCCCATGAAGGCAGCGCTGCCCGCTTGCCTCTGAGGCTTCTCTGGCGTTCCCCGTACTGCGCTCAGATCAGATGCTGGACGACGAGACTTGCGGCAGACAACAGCAGCACGACCGCAAGCGTTCGCACCAGGACCGGTGAGGTTAGGCGACGTGCCGTGTCGGCGCCGAATTGCGCGCCGAGAACTCCACCGGCGGCAAGCGGTAGCGCGTAGAGCCAGTCGATATCGCCTGCGAGCCCGTGCGTCACAAGACCGAAAGGCGACGAGAGTAAGATGATGAGCTGCGACGTCGCCGAGACGATGTGCGGCGGCATCAAGAAGCCGCGCAGCAGGAGCGGCACGATCAAAATCCCGCCGCCGATTCCGAAGAAGCTGGAAATAAAACCCGTCGTCGCGCCGGCAGCCGCGGCAACGGGGGTGCTTTCGGCGTACACGAAGGTCGTGTCGGATAGCCGGTCGTGAAATTCTCGCCGCTTCACCCACGGTAGGCGCGCCAGCTTCCCGCTCTCGTGCCGCCCCGTGCCGCGGTGCAACAGGTCCGCGCCGAAGAGCGCGAGTATCGCGCCGTACGCGAGATCGAACCCTTTGGTTGTAAAGTGTTGCAGAGCGACGGCGCCGAGAACGCTCCCCGGGATGGCGAGCAGCCCCATCGTAAAGGCGAGCCGCTTATCGATGCGGCCCTGCCGCCAAAAGCTAATTGAAGAACTGGCGACGTTGGCCGTGACCAGAAAAAGCGACGTGCCCGCCGTCAAGGTCGGCGGTAGGTGGAAGAATAGCCGCAAGATCGGGATGACGAGGAACCCGCCTCCGAGTCCGACCACCGAGCCGAAGAAGCTCGCGGCTATCCCGACCATGAAGAGCGCGGACGAAAGTCCCGCGGCGTGCAAGGCTTACAAGATTTCGGCTACTGCACGCGCCCGATGTAGCGCCGGTCGCGCGTGTCGATGCGAATGACGTCACCGGGATTGACGAAGAGCGGTACGCCGACGCTCGCACCGGTTTCGAGTTTGGCGGGTTTGGTCGCGCCGGTCGCCGTGTCGCCTTTGAAGCCGGGATCCGTTTCATCGACGCGCAACTCGACGTGCGCAGGAAGGTCGACGCCGATCGGAACGCCGTCGTGAAATTGCACGTCGATCTTCATGCCGTCCTTGAGAAAATCGGCCTGCTCGCCGATGAGATCGCGCTGCAACGTGACGTTTTCGAACGACTCGTTATCCATGAAGTGATAACCGTCGCCGTCGTTGTACAGCATTTGCATCTCGCGATTGTCGACGGTCGCCCGCTCTAACTTCTCGCCGGCGCGGAACGTCCGCTCGACCGTCGCGCCCGACCGCACATTCTTCAGCCGCGTTCGTACGAAGGCCGAACCCTTCCCCGGCTTGACGTGCAAGAACTCGATGACGGTCCACAACTGCCCCTCGATGATGATGGTCACGCCGTTGCGAAAATCGTTCGAGGAAATCATCTCGGGCGGTTCCGTTAGGCATGCCGCCGAAGGGTGCCTCTGTTAGCGTCGCAGGAGCGACAGGCGGTTTTCGGTTCCGTTATAGAGCCGTCGGATGTTGTCGCGGTGTCGCCACAGGATGACGGCGGTTGCAGCGCCCGCGAAGATCCATGCATTCGGACCGGCGTGGCGCTGCGTTACGCCGATCGCAACCGCGGCGGCAATCGTGCCGAGCATGGAGCCGAGGGACGATAATCCGGTCGGCACGACGACGGCGAGCCAGACGATGAGGAAAGCGATGCCGCTCTCCCCCGACAAGGCAAAAGCCGCCCCGAGAAACGTCGCGACGCCTTTCCCACCGCGGAAGCGTAGCCAGGGCATATAGCAGTGACCGACGATGGCAGCGAGCCCCGCCAGCGGAGCGACGAGCGCGGTGACGATCGTGACGTGCGCGTGCGCTCCGATGCGCTGCAGTTCGGGCGGCGAAGCGTAGAAGATGTGATTGGTCGCCGCGAGAACGGCGGCGGCACCTTTGAGGACGTCGAGTATTAAAACGGCGGCTCCCGCCTTGCGCCCGAGCGTCCGTAACGCGTTCGCGGCCCCGATGTTGCCGGAGCCGACTTGACGGATATCGTGCCCGAAAAACACTCGGCCCACGATGAGACCGAATGGAATCGTCCCGACCAGAAAGCCGAAGAGCAAATACGGCCAGACGGGCGCGGCGATGAAGACCGAGATGTCGACGTCGTTCACTCGCGCGCGTCGTCTTCATCGCGGCGCGGGCGGAACTCGAGGCCCAGCGGCACGCCTTCGAAATCGAAACTCGCGCGCAGCGTGTTCTCCAAGAACCGCCGGTAACTGGGCGGGACCAGGTCCGGATCGTTGCAATGAAAGATGAAGAGCGCTGGATGCGTCGCGACTTGGGCGGCATAGTAGACGCGCAGCGGCTTGCCGCCGCGCTGCGGCGCCGGGTGCGCGTAGACCGCGTCGCGCACGATCGCGTTGAGTTGCGGGGTTGGAACGCGCCGATCGAGATTCTGTGCTACCCGCATGACGAGCGGCATCAGACTGCCCAAGCGCCGTTTGGTCAAGGCCGACAGGAACGTCACGGGCGCAAAGGCGGCAAAGGGCATCTGCTCGTGGATGATACCGGTCAGCTCACCTTGCGAGAACTCGCCGTCCTGCTGTAGCGCGAGGTCCCACTTGTTGGCGACGACGATGAGCCCTTTGCGTTCTTCGAGCACGATCCCGGCCAGGCGGCGATCCTGATCGAGGATGCCCGCGAGCGAATCGATGACCAAGAGCGCGATGTCGCAGCGCGCGATTGCGCCGAGCGAGCGTAACGAAGCGTAATACTCGATCGCGCCGTGGTGCTTGGTTTTGCGCCATACGCCCGCCGTATCGATCAGCCGGATGCGGTGTTCGTGGAAGGCCAAGAGCGTGTCGATCGCATCGCGCGTCGTACCCGGCGCGTCGCCGACGATCGCGCGTTCTTCACCGAGCAGTGCGTTGAGCAACGACGACTTCCCGACGTTGGGCCGTCCGACGATGGCAAGCGCGAGTTCGCTTTCCGCGGCGGGCAAGGCGTCTTCGGAGGGCAGCCGCTCGACGATGGCATCGAGCAGATCGCCCGTCCCTTCGCCGTGCAAAGCCGAGACGACGATCGGTTCTCCGAATCCCAAGCGCGCGAACTCTCCGGGAATCTGTGCCCGAACGCGTTCGGACTCAGCTTTGTTCGCGACCAGAATCACCGGATGCCGCGTGTGCCGCATGATCTGCACGACGTCGTCGTCGAGCGGCGACATTCCGCCGGCCGCATCGACGACGAACACGATAACGTCGGCTTCTCTTGCGGCGATCTGCGCCTGCGCACGCGTGCGGCGCGCGAGTTCGCCCGAGTCGTCGGCGCCGGGATCGATGCCGGCGGTATCGACGAGCGTGAACGTTCGCCCGCGCCAATCGGTGAGCGCGTAGAGCCGATCGCGCGTCACTCCGGGACTGCCCTCCACGATCGCCAGCCGCTTGCCGACCAAGCGGTTGAACAAGGCGCTCTTGCCGACGTTGGGGCGTCCCACGATCGCGACGATCCCCGGACGCGCGTTCGCGGCAACTTCGGAAGCCATGTTCGTGGATTCGCCGCGCGGGGCTGTTGAACCGTGTGGCGAAATGCGCTGCGTGAGATACGGCCGGTCCGCTCGCTTCGCCCATTGCGCTGCACTGTTGTGCGGCCTCGCCGCATTCGCGGCGCCGGCGGCGCGCGCGGAGGTGTCGGCGGGAGCCATCTACATTACGAGTTTACCAAGCGGCGCCGACATCTTCGTCGACGGCACGTACGTCGGACGGTCGCCGGCACTGGTCGGCGGTCTGGGGCGCGGCCGACATGCGGTTACTCTAACGAAGACCGGCTGGACCGTCGCCGAAGTCGACGTGTCGGTTCCGGGAGGTTCGATCGCCATGTCGAGCACACGGCTGTCGCCCGGTTCGCGAGCGTATGCCGGGGATGCTGCGGGTTCGGTCGCGGTGCGCGGTGTGCCGGCCGGTGCAACTTTGATGCTCGACGATCAACCGTTCTTGCCGTCGTCGCAACCGTTCGCGCTGCCGGCCGGTTCCCATCACATCGCGCTCTTGACGACGCATGGTCGCATCACGCGGCCGATCGACGTGCTGCCCGACACGACGACGCAGATCGTTCTGCAAGAACCCAAAGCGGCGCAAGCGCACACCTCCATCATAGCTCCGGCGGAAGACTATTTGCCGACCGACGCCTTCACCGTGACCGGCAAGAAGATCGTCGTGCGTTATGGGGGCCATAGCGTGGTGGGGCATATCGCAGACGCGACGTTGCGCGTCGACGGGGCGCAAGCGGTGTTCGACGCGGCGCCCGATCTGATCGGCGGCCGTTTATATCTTCCGCTCGCGCTCCTGGAAAAGTTAGCGGGAGACACGGCGAAGTAAGCGATCCGATGGCGAGCATCTACATCGAAACGTTCGGCTGCCAGATGAACGAGGCCGATTCGCGCTACATTGCGGACCGTGCCGCCGCCGCAGGCTATGCCGTCACGAGTAACGCGGCCGAAGCTCGCGTCGTCGTTCTCAATACGTGCACGGTGCGCGAAAACGCCGAACGGCGCGCTTATGGCCGCATGTCGCATTTTCGCGCGCTCAAAGCCGCCGACCCGGATGTCAAACTCGTCGTCTGCGGATGCCTAGCCGAACAAGATCGCGAGCGCATGCACGAAACGGCACCCTACCTCGACGGCGTCTTCGGAACGAGCGATTTGGTGCGCCTCGGCGACGCGCTCGAGGCGTGGCGGCCCGCTTTCGGCGACGATCTCGATCTGACCGAGGAACGCCTCTTGTTGCGGCCGCTGGGCGGCCAAGGTGACTGCGTCGCCGATGTGTTTGCGCACCTACGGGCTTACGTCAACGTGCAGCGTGGGTGCTCGTACTATTGTACGTACTGTATCGTGCCGTACGTGCGGGGCCGTTTCGACAATCGTCCGCTGTCCGACATCGTCGCCGAGGTGGAGCGCGCGATTGCACGCGGAGCGCGCGAAATTACGCTGGTCGGCCAAACCGTCAACGCCTACAAGGAGCCGGCGACCGGCGCCGATTTTGCGGACTTGCTCGCGGCGGTGGGTGCACTGCGGGGGCTCGACCGCCTCGCCTTTCTGACCTCGCACCCCAAGGACTTCACAGCGAAGCTCGCCCGGACGCTCGGTTCGCTGACGCAACTGCAACCGCGTTTCCATCTTCCCGTGCAATGTGGCTCCGATCCGATCTTGCGGCGCATGAACCGCAAGTATTCGGTTAGCCAGTATCGCGAGAAGATTGCGGTCTTTCGCGAGCACTGCGCCGATTGGGCGCTCACGACGGATTTAATTGTCGCCTTCCCCGGCGAAAGCGACGATGATTTCCGCGCGACCTTGGCGTTGTGCGAGGAGATGGCGTTCGCGCAGGCTTTCATGTTCGTCTATTCACCGCGTCGCGGAACGCCGGCCGCGCGCTGGGAACCGATTGCGCCCGACATCGGCAATGCCCGGCTGCGTGCACTTGCCGCGACGGTCGATCGCGGCGTGCGCGCTTGGCACGAGCGCAAACTCGGCAGCATCGTGCGCGCGCTCGTTCAGGGGCCTTCGCGTAAAGATCCCACCAAACTCGCTGCCAAGACGGCCGACAACGTGACGGTCGTCGCGCCGCGCGGCGAACTCGATGAGGCGACGCTCGTCGAGCGGCCATGGCTCGACGTGCGCGTCGCCGAAGCGTACACCTGGGGCTGCGTGGGTGAGATCGTCGCAACGGCGGCGCGCTTCGAAGCGTCCCCGATTGTCACCGAGCATCGCAGGACCATCGACCTGATCGCCGCCTTTTGATCCCGCGTTGAGCGACGCCCCGTACTCGCCGCTTTTCGAGCAGTACTTCGCGATGAAGGAGCGTTACGCGGAAGCGATTTTGCTCTCGCGGGTCGGCGACTTCTACGAAGCCTATGGTGAGGACGCGCAGACGATCGCAGCCGCTCTGCAGATTGCGTTGACCTCGAAAGAAGCGGGCGGCGGCCGGCGCGTGGCGATGGCGGGCGTGCCGTATCATGCGCTCGACGGTTATCTCGCAAAGCTCGTCGCGCAGCAGCGAATCGTCGCACTCGCCGAACAGCTCGACGCGCCCGTCCCGAACAAACTGGTGCGGCGCGAAGTAAAGCGCGTGGTGACGCCCGGCACATTGATCGAAGAGAACCTGCTCGCTCGCGGCAGTGACAATTACTTGGTGGCCCTCACGACCGGCGGCGATGCACTGGCACTGGCCTACGCCGACGTCTCGACCGGACGCGCGGCCGCAACGGCCTATGCCGGCGATAACGCGTTCGAGGAGACGCTTGCGGAACTCGGGCGTCTTGGTCCGGCGGAGATCGTGGCCGACATGCCGCCGGAAATGCGCGCGCATATTTCGGCCCATCTGCCCGGCGTGCGCGTTACCGTGCCGCCGCTCGCGGCGGTGGTAACGGTTGCCGGTGCCGGCGTCGACGGTTTCTCGCTCGACGAGTCGCACGCGATGCGCCGCGCGCTCGGGGCGCTCGCGGGTTTCGTGAAGCGCGTCGGCTTCGAGGCGCCCGGTGGAGCGCTGCGCGAGCCGCAGTTTTACCGCGCCCGGACGTTTTTAGGACTCGATGCGAACACGCGTCGCCATCTCGATCTCGTTGCGTCGCAGGGGGCGAATCCCAAGGCCACGCTCCTGGCGACGATCGATCGCTGCAAAACCGCGATGGGTTCACGCTTGCTCGGGCGCTGGCTCGTCGCTCCGCTGATCGAGCGCAGCGCGATCGCTGCCCGCGCCGACCGCGTCGCCGCGCTCGTCTCCGACTATCCGGCGCGCGCCTTGCTGCAAGAGTTGCTCGGCGGCGCCTTCGACCTCGAACGCATCGCGCAGAAAGTCCGCTTCCGCCGCGCGTTGCCGCGCGATCTCGGTTCTCTGCGCCGCACGCTGGCGCTGCTCGAACCCTTACGCGCCGCGCTTCCGGCGGCGCTCGGGTCGTACGAGGGGCGCATCGGCGACCATCGCGCGCTCCACGCCGAACTTTCGGCAACGTTGTGCGACGATCTGCCGGCCACGCTCTCCGACGGCGGTGTCATCCGTCCCGATGCATCCCAGGAGGTCGAGCAGTGCATCACGGCGCGTGCCGATGCGCGCGGGCGGATGGCGGCACTTGAAGAACGCGAACGCGAACGGACCGGCATAAAAGGTTTACGGGTCAAGTACGCCAGTGCTTTCGGTTACGCAATCGAGGTTTCGAAGTCGAACCTGGCGCACGTACCGGCCGATTACGTTCGCAAGCAGACCTTGACCAGCGCCGAGCGCTTCATTATTCCCGAACTCAAAGAGCTCGAACTCGCCGTCGGCAGCGCCCAAGCGCAGCAGCTGCGGCTCGAAGAGAGCTTGTACGCAAACCTCGTCGAGACGGTCGCGCATTCCGTCGACGCGCTACTGGCGACGGCCGACGCGGTCGCCGAACTCGACGTGGCCTGCTCGCTCGCGCAAACCGCCGGCGAGCGCGGCTATGTGCGGCCGGAGTTCGTGGAGACGAGCACGCTCGACGTCGTCGACGGCCGGCACCCCGTGATGGAAGCGGTCGCCAAGGATCCCTTCATTCCCAATGACGTGCACGTGGGCGAGCGCACTGCGCGCTTCATCTTATTGACCGGCCCGAATATGGGCGGCAAGTCGACGTATCTGCGACAGACCGCGCTGCTCGTGATCCTGGCTCAGATCGGGGCTTTCGTTCCTGCACGTTCGATGACGCTCGGCGTCGTCGACCGTATCTTCACGCGCATCGGCGCGGGCGACGATCTCGCCGCGGGGCAATCGACGTTCTACGTCGAGATGTCCGAGGCGTCGAACATCCTGCGGCGCTGCACACGGCGCAGTCTGTTGCTTGTGGACGAGGTCGGGCGCGGCACCGGCACGATCGACGGTCTCGCGATCGCGCAGGCGATCTGCGAATATTTGCTCGGGCTCGATGCGCAGGCGCCGCTCGCGCTCTTCGCGACGCATTTCCACGAACTCGTTGCGCTCGCCGACCGCTGGCCATCCGTTGCGAACTTCCATGTCACGGCCGTGGAAAATACGTCGCGCGCCGGTGCCCCCGTCTTCTCACATCGCGTGCTTCCCGGCAGCACGTCCCGCTCGTTCGGCATCGAAGTCGCCAAGATGGCCGGCCTCCCCGGCGGCGTCATTGCGCGCGCAAAGGAGATCGCCGCCGCACTCGACGAGCGTCCGACGTTGGAAGGTCAAGTGCCGCTGCGAATGCGGCTTGCGGCACCTCAACGTCGCGAAGAACTGCAGCTGGGGTTCGAATTATGATTGTGACGGACTTGAGCGGCGAAAGGCGACGCGACTGTGCATCGGGTTTGCATCGTGGAATCCGGGAATCGGCGTCGAACCACCTGGGATGACTTCCGAACAGCGGGCGGCCGATCGACGAGCGACGTGGCACGCTAAAAAGATTCGTTTAGGAGACGATGCAAACGCCTTCGACCGCGACGCGTGGTACGCGATGTCCGGCGTCGAACGCGTCGCCTGGGGTTGGGCGATTACGGTCATGGTACTCGAGATGAAAGGTGTGCATGGAGATCAACTCCGACTTCGTCGATCTATTGCGAGCGTTAAACGACGCAGGCGCTGAATATTTAATCGTCGGTGCCTACGCCTTAAACTATCACGCCCGGCCTCGCGCCACGATCGACTTCGACGTCTGGGTCAATCCTACAGCTGAAAACGCGCCGCGCGTCTATCGGGCCTTGGCTGCCTTCGGAGCGCCGCTGCATGATCTGCGTGTCGAAGAACTCACGAGCGACGATTTGATTTTTCAAATCGGCGTGGCGCCGATACGGATCGACGTCATCACCGACATCAGCGGTGTACGTTTTGCGGATGCTTGGCCCAACCGCGTGGGCGGCTTACTCGGCGGTGTCCCGGCTGAATTCCTCGGTCGTGGTGACCTCATCGTAAACAAACGTGCAAGCGGGCGACCGAAAGACTTTGCCGATCTCGACCGCCTCGAACGCGATCTGTGAACGAGCGTCCTCGGATGTGGCCCACTATTGTGGCCGACTAACGGTGTATCGACTCATTCTTCATAACGGCGCAGTCGCAGGAAATCGTTTGCCTGCCATGATAAAGCACGGCAGCGTTCGCGCGTCAGGAACCCGGTGAAGAGTCCGGGACGGTCGCGCCACTGTAAGCGGGGAGCCGCTTTCGGTCACTGCCGGTAACGGCGGGAAGGCCGCGAGCACGACGGCTACGATCCGCGAGTCAGGATACTGCAAGCGAACGCGTTTTGCACCACCTCGCGAAAGGGTCGGAAAACATCGTGTTCTTTTCAGGCATCGCGCGCCGTATCGGCGGCGGGGCATTCATCGGTTCCGCGACCGCGGCGTTCGCTATTATACCGAGCGTGGCTTCGGCGGTGACGGTCGGTCCGCCATCACCGCAAGCGTCTACGTCGGCCATACAGCAGCCGCTTAGCTCCCCGTCACCGCAGTCGTCCACCTCGCCCTCATCGCAACCATCCCCCGCGCCGTCGGCGAGTCCGGCGCGGGGCGCGCTGCAGCAGATCGGCCGCGTCGTCACGAGCGACCGTCGCAGTGAACCGCTCGGCGAAACCTCGCGTCCGACGTTCATCGTCGACCGTACGCGCATCGACGCTTACGGTGCACGCACCGTCGCCGACGCGCTCGAAGACGTGCCGGGCGTGCAGTTGTACCGCAACGGTTCGTTCGGCGCGATTGTAAGCTACGGCATACGAGGCTCGACGGCGGCGCAGACGCTGGTCCTGGTCGATGGACAACCGGTTGCCGATCCGACGACCGGCGCCGCATATCTCGAAAACCTCTCGACGGTCGGGGTGAATCGCGTTGAAGTCGTCGAGAGCGGCGCGTCGATGCTCTACGGAACGAGTGCGACCGGCGGCGTGATCAATATCATTACGAGCGTGCCGCGCGGCATCTATTTGGAGGCAAGCGACGGCTCGTTCGCCGATCGTGATCTGCGCGTTGCGGTCGGCGACGCGCGCATCGGCGCTTCCTTTGAACGCCACGTCGCGACCGATGCGTACGGCTACCCCGGCTTTATCTATGGTCGGGGCGCCTGCGGATACGGCGCCTTCCAACCATGCGCTTTTCCGCGAGGCAACCGCTCCAACGGCAATGGCGATCAGAGCGCAGGTCGCTTTTCGCTCGACGTCCCGCTCGGCGACGGCTTTCGCGTTCGCGCGCGCGCCGACGACGCTGCGCTATCGGTTGGTGTTCCCGGGTCGCTGTACTTTTTGACTCCGCGGACGACGCAAGCGTTTTCCAGTGCAACCGGGCTCTTTGAACTTGAACGCAGTACGCGCGCATCGACAATTAGCCTCGACATATCGGGCGCCGATCAACGCTTCACCTTCGTCTCGCCTCCCTACGGTGAAGACGACACGTATTCGGGCCGCTCGCAACTGTCGCTCAAAGACGCGGTGAACTTCGGTCATGAGGATCTCGTCGCCGGCATCGATCTTGCGCGCGAAAGCGGCGTCTTCACGTTGCCGTCGTCGTTCACTCCCGCGACTGGATCGACTCCGGCTGTAACGATCCCGCCTTCGGCGACCGGCCAAAGCGAGTCGCAGACTGCGGCGTACCTGCAACTGGGCACGACGCCGTTTGCCGGTGCGCGCGTCACGGCGGGGCTGCGCGGCGAAAACGATGCGCCGCACGGAACGGTGCTGGCACCATCGCTCGGCGGCGTGATCCATGCCGGCGTAATCCGCTTCTCCGCAAACGTCGGCGAGTCGTTCCGCGTGCCGACGATCCAAGATCTGTATTATCCGGGATACTCGAATCCGAGCTTGCAGCCCGAAAAGGCAGCCAATGCCGACGCGACCGTAGCGTATGAAGCGCGTGGCGGCACGCTGTCCATCGGATGGTTTGCACGCGGCGGCTCCAACTTCATCGTCGTCGACCCGCTCACATCGATACCGTACAATGCGCAACGCGCACAGACGGCCGGCATTGCCGTGACGGCCGAATCGAAACCGTTTGCCGGTGTGGTCGCGGACGTCGGCTTCACGAGTCTCTATAAAGCACTGAACTTATCGACCGGCGCGCGCCTGCCGCAGAATCCGGTCGGGCAAGCGACGCTCGGCATCATGCGGCCGTTCGGGCGGGACCGCTACTCGTACGGTTTACGCTGGCGCATCGTCGGCTCGGATGGTAGCGACGCCGCCAATGTCCCGCCGCCCCTCTCGGCGACGTACGACGCCTACGATTCGTTCGACGCCTTCCTCCGCTACAAGCTGGCGCCGCAAGCAATCCTGACCCTGCGCGGCTTCAACCTCGGCGACGAGCACGCAGCCCCCGTTTTTGGGTATCCCCTGCCGGGGCGCCGGCTCTACGTGGAACTTTCGACGCGCTGACGACCGTTGGGCGCCGAGTGAACCGCTTAGAATTCGGTGAGTCCGCGGCGTTCCCAGGACCTTCCATGCCGGGGCTGTCAGAATGCGCTCCGGCATGAGAGGTTTTGTCCGTTTCGTCACGTCTTTGGTCGCCCTCGCGTTCGCGTTCGGCTTGGGGGGCGGTATGGCTCGTGCGCAGAGCGACACGGGCGAGATCGTTATCTCGGTCATCGACGCAGCGAGCGGCAAGCCGATCGCCGACGCGCGCACGATCCTGGTCGGTCCGCAGACCGCAAGTTCGCTGACGACCGCCGCGGGCAAAATCGACTACACCGACGTTCCGACCGGCATTTACCGCGTTCGCGTCATGCGCTCCGGCTACCAAGCCGGCGTGTCGCGCGAGTTCGACGTGCTCAACGGTCGCGCGGTCACCGTGCAAGTCTCGCTGTCGACCTCGACCGGAGGGCTGCGCGTCATCGGCCACGTGACGGCCCGTTCGACGGTAAGCGTGAGTGCAAGCGATATCGGCGAGAACAGCCCCGTGCGCCGCATCTCGAACTCGCTGACCGACGCGCTCGATCAGGTCGCGGGCGTCTCGGTTACGCAGGATCAGACCGATCCCAACAGCGCCGTCACCGTGTCGCTCGCGAACCACGACGAATCGCAAACTGCGATTTCGCTCGACGGCATTCCGCTGGCCGCGCCGGGATCGACCGCGAATCTCGGCGCGATCGGCACCGATCTGTTCTCCGGGTCGAGCGTCAGCCGCTCACCGCTGGCGAGTGCCCTCGGCGGCGGCGTCAACTTCCGCACGCTGCAGCCCACGCAGGCATTGCAGGTGCGGGCGTCCGGAACGACCGGCACGTTCGACCGTTCGAACTACGCGCTGGCGGCCACCGGCAGCATCGGCAGTCTCGGCATTGCGCTGCAGCACACGTGGCGCGGGGCCAACAGCCCGCTGACGTTTCAGGATTATCAAGACCAAAGCGGCCTGACGTATCCGCACGAAGGCGAGTCCGATAGTCTCGGCGATTTCTTGAAGTTTCGCTATCGGCTCGGCGACGAGCGCACGACGATCAGCGGTACCGCACTGACCAACAATCGCGATGCGCATGCGATCTGCGCGCGTGACGTAACCTTGTTGCCGTGCGGCATCGGACCCGGCAACCAAAACTTCGGCCGCTACGGGTTCGCCTATGCAACGGTGCAGTCACTCGTCGGCACCGTTGCGACGAATTTCTCCGCGTACGAGAGCTCGAGCCGGCAGACGACCGACGACGGGAATCGGTACGTCTTGCAGGCGCCCGGCGACTTGCCGTCCTTCGGGCCGCCGGGTCTCCTGACCGACGCCTGCGCCGCGACCGCAACCGATTACGGCGAATGCCTCGATCCATCGCGTGCAACCAATGCGGCCTTGACGCGCGGTCTCGCCTACAACGCGTCGATCTCGCAAGGTCGTCACACGATCGCACTCGGCGGCAATACGTACACATCGCTCGACGACTCGGTGCCGATCGCAGGCTCACGCTTTGAAGTCCCGTATCGCAATGCGTTCTCGTCGACGAGTTATACGATTTCGGACAATATCAAGTCGAACGATCGCCTCACGTTGCAGCCGCACGTGTCGCTCGTCAACACGACGACCCTCGGAACGAGCGCCCTCGCGGGCTTCGGCGCAACGTGGCAGCCGCAGGCGGCCGACTCCTACAGTGCCTCGATCAACGTCGGCAGCTCGCAACCCAACGTGAATCTGAACCGTTCCTATAGCGATCCCGTCGGCGCGCGCTTCGACTGCCAGGCGGGAACCGCCATCGTCAGCGGCCCGGGCGACCGTAACGGCGGCGCTCAGTCGGCCGTCAGCCTCGACGCATCGTGGACGCACAATTTCCGTGTCGGCGGTTCGGTTACGGCCGACGTGTTTTCCCAAGTGCAGACGGGCCAGATCATCAGCGCGTTGATCGAGGAACCCGGAACGTATTACCCGACGGGCTATCTCACCGATCTGCTCGGAGCCTATCGCGCACCGAGCGTCTGCGGCGCAAACGCCGCGGTGCCGTCGGTCTTTGCGCAGGAGAACGTCGGAGGAACACGGCGTCTGTACCAAGGCGTCAACCTCAGCGGTCGGATTCCGCTCGGCCGCTTCTTCGTTTTGCTACCGAACTATTCGCTCAATAAAGCGGAGCTGACCGCAGCCGGCGGACGCCTCGAAGATGGTGCCTCGACGACGCTCGTCGGAGCGCAACTGCCGAACCGGCCGCTCCATCGCGCCGGTCTCACGCTTGACGGTTACCTTCCGCGCAGCGGTATCGAGCTGCTGGCGAACGCCCGCTATACCGGCGCCGACAATCAGCAGAACCTTGGGCCCTACGTGCAAGTCTCAGCCGGCCTCTCGCACCAATTCGGTCCGGGCCAAGTGACGCTCTTCGAGAACAACGTGTTCAACACGTACGGCGGCGTGTTCGCGACGGACGCGGGCGTGCTGCCGCTGCCGCTGTCCAACGGCACGCTTTTTAGAACGGCCGCTACGCCGCTCTTACCGCGGACGATTAACCTGTCGTACACGCTGACGTTAGGCGGCCCGCGTCCGGGGCCGGCCATCGCGTCGGTTTCCAACCTCGGGCGCACCCCCCAAATGCAACCGAGCGACACGGGAACGGGAGGCGGACAGGGTACCCGCTTCATACCGGTGCCGCCGCCGCCGGGCACGGATCCGCTCTCGCTTGCGACTTCGCGTCCGTCATGCGATGTCGCCGCTCAAGCTGATGGTAAGCCGCTGTTCGCGTCGCTGCGGGCTTACACCACCGCGTACGAAGCCAAGGCGACGCTGCCGGTCGTTCCCGATCTGCAAGTGATCGCGCACCCGACGCTCGTCGGTAGTTCGGTGGCGTACTATCTGGAATTGCGGCCGAACTTTCGCCGCTCCGGCGCCGCAAGCGCTTCCGCCGGCGCCGGCGCTTTCAGTAACCGGCGCGGCGCCGGCGCACCGCCGGGCGTCGTCGGCAACGCACCGCCGGGCGTCGTCGGCAACGCACCGCCGAGTACGACGACTGAGGCTCAGCGCGCCGCATTCCGCAGCGATCCGGCTGCGCGCGCGTTCCGCGCTTTCCGCGGGTGCGCATACATCACGGTCCTCTCCGCAAGCGATGCGAAAGCCAAGGGAATCGCCGTGCAAAGCGGCCGTCCGGCCTTGCTGTACGTCCCGACGATCGGCTTCGTCTACGTTCGTCCACCCGAGCTCCCGCAGGGCGGCGGCAGACTCAAACCGGCAACTGCGACCTCGCCATCGCCGTAAACGCGCCGCGCTTATGGGCGCCCTCACGTTGCTGCGGGGAATCAATGATCGAGACCGTTGACAGGGACGCCGCCGGAAGCGCCTTAACTACTGCGCGCTCTGAGCCCAGGCAGCGAACGTCACGTGCCACGCGGTGCCGCCCTTGCGCATCACGAGCGCCCAGTTGCCGGCTTGGGAAGCTGGTTTGCGGTTCACGTTCATCGACAAATGCATTGCAAGCACGATATATGCGTGGGACGGCGTCGCGTCGCTGAAAATCGGCGTCGCTTTCGTTACCTTGAAGTTGGTCGTGCCCGTCGCGGACAAGCTCTGCTGCAACGCGGCGAACCAGCGCCGACACGCATCCGGGCCGCTCCAGGTGTACGGCGCGAAGTCGTCGATCACCGTTGCGCTCTCTGCGCACGTCCGCCGCATCGTTCCGGTATCGTGCGCGTTGAGCGCCGCGACCAGCCGCTGCGCGGTCGCGAATGCCGCCCGATTCGCGCCGCTTGCCGCTGAAGCAACGGGGGTGCCGGCAAGCACCGCTGCGACGAGAATCGCCTCCAAAAGCCGGCATGCGGCCTGCATCCGCAGATTCAATGCGAACCGTCTATCGGCTTGACTATTTACCGTACATTCCGACGATCTGCGCCGTCGCGAGCGTGTGGCTAGTGATCGAGAATTCCAACTTGGCGCCCGTGGTCGTACCATCGAGCGGCAGCTTCTCCGTGTCGAGCGCGTGAAGCGTTAGATTGTAATGGTGCGCTGGTCCCGGCGGAGGGCAGGGGCCGCCGTACGCGTTCTTGCCGAAGTCGTTGTGCCCGAGCACCTCGCCGTGCACGAATGTTGCGACGCTTTTGCTGCCGGCTTCCTCGGCAAGTTCGCGGGCGTCGCTCGGGATGTTGAACATGACCCAGTGATAAAACCCGCCCGACGTGGGGGCGTCCGGATCGTGCAGCACGAGCGCGAAACTCTTCGTGGCGGGCGGCACGTCGCTCCAGCTCAACTGCGGTGATCGGTTGCCGCCCGTGCAGCCCATGTCGTCGAAGACCATACTCTCGGGAATAGTTCCGTTATTGGAAAATGTCGTACTCTGAATATTCATGCGGTCGCTTCATACCGCGAGCGGGACGACGATGCCTCGGCGCCAAGAGGATTCTGTTCCAACCCAATCCGCTGTATGAGCCGCCCGTCGTCGGGTGCGGACAAAGTCCGGCACCCGCCTAGGAAACTCCACTAGGCACGCCGCAAAGCAGCGTTAGGACCACCTAAATCGGGAAACGAGTCTTCTCACATCCATGTCTGCCTTCTCCCTGATTCGCATCCTGATCGTTGCCGCTGCGATGCTCGCCATTCCGGCCGCAGCGTCGGCAGATGCCGACGAGGCGGGAGCTCTCAACCCGAACGCCGGCCCCGTTGGAATGCAGCCATTGGTCGGACCGATTCCCACTGCGACGCCGTTCCCCGGTGAGTCGCGGCTGCGGCAACGCCCCGACGGCACCTACGCGGCGATTCCCGCGGTTCACGGCACAACGAAAACCTTCGTCATCGTCGGACGTCCCGCACCGTGGACGCTCAAACCCGGCTTGACGGTCATGGCGAAAACGTACAACGGTGTCGTCCCCGGCCCGACGCTGATTGTTAACCAGGGCGACCGCGTCGTCATCAAATACCGCAACGAACTCGATGTGCCGGACACGATCCATCTGCACGGCATCCATAGCTTTCCGGTCGATATGGACGGGGTGCCCGGGTCGTCGCAAACGATGGTGCCGCCGCACGGCACGTATCGCTACGCGTTTACCGCCGATCAGTCCGGCACGTTCATCTACCACACGCACGACCGCAAAGCCATGCTCGACGCCGGTCTCTACGGCGGCATTATCGTCGAACCGCGACACCCGCGTCCGTCAGAGCGGGTCGCGCGCGACTACCTCGAGATCGTGTCGGCCTGGTACGTCAACAGCGCAAGCGAGAGCGAGTTCACGATAAACGGCAAGGAGTATCCGGCCACGCGGCCGATCGACGTCGCGCGCGGCGAACTGATCCGCGTGCGGTGGATCAACATCTCCGCCGAGAATTTCCACACGATGCATACGCACGGGCATTACATGACGATCATTGCGCGTGACGCGATGCCGCTCGAGACTAAGGACATCGAAGACACGGTCGAGATCGGACCCGGTCAACGTATCGATACGACGATCCTTGCCGATGCGCATCCCGGAACCTGGCTCGTGCACTGTCACGTCCTCGATCACATCGAGGACGGCCAAGGGATGCCCAACGGCCTGATCACCGCACTGCACTACATCGGAACGCCGAACCGCACGACCGCCATGTACGTCGCGATGACCCGCACGATAAAGGGCGGCGACACCGTTTCGCACGGCGCTCCCGCGCCAAACGCCGGCAAAATGTCGTTCGGCATGACGGCGCTGCTCGGCGCGTTCGCCGGTCTGACGATATTCCTCGGTCTGCCGATCGCACGCGCGCGCAAACTGAAACCCGCGACCGTCAACATCCTCAACGCTTTCGCGATCGGCATCCTCGTCTATCTCGTCATCGAGATTTCGATGAACGCCATCATTCCCGTCAACCGCGCCGTCGCGGCTTGGCATACCGGCGCGGCGTTTCCGTTCGCGCTCGTGGCGGCGCTCGCGGCGGGACTCGTGTTCGGCCTGGTAGGACTCGGTGCTGCCTCGACGACGCTTGTCAAGCGTAGCGCGCACGCCGCGACGGAACGGCCGCTCGTGCTCGCCGCGCTCATTGCGGTCGGCATCGGCGCACACAACTTCGCCGAAGGTCTCGCGATCGGTGCGTCCGCCGCATCGGGTGCGACGGCGATCGCTGCCGGCTTGATCGTCGGCTTCGCGCTGCATAATGCGACCGAAGGCTTCGGCGTCGCGGCGCCGCTCGCCGGCAAGGTTGTCCCCTCGTGGGCGCAGATCGGCCTCGCCGGACTGATCGCCGGCGGCCCGACGTTCTTTGGAACCATGGTCGGCTATGCGTTCAGCTCGCCGGTACTCTCGGTGCTCTTCCTAGCGACGGCGATCGGCGCGCTCGTGTTCGTGATCGGCGAACTCTGGTCGGTTCTCAAAAAGACCGGCGTCACCGTCGCCGCAACATCGATGGTCACCGCGGGCTTTGCCCTCGCCTTCGTCACCGAACTGATCGTGGATCTCAACGGCGGCGGCTAACCAGGAGTTCTGCGCCGGCCGCGAAACGATCGCGGGCCCCTCAAGTCAACGAATCGCCCAACACACTTCTTTAAGGAGTTAACTTTGAAGCGACTTCTCACCTTAGCCGCCCTCGCGTTTGCCGTTCCGACCGCTGCCGGCGCTCAAGCGACGTCCGGAATCGTGACGACGGGTTCTTTTCTCCCGTCGCCGTTCTCTGATGCTGCGACGTCCTCAACGCCGTCCGTCATTGCGGGGCCGGTTTTCGCCACGGTCATCCAGACGGGTCTACCCTGTTTTAGCTGCGTCGTGCCTACGAAGGGAAAGCCGGACGTCGCTTTTTCGTTCGGCACATCGGCGCCGCTGGACACGATTGCGACGACTCAGAAAACCTCGCAGTACATCGTCTACATCCAGAACAATACGTGCCCGGTCCCGAAGAAGGGCAACAACATCACCGTCACCTTCACGCTGTCGCAGGCCGGAAAAGTTCTTGACAGCGCGTCGGTGAGCGGAGACCTCCCGGTCAACAGCGTTAGTGACGCGTTCTTCAACCGTAACAGGCCCAAAGCCGCGAAACCCGGAGCGGCACTGCTCACGGGCACGATCAGTTGCCTTGCGCCGAAGGCCAGCAGCAGCGACGCACAGGCCCTCTACTTCATGTAGATTAGTCCGCTCGCGCAGCAAAACAGGAGCGGCCCCACCCGGTGTGGGCCGCTCTTTTTTCGGCCGATTCCGCCGGCGCGTACCGCCTCGTGCAAACGTTAGGACCCGGGCGCAACGGCAAGCACCTCGCGCATTGTTTTCGAATCATCTCGCGGTGGACGCAATTCGAACGACCTGCTGTATCGTCGGCGGCGGCTCGGCGGGAATGATGCTCGGATATCTGCTCGCGCGTGCCGGGAGCGAGGCCTCGCAATCCGGGCTTACGAAGGGCCGCCATATGCGCCCGCATCGGTTCGTCACGTTACTATCGCTTGCCGCGCTGCTCGGCGCGACGCCGGCCGGCCTGCCGGCCTATCCGACGACGCCGAAGATTCCGGTCGTCGATCATCTCTTCGGGCGCATGTCCATCGACGATTACCGCTGGTTGGAAGACGACGAGGCGCCGCGGGTGAAGGCGTGGGCCGCGCGGCAGCGAGCGTACGCGCTCGGCTATCTCCGCAGTCGTCCGAGCTATGCGCCGCTGCGCGCACGCATTCGGCAACTTGCGGCGACCTCGACCGCGCGCTTCGGTTTGCAGATCGACGCTGACCGCCTCGTGTACGAACGCACGACGCCGCCGCAAGCGCAGCCGGCGCTCGTCGCACGCGACGGTCTTGCCGGCGACGAACGCGTTCTCTACGATCCGCTAACCGCCGCGCACGGCGGCACGCCCGAAGCGATCGAGTCCGTGTTTCCGGCGCCCGACGGCACGAAGGTCGCGTTCACGACGCAGGCCGGCGGTTCCGAAGAGGAGACGATGCACGTTGTCGATGCCGCGACCGGTGTGCCCCTTGCGGACACGATCCCGCACGCCGGCGGCGGCGTCAGTCCTTCGGCGCTGGTCTGGGATACCGACGGGCGCGGTTTTCTCTATGCGCGCTGGCCGAGCGACGTTCCGGCGCCGGAGCGGCACTTCAACATTGCGCTCTACCACCACGTTCTCGGCAGCGATCCCGCAAGCGACAGATACGTCTTCGGCCACGGCCAGTCCAAGGTTGCCGAGTATGTTCTGCTGCGCTCGCACGACGGTTCGCGTACGGCGGCGCTGATCGAACCGGGCGATCTCGGCGACTATGCCGTTTGGGTACGGGAGGGGTCCGGCCCGTTCACCCAAGCAGCTACCGTCGCGGATCACGTCAAGAGCGCCACGTTCCTCGGCAATACGCTGCTGCTTCGCACGAGCAAAGTTCACGCAACCTACGATGTCCTCGCGCTCGATGCCGGCGCGAAGTATGCCGCGGCCCGCACCTTCATTGCCGCCGGGCAGCTGCCGATCGAAGACCTTTACGCGGCCGGCGATGCGCTGTATGCGACCTACAGCGACGGCGGTGAGTCGCTCGTGCGCCGGTTCGACGCAAACGGAAAGCAATTGGGCGCGATCGCGCTTCCCCCTCACGTCGCAGTCGACGTTGTCGCGGGCGATCCGGAGCACGGTCCGGTCGTGATCGACTACAACTCCTACGACACGCCGGGACGCTGGTTGCGCTACGATCCGGCCAAAAACGCCGTAACGCCGACCGGGATCGAAACCAAAACACCGGGCGATTACTCGCGACTCGTGGTGCGGCGCGTCTTCGTCCCTTCCAGCGACGGGACGGCGCGGATTCCGCTCTCGATCATCGGTTTACCGGGCGTCAAGAACGACGGAAGCGCACCGACGATCTTGTACGCGTACGGCGGTTACGGCATCATTACGGCGCCCAATTTCATCGGTACAGAGCTGGCATGGCTCGAGCGCGGCGGGGTTCTCGCCGTTGCGAACGTGCGCGGAGGCGGTGAGTACGGCGAAGCTTGGCATCAGGCGGCGCTGCACGCGACCAAGACGAAAAGTGCCGACGATCTGGCCGCATCCGCGCGTTGGCTCGAGACGCACGGGTACGGCGACCTGCGGCATCTCGGAATTCTCGGCGGCAGCGACGGCGGATTTCTGATGGGCTTGGCGATCACGCGCAATCCGAGCGTGTATCGCGCCGTGGTCGGAGAGGTCGGCATCTACGACATTGCCCGCTGGCAACTCTCACCCAACGGCGCTTCGAATATTCCCGAGTTCGGTGACGCGCGCAAGGCTGCGGATTTTGCCTATATCAGCCGACAATCGCCCTACCAGAACGTGCGCGACGGCGTGGCATATCCGGCCATGTTGATGACGACGGGTGAAAACGATCCGCGCGTGAGTCCGATGAACTCGCGCAAGATGACCGCGCGCCTGCAAGCGGCGAGTAACTCTCGCAACCCGATCCTGCTGATTCAGAACGCCGGGGAAGGCCACGGAATCGGCAATTCCTTCGAGCAGCGCATCGACGCAACGGCCAACGTCATGACATTTTTCGCAAGTCAACTCGTCCCGCACGAACGGTCGCCGAGACGAACTACGCGGTGACGGCGGATTGATCGGCGCGTTGTTTTGCCGGGCCCGAATAGCGCTCGAGGTTGAGCGCCGTATTGACGAGCGCGAGATGCGAAAACGCTTGCGGGAAGTTGCCGACGAGCCGGCCGCGGCCCACGTCGTATTCTTCACTGAGCAGCCCGAGATCGTTGCGTAGGCCGAGCAGCTTTTCGAAGAGCCGACGTGCGTCATCGTAGCGACCGGCGAGCGTGTAGTTGTCGGCTAACCAGAAACTGCACGCCAAGAACGCGCCCTCTCCCGGCGGTAGGCCGTCGACGCCCAAACCCGGTTCGGTCGAATACCGTAACACGAAGGGATCGAAGAACAGCTCGTGTTCCACCGCCGCGAGCGTTCCGCGAACGCGGTCGTCGCCCGGCGGCAAGAAGCCGACGAGCGGAATGAGCAGCACGCTCGCATCGAGCTGTTGCGAACCGTAGGACTGCGTGAACGTCCGGCGGCGCTCGTCGTACGCCTGCGCGCAGACCTCGTCGTGAACGCGGTCGCGCATTGCACAATACTCGTCGAGCGGTCCGGGGTAGCCGAAGTCCTCGATGATTTTGACGGCGCGATCGAAGGCGACCCACGCCATCACCTTGGAGTGCGTAAAGTGCCGGCGGCCGCCGCGCACCTCCCACATGCCGTTGTCGGCGGGATTCTGCCAGTGGTGTGCGACGTAGTCGATCACCCCCCGCAGCATCGCCCACGTCTCGTCGCTTGCGACCATGCCGCCTTTGAGCGCGGCGTAACCGGCATCGACGACCTCGCCGTAGACGTCGAGCTGGAATTGATCCGATGCGGCGTTTCCGATGCGCACCGGCGGCGACGATTCGTAGCCGCCGAGGAAGGCCAATTCATATTCCATCAAGCGGCGCTCGCCGCCCACACCGTACATGATCTGCACTTTATCGGGATCGCCTGCGATCGTTCGCACGAGCCACTTCATGAAGTCGCCGGCTTCGTCAAAGTAGCCGGCGTTCATCAGAGCGATCAGCGTGAAGGTCGCGTCGCGCAACCAGCAATAGCGGTAATCCCAGTTTCGCACGCCGCCGATTGCTTCGGGCAGCGACGTCGTGGGCGCCGCTACGATGGCACCGGTCGGCGCGTAGGTCAACGCTTTGAGCGTCAAAAGCGAACGCATCACCGCGTCGCGATAGATGCCGCGATAGGAGAAACGCTGCGCGAACCCGTTCCACCATGCGAGCGTCTCCGCGAGCAACGCCGCCGGATCGACGGCATCGGGGCGCGCCTCGTGCGAAAGCGAAGCCGACATGACGAAGCTCGCACGCTCGCCTAGGGCGAGCGTGAAGCTCGCTTCGATGGTCGTGCCTTGACGCTCCAGTTCGACGTCCGCGCTGAGCGTCAGTGCGATCGGCCCGCTGACAGCGAGCACCGAACGCTCGCCCGTGCTGAACCACGGTACGATTTCCCCGTAGTCGAAGCGCGGCCGAAACGTCACGCTCATCGGCACGTTACCGGTAACGCCTTCGATCATTCGCACGACGCGACGATAGGGACTCCCCATCGGCATGAAATCGACCATCCGTACGCTGCCTTCGCGCGCTCGCATGGTCGTTTCGAGGACGAGCGTATCTCCGACGTAGCGGCGGGTGGTTTCGCCGACCGGATCCTGCGGCGCGATCCGCCAGATACCGTTACCGCCGTCGCCGATCAGTCGCGCGAAAGCCGCCATCGAATCGAAGCGCGGTAGCGGCAACCAATCTAAAGAGCCGTCGCTCGAAATCAGCGCCGCCGTGTGCATGTCGCCGATCAACGCGTAGTCTTCGATACGTACAGTCATCGATATTGAAGGACTCTATCGGGGCCGCTTACCCTTTCTTCCTGCGAGCACGTGCTTAATACGTTGTTAAGATGCGTTCCAAATGACTCAAGACAGCGGTGAAATACCCGTCCATCGCCCACGGTGCCGCCGCAACGGCGCATGCCGGGTACCCCTCGTTATGATGGTTTTGTTAGTTTGTCGTAACACTAAAGGCCCAAAAGGACCCTAGTGGCAGTGCTCATCGGCACTTTTGGCTTATGCCCGCTTACGGTATTCTCAAGTCCCGTCGCGGGGTTTCCGGCGGCGGAATCATCAGTGTGAAAATCGTCTGGAGACGAATTTGTTTCGATATCCCGTGGCTCTCATTGGGGTGATGTTTTGGACGTTGCCGGTGGCGGTCTTGGCCGACCCGGTCTCCGTTCCAGAGATCACCAATGCCGCGACGCTCGATGGGGCCGCCTTTGCGCGGGCTATCGGCTTGGTGCGGGTCAATGTGGCCGCGGGCGTCGGGAACGAGCAGATCAACACCGCCACGATCGGCCTCGGCCGCACGGCATCGGACGCGGCGCTAGCCGGCGTCTCCACAACACAACGGATCGGTCCTATCGGAGTTGTGAACGTCGGGGCGCATAATCGGGTCAGCGTGACCCCGGGCGCTTTCGCCCACGCCAGCGGCCTCGTTCAGGTCAACCAAACCGCTGGGAACGGCAACGCTTCCACCAACGCCTTCACACTGAACCTGCGTCCCTAAACCACCCTTGCGACTTTCGTCCCCCTTTTCGACTGTGAGGTCATCGTGAACCGATCTTTCCTTTCTGTGCTGGGCACGGTAGCCATCGTCGCAGCAGCCGGGTCTCCGGTGCTCGCCGACGGTACCACCAACCAGACTAGTTCCGGCTCTTCCGGGGTCCTCGTCATCAGCCCGACCGCCGTTCTTACCGGCAACGTGCTCAAAGCCGCCTCCGGCAATGCCGGGCTCAACGTCGCGTCAGGCGTCGGCAACAGCCAGACGAACTTGACGATCATCCGCGGCCGCGGCGGCCTCAGTTCCATCACGGGCTCAGGCTCAGGCTCCGGTTCAGGCTCCGGCAACGGCTCTTCCAACGGCAGCCTGCGGCTCGACCAGTCGACGACCGGACTGAGCGGCGTCCGCGTTCAGGGCAACGGCCTGACCGAGACCAACACGAACACGACCACCGACCATCTGGCGATCACGGCCAGCCAGAACGCGACGAATAATAGCAACTCGATGTCGAAGTCGGACAGCAATTCCATGTCGACGACGACCAACATGAAGTTCGAAGCCCGCTCGGCTGCGAACGCGTCGAACTCGGCGTCGAACTCCGCCGCGATGTCGAACTCCTCGAGCAGCTCGACCAAGGACAGCAACTCTTCGAGCAGCAAGGCTCGCCAGAATGCTTCGGTGAGCGCCAGTGCTTCAAACTCCGCCTCCGCGCATAGCGACACGTCCGACCACAATAAGTCCAACAGCAGCAACTCGGATAGCATGTCGGCTAATCAGAGCGCCTCGAACTCCAATTCAATGAATCACAGCGATTCGAAGTCCAACTCGGCGGACCACGGCGGTTCGAATTCCAACAGCGCGAATCACGGATCCAACAATTCAAACTCGTCGAACTCGAACTCGGAAAACGAGCGCAACAGCAACCAGGGCAACGGCAACAACAGTTCGTCCGAGAACAACTCCAACGGCCGTCACAGTTCGGGCGACAGCAACAACGGCTCCAGCCAATCGGCCAACGACAATTCGAACAGCAACAAGTCGTCCGACGAAAATGCGAACAGCAACAAGTCGGCCAACAGCGCGGCATCGAAGAGCGCCTCAAACGATGCTGCCTCCAAGAGCCACGAGGACAACAGTTCGTCGGCAAACAACGCGAATTCGGCCAATAGCGCTAAGGCTAGCGCTTCAGAGTCCTCGGAAGCCGCCGCCAACCACGCCGACTCAGCGGCGACTGCGAACTCCAACTCGTCGTCGTCCAAGAGCGCGTCCAGCTCGAACAACAGCGCTTCGCAGAGCATGCGCATGTCGGGCAATACGACCCAAACGACCAAGAGCGCGTCGAGCAACTCGACCTCGTCGGACAATAGCAACAGCACGTTCAACGAGAACGTCGACGCCACGCAGACGCACACGGTCACGAACTCGCAGACCTTCACGGCGACCGGATCCTCGACCGCCAGCGCCGACGGTGTCGGAACGGGTGCCACCGGGAACATCGGCGTCAACGTCGCGGCCGGCGCCTTCAACAACCAGGCTAACGCAACGCTGATCAGCGCCCCCGGCAGCATGGGCCACAGCAGCGCGTCGATCCGCGCGACCCAGAACGTCTCCGGGCTGCGTAACATCCTGACGGCCAACACCAACGCGGCGGCCACCGGGAACACCTTCAACGGCGCAAGCGGTAACCTCAGCCTCAACGTCGCCTCGGGCGTCGCCAATCAGCAGAGCAACTCGCTCGTCGTCCAACCCTAAATCCCAAACGGACGGCGGCGCGTTAAATCCGCGTCGCCGTCCGGCGTTTCTTTGTCCACAGGAAATCTACGTGAAGCGATCTTGGTTCGTCATCCCCGCGCTCGTCGCGGCGCTCGTCTGGCCCGCGCAACCGGTGCGTGCGAACGACAGCGTCGGCGCGCTCGTCGCCGGCCAAGGCGAAGATGCGCATCATCACGTGCTCAGCATGCGCGAGCGGCGCTTCGATGGCATCGTGGAAGAGCGGCTCGACTTCTCGTGTGGCGCGGCGGCTTTGGCGACACTCTTTCGGGACGGTTACGAAGCTCCGGTTTCGGAGCGCGACGTCTTCGCCGGGATGCTCAACGTCTCCGACGCCGTGGCCGTCAGCCGGCGCGGCTTCTCGCTCCTGGACATCAAGAACTACGCCAAGACCGTCGGCCTCGGAGCGGAAGGGTTCACCCTTGCCGTTCACTCGCTCGCCGATCTCAAAGTGCCCGGAGTGGTTCTGCTGAACTACCGCGGCTATCATCATTTCGCGCTCCTGCGCCACGTCGACGGCCAATATGCGTACGTCGCGGATCCGGCGCTCGGGAACCGCGTTCTCTCACTCTCTGACTTTGCGTCGGAATGGAATGGTATCGTGCTCGTCATTCTCGGCAAGGGCTATCGTGCGGATAACGTCCTGGCTCGCGTAGCAGCGCCGCTGAGTTCACACGATCTTCTGGCGGCGGCGCCGAACACGGCGCTACCCGACGTCACCGCCACGCTAATGTTCGTCGGCACGCCCGCGGTACAACGCATATGAACCGCATGCTCGTAGCGGCTGCTCTCGCGGCGAGCGTGATCGTGCCGGCCACGCCAGTCCGCGCCGACGACCCGCTCGATGCCGCATTCTCCGCGCCGCATCCGGCGGCTCCGCTCGCCGACGCAGCGCTACGCGACGTGCGCGGCCGTTATGTCGTGCCGCAAACGGCTAATGTACCGATCGCGGCGCGCGCTCTCAATGTTACCGCCCGGCAGTCGACGCAAAGCGCGACGACGTCCGCCGGGAGCGGCGGCGGAATCGCTGCGCCGGGCTCCGGCAATTCGCTCGGCGGCCGCGTGGTCTACTTCGGTTTCGATCTCAGCTCGGCATGGACGACGCACGGCTCGAGCGGTGCGACGACGTACAGTGCCGGCGAAGCCGTCGGCATCGACCTCAGTGGCGCAAAGCCCACGGTGACGGTTCAGTCGTATACGACGCGCGGCGGCGCGCTGGGCAATGCCGCACCGGGCAGCGGAAGTGCGACGGGCACAATCGCCGACGGCCGTATTGCGGGGGTCGCGCAAAGCATTCAAATTGCGGGCAACGGCAACGCCGTCATCAATGGCGCGACGGTCGACGTTTCGGCCGTGCGCCCCACCCTCGTGGTCGGTTCGGTGCCCGGCACGATGTGCGGCTCACCGTGTAACGTCAACGTCGATCCGGGGGCGCTCGGCGTCGCAATCAACCTTCCGGGCGGCCAAGTCTCGCAGGGCATCTCGGGCGGTTCCGTTTACCAACAGGTGCAGCTCACGACCAACAACAACGCGGTGTCCAACCAACTGAAGCTTGCGTTACAGGTCGCACCAGGCACCACGAGCGCGCCGAGTGCGCCGCTCAACCTTATCCCACCGACTTTGCAGCTGCTTCACTAGCGAACGATCCCACTCCAGAAAGCACTTTGTGATGAACTCAATCGCGCTTCGTCGACTCGCCGCCTCCAGCGTTTTGCTCGGGCTCGCGACGCCGCTGGTCGGCGCCGCTCCCGCGCATAAGTCCGCCGCCGAGCTCGCGGACCTGCCCGCGCATCAGCTCGCCGCTCAAGTCGTCGCTTCGGCACCGTCTGCTCCGGTTCGCAGGAGAGTCGTCAGTAAGGTCGTCGCCGTCGTGCCTCGCGACGCGGACGCCGCTGCGCTGCAGGCAACGCTGCTCGCAGTCGAAGAGCGCTTGTCGGCCAAGAACGGCGATCAGCAGGCCCAGATCAACGAACTGCGGGCTGAAATCTCGCAGCTTAAATCGATGCGCGCGGCAGGCGTGGTCGGCCCGGTTTCGTCACGCAGCTTGGAGGCCGTCAGGCCCGCGAGCGGCGTCGCCGCACGCACGTCGGGAACTGCGACACGCAACATCGCAGCCGCCGGCGCCGCTCCCAAGACGGTCGCGAACGCGACGGTGCCGGCGGGAGCTCCCGAACAGGCAGCCTTGACGACCGCCCCCACCGACGCGAGCGTCCAGTCCGTTTATCAGCAGCAGAATGCGCTGTTCCGCCGCAATTTAACCGTGACACCCAGCATCACGCGCGCGTACAGCGACAACCGGTTCTTCACGCTCAACGGTTTTCTCGCGTTGAACGCCATCTTTTTAGGTAACGTCAACGTCACGCAGCAGCGCAGCGATATCACGGAGCTCGGCCTCAACGCCACGTACGGCTTGACGGACCGTTTGCAGCTAGAAGGTCAAGTACCGTACTTTAGTCGCTCGACGACGTTCTCTTCGGTCGGCGCAAATGATTCGGGCGAAGTGCCCTCGCAAGACCGCGTCCACAGCGGCGGAATCGGCGATGTTCTGCTGGGAGGCTACTACCAGCTCGAGCGCGAGAAGGCAAACCTGCCAGGCGTCACACTCAACGCACACGTTTCCTTGCCGACCGGCCGCTCACCCTACGGCATCAAGCTCGTCAACGATGCAAGCAATTCGAACCTGCAATATCCCGGCAATTTACCCACGGGCTCGGGTGCCCTCGGATACGAGGTCGGGGCCAGTTTCGTGAAGACGAGCGATCCGGCGATCTTCTTCGGCGGCGCGAACCTGTATTACAATCGGCCTACGTCGTTCCGCGATTTGAGCACCGATCCGGCCGTGCGCCAGCCCGGCATCGCCCAACCCGGCAGCGCCTTCCAGTATCAGCTCGGCACGGCGTTTGCGCTCAACGAAAAGACTTCACTTTCCTTCGCATTCGACGATATCACGACGGGCGAAACCGTTTTGCAGGCGCTGCACGGTAAGCGCACGAGCGTCGTCGGCAGCGGCACGAACGCCGCCTACCTGAGCATCTCAGCCGGCTATGCCCGGGACCCGCATCAGACGGTCATCACCGAATTCGACCTCGGCCTCACGCAGGACGCGCCGAATTTCCAACTCAACCTACGCCTCCCGCATCACTAAAGCCCTCCGATAGTCGGAAACGACCCGGCGCCGGCTGCCAAGGTGGTCCGGCGTCTCCGAGAGTAAAACGCTAACTCGTGAAACGTTCGTGGCCCTTTGTTCTGCTGTTCGTGACCGCGCTCCAAGCGGTCGTTGCGGCAAAGGGCGCGACGTTCGTTTCGGATAGCTACGTCGGTGCCGGCGTCGGCCGTTTTCAGTACTACGGGCGCTGGGAGCATGTCCGCCGTTTCCGCGACGGACGGCTGTTCGGCACCAGCAGCCGCACCGCGTCGCTCGGCGCCGCGGTGACGTTGTCGTTCGTCGGAACGGCCGTGCAGCTCTACGGCGTGCGCGGTACCGGCGGCGGACACGCGATCATTACGCTCGACGGCGAACGGTTTCACGACCTCGATTTCTATTCGCCGCATAAAATTGTGCGAGCCGTCGTGTTTACGAGCCCCGTTTTACCGCAGGGACTGCACCGGGTGACCATCGCCGCACTCGGTGACGCGCGCGTGCCGGGTCACCGCAGCAGCTACATCAACATTTCCGGTGCCGTCTATAAATAGCTTGTTCGTGGTTGCCGCGCCCTGATCGAACCAGACGTGCCGGTTCCCGCTTCGCTGCTGCTCTCCGACGGAACCTGTTTCGATGGTGAGGGCATCGGTTCGACTGCGCTGGCGCTCGGCGAGGCAGTTTTCTACACCGGTATGACCGGTTATGAAGAAGCGCTGACCGATCCGTCTTACGCGGGGCAACTGTTGACGTTCACTTATCCGATGATCGGCAACTACGGCATCTCCGGTGATGCGATGCAGCACGCGGGTGCCTGCGTCGCGGGTGCGATCGTGAAACGGCTCGCGCGGCATCCTTCGCACCATGCAACCAAAAGCGATCTCGGTTCGTGGCTCGTTGCACAGGGTGTACCGACCCTTACCGGCATCGATACGAGAGCGCTGACGACGGTGCTGCGCGACCATGGAACGATTCGCGCGGCGCTTGCCGTCGGAACTGACGCAATCGAAAGAATGGAGGCGGCGCTCCTCCCGTTCGCCCGGGAGACGAGCACGGCCGGACTCGTGGCCGGAGTTGCGAGCCGCACGGCGCATACGGTCGATTCAGAGGGCGCCGGCCCGCACGTCGTCGTGCTCGATTGCGGCGTGAAACGGGCGATCGTGCGGGACCTCGCCGCTCTCGGGGCGCGACTCACGGTGTTGCCCTACGGTGCGTCAGAGGCCGAGGTGCTCGCATGCGAACCGGCGGGAGTCGTCATTTCACCCGGTCCAGGCGACCCGACGGAGCTGCCAGATACGCTCGCGACCGTGCGCGCACTCGTCGGCAAGCTGCCGATGTTCGGCGTGTGCCTGGGACACCAACTCTTGGCGCTCGCCTGCGGGGGCCGGACATACAAGCTGCCCTACGGTCACCGCGGCGGGAACCAGCCGGTCATGGACCTCGCGCGCGACGCGGTCATCGTGACCGCGCACAATCACGGCTATGCGGTCGACGGAGCCTCTCTTCCGAGTGAACTCGAAGCGACGATGGTGAATCTCAACGACGGCACGAACGAAGGCTTCCGCCATCGCACCTTGCCGATTACCGCCGTGCAGTTCCATCCCGAAGCCTCTCCCGGGCCGGCGGACGCACGATTTTTGTTTGAGGAATGGCTCGGTTCATTGCCATAACAAGACGCGTCCGGTCTCCGGCCGATCCGCGCATCGTCGGCCTGCTTGTCTGCATTTTTTTGCAGGGCGCCGCGATTATACGACTGCCGGGCGCGGCCCAGAGTTTACGGGTGCTTCACGTACGCGATTTTTCGATGGTCGTCGATCGAAGCGATGTCGCGGTCGGCGAACGTTTTCACTTGACGATCCATGCCGGCGTGGCCGAGGAAGTGACGTCGCTCGATGAGATCGGATTGCCCAATCTTTCCGCCTTCGAGGAACTCGGCGACGAACGGCGCTGCAGCGCGACGCAGCGCGGAACTGAATGTTTCGAGACGCTGACCCTCGATGCGGCGACTGAGGGTGACGTGATGATCGCGCCCGCTACGCTTGACGCAGTCGACGGCCGCACGGGGCGGCCGAGCCGCTTTCAAACCAATCCCGTGCGCATGCGCATCGTTCCGGAGCCCTTCAAAACCGCCGTGCAAAAAACGCTCGCGCAGGCGGCGTGGCTCACGCTGCGGATCGTCGCGCTCGGCGTGCTGCTCGTCGCGGCGGCGGTCGCGCTCATGTGGCTACGCGGCCGCGCTCGGCGCATCCGGCCCGTTACGGCTGAGGCCGGTCCCGCCGCTCCGGAGCTCGACCCGGACGCGCGTTTGCGCGAACTCGCTCGGACGCTCGCGCGGGAACCGACGCGTTCGCACGCTGCGGCGGTGCGGGCCGCACTGCGCCGGCGCGCCGGTGCGCGCGACGATGAAACGCTGGCCGATCTCGCGATTCGCGGCGCGCTGCACGGTCGCGACGGTGCGGCGCTTTCTGCCGTGGAACGCGCGAGCTTTTGTGAAGACGAGTGCGTCGCCGAAGCGGCGCGGGAGGCGCTGTCATACCTGCCCTGAAGCCGGCTGCCCTCATCGACGCGCTCGCTCACACGATCGTCGGTCAGCAGGCGACGCTCGACGCTTTGGTGCGCGCCGCGATCGCCGGTGGTCATGTGCTGCTCGAGGGGCCGCCCGGTCTTGCAAAGACGCTGGCATGCCGCGCGCTTGCGGCCGCGCTCGATGGAACGTTCAAACGCGTGCAGTTCACGCCGGATCTGCTGCCGAGCGACGTTGTGGGAACGCGCGTCTTCGATCAGCGCAGCGGAAATTTCACGACGGTCGCGGGGCCGGTTTTCGCAAACGTCGTGCTCGCCGACGAGATAAACCGCGCGCCGGCCAAAGTGCAGTCGGCGCTGCTCGAAGCGATGCAGGAACGCCAAGTGACGATCGGCCCGGAAACGCACGCGTTACCCGATCCTTTTATCGTGACCGCGACGATGAATCCGCTCGACGGCGACGGCACCTATGCGCTGCCTTTGGCGCAGATGGACCGCTTCTTGGTCAAGCTCGTCGTCGATTATCCGAGCCCGGAGCAGGAGCTGACAATTCTCGAGCGTTTCGGCGGTGAAGCGCCCCCCTTCGAGCGTCACGTGGCGAGCATGGCCGACGTTTTGCGCTGGCGGGCGGCCGCTCACGACGTCTTCATCGAGCGGCGATTGGCCGCGTACATCGTGGCGCTCGTGGGAGCGACGCGCGAACCGCACAGCTACGTCGAGCGCGGCGCAGGCCCGCGCGCGACCCTGGCTCTGGCCGCGATGTCGCGTGCGAGCGCGCTCGTCGACGGCCGTACGTTCATTACACCCGACGACGTGCGCGTGAATGCCGCGGCCGTCTTGCGTCACCGGATAACCTTCAACTACCGCTTGTTGACGCAACGGATCGACGCTGAAGCCGTCGTGGCGGAACTGATTGCGGGTGTCCCCGTCCCTTAGTATCGGGCCGACATGCGAGCAAGGGCCGGATTAACCGGTGCGTTGAGGGGAATACCCATGCGTACGTGCCCCGCGTTCGACGCCCGGGCCGTCTTTCAACGCTTAGGAGTGAACGGGCCCATGGATTCCTTGGTTCTATGCGAGTACTGTCGGCATGGCGCGACCTTACACTCGGGCGACGGGTGTGCGTCACTGCGCTGCCAGTGCCGCCAAACGCGCGAAACGATCGTCACGGCGGCACTGCTCGACGCCAAACGCGAAATCCACGACGCGTATCGGGTACCCCAGCAGTTCTAACGAGCAGCGGTGCAAGACATATGCGTTAACTCGCGGATTTTGCGCGGTTCGCAGCGAAGCTTCGAGCAATGCCTCGCCGCTTATCGCTTTTGTGCGGGCTGACGCTCGCACTCGCGGCCGTCCGTCTTATTGACCGAGCGGGTGCGGCGGCCCAACCGTCGCCGGCACCTACGCCGAGCCCCGACGCCGCCGCCGAACGTATCTTCGCGCGGGCACGCGATGTGTGGCGCGTTCGCACCAACGTGCCGTTCCTGCGCTATGGGGCGCTCGTGCGCTACCTTCACAACGGTCACGTTTTCGACAATTGGTGGGACGCGTACTATCGCAGTCATGATGGGGCGCTGTCGCTCGAGCCGCTACACAACATCGCTGAAGAGAAACATCGCCTGGGCGGGATTCCGTTTTCCATCTTCGGCTTTACGTTTTTCGACACGAACCCCGATGCCGAACCGATCCGATTGGATGACCCGCGCATCGATCCCGTCTCATCGTTCGGCATCTTGACGCGAGCCGTGCTCGGCCGTTCAGCGCCGCACGCTCAGAATCCGACTCCTCCGCCGAGCGCGACCCCGAGCGGCGGCGGCGGTCCGTCGGCCGGGGTGAGCCCGAGCCCTGAGCCGAGCGAAGGTTTTCGTGAAATCGCTCGCGTCGAAGCGAACACGCGCGACTACCAGATTGAACTTGCGGGTATGGAGCGCATCGCGAATGCGCCGGCGCTTCACTTGACGTTGACGCCGCTGCGCGAACCGGAAAGCAACCGTTTACGCGACCTGTGGGTCGATCCGACGACGTATCGTACCGTGCAGCTGAACGTGCAAGGACTCCTTGGCGGCAAGCCGTACGACGGCGTCGAGTGGACCGTGCATTATGTGCTGCTGGGCGGTCGCAATTACGTGCAGCAAATCGTGGCCGATGCACCGCTCCACTTTGGTCTCGACACGTCGGTTCCGAAATTCGAGTACGATTTCGTGGACTATCACTTTCCAAGCGAAGTCCCGCAGTTCACCTTCGACCACTCGCTTCTGGGTACCGAGCGCTCGTAGAGAACCGCGCGCGGATACGGTTTAGGTAAGATTTTTCGCCAGAAAGATTGGACGCGGTCCCACGCGTCGGCAGCCTCGCGCGCCGAAACCGAATTTCCGGTGGTGCGAAAGGTCGTTATGGACGATCATGGCGCTTGCTCCGATTAGCGGTTTTGAGCGCTTCTCCGACGCAGGGAAGCGAGTTCCCCGGCTCTTTGCCCGGCGCCGAAACGAAGTTGTCCCGTGATCGGCAGCGAAGGGCAGGGCCGATGGTGACGCGCCGGACATTGGTCACGCTGGTCCTGTTCGTCGGACTGCTCGCCGCGTTTGCCTTTGCGACGTACTTATCGTATTGGGGCGGCGTCGGCATCCGTGACGCTTTCGCATACCAGTCGGCCGTCGTCGCCTCGCAACGCGATTCGGAGTTGCTGGAAGTCGAACAGTTCGACCGCCGCTCGAGTTCCGAAGACTTGCGTCCATACCTGAAGTTATTGGCAAGCGACCTCGGGCGGATCGACGCGATCGCGCAGAACGAGGGCGAAAGGGCGCCGCGTTTCGTGTTTCCAGCGGACCGGGCTGCATATGAGCGTCTTACCGCCGAACTGTTAACGCGTGAAACGCTAGGCCAGCACCGATTCGAGTCCACGGTATCCGGCAACACGCGTACGCGCGACCTTTCGAACGGTCTCTTCGCCGTGGTCGCGTTGCTTTTTGCGGTCGTCGTCGGGCGTTTACGGCGTGTCGTCGAGGAGGGGCGCGCGGTCGTCGAGGGCTTGCAGAAGGCGTTTCTTTCCAAACGCCGTGATGTCCCGAACATCGAGATCGGGAGCGTCTTGCTTTCGGCCACGCAGGGTTCCAACGTAGGCGGCGATACCTACGATGCCTTCACATTTGACCGGCGTTACGCGATGTTTTTGGTTGCGGATGTCAGCGGCAAAGGCCTCGCCGCCGCCGTCGACACCGCGCTTGTGAAGTACAGCATTCGAACGCTATTCTCCGAGCATCGCGACCCCGGTGACATTTTGGCTCGCTTCGGCGCCTTGTACGCGCGTACCGTGGACCGTCCAGAGACCTTCGTCGTCCTGTTCTTGGCCGTCATCGATTTGCAGACCGGTGTTCTGCGCTACGCGTCTGCAGGCCATGAGCCGGCGTGGCTCCGTCGCTCGGCCGCCGTCATGCAACTGCCGCCGACCGGTCCCATTGTCGGCATCGAAGATGAGCCGCAATACGAAACGCGCGAACTGACGCTCTGTGCCGGCGATCTGCTGATCGTTACGACCGACGGTCTTACCGAATCGCGGGACGCTCATAACGATTTTCTGGGGGCGCCGGGTGCCGCAGAATGGCTCGCCGCTCTCGACGGTAGCCCGCAATCGATGGCCGACGCGATCGTCCGCCGCTTGCGCCGCCGTTCGCGGCGCATCGCCGACGATCTCGCGATCCTGATCGCGCGCTATGTGCCGCCTTCGGTGCATGTCGACGCGCCGGCGCGGCTGCTCGAAACCGCCACGTAGTGCGTTGCTGCGCAGCGCTCGCGTTCGGCCTTCGGCCGATCCGCACGTCGTCGGTCCCGACGCCTCCTAGCGTCTTCATCGTATACAAATAGGGCGGCGGCGGTCGCTTTACGGCGTAAATGGCGTACACTTGCGTTCGCCGATGCTTGCCGCTGAAACTCCGCCGGCTAAAACTCCGCTCGCCGAAACGACTCGCACGCGAAGCTTTAGCTTCTCGGCCTTGGCGCGCGTCTTCGATGACAGTGACCGTGACGTGCGCGCGAAAGTGATCACGCTCTACGCTATTCTCGGCGTTCTCAACGTCGTCGGATGGGTGCTGGCGTTCGTCGCGTTTTCGAGCCGACCGATCCTCTTGGGCACCGCGTTGCTCGCGTACACGTTCGGTCTGCGGCACGCGGTCGACGCCGATCATATCTCTGCGATCGATAACGTAACGCGTAAGCTGATGCAGGACGGTAAGCGGCCCGTCGGCGTCGGGTTTTTCTTTTCGCTCGGTCATTCGACCGTCGTGGTCGCGCTCACGGTCGGCATCGCGGTCGCAGCCGCCGCCATCAAGCATACGATTCCGAATCTGCAAAACGTGGGCGGACTCATCGGAACGTCGGTGTCGGCGACGTTCCTGTATGTGATCGCGATCATCAATCTGCTCGTGCTGGTCGAGATCGTGCGCGCTTTTCGTCGCGTGCGCCGCGGCGAAGGCTACGATGAGCAGAGCGTTCAAGATTTCCTCGATCAGCGCGGGCTCATGGGCCGCTTTTTCAAGCCGCTGCTGCGAGTCGTCGGCAAGAGCGTCAACATGTATCCGATCGGTTTTCTGTTCGGCCTCGGTTTCGACACGGCGACCGAAGTGGGACTGCTCGGTATCGCGGCGGTCGAGGCGGGGAAAGGCCTGCCGATCTACGCAATTCTAATTTTCCCGCTGTTGTTCACCGCGGGCATGGCGTTGATCGATACGAGCGATAGCATCCTGATGCTCGGTGCGTACGGCTGGGCGTTCGTCAAGCCGATCCGCAAACTGTATTACAATATGACGATCACTCTGGTGTCGGTGCTCGTCGCCTTCGTCGTCGGCACGATCGAGGCGCTGAGCATCGCGGCCGGTCAACTCCACCTGCGGGGCGGTATGTGGAACGGCATCGACAACCTCAGCAACAACTTCGGGGTGCTAGGCTACATCATTGTCGGCATCTTCGTCGTCAGTTGGGGCGTATCGACGCTCGTCTATCGCTTACGCCGCTACGACGACACGGAGATCGCGCCCGCGTCTTGAGGCGTCCGGGCGCCGCTGGAGTCGTTACGGCTCGTCCGACCGGCTTCGATGTCGGCATCAGCGGCATCGAGCAACCCGGCAGATCACGCTTCTTCGCGCGTACCCGCCGTAGGGACCGCGCACCACCTCGCTGCTGCTCGCATAGCTCTCTTCGCGCGTTTGCTCGTCCACGAAGGCCAACGGAACGGCGACGACCGCGCTCCAGCGAGCGCATGTTCTCCTTGAAATACGCGTGCCGCGAGCGATGATGCTGCGACTCATGCCAGCCACGTGATGTCGCGGCCGTGCAGCGAGGCGCGCGCGAGGGCGATCTCTTCGCCGCTTGGCCAAAGTTGCAGGACGACGTTCGCGCCGGTGCGCGGTTCTAAAGAAAGCCGCGCCAGGGGCGCGTTGCTGGTCGCAAACGCGCCGGCGCGTTCGAGTAGCCGATCTATGATCGGCCTGCTGCTTTCCGGGAGATATTGCATGACGACCGCATGGAATACGACGGTCACGACCCCAGAGGCCGGCACTGCCAGCTGCTCTGCCAGCCAAGCCGGTGCGTCCGCGCGGTCCACCGTCGCGCGAACGGATTTGGCAACCGTACATGCCGCCTCAAGTCGTGCCAAGCGATCGAGCTGGTCGGCCCACACGAAGGAGCGCAGTCGCAGGCTTCCCGCCTCGCTCGTCGCATCGATCGGCGCGAGATCGCAGCCGCGGCGTGTCGCGACCGCGATCGGGTCGCTTCGCAACGGCAACATCGCAGTCAGGAAGTGATCGTCGAATTGGAGTGGTGAATCCGGCGGTCCAAAAGTCCAATCGCGCGCGCAGTAACGGTACTGATCCCAGCGCAGCAAAAAGCCGGCGCTCGCGCCAAGTTCCAGAAGCCGTAGCGGCAGTCCAAAGCGTGCGCCGACCGTCAAGAATCCCCCGAGCAGCGCCGCCGCACGGCTAACCTCGTTCGTCTGTACGGGTTCGGCGATTTCACCGCTCAGCGTCCGGGAATGTGCCGCGATGACGTCGTTGAAGGCGGCCCACGCCGCCCGCGAATCGCCGTCTCCGCCACACGACGGATAGTGTGCGGCGAGCGTCGGGGCGCTTCCGTCGAGGGCGAGACGGTGCACGGCCGCCATCAGCCGCAAGGCCAGCGCCAGTTCGGCAGGATCGTCGTAATACGGCGCGAGCAGTTCTCGAAGTTTACCGGTCGCGCGGCGCAGATCGTCCGCGCAATGTTCGAGTAGCGCGCCGTACAACGGTGACCCTAACCGGTGGCACCACTGCGCCTGCAGCTCGAACGCGGAAGCGAGGGAGTCCATCGACGTCTTATGACGGAAAACGCGGCAAACTCATTGGTCGCCGCGAAAGATTAGAGGCATGAACGCCTTCGGACCGCGGCTGCGGGCTGCGCTGCTTGCCGGACGGCGCGCAAACGTGCGCGGCTACGGAATCGTTGCGCCGCGGCGTGGAGACGGTTACGAGTTCGCTGAGCTACGTTCATACATGGAAGGCGACGATCCGCGGCGCATCGATTGGGCGGCGACAGCGCGTGCGGGAGCACTACAAACGCGCGTCATGCTGGAGGATGCGACGCTCGTGCTGGCCGCCGTCGTAGACGGCTCGGCATCGATGCATGTCGGCCGAACGGTGAGCAACTACGAGGCGGGCTGCGCGGCGGCACGTGTTTGGTACGGCGCCGCGATCGACGACGATCGGTGCGCACGCATCGGAGCGCAGGCGCACATCTTTCCCGCGGTGCGCGGTCGCGCGGCAGCGGCCGTCTGTGCCGACGTTCGCGATCCCGTGGGAACGGCCGCCGGCGACGCCTTGCAGCTCGCGCTCGCAGCGTTGCCGCGCGGTGCACGGCTCCTGGTCGTCAGCGATTTCTACGATCTCGAGACTCTGCACGACGCACTGCGTGCGTGCGCCGATCGGTTTGACCTGACGGCTTTGCTTGCGGCCGATCCGTGGAGCGAGGACCTGCCGCTGCGGGGGTTCGTGCGATTGCACGATGCCGAATCGGGTCGCAGCGCGCGTCTTTACATAGACGCAGGTGCGCGAGCGCGCTATCATACGGCCGTCGCCGTCCGCGAACAGGCCGTGCTGGCAGCGCTGCGCGACATCGGCGTACGCGGCGTCATCCTCGCGGCCGCTGCCGATCCTCAAGTCGCAATTGCCGCCGCCCTTGGGTTCGCATAGACGCACGTGCGCCCTACGCCTCGTCGCCGAGTTGCGCAAGCGCACGATCAATGTGGCGAAGTTGTCGGGCTGCTGCCGCGATCTCGGGAAATGCAGGCGCGCTCGACGAATCGCACGCCCGCGATCACGCCGAGCGCCGTACCGAGCGCACGTGACCAGGCGCGCGTGCGGGTCTCGCCCGACGACTGCGTGCCCGAGAATACAACGAGCGCGGCGAGCACGGCCAGCGACCCAATCCCATGCGCCCGCAACCGCCGTTTGCAAACGCACGGCGCTGCGACGTGCTTTCTCCATTAGCGTGGTTCTTGCCCGCGAAAACTCCTATGAGCGCGGGGGTTGCTCAAAAGCGACGGCGAACTGGCGCGCCATGAAACGCTCGACGTTTGCGGCCGCATCATTGGCAGCGTTGGCCGCCGCGCGGCCGCGGCGTGGTTGGGCCGCCGAACCCGTCACCGTCCTATACGCCGGTTCGCTCGTCACCGTGATGGAACGTTCGGTCGGGCCGGCGCTCGCAAAGCAAGGCATCGAGTTCCGCGGCGAAGCGAAGGGCAGCAACGCCCTTGCGAATCTCATCTCGAGCGGATTGCGACAACCCGACGTTTTTATCAGTGCCGATCCCAAGCTGATCGACGGTTTGATGGGCGGCGCAAAACCGCTCGCAAGCTGGGGGGTGACGTTCGCGACGACTCGCCTCGTGATCGGCTACGCGCGCGGCGCGCGCTTCGCCGCCGACTTTGAAAGCGTTGCGCGCAAGGAGAAGAAGCTCGCCGACGTGCTGCTCGAGCCCGGTCTGCGCCTGGGCCGCACCGATCCCGTGCTCGATCCCAAAGGATACCGTTCGATCATCGCGACCAAATTGCTCGCAGCCGACGGCGGACCGCCCGACCTCGCGGCCCGGCTCCTCCGCGATGATCGTAATCCCGCGCAGATTCTGCCCGAAGAAGCATTGCTCGCACGGCTCGAAAGCGGCGATGTCGATGCGGCATTCTTGTACTCGACGGAAGCCGTCGCCCGCAACGTCCCGTTTGCCGAGTTGCCGGCGAACGCCAATCTGGGCGACCCGGCGCAGGCCGCTCACTATGCGAGCGTCAGCGTGACGGTCGACGGAAAGACGCACGTCGGCGGCATCGCCGCGTACGCACTGACGATCCCCACGGTCGCCCCTCATCCGTCAACTGCAGGCCGCTTCATCACGTTTCTGTTTTCGTCGGACGGGCGAACGCTCTTGACCAAGAACGGCGTGACGTTGATTCATCCGATAACCAGCGGCGATGCGGCGTCGGTTCCGGCCGCCATCCGCGACGCGCCGGCCGCATGAAGCGTTGACTTTTGCGCGGCCGCTCGATTTGGCCGTCGCACTGATCGTCGCCGCGTTTCTCGTATGGCTCTACCGCGCGATCGAACGCCGTTCCCGCGCGCAGGCTTTCGCGTATTCGAATCTTGCCTTTGCACTTGAAGCTCTGCGTCCCGTGCGCTGGCCGGCGGCTCTTTTGCTCGCCGCCTACGCCTGCGGCTGCACCACCCTCGCGTTCGCGCTCGGCGGTCCTCACTTCATTGCGCGCGTGCCGACGCACGACGGCACGGTCGTGCTTTGCATCGATACGTCGGGTTCGATGCGCGCAACCGATCTCGCACCGACGCGGGCCGCAGCGGCGCGCGCGGCAGCACGTGCATTCGTCGATGCGGTTCCGAGCGGCACGCGAATCGGTATCGTGACGTTCTCAAGCGGCGCGAATGCGATTCTCGCACCCACGGACGACCGCGATGCCGCGCACGACGCGCTCGCGCGCATTCCGCCGCCCGACGGCGCGACGGCGATCGGCGACGCGCTCGCCGTCGCGGCCGAAGCGCTGCCGCCTGCGGGCCGGCGCATCATCGTGCTCTTGACCGACGGCATCAACAACCGCGGCGCCGATCCGATCGGCGTCTCGCAAACGGTCGGGCAGCACGGCATTCGGATCGAAACGGTCGGCGTCGGTTCTAGCGGCAGCGGCGAGATTATCCCCGGTACGAACGAACAGGCCGATCTCGACTCGAGCGCGCTCGAAACGATCGCGCAAAACGGTGGTGGCCGTTACATCGAAGCCAGCAACACGACGTCGCTGCGCAACGCGTTTCGCGGGCTCGCCTTCGAGACCGTGTGGGAGAAGCGCCGCGTGGACGGCAGCTTCCCCTTTGCCGTCGGGGGCGGTGCACTGTTGTTAATTACCTTACTGTGCGGCTTTGCGCTCGGCAAATTTCCCTAGGGAGACCCCTCCCTACATCTAAGCCAGGGCCGCTATTTAATGACCGAATGATCCTTGTCTGCGTATTTTCCTAAACTGTTGATGACGACGACCGCCAGGATCGTGACCACGATAGCATAGATGAATTCCGGTGCTAGTCCCTTGCCTGCCGGCAAGAATACTCTGATGAGATCGGTGATCGCCGTATTCCAGGCGAGCGCGGCGATTAGGCCAAAGGCCGCCGTCGCTAACGCGATCATGGTCGTGAGGTAAGCGCCTCGCATTTGATCCCCTTGCGCAGCGGCAATGCTACGCCGACCGCTTACTTATCCCCAGAGTGAGACAATCCCGCTCACTGCAAAAACCATCTCCTTGTTCGACCATCGCCGCGGCGTGTTGACTCCCAACCACCGCAGCTGAGCGGTCAGGTCGATCCTTCACCGCGTTCTTCGTTGCCAAGCCGAGTCGAGTGCGCTTTTGCTCTTGCGTACGACGTCGTCCAGGTCACCATCATAGAGCGAATCGGGAACATCCGTCGAGAATATCTCGAGCGCGTACGGTCCCTTGAAGTTCATCGAATCGACGGCGCCGACGAAGGCCGCCATGTCGATCGGACCGTTTCCGACGATCGTGCGGTCGAGGAACGAGCGCGGTCTGCGCCAGTCGCTTACCTGGACGACGAAAATGCGGTCTCCGCATTCCCGGATATGCTCGGCCAGCAGCGGATCCTGCCACAAATTCCAGACGTCGACGCACAATCCGAAAGCCGGATTGTCCACGTTACGCACCATCTCAAGCGCCTGCGGAAGCGACCACACGAACGTGTCTTTGTTCATGACCTGAGGATTGAGCGGTTCGAGGGCCATCCGAACGCCGTGCTCGACCGCGAACGCGCAAAGCGCGCGAAACTCGCGCACCGCGACGCCCCACGCTTCCTCGACGTTGCCCTTCGGCGCGTGACCGGTGTTCACGACGAAGGGCGCGTCTCGCGCGACCGGTGCCAGGCGCTCGATCGTCGTACGAAACCGGGCGCTGCGCTCCTCGGGCTTCTCCGGTGTCGGGGTCATATTGTCGGGAAAAACGGTGTGCAGCTTTCCCTGGACCGAGCCGACGGTCAACCCGCTCTTACGAAGACGCTCGAGCTGTTCGCCTCGCTTCCCGGCGTCGTCGCTGAGTTTTTGTTCGCAGATTTCGATCGCACGCGCGCCCAGCGCCGGAAAGCGCTCGAGATCGCGCTCAAAGCTCCACGGCATTGTCGTGTATTCGCTGATGCCGAACGTATAGGCGGAATCCACCATTCACCTCGCCGTTTGTTGTAGGACCGTACCCGCGGACTCCGCCGGCCCACTCCCGAGTCTTAACTACGGGTTCGTATGTTGGGGTCGTCGCCGCGCCCGCTGCTGCTGGTCTTGGTGGCCGGCTTCTGGCGGCTTCTCATCACTGCGAAGATGATCGCGAGAATGACAAGCGCGATGATGAGCCAAGCCCACCACGGAAAACCGCCCTCGTTCGTCTGCATATTGTTAGCGGCGGCTGTGGTCGGCGTGGGAGCGGCTTGCGCAACGACGGCTGCGCGGCCGGCCCGCACCTGTTCGACAGCGCCGCGCCGCGGCGCGATGACACCGCTCCGGCCTGGGACAGCGGTGACGCCGACGCGTGAGCCATCGTGGGCCGGCGCCGGCGGCGAGACGGTCTTCGCCGACAGCCCGCTCGCCATAGGAACGAACAGAACTGCCGACATTAAAGCGGACACCATGAGCCTTTTGAAGCCGAACGCGTGCGCGGTCGGCAAAGGGAGCGCCTGAGACGACATGTAGATCCTCCGGTACGTGCGGTGCTTCTGGCACCGTTACCCTATCCCGGCGACGTTCACGCGGTTTACCGCCCAGTGGAGTGGGCACACGGTCGATACTTGCTGACGATTTGAAACATTGAGAGGGCAAAGATGGCAGGACAAACGATCGGCGGTCTTTATAAGGACCGAGCACGCGGAGAAGCCGCACTGGACGAATTGAAGCGCGCGAACTTTCCGAGCGCGCAGATCAGCGAAGTTGAAGACGCTGATGAGGCGGCAGCCGACCCTCCGAAGAGGCTCTCAAATCCGCTGACGGACTTCTTTCGCGATCACACGACCACGGGATCCGACTTCCGAGACAACCTGACGCAGCTCGGCATGTCGAGCGGTGACGCGAAATATTTCGAAGAGGGTGTCGCGCGCGGCGGTGCGCTCGTCACCGTCAAAGCCGACGCGCGAGCGTCCGAGGCGGTTGCGATTATGCAACGTTCCGGCGCCGACCTCGGCTCCGCCGGCCGCGACGCGGGCGCAACGACAGCGGCGGGTTCGACCTACGCTAGCGGGCGCGACGCTGATGCCGACCGGACACTCGAACTTCGCGAAGAACGGCTGTCGGTCGACAAGCGGCGGGTGGCGAGCGGTGACGCCCGCATCAGCAAACGGGTCGTCTCCGAGCGCCAAGACATCGATGTGCCCGTCTCCCACGACGAGCTTGTCGTGGAACGGCGCCCCGTCACCGGCGGCGCCGTCGGCGGCACGATCGGGAAGGATGAAACGATCACCGTTCCACTCTCGCGCGACGAGGTGAAGGTCGGCAAAGAGACCTTCGCTACCGAAGAGGTCGAGATCGGTAAGCGTTCCGTAGCCGGCACCGAACGCGTCAGCGACACGGTGCGACACGAAGAGTTGATCGTCGACGGCGACGATGCCCGGGATCGACCGGCTCGTTAGGTAACTCGTCGATCTAAGGCGCCGCCGTTCACCGGCGGCGCCGTTCTCTCTTGCGGCGGAAAGTCAGGCAAGCACGTGCCCACACCTTACGATGAACAGATATTTTCCGTACCGGATATCATTGACGGTGAGCGCATCGTTTTGCACGCTGAGCGGCTCGTGCCGGACAGGCGGCGCGTCTTGGACCGTGTCGCCAGGATTAGCAAACGAGTCGTAGCGGAGCGGCGGCGCATCGAAGTCGACGTGCTTCACGAAGAGCTGTGCATCGAGTATGAATCGGGTGACGGCTTCGAGCTAACCGGTGACAAGCCGGCCGAGCTGCGAATCCTGCTGTATGCAGAAGAGCCTGAGGTCGTAAAAATCATTCGGGCTGTGGAAGAAGTTCGCGTAAGCACCCGCGCGGCAACGAAAGTTCGAAAGTTCAGCGAAACGGTCCGGCACGAAGCGCTCGATTAGCTGGCCAAATCGGCGCCGCGACGTTCCGGGCCGAGTGCCGCAATCAAGCCGACTGCGGCGAACACGATCAGCATGATGATGGCAAGCGCCTTTGCGTAGTCGGCACCCGCGTGTACGCGCAAAGGAAACGTACCCCTGGCGAACGCTGCCTCCATTTGCGCCGCACCGGCGGAGAACAGGTTCCCGAGTTGATACGTGAGCCCGGGAAACGTGCCGCGTACGTCGCGCGGAGAGAGTTCGTTGAGGTGAATTGGGACGACACCCCATGCCCCCTGAACGAAGAATTGCAGCACGAACGCGCCGAGTCCAAGAAGAGCAACGGAAGGCGAAAGGGCCCAAAGCGGGATGGCGATTATTCCGAGACAGGCTGCGCCGACGATCGCACGGCGGCGCCCAATCCGTTGCGAGAGACCTCCGAACAACGTACCGCCGACGATTGCACCAAGGTTGGCGACAATTGTGAGTACCGACGTCATGCCGACCGTGAACCCGTGCTGTTCGCGCAGGAACGTCGGATAGAGATCCTGCGAACCGTGTGACATGAAGTTAAACGCCGTCATTAGAACGACCGCGTACACATAGAGTCCGGGGCGGCGTACGAACGAACGCCATAAACCGATCGGATCGCCGGTATTGCGCTGCCGTTGCGCGCGCCACGCTCGCGATTCGGGGACGGCGGCGCGGATGTAGACAACCAGCAGTGCCGGCGCCGCGCCGACGAAGAACATCGCGCGCCAGCCGAAGTGAGGGAAGACGGCATAGAACGTGACCGCTGCGAGCAGAAAACCGACTGCGTAGCCTTGCTGCAGCACACCGGAAAAAAAGCCGCGCCGCTCGACCGGCAGCGACTCGAGTGCGAGCGCCGCGCCGACACCCCACTCGCCGCCCATTGCAATTCCGTAAAGGCCGCGCAGCAGCAGAAAGACGCCGAAGGACGGCGCAAACCCGGTTGCCAATTCGAGCGCCGAATAGAGTAGGATGTTGACCATCAGCGGTCCGCGGCGCCCGAACCGGTCGGCGCAGATGCCGAAGATGAGAGCGCCCAGCGGCCGCAGCATCAACGTCAGTGTGATCGCCCCCAAAATTGCGACGATTCCCTGGTGGAACGTAGCTGCGATATCTTTGATGACGAACGTGACGAGAAAGAAGTCGAACGCATCGAGCGTCCACCCGAGAAAGGCAGCGATGAACGTGCGTCGCCCGAGGGTCCCCATGCGAGCACCGTACCGCTCTGCGCAGCGCAACTCCCGCGTGCAAAGCGGTGACACGCTCCGAACATTGAGGCGGCTGTGAGCACCGAGGGCCGCATTCGCGCTGCACGCATCACGTACGCGAAAGGCGCGCTCGATCAGGCGGATGTCGCGTCGGACCCGCTCGCCCAGTTTCGCGTGTGGCTGGAAGAAGCGCTCGCGAACGCGGAACTGCGCGAACCGTACGCGATGACGCTCGCGACGGTTGGAGACGGCGGGCAACCCGCAGCGCGCATCGTGCTTCTACGCGGTTACGACGAGCGCGGCTTTGTGTTCTTTACGAACTATGAGAGCCGCAAAGGCCGCGAACTCGACCGGCAGCCACGAGCCGGCCTGCTGTTTTATTGGCCGTCGCTCGAACGACAAATTCGGATCGACGGCTCGGTTGTACGCCTACCCGCCTCCGAGTCCGACGCGTACTTCGCGCTACGCCCGCGTGGCCACCGCTTGAGCGCGTGGGCGTCGAAGCAGAGCCGCATCGTTCCGGACCGCGCCTTCCTCGAAACGCAGATGGCACGAGAAGAGAAACGCTTCGCCGACGGCGACGTCTCGCGGCCGCCGTACTGGGGCGGCTACCGCGTGACCCCGCATGCCTTCGAATTCTGGCAGGGAAGACCAAATCGGGTACACGACCGCATCGCGTACGTTCGAGACGGCGCGGCGTGGAACACTACCCGGCTCTCGCCGTGATCTATCGCCTAAGCTGCCTTACTCCGTATGCCGGAATCGGTTCTGCCAGAAAGCGCGCAAGGTACGGCGCCGTGCGACTTGCGGTCGCGCGAGTCCCTGAGGCGCCCACTGTAGAGCAGTCTTCCCGTGCGACGCCGCGACCCGGATGGTGCGGCGGCGGGGGAGGCCTCGGGTCCGGCATCCTTGTAACCGGAGTTTCGTGCCCCGCCGCAGCGTTCTCGTGATCGGTTCGGGTCCGATCGTCATCGGGCAGGCTGCGGAGTTCGATTACGCCGGCGTTCAGGCGTGCCGGGCGCTGCGTGATGAAGGTTACCGGGTTGTCCTCGTCAACTCAAATCCGGCGACGATCATGACTGACCCACAGATCGCCGATGCCGTTTATCTGGAGCCGTTGACGGTCGCCTCACTTGAAGCAATCATCGAACGCGAACGTCCCGATGCGCTCTTGCCGACGCTCGGCGGCCAAACCGGCCTCAACCTCGCAGTCGAACTCGCGGAGAACGGCATCATCGAGCGCTACGGCCTCGAGGTGCTCGGCACGCCGATCGAGACGATTCGGCTGGCCGAAGACCGCGCACGTTTCAAAGAAGCCATGCTCGCAATCGGGGAGCCGGTCCCCGCGAGTGCGATCGCCACCGATGCTGAAGCGGGCGTGGCGTTCGCAAACCAAGCGGGCTATCCGCTCATCGTTCGGCCCGCGTACACGCTCGGCGGAACCGGCGGCGGCTTCGTACGCGACGAAAACGAGTTGCGCGAGACGCTGTCCGTCGGCCTCGAAGCGTCGCTCATCCATCAAGCGCTCGTCGAAACGAGCCTGCTCGGCTGGAAAGAAATCGAATACGAAGTTCTGCGCGACGCCGCGAACAACTGCATCGTCGTCTGCAACATGGAGAACGTCGACCCGGTCGGCGTGCACACGGGCGACTCGATCGTCGTCGCGCCGTCGCAGACGCTCAGCGACGTCGAGTATCAGATGCTGCGCACGGCGAGCATCAAGATCATTCGGGCGCTTGCGGTGCAGGGCGGTTGCAACATCCAGTTTGCGCTGCATCCCGAGCGCAGCGAATACAATATCATCGAAGTCAATCCGCGCGTTTCGCGCAGTTCGGCGTTGGCCTCCAAAGCCACGGGCTATCCGATCGCAAAAATCGCGACCAAGATCGCGCTCGGGATGACGCTCGACGAGATCGAGAACCCCGTTACCGGCGTCACGAAGGCTGCTTACGAACCGACGCTTGACTACGTCGTCGTCAAAATTCCGCGCTGGCCCTTCGATAAGTTTCCGCGTGCCGATACGCGGCTCGGCACGCAGATGAAGTCGACGGGCGAAGCGATGGGTATCGGCCGGACCTTCGCCGCGGCGCTGATCAAGGCGTTGCGCGGACTCGATCTCGGGCGCGAGACGTTGACCGGAGCGCTTACAACGTGGAGCGACGACGACCTCGAGAACGCGCTCGTCGCGCCCACACACGAGCGTCTTTTCGCGCTCGCAGAGGCGTTGCGCCGCGACGTCGGCATCGAGCGCCTGGCAGCGTTAACGGCGATCGATCCGTTTTGGCTTTGGGAGTTGCGTGAACTCGTGGATCTCGAAGCGCGCTTGCGCGCCGCGGACGCGCGCGGCGACGTGCGCATCGCGCTGCAAGCCGGATACTCCCGCGCTGCACTGCAGCAACTGCGCGGCGACTTCGCTCGCCCCGATGGGACTCACGGCGCTGCGCGTTCAGGCGACGATGGTGCCGGCGCGCGCTCAGTCGGCGACGATGGCGCGGGGCGCCCAGTCGACAACGATGGCGCTGCGTTTCGTATGGTCGATACTGCGGCCGCCGAATTTCCGGCGCGCTCGCCCTACTACTACCTCTCTCGCTTCGAACGCGACGAGATGCGGCCGCCGGAACGCGAAGCGATCGTTGTCGTCGGCAGCGGCCCAATTCGCATCGGCCAAGGCATCGAGTTCGATTACAGTTGCGTGCACGCCGCTTGGGCGCTGCGCGACGCGGGTCGGGCCGCCGTCGTCGTCAACAACAATCCTGAAACGGTCTCAACCGATTTCGATATCTCCGACGTGCTCGTTTTCGAACCGCCTGGAGCGGACGAAGTGCAGGCTGCGTACGAAGCGACGCGCGCGAAGGGTGTGATGCTCGCCTTCGGCGGGCAGACCGCGATCAATCTCGCGGAAGCGCTCGCCGAGCGCGGCGTCGCGATCATCGGAAGCGATCGTCAAAGCGTCGACATGGCCGAGGATCGCGAGAAGTTCGAAGCGGCGCTGCAGCGTCTGGGAATCGCGCGTCCGCAGGGCCGCGCGGCGGCGTCGTTTCGGCAGGCTCGTGCAATAGCGCGTGAATTGGGGTTCCCGGTGCTGGTGCGGCCGTCGTACGTGCTCGGCGGTCGCGGCATGGAGATCGTCTACAACGAGGGACAACTCGCAAGCTACGTCGAGACGGCGCCGCCGATCACGCCGGGTGCGCCGCTCCTGGTCGACAAGTACCTGCGCGGGCTCGAAGTAGAAGTCGATGCCGTCTACGACGGCACGGACATCCTCGTCCCGGGCATTTTCGAACACATCGAGCGCGCCGGCATTCATTCCGGCGATTCGATTTCGGTGTACCCGCCGCAGACCGTCGACGGGTCGATGCAAGCACATATCCTCGAGGTCACACGCGCAATCGCTGGGGAACTCGGGACGCGCGGGCTCATCAACATTCAGTTCGTCATCCACCAAGGTGAGCTCTACATCATTGAAGCCAACCCGCGTGCGAGCCGGACGGTGCCGATCATCTCGAAGGCAACGGGCATCAATCTCGTGGCCGCAGCGACGCGCGTTGCGCTCGGTGAAAAACTCGCCGACCTGCCTTACGGCACCGGACTACTTGCGGACGCGCCTTTCGTCGTCGTCAAAGTCCCCGTCTTTTCGTTTGCGAAAATGCGCGGCGTCGAGACGATCCTCGGGCCCGAGATGAAATCGACGGGCGAAGTACTCGGCATCGACGACACGTTCGCGGGCGCGCTTCGCAAGGGTTTCATTGCGGCCGGAGTACGCGTGCCGTCCGCATCCGCCGGCGGTGCCGGCCGCATCCTCGTCACGATTTCCGACGATGATAAGGCAGAAGCGGTGCCGGTGATTCGGCGCTACGCCGACCTCGGCTACGCACTGCTCGCGACGCACGGCACGCACCGGCTGCTGCTCGAAAACGGCATTGCGGCGCAGCGCATCAACAAGATCGTCGAAGGCTCCCCGCATGTGCTCGACGCCATCGTCGCGCGCAGCGTCGACCTCGTCATCAATGCCGCAGGACCGCACGAACTGAACGACGGCTACCGCATCCGCCGCGCAGCCGTCGAGTCGAGCGTCGCCTGCCTGACGAGCCTTGACACGGCGCGCGCCCTCGCGGATGCGCTTGCTTCGGACGCGGGGCCGCCACGTTCTTTGCAAGACTATCGTTCTGCCGCAGTGGTCCGCGCGTAACTCGCAGCGCCCCAGTCCGTACAACTTGCAATGATCGGGGAGAGTCGCCTACCGGCACTCGTTTCCGGCGTTGTGTGTCGCCGTAACGCATGGCTTTCAGTCCGTGCGGAGGGCGCCATGTCGTCGCCCTTATGCAGAACGCAGAGCGCGTTTTAACGCCTTAGGATCTCGCGAGATCGCGAAGAGTAGGACGCGAGCCGCTTCGGACGGCTCCTTGCGTCCCTGTTCCCACTCCTGAATCGTCCGCAGCGACAAGCGAAACGCCGCCGCAAATTGTTCTTGCGTGAGCCCGGTCCCATCGCGAACGGTACGTACATTCACGACCGGCACGGCACGCGCGTCGCGGCTAACCTCGTAGTCGCCGTACCCTTCCTGTTCCTTCCAGGCTTGAATCTGCGCCTCCGTCGCAGCACACACCCGCGCATGATCGATGCGGCCACCCTTAAGGTTCGCGTTCTTCTTTCGGATAGTGCTCACGATATCGTCGCCTTTCTTGATTTGATGATGGCCACGCGGCGATGATTCGCCGTTTTGGACCGCGCTGCGTCCACACGGCGGTTATCAGGACGCCTTCAACTTCGCCAATGGTGATGTAGCGAGGCTCACCGTAGTCGTGGCGGCGATCCTCGTTCTCGATGTAGTTTCCTCGGAAGACGCGTCAAGCGACCATGAAATCGAAACCTCGCTCCTGAAATGTCCGCTCGCTCTTTGCATCGTCCCACTCGAGGCCGTCCGGGCCGTCGCTCCGCACGGCTCATGGTACTACGCCTAAAGCGGATACGTCAACGTGCCCGCGGTACCAGCCCGCGTCCACGTGTGGAATTCTTGGCCGGTCAGTCCGGCGACTCAAACCGCGCGCGACGCGATGTTGATTCAACGTCGCTCCTCCGCTTCACACTTGGGGTACATTTCCATCGGGCCCGCCCTATGCCGTGATGCAGTTTGTTACGCAAGTTGTCACGTGATGAAGCGATATTACGAAGGCGCACGTCAGTCCGCGTAATCCAGAGCGAGGCGCTGTACGGGTTACGGCTTGGGCCGAACCGATCGCACGAAGATCAGCGCTTCCCGAGCGAGCGTGAGCCAGTCGAGCTTGCACGACGGGTCCACGGCGAGCCACTCGAGCATCGGCCGCCCCCGACCCGCATCGAAGGGGTTCCCGCAGCCGCTTGCGATGAGCGAAGCGACACGCGTGCGCGGAAGCTTCACGACGAGCGTCCCACGCGTCACCATGGCGAAAATCTTCCCGTCTACGCGGAGCGCCCCCGCGCCAAAGCGGTGATCTTTCGCAGCGCCGGCGGCGGACGGCAGCATAACTCCCGGTTGACTCGAGAGCGCCGCTATGATGTCCGCGAAACGATCTTCGATACTATCGCGCATAAGAGAGCTTCAAGCGTTCTTCCCGCTACGTCTTTCAGTATTGCCGCACGCTTGTTGAACCGGGGAAAGTTGACGATAGGCCGTCGCAGCCGTTGATAGCCGAGGCAGAAAGCGCGTCCATCCGCGAGCGTGCATCGCGGCTCTGCGCTCGGGAAGCCTATCGTGCGTCAACGTCAGGCGTGTACCGCCGCCATGAGCGGCGTCGAGCGTGAACTCGACCGTCGAGGATCCCGGCGGATGATCGTCGCTCCCAACGATCCCCCAGGTGAAGACGACACGATGCGGCGGGTCGACCTCTACAAACTGACCGCGAACTTCCGACCCGTCGATGTGCATGGCGAACCGGCCACCCGGCGTCGGCTCCAGGCACGCGCGCTGCCCCATCCACGCGAGCATGCCCTGCGCCGTGATGAGATGCCAGAAGACGACCTCCGGCGGAGCATCGATATCGATTTGAGTCGTGTAGTCAGCCACGCTTGCGCTCCCGCGCCGTGTTCTCTGCGGCGGCTTTCAGTGCGGACAAGCGCTTCGGCCAGAATGAGTCGAGAAAGTCGTGCACGACCCCGAGGCCGTCCGTACGTACCAGGAAGAGGTGGCGCGCGCCGTCACGTTTTTCGCAGACTAGCCCGGCGGCGCTCAGCACGCGGAGGTGATGCGAGGCCGTCTGCTGCGACAGCGCGAGGCGCTCGGCGATGTCACCCACCGCACGAGGACGCGACCGCACCGCATTGAGAATGCGCCGGCGGTTGCCGTCGGCGAGCGCACGCAGTGCGAGATCGAGCGCAGTTGTTCGCGATGACGCCGGCGCTCGGCTTCTCACGGCTTCGGACAACTGCTCGATGCCTCTTTCTCGTGGAGCCAGACGATATTGCCATCTGGGTCTTCGAGCCGCGAGATGGAACAACCGTACGGCGTATCAACGGGCTCGGCAGTCGAGATTCCGCGGCTCGTAAGCATAGCGCGAAATTCCGCCATGTTGCTGACTTCGAGAACCAGTGACTGCGCCGTTCCGGGACGTCCGTTGTCCGGCACGTTTCCGACGCCGAAGGTCGATCCGCCGAGATCGAACTCGGCCCACCAGCTTTCGTTCCATTCACCCTGCGGCAGACCGAGCGCGTCGCGATAAAAGCCGACGGCTCGTTGAACGTCTGTGACGGGATACATCGTGAATGCCGTGCCGGTTATGCCCATGATGTACTTCTCGCCCCTTTATAAAACAAAACTGTAAAGGCTTGTACAAGTGCCAATTTTTGCATCCCTGCTATCAGCGGTGTGAGGCCAAGTCCTGAAACTGGTGTAAAAGCGGTGCTCGCCTAAACCAAAGGGTAAGCGAGCGCCATCGAGCCAATCTCAATTCAACTTCAAAACCGAAATGAGAGAGGACTCGATGACAAATTCCAG